>Ga0157373_10000003_pt1 | contig 454601 bp, 386 predicted proteins | sample C65metaG_FD_113460 | JGI IMG/M metagenome (GOLD analysis project Ga0157373, IMG submission 113460) | Corn rhizosphere microbial communities from Kellogg Biological Station, Michigan, USA - C6-5 metaG | ecosystem: Host-associated > Plants > Roots > Rhizosphere > Soil | place: USA: Michigan...
AATTCCACTAGCTGTGCCGGTTTCATCTGTATAAGTTAAAGTATGAATATCAGATGTTTTTCCGTTAATTGTTTCTGTTGTTACAACATCAGCAACATTTGTAATTGTTTCTTTAAGGTCAACAACATTACCTGCCTCATTTGTATAAGAAGCAATTTTATTACCTACTGTAATAGTAGGTACTACTGTGGTAGTAGTTTCTGCTGCTTTAATAAGATCAATTTCTGTTAAATTCTTATTTTCATCTGTATACGTTAAAGTGTTTTTAAGAGGATCATAAGTTAAAGTTGTTAATGCTTCAGATCCAGAAACTACAATTCTATACCATTTATCAATATACCAGTAATAATAACCTGGAGTTATATCTGAAATTGTTGCAGTATTAAAAACCAGTAAACTATCAACATTTCCGTTTGTAATTGTTGTGGCATCTGTAGATCCTGTTAAAGGAACCCGAGGAATTAAAATTCCTTTATCTGAAGCAACAACTTCTAGCTGGGCTGATGCATTTGGCTTAAGCGTTCCAACACCTACTTGAGAATAGGCACTGTAACTGGCAAGCACAAAAAGCAAAGGAAGAAATTTATTTTTCATAGCTTATTCTTTTAATTATGGGGATTTAGATATTTAGTTTAACCCCTTTTTTGAATTCGCAAATTTCTTTTTATGTCTAACGAAATTTTGCCCCAAGATGTTTTTTTTTTAACAGATTAAGGTTTTTTTGTACGATTATTTGTATTTTATTTATTTCTATTTTTTATTTATTACTAGAGAAAATTATTATTGTAAAGGATTTAATTTCCCAATTAAGTTTATTTTTGCAACATGATAAAATGGATAATAAAACTGTTTTCATCAACACCAAAAGAAGAGAACATAGATAATATGAAAAAATATTTAATCGTAGGATTAGGAAATATCGGAGCCGAATATGTAAACACCAGACATAATATCGGATTTAAAGTGCTTGATTTTTTAGCTAAAAAAGAAGGTCTATCATTTGAAACTGTAAAACTCGGTTCATTGGCGGAATATAAGTTTAAAGGAAGAACGTTTTTTCTTTTAAAGCCAAACACATATATGAATCTAAGCGGTAAAGCCGTAAAATATTGGATGGACAAAGAAAATATTCCATTAGAAAATATTCTTGTGATTACAGACGATCTAAATCTGTCTTTTGGAACTATTAGAATCAAACCAAAAGGAAGCGATGGCGGTCATAATGGTCTTAAAAACATAAATTTAGTTCTGAATACACAACAATACACTCGTTTTAGATTTGGTATAAGTGATCAATTTAAAAAAGGGCAGCAAATAGATTATGTTTTAGGAGAGTGGAATGAAGAAGAAGAGTCAAAATTACCAGAACGTTTAGAGATTTCGGCAGAAATTATCAAAACTTTTGGGACAGCAGGATTAGAAAATACCATGACTACTTTCAATGGAAAATAAAGATTTACAAGTGTTTATCTTCTAAAAAAGCAATTTATCGATTAATTAAATTGAATTATAACGAAATAGTATTTTCTATTCCAAAGTTAAATGTCTAAATTTGGGATAAATTATTATAAACCATAAAAATCCTAATATCATGGCTTTTGAATTACCACAATTACCTTATGCATATGACTCATTAGAACCACATATTGATGCTCGTACAATGGAAATCCACCATACTAAACATCACAATGCATATACGACAAATCTTAATGCGGCTATCGCTGGAACAGATTTAGAAGGAAAAACAATCGAGAATATCTTGATTAACTTAGATAAATCTAATGCGGCAGTTCGTAATAATGGTGGAGGTTTTTACAACCACAATTTATTCTGGACAGTAATGTCACCAAACGGAGGTGGATTACCAACAGGAGATTTATTGGAAGCAATTGAAGCTTCTTTTGGATCATTTGATGAATTTAAAGCAAAATTTGCTAAAGCTGGTGCAACACAATTCGGTTCAGGATGGGCTTGGTTAACAGTTCAAAAAGGAGGGAAATTAGAAGTTGTAGGTACTCCAAATCAAGATAATCCATTAATGCCAGAAGTTGCTGGAAACGGTGGAACTCCAATCTTAGGAATGGATGTTTGGGAACATGCTTACTACTTAAACTGCCAAAACAGAAGACCAGATTATATTGAAGCTTTCTTTAGTGTAATTAACTGGACAGAAGTAGCTAGAAGATTTGCTTTAGACAAATAGTCTATTCAAAGAAAATAGAATAAGAAAAGACGGATGATCGAAAGATTATCCGTCTTTTTTTTGTCTATATTTTTTATTTCTCTTTAGTCTATTTTCTGTAATCTATATTCTCATATCTTTTTTTCTCTTCTAAAAAAAATAAAAAAGGTGGAATTTCTTCCACCCTTTTTGCCCCAAATCTACCATATACTTAACCTACTAATGTTATGGTGTAGTAAATATATAGAAGGTAGTTTTGTAAAAAAAACTTTTTAGATGAAAGGTAAGTAAATCCGATAAATGGAATGTAATTAATTGATTTTGTTAGATTTATTACAATAAAAAAGGTGGAATCTCTTCCACCTTTTTTGCCCCAAATCTACCATAAACTTAACCTACTAATGTTATGGTTTAGTAAATGTATGGAAGGTAATTTTGCAAAAAAAACTTTTTAGATAAAAGGTAAGTAAATCCGATAAATGGAATAATCTGTTGTGATGTAAATACTTAAGTGTATTAACGAATAAAAAATCGAATTTTAATAAGCTTTTTTTGCTCTAACTTGCTATAAACTTAATATACTAGTGTCTTTTTGTAATAAAATGTATGGAGGTGTTCTTTCAAAACTTTTTGGATAGAGGAATTCGATTAAGATAAGGGTAATCTCTTGTTTTATAAATATTTGAGTTTATTCCAATAAAAAAGGTGGAATTTCTTCCACCCTTTTTGCCCCAAATCTACCATAAACTTAACCTACTAATGTTATGGTCTCTCAAAAGTATTGTAGCTTTTCAATTTCACCAAACAAACAGGATGAACGGCAAAAAAAACCGATGAAATGCACTATTTAACCTTTTGTTAATACTTTTTTAATAAGCTCGAGCGTCTTTTCCTTCGTAAAAATTCATAAAGGCACGATTTACAACTCTATTTCCGCCAGGAGTTGGGTAGTCTCCAGTGAAGTACCAGTCACCTAAATTTTTAGGACAAGCTTTGTGAAGATCTTCTACAGTTTGGAAAATAATTTTCACTTCAGCATTGATTTCTGGAGAGCTTAACATTTCTGCAATTTTATCTGAAATCTCCTCATCTGTAAATTGATCGTAAATTTCTGTTACATAATTTACAACATCAGAATCTGAGAAATTTTCTTGTGCTTTACATTTAGTATAAACTTCATCTACAATATGGTATAAGTTTCTTTCTTTTAATAAAGCAAGTGCTGCTCTAAAGGCAACTAAACCTTCTAGTTTTGCCATATCAATTCCGTAACAATCTGGGTAACGAATTTGAGGTGCAGATGAAACAATAACAATACGTTTTGGTTTTAAACGATCCATCATTTTAATGATGCTCATTTTTAATGTAGTACCACGAACAATACTGTCGTCGATAATAACTAAGTTATCTTCTGGTTTAATTACGCCATATGTAACATCGTAAACGTGAGCTACTAAATCATCACGGCTGCTGTCTTCTGTAATAAAGGTTCTAAGTTTAGCATCTTTAATAGCAACTTTCTCTGTACGTATTTTAACAGCTAAAAGCTCCTGAAGTGTTTCGGCAGTCAGTGTATTTCTGTTTTCTAAAATATAATTGTTTTTTCTCTGATTCAAGAAATCCTGAGCAGCTTCAACTAAACCATAAAATGAAGTTTCAGCAGTATTTGGAATATAAGAGAAAACAGTATTGTCTGTATCGCTGTCAATTGCTTTAAGAACAGCAGGTAAAATTAATTTCCCTAAATTTTTACGTTCTTGATAAATTTCAGCATCACTTCCTCTAGAAAAATAAATTCTTTCAAACGAACAAGCTTTTTTAACGGTTGGTTCCAAGATTTGATTCATAGAAACTTTACCGCTTTTCTTAATGATTAAAGCATTTCCTGGTTCAATTTCCTGAACGCTTTCAAAAGGTACATTAAATACAGTTTGAATAACTGGTCTTTCAGAAGCTACAACAACTACTTCATCATCTTGATAGAAATAAGCTGGACGAATTCCTGCTGGATCTCTAAAAACAAATGCATCACCGTGGCCCAATAAACCAGCCATTGCGTAACCTCCATCTAAATTTTTAGCTGAACGAGCCAATATTTTAGCAATATCCAAACGCTCAGCAATTACTGGAGAAGCTTCTCTTTTTGAGTAACCTTCTGTTTTACAGTCTTGATACAATTGCATTACTTCTTTGTCTAAGAAATGACCAATTTTTTCCATTACCGTAACAGTATCCGCCATTTCTTTTGGATGTTGTCCAAGTTCAACTAGATTTTCGAAAAGTTCTTTAACATTGGTCATGTTGAAGTTTCCAGCCAAAATCAAATTGCGGTGCATCCAGTTGCTTTGACGCAAAAATGGGTGAACGCTTTCGATGCTGTTTTTCCCAAAAGTTCCGTAACGAACGTGTCCTAAAAACAATTCTCCAACGTAAGGAATCTGTGATTTTATTTTATTGATGTCGTCACCAATTTCAGGCTGTGCTTTTAATTCTTCGCTGATTCGCTCATTTATTTGTTTAAAAACATCTTGTATCGGCTGTGCATGATTCGAACGAACTCTGCTGATGTAGCGTTGTCCAGGTTCTACATCCAATTTAATGCTTGCAAAACCAGCACCGTCTTGTCCACGGTTGTGCTGTTTTTCCATCATTAAATACATTTTCTGAATTCCGTAGAAAGCAGTTCCGTATTTTTCTTTATAATATTCAAGCGGTTTAAGAAGTCTAACTAAGGCTATACCACATTCGTGTTTTAAAGCGTCGCTCATTGTTTCTTGTATTTGTGTTGTTGTAAGTTGTGTGTATTAACGTAATAAAAAAGCCCCGGTTTATCGAGGCTTTTGCGCATTATATTTCTATGTCAAACTGAGTTAACGACTTAAATTGCTGTAATCGAATCGCTACTTCTGCTTTACTTAATGTTTCCATCCTTTCAGTTCCAAATTTCTCTACGCAGAACGAAGCTAAATTTGAGCCGTAAATAATTGCATTTTTCATGTTGCCAAACGAAATGTTTTCGCTTTGCGCAATAAATCCTGAGAAGCCACCTGCAAAAGTGTCTCCAGCTCCAGTTGGATCAAAAACCTCTTCTAATGGTAGAGCAGGTGCAAAGAATACTTCTCTATTGTGGAATAAAAGTGCTCCATGTTCTCCTTTTTTGATCACCACATATTTTGGTCCCATATCTTGGATTTTGGCAGCCGCTTTTACTAATGAATATTCACCAGAAAGTTGTCTTGCTTCTTCGTCATTGATTGTAATAACATCTACACGTTTAATAATGTCTAATAATTCAGGAAGAGCGCAGTCCATCCAAAAGTTCATTGTGTCTAAAACAACTAATTTTGGTTTTTTCTCCATTTGATCTAAAACACTGCTTTGTACCAACGGATGTAAGTTTCCTAACATCACAACATCAGCATCTTTATAGTTTTGAGGAACTTTTGGCTGAAAATCAGCTAAAACGTTTAACTCAGTAACCAATGTATCTCTAGAGTTTAAATCGTTATGATACAATCCGCTCCAAAAAAACGTTTTACCGCCTTTTACAATTTCGATACCAGAGATATCAATATTTTTTGAAGTTAATAAATCTAAATGTTCTTGAGGAAAATCGTCGCCAACTACAGAAACTATGGCCGATTGCAAGTTAAAAAATGAAGCTGATAAACCAATATACGTTGCAGCACCACCTAATATTTTATCTGTTTTTCCGAAAGGAGTTTCGATCGCGTCGAAAGCAACTGTTCCAACAATCAATAATTTATTCATTTTATGAATTTCGAATTAGGGTGCAAAGATACTCTATAAGTTACAATATTGCAACGGTTTAGGTTCTCAAAATTTTCTTAAAAAAATAATATCGATTTCGGATGTAATTATATTGTAAATGAGTGAATTATATTTGATTTGATAGAGTGCTTAAAATATGATTTCCAGATTTAAATTGCAAGTTTTATTTTTGAAATATATCTAATTTTATCTGAGCTTTTAAAACAAGTAGTTTTTCTTTTCAGATTAAAACGGGAATATTTTTTTGAGTATGATTGGCCTTATTTATTTTATGCTTTTAATCCATTTGATGGCATCCTTCATAGGTTCTTCAGCGTCTGAAAATGCGGTATTGTGACCCAAGTTTGGAAATAATTTATATTCATAATATTTGCCTTTAGATTTTAGTATATCAAGATATTCGATTGATAGCTTTACCGGGACTTGAATATCTTTACCGCCAAAAATCCAGATTCCTGGAATAGATAATTTAGCTAGAATGTCTTTGGGATCTGTATCAATAAACTCATATTTATCAGGGTCATTGAATACATGTTTTCTTGCCTCTTCTTCTGAGTGCGTATTCCAGAAATTTTGATCTCCATTGGTGAAAAATTGAAATCTCAATTGTTCTTTAACCGTTATAAGAGCGCCGCTAAAGATTGTCATAAATTTAACTTTGTTATTTTTCTCTGCGGTCAATGGAATTATCCATCCAGCTTGGCTGCCGCCTATTAAACCTATTAGTATTTTATCATTTGATAAATATTTAGACAAACTATTTACGGCAGCACTGGCATCTAAAGACAAAAGATTTAGATTGGAGAAATCAACATTGTTAGTTCCTACTTCAGGTCCGGCATATACACCGCCTGATTCTCCGACTCCGCGTTTGTCATACGTTAAAACTGCAATTCCATTATTAGCTAGAGTTGTAGCAAAGTTTATCATTCTTTTTTCTTGTCCAGATCCATGAATAATCACAACGGCTGCCTGTATATTTTTCGGTGTAAAAATAGTACCAGCGAGTGAAGTTCCTTCACTAACAAATTTTATTTCCTTAGTAGTAAAGTCTGGCTGGATTGCTGATGCATAACTAGTGACAAAAAACAACAACATTAAAATAGAATATGTGCATGTTTTTTTTGCTCTTAAAATGTGTTTAAGAATTAACTTTTTATTTTTCATTTTTATAGTTGATATTTCTTGTCAAAATAATTCTTCAAAACTCCAATCTGAATCAAAATCATGAAAGGAACAATTAAAACAGCATACATGATATTTTTAGAGAAGTGAATTCCCGAAAAAGCAGTTGTAATTTTGTCTGTATATGCTTTTCCGATTTCCAGATTGTTTTCTGAAACTGAAAAGAAAGATAAATAAATTACCAACGCAACTATAGCAGTTCCGATGAAAATCCAAACGGGTTTAGAAATTAAAGGTTTGTATGCTTTAAGTTTTCTTTCTTCTAAAACCAGAACTTCACTCATTATTTTTGAAGTAAAATCTATTGATGGTGACTGCAGTTTGTCTTCAGCCATCATTTTATCAATAAGGTGTTCTATGTTTTTATCGCTCTCTTTCATAACATTCTATTATTTCTGGTTCTAACTGCTGTCTCAAAATTACGGCTAATTTTTGTCTGCTTCTAAATAATTTTACTTTCGCATTGTTTGCCGATATATTCATGATTTTTCCGATTTCTTCCAAATTCTGATCATCAAAATAAAATAAAGTCAAAAGGAAATTTTCGTCACTTGGTAATAAATTTAAACATTTTTGAATCGTCTGCTTTCGTTCTTTTTCTTCCAAAGCGCTCAAAGCATTGTCCATCGTTTTAATTAAATGGGAAGAAAAATCATCTATAGAAATATTTAAATCGTCTTTTTTACTTTTCTTCAATCTGTCGAGGCAGGTATTATAAGCAATTTTATAAATCCATGTTGAAAATTTAGAATCGCCTTTAAATTTAGAAAGAGAACTATAGATCTTGATGAAAGTATCTTGTGCAACTTCTTCTGCCTCCTCTCGGTTTTTAACCATTTTGAGTGCCAAAGTAAAGATCATATCTTTGTAACGATCTACAAGAACGGCAAACGAATTGGTGTCGCCTTGCAGAACTTTGTCGATATAATGTTGATCATTTATTGTACTCATATTATATAGGACGACAGTTTGTATGTTTAGGTTACAATGAATTGAAAAATTTTAATTTTTAAACTCCAAATTCCAATTGGATTTTTGAACTTTGTCAAATTTTTAAACTTTGACCAAGTTTGTACCGTGAAAATACATTCAAAATTAACTGATTATCAGTGTATTTTGGGATTTGGGATTTAAAAATTAAAATTTTTCACTAAAACTTGTAACCTGAATTTGAAAAGCTTCGTCATATGGAGTATCAATCAATTAAAAACGTAAATATTATGGACAAAATTTTTATTCCAATCAGCTTTTTTTTAATGATCTTCGGGATCGTTTATTTAATTTATTCAACTAGAAACAGAGAACGTTTGGCACTTATCGAGAAAGGTGTTGATGCCAGTATTTTTATGCAGGGAAAAGGAAGCGGAGTTCCAGCTTGGAAAATCTTCGTTGTAAATCTCGCATTCTTATTAATAGGAAGCGGAGTAGGGATCTTTATTGCCTTATTGATTACCACCTATACATCTTTGAATGATGGAGCAGTTTATCCTTCAATAATTTTCATAATGGCAGGTATCGGACTTTTAATTGGATTTAAAACAGCAAAAGACCTAGATAAAGAATAAGTAAAAGTTTAAGTTAGTATAAAAAACGCATCAATTATTTGATGCGTTTTTTTTATTCTTTAGATCCTATAGTTTCGTAGTAAACGTCTACAGAAAGTTTGGGCTGCATAGATGCCATAACGGCAAGTTCATCACAGCGTTCGTTTTGTGGATGATTGTTGTGGCCTTTTATCCATTTAAAATCGACCTGGTGTTTTCGGTAGGCAACTAAAAAGCGTTTCCATAAATCTGGGTTTTTTCTCCCGGCAAATTTCTTTTTTTCCCAGCCTAATACCCATTTCTTTTCAACAGAATCAACGACATATTTAGAATCAGAAATTACAAGAACTTTCATATTTGGCTTTTTCAGTTTTTCTAAACCAACAATTACAGCCAAAAGTTCCATTCTATTATTAGTAGTAAGCCGAAAACCTTCGTAAAATTCTTTTTTGTGAGGTGTTCCAACCAATTCCATGACTACGCCGTAACCTCCATTTCCAGGATTTCCTTTTGCTGCGCCATCTGTATAGATATGTACTTCGTGAGTCATTTATTTAGAGTGTAGATTTTAGATTTTAGATTGCAGATTTCTGCGACCTAAAAATTGGAATTTGGAATTTAAATTTTGGAATTTGAATCTTCCAGAATTTTATGGATAATTTCAGGAAAATGTGTTTGCTCTAGCTCATGAATCTTTTCTGCAACAGTTTCTGGTGTGTCTTCGTCTGTTAAGGATATATTTGCTTGAAAAATAATACCGCCTTCATCATAATTTTCATTTACATAATGAATAGAAATTCCAGTTTCTTTTTCTTTATTATTAACTATGGCCCTGTGGATGTGCATGCCGTACATACCTTTACCTCCATATTTAGGTAAAAGTGCAGGATGGATATTTATTATTTTATTTGGATATTGTTCAATTATGTTTTCAGGAAATTTCAATAAGAAACCTGCAAGTACGATCAAATCTGGGTCGATTTTTTGTATTTTTTGTAATACATTTCTCTCTAAAAGTTCGTTTTTTGCGAAGATTTCGACTGGAATTTGATGATTTTTTGCTCTGTCAATAACTTTTGCTGAGGCATTATTTGTAAAAACCGAAACCACCTTTGCAATTTCACTGTTCGAAAAATATTTTATAATGTTCTCTGCGTTAGTTCCTGATCCTGAGGCAAAAACGATAATTTTTTTCATAATAGAATTTATTTTGAGAATGCAAAAAACGGAATAAAAAACGAAAATAAATAGCTTTAAAAGACCTTTCTTGAAATTAATTTTATAAATTAGTGTCACATTTATAAACTAAATAGTTGTTTTAAAATAAAGTTTTTTATTTTTGCCAACAAATTAAATTCTAAAATTAAAGATTATGTCAGACATTGCATCAAGAGTAAAAGCGATTATCGTAGACAAATTAGGTGTTGACGAAAACGAAGTTGTAACAGAAGCAAGCTTCACTAATGATTTAGGAGCTGACTCATTAGACACTGTTGAGCTTATTATGGAATTCGAAAAAGAATTTGATATTCAAATTCCAGACGATCAAGCAGAAAACATTGCTACTGTTGGTCAAGCTATTTCTTATATCGAGGAAGCTAAAAAATAATAATACCACACCCGAATTTTAAAAATTCCAAATTTGAATATCCAAATTCCAAAATTGGAGTTTGTTTTTTAAAAATAGAAATTTTTAAAAGTCGGGTGTTATTATTTTTTTAAATTTAAATTTCGATTGATTTTCAATCAAAAAGATATATTTATATTGTAATTCCCATGGCTCTTAAGTAACAATAAGTTAAGAAAGCGTGGGTTTTATTTGTTTAAAGTACAAAATACATATTTATGGCATTAAGGCGAGTTGTTGTAACAGGATTAGGTGCACTTACTCCTATCGGGAATAATATCCAGGATTATTGGAATGCACTTGTGAATGGGGTTAGCGGAGCGGCTCCTATAACATATTATGATACAGAAAAGCATAAAACGAAATTTGCCTGCGAAGTAAAAAACTTCAACATTGAAGATTACATGGATCGTAAGGAATCTCGTAGATTAGATAAATTTGCGCAATATGCAATTGCTGCCAGTGATGAAGCTATTAAAGATGCTGGAATTACTAATGATAATGTAAACAAACAAAGAGTTGGTGTTATCTGGGGAGCAGGAATTGGAGGTTTAGAAACTTTCCAAGACGAAGTTATGTATTATGCTAAAGGTGATGGAACTCCAAAGTTCAATCCATTTTTTATCCCTAAAATGATTGCCGATATCGCTCCTGCGCATATTTCTATGCGTAATGGTTATATGGGACCAAATTATACTACGGTTTCTGCATGTGCATCTTCTGCAAATGCATTAATCGACGCTTTCAACTACATTCGTTTAGGAATGTGCGATGTTATTGTTTCTGGAGGTTCTGAAGCTGCAGTTACAATTGCAGGTATGGGAGGATTTAGTTCAATGCACGCTTTATCTACAAGAAACGAAAGTCCAGAAACGGCTTCAAGACCTTTTGATGCAACCAGAGATGGTTTCGTTTTAGGAGAAGGAGCAGGAGCTTTGGTTCTTGAAGATTACGAACATGCTAAAGCCAGAGGTGCTAAAATTTATTGTGAAATTGGCGGTGGCGGAATGTCGTCTGACGCTTACCACTTAACTGCACCACACCCAGAAGGAATTGGAGTAATTGCCGTAATGGAAAATACTTTGAGAGATGCTGGAATGAACCCAGAAGATGTAGATCACATTAATACTCACGGAACTTCTACTCCATTAGGAGACGTTGCTGAGTTAAAAGCGATCAGTAAAGTTTTTGGAGAACATGCTAAAAACATCAACATCAACTCAACAAAATCAATGACAGGACATTTACTTGGTGCTGCTGGAGCTATTGAAGCAATTGCTTCGATCTTAGCAATGCAACACGGAATTGTTCCTCCAACGATTAACCATACTGTTGTTGACGAAAATATTGATCCATCATTAAATCTTACTTTAAACAAACCTCAAAAACGTGAGGTAAATGTTGCAATGAGTAATACATTTGGTTTTGGTGGACACAATGCTTGTGTATTGTTTAAAAAACTAGTTGACTAATTTCTGTATATGAATATTATCAAAAAAATATTTTCTAAATCCCGTTCTCTAGAAGACGGGATTTTTTTTGACACTATTCAGAAAATTCTTGGTTTTCAGCCTTCTAGCATCGATTTTTATAAGAGAGCTTTTACGCATCGCTCTTCTAATAAACTGGATCCAAATGGGCATCCTATTAATTACGAACGCTTGGAATTTTTAGGAGATGCGATGTTAAGTGCCGTAATTGCTGCACATTTATTTAATAAAGCCCCAAATGGAGATGAAGGTTATTTAACCAAAATGCGCTCAAAAATTGTGAGCCGCGAACATTTGAATGAATTAGGTAAAGATTTAAACTTAGTACAGTTTGTAGAAAGTAAAGTGCCAATTCAGCACTTTGGCGAAAACATTCATGGTAATATTTTTGAATCTCTTATTGGAGCAATTTATTTAGATAAAGGCTATTCTTTTTGTGAAAAATTCATACAGAAAAGAGTAGTAACTCCTTATGTCGATATTGCTCGACTTGAAGGAAAAGTTATAAGTTATAAAAGTCTTGTTATTGAATGGTGTCAAAAAGAAAAAAGAGTTTTTCATTATGATATTTTTGAAGATAATGGTATAGACGGACAGCGTTTATTTGGTGTTAAACTTAGTATTGACGACAAAGTAGTTGCGAGAGCGAGAGCAACTTCAAAAAAGAAAGCCGAAGAGAAAGCATCTCAAAGAGCTTACTTTGCGTTTCAAGAAAAAATTGACAAGAAATAGCTGCAAAAATGTTGTAAGTATCACAATGCTACAACGTTTTCGTTTATAATTTAACAAAACAACCATGTTATAACCGTTGAAGCTCCGTTTAGAAATAGTATATTTACAACTTGATTTTTCAAGACATGGCTATTCATAGATTGGATTTAGACGAATTTGACGAAATTGATTATTATTTAATGGCAATTCATACTTCATTAGAAGATTATCGATTAGCCTATTTTATAAATAAAATCCTTCCGATAAACTTAAGTAAGAGCAAAAACGAGATTCATGCTCAGACTAAGGAAGGAGAAGCAAATTTTTCGAGATTCTATTATTATGATTCTGAAAAAGCTGTTTCCTGGAATTTAATTCAGAATAAAAATGAAATCATTTCAGTGAGTACGAATGATTTTCAGAATTTGTTTTCTAATGAAACAAGTGAGGTTTCGACAACAATTCATTTACTTCCTGAATTTAAAAAAGTCGATTTTTTCCTGAAAATAGACAATAGCGAAGAGGCGCTTAATTTTTCAGAAATTCAACAAAAACTAAATACCATAGAAAGTATTGCAGCTATTTATGCTGTAGATACAGATAAAATAAAATCAAAAAACAATCTAATTTTTTAAAAAAAATGTTAACAAACAAGAAAACCAAAATTGTTGCTACACTTGGCCCGGCTTGTAGTACAAGAGAGATCATCAAAGATATGATCGATGCAGGGGTTAATGTGTTTAGAATCAATTTTTCGCATGCAGATTACGAAGGAGTAAAAGAAAAGATTAATATTATTAGAAGCCTTAACGATGAGTTTGGTTACACTACAGCAATCTTAGGAGATTTGCAAGGACCAAAACTTAGAGTAGGTGTAATGGAAGAAGGTACTGTAGTACATGATGGTGATGAAATCACTTTTACAACTGCAGAAGATATTATTGGAACATCGAAAAAAGCCTTCATGAAATATCAAAATTTTCCAAATGATGTTAACGTTGGAGAGCGTATCTTGCTTGACGATGGTAAACTTATTTTCGAAATTGTTTCTACAGATAAAAAAAGTGAAGTTGTTGCTAGAGTTATCCAAGGTGGAGAATTAAAATCTAAAAAAGGAGTTAATCTTCCAAACACAAAGATTTCTTTACCAGCTTTAACTGAAAAAGATATTGCCGATGCGATTTTCGCAATTGAGCAAAGGGTGGACTGGATTGCGCTTTCGTTTGTAAAAACACCACGCGATTTACAAGACTTACAAGAATTAATCGCGAAGCATTCTGACGTTAAAATTCCAATTATTGCTAAAATTGAAATGCCGGAAGCTCTTGAGAACATGGATAAAATTGTAGCGTATTGCGACGGTTTAATGGTGGCACGTGGAGATCTAGGAGTTGAACTTCCTGCTCACGAAGTACCATTGGTTCAAAAAGATTTGATCCGCAGAGCAAAAACAGCTAGAATTCCTGTTATTGTTGCAACTCAAATGATGGAGACAATGATTACAAGTTTAACTCCAACAAGAGCAGAAGTTAATGACGTTGCTAACTCAGTAATGGACGGAGCAGATGCTGTAATGTTGTCTGGAGAAACTGCTACAGGAAATTATCCAGTACAAGTAATTCAAAAAATGGCACAAATTTGTGAGGCTGTGGAGAATTCACCACTAATCCAAGTTCCACAAAATACTCCGCAAATTAAAACAAAACGTTTTGTTACTAAAACAGTTTGCCACCAAGCAGCTTTATTAGCAAATGAAATCGAAGCTAAAGCAATATGTACTTTAACAAACAGCGGTTATACAGCTTTCCAAATTTCAGCTTGGAGACCAGCTTCTGCTCATATTTTAGTATTTACTTCAAACAGAAGAATCTTAACACAATTGAATTTATTATGGGGAGTTAAATCTTTCTACTATGATAATGAAGAAAGTACAGATGATACTGTAACAGATGTAAATCAAATTGCAGTTGAAAAAGGTTATGCACAAAAAGGAGATTATTTAATTAATCTTGCTGCAATGCCAATCAAAGAAAAAGGAATGGTTAACACTATGAGAGTTTCTGAAATAGAGTAAATTATTCTATACATATATTTTAAAAGCCGCTTGATTTAAGCGGCTTTTTTTGTTTTAATCTTTTACTTACACATTTTTCACCTCTGGCTACAAATATTTCTGTCTAATAGAATTAATTAATAGTCATTTTTACTATATGTAAAAAAAGCGTTTTCTTATATTTTTCATTTATAATTTTTATAAAAATGATGCTTTTTGTTGCAAATTCCTCATTTATGTTGTTTCATTTTATAAAATGAAACAAGCTCTCGCCAAATAAATACAATTATTCGCTCATTTATTAGCTAATTTTGAGAAGCTTAAAAAAAAGTTAAAAAAATATCTCAAGTTTCTGGAATAAATCTTCCAAGCCATATCAAAAAAATATACTCCATTAATAAGTTTTTGAAAGCAGCATTTTACCCATTTTTCTTTCGGATTTACAAACTCATATAAATAACAAGATCATTAACGAATTTTTTTATCATGAAACAGAGTAAACTTAAAAATGCCATAATGCTTTTTGCATTTGTTTGCTTCACACTTATTGAAGCAAATGCTCAGAATAGTAAAAAACCAAATATTCTGGTGCTATGGGGTGATGATATAGGAACAACTAATATTAGTGCCTATAGTGATGGAGTTATGGGATATACCACCCCCAATATTGATCGTTTAGCGAATGAAGGAATGCGATTCTTGCATTATTATGGAGAACAGAGCTGTACTGCTGGCCGTGCAGCATTTTTAACAGGACAGCATGGTCTAAGAACCGGATTGACAAAAGTGGGTTTCCCTGGAGCACCAATGGGAATGAGTCAGTTAGATCCTTCTGTTGGAGGAATAATGAAAAGCCTTGGATATGCAACTGGACAGTTTGGTAAAAATCATGTGGGAGATCGTAATGAGAGCTTACCAACAGTTAATGGTTTTGATGAATTTTTTGGAAATCTCTACCATCTAAATGCAGAAGAGGAGCCAGAATTACCAGATTATCCAAAAGACCCAGAATATCTGAAAAAATTTGGACCAAGAGGAGTATTAAAATGTACTGCAACAAATGTTGATGACGGAACTACAGATCCTCGTTTTGGAAGAGTTGGAAAACAAAGAATCGAAGATACAGGACCTCTTACTAAAAAAAGAATGGAAACTGTAGATGACGAAACATCAGCAGCAGCCATTGATTTTATTAAAAGACAAAATGCAGCGGGAAAACCATTTTTTTGCTGGTTTAATGCCACTCGTATGCACCTTCGTACACATGTTAGAGCAGAACATAGGGGCAGATATACACACGGCGATAGTGAATATATCGATGGTATGATCGAACATGATGAAACAATTGGTAGTATTTTGAAAGCCCTAGACGATTTAGGAATTGCTGATAATACTATTGTTGTGTATTCTACAGATAACGGTCCTCATATGAATACATGGCCAGATGGCGCAATGACTCCTTACCGCTCAGAAAAAAATACAAACTGGGAAGGTGCTTTCCGCGTACCTTGTATTGTTCGCTGGCCAGGACATATTAAAGCAGGAACTGTAACTAATGAAATAATGAGCCATAACGACTGGATTCCCACATTTGCTTCAATTGCAGGTGAGCCAGATATAATAAATAAACTTTTAAAAGGTTATTCTGCAAATGGAAAAACATATAAAGTGCATTTAGATGGTTTTGATCAAAGTAAATTTTTAGAAGGCAAAACACCAAAAAGTGCCAGAGATAAATTCTTTTACACAGATGATGACGGACTTTTAGTTGGGTTGAGAGAAGGAGATTATAAATATGTTTTTGCCGAACAAAGGTTAGGAGGAACATTAGGAGTCTGGGCAGAACCTTTCACCAAACTGCGTTTGCAAAAGATATTTAATTTATATCAGGATCCTTTTGAAAGAGCTGATATAACTTCAAATACTTTTTGGGATTATCAGTTGAATCATGTGCAACTAATGTATGGTGCAATTCAAGATGTCGTTGTATTTGCAGAAACATTTAAAGAGTATCCTCCAAGATCAATTCCACCAAGTTTCTCTGCTTACACAATTATGGAAGAAGCGATGAAAGATATTAAAGCACAAAAATATATTGAGAAAAACGTTCTTCCTAAATTAAAAGAGGATGAAGCTGAAACAAAAAAGAAAAAATAGAAATAGTATTTAATAAAAAGAAGCTTGAGTTACCCATAACTCAAGCTTTTCAATAGCTTAAAAATCAACATCATGTATAAGAAAATATATATATTGCCACTATTTTTATTGTTGTTGGTTTCATGCAAAAAAGCTGATAATGTTGCAACCACAACTTCTTCTCCTGACACTACAAAAATTGCCACAAGTTCTGATCCGCTGCCAAGCTGGAATGATACTCCGTTGAAAAAAGAAATTATCGATTATGTTACCAAAGTCACCAAAGAAGGAAGCGCCGATTTTATTCCTGTAGAAAACAGAATTGCCACTTTTGATAACGACGGAACGCTATGGGCTGAAAAACCTTATGTTCAAGAACTATTTGCTTTTTACCGTGTAAAAAAAATGGTGGAAGCCAATCCTTCTTTAGCACAAAAACAGCCGTTTAAAGCCGTTGTAGAAAAAGACAAATCTTTTTTTGAAAAAGGAGGCGATAAAGCACTTATCGAATTAGTTGCTGCAACCCATACAGGAATGACCGAAGACGAATTTGAAGCTTCTGCCAAAGAGTTCTTTGCCGGAGCCAAATATCCAGGCAAAAACGTTTCTCTAAAGCAAATTAGATACCAGCCTCAGTTAGAACTGCTGAATTATCTCCGTGCAAACGGTTTTAAAACTTTTATCGTAACGGGAGGAACGATAGAATTAGTCCGTGCGATTTCGGAAGATTTTTACGGAATTCCAAAAGATCAAGTAGTAGGAACTTCTTTTAAATACAAATTTGATGATGCCGCAAACAGTATAAAAAGAGAACCTGCTTTAGATCAATTTAATGATAAAGAAGGAAAACCAGTTGGCATCCAATTGCATATTGGACAAAGACCTGTTTTTGCCTGCGGAAATGAAGGCGGCGCTGGTGATCTTGCCATGCTTAGATATTCTCAAGGAAGTAAATATCCTTCATTCCAAATGATTGTAAATCACAATGATTCTATCAGGGAATATAACTATCAGGAAAAAGATAATTTATCACTAAATACGGCTGCTAAATATAAGTATCACGTAATAAGTATGAAAGACGACTGGAAAAAGATATTTCCAGACCAATAATTTGAATTAGTGAAAAGTAAAAATGAAACAGCTTTTAAAGTTGAAAGTTGTTTCATTTGATTTTCTGAGAATGATTACGAAATCCTTTTAAAGTCTCTGATTATGAAATATGTATTAGCAAATAATAGCATCAAATTATTCTCTACGGCGGTATTTTTTCTTTTAAATTTCGCTGCATTCGCACAAGAAGAACCTGCAAAACCAGGCTCAAGTGCTCAAGAATTAGCAGATAAATTAGCCAATCCGGTTGCTAGTTTAATTAGCGTTCCATTACAAAACAATCTTAGCTATGGTATTGGACCATTTAACGGATCAAAATATACTATAAATATACAACCCGTAATTCCTTTTAAATTAAGTGATAATTTAAACTTAATTACGCGTTACATTCTTCCAGTTGTTGATCAACGCGATATAACTGGTGAAAACACGCACGAATTTGGATTAAGTGATGCAACTGTAACAGCCTTTTTCGCACCTAAAACGAAAGGACTTATTTTCGGAATTGGACCAGCGTTTTTAGTACCAACTGCAACAGAGAAATTCTTAGGAACAGAAAAATTTGGTGTTGGGCCAAGTGTTTTGGTAATGCATCAAGGCAAAGGACTTTCGGTTGGTTTTATAGCCAATCAAATATGGTCTGTTGCGGGCAATGAAGACCGTGCCGATTTCAATAGTTTTTATACACAAATCTTTCTTTCACACAGTTACAAAAGTGGAGCGAGTTTAGGCGTAAATGCCGAAATTACTCAAAACTGGGAAGCCAATACTACTTTAATTTCCTTAAATCCATCCATTGGAGCCGTTACCAAATTAGGAGATCAAGTCGTTCAGTTTGCTGTTATGCCTCTGATACCAATTGTTGGGCCTCATGAAATTAAACCCGATTGGGGATTAAGAGCTGTTGTCGCTTTTGTATTTCCAGGCTCTTAAAAGGATTCTTCATTTAAGATTATTTCTCATTTAAAAAAGTTATTCCATGAAAAAAGCACTTCTAATTTTAGTTGCAGCAATTCTGTTTGTCAGCTGCAAAAAAGAAACATCAACTTCAGAAAAATCAACTGCTAATGTAGAAGCAACAAATGCAGTTCCTTCAGATCAGGATATTGTAGATGCCTATACTTATTTATATGCAAGATATTTAGTACTGCAACAAGAAAATTATGATATCAATGTCGAGAAAATAGGATACAATAAAATCAAATACAATCCGCTTGGGTCGGCTCAATTTGTGAATCCAAATTTAGATGTCGCTTATTTAGAAGCTTGGATTGCTGTAGATAAAGATCATGCAGTTATTTTAAATGTTCCTAAAATTGAAGGACGTTATTATACCGCACAATTATTAGACGGCTGGGCCAATGTAATTGTCAATATCAACAACCGTAACTTTCCTAAAACTCCTTACGGGAAATTTGCTTTGGTTTTAAAAGGCTCAAATCCAACCATTCCTGCAGATGCTGTAAAAATAGAACTGCCGGCAGAAAAAGCAAAAATTCTGGCTCGTGTAGAATTAAAAGGAACTCCAGATATTGCACAAAAACTGCAAAAACAATTTACGCTGACAGTTCCTGAAGGAATTAAAATTGCGCCTCCAGTTGCTATACCAGATTTTACACCAAAAAAACCAATTGGCGGTGAAATATTTGACAAAGTCGAAGAAGTCCTAAATTCTTATCCTGACGTAATGCCAAAAGGAAAAGAGTATCAGGCCAAAGCAATCTCAATTGGAGAATATCGCAAAAAAGATGACAAAGCCAAAGTCCGTATCGATGAAATTGTTGAAACAAAAGCAATTCCAGGATTTTTAGCTGGAGCAAAAGGCTTTGGAACTCAAAAAGGAGGCTGGTCAGTATCATACGCGACAGGTAATTTTGGTGATGATATTTTGGCACGTGATATTATTAATTACGGAGGGTTATGGGCTAATAAAATTGATGAAGCCATTTATTTCATTGGATTAATTGACAGCAATAAGCAGCCATTAAGCGGAGATAAAGTTTATGAAATCAGATTTCCAAAAGATGGACTTCCAGACAAAGTGGTTAATGCATTTTGGTCAGCAACGGTTTACAGCGTACCCGATTATAGAGTAGTACCCAATAAACTAAAACGCTATAACCTTAATAATGTTTCGGGTTTAAAGAAAAATCCTGATGGTTCTTTAAGCATTTGGTTAGCTTCTTCATTGCCAAAAGATGCAATCGAAAGCAACTGGCTGCCAACTCCTGCCGGAAAAGGTTTTTCTATCAACTTTAGAACGTATGTTCCTAAGAAGGAAGTTCAGGATGGTAAATGGTTTCCTGCTCCTATTGAAGAGAAAAAATAGCACTTTTTAATACTCAAAAAACAAAAGTTATGAAAAACAAAAGCCTTATAATCCTTGTAGTTTCTATGCTGATTTTAGCTGTTGGATGTGAAAAAAAGACAGTAATAAATGAAACGTCACCATCTGACACAACAACAGTTGTGGCTTCTGAGTTTGGAACTCCAGTAAAAATGGATGGCGAACTGCCTTCAAAAGAATCGATTCCGGTTTTGTTTGATGAAATGGATTTTCAGCAGGCAACCCAGTGTTATTTATGGGGATTGCCAATTGTGGCTTTCGCCGAATGGCAGCAAATTCATTACAAAACATTTAATGCTACAAGTAATGACCTTGTTTTTTATAATACTTATAATGACCGTTTAGGAATTCTAACAGGAAATGCTACAACGCCTTATATCATGTCTTTTATTGATCTTGCTGCAAACGGACCAACGGTTATTGAAATGCCCGCAGGACACACAGCAGGCGGGCTTGGAGATTTTTGGCAGCGTGAGCAAGCCGTAATTGGTGAAATGGGACCGGATAAAGGGAAAGGGGGAAAATACATTTTAGTGCCGCCAACGATGAAAGATTTCAAACCAGCAGGATATTTTATAGTGCCGTGTACGACAGTAAATATGTTTTTCGGATTCAGAGCATTAGATCCAGATCCAAAAGCGACTGAAACATTGGTAAAACAAGTAAAAATTTATCCATACGCACAACGCGCCAATCCAACACCAACAAAAGTGGTAAGTCCGCCGGCAGGAAAAAAATGGTACGGAATTCAGCCAACAGGAATTGCCTATTGGGAACGCCTTCATGCTATTTTACAAAACGAACCAGTTGAAGAACGCGATCGTTTTTTCATGGCTTGGCTTAGAAATCTCGGAATCGAAAAAGGCAAACCTTTTACGCCAGACGAACGTCAGAAGAAAATTTTAATTGCCGCTGCTGCGAAAGGTCAACAAATGGCCATGGCAAATTCTTTCAACAAAAGATTCAAAGATGTAAAACACTGGCCGGATAAAAAATGGGATTATGTAATGATCATCAAAGATCCCTCGCAGCATGCTGATAATTACGACGAATTCTTCGAAAGAACTTCTTATTTCTATGAAGCCGTTACATATTCAAAAGCTATGATTACCAAAATTCCAAATGTCGGTCAGGCGTATTTAGGCTCGTATTACGACAGTGAAGGGAACTGGTTAGACGGCGGTAAAAATTACACGCTGAAAGTTCCGGCAAATCCACCTGCAGTCAATTTCTGGTCGATTACGATTTATGATACAGCAACACGATGTTTGATTGATAATCCGCAGAGAAATGCTGATTTATCTTCCCGTAAGGATCTGATAAAAAATGCCGATGGCTCTGTTGATTTATATTTTGGACCAAAAGCTCCAGCAGGAAAAGAGAAAAACTGGGTGCAGACTTTACCGGGAAAACACTGGTTTACTTATATGCGTTTTTATGGACCGACAACAGCTTATTTCGATAAGAGTTGGAAAATGGATGATATTAAAGAAATAAAGTAATTTTTATAATAAAGAATTAAAAATGAAAAAAACGTATCTATTATTACTTACAGTTTCATTACTATTTATAAACTGTAAAAAAGAAACTACAATTAAAGAAACAGAAGGGGATAATGTAACTGTCGCAGATTCTTCAACAGTTAAAAAAAATATCCCTGCCGGTCCAGTCGCAAATACTATTTTGACTGATGAATATGTAAAACATGTTGGGGCAATTGCTTATTTATGGGGATGGCCTATGGTTAATATCCATAACAGAAAAGTAACTTTTGAGAAACTTCCTCAGCCAATGTACAAAGGCGGAATTGTTCCTTTAAGTCCTCCAAACCAATTGTGTATGCTTACGGATTACATTAAACCAGGAGAAAGAGAAGTTGCATGTCCTAATCAGGATGTGGTTTATGGATTTGGAATTACTGATTTTACAAAAGATGCAATTGTAGTTCAGGTTCCTGATTTTGGAGATCGTTTTTGGGTCTACCAAATCTGCAACCAGCGAATAGACGGATACGCCCCAATAGGAAAAATGTACGGGACAAAACCTGGTTTTTATCTGCTGACTGGTCCAAAATGGAAGGGAAAAGTGCCAGATGGAATTTCGGGAGTTTATAAATGTGATACAGATTTAGGAGTTGTAATTCCTCGTGTTTTTCAATCAGATGATCCAGCAGATAAAAAAGCGATTCAACCCGTTCTGACCAAAATAATGATATACACTTTAAGTCAGTTCGACGGAAAAATGAAAACAAAAGAATGGGCTAAAACACCAATTCTTCCAGCAGATCCAAAAACCGGAAACGAAGAAACTAAATGGGTAAAACCTGAGGTATTTTTTGATGAGCTGCCTGCTATTTTACAAGAAGTTCCTGCGTTGCCAGGAGAAGAAGCCATTTATGGACAAATTCAATCTGTTTTAGCCGCCGCTACAAAAGATCCAAAGATCAAAAATCTGCTCAAACAAACTGCCATCGAAGCAGATCAAAAGCTGATTCAGCCTTTATTTCAGTTTTCGAATGTGGGTTATCCAGTAAAAGATTATTGGACAACGCAATCAAATGGAGCGCAATTTGGTTTAGATTATCTAACCAGAACGTCTTGTGCCAAAGCAAATATTTTCGTGAATAAACCTTTTGAAACAAAATATTTCTATCAAGACCGAGATGTTTCAGGTGTACGATTAAGCGGAAAGAATAATTATACGGTAACTTTTGCAAAAGGTGAAGTGCCTCCTGTAAAAGGTTTTTGGTCACTTACATTGTATAATGAATACCATTTCTTCTCTCCAAATTCTGTTGATCGATTTTCTCTTGGAACTAAGAATAAAGGCTTGAAATACAATGCCGATGGATCACTGACTTTATATGTTCAAAATGCACCGCCATCTGCTGACAAAATGAGCAATTGGCTGCCAGCACCAAAAGAAGTTTTTTCACTTTACATAAGATGTTACTGGCCAGAAGAAAAAGTACTGAAAGATATTTGGACGCCGCCAGCTGTAATTAAAGTGTAATAGATTAAAAATAGTTTTATGGCTGAAGAATTTGAAAATAGAACTGACACTTCATTTGATGCTGCAGCTTCAAAAGCGGAACGTTTTGAGAAAGGCGCTGCGATTAGAAAAGCTACGCCCCGTTCGGTTCATCGGCAATTGAATCTCGCAGATGATCGCGAAGATCCTGTAGAGATTCTCATTAAAACAAGTATTGGAAGAATCGAAAACCTATTGCCTATTCGATACAGCCGAATGATGGAATCGCCATTTTCGTTTTTTAGAGGAGCCGCCGCAATTATGGCTGCTGATTTGGCTCACACGCCCAATACTGGAATTCATTTGCAGCTTTGCGGTGATTGTCATTTGATGAATTTTGGCGGATTTGCAACTCCAGAACGTAAACTGGTCTTTGATATTAATGATTTTGACGAAACATATCCAGGTCCGTGGGAATGGGATTTGAAAAGACTTGCCGCGAGTTTTGCCATTGCCGGGAGATGGAAAAAATTTTCGAACAAAACCTGTAAGGAATTTGCATGGAATGTCGCTGATAGTTACAAAAGGCACATGTTGGAATACAGTAAATTATCGGCACTTCAAATTTGGTACGCGCATATTGACCTGGCAGAATTAATAGAAAAAGGAGAAGACGAAGAAATAAAATCCTTTCAGCAAAAACGAATCAAAAAAGCAGCTGAATATACCGCACACGAAAAAGAGTTTGCAAAAATGACTTATCACGAAGGTTCGCGCGCAAGAATAAAAGACGATCCACCTTTAATTTATCATCCAACGGGAGAAGAAGGAAAACGAATTTTGAAAGAAGCCGAAATTGTGCACAAACGTTATATCGATTCTCTGCCAGATGATAAAAAGGTGCTTTTAAACCGTTACACGTTACACGATCTAGCTGTAAAAGTGGTAGGTGTAGGAAGTGTCGGCACAAGCTGCGGAATTAGTTTACTGATGTCGGCAACTGGTGAACCTATTTTTTTACAATTTAAAGAAGCCCGAAAAAGTGTACTCGAAGAAAATGTAAAAATTGAAAACAAGTATCCGCACGAAGGAGAACGAATTGTAATGGGACAAAAGCTGATGCAGTCTGCCTCGGATATGTTTTTAGGATGGACAAACGACAGCCAGAACAAGTTTTTTTACATCCGCCAGCTTCGTGATGCCAAAGTAAAACCAGTTCTTGAAATAATGAAAGAACAAAATATGAATGATTATGCCAAAGCCTGCGGATGGGCACTTGCAAGAGCACACGCAAGAACAGGAGATCCGTCGTTGCTGTCGGGATATATGGGTAAAAATGACGACTTCGCCGACGCAATTGCCAAGTTTTCCATTTTATATGCAGATCAAAATGAGTCAGATTACAATAAAATGGTCGAAGCTGTAAAAGCAGGAAGACTCCCAATTTCGCCAGAGATATAATTTTTAAATAACTGCATAGAGTAAAATAAATTTGAAATTTATGAATTTAACAAGGAGGAAAAAAAACAAGTAAGATTTTATTTATTTAATTGAATTATTAAATAAAATGATTTATCTTTGAGAGTAAGCTAAGTAATTGTTTAGTAGATACTTGTGTGTATTTAGGTCGTATTTAGCCATTCTATGCCCTCCTATTCAAGATTTTAAGTTTTTAATACATTCTAGTTAAAAATAATTTAATTAACAATTTAAATACTACAACAATGATTAAAAGAACAAATCTTCGTATACTCCCAGTATTGTTTTTGGGATTAATTTACAGCTGTTCTCCAACTGTAAAAGTCACATCAGATTATGATCATTCTGCCAACTTTGGCGAATATAAAACCTTTGCGGTTTATGATTTAAAAGCACAGCAAGGCCAAGTTAATCAACTAAATGTTGATCGTGTAACAAAAGCTATTCGAAACGAAATGCTTGCTAAAGGCTTTACAGAATCTAGTAATCCTGATTTAAAAGTAAATGCAGTTTCGATATTAAAAAATAAAACTTCTGTAAGTGCAAACACAGATTTTTATGGATACGGCGGTATGTATCGTCCGTACGGATATTGGGGCGGCGGCGCTATGATGGGAGGAGCCAATACAACATTCAATACCTACGATTATGTCGATGGTTCATTGGTAATTGATATTGTCTCTACTAAAAGTCAAAAACTGCTTTGGCAGGGAATTGGAAATGCTGAAATTGACAGTAAACCAGATAATCCCGAAGAATTTATAAATGGTTCTATCAAAAAAATACTTGCTGATTTTCCTCCAGGATCAGCTAAAAAGTAAATAATCAATAGTACGGCTTTGTGCCTGTCAATTGAGGCAGGCTCGAAGCTTCTATTTGAATGCCCACTTTCGCATTTTTAAGAGAAATAATTCTAATTAACCTTAAAAAAAATGATCGATATACTACTTTCCCTCTTCTTTTTTATAGCCACAATTGCAGGTCTGGCTACCTCAATTATGGTTCTTTTTTCCAAAAAAAACTATTCAAAAAGTTTCTTTTTAGGAATGTTTTTGCTGAGTCTTGCGGTGGTAAGTATTTACAATTTTTATCTTTCTGCCAATACCATTAAAAATTTTCCAGAGCTGTTTACTATTACAAAATCGTTTATTTTTTTAGCAGCGCCATGTTCTTTTTTATATGTTAGGAACATCTTATCTCTCAATAAAAAAATCAGGAAATACGATTGGCTTCATTTTCTTCCTTTTGTTATTTATTTTGTATTAACACTTTTTGCATACGTTGGAAGTTTTACCAATTTAAAAGCAGCAAATTATATTGCAATCAAAATCAAAAATCCGTTTTCTATTTTAGCCTTGACGATCTGGCTTTCCTATGTCTTTTTTCAAACCATGTTGATTTTAAACTATGATCTGAAAAAATTTAAAGGAGATCAATTTCATCGAATTAAAGTAATCAACTGGATCAAGATTTACAATCTTATGATTTTGTTTTTATTTTCTGCTCTTTTTGTTCATCATTTTTTATTAAGAAAAATTGATGTTGTAGACATTTCCTGCTATTTCTTAATTTCATCAGTTTTGTTTTTTACTGTAGGCTGGCTTTATTTCAAGCCTCAAATTTTTCATGATGAAGAAGAAACATTCGATTTTATAAGCGATAATACGGTTGCTGTAAAATCAAAAGAAATCAAGAATAATCTTCTCATAACATATGAGTTAACACCCGAGAAAAAAGAAGATTATTTATTAAAACTAGATTATGTTTTAAATGCTAAAAAGCTTTTTTTAAAGAAAGATTTTGTAATCAGAGACTTGTCTGATGAAACAGGAATATCTGTTCACCATTTATCCAATTTAATTAATTCTGAATTTGGACTTCATTTTCAGGATTATGTCAACCTCAAAAGGATAGAATATTTTAAAGATAAAATAAACGATCCAGAATGGAAAGATTTGTCTCTAGAAGGAATGGCTTGGGATTCTGGTTTTAAATCCCGTACAACCTGTTTTAGAGCATTTATAAAGCATACTGGGAAATCACCATCAGAATATTTTAAAACCATTAGAATAAATTCTGATCGTACAAGTGCTTACTATTTTAAATAAGAAATAGCTGTTGTATAAAATCAGTTATGATTAGCGCTCGTAAAGTCTTAATTAATTTTAAAACATTTCGATATGAAAGCAAAAATTAATAATTCGAAAAAAGCATTACAATCAATTTTCACCATTATATCATTCGCCATTTCCTTTCACAGCACGGCACAATTAAAAGGAGGACATATTCTTGGCGCCATGGGACTTCAATCAGGAACTCAAGCTCCAGAAAATACTTTAGCAGTATACATTCCAGGTTATATTTATACGGCATCTTCGTTAAGGAATGGTGACGGGGACAAAATTGGCAATCCAGATTTGACTATGTTTATAACTGGGGCTGGAGCCTCTTATGTAAGCGACTTTAAAATTCTGGGGGCCAATTATGGTGCAACTATTTTATTAGCAGGTGCTTCTAATACTATTCAAGGAAGTTATATCGATTCAAAAAGTGATTTTGCCTTTACAGATATGTATATACAGCCCATTCAGTTAGGCTGGCATAATAAAAGAGCCGATTTTATTTTTACTTACCAAATGTATCTTCCAACAGGAAAATATGAGCTTGGTGGAAGTAATAACAGCGGGTTAGGAATGTTTATGAATGAGTTTTCAGCAGGAACAACTTTGTTCTTTAATGATAAAAAAACATTTCATTTTTCAGCATTAGCCTCTTATGAAATTAATGGAAAGAAAAAAGATACCGATATCAAAACAGGTGATATCCTTAGTGTTGAAGGAGGTCTCGGGAAAACTTTTTATTGTATGAATGCTGAAAAAACAGCTCCAAAAGGAATATTAAATGCAGGGTTAATTTATTATTTCCAATACAAAGTTTCGGATGATAAAATTCCAGTAGGAAGCTTATTGCTTGAGCCAGATAAAGATCATGTCGGCGGACTTGGTGCCGAAATTAATTACCTTCATATTGGCTGTATGACTTCTGCAGGATTGAGATGGATTGGAGAAGTTAACGCTGTAAATAGATTTCAAGGAAATACCTTCTTCATTACGCTGGCACATGTTTTCGAGTTCAAGAAAAAGTAATTAAGAGATTTCGGAACTTTAAGAATACGGTAATTTTTAAATGTAAAACGATTCAGCTTCTTTATATGAAAAACAAAAAAACACCACCAAAAATTATCCTATTCTTGCTTGGATTTCTGTTGTCATTTAATGTTATAAATGCACAAAAACAGCATATAAGTGTAAAAGATTCTCTAGACGGAGCGTTTGATTTAAGTGATTATATTATTTACGCACACGGATTTCTGGTCGTTCCAACCGTAATTACAGAACCAGCTTTAGGAGGAATTGGAGGTGCAATCGTGCCTGTTTTCTTAAAAAAACATGCACCAGTTGTAGACGAAAATGGTAAAAAGCGTTTTATAAATCCAGATATCACGGGCGGAATTGGGATGTATACAGGAAATAAAAGCTGGATGGTTGGAGCTTTTCGTTCAGGAACGCTTATTAAACCCAAAATATTATACAGAGTTATGGCTGGCTATGGCGATATGAATTTATCATTTTATGCCAACAACAGACCAAATCTGCCAGATCAGGAATTTAAACTCAATTTTAAATCTACTATTTTTTATACACAATGGCTCAAGCAGTTTAATAATCCAAAATGGAGTGCAGGACCACAATATCTTTTTTTAAATTCTAAAATAAACCTGCCCGACGTTAATCTTCCCCCGCCATTTGTAGATCCAAAAGATATTAAAAGTACCATAAGCCAGCTCGGATTAGCAGTGCAATTCGACGGACGCGATAATATTTTTACACCAGATAAAGGAATTAGGCTTCAATCAGATTTCTTCTGGTCAGATAATATTTTAGGAAGTGATTATGATGCCTGGCGCGTCAATTTATCTGCAATTGGATTTTATCCCTTAACTAAAAAATTAATCGGCGGGCTGAGGATTGAAGGGGAACAGGCGTTTGGTAACCCGCCTTTTTATCTTTTGCCGGGAATTAATTTAAGAGGAATTCCAGCCGCACGATACCAAGGAAAAACAAGTATTGTAACCGAAGCTGAATTAAGATGGGATTTTTACCGACGATGGAGTATAATGGGTTATGGAGGTCTAGCAAGTGCTTTTAACGATTGGGATGATGCTTTTGCAAAACCAGTTGTTTATAGTTACGGAACAGGTTTCAGATATTTACTGGCCAGAAAGTTTAAACTCAGAATGGGTGTTGACGTTGCAAAAGGACCAGAAGATTGGGCTTACTATATCGTTTTTGGAAGTAATTGGTTGAGATAAAATAAAAGCAAAAAACTTGTAAGAAGTTGATTTATAAAAAAATAATTTTAAAAAGCCTCAATATCGCATTATTGAGGCTTTTTGTCGTAAATAACCTAATAATCGCATTCATTAAGAAAATATTAACAATTAATCTTTACACAAATTCTATAATATTTAATTGTTTTGTAACAAATTAGAAACATTAGAGACTAATTTTATTAAACTTTAAACATAAATTATGAATACATTTTCATTCAAATCAGTGTTTGCAGCTTCAGTATTTTTAGCTGGAACGGCAGGCTGTTTTGCGCAAGACGTGTTAGTAAATTCACTTAAACTAAACGCTAGCGACAAAAGTAAAGAGAACTTTAAATTTACAGAAGTAATTAACTTAGGTACAACCTCAGTAAAAACTCAAGGTTCATCTGGAACTTGCTGGAGTTATTCAACAAACTCATTCTTAGAGTCGGAAATGATTCATTTAGGAAAACAGCCAGTAGAATTATCTCAAATTTACTCTGCAAGAAATGTTTATGTTGACAAAGGTGTAAATTATGTTCGTATGCACGGAGCAATTACCCTTGGAGACGGAGGAGCTTTGCACGATGTAATTAATATGTACAAAAAATACGGAACTGTTCCTAGAGAAGTTTATACAGGATTAAACTACGGAACAGATAAAAATAAATTTGGAGAAATGGCTGCTCTAATCGAAGGAGTTTTGGCAGCTGTTGTTAAAAACCCGAACGGAGAATTAACACCAAACTGGCAAAAAGCTTACACAGCAGTTATTGATTCTTATTTAGGAAAAGTGCCTGATAACTTCAATTACAAAGGAAAAAACTATACGCCGCAATCTTTCGCAAAAGAAGTGGTTGGAATTAACCCAGATGATTATGTAGAAATGTCATCTTTCACAACATCTCCATACTACCAAAAAACTACGATGATGGTGCCGGACAACTGGTCATTAGATCAAGTTTACAACGTAAAAGTAAACGATATGACAGATGTTATCGACAATGCTTTGAAAAAAGGATATACTGTGGCTTGGGCAACAGATGTAAGTGAAAAAAGCTTTAGCTGGAAAAATGGTGTAGCTTATGTTGCATCTAAAAAATTCGACGACATGACTGCAGAAGAAAAAGCAGACATGTTTAACGGACCAAAAACAGAACCAGAAATTACTCCAGAAATGCGTCAGGCTGCGTTTGATAACTACGCTACAACAGACGACCACGGAATGCACATTATTGGTTTAGCAAAAGATCAAACTGGAAAAGAATACTATATCGTAAAAAATTCTTGGGGAGAAACAAACGACTACAAAGGTTTCTTGTTTGTAACTAAGAACTTCGTAAAATATAAAACTACAGCATTATTAGTAAACAAAGGAGGAATTCCAACTGAGATTGCTAAGAAATTAGGGGTTTAATTATCCTGAGAGTTTTTAAGAAATAGAGAAAGCGCCACAATGGAAATTGTGGCGCTTTTTTTATTGATTAATTATATATTTTTCATTAAGCCATTTTTCCCATAAACAATTTAAGGAACCTTTTTCCCTAATCAGGAACACTTAAAAGAAAAGAAGCGCTTCAACGTTTTTTCTAGTTATTTGCGGAGAATATTAATCATAACAACTTGAATGGTATATATTTAATAAAATTTTAAGGCGATCCATTAATTTTATTGAATATTTATGAAAAAGCTCGAAGCGTTTTTAAGCGCATTTTTAATAATAATATCACTTAATTGCTTTGCACAACAAGCGGCAAATGCCCAGGGATCTTCCGCTAACGGAAAAACTATAATGTTGACGGACAATCTTGCTTCAAACAGTGATTATGTTATAAAATCATATTATGTAGAAGAAAGAATCAATAAACTTTTTGGAGGCAGAATTACAACTTATGAGGTAACTAAATTGGATATGGTCTATACCAACGATTTAGGACCAAATAATACTAGAACTATTATTCCGAGATATGTCAAGCGAAAACAAAAAGGAGCAAGTATGACACAGCCTGAAGTTTCTATTGAAAGTATAACAGCCTATTCAGAGCCAGTTGTGGTTAAAGTTCCAACTGAGCCTGAAAAATATGTCAAAGTAGATGTAACGAGAACTTATGAAAGAGTGCTGGAAAAAGGATATAAATCTCCAGAAATGCTTCAAAAGGTTGCGGATCGACTTTACTTCGAAGGAAACTTTAATACAGCGGCAGAATATTATGAGCAATTGTTTAATCTCGTTAAAGATCCAGATGTTATTTATTATTACAGATACGCCCAGTCTTTAAAATCAGTCAACCAAATCGAAAAAGCTGATTTGTTGATGAAAAGATTTAAAAGCGAGACCTTGGTAGTGAAGTAGATTTTGTTAACCGCAGATTTAACCGCAAAGACACTAAGAAAAAGCGCAAAGTGCGCCAAGGTTAATTAGATCTAATTTTATAGATTTTGAAAATCAATATTAAAAAAAAGGTGAACGGTTGAAACCAAAGGCTATGTTAATTTAAACAAAATGGTTTACATAAATCAAAAAATCAAGCATGTTATTAGATATCTTGTTTGTTATCTCGAGGGGCCAGAGATCAATGGTTTGTCGACATAGATTGGCAATTTAAATTGTGTAGTTTCTTGCGTGATTTCTTCCTTTGGTCGAAATGACAAAATTGGCGCTTTTTGCGTAAAACCCTGCGCCTTTACTATTAAAATAATCAGTCCTAAAGTATTGGAATTTGGAATTTTTTAAACTTTGGAATTTGACAAAAAAAAAGACGATCAATTTGATCGTCTTTTTTTTAAGCTCCCCCTCTTGGGCTCGAACCAAGGACCCTCTGATTAACAGTCAGATGCTCTAACCAACTGAGCTAAGGAGGAATCACCTTAAAGGTAAATATGTTTGCTAAAAAAAGTTGCTCCCCCTCTTGGGCTCGAACCAAGGACCCTCTGATTAACAGTCAGATGCTCTAACCAACTGAGCTAAGGAGGAAGTTGTTGCTCTTTTTAGCGAGTGCAAATATAAAACTATTTTTAGTTTCTCAAAAACATTTTCACTCTTTTTATTAAATATTTTTACTTGCCTACAATTGCTTTGTAAATGTCGTTTCCGTTAGCAAATAGTAATAGTGAAATAAGTAAAACAAAACCAACCATTTGCGCATTCTCTAGGAATTTATCACTTGGTTTTTTACCGCTGATCATTTCATACAATAAAAACATTACGTGGCCGCCATCAAGTGCTGGAATTGGCAATAAATTCATAACTCCAAGCATAATTGACAATAAAGCCGTGATTGACCAAAATACTTCCCAGCTCCAAGAAGTAGGGAAAATATTGAAAATTGCTGCAAAACCGCCAACTTGTTTGTAAGCTTTAGTTTCTGGATTAAAAATCATTTTCAATTGTTTTCCGTAACCTACTAATTGATCTTTACCTTTTTCAAGACCAACCGGAATAGATTCGAAGAAACCATATTCTTTAGTACTGATTTTATAGTAACCTAGTTTTTCTAATGATTTCATGTCTAAACCTCCTGCAACCACACCTAGTTTTCCTTCGTTATTAACTTTTAAGGTAATTGGAGTTTCTTTTAAATCACGTAAAACAACAGCTGGAATTGATTTGCCTTTATTAGCTTCTAAAACTGTTTTAGCTTCATCAAAGTATTTAATCTTTTGTCCATTTAAAGAAAGAACCAAGTCTTTTGGTTTTAAGTTTTGATTAGGAGATTCTTCCGCAACTTTACCAATTGCAAAAGGAGTACGAATACCAATAAGAAGTCCTTTTTCTGTTTTAGAAAGCTGGTCTACAAAATCAGTTGGCATTGTAATAGTCTGCTGTTTTCCGTCTCTTTCAATCAAAACATGTTTTGCCATGATAACATTCATGTTCATGTCGCTGTCGTAATTTTCTACAGCCTTTCCATCAATAGAGATAATTTTATCGCCAGTTTTAAAACCAGCTTTAATCATAGCAGGATTTTCAATTGCAACACCATCCTTTAAATCGGCATTAGCAATATAAGTATCTCCGTAGGCAAAAGCCATTCCGATATAAATAATAAAAGCCAGAATAAAGTTTACAGTAACACCGCCAAGCATAATAATTAAACGCTGCCAAGCTGGTTTAGTACGAAATTCCCAAGGCTGTGGAGGCAGAGCCATTTGCTCTTTGTCCATACTTTCATCAATCATTCCAGAAATTTTCACATAACCCCCAAGCGGAAGCCATCCGATACCATATTCTGTTTCTCCTATTTTCTTTTTGAAAAGTGAATATTTAACATCAAAAAACAAATAAAATTTTTCGACTCTTGTTTTAAACAATTTTGCAGGGATAAAATGCCCTAATTCATGAAGAATAATAAGTAAAGATAAACTCAATAGAAATTGAGAGAGTTTGATAACTATATCCATTTTTTATTTTTAGTTCGTATTTAACGCACAAAAGTAGCGTTTTCTTATTTAATTTAAGACCGCAAGATAATGTTTAAGGTTTTAAATGTTTGTTAATAATTGACCTTACTTTTCAATAAAGTAAATATTGTTCGTTTGTTAGTAACATTTTTGATTATTTGTTACAAATATCTTCGGCAAGTATTTGTAAAATGAGCTTTTATTCTTTGGTTATAAATAAAAAACAGTAAATTTCGGAAAAAAAATATTTAGAACAATCTTACATTATTTGTTTTTGGTTCGTTTTAGAAAATTAGTTTCTAAAGATGATAATCTGGCAGTATTTCTAATTATAGCAGTCCATTTTGTCAGCGCATTTTTAATTTATAAAAACTTCGAAAAGTTCAGGAGTTATGTTCCCCTCCTTTTCTTGGAGATAGTGGTTTATCATTTGCAGAGGTTAGATGTAGAGCTTCTAAAAATGAAAAAAAATTATAAATTAATTCTATTTATAGAATACCTTATTTATTCATCTCCATTTTATTTAGTACTCTTATTAAAGAATGAATTTATTTTTATCGCAGCAATTATTTTGTTTAAGATTCTATTAATCAATGCTCCTAAATTCAATTTAAAAATCATTAAATATCCTTTTGATACATTTAATATCTACTGGCATATCTCTTTTAGAAAATACAAGCTGATTTATATTCTTCCAATTTTGATAGCCATTGTTTTTATGGCAGTAAGCAATAACAACCAAAATCTATTGTATGCGGTTTTTTTAGGTTTGTCTTTAATATCCTGCATTCCATCTTTTGAAAGAGAAACAACAGAAGAAATAAAACAGAATCCTTTTAGTGCCAAAAAATACTTGAGTTGTCAGTTTAAAAATTCAATTATCAATACTGCATATTTAGTGCTTCCCTTTGCTTTAACGTTGTCCTTCTTATTGCAGTGGGAGAAATTATTATTTCTTATTTTTATTTTTATTGTTCCTCTATTGAATCTTCTGTTAAAATATATTTATTTTAACAACAATTATTTACAGCAGATTTTCTTTACTCTTTTTGTAGCTTCAAGTATTTTTTTATTTGGAGTTCCATTGTTGGCAACGCCTTTTATTTATAAAAAAGCGATTAAAACCTTAAACGAATTAAAAACATGCTGAAGATTATTATTGATCAGAAAAAATATAAAGACAAATCAATATTAGAAAACATTAATATCAGTATTGATCAACCTGGAATTTATGGTGTTATTGGTAAAAACGGTCAAGGTAAAACAACACTTTTTAAATGTATTTTAGGTTTAGAAAAGTTTAATGGAAGCTGTTCTGTTAATGAAGAAAAAGTAGTACTGCAAAATGCAGGCTGGGTTCCAACAGATCCTCCAATTTATGGAGAACTTACTGCGGTCGAATTTTACGATTTTTATGCCCATTTAGTAGATGTAAAAAGAAAAAGCACGTCTCAAATATTTGAAGTTCCAAGTAATCAATTAATTCGAGAGTTTTCTACGGGAATGAAAAAGAAAACGTATTTGAATGCCGTTTTTCAAAAAGAATTTGCAATTTATATTTTGGATGAGCCTTTTAACGGACTCGATTTAGAATCAAATTATTTGTTGATGAACCATATTAGAGCTCTTTCAAAAAAGAGTATAATTTTTATCTCTTCACATATTCTAGAGATACTTTACAGGGATTGTGACAAAATCTTTTTACTTCAAAATAAAAACATTACTGAGTTTGAAAAAAGCCAATATTCAGAAATTGAGAAAGAATTGTTTGCAATAAATAGTATTGAATAGAATTTGATTTAAATGTTTGTTAATTAATAAACATTTCAATTTCTCGTTTTCGCAAGATGCCGTAACTTTACTTTTTAAACTGTTGTCATTTTCAATTGGCAGCATAAAATCTTCAAAAGTTACAATTATGGCTTCACAATTATTTTCTCCATTAACTATAAAAAAAATTACATTAAAGAATAGAATTGCAATTTCTCCAATGTGTCAATATTCTGCAGAAGACGGTTTTGCAAACGATTGGCATTTGGTTCATCTAGGAAGTCGAGCGACTGGAGGTGCGGGATTAATTATTCAGGAAGCGACTGCAGTTTCTCCAGAAGCAAGGATTTCTCCTTCAGATCTTGGAATTTGGAAAGACGAACATGTCGAAAAATTGAAGCAAATCAACCAATTCATTATTTCTCAAAATTCAATTCCGGGAATTCAATTGGCGCATGCGGGACGAAAAGCAAGTGTTTCGGCTCCGTGGCTTGGCAATAAAAAATTAGATTTCGCTCAAGGCGGATGGCAGACCGTTTCTGCAAGTGCGATTCCGTATCATGATGACGAACCATTTCTTCCAGAAGCTTTGGATAAAAACGGAATTCAAAAAGTGATTTCAGATTTTAAAGAAGCAACAAAACGAGTGGTAGAAGCTGGATATCAGGTTTTAGAAATTCACGGAGCGCACGGATATTTGCTGCATCAGTTTTTATCTCCATTGACAAATGTGAGAACAGATGAATACGGCGGAAGTTTTGAAAACAGAATTCGTTTTACTTTAGAAATTGTAGAAGCAGTTCAAACCGAATGGCCATCAGATTTACCATTATTTGTCAGAATCTCAGCAACTGACTGGGCAGAAAACGGATGGAATCCTGAAGAATCTGTACAGCTTTCAAAAATATTAAAAGAAAAAGGAGTAGATTTAATCGACGTTTCATCGGGCGGATTGGTTTCGCATCAAAAAATTACACTTGGCCCAGGTTATCAAGTTCCTTTTGCAGAGAAAGTAAAAAAAGAAGCTAATATTTCAACAGGATCAGTTGGTTTAATTACCGAAGCCAGACAAGCCGAAGAAATACTAAAAAACGGTCAAGCCGATTTAATTTTATTCGCCAGAGAATCTTTGAGAAATCCGAATTTGCCTTTAGATTTCGCTAAAGAATTAGACAGCGAAATTCAATGGCCAAAACAATACGAACGAGCTAAGATTTAAAATTTATTAGCTACAGATTTCAAAGATTAAAATGATTTCTTTTTAATGTTTTTCGATACGAATTTCAGGAATTATTTTAAACTTGTAAAGCAACGATTTGTGTAAATTCGTGAAATTCGCGGCAAAAAAAATCCTTTTTAATCACATTAATCTGTGGCAAAAAACTAAAAATAACATGCAAAAAATAAAAACAGCACTTTTATCATACGGAATGTCGGGAAAAGTTTTTCACGCACCGTTTCTAGATATTCACGAAGGATTTGAATTATTAGGTTCTTGGGAAAGAAGCAAAAAGTTAATCCAAGAAGATTATCCATACGTTAAAAGTTACGCTTCGATAGAAGAATTATTAAACGACGATGTAGATTTAGTAATTGTAAATACACCTGTAGGAACACATTATGAATATGCTAAAAAAGTCCTTTTGGCAGGCAAACATGCTGTAGTAGAAAAAGCTTTTACAACAACAGTTGCGGAGGCAAAAGAACTGGCATCAATTGCAAAAGAAAAGGGACTGAAACTCTCTGTATTTCAAAACAGAAGATGGGACAGTGACTTTAAAACAATCAAGAAAATTATCGACGAAGGAGTTTTAGGTGATTTGATAGAAGCAGAGTTTCATTTTGACCGTTATAACCCTTTATTGAGTCCGAAAGCACATAAAGAAACTGCAAATGACGGTGCTGGAGTTTTAAAAGATTTAGGTCCGCATTTAATAGATCAAGCGGTGAGTTTATTTGGCTGTCCGAAATCAGTATTTGGAGATATTCGAGTAACCAGAGAAAATTCTGTTGTAGACGACTGGATCGATTTGACATTGTTTTATTCTAATTTCAGAGTAAGATTAAAAGCAGGTTTTTTTGTGAGAGAAGCCAATCCAGCTTATACCATTCACGGTAAAAAAGGTTCTTTCTTAAAACCTCGAGGAGATGTTCAGGAAGACGATTTGAAAGTCGGAAAAAAGCCAAATCTAGAATCTTGGGGAACAGAAGATGAAAATCTCCAAGGACTTTTACACACAGAAATTGATGGTAAAATAGTAAGGGAAAAAATCCCGACACTTCAAGGTAATTATTTCAGTTTTTTTGATGGAGTTTATGATTCAATTGTAAACGATAAAAAGGAACCTGTTACTGCAGAAGACGGTGTAAAAGTGATGCAGGTTATAGAAGCTGCAATTGCAAGTAATGCCCAGCAAAAGGTAATAAGTATATAATAAGTATGTAATTAAGTAGGATTATCATTCCGTAGGAATGTTTCGTCGGTAGAAAATATAATGTTCAGTCGCATTTACGTTCCATAGGAACGTTTGATTTTGTTGTCATTTTTATAATCTAAATGTATCAAACGTTCCTACGGAACGTAAAATATCGCAACGATATAATTTTTTCTACCGACGAAATGTTCCTATGGAACAGAGAAATATAAATAAAAAGGGGTTTTTCTCGAAAGTTGAGATTGCTCCTTTTTTGTTTTAATAAAAAAATGACGCAGATTATAATTCTACTAAACCCGAAAAGTTGTAATTTTAATAAGAAGATTTCAATTGAAAACCTTCGAATTTATAAACAATAACGTTGTATATTGTGCATAATATTAGGTTTTATGCGCTTTAACAAGTGTTTTTAGTATTTTTGAAAATATCATTCATTAAAAATTAAATATGCTGATAAATTTTAATCCATTAGCGCTTTTTCAGACCAAAGGTAAAATCAAGAAAGTATTTAGAGAGGCAAAGGCTTCTTATTTAAATCGGATTCGTTTTGCCGTTGGAATGTTTTATTTCGGAATGGGTTTGAGTTTTGCAACATGGGCGAGCAGAATTCCAGATATTAAAACGGCTTTGCATTTAACAGAAGGCGATTTGGGTTCTATACTTTTTGCGCTTCCAGTTGGGCAATTAATGATTATGCCTTTTTCTGGAAAAATGGTTACCAAATTTGGCAGTCACCGCATTTTGATTTTTTCTTTAATAATGTACGTCTTCTGCTTAATTAATTTAGGATTGGCAACAACGGCTTTACAATTATCTTTAGGATTATTTTTGTTTGGCCTGTTTGGAAATCTAGCCAATATTGCCGTAAACACGCAAGGAGTTTACACGGAAGTTTTGTTCAAAAAAACAATCATGTCAGCATTTCACGGAATGTGGAGTTTTGCAGGATTTACAGGAGCATTAGTCGGCTTAGGCATGCTTGCTTTAAAATTAAGTCCGCTGCATCATTTTCTAATTGTGGCTGGAATAGTTTTGCTTATGGTTGCTTTTAATTTTAAATTTTTGGTGCGAGCCAAAGAAAAAGTAAAAGTAAAACAAGAAGGCAAAAAACTATTTGTAAAACCAGACACAGCTTTACTTTGGCTTGGTGTAATCGGATTCTGCAGTATGGCAAGCGAAGGAGTTATGTTCGATTGGAGCGGTGTTTACTTTAAAGATATTGTACAAGCGCCTGGAGCATTAGTAGTTTTAGGCTACACTTCTTTTATGATTATGATGGCTGGCGGAAGATTTTTGGGTGACGGATTAATCAATAAATTTGGTCGTGAACGCGTAATGCAGATTAGCGGCGTTATGATTTCTGCCGGACTTTTTACTGCTGTTTTTCTTCCTTATATTATTCCGTGTACAATCGCTTTTATGTTCGTTGGTTTGGGCGTTGCCACTATCGTTCCAACCGTATATAGTATTGCTGGGAAAAATCCAACCGTGCCAGCAGGAGAAGCCCTAACGATTGTTTCGAGTGTAAGTTTCTTAGGGTTCTTGATGGGACCTCCTGTAATTGGGCATATTGCACAAAGTTTTGGTCTTCAATTCTCTTTTGCATTTATCGGAATATTTGGAGTTTTGATCGCTTTTATGGTTTCTAAAATTCGCACTACAGCTTAAACTATCGCTTATGAGTACTTAATTAGCTTTTCATTAATTAAAATAAATTTGAAAGAATTTACTTATATTTAAATATTTTACCTATTTTTTAATTTAGAGCCTCACCGCTAAAACTTAGAATTTCTTTTCCAAAAATCAATTTTATCTTTTGAATAAGGATTGCGATCCTAAAAAATTTTCAAAAATAAATTGGAATTTTTAATGGTAAAAAAATACTTAACGGCTTTAATTTTAATGTCTTGTACTTTTGCGTCGGCACAGCAGCAGGAAATAACTGTTACTGGAATCGTTATTGATGCGCGAACGCAAAATCCGCTGGAAAATGTAGTCGTGACGATACAGAATACAGCAGTGATGCAGCTCACGTCAAAAGATGGAAAATTTGAACTTCATATATTTCCGCAAAAAGAACAATTACTTTTGCTGAGAAACCAAGGATACAAAGATTATATTTTAAAAATCCAATCTTCAAAACAAAACATTAATCTAGGAATTTTACAGATCGAAGATACTTATTCGGATGAAGTTCCAGCTGCATTGATTACTTTGTCTGATAATGATTTTTCTGAAGATAACAGCTCCTCAGAAATGACATCTGGACTTTTACAATCTTCAAAAGATGCCTTTATGCAGGCATCTGCGTTTAATTGGGGTCAAGCTCGGTTTAGAATTCGCGGTTTAGACAGTGAAAACGGAACCATGATGCTCAACGGAATGACAATGAACAAAATCTACGACGGAAGACCGCAGTGGAACAATTGGGGAGGCTTAAATAATGTATTGCGTAATCAAGAATTTTCGGTTGGAACGGCTGCATCAAATTATACTTTCGGTGGAATTTTAGGGACACAGCAAATAACAACTCGAGCTTCCTTATACCGAAAAGGAACATCACTCACATTTTCTGGAAGCAATACAACTTATACTTGGCGTGCAATTGGAACATATGCATCTGGAATGAATTCTTCTGGCTGGGCTTATGCGGTTGCAGCTGGAAAAAGATGGGCGGATGAAGGTTACTTTGAAGGAACAAATTTCAATGCAGATTCTTTTTTCATTAGTGTCGAAAAGAAATTAAACAACAGAAATTCTCTGAATTTTACAGGGTTTTATACTCCGAATTCGCGCGGAAAAAATTCGGCAAATACAAGTGAAGTGACCAGTTTAATGGGCGAAAAGTACAATTCGTACTGGGGATTTCAGAATGGTGAAAAACGAAATGCAAGAGTTAAAAATGTTGAAGAACCATTATTAATGCTGAATCATTATTTTAAAATTGATGCTAAAACAAACCTGAATTCGAGCGTTATGTATCAATTTGGGAAAGTCGGAAACAGCAGTATAGATTATCAAAATGCAGATAGTCCAGATCCCGTTTATTATAAAAAAATGCCAAGTTATTTTAGTTCGCTTTATGCGAAAGATCAAGGACAATTTTCAGGTGAGTTTACTCCAGATTATGAAAATGCAGCAAAAAATACAATTGCACTTCTAGAAAATCCTCAGATTGATTGGGAGTCAATGTATCTTGCTAATCAAAATCCAACGGAAAATGGTTATGAACCTGCCAAAAGTAAATATGTTCTTTATGAAGACCGAACAGACGATAAGACGTTTGCAGTAAATTCAAACTTAAACACGCAGATTACTCCAAATATTTCATTTGATGGCGGATTCACTTTCCGAAAATTAAAATCACATAATTTTCAGTATTTGCTGGATCTTTTAGGCGGAGAATATTTTGAAGATATTGATCCATTTTACAAAGGAAATCTTTCACAATCAGATTTACAGCATCCAGACAGAAAAGTTAAGAAAGGAGATATTTATGGGTATAATTATAATTTGCTTGCTAATACTTTAGATGTTTTCACGCAGTTTAAATTTACTTATAATAAAACAGAATTTTATCTGGCACAATCATACGCAATGTCCGATTATCAAAGAGAAGGATTGTATCAAAACGGACTTTATCCAACTTCTTCACTGGGAAAAAGTGATAAGGTTAACTTTGAAAATTTTGGTTTCAAAGGCGGATTTACGTATAAAATCTCTGGAAAGCAGCTGTTGTTTTTTAATGCAGCGCATTTGACAAGAGCTCCTTCTCTTAGAAATACATTTTCAAATTCACGATTAAATAATTCGATAGTTAATGGAATTGAAAGTGAAAATATTAGCAGTGCTGAAGCTAATTATGTTTATCGTTCACCAAAACTTAAAATGCGTTTTACGGCTTATTATACTTTAATAAAAAACACTTCAAAAATTTCTTTTTTCTATGCCGAAGGAATTTTCGATAACGGAGCAGGTTATGATGCTACAGATGCTTTTGTAAGTCAGACTTTAACGCATTTAGACAAGAAAAATACTGGAGCAGAATTAAGTTTAGAATATCAATTTTCATCGACAGTAAAAGCGACCTTGTCTGCAGCGTACGGAAATTATGTTTACAGCAGTAATCCAAACGTATCAATTACAAATGATGCAAACGCAGCAAAAGATGGTGCGCAGACTACCTTTGATTTTGGTCAAGCCTATCTTAAAAATTACAAACAGCCAGGAACTCCGCAGCAGGCTTATTCGTTTGGAATGGAATATCGCGATCCAAAATTTTGGTGGCTGGCTGCTAATATTAATTATTTGGCAGAAAGTTATATCGATGTTTCGCCAATTTCAAGAACTTCCCAGTTTTACATAAATCCAGCCAATAATTTTCCTTTTCCTGAAGCAACTTCAGAAAGAGGAAATGAATTATTAAAACAAGAAAAGTTTGATCCAGTATCATTATTAAATATAAGTGGAGGAAAGTCATGGCGCATTCGTAAAAAATATATAGGTCTTTTTGCCAGCGTTAATAACGTTTTCAATTCAATATATAAAACTGGAGGTTTTGAACAGGCGCGGAATGCAAACTTCAGAGCTTTAAATCAAGATATTTCCAGCGGAACTCCATCCTTTGGTCCTAAATATTATTATGGTTACGGAAGAACTTATTTTTTAAATCTCACCATTGGATTGTAAATCAAAATCTCATGAAAAACATATTTTTAAATTCATTTTTTGGAATATCATTATTTATCATCACGAGTTGCAGTACCGAAGTCGAAATGCCGAAATTGGTTTGCACACAGCCAGATTTCACAGTAAATAAGACTGTAGAAAAAGTATATGAACTTTCCAATAATACGGCCAAACAATATTTATACGATGATATTATTGAAGCGTATGTAGTTTCCAGTGACGAAGGCGGTAATTTTTTTAAGACGATTTCATTGCAAACAATTGCTGCTGCAAAAACTCCAGCAATTGGTTTTAGCGTTCCAATAGACGCATCAAATACTTATATTGATTATCGCGTTGGAAATAAAGTATATGTAAAACTTAAAAACCAATTTACAGATTTATATTATGGCGGATTAAGAATTGGAAGTTTATATGTAAGTAATGCCGGCGATCCAACAATTGGCAGGATTTCTCAAAATGATTATAAAAATGTTCTGAATGCTTCCTGTACAATAATTGATGAAAATACTTTGGTTGAATCACTTTCTATAGAAGAGGCGCTTAAGGATATTAAGTTAAACACATTAATAGAATTAAATGATGTTGAATTTACAGAGGCGGCATTAGGACGTCATTATTTTGAAGAATCAAATAATGTGGGCGGATCTACAAATTGGAATCTGCGAGATAAAACAGGAAACCAAATTATTTTTAGAACCAGCAGTTATGCAAAATTTGCAGATCATTTTGTGCCAGAAGGAAGTGGAAAAGTAAGAGGGATTCTGACCAAATTTGGCACTGATTATCAATTGATGGTAAGATACGAAAGTGACATTGATATGAATGGAAAAAGGAATGTCCCGTTTTTTGCAGAAGATTTTCAGTCCGTTAAAAACAATGTAAATTTTGTTTTGCCTGGCTGGAGCAATATTGTAGAAAAAGCCACTAAACTTTGGAAGAGTGTGGTATATTCCGGAAATGGGTATGCAGAGTTTAATACTACAAGCACGACGGCAGCCGAAAATATTGCATGGCTGGTTTCTCCTAAAATTAATTTAGCAGGATATAAAAATGCGGTATTTTCGTTTAGAAGTGCACAACATGATTTAAAAATGGATTCGCCTTTAAATACGTTAGAAATTTATGTTTCAACCAATTTTGATGGTTCGAATGTTACCAAGGCAAAATGGACAAAATTAGAAGCTAAAGTTCCTTCTTTAGCAACACCAACACGCGAATTTATAAGCTCTGGAGGAATTGATCTTTCGGCGTATTCTGGAAATATTCATATTGCATTTAAATACATCGGATCTGGAAAAGATAAAACTTTAAACGGTGCTTTTATGGTTGATGATATTAAGATTTTTGGAGAAAAATAGGACGTAATTTTTAAATTCAAAATTAAATAGTTGATTTTTAGAGCTTTATTTAAAAGTTTGTAGTTTTCGTATTTCAAATTCCTGAAATTTAATTGAATTTTGTATTTTGGTCATCCCAAATCAATACAAATACCTCATGAAAACCTACTTTCTTGCCATCTTGATGATGGTTTTTCCATGTTTACTGCATAGTCAGGACGCTCCTGTTAAATTGAAGCAGATCAATATTGTTAAAACAAATTACCAAAACTCTAAAGACGGTGAAATTGTAAATAAAACAATGGTCTTTAAAGATGGTAAACTTCAAACCGTAACAACTTCAGACGTTGTACAGCATTTCTTTTACAACAAAAATGGTTTGCTTGATATGACTGTTAAGGATAAGGTTGGAAGCGACTGGAAAGAAGTCGTAAATTATACTTATGATGCTGACAACAATATTACAAAGTTTGTCAAAAAATATCAAGAAGGACCAAATTATATTACTAAAGTGGTTTCATTTGTTTATGAAGGTGCAAGGATTAAAGTTACTACAAAAAAGAGCACGAATCACCAGAATTTAGTAGATGATATCGAATATCTTGTTGAAAACGGAATCATTGTAAGACGTACTTCACGCGATAGAAATAAACAAATTATTGGAAAACTTGAATACGTTTATGTAAACGATAATGTATCTAAACACAAAGGATTGGTTGGAGATAAAATTTCTAAAACCTACACTTACGATGATAAAAAATCGGTGGATCAATTAATTGTTCAAAGCTTGTTTGGTGATAATTACAAAGTAATTGTACCAATGATTTCTTACCATGAAGACGAATTTGCCTTTGAATCGATTTCATACAATAATGAAATGAATTTTAGTCCTTCGTCTACAGCTTTAGTAGCGGTAAGCAGAAAATACAAATACAACAAACTAAACTTTCCGATTTCTTGTTCGCAAATTGAAGAAAACGGAATTGTAAAAACAGAAAAAACGTTTATTTACGAGTAAATATTTCAAATTTAGAAATTATTCAAAATGGAATTTTGTTGAGGTAAGCTTAACAGAATTCCATTTTTTTATAATTTGCTGTAAAAGCAATTTTAGATATAAATTTAAAAACGAAATTGTATAATTGATTGTAGCTTACAAATGATTAAATTTGCAACTTATTCAAGACTATGTTAGAAAAAGAAGTTATAAATTTTGAGAGAACAGTAATTGTTGGAATTGTTACTCAAAATCAAAGTGAAGAAAAACTAAATGAATATTTGGACGAATTAGAGTTTTTGACATTTACCGCAGGAGGTGAAGTTATTAAACGCTTTTCGCAGAAAATGGAACGTCCGAATCCGAAGACTTTCGTGGGTACGGGAAAAATTGATGACATCAATCTTTTTGTAAAAGAAAACAAAATATCGACAGTAATTTTTGATGATGAATTAACGCCTTCACAGCAAAAAAATATTTCGAGAATTATTGATTGTAAAATTCTGGATAGAACCAATTTGATTCTGGATATTTTTGCGCAGCGAGCTGAAACTTCATATGCAAGAACTCAGGTAGAATTGGCTCAATGTCAGTACTTACTTCCAAGACTTTCTGGTTTATGGACACACCTTGAGCGTCAAAAAGGGGGTATTGGTATGCGTGGACCCGGTGAAACAGAAATCGAAACGGATAGACGTATTGTGCGTGACAGAATTTCGTTGTTGAAAGATAAAATTAAAACGATTGACAAGCAAATGAGCATTCAGCGCAGTAATCGCGGTGCGATGGTTCGTGTGGCTTTGGTTGGTTACACAAACGTTGGGAAATCGACTTTGATGAATGCAATAGGTAAAAGTGATGTTTTTGTTGAGAACAAATTGTTTGCAACTTTGGACACTACAGTTCGAAAAGTGGTGATTAAAAACTTACCATTTTTGCTTTCAGATACCGTTGGTTTTATTCGAAAACTACCAACACAATTGGTTGATTCTTTTAAAAGTACACTAGATGAGGTTCGTGAAGCAGATTTGCTTTTGCATGTTGTAGATATTTCACATCCTGATTTTGAGGATCATATAGAATCTGTAAACAAAACGTTGCAGGAAATTAAAAGTAATGATAAGCCAACGATCATGGTTTTCAATAAAATCGATGCTTACCGTCATCTCACTATTGAAGAAGATGATTTAATTACCGAAAGAACCCGAAAACATTATACACTCGAAGAATGGAAACAAACTTGGATGAATGATGTAGGAGAAGGCAAAGCTTTATTTATCTCAGCAAGAGAAAAAGAAAACTTTGAAGAATTTAGAGAAACGGTTTATGAAGCTGTTCGACAAATTCATATTACTCGTTTTCCTTATAATAAATTCTTGTATCCAGATTATAAGGATGCGATTGAGAAGGAAGAAGAAAATGAGGAATAATAATTTTTTTACCGCAAAGAGCGTTAAGATTTTTATATTATAGTATCATAAAAAACAAAGTTCGCAAAGCTAAATAACATCCAGCTTTGCGAATTTTTATTTTATAAAATTGAGCTTTGAAAAAACTTTGCCTCTTTGCGGTAAAATATAATAAGACTTTATAGATTAAAATCCGAAGTTAACTCCTAAACCAAATACTTCTCGAGTTTGGAGACCTTCAAAAGCGTTATCATCGTAAATTGCTTGGAATGCTAAGTTAGCAGATAAGAATTTGTTTATTTTCATTATGATATTCAAAGAATAATTGATATCAACATTTTGAGGATCTTCTAAATAATTAGAGTATAAATTCAATGTGTTTTCTGCAGTTACATTGGTCATAATAGCCAATTTGTAATAAAGTGAAGCATAAAAACCTAGTTCATAGCGCATTGTTTTGCCTTCGTCAACTCCAAAATAATCGCCATCTACATAAGGCAGACCTGTAAATCTATCAATTCCGCTTGTATAAGCATTGTCTACAAAAGTGAATTTTGAAGTAAGCGGTGCAAAATTTATTTTCAGATTTTCATCTTTAGACCAATAAATACCAGGTCCAGTAGTTAGATATCCAGGTGACATGAATTTAGTCTGCTCAGTTCTAATTTCTTTTCCGTTAGCATCCTGACCATAAATATAACCCGTTGTAAATTGCGTTCTAAAGTTTAAAAAGAAAGAGTAGTACCACTCACCAAAAGCTCTTTTTCCTACTATTGAATTAAACTCTAGACGGTCATCGGTCTTTTTTCCGAAGTCGGTATTTTTAGTTTGTAAAAGTCCGTAAGAAGCAAGGATTTTATTATCCCAGGTTACATCGTCTTTTTTATAATTAAAGTCATAGTTTATTCCTAAAGTTCCAGAAAAACTATCTTCACCACCAGCGATCCAGTTGTTGAAGCTTGATTGGTTTAACAAAAGAGATACTGTTCCTTTTGCTTTCCAGCCTTCTCCTTCAATAGTATCATTAATTTTTTTTACTGCTTTTTCGGTATTCTGAATTAATTCTTTTTCTGAATTTTGTGCCTGAACAATAGCAAAGTTCGCTAAAATGCATAGTAATAACGCCAGCTTTCTCATGGTTGTTTAGTTTAAGTGTATTATCAAATATACTAAAAACCAATTGAAACTAGATAATTATCGCTTGTAATTGCAGGTTATTTCTTAGATTCTTTGTATAAAGGTACTGCAGAGCATGCTTCGCCATACATTATGCTGCGAGCAAATGGCTGTAAATAATTTGCAGCTAAAATATAAGCACGCATAGGAACGGGTTTTCTAGAACAGCCTTTTACAATTACGGGTTTGCTTTTGTAAACAGAATAATCAATTTTACTTAAAATCTCTTCGTAAAGACTTGCATCTAGATCTTCGATTGTTCCGTTAACTACTTTTTTGGCATACGGAGCTAAATGAACACTCACTAAAATTAATGCCCAAGCCGGAATGATGGCGTCTGTACTGCAATGTACAGCAACATATTGATCCTGATATTGCGACCAATCATGATTTTTTAGGTGCTCTCTAAAGTCTTTTTCTTTCAATAAAAATCCTTCCAAAAGCCATTGCGAAATGTCAATTTGCACACGCATTCCTTTTGGATAATAATCCTCTAAATCAAAAACTTCTAAAGCACTATTTGCAACTTTATTGATGATTTCTTCCATATGAAAAGTTAGTTTCAAGTTAGAGGTTTAAAGTTTCAAGTTGAGCAACCTGAAACTTTAAACCTGAAACCTTAAACAAATATTTTAAAGCATTCCTAATTCTAATTTCGCTTCTTCGCTCATTAAATCTTTACTCCAAGGTGGATCAAAAGTAATTTCTACTTCAACATCTTTAATGTGCTCGATTGTTTTTACTTTCTCTTCAACTTCGCGTGGTAAGCTTTCTGCAACTGGGCAGTTTGGAGATGTAAGAGTCATTAGGATTTTTACTTCGTAATCTGTATTTACCATTACGTCATAAATTAATCCTAACTCGTAAATATCAACAGGGATCTCAGGATCGTAAATTCCTTTTAAAATTTTTACGATTGATTCTCCTAATTCGTTTGTGTCTATTTCTTGTTCCATTGTTTTTATTTGTTTTTTGCCACGAATTTCACAAATTTCCCGAATTAAAATTTGTGTTAATTCGTGAAATTCGTGGCAGAAGAAATTTAATTTTTGTTTTTTGAATCAAATGCTAAAGCATACATTTTGATGTTTTTAATCATCGAAACCAAACCGTTAGCACGTGTTGCTGATAAATGCTCTTTTAGACCTATTTCATCAATAAAATCTACATCAGCTTCTAGAATGTCTTTTGCTTTTTGATTAGAGAAAGCACGAATTAAAATTGCAATTATTCCTTTAGTCAAAATAGCATCACTGTCTGCCGTGAAAACAATTTTATCGGCTTGTTCTTCACCTTGTAGCCAAACTTTTGACTGACATCCTTTAATTAAATTCTCATCGGTTTTATATTCTTCTTTAATCAGCGGAAGCGTTTTTCCGAGCTCGATGATGTATTCATAACGCTGCATCCAGTCGTCGAACATTGAGAATTCATCTATTATCTCGTTTTGTATTTCTTTTATCGTCATAATTATTCTTTAACAAAATCAACTAATAAATTTACTAGTTTTTCGATTTCTTTTGGAGGAAAACCATTGTCGAAACCTTGTGTTTCATAGGTTTTTCCATCCTTTGTTATTTTTAAATTTCCTATTGCAGCGCCATCGTATGTACGTTTGTCAGTTGGAGCTTTTAAAGAGGAAAGATTGTCTAAATTAACTTTAGAAAATGCAGTAACAATTTCGTTCCATTTTGCATCATCAATATTAATTTGCACAGGTTCAGCATTACGTGCTGTAGTAACCAAAACCGATTTGTTTTGTGCTACGATAGTTTTGTAATAACCTCTTGAGTGCGCAGAATATTCAATTTGTGTTGAAGTCATATCTGTTTTTTTTTGACTGCAGCATCCAGTTGCAATAAAAAGCGTTAAAAGCAATAAAGACAATATTCTCATAAAAATAGTTTTTTTTAGCTTAGCATTGTTTGTGCTTTTTTAACGGCATCAACCATTAAATCAATTTCTTCTTTAGTATTATAAAAAGAGAAAGAAGCACGAATTGTTCCAGGAATACAGAAGAAACTCATAATTGGCTGTGCACAATGATGTCCGGTTCTAACAGCAATTCCTAATTTGTCTATAATTGAACCAATATCATACGGATGAATTCCATCAATATTAAACGAAACTACAGATGCTTTATTTTTCCCCGTTCCGTAGATTCTTAAACCTTCTATTTCAGATAAACGTTTTGTGGCGTATTCCAAAAGTTCGTGTTCGTATTCTTGAATATTTTCGAAACCAATAGTATTCAAATAATCAATTGCAGTTCCAAGAACAATTCCGCCGGCAATATTTGGTGTACCTGCTTCAAATTTATGAGGCAAATCTGCGTAAGTAGTTTTCTCGAAAGTAACTTCTTTGATCATTTCGCCGCCGCCTTGATAAGGAGGAAGTTTGTTTAACCATTCTTCTTTTCCGTATAAAATTCCAGTTCCGGTTGGACCGCACATTTTATGCCCTGAAAAAGCATAGAAATCGCAATCCAATTCTTGAACATCTGGTTTTAAATGCGGAACTGCCTGAGCACCGTCAATTAAAACAGCGGCACCAACAGAGTGCGCTTTATCAATTATATATTTTATCGGATTAATGATTCCAAGTGCATTTGAAATATGGTTAAGTGTAACCACCTTTGTTTTTTCCGAAAGCAAAGCATCAAACTCTTCTAGAATTAATTCTCCGTTTTCATTTATTGGAATTACTTTTAAAACCGCCCCTGTTTTTTCACACAACATCTGCCAAGGCACAATATTACTGTGATGTTCCAATGACGAAACAATTACTTCGTCACCTGGTTTTAAAATTGAAGCAAAACCATTGGTTACTAAATTAATACCATGAGTTGTTCCCGAAGTAAAAAGTACTTCATGAGCATGTTTTGCGTTTATATGTTCTTTTACTTTGCCACGAGAAATCTCGTAAGCGTCAGTAGCTAACTGGCTTAAAGTGTGAACGCCACGGTGAATATTGGCGTTAATTTCTTGATAATATTTTACTTCCGCATCGATCACAACTTGTGGTTTTTGCGAAGTAGCTCCGTTGTCGAAATATACTAAAGGTTTTCCGTTAACTTTTTGGTTAAGAATTGGAAAATCAGCTCTTATTTTTTGAATATCTAGCATGTCTTATTTAGAAAAAATCTATTTACAAAAGTACTAAAACTAAATTTGTTTATACAGGAATTCTATAATTTCCTTTTATGGTATCATTGTTACAAGGCGTAAATGCTGATTCTGTAAAAATCGGTTGAGTTTTCTGAATTATCTGAATCAGATTTATAATTTGAGTCCTAAAAACGTGAACATAAATTATTTATATTGCAATAAAAAATAACGTATCAATGAAAAAATTTCTCAAAGTACTTCTGCTTGTAGTTGTTCTAGCTTTTTTATATTTCGGATTTACAACTTACCCTAAACTGGATTTGATTTCTGGATTTTCTGCCAAGAGTATTGCATCAGGACATTTTATAGATAATCGTTCGAAAGAATTAATTGAAAAAACCGACAATGATATCGACATGATTGATTTGGCAACGAATGCAATTGATGATGCTGGAAAATTTGCAACTTCAAATGTTTATGGTTTAAAAGAAAGAAAAGCGATTTACAGAGAAGGTTTAGGTGCTGTTTTGATTAATGATGATTTTGATGTTTCGAAACCGTATCTGCTGCCAAAGAGAACCAAATTGGTTAATAATCTTCCTTTTCCTTACGGTAATAGTGAACCAAAAAATACTTTGTTTGCGAATGTGGATTACTCGAAATTGAAAAAAGCAGTTGATAATGCTTTTGATAAACCTAGTGGCGGAACAAAAAGAACCCGCGCCGTTGTAGTTTTATATAAAGACAAATTAATTGCCGAGAAATACGATAAAGGTTTTAATAAAGACAGCAAAATTTTAGGCTGGTCGATGACAAAAAGTATCACAAGTTCGGCTTTTGGAGTTTTGGCAAAACAAGGAAAAATCAATATTTACAAACCGGCACCAGTTAAAGAATGGCAAAATGACGAACGCAAAAATATTACGCTTAACGATTTGCTTCACATGAATTCTGGTTTAGAATGGGAGGAGAATTACAGCACAATCTGCGATGCTACAAAAATGCTTTTTCAGGCCGAAGATATGGGAAAAGTACAGTTGGATAAACCAGCGCAGTTTAAACCCAACACACATTGGAATTATTCTTCTGGAACAACCAATTTATTATCCCTGATTTTAAGAAGACAATTTAAAACACAGCAAGAATATCTTGATTTTTGGTACAGCGCTGTAATCGACAAAATAGGAATGAATTCGATGATTGTGGAACAGGATATGTCAGGAACTTTTGTTGGTTCTTCTTACGGATGGGCAACGCCACGCGACTGGTCTAAATTTGGATTGTTATATCTAAGAAAAGGAAACTGGAACGGCGAACAAATCCTTGACGAAAGCTGGGTAAAATATACTGCAACTCCAACGAATACTTCTGAGGGAAAATACGGTGCGCAATTTTGGCTGAACGCGGGAGGGAAATTTCCAGATGTGCCTCGTGATATGTTTTATTGTAGCGGTTATCAAGGACAAATGGTGGCAATTATTCCGTCTCTGGATATGGTTGTGGTGAGAATGGGAGTAAGAGAAGGTGATAAAAGTTTCGACTTTAATGGGTTTTTGAAGGAGGTAATTTATTCAATAAAAAAGTAAAAGAATTGTTATGATAGATGAAATAAAGAAATCAATAAATTCGATTTTTGAAGAAAGAGTATCAAGTCCTTTTTACGGCACTTTAATTGTTTCGTGGTTGATTTGGAATTGGAAAATTATTTATTTAACTTTTTTTATTGACCAGGATAGATTAAAAGAGACTAAGATAGATTTTATAATAAATAATTATAATGATATATGGCATTTAGTTTATTTGCCTTTAATTTCAACAGTTACCTTATTAACGATTATTCCGTTTGTCACAAATGGAGCATATTGGTTAGATTTAAAATTTACTACGTGGAGAGTTAATCAGAAAAACGAAATAGAAGGGAAGAAACTTTTAACTTTAGAACAATCAATTAAACTTCGTTCGGAATTAAGGGAATTAGAAGAAAGTTTCGAAAAGTTGTTAGAGAAGAAAAACGATGAAATACAATTGTTAAGAAATGAGTTAAACGAGTTGAATATTCCAGATGTTGGAAAAAGTAATAATATAGATGACTTCAATTCTGCAGATTATAATCTTTTAAAAGATAATAATTTAATAGAAGATTTTGTTAAGTGCTATAAAGCTTTCGAGCTTGGAGAAAGAGTATTTCCATCAAGTATAAAGGAAAGTGTAAAAGAGTTTTTTATTCTAAATAATTATGTAACTCGGATCAATTCTGATAATTATAGATTGTCTGAAAAGGGGAGACGAGCTTACATAAAAATATTTAATAATAGCTTTAAAACAGAAAAAACTAAAATAGATTTTTAGAAAATAAAACAAGTATATCAAAAAGAACTAAAAGTATAAAAGCGCAAAGTTCGCAAATTTTATATAAAAAACTTTGCGAACTTTGCATAACCTTTGTGTCTTTGCGGTAAAACCTGACTACAAATCAAATCCTAAATTCACGCCCAATTTCATGGCAATGATTTTAGTAATTCTTTGTTTTAATTCTGGTATTTTTATGCTTTCGATAACGGCATTTGAAAATGCGTACATCAATAAAGCTTTTGCTTCTTTTTTCGGTATTCCGCGAGACTGCATGTAGAACATTGCTGTTTCATCCAATTGTCCAACAGTACATCCGTGAGATCATTTTACGTCATCCGCAAAAATCTCTAATTGTGGTTTTGCATTGATAGTTGCTTTATCACTCAATAAAATGTTGTTGCTTTTTTGGAAAGCGTTTGTTTTTTGAGCTTCTTTTTCTACCAAAACTTTTCCGTTGAAAACTCCAGTTGAGCGATCAGAGAAAATTCCTTTATAATCCTGAAAACTTTCGCAATTTGGTGTTGCGTGGTTTACCAAAGTGTAATGGTCAACGTGTTGTTTGTCGTTTAAGATAGAAATTCCGTTAAGCGTACTTGTCAATCTTTCTCCAAAATGGTAAAAATTTAAGTTGTTACGAGTTAGATTTCCTCCAAACGAAAATGTATGAACAGAAGCGTGACTTTCTTGTTGCTGAGAAACATAAGTGTTGTCAACTAAGTTAGCTTCGCTATTATCATTTTGAATTTTGTAATAGTCAACAATCGCACGTTTTTGAGCAAAAATCTCAGTAACAGAATTTGTTAAAACTGGATTTTCATTCAAACTTTGGTGGCGCTCGATAATTTGAACATGTGAATTTTCACCCACAATAACTAAGTTTCTTGGCTGAACCATTAATGCAGCTTCGTTTCCTGTTGAGAAATACATTATCTCAATTGGTTTATCAGCTACTTTTTTCTGTGGGATATTGATAAAAGCACCTTCAATTGCAAAAGCTGTATTCAATGAAGTCAAGCTGTCATCTTTACTTGCAATTTGGTTGAAGTACGTATCAATAACCATTTTGTATTTTGGTTTGGTCAATGCCGATGACATCAAACAAACATCGATTCCGTCGTGAGTTGTAGAAGATAAATGTGAACTAAAAACACCATCAATAAACACTAATTTATAAGTGTCAATTTCGTGTAAAAAGTATTTTTTTACCTGATTAAATTCGATTGCATTTTCCTGCTTAGGAAAAACCGTAAAGTCATTTTTTAAGATGGCATTTAGCGATGTATATTTCCAAGCTTCTTCTTTTTTGGTTGGGAAACCTTTATTTTCGAAGTTTTTTAAAGCATTTGTGCGTATGTCGTGTAAATCTGAATGTACATCGACACGCTCTTCAAAAGCCATAAAAGACGATACTAATTTTTCTTTTAAATCCATTGTTCTTTTGTTTCCTTCGGTGTTTCAGGTTTCAAGTTTCAGGTTGCCTATTGAAACTTATTCCCCTTGAAATCTTTTTTATTTAGGTAAGTGATAAAGTTTTTTATTTTACCGCTTAAATTTTCATAATCCTTTTTTAAAGCTTCGAATTTTTCTTCTGAAATATATTCAAAATCAAAAACCCGATATAACTGAGATCTTGTTTCTCCCGCCGAGCCTTTTGCAATTGATAAAAATTGTCGAAATTCTAAATTTCCATCTCTTTCAAATCCTTCAGCAATATTATCCACTACTGAGCCAGAAGAACTTTTGATTTGATTTTTAAACCTGAGATCAGATCTTAACTCTGTTTCAACTGAAATAAAATGTATTTCTTTTGCTAATCGGCGAGCCTCTTTCCAAATTTCTAAATCCTCAAATCTATTAATTGTTGCCATTTCTGTTTTTATTGTTTTAAGTTAAAACTTACAAATATAGTTTGTAACTTGAAACTAAAAAAACATGAAACCTGAAACAAATTAGTTTTCCGCTTTAATCCAGTCGTATCCTTTTTCTTCCAGTTCGTAAGCCAATTCTTTTCCGCCCGATTTTACAATTCTTCCGTTGTAAAGAACGTGAACGAAATCAGGAACGATATAGTCTAACAAACGTTGGTAGTGAGTAATAACGATAATTGCGTTTTTGTCGCTTTTCAATTTGTTAACTCCGTTTGCAACGATTCTTAAAGCATCGATATCAAGACCAGAATCGGTTTCGTCAAGGATGGCTAATTTTGGCTCTAACATTGCCATTTGAAAAATTTCGTTTCTTTTTTTCTCTCCTCCAGAAAAACCTTCGTTTAAAGAACGAGATAAGAATTTACGGTCGATTTCTAATAATTCAGATTTCTCACGAATTACTTTCAACATTTCATTTGCAGGCATTTCTTCCTGACCGTTTGCTTTACGAGTTTCGTTGATAGCAGTTTTCATAAAGTTAGTTACACTAACTCCTGGAATTTCTACCGGATATTGGAAAGAAAGAAAAACTCCTTTGTGAGCTCTTTCTTCTGGAGCTAAATCACCAAGATCTTCTCCGTCAAGAATTACCTCTCCGTCTGTAACTTCGTAGTTTTCGTTTCCTGCAATAACAGCAGAAAGTGTACTTTTTCCAGAACCGTTTGGTCCCATAATAGCGTGAACTTCTCCAGCTTTAACTTCTATATTAATTCCTTTAAGGATTTCTTTATCACCAATTGAGGCGTGAAGGTTTTTTATACTTAACATGTTATTTTTATTTAAAGTTTAAAGTTTCAAATTCTTAGTTTTTAAGAAGTGCTACTTTAAAATCTTTTTTTTGTTTAAACTATTTATTTTTCAATTTAGGTTTTGTGAAAAGTTTCTATTTTAAGGATCGAAGCATAGCAAAACTTGAAACCTGAAACTTTAAACTTTTATCCCACAGATCCTTCTAAAGAAATCTCTAATAATTTTTGAGCTTCAACAGCAAATTCCATTGGAAGTTTGTTCAATACATCTTTACTGAAACCGTTTACAATTAAGGCAATCGCTTTTTCAGTCGGGATACCTCTTTGGTTGCAGTAAAAAACCTGATCTTCTCCAATTTTACTTGTAGTTGCTTCGTGCTCGATTTTTGCCGATGGATTTTTACTTTCGATATAAGGGAAAGTGTGTGCACCACAATTGTTACCCATTAACAATGAGTCACACTGCGAAAAGTTTCTTGCATTCTCTGCTCTTGGAGAGATTTGCACTAAACCACGGTAACTGTTTTGCGATTTTCCAGCAGAAATACCTTTAGAAATAATAGTCGATTTAGTATTTTTTCCTAAATGGATCATTTTAGTTCCAGTATCTGCTTGTTGGTAATTATTTGTAACGGCGATTGAATAAAATTCTCCTACTGAATTATCTCCTTTAAGTACACAAGAAGGATATTTCCAAGTTAGCAGAACCAGTTTCAACTTGTGTCCAAGAAATTTTAGCGTTTGTTTCGCATAAACCTCTTTTGGTTACGAAGTTGTAAACCCCGCCTTTTCCTTCTTTGTTTCCAGGGAACCAGTTTTGAACAGTAGAATATTTAATTTCAGCATCATCTAAAGCAATTAATTCAACTACAGCAGCGTGCAATTGGTTTTCATCACGGCTTGGAGCTGTACATCCTTCAAGATATGAAACATAACTTCCTTCATCTGCAATAACAAGGGTTCTTTCGAATTGTCCTGTTCCTGCCTGATTGATTCTGAAGTAAGTAGAAAGTTCCATTGGACAACGAACGCCTTTTGGAATATAGCAGAAACTTCCATCAGAGAAAACCGCTGAGTTTAATGCTGCATAGAAGTTGTCTTTTTGAGGTACAACAGTCCCTAAATATTTTTTTACTAATTCAGGATGTTCTTTAATAGCTTCAGAAATCGGACAGAATATAATTCCTTTTTCAGCCAAAGTTTTCTTGAAAGTTGTTGCTACAGAAACAGAATCGACAACAATGTCCATTGCGACATTGTTCATCATTTTTTGTTCATCAACAGAAATTCCTAACTTTTTGTACATCTCTAAAAGTTCTGGATCAACATCATCCAAAGTTTTATTAGGATCTACTTGTTTTGGAGCTGAATAATAAGAAATTGCCTGAAAGTCTGGTTTTTCGTAATTTACGTTTGCCCATTCTGGCTCGATCATTTCTTTCCAAGCACGGAAAGCCTCGATGCGCCATTCGGTCATCCATTCAGGTTCTTCTTTTTTAAGCGAAATAGCTCTAACAATCTCTTCGTTTAAGCCAATAGGGAAAGTCTCAGATTCTATATTGGTATAAAATCCGTACTCATATTCTTTTGTTTCCAGTTCGATTTTTAAATCGTCTTCGGTGTATTTGCTCATTATTTTTTTATTGTCTAAATAGTTTTAAAGTCTAAAGTTCGAAAGTCATTTTAAGTCCTTACGACTTGCGACTTTCAGCTTTGACTAAAGAGAGAATGATTCTCCGCAGCCACAAGTTCTGCTTGCATTTGGATTATTGAAAACAAATCCTTTTCCGTTTAATCCGCCAGAAAATTCTAAAATTGTTCCAGCTAAATATAGAAATGATTTTTTTTCAACAGCAATTTGGATATCATTGTCTACGAATATTTTGTCGTCTTCTCCTTTGGTTTTGTCAAATTTTAAATCATAAGACAAGCCAGAGCATCCACCGCTTTTTACGCCTACTCTTACGTAGTCGCTTGCGGCGTCAAAACCATCGTCAGTCATCAAGTCGATGATTTTCTTTTTGGCAGTATCAGAAACTTTTATCATTGTTCTTAGATGTTTGTTTTTAATAAGCATTTCTTGTCTGTAATTAATTTAGTACAGATTTAAAGCGCTAATTTTCAATGTTAAATAGAAATTATCAGCAAAGATACGACTTAAAAACCTTTTTCCATAACGGTTCACATTATTATAACAAATGTGAAAATAGATATTAGTTATTTTAATAAAATCAACCTGAAAAAAAGGCACTAGAATCCGAATAATTCAATTTTATGATTTTAAATTGAATTTATCACCTGTAAATGTTAAAAAACAAGTATTTATACTCAATTCCAACCCACGCTTTATTGGTACTTTTGCAATAAATTGTGAGTAATTATGAAAAAACAACAGAAGAATAATTGGGTAAAAATCTTTTTTGCAGTATTTTTTGTTTTTGGAGTAGGTGCTGCAGTACTAGTTTTTAGCAATGAGTCTGATAAAAATGAAAATAAGGTTAAAAAAGAAAGTACTTCCAAAATTCCATTTGTTAATACAGAAAACACGGAACAAAAAAATATTTTAGATTCTCTAAATACACTCAAGGCTGCGTACGATATTGCAATTTTAGAAAAAACGGCGCTATCGCAAGAGTTGGAGCTAGAGCGTAAGAATGTTGAGAATTTAATGGAAATCATTAAGGCTTCTCAAAATCCATCTGCTGCTCAAATTAAAATATTTAGAAATCAACTTTCAGATTTGAATTCTTCTTTAGAAGGAAAAGTGTTAGAAATTAAGAAATTGAAATCTCAGAATAAAAATTTATTGACAGAAATTGAAAGTCAGAATGTTGTAATGTACAACCAAAAAGCAGAAAATGACACACTTATTTCTAAACAAAAGAAATTAGAGTCTACCTTAAAAGATGCATCAAAACTTTCTCTAAGCAATTTTAAAGTAATTGCTCTGCGCGAAAAAAGCTCGGGAGCAGAACTGGAAACTACAAAGGCAAAAAGCACAAAAAAACTTAAAGCTATTTTTACTGTTAATGGAAATGCTGTTGCAAAAACAGGAAAAAGAATCTTTTACATTCAAGTACTCGACCAGAAGAATAATGTTTTGGGTGATAATAAATTGATTGAATTTGGAAATGATAAAGCTCTGGTATATAGTTTTATTGTGAGCACAGATTTTCAGGGTAAATCGGTAAATGTGTATGGAATTCTAAATGACCAGTTTAAAAAAGGAACTTATTTTGTCAATTACTTCGACAAGCAGGAAATAATGGGAAGTGCTTCGATTACTTTAGAGTAAGCGTTTTTTTAAAAATAAATTGTAGCAAAAGGATTTTGTATTTGCTAGCTTTGTTCTTTTACAAAATCTAACTCATGAAACTTTACCCAATCGAATCTGGAAATTTTAAATTAGACGGCGGTGCTATGTTTGGTGTTGTTCCAAAGACAATATGGAACAAAACAAATCCTGCTGACTCTAATAATCTCATTGATATTGCCGCACGCTGTTTATTGATCGAAGACGGAAATCGTTTGATTTTAATTGATACAGGAATGGGCGATAAGCAATCGGAAAAGTTTTTTGGCTATTACTCACTTTGGGGATCTCATTCTATAGATAAATCTCTAGCCAAATATGGTTTTAACCGAGATGATATTACAGATGTTTTTATGACACATCTTCATTTTGATCATTGCGGCGGAAGCGTTCAGTGGAATTCGGATAAAACAGGATATGAACCAGCTTTTAAAAATGCAAAATTCTGGACAAATGAAAATCATTGGGAGTGGGCTACAAAACCAAATCCAAGAGAAAAAGCGTCTTTTTTATCTGAAAATATTCTACCAATGCAGGAGAGCGGACAATTGAATTTCATCGAAAGACGAGAAACCGATTTTGGATTTTCAAAAGAAATGGGCTTTGAAATTTTCTACGTAGACGGCCACACCGAAAAACAAATGATTCCTTATATCAAATACCAAGATAAAACAATCGTTTTTTGTGCCGATTTATTAGCGACTGCCGGACACATTCCACTTCCTTATGTTATGGGCTACGATACAAGACCTTTGCTAACAATGCCTGAAAAATCAAAATTCTTGAATTTGGCAGCAGACCAAAATCATTATTTGTTTTTAGAGCACGATGCACACAATCAAATAATAACAGTTGAACATACGGATAAAGGAGTTCGATTAAAAGAGGTTTTTACCTGCGAAGAAATTTTTTAGATAGAAATTAAACTATAAAAAAATCCCATTTTCAATATTCTGAAAATGGGATTTTTAATTTTTACAAATAGTGATTATTCTACAATTACTTTCTTAGCGGAAGCGGCATCTCCATTGATTAAATACACGTAATAAATTCCTTTAGGAAGACCCGATATATTGATTGTATTTTCGGTATTTGACACGTCTAAATTGAATGATTTTACTAATTGTCCTAACGAATTGTAAACAGTTGCTTTGTTTAATGAAACATTGTTAATATGAATATTTCCTTTTGTTGGGTTTGGATGAACTACTACTTTGTCGAAAACATAATCTTCAACACCTAAAGTAGTACAGTTTGTTGAATAAACGGATGTTGGGTCTTTTCTTTCTGCCCAGTTTGTATTTGAATAATTTTCATCATCGACCTGAATGCATTTTAATTCTGGGTTGTCTAAAATTGAGATATCGGTCAATAAAGTGTTGTTTCCATTTTTTATATTTAATGAAGTCAATTGATTACTATTGATATTTAACCAATATAATTTTGCATTTAAAGGAAGGTCTAATGTTGTTAATTCGTTTTCATTAAGTATTAAATATTGGAGTAAAGTTTGCGCTTTTAGATCTATATTTTGTAATTTATTTTTAGAAGCTAATATTCCAATCAATTTTGTATTTGAAGAAATATCCAATGTTGCTAGTTCGTTCTCGCTAAGTGATAAATGTTGTAATAAAGTATTTGTATTAATATTTATATTTTTTAATTTATTTCCAGAAGCATGCAATCCAGTCAATTTTGAATTGGAAGAAACATCTAGTGTTGTTAATTGGTTTTTATTAAGTAATAAAAATTCTAATAAAGTGTTTGCTCTAAGATCTATATTTTTTAACTGACATTCTTCTGCACTTAATGACAGCAGCTTTGTATTTGAGGAAAGGTTTAATGACAGCAATTGATTATCGTCCACATTTAAGTTGACTAATTCTTTAAATGCTTCAATTCCTGTTAAATCGGTAATTTCAGATCTTTTTACATCTAATTCTTTAATAGGTGCAATATTGATAGTTAGCACTTTTCCATCGGGAATTCCAGAATCTAGGCCTAAACTAATTAATTTAGTTTCAAAATTGATATCTGGAATTAATGTAACAGCGTTACAGTCTTTAGTGAGACTCGCAGTGGCATCTTTTGTAATGCTCCAGTTTTTGAAGGCATAAGCTACATCATCAACCAGAATACAGTTCAGATTATTAGAGGCACAGTTTAACGATGTTAATTTAGTGTTATTGGTAAGATCTAAACTAGTTAATAGATTTCGATCACAATTTAATGAAGTTAAATTTAAATTAGAGTATAAATGTAAATTTGTCAATTTATTTGAGGAAATCCATAATGTATTTAATGCTAAATTTTTAGATAAATCAATTGATGTTATATGATTTTCATTACAATATAAGTTTTTCAACGCCAAATTATTCGATATGTCTAGACTAGTGAGGTTATTGTTGTAAAGTCCTAACGTATTTAGTGCTAAATTCTTAGAAACATCAATTGTAATCAATTTATTGGAAGACAAAGACAAATCTTGCAAATCTATATTCCTTGATATATCGATAGTCGTTAATTTATTCTGAGTACATCTCAAATTAATTAATTTTATATTTTTTGAAAGATCTAAAGTGGTAATTTGATTATTAGAACAATCTAGGGTTGTCAAACTGGTAAAATCCTGAATTCCTGTCAAGTCAGCAATTGAATTCCCATAAATATTTAATGTAGTTATTGAAGCAACATTTGAAGTCAAAACTTTTCCGTTAACACCATCTCGGTCAATTCCAAGTGTAATGAGTTTGTTCTCAAAATTGACATCTGGAATTAATGTGTACGCTCCGCAGTCTGTGCTGAAGCTTGTCATAGGATCTTTTACTTGAGACCAGATTTTATTAGCATCTTCTACGTTATCCACCTGAATGCATTCCAGGCGATTGCCATAAAATGTGGCATAAGAAGCATTAGGATTGAATAAATAATTGGCTCCGTTTTTTATATTTAAATAAGTTAACAAATTTGAGTGCGCTGTCATCACACTCAGTTTATTATTTTTACTCAGATCGAGACTTTTTAGTAAATTATTATTACACCATAAGCGATCAAGTTTCAAATTAGTGGAGACGTCGAGAATTTTGATGTTATTATATCTACAATCTAAGCCTTCCAGCAATAACTGTTGAGAAACATCTATGCTTGTAAGCTGATTGTGGTTACAGTCAATAATTTTTATTGCTGTATTGTTAGAAAAATCAAGCGATGCTAAGTTATTATTTGCACATTGCAGGCTACTTAAGAGAGGATTATTAGTAAGATTTAATGTTGTTAACAGATTATTACCACACTCTAAATTGGTTAATGCGGTGTTTTGAGATACGTTTAATTGAGTCAATCTATTATTATTACAATTGAAGTATCTTAACGCAGTAAAATCTTCAATTCCTGTAATGTCAGTAATAGAACTGTTGCTAACATTCAAAAAAGTCAAAGTAGCTACATTGGAAGTCAAAACCTGACCATCTGGAGCACCTGAATCAATACCCAAGCTGATTAATTTGTTTTCAAAATTAACATCTGAGATAGTAGTATACTGTCCATAAATACAAAAATTTGCCAATAGCAATAATACGAGTAATTTTATTTTCATAAAAATTTGTTTACAATAATCAGATTTATAAATAAAATAATATTTTATCTGCAAAAATAAATAAAAACGACTATAATTATAAGTTTTTACATGTTAAAATTTAGAATAATTTATTATCTAAACTGATTAAGTTTTAAAAAAGAATTGATGTTTCAATCTAAAGATACTACGGTCCATTAATAAGTATCTGATTCAAATTCCATTATATCAACTCATATCATATTATTTGTTTCTGGAACATGATGCACACAACCAAATAATAACAGTTGAACATACGGATAAAAGAGTTCGATTAAAAGAGGTTTTTACCTGCGAGGAGATTTTTAAGCGGAGGTTTATTTACTAATAGATTACGTTTTATATTCATTCATTTTTTTTTAAATATGATTCTCTAAATCAGTTAATATAGTTGTAAGCTTTTTTGATAAGTGGACAATTATTCACGTTATTCTTTTTTTAATATAGAGTTTTTAATATGTAGATGCTTTACAATGATTTGAATTTTAATTGTTTATGCTAATTTTCATAATGGTAAATTTTAATTAAAATTTCATAACACATTGTTAACAGTTAGTTTTTTGTAACAAAAAAGCATAATTTAGACCCATCTTTTAACTTTACTTATATAATAGATACATGAGTCATATAAAACCTCTTAAATTATCTGCTTTTGCATTACTTGTTTTAGCAGGATGCAGTGCAAGTTTGCAAGCGCAAAAATCAGTGCCAAAACAACCAATTGTTGCTCCTTTAGCAGTTGTTAAAAAAGCACCAGTTAGTGAAAACGAACTAAAAAGATGGAGTCATCTTGATTTAGTAAAAGATTCTATCCCAGGAATGAGTGTTGATAGAGCTTTAACTGAATTGCTTCAAGGTAAAAAAGGCAATAAAGTTATTGTTGGTATTGTAGACTCTGGTGTAGATATCGAACATGAAGATCTACAGGGAATGATCTGGACTAATGCAAAAGAAATTCCTGGAAACGGAATCGATGATGATAAAAACGGATTTATTGATGATGTTCACGGATGGAATTTCCTTGGAAATGCTGTTAATGAAAATCTTGAAATGACACGTATTGTCAAAAAAGGAGACGATGGTTCTGCTCAATACAAAGAAGCTTTAGCCCAATACAACGAGAAATACGAAAAAGCTCTAAAAGATAAAGAACAAGTTGATTTTTTATTAGATATTCATAATACTATCAAAAAAGAACTAAATAAAACAGATTATAAAGTTGAGGATTTAGCATCTATTACGTCAACAGATTCAAAAGTTGCTAGAGCAAAAGCAATAATGACTCAAATTTTTACAAATGCTGGTCCAACTTTTAACCCAGAAGCTGATTTTGGAGAATATAAAGAGCAAGTTTACGATCAATTGAATTATAATTTAAATAAAGAATTTGACGGAAGAAAAGTCGTAGGCGATAATCCAGAAGATATTAAAGACAATCATTATGGAAATAATGTTGTTTTTGGTCCAGATAAAGAAAAAGCACTTCACGGAACTCACGTTGCTGGAATCATTGCACAAATCCGTGGAAACAATTTAGGAGGAGACGGAGTTGCTTCGCCAAACGTTGAGATTTTAACTGTGAGAGCTGTGCCAGACGGTGATGAGTATGATAAAGATATCGCTTTAGCAATTCGTTATGCAGTAGATAATGGTGCAAAAGTAATTAACGGAAGTTTCGGAAAAAGCTTTTCTCCACACAAACAATGGGTTTACGATGCTATTAAATATGCAGCTAAAAAAGACGTTTTAATTGTACATGCTGCAGGAAACGACGGATACAATATTGATGAGACAAAAAACATCAATTATCCAAATGATTCTGAAGACAACGTAAAAGAATTTGCTGATAATGTAATCACAATTGGAGCAATTAATAAAGAATACGGAGAAACGGTTGTTGCACCATTTTCTAACTTCGGAAAAATTAATGTTGACGTATTTGCTCCAGGTGAAGAAATCTACGCAACAGTTCCAAACAATAAATACAAATATTTACAAGGAACTTCAATGGCATCTCCAAATGCAGCGGGTGTTGCGGCTTTAATTCGTTCTTACTACCCAAAATTAAAAGCTGCTCAAGTTAAGAAGATTTTGATGGATTCTGGAGTTGCACTTCCTTCTAAAGTTATTTTGGGAGAAAATCCAAATCCAAATGAAAAACCAGTAGCGGTTTCTTCTGCAGAATCATCAAAAACTGCAAAAATGGTAAATGCTTACAACGCTTTATTAATGGCAGAGAAGATGTCTAAAAAATAAAGAATAATACACTATTAATCTAATGGAAGAGTTCGCGCTCTTCCATTTTCTATTACATATAAACATGCGAAAAATTATTTTACTTTCTTTCCTGAGCTTTGGATTAAACACAGCTTTTGCTCAAAACACCTCATATTGGCAGCAACACGCCGATTACAAAATGGAGGTTTCAATGGATGTAAAAAACTATCAGTATAAAGGAAAACAAGAATTGGTTTACACCAATAATTCTCCTGATACTTTAAGAAAAGTATTCTATCATTTGTTTCCAAATGCTTTTCAGCCAGGAAGTGAAATGGATGCGCGTCTTCATTTTATCAAAGATCCAGACGGAAGAATGGTAAATAAAGTAAAAGGTGCAGACGGGAAAGATGTAAAACAAAGCTGAATTGAAACTTTAAAACCAAATGAAATTGGATTTTTAAAAATCACAAATTTTAAGCAGGATGGTACTGCAGCTCAAACAAGAGTTTCAGGAACTATTCTAGAAGTTACTTTGGCTAAACCAATTTTACCAAATTCAAAAACTACTTTCACATTAGATTTTGACGGACAAGTTCCAGTGCAAATTCGTCGTTCGGGAAGAAACAATTCTGAAGGGATTGAACTTTCGATGTCACAATGGTATCCAAAATTAGCTGAATTTGATTTCGAAGGCTGGCACGCAGATCCGTATATTGCGAGAGAATTTCACGGTGTTTGGGGAAATTTTGATGTAAAAATTACAATAGATAAGGAATACACAATTGGAGGTTCTGGATATTTACAAGACAAAAATTCGATTGGACACGGTTACGAAGATACTGGTGTGACGGTTACTTATCCTAAAAAAGCAAAAACGTTGACATGGCATTTTATTGCTCCAAATGTTCACGATTTTACATGGGCAGCAGACAAAGAATATGAACATGATATTGTAAAAGGACCAAACGATGTTGATTTGCATTTCTTCTATAAAAACACTCCAAAAGTGGCAGAAAACTGGAAACAATTAGAGCCATTAATGGTAAAAGTAATGGATTATTACAACCAAAGAGTTGGAGCTTATCCGTACAAACAATATTCATTTATTCAAGGTGGAGACGGTGGAATGGAGTATGCAATGTGTACTTTAATGCTAGGAAATGGAAAACTGGAAGGAATTCTTGGAACTGCAACACACGAATTAGGACACTCTTGGTTTCAGCATATTTTAGCTTCAAATGAGTCCAAACATCCTTGGATGGATGAAGGTTTTACAACTTACATCGAAGACAGCGCTTTGAACGAATTAAAGGGAGATAAAAAAGAAGTAAATCCATTTAAGGGCAATTATGCTGCTTATTACAGTTTAGTAAATTCTGGAAAAGAACAGCCGCAAAGTACCCACGGAGATCGCTATGACGAAAACCGTCCTTACAGTATTTCTTCTTACGTAAAAGGAAGTATTTTTCTTTCTCAATTAGAATATGTAATTGGAAAGGAAAATGTTGATGCGACTTTAAAAAGATATTTCAACGATTTTAAATTCAAACATCCAACTCCAAATGACATCAAAAGAACAGGAGAAAGAGTTTCTGGAGCTGAGCTAGATTGGTATTTAACAGATTGGACGCAAACATTAAATACGATTGATTACGGAATTAAAGACGTTGCTGATAATGCAGGAAAAACAACTGTAACTTTGGAGAGAATTGGAAGAATGCCAATGCCAATCGACTTAAAAGTAGATTATACTGACGGAACCTCTGAGAACTTCTACATTCCGTTAAGAATGATGAATTTTATTAAACCGAATCCAAATCCAAATCAAAAAAGAACTGTTTTAGAAGACTGGGCTTGGGCACAGCAAAACTATAGTTTTACAATCGATAAAAACAAAACTGCAATCAAAAAAATCACTATTGACCCAAGCGGATTAATGGCTGATGTAAAAGCTGCAAACAATGTTTTTGACGTGAAATAATCTTCATTTAAAGAATAAAAAAAGTCCCGTTTAATTTAATAAACGGGACTTTTTATTTTTAGATCATTAAGGTTTAACTCAAATGCTCGATCATATCTTTTGTCATAGATTCCAGATCAAATTTATGATTCCAGTTCCAGTCTTCTCTGGCAGAACTGTCGTCAATACTTGCCGGCCAGCTGTCAGCAATTTTTTGACGGAAATCTGGATTATAAGTGATTTCAAAATCAGGAATATGTTTCTTAATCTCATTTGCAATTTCTGTCGGAGTAAAACTCATTGCAGCCAAATTATAAGAAGAATGTATTTTAATCTGCTCAGCAGGAGCTTTCATAATATTAATCGTTGCATCAATAGCGTCATCCATATACATCATCGGCATTTTGGTTTCAGACGATAAAAAGCATTCGTATTTTTTATCAGCAATGGCTTTGTAAAAAATATCAACAGCATAATCTGTAGTTCCGCCGCCTGGAGGAGTAGACCAGCTGATTAAACCAGGATAACGAATACTTCGAACATCAACACCATAAATATTATGATAATACTCGCACCATCTTTCTCCAGCTTGTTTACTAATTCCGTAAACTGTTGAAGGTTCCATTACAGTATATTGTGGCGTGTTTTCTTTTGGAGTCGTTGGTCCGAAAACTGCAATACTCGAAGGCCAGAAAATTTTCTGAATCTTTTTTGCTTTCGCTAAATTCAAAACATGAAAAAGCGAATTCATATTCAAATCCCATGCAAATGCTGGATTTTTTTCAGCAGTAGCAGATAAAAGTGCCGCCATTAAATAGATATCAGTAATTTGATGAACTTCTACCAAATGTTCAATTTGATTAAAATCTAAAGCATTGACCACTTCAAAAGGTCCCGAATTAACAACATCAGTATTTAATTTTCGAATATCAGAAGCGATTACATTTTCGGTTCCGTATAATTTGCGCAGTTTTTGCGTCAGCTCTGTTCCGATCTGACCGCAGGCACCAATGATCAATATTTTAGGATTCATTTTTCGATGATTTTTAGAGATACAAATATAACGTTTTCGCAATTACTTGCGCTTTTTTGAAGAATAAATTATAAATTCAACAATTAAAAAGTTTGTTTGTTGGATAATTCTCTTTTACAAGGGTGTGTCTTTGTGCCTTTCAAAAATCTATGTAAAAGATCATTTTTATTGATAATAAAACCAAAGAAAATTATTTTAAATCTGCATAATCTGTCGTAAAAAAAAGATAGTAATTTATGTGAATCAAAGGCAAAAATCAGAATTCGTAATTGTAAATTTACTTTGTAACTTTGTAGCTTAATGTTTTACCAAATGAAATATAAGATATCTCTTTTTCTGCTTTTTGTTTTTGTGTTGAATTCATGTCAAAATCAAGATGAAAAACGTCTTGCTGAAAATGAAAAAGAAGCAAAAAAGAAAGAAGCTATTTTTAATAATATAAATAAAGGCTGGACGTTTATTGATGAACCGATCAATGAAATCTCAGAACAAAAATTAAATTCTTGGACAGAATGGCGAGAGTTTATGAAAGAGATTGGAGATAAGCCAAGAAAAACAATTGGAGCATTTCAGAAAAAATCGGCTGCTATTTCTAAAAAAGCGATGGCTTTAAATAACAATATTCCGCCAGAATTTAATGTGCCTCAAATAAAAAGCCGTATTTCTATTTTAATTACCAAAATAAAAATGATGGATTTATTTATTCATTTAAATAAAGTTCCAGATGATAAAGTGGTTTTTTTGATACAAGAAATCAACAAAGAATTAATTTCGCTGGAAAGACAAATGGATAAAATTGTCGAAAAAGCCAAAATTCCGAAAGAAGAAGGAGAAGCAGATTTCCTTAGAATGTTAGACACCACGCGCGCGATACCGAGTTCTACGCCGCCATTAGATCAAAATAAACCTAGAATTGAGTAAAAACGCCTTATACACGATATACGACAATCTGCCAAAAGCACAGCAGATTGCAGCAAATTTACTGGAAGGAAATCAGATAAAAATGCATCTCAGCGGATTGCTGGGATCTGCAGTTTCGTTTGTTGTCCGCTCTGTTTTTAAAAAAACCGAATTGCCTTTTTTAATTGTTTTAGACAATAAAGAAGAGGCTGCGTATTACCTAAACGATTTAGAGCAGATGATTGGCGAGCAGGATGTATTGTTTTATCCCGCTTCATTCCGTCGTCCCTATCAAGTTGATGAAACAGATAATGCGAATGTTTTGCTTCGAGCAGAGGTTTTAAACCGAATAAATTCCCGAAAAAAACCAGCAATAATTGTTACATATCCAGAAGCACTTTTTGAAAAAGTAGTTACGCGCCAGCAATTGGATAAAAACACTTTAAAAGTTTCTTTAAACGATAAAATTTCAATTGATTTCATTAATGAAGTTTTATTTGAATATGAATTCAAAAGAGTCGATTTTATTACAGAACCCGGAGAATTTTCGGTTCGTGGAGGTATTGTCGATGTATTTTCTTTTTCAAATGATCATCCTTATAGAATTGAATTTTTCGGAAATGAAGTAGACAGTATCAGAAGTTTTGATGTAGAAACACAATTGTCTGTTGAAACACATAAAAAAATCACCATTATTCCGAATGTCGAAAACAAGATATTTCAGGAAAACCGTGAAAGTTTTTTAGATTATATTGCTGAGAAAACAGTACTTTTTATTCAAAATACTGATGGACTTTTTAGTCAGTTAGACAAACAATTTGCGAGGGCAGAAGAAGCTTTTTCAAAACTTTCAGGAGAAATAAAACACGCCGAACCAGAACAATTATTTTTAAATCAGGCTTCGTTTATCAAACGAGCTTTAGATTTTTCGATAGTAGAATTGGCTTCAAAACCAATTTTTAAAACCACTAAAAAATTCGAATTTCATATTCAGCCTCAGCCCTCGTTCAATAAACAATTTGATTTGCTGCTGAATAATCTGAGCGATAATCATTTTAACGGATACAAAAATTATTTGTTCTGTTCGAATGAAACGCAGGCCAAACGTTTTCATGATATTTTTGAATCGCTGGACGAAGCGAATTCTGAGAATATCAGAAAACAATACAACACTATTGTACTGCCTTTATACCAAGGTTTTATCGATGAAGAAAATCAGATAACTGCTTATACCGATCATCAGATTTTTGAACGTTATCATAAATTCAACATCAAAAACGGTTATTCTAAAAAGCAGAATATTACGCTTAAGGAGTTAACGGCACTTTCGGTTGGTGATTATGTAACGCACATCGATCACGGAATTGGGAAGTTTGGCGGCTTGCAGAAAATTCAGGTTGAAGGAAAAACACAGGAAGCGATAAAATTGGTTTATGCGGATAATGATATTGTCTATGTGAGTATTCACTCGCTTCATAAAATTTCCAAATACAACGGAAAAGACGGAACACCACCGAAAATCTACAAATTAGGATCGAACGCATGGAAAGTTTTAAAACAAAAAACCAAAGCGCGTGTCAAACATATTGCATTCAATTTGATTCAGCTGTATGCAAAACGTCGTTTAGAAAAAGGTTTTCAGTTTGCGCCGGACAGTTATCTTCAGAACGAATTAGAAAGTTCGTTTATTTATGAAGATACGCCAGATCAAACTAAATCGACACAAGAAGTAAAAGCCGACATGGAAAGTGATCGCCCCATGGATCGTTTGGTTTGCGGTGATGTTGGTTTCGGAAAAACAGAGGTTGCCATTCGCGCTGCTTTTAAAGCGGTTGATAATAGCAAACAAGTTGCCGTTTTGGTTCCGACGACTATTTTGGCTTATCAGCATTATAGAACTTTCTCGGAGCGTTTAAAAGATATGCCAGTGTCTATTGGTTACTTAAACCGATTTAGAACGGCAAAACAAAAAGCACAAACTTTAAAAGATTTAGCCGAAGGAAAACTCGATATCGTAATTGGAACACACCAATTGGTCAACAAAAATGTAGTTTTTAAAGACTTAGGTTTGTTGATTGTTGATGAGGAACAAAAGTTTGGAGTTAACGTAAAAGATAAATTAAAAACTATTGCAGCAAATGTTGATACGTTGACATTAACAGCAACGCCAATTCCAAGAACTTTACAATTCTCTTTAATGGCGGCGAGAGATTTGTCTGTAATTACAACGCCTCCGCCAAATCGTTATCCTATTGAAACAAATGTTGTTGGTTTTAATGAAGAGATCATTCGTGATGCGATTTCGTATGAAATCCAGCGAAACGGACAGGTTTTCTTTATCAATAATAGAATCGAAAATATAAAAGAAGTGGCTGGAATGATTCAGCGTTTGGTTCCAAATGCAAGAGTGGGAATTGGTCACGGACAAATGGACGGAGCAAAACTTGAGGAATTGATGTTAGGTTTCATGAACGGAGATTTCGACGTTTTGGTGGCGACAACAATTATCGAAAGTGGTTTGGACGTTCCAAATGCGAACACAATTTTCATTAATAACGCCAATAATTTCGGATTATCAGATTTGCATCAAATGCGCGGTCGAGTAGGGCGAAGCAACAAAAAAGCATTCTGTTATTTCATTTGTCCGCCATATTCATCTATGACAGAAGATGCAAGAAAACGTATTCAGGCTTTGGAACAATTCAGCGAACTGGGAAGCGGTTTCAATATTGCAATGAAAGATCTGGAAATTCGTGGAGCAGGAGATTTATTAGGTGGAGAACAAAGCGGCTTCATCAATGAAATTGGTTTTGATACGTACCAAAAAATCATGAATGAAGCGATTGAAGAATTGAAAGAAAACGAATTCAAAGATTTGTATCCAGAAGAAAATAATATTGATACTAAGGAATATGTAAAAGATATTCAAATCGATGCCGATTTTGAGCTTTTATTTCCAGATGAATATATCAATAACGTTTCAGAACGTTTGGTTTTATATAACGAATTAGGCGCCATAAAAGATGAAGCTGGTTTACAGGAATTCGAAAGAAAGCTAATTGACCGTTTCGGACCTTTGCCAAAACAAGCAACTGCCTTACTAAACAGCATCCGCATAAATGGATTGCAACGCGTGTTGGAATCGAGAAATTAGTTTTGAAACAAGGCAAAATGATAGGCTATTTCGTTTCAGACCAGCAATCTGATTATTATCAGTCGGTGAAGTTTAGAAATGTTTTAAATTTTGTTCAGAAGCATAGTAATCTTTGCAAAATGAAAGAAAAACAAACCGTAAACGGATTACGTTTATTATTGACTTTCGAAAATGTGAAGTCGATAAAACGTGCTTTGGAGTTGATGGAGTTGTTTGAGGAATAGTATAGAATAAAGTGTTGCTACGAATTACACGAATTAGCACGAATTAAATTTAGAGTTTGAAAGATAAAAATTAGTGCTACTTTGTGTAAGTCGCCACAAAAACATTAAGTTTTAATTATCTTTTATTTAAGAAAAATCTTAGAACTAAAAAGTTTTCTTTGATCAAATTTTCAAAGACAACTTTATATGCAGAATCAATTCATCCTCCTATTTTTATTTTTTGGATTAACTTCTCTTTTTGCTCAGGAAAAAACTAAAATTGTTTTAAATGACACTCTTAGATCTGAAACAATCGATCCGCTTCGTCCAGCAAAAGCAGCATTTTATTCAGCTATTTTACCAGGTTTAGGTCAGATTTACAATAAAAAATACTGGAAAGTTCCTTTAGTTTATGGAGCAATCGGCACAAGCGCTTATTTATATATCGACAATCAAAAAAAGTACAATATATACAGAGATGAATATAAAAGCAGATTGGAAGGAAATACCAGTAACTCTGATTATTTAGCCGGATTAAGTGAAAGTCAATTGATTTCTGCTCAGAAACAATTTCAAAGAAACAGAGATTTATCAGCCCTATTTATAGTTGGTTTTTACGTCTTGAATATTATTGATGCTAATATCGATGCGGCATTATCGCAGTTTAATGTAAGCGAGAAATTAGCATTTAAACCTTCCGTAATCAATAATGATATTACATTAAATAATAATTTTGGGTTTGCTTTAAATTATTCTTTTTAAAAAAAATCGCCACGAATTCACAAATTAGGTTAAATTAAATTCGTGAATTCGCGGCGAAAAAAATTATTTAACAATTAGTTTTTTAGTTACATTAAAATCTTTAGAAATAATGTTTACAATGTAAATGCCTGAAGATAAATGATGATTAACTGGTCCTGAAGAAGAAAGTTTTTCGGTTAAAAGAGTTCTTCCATTCAAATCAGAAACAAAAATTTCGGCAGTATTGCCACTTGCTAATTCTGGCATTAGAATATGAAATTCATTGTTTATTGCAGGATTTGGATAAATACCAATTACAGGTTCTGCTGTTGAAACTTCTTCAACATTTAGTGCCATTTTTGATGTACCAACAGTAGTTGGTTCCAACTGCCATTGTGCGCTGAACCAGCCATCTTGTGAATTTCCATATTGAGCAGATCCTGTTTGATTTTCAACATGAATAATATTTCCTGTCTGCCATCTGTTTCTTAATCTTACCCAGGTTCCGTCAATATAATCGCTGGACCATTGTGCACTCCAGAAAGTAGTATCTGTTATATTACATTGAACAGTTCCTGTTTGACCTTCAATATTAATTAACTCTCCAGTTGCTGCATTTTTAAGAACGAAGTAAGTGGCATCAATAGCGATTTTCTGCCATTTGTAGTTGTTTCCAGAAACCGTTGTTCCGTAGCCAACATTTGTCCCGGCATCAGATAAATAAGCTCCTGTCCATCTGTTTTTAATTGTATAATATGTTCCTCCCGTAGAAGTTGTAGAAACTGTTACGACACAAGTACTCGTTTTATTTCCGTCAACAGTTGTAACGGTAATTGTAGCTGTTCCATTTGCTACAGCAGTTACCAATCCTGAACTATTTACTGTTGCCACAGCAGTATTGTTTGAACTGTAAGTTACGGCTTTGTTTGTCGCTGTTGAAGGCGAAACTGTTGGCGTTAATTGCTGTGTTGCACCAACCGATAAAGCCGCAGTGGTTGGAGATAAAGTTACACCTGTAACGGCAACGCCCGTTCCTGGATTAGAATCGTACCAAGTGTTATTCATATACCAGCCGGTTTTGTTTCTGCTTAAATCGGCAGTTTGATTGGTTCCGTCGTTGAAAATTAAATTTGTTGAGGTTACATTGGTAAATGTATAACTGTACCATCCGCTTCCTGCATCGCTCATGTTTACGCCCGGCCAGGTTGCATTTGCTAAAACTCCTGTTGGTAAAGCACTCCAATAATAGATTTTAATTCCAGTTCCCCAGTTTGATGGTTTATAGAAATAAACCGTAAAATTCGTATTCGGATTTACTGTAATTGTTGCCGACGCTGTTTTATTTCCGTCTTGTGTTGTTGCTGTAATCGTTGCTGTTCCTGCAGCAACTGCCGTTACAAGTCCGCTTGAGTTTACCGTTGCAATTGCGTTGTTGCTTGAACCCCACGTTACATTTTTGTTCGTGGCATTTGCTGGAGAAATTGTCGCCGAAAGCTGTTGTGTATTTCCAGCATACAGACTTGCAGAAGTTGGGGAAACTGCCACAGAAGAAACTGGAATTGCAGCAACAGTTATAGCAGAAGTAGCCGTTTTGTTTCCGTCAACTGTTTTAACTGTAATAGTTGCTGTTCCTGCTGCAACGGCTGTAACCAATCCAGAAGTATTTACAGTTGCCACAGCTGTATTGCTAGATGTCCAAGTTACATTTTGGTTTGTAGCATTTGCTGGAGCAATCGTTGCATTTAACTGCTGTGTTGTGCCTAAACCAACAGTTACCGTTGTCGGACTAACTGAAACTCCAGTTACGGCCACAACAGGCGCATTGGTATTCGTTAAAACTAAATATTCAAAAGCAGCAAATGTTCTTGTCGCGCCTGTTGTTAAAGTTACAGAGGCATTGTTATTATATGGATTTATATAAGTTCCTGCTAAAGCCGCTGGGATTACATACGATTTTGAGGCATTTCTCAAATTCGACATTACGATTACTTTTTCTGTACCTAATGTTTTAGTGAAAATACTGATATCATCATTTGCATACGTGGTTAAATCACCACGTCTGATGGCAGTACTAGTAGTTCTGAAATTTAAGATTTTGGCGAAATCTGCAGCAGCTGTCGGGTTTTGAGACCAGTTGAATTTGAAGTTTGTCCACGGCCAATCAGTTTTGGGTTCGTAGTCGATTTCCTGTCCGCTCATTAAAAAGGGAACACCTTTCATATATGCCGAAACTAAGAAGTTCGCAACAATTCCGTTATGATTTTTGAAGGCTACGAACGGTCTTCTTACGCCATCATCATTGGTGTACGTATCATGATTACCAGTATATCGAACTATTTGCTGATTACCAGTTGCTTTAGCATATTCATAAGTAGATTGGTCTTGAAGTCTTTGAGAAACTGGTCCTCCATTAGCAATATCATATAAACCGCTGTGAAACCATCTGTCGCCATAATTCATGTCGAAACCAACCTGAAAATTTTCTTGTCTGTCTCCTTCGGCTAACATTAATAAATTATGAGAAGAAATACTTCGAAGATTTGAATTGACTTCAGACCAGAAATCTAAAGGAGGATTATTAGCATAATCGCAGCGATAACCATCAATGTTAGCAGCGAAAATCCAGTAACGCATGGCATCTTTGATGGCTGCTCGTGTAGCCGAACTATTAAGGTCAAGTGCAGCAATATCGGAGAAGTTTCCTAATTGCTGAATCGTTGTTCCAGTTCGCTTATAATATTCTGGATGAGAAGTTGTCCATCCATGATCCCATGAAGTTCCATTGATAGCAATATCTAGAATTACGGCCATTCCGCGGCTGTGTGCGCCATCGACTAAAGTTCTTAAATCTGCAAGAGAACCATATTCTGATCCCACAGCTTTAAAATCTTTAATACAATAAGGCGAAGCCGAACTTCGGGAATCGGTGCCATGAGGAAAAATCGGCATTAAATAAATAACATTGGTGCCAAGTGCTTTTATATTGTCTAATCGGGCGGTTACTCCTGCTAAATTTCCGTTAGCACTAAACGGACGTATATGCACTTGATACATATTGACATCTCTCGGATCGGGCACACCGGCAAAAGGTGTTCCGTATTGCGGAGGATCCTGCGCATAAACGGAGCTTGCAAATAATAATAGAAAGCAAACTAATGCTTTGCTAATATGAAATAATCTAGTGGTAATTTTGATTTTCATAATAATAGTTTTTTGAATGCTTGTCGGCATTTCTAACTAAAATTCATTCTCACTCGCATTGTTTTTAAATTCGACAAACATTTTGTGGTTAATAGTTTTCAAGTAGTAAATTTTTTAATTTTTTGCTCATTAATGAGCATAAGTTTCTGCCACGAATTTCACGAATCAGCACAAATTTAATCTGCAGCTAATTCTCGTGTCAATTCGTGAAATTTGTGACAAAAAACTTAGAACCTTATTTTCTTAAATTATAACTTTTTCAATCCTTTTAATTCTGTAGAATTTCCTTCTTTGATGCTAATAGCTGTACCTCCGCCTGGAGCTAAATATTGCTTCAGTTTGCTTTTTGAGTTTACGATAACTTTAGTAACGGTATATTTCTGAGGATTTACATTCCAGTTGGCTTCTTTGGCATCAGCATAAATTGTGGCGATGAAATTTTTTCCAGCGGGTAAATAGTCAAATGAAATGCTGGCAGTTCTTGCATTTTCATCTGTAATACCACCAATAAACCACTCGTTTTTGCCTTTTGCTTTACGTGCAATTGAAATGTAATCTCCAGGTTCAGCTTCTAGAATATAACTATTGTCCCAATCTACAGCAACATCCTTGATGAACTGAAAAGCATCTGGAAAACGCTCATAATTCCCCGGAATATCTGCTGCCATTTGCAACGGACTGTACATAGTTACATAGTATGCCAATTGTTTTACCAAAGTGGTATTAACACGCTGTGAACTTCCTGTTCCGTAATAAGAAAGATCGGTTTGAAAAATTCCAGGTGTATAATCCATTGGACCTCCCATTAATCTTGTAACTGGTAAAATCGTAGTATGATCTGGCGCTAAACCTCCCATAGATTCAAACTCCGTTCCGCGAGCAGATTCTTGAGCAATCCAGTTTGGAAAAGTTCGTTGTAAACCTGTTGGACGAACGGCTTCGTGACTGTCAATCATAATTTTATAATCGGCTGCACGTTTGGCTACATTGATGTAATGATTGACCATCCATTGTCCGTCATGGTGTTCGCCACGTGGAATAATTTTTCCAACATAACCGGTTTTTACAGCATCATAACCGTTGTCATTCATAAATTGAAAAGCACGATCTAAACGTCTTTCGTAATTGGTTGCCGATACTGAAGTTTCGTGGTGCATGATAATTTTTACCCCTTTTGAAGCTGCATATTCATGAACTGCTTTTACATCAAAATCAGGATATGCCGTTACGTAATCAAAAACTTCTTCTTTCCAGTTGCCAATCCAGTCTTCCCACCCAATGTTCCAGCCTTCTATAAGGATGGCATCGAAACCATTTTTAGATGCAAAATCAATGTATTCTTTGGCACGTTCTGTTGTAGCACCGTGTTTTCCGTTTGGAGTAAGTTTCGTAAAATCATCTGTTAATTTCACATTGTTTTCTTTTCCAAAAGCCCACGTACTTTTTCCAGCTACGAAATATTCCCACCAAATTCCGATGTATTTTACGGGTTTAATCCACGAAACATCTTTATAACTTGTTGGTTCGTTCAAATTCAAAATTAATTTTGAAGCTAAAATATCTGTTGCTTTATCGCTTACTACAATAGTTCTCCAAGGCGATTGCGCATCTGTCTGCATATAACCTTTTGCGCCAACCGCATCTGGTGCTAAATGACTGATCATTTTGTTGTTTACTGCATCAACTTCAAGGTACATTGCCGGATAATTGATTAATCCAGCTTCGTGAATGTTGATGTACAAACCATCATCAGATTTCATCATTGACGGCGTTTGAACAGAAAGTTCTTTTATGGGCCACTGCGAATTGATTTCGATCGTCGCCTTTTTCATCAACGAAGGAATCTCTGAAATTTTTGAGGTTGTATACGCATATTCGTTGGTATCATAATCTCCTGGAATCCAGAAAATTTTATGATTTCCAGCCAAATTAAATTGAGAACGTTCTTCTTTTATTACAAAATAACTTAGATCATTTTGTTTCGGAAATTCATATCTAAATCCCAATCCGTCGTTAAATAAACGAAAACGGATGCGAATAAATCTATTGTTGTTTTTTGCCTGAGCTAAAGTGACAACCAATTCGTTGTAATGATTGCGAATTGTTTTTTCTTCGCCTAAAACTGGATTCCAATTTTCATCAACAGAAGATTGTGCTGTATTTGTAGTGGTAAAACCATCCAAAAACGAAGGCAGGTTTTGCAGTTCTAAGCCCAAAGAACTTGGTTTTATAACTGCTTTTTGTTTATATGATAATTGGTAAGACGGAACACCGCCTTCTTTTAATTCAAATTTTAAAAAAAGATTTTTGTCTGGCGAAGTTATTTCTTGTGCCTGAATCCATAATGTGTGGACAAGAAGAAAAAATAAAAACGCTGTTTTTTTGCTCAAAGAAATTTGAAGCAATGATTTTTGGGATTGAAAATTCATGTTATTAAGTTTTTTGCAAATTTAGGTTTTAAAGCTGCATAAGAATATTAATTTTTCAATACTAAATATTGAAAGGGTTGAAGTGTTATTTCAGAACCAACAGTTACGGCAGCTCCAGTAAAAGCGTCTTTCCAGTTTCCTTTTAAAGTATTTGGAATAAGATGTTTTACTGTTGAATTGGTCAAGTTAGAAAGAACAAAAACTTTTTCTGCATCTTTTTCCATCGTAAATGCACTTACGGCATCACTGCTATAACCTGTAAAAGTTCCTTTTTTAATGGCATTACTTGTATTTCTAAAGGCAATGATTTTTTTGTATTCTGCCAGCATTTCAGTATCAGCAGTACTCCAGTCGATTGGTGTTTTGGCAAAATAATTTAATCTTTTATCGTAACCAATTTCCTGACCATTGTAAATCATTGGAACAGATTTTAAATAAGTAGCTACGACAAAAGTTGCAATTGATCCTTTTTTACCTCCAAAAAGTTCTAATGGAGTTCCGTCTGAAAGATTTACGTCATGGTTGCTGGTGTAACGAACAACTCTATTTTCTGGATTGTAATTGTTTGCATATTCAGTTGCATTCGAATCCTGAATAGTTGTAGCAGGTTTGTTGTTTTTGAAAAGCTGTTCTAATGTGCTGAAGAAATTGAATCCAAACGTATAATCAAAACCTGATGCGAAATGATTTACTTTAGAACCTTCGGCAAGCATTAAAATGGTTTGATTTTTCTTGATTTTTCTCAATTTTGAAATAGCATCAGACCAGAAATCTTGAGGAACAAAATCAGCATAATCGCATCTGAATCCATCAATATTTGCGTTGTAAACCCAGTATGACATGGCGTCGATCATCGCATCTTTCATTTCAGTACTATTAAAATTTAATTGAGCTACATCATTGTAATTTGTTCCTGGCGGAATAATAATGTTGCCGCTTGCATCTTTTTGGTACCAATCTGGATGTTGTGTAATCCAAGTATTATCCCAAGCAGTATGATTGGCAACCCAGTCTAAAACAACTGCCATGTTTTTTTTATGCGCTTCTTCGACTAAAGTCTGTAAATCTTGTAACGTTCCGAAATCTGGATTTACGGCCTTATAATCTTTTACCGCGTAAGGAGATCCTAATTCGCCTGAAGCTCTTTCTTTTCCAACAGGATAAATGGGCATTAAATAAATAACATTTGCTCCCAGTTCCTGAATTTGTGTTAATCTCTCCTGAACGCCTTTTAACGTTCCTGCCTGACTAAAGGCACGAATATTTACTTGATAGATTATAGCATCTTCTTTCTTTGGCATTTTTTCAAAAGGAGCTCCATATTGTGTATACGGAGATTCTGGTGTTTTTGTATCGTCGTCAGATGAGCTGCACGAAATAAATGCCAATGTAAGCAGTAATGCGTACACGATTTTTATGTTAAATTTCATGATTTTACTTTTTATATTTTAAATGGTTGAGAAGTAACCTGCCTTTCGAAGTAAAAAGACAGGTAAACTCAAACCAAACTAAACTTAATTTTTATCTATTTTTTTGTGATTGTATAAGTTGCTGTTGGAGGATATCCAGTAGTTGCAGGATCAACATCGTTTATTTTGAATGTGATTTCATACGTACCGCCTTCGCCAACATAATGAGCGCCTGGATCATCTAAATACACAATTCCATCTGTTGTATTCTTAGGTCCGTAATTGATTGTCCAGTTATTATTTAATCTGAATTTTACATTTCCTGGAACCAAAACTGCAGTTACTTTCCATGTTTTTGTCTGGTAATCGTAATTCATTGGTGTACTGTTATCCCAGCCTCCAGAAGTTCCATCACCAACAATACCCCAAGAATAAGGTGTAGCTGTCCATTTTAAAGTATTTAGATTTACTTTAACCTGATACGAACCTTCGCCCGGAAGCGCAAAATCTTTCGTACTCATGTTTTGTAGGTCGCTGTTAGTAGCACCTGCACCATAGTACTGTTCCCAATTTCTTCCCTGATTTAATTTAAATACAGGACCATAACCTGGTTGTACCGTAACATAACCTTGATAAACACCTTTTGCGATAGCCGTTAAAGCAAGAGCAGTGTCTACATTCCATTCTCCCTGATAAGCTCCAGGCATATAAATTTCGCCGAAAACAACACTTTTTTCATAAGGAGTAATAGTCAAAGTAACTGGATCTGAATAGACTTTGCGATCCATCGTTGCTTCTACACGAACGACTAATTTTCCTTGAGTATCAATTGGAAGTCCTAAATCAATAGCAATTTTATTTAGATCCTGACCAATTAAAGTTTTGCTTAAAACATCGGTGCCAACTTCAATTCGTTTTGCTTTTAACCAAGCATTAGAACCGCTTGTATCTCCAACTAAATCAAATTGAAGGGCATAAGTTACTGGAGCTTCAATAGGAAAAGAAACGGATGGCCAAGAAACTAGTAATGCCTGATCTTCTGCAGTGTCTTCTGTTAATACTATCGTATTGGATGAAACGCTGATTTCTGATGGAAAACTAACAGATTTTAATGTTGTTAATTCGGCGTCGCTTTCGCAGGATGACCCCAAGAAAAGCAAGCTGCCTAATATGAATATTTTATTGATATATTTTTTCATGATAGTCTTTGTTTTTAATAACCTGGGTTTTGTTTTAATCCACGATTGGCATCTAGAGCTGAGGTTGGAATTGGGAACAATTTTCTGAAAGCAGGAGATGCAGGTCTAAATTCATTTGCCAATAAAAATTTGTCAAAACGAATCATGTCTTGTCTTCTGTGTCCTTCCCAGTTTAGTTCGAATCCTCTTTCATTATAAATATCATCAAGAGTTGGGTCGTGATCTAAAGCATTTAACCCGGCACGCTGTCTGATTTGGTCTATGAAAGGTTTTGCAGCACCTGGATTTCCTAAGCGTGCATTACATTCAGCCATCATTAAAATAACATCTGCATATCTGAAAATAGGGAAGTCGTTAGAAGCTCCTCCGCCGGTTCTTGGTGCTACAGGATAAAATTTCACGTTTCTAACTCCGGCTTGCGGATCTGCTCCTGGATTGTCTAATGAAGCAACATCAAGTGTGTAATTGAAACCGCCTGGCTGTTCTCCAAATAAAAACTGTTTTCTGCGAATATCATTTACATCGTATTTTAAGAAAAATTCTTTAGGAACAATTGTACCGTTCCATCCGCTGAAACCAAATAGAGCTTGTGCGTGCGGACCATATAAACTGCGAACCGCATAAACGTTACGAGATACAACATCTAAGGTTGCGTAAATTGGTAAAATGGTTTCATCTTCAGGAAGTACATCTCCAAATAATTCATAATATTTATTTCCTAAAGGATTTGCAGCATCTGCCGCTCCTGAGTGAAGTGTAAATCCGCCTTCAGCAACTTTGTTACAAGCGGCTAAACATTCGCTCCATTTTGGAGTTCCTGTGTATACTTGAGCATTCAGATATACTTTTGCTAGTAAAGTATAACCCGCCCATTTATTGAATCTTCCATAATAATTGCCGCCTCTTGTTCCAGAAAGCAGTTCTACATTTTCGGTTAATTCTTTTACGATAAAATCATAAACTTCTTTACGGCTTGACTGCGGAATTTTATCAACAGTAATATTATTATCAGTAAAGAAAGGAACATCGCCATAGTCATCAATTAATAAATAGTAAAAGAAAGCTCTCAATGTTTTAGCTTCAGCAATTTTAGAAGCTTCGGCATTTGATTTTTCTAATAAACTAACCGCTAAATTAGCATTGAAAATAGATTTATAAAGCCAGTTCCAAGTATTGTTGATAATGAAATCTGTTGGCAGCCATTCGTGTTTATGCAGACGGGCGAAATCCTGCTGCCAGTCACCTGTATTTCTATGTGGAATAACCTGCTCATCAGAAGACATACAGTTCATATCATACCATCCGTTGTCTGCACCTGCATAACCAACGCCAGAGGCATTATCTCTTACGAAATCACCAGGAACTTGAGCGTAAACGCTTGCAAGCGCTATATCAGCCCCTTCTGGAGTTCCGTAAAAATCTTCTGCAGGGTATTTATCGTACACATTTTCGTCTATATCTGTACAACTAAAAAGTGTCAGGAAACACAAGCTTCCTGTTATCAATATATTTTTAATTTTCATGTCTTTTACTATTTAAATTTTACAGTCAAACCAAACGCAACGCTTCTGGTACGAGGATAAATTCCTCTATCGCCTCCAAAGTTATCTTCAGGTCTGCCACTTCCGCTTACGTTCAATTCTGGATCAATACCTGAATAATCCGTGATCAGGAATAAGTTATTTCCTGTAAGTGAAAGTCTAATAGTATCAATGTATTTATCTGTGAAACGGAAAGTATATCCCGCTGTAAGATTTTCTAAACGAATGAAAGAACCATCTTCTAGCCATAAATCTGAACCGTAAGGAGAGGTATAAATTCCTTGATCTACGGCACTTGCCAAGACATTCGATTTACCAATGTTTTCTAATCGGCTTAAGTTAGAACGCAATCCGTTGTAGATTTTATTTCCTCCAGAACCTCTTAATAAAAGAGAAGCGTCAAAGTTTTTATATCGGTAAGATGGATTAAATGCAAAAGTATAAGTTGGTAAAGCAGAACCAGCGTAGTAACGATCTGGACTTTTTACACCTTGATCAATTATACCATTTCCGTCGCGGTCCAAAACAGTTTCAACATTGTTTTCGTTTTTGCCGGTATGTTCTAGAATATAAAATGCTCCAATTGGTTTTCCTTTTACCAAATAAGAGTTTGCGGCTCCCCAACCCACATAATCAGTGTTTAAAGGAACTCCATTAATGCTTCCATCTAAATTTAGGACTTCATTTTTCATAAATGAAGCGTTTCCTGCCAAAGTCAGTGTGCTGTTTTGTGTTTTAATAACGTCGTAAGCAAGAGAAACCTCAATACCTTTGTTTGAAATACTTCCCACGTTTGCCTTAATAGTAGGATAAGGATAAGGAGGTTGAGGTACTGTATAATCAAATAATAAATTTTCTGTTTTAGAATCATAAACATCGACAGTTCCTCTTAATCTGTTATTTAAGAGTGCGAAATCAAGACCTAAATTGGTTTGTTTTTTGGTTTCCCACTTCAAATCGGCATTTGCATTTTGGGTGATTATGTAGTTTGTAATTGGCGCACCTCCAAAATAAGTCGTTCCGCTGCTGCCCACTAATGAAATTGAGTTTTGCGGATAAAGTCCTTGCTGGTTACCCGTTTCTCCATATCCTACTCGAAGTTTTAATTCGTCAAACAAACGTTGGTTACGCATAAATGGTTCTTTTTCAATTTGCCATGCAACAGATGCAGAAGGGAAATTTCCCCATTTATTATTAACACCAAACACTGAAGAACCATCACGACGGATACTGGCTGTAACTAAATATCGATCTAATAAAGAATAGTTTACTCTCGCTAAAAATGAAGCTAAAGTTCTGTCGTTTTTATAGGTTTCAATATCGCCAGGACGAATTTTTGTCAAATCTCCTAACTGAAGTGCATTATAAGTGGCTTTATCATTAATAAAACCTCTTACTTGTGCAAAACTTCCCTGATACATCTGATTTTGCCATTCGTATAAACCTAATACGTTTATATTGTGTACGCCAAATGTTCTCTTGTAATTCAAACTAAAGTTCGTAAGTTTCTCATTTTGTCTGCGGTTTCTAACATTTCCATAACCATTTTGATCAATGGCATAAGCACTTGTTGAAACTACAGGAAGATAATAACCTTCGGTTGTATTTGTTTTTCTCCAGCTTCCAAACCAGCTAGCCTTTAGACCTCTAGCCAAATCTAAATCAGCTTTTAAACTTGCAAATAAGTTGTCATTTTCTGCATTATTTGAAACAGATTGAGCCGTTGCATAAGGATTTAAATATTGAAATACGTTAGGATCTGTAAAATAAGTTCCATCAGTATTGAAAACTGGATCTGTTGGTCTTACTAAATATGCGTTAGTAATTAAGTTTGAAGTATACGCTGCAGTTCCAATACTTTGAATAATGCTGGTTGTATTATTAATTCCCGTGTTTAAGTTAAAAGTTAAACTTAATTTATCATCAAGTGCCAGTTGAGTTGCTTGAATACGCCCAATGTATTTTTGATTACTTGAATTAATTACAACTCCATCTTGCAAAATCGCTGTTAAAGAAGCTCTATAATTAAATTTATCAGTTCCTCCACCAAAAGAAAGTGTATGAGTTTGTGTTAAACCAGTTTGTGTCAAAAGACCGTACCAATCTGTATTAGAACCATGATTTGCAGATGCAGGTACGCCAACACTTTGTGCAGCAGCCCACCACTCGTCAGCATTTAACATGTCTAATTTTTTTGGAATAAAATCTAAAGATGTAGAACCAGTATATTCCATAGTAGTTTTACCTGCTTTATTCTTTTTAGTGTTAATTATAAGTACACCCGGCGCACCGCGAGAACCATAAATGGCAGTTGCAGAAGCATCTTTTAGAATATCATAACTTTCAATTTCGCTAGGGGGAACTTGGCTCAGCAAATCCATATTTCCCTGAATACCATCAACAACTACCAAAGGATCACTTCCGCCAATTAAAGAAGAAATTCCACGAATACGAACACTTGGACCAGAACCTGGCTCGCTTCCTAACTGTGTAATATTAACACCTGCAGCTTTTCCCGCAATTAATTGTAGCGGATTTACTATTGCACCTTGATTCATATCTTTAGCACCAATAGACGAAACAGCACCAGTTACATCTCTTTTAGATGTTGTACCGTAACCCACAACTACAATTTCTTGCAAATCGGTTGCATCTGGAAGAAGCTGAATATTGATAACGCTTTGGCTTGCAAGTACTTTTTTCTCTTTGTATCCAACAAAAGATACAACAATTACCGATTGGCTACTTTCAACCGTAAGCTTGTATTTTCCGTCAAAATCAGTTACCATTCCGTTTTTTGTTCCCTCTTCAATAACAGAAGCGCCTGGTAAAGGCATGCCATTTTCATCGGTAATTATACCTGAAACGGTTTGCTTTTGAAATTCAATTACCTGTGTTTTAAGTTCTGGCTTCTTAAGTATAATTTGCGTATCACGAATTTTAAATTCGGTTGGAGTTCCTTTAAAAAGTTTGTCTAAAACCACATATATAGATTGATCTTTTACAGAAATTGAAACGGTTCGATCTAAGTCGATGTCGCTCAATTTGTAAATAAATCTAAAATCTGTTTTTTGTTCAATGGTCTCAATAACCTTTTCGATTGTTGAATTGTTTAATTCAAGGGTAACTTTTGTCTTTTGGGCATAGGTATTCCCTCTAATATTAAACATGGCGACCAAAATAAGTAGAGTAGTTAGTTTCAATTTTAGGTCATTTTGGAACAATGAGTAGAGAAACCCATTATTCTTAGATTTTTTTTTCATAATTTTGTTAATTGATTGTAGTTAATTCGTTATATTCAATCACTTAGTAAATCGGAAATTGTTCGCAGCTCTTTCCGATTTTTTTTTATTCTAGTATTCTTTTTTCCTCATAAATTTTCATTGGTTTAGTGGTTATTTAATTAGTATTTGATTGTTTTTTATGGTGTAATTAATGCCATGAATTTCATTAAAATAACTCATTACATTTTCTATAGATTCTTCTTTAAAACTTGCATTAAATTTCTCGTTCGCCAGTTTTTCATTTTTATTAATGATTGTTACGTTATAGCGTCTTTCCAGTTTCGTAATAATGTTTTTAAAAGTCATGTTTCTAAAAGTCAATCCGCCCTCTATCCAAGAAGTATAAATTTCTGTTATAACTGGTTTTGTGAAAATTGAAGCGTTTTGTTTGTTGAAACTTCCTTTGAATCCTGGTTTTAGAATAGTGTTTTTACTCGCATCAAAATCTTCATTAGAACGATACATTCCAACAGAACCTTCTACTAGGACAACATCGGTAAGAGCATCTTCAGGGTAATTAGAGACGTTAAAGTGAGTTCCTAAAACGCGCACGTTTAGTTCGTCGGCATTTACAATAAAAGGATGTTTTCTGTCTTTTGCTACATCAAAAAATGCCTCACCGTCAAGATATACCTGACGATTTTGACCGGCAATAAATTTTACCGGATATCTCAAAGTTGTTCCAGAATTTAAATGTACCAAAGTTCCGTCTGATAATTCTAAACGGAATTTTTTACCAAATGGAATTTTAAGAGTATTGTAGGTTAACTTCTCAGAATCTGTTTCTTTTTCATAAACCAGTTTGTCTCCGTCTTGATTTCCAACAATATTTCCATTTTTATCATGAACCTGCACTTTTCCATTTTCTGAAATAATCTGAACACTTCCGTCTTCCATTTGCAAAACGATATCTGTGCTTTTAAAATCGAAAGGAACTTCATTAACTTTATTAGAAAAAATTTGTTTGTAGGCAAAACCAATTCCAAGCAATACCAAAAGAGATGCAGCAATAGAAATATATATTCTACGATTTGATTTTTTAGAATGAAGTTCAATGACGTTTTCTTCTTCTTTTCCTGCAGTTAAAATATTGTTGAAGATAGAGTCTGCTTTTTCAGCCTTCATTTTTGGCATTTCGTTTAAGAGCTTTTGTACATCTTCAACTGTCGGGAAATCTTCTGTAAGTTTGTTATTACGGCAATAGGCAATTACTTGTTCTGTTTCTTCGGCAGTACATTGATTGAGAATAAACTTTTGTAAAAGCGTTTTTATTTCAGAATTTGAATTCATTAAGAATGTTTTTAGGTTCTGTGTTTATATAATACAGTTGAAGAGAAGGCGAGTACTACTCAAACGTTGTAAATTTTCAAATTTTAACATTTAAAACAGTTTTTTGTTTTTTATATAGCTGATTTTTAGTGTTTTGAGAAAAAAAAGAATTTTTAAATAATTAATGATTAACCAGTTTTTGTCATCTAGAAGAATTTCCACAAAGAATAAAATTTATAGCCAAGCTTAGAAATGCTAAAGTTTATTCAATTGCCTCCAGTTTTAACTGGAGGTCATAAAATGCTTCATGATACTAGGCTTTAGACAAAATAAATAGTTTGGCTAAAGCCTTTCGTGTGGTTTCATTATAAACCTCCAGCTAAAGCAGGAGGTAATTGAATTTTTTAGCGACAGATTTAAAATATTAAAAAGGGATTTTAATCAGTGGAAATCCTTTAATCTGTGGCTAAAAAAAAGATCAAAGTTTTAATCAAAAAAAATCACTCCGAAGAGTGATTTAATGGCATTATTGTGGTTTTGGTTAGATAATTTCATCGTGAAGTTGAAAAAAACCGCGCATCGATTCGAGCGCTTTACTCATTTGGTTCCGGACCGTGTTTATCGAGATTCCGAGTTCCTGACTTATTTCTTCATAGCTCATTCCTTTTTTCCGAGACATTTTAAAAATCTGCCGTCGTTTGGGTGGAAGCTGCTTTATGGCTTGTTTTCGGAGTTTTTTGCAATCGGCTTCGCGAACTGCATAGTCACCGTATTCATGTGTTTTCTGACTTTCGTAGAAAACGGCTTCTTTCAATAAAATTTCATTCGCAGCTTTATTCAAAACATTAAAAGCCTGATTTCTTGCGATTGTAAAAATGTAAGATTTAAAAGATTGTTCAATATCTAAATTCTCACGGTTGAGCCAAACCTTCAAAAAAACATCCTGCACATTTTCCTCCGCTGCCTCTTTTGATTTTAGAAGACTGATGCTGTATCCATAAATATCTTGGTGGAATAAATCAAAAAGTTGGCGAAAAGCTTTTTCGTTTCCGTTTTTGAGTTCACTTACCAATAATTTTTCACTATGGTTGGCAGCTTCTAACAATTTAATTCGCTTTTATTTAATTCTAATGGTATTAAACTATCAAAATAAGAGGTCGGAGATCTGACTTCATGGCAAATATATAAAAATATTATTCGCAACAAATTATATATAAAAAAACTTAATTCTTATTTTCAAGTAGTTTTTTAAATAAAAGAGGCAAAAAGTACTGGCAAGTCGCTTTCACGCAAGTAAGTGTCAGATTAACGCTTTTGTAAAATAAAATTTAATTTAGAATTTGACTTTTGAGAATATTCTTATTTGCGAAAAATGAAATTTAGTCGAAAATGATAATTTCATTTCAAAAAAAATCCTTTTATCTTTAAATAAAAAGACAAAAGGATTATGAGTAAGAGAATCAAAAATGATTCTTAAATATTATAAATTGGATTAGTTTTTCAAATCTTTAATTACTTTAAAAGCAACATCAACCTGATCTTCTCCAACTAAAATTGTAAATTCATTTGAAGTAGAAATTACCTCATTAATAATAATGCCTTCCCAAGCTAAACGCTGGAAAATGAAGTAATAAATACCAGGAACTACAATATTTTCTTTTGGTAATTTTACAGTAATTGAAGCTAAATTATCTAATTTTTGAATTAATTTTTCTCTCATAAAGTGTTTTTCAACTAAGTGATTTACACTGCTGCTGACAACGATATTGGTTTCGTTTACACCACGAGATGAGGTATAGAAGATATCTGATAAAGCATTAATATCAGAAATTAAATCGGCTTGTTTGTTTAGAACAGTTTCAGAAGCTGCAAAAGTGTAATCTGTAAGTTCAGAACGAACCGTAATTTCACCTATGTTTTTAATTACTTTATTGATTTTGTGGTTTAGTTTAAAATCTAGTTCTTCCGTAAGTCGTTTTAAAGACATTACAACAGCGCCTTGTTTTACTTCTTTTCCAAACTCACTTTCTAATTCGGTCATAATATTTCGCGAAAGTGAAGTTAGGTTAATAATTCCGAGTGATAGGGCATTTAATAAAAATGGTTTTGTTTTAATGTAGTTTTCTACAATAGAAGAAACAGTTTTCATAATTCTTTTTTTTTTTTGTATTCGGATGGTTGTTAATTTAACATTGCGATGTTATAAATCTTTGAAAATATAAATAAAAAAACAAATTGTTACAATTATAACAATAAAAAATTATGTTAAAAATGATAAAATGCGTCGGTAAGATGTTCAATTGCAAATGATTCGCCGTTTTTATGGATGGCAACGATGTCAAAACGGATTTCAATATCTTCACCAAAATCCTTTTCCCTATCGTTTATGTAGGCATTTACTGCTTTAATGAGTAATTGAATCTTTTTCGGCTTGACAAAATCCTGCGGCGATCCAAAATCTAAACTTGAACGCGTCTTTACTTCGATAATTGCTAAAATGGAATCTTTTTGAGCAATTATATCTATTTCGGCTTTTTGAAAAACATAATTTCGCTCTATAATTTTATAACCATTTTCCTCGAGATGTGCAGCTGCGAGATCTTCTCCTAATTTTCCTAAATCATTATGTTCTGCCATTTTTTTTGTTTCAAGTTTTAGGTTATTTGCACGCAAAGACGCGAAGCCGCAAAGTTTTAAATACTCTTTGTGGCTTCGCGTCTTTGCGAGATTTTTATGTGGTATTCTTGAGTTTCCTTAGTAGGATGCGGTGGTATTATTTTTTAAAAGTAACACTACTTCCAGAAGCAGTAACTTCCATAGAAACGGTATTTCCCATAATTAAAGCTCTGTTGTCTCTAATGTGGCCGGCTGGGAAATTGAAAATTACTGGAATGTTATATTTCTTTGTCACATCATCAATAATCTCTAATGCATTTTTCCCCCACGGAACTTCATTGTCTTTCATACTTGTCATACCTCCAATGATTATTCCTTTTAGATTTTCGATACATCCATTTCGTTTCAAATTCATCATCATACGATCGATATGATAAAGATATTCATCTAGATCTTCGATAAATAAAATTTTATCCCTGCAGTCAATGGCAGACGGAGAACCTAATAAACTATATAAAATAGAAAGATTACCGCCAACCAATTCTCCGGTAGCGCTTCCTAGACGATTCATTGGAGTTGGACTGATAGAATATGAAATTGGTTCGCCAAACAAGCTTGCTTTTAATGAACTCACCGCGTCTGGAGTTGCTCTAGGAACAGTTACGGGCATAATACCATGAATAGATTTATAGCCCATTGTATTTAAATGATTGTGCAAAACAGTAACGTCACTAAAACCAATAACCCATTTTGGATGTTGTTTGAATTCGGTAAAATCTAATAAATCTAACATCCTAACAGTTCCGTAGCCACCGCGAACACACCAAATAGCTTTAATATTCGGATTATCTAATTGTTTTTGAAAATCGGCTGCTCTCTGTTCGTCAGTCCCTGCTAATTGATGATAGTCTAATCCAATTGTGCTTCCAACTACGGCTTCTAAGCCCCAGCTGTGGAGTAAATCTATAGTTGGTTTTAAATTGTCGTCAATATTTTTTCTGGCTGTTGCCAAAAGAGCTACAGTATCTCCTTTTTGTAAATAAGGTGGTGTTATCATGTTTTGTTGAGATTGACAAGTGAATGATTGAAAAGCAAAAGTAAGAAATGCGATTTTATAAAGAACAAAGTGTTTTTTATTGAAGAAAAGGTTTTTCATTTTCATATTAATTTGCTTTTTCATTTTTTGTATGAAAGACAAATATAAAAAATTTAGAAGTTAAAATTATTTGAATTTTCTTACAATTAAATAAAATGCTTAATATTGAACTTTTAAAAGTAAAATTTATGCATTTTATTAAGATTAGTTTTTTGGTAATTATCCTTAATTCCTTTCAGGTTTGTTCTCAATCCAAAAAATATAAAATACACACTATAGCATTTTACAATTTTGAGAATTTTTACGACACAATAGACGATGCATTTACAAATGATGATGAATGGACACCAAATGGAGCACAGCATTGGACAACAGAAAAGTATCAGCAAAAATTAAAAAATCTAGCAAGAGTTTTATCGGAAATTGGTACACCAGAAAATTCAAATGCGCCAACTATAATTGGAGGCTGTGAAATCGAAAATCGTGGTGTTTTAGAAGATTTAATTAAGGAGCCAAAGCTACAGCAGTTCGATTTGGGAATTGTTCATTTCGATTCGCCAGATAAGCGAGGTATTGACGTTGCCTTACTTTATCAGAAAAAATATTTTCGGTCAGTTTCTTTTTCAAAAATTCCTTTAATTATTTATAAAAAGAATATCGAAAAGAAAGAAGAAATTTTGGAAGTTTTGGATGATGAAGTAGAAGTAAAAAAAGAAAACAATAATCGTGTCTTTACCAGAGACCAGCTTTTGGTTTCAGGTTTTTTAGAAGATGAAGAAATACATATTATAGTGAACCACTGGCCGTCTCGCTCTGGTGGTGAAAAAACTACTAGTTTATTTCGGGAAGCAGCAGGAAAATTAAACCGAAAAATTATCGATTCCTTACAGCGTATTAATCCGAGAGCAAAAGTTTTGACAATGGGAGATCTTAATGACGGACCATTGAATAATAGTGTAAAAACTGGTTTAGGAGCAAAAGGAAAAAAAGCTGAAGTTCCAGAATTTGGCGTTTTTAATCCGTTTGAAGAAATGGCAAATAAAGGAATGGGAACAATTGCTTTTAGAGATTCCTGGAATATATTCGACCACATTATCATGACGGAATCTTTTCTCAAAAATGATTTTTCAACATTTAATTTTTGGAAAGCAGGAATCTTTAAAGCACCATATCTTATTCAGACTTCAGGACAATATAAAGGTTATCCGCTTCGAAATACATTGGCAGAAGCAGGTTTTAGCGATCATTTTCCAGTTTATATTCATTTGATAAAAGAGTTTCAATAATTTTTTAGTCGCAGTCTCGGTTTTCAGTCACAGTTCTAACTGAAAATCGAGACTGCGACTGAATACTAACTAACGACTGAAAACTTTTCACTAACTTAGCTTTTCATAATTTAGTATTTAAAAAAATGGCTATAGCAAAACCTTTTAATCTGACACAATGGATTGACGAAAACCGTCATTTACTAAAACCGCCTGTTGGAAATAAAAATTTATATGTTGATTCTGGAGATTATATTGTAATGATTGTTGCGGGACCAAATGCTCGAAAAGATTATCATTATAATGAAACAGAAGAACTCTTTTATCAGTTAGAAGGTAGTATAAAAGTCGTTATTCAAGAAGATGGTGAACGAAAGGAAATGGAATTAAATGCTGGTGATATGTATTTGCATCCTGCTAAAGTGCCGCATTCTCCAGTGCGCTCAGAAGGTTCTATTGGATTAGTTATTGAACGTAAACGTGCTGGAAAAGGGTATACAGATGGTTTGCTTTGGCATTGCGATAAATGCAACCACAAACTTTACGAAGTATATTTTGAATTGCACAATATCGAGAAGGATTTCCTTCCTCATTTTGAGCATTTCTACAATTCAGAAGAATTAAGAACATGCGATAAATGTGGAACAGTAATGGAAACTGATCCAAGGTTTACGGCGAAGAAATAATAATGAAAAACCACAGAAATCATATATTTATGTGGTTTTTTTGTATTTTTGTATTAAAAATGAGATAAAAAAGGATCAATTATGATACAAGAAGTAATCGCATATAAGAATATAATAGAAAATATTGAAGATTTAATGGATAAATCTCCGTATAAAAAAAATTATATTATAGAAAAAGTTGGTATCCCTAGTCCGACATTTTACAGAAAATTAAAAAGCCGGACTTTTACTGCTGATGAAGTATTATCTATTGCTAAAATACTTTCTCCAGAAGAGAATTTCAGATTACAATTAAAGGCTGAAATCGAAAATGCTAAACGCGAATATGATGAAGGGAATTTTATGACTCATGAGCAAATGCTAATTGAGTTAAAAAGAAAAAATATAATTTAATAATTTAAAGTGATTAAGGGTTTTTGACGATTATCATGGAATTCTATTAAATGAATAAAATCCCGATTTAAAATGTAATAAAGAGAAATGTTTCTTGTAATTACTATTTCATTACATTCTAAATCTTGTCTAAATTTACCTAAATAGGGATTTATTTTAATCAAATTAATAAGGTGTAGAACCTCATTCACAAATCTTTGTGCAATTTTATCATTCTGAAATTGCGATAGATAATTTCTTGTTGCATAAAAGGTGCAAGTAGCTCTTGAAGACCAAACAATTTCCATTTAATAAAAATTTATTTGGCTAAATTATAAAAAATAACTTACAAATTTATCGCTTTTACAACTCAAATCTTTTTCCTTGTTCGGGATAGATTATCTTCAATCCCAAATCATTTTGATCCTTTAAGTGCTGTTTAATCTTGGTAATATTTTTAGCAGGCGGTTTTAAATGTGTAATAATGATTTTTAAATTTTTTAAGGAATCTTTTCCAGCTAATTCTTCCAAAATGTGAAGTTCTTTCATTAAATAATTGGGAGTCAAATGACCAAATAAAAATTTATCAGGCTGTTCGTTCGGAAAAGAAACTTCAATAAAAATTCCTTTTAATTGTTTGGCTTTAACCAAAGGTGCAACTGCTGTCCATAAATCACGGAGATTATTGCTTTTTTCAACTTCATCTGGTCCGGTATCTCCTAAATAAAGCACATAATTATTTTCATTTTTAACTAAAAAAGCAGTGCTTTCAAAAGGATTAACATGACTTAAAGAAAATGCTTTAACCGTCATTTTTGTATTGGTTAGAGCAGTCTCTTCATTCAAAATTAAAGTTTGAAAATGGTATTTTTTTAAAGGAAATCCAGGACCTGCATCACCAAAATTGGCCCAAGTCTGATCATTGAAATAATGATTTTCCATCATTTCCATACATTTATTAGTTGCGTAAACTGTTTTAGAAGAATCAGCAGGAGAGTTAATAATTAATCCCGAAACGTGATCTAAATGCGCGTGCGAAATTAGATAACCTTTAATGTATTTTCGTAAGACTTCATTAGTTGAAACTTTGAATGATTTCTTTTCAATCGCTTTTTCAATTCCTGCGTTTATAGTTCCTGCATCTAAACAAATAAAATCTTTTGTGTTGGATGGTGCTACTAAATAAGCCGAAAGATTTTTTTCATCGATACCGCCTTTCACACCTAAAGGCACAACTTCAAATGAAGATTTTTGCTCTTTCTGAGAAAATATATTGGTTGAAATTAAAAGAAGACAAATTAAAAGCCGACTGAAAACATTCATGTTTTTTTATTTTATTTAATGCAAATTTCATTAAATAAATTCAATTAATGCTGTTTCATTTCTGTTAATACTATTAAATAACCTTAAATTTACTTCTCTTTATAAATTAACTAAAACTAGAAATTAATTCTAAAACGATATCTTTACATAAAAAATATAACAATTTTAACTAAAAAAGTTACAATGACAACAATAGCATCACAATTTGGCATGAATGAAGCTTTGGAAAAGCTGGAAATAAAACTAGTGAACGAAGGGACTTCAACAGGAACAGAAAATTTTGCATCGGGCGAAGTTTTGGATAGTTTTTCTCCAGTAGACGGAAAATTAATTGCTTCGGTTAAAACTTCAACTCTTGAAGATTATGAAAAAGTAATGCGTTCCGCTACAGAAGCTTTTAAAACTTTTAGATTAATTCCTGCGCCGCAGCGTGGTGAAATTGTGCGTCAGTTTGGGGAAAAATTGCGACAAAACAAAGAAGCTCTTGGAAAATTGGTTTCGTATGAAATGGGAAAATCATTGCAGGAAGGTTTTGGGGAAGTTCAAGAAATGATCGATATATGCGATTTTGCAGTTGGTTTGTCACGTCAGTTGCACGGATTAACGATGCATTCCGAAAGACCAGGGCATCGTATGTACGAGCAATATCATCCTTTAGGTATTGTCGGAATTATTTCTGCATTTAACTTTCCCGTTGCAGTTTGGTCTTGGAATACTGCTTTAGCATGGATTTCGGGTGATGTCTGTGTTTGGAAACCTTCTGAAAAAACGCCACTTTGCGGAATTGCCTGCCAAAATATTATTGCTCAAGTTATTAAAGAAAATAATCTTCCAGAAGGAATTTCATGTTTACTAACTGGAGATTATACTATAGGGGAGTTATTGACAAAAGACACTCGTATTCCATTAATTTCTGCTACTGGTTCTACAAGAATGGGGAAAATTGTAGCCCAAGCTGTTGCAGGAAGATTAGGTAAATCTTTATTGGAATTAGGCGGAAATAATGCCATTATTGTTACTCCAGATGCAGATATAAAAATGACCGTTATTGGAGCTGTTTTTGGAGCTGTGGGAACTGCTGGACAGCGTTGTACTTCAACTCGAAGATTGATTATTCACGAAAGTATTTATGATAAAGTAAAAGATGCTTTAGTAGCAGCTTATAAACAATTACGAATCGGAAATCCTCTTGACGAAAACAATCATGTTGGACCTTTAATTGATATGCATGCTGTGGAATTGTACGCAACAGCTTTAAATAGAGTAGTGGCTGAAGGCGGAAAAATTATAGTTGAAGGAGGAGTGCTTTCTGGAGAAGGTTACGAAAGTGGATGCTATGTAAAACCTGCAATTGCAGAAGCAGAAAATTCATTTGAAATTGTACAGCACGAAACTTTTGCTCCTGTTTTATATTTGATTAAATATTCTGGAGAAGTAGAGAATGCAATTGAAATTCAAAACGGAGTTGCTCAAGGATTATCATCAGCGATTATGACTAATAATTTGCGTGAAGCCGAAAGATTTTTGTCTGTTACAGGTTCTGACTGTGGAATTGCAAATGTAAATATCGGAACTTCAGGAGCTGAAATTGGCGGTGCTTTTGGAGGTGAAAAAGAAACTGGAGGCGGACGCGAATCGGGTTCTGATGCTTGGAAAATCTACATGAGACGCCAGACGAATACAATTAATTACACCACAAATCTTCCTTTGGCACAGGGGATTAAATTTGACTTGTAATATTTTAATTAAAAAATAAAAAAGGCTTCCAGATTTGGAAGCCTTTTTGTTTAGTTTGGTTTTATTTTTTTAATAAGGTTTGATTAAATGAACCTTCGGTTGTGTAAATTTTGGCTAGATAAGTTCCGGGAATTAAACTGCTTGTATCAATACTTTCAGTTTGTTTTCCAGAGGTAATAACTAAATTTCCAGAAATATTATAAATAAGAACTTTCTCGACTTTTTGATTTGAATCTGACAAATATAAAGTGCTGGAAACTGGATTTGGATATAATATTATTTTTGAATTAGTACTTTCAGTTACTAAAGAATCTGCTGCAGGCGCTACTTTTAATGTACTGCCTCCATAAACTGTACTGATGTAAAACAAATTTGCAACAGAACCTTTTGTTATAGTATGTGAACCTGCAGCGATTGATGCTGTTACAATACCTGCCGATGCAGTATAAGAAACATTATCTACTTTAATTGTTCCAGTAAAATTGGAGTCAAAAACCAAAGTTAATGTAGATGTACTTGTAGTTGTATAGTTGATAGTAGTACTAGATTCTATTTTTAAACGCTCTGTTAATGTTAAACCGTTATAGGTTACAGATCCAGGTGTAGAATTCATATTTCCTGTAATTGCATAAAATGAACTCGTTTTTCCAGATGTAGTAAAGTTATGAATTTCACTTCCTGATGAGCCTGTCGAAACAGTAATCGTTCCAGATGCTGTTACTGGAGATCCTGCTGTTCCAGAAGTCGTTACAGAATACGATACATTTGCTGTTGGTGTTCCTGTAATAGTTATTGTTTTTGCGGTTGTGTTTTTTACAAAGCTTAATCCAGAAGCTGGTATTCCAGTAACGGCTGCATCTGTGGCATTTCCACCCCAAGTAAATACGATTGTGCTAATTGCGGTTCCAGAAGCGACAGTTTGACTATTGTTTCCAGAAGAAGTTAAAGTTTGGTTTCCTGCCGCAGTCACGGTTATAGTTCCAGATCCAGTTGCTGGCGAGCCGCTAGTTCCAGAAGTTGCAATTGAGTAAGAAACAGTTGCAGTTGGTGTACCAGTAATAGTTATTGTTTTTGCAGTTGTATTTTTTACAAAAGTTAATCCAGAAGCTGGTAGTCCTGTTACAGTTGCATCTGTTGCATCACCGCCCCAAGTAAATACGATCGAACTTATAGCTGTTCCACTTGCAACAGTTTGATTATTATTTGCAGATGAAGTTAATGTTAAAGTCTGAGTTCCTGCAGGCGGATTACCTTCTCCTTGTACCGAAACTAAAGTCCCTGTATAATTTGTCAGTGCCGTTTTTAATGCAGTAATTACTAATGATGAAGTATCGTCAGTTGCATTATTAAATACCCACTGTAAATCACCTCCTGAAACACGTCCGGCATATTGCGTTGTTTTCGTTTTTGCTGTTGATGGCTGATCGATTACAAGGTTTTTCACGTATAAAGCAGCATCAGTATCAAAATTATTATAGGTATTCGCTCCCGATTTAGATTTCACAGAACTGCTTACAACTTCACCTCTTGTTGTAGCTACGTAAGCATCAAAATCTGTTGTAGAGCTGATTTTTCCTGCTATATTGTATAAAGGATTTGGATCATTGTAAGCTACGAAACGCATATTGTTTGTTCCATTTGAAGCATCGAAAGTATTGTTGAAAGCTTTAATACTTCCTCCAGCTTCGCCAGAAAATGTTCCCATTGTACCAGCATTGTTCACTTGATTGGCCTCGTCCCAAATATCAGTTCCTTGAAGAGAAGTCAACATTGGATGTTTACTATTTCTAAAATAATTTCCTTCTACAAATAAGGAAGATCCCAATGTAGATCCTGAGCCATATTTTGCAACCCCATCAAAATAATTGTTATAAATGTGAGCAGAATAATAACGTACTCTTGGATGACGAGAATCAGAATGATCGAACCAGTTGTGATGATATGTTATGTACAAACCAGATGTTGTTCCTTCACTTAATCCTAAAAGACTGGCTTTTCCATTATCCCAAAAGTGATTGTAAGACAATGTAATATAAGTTGAAGTTTTATTGTCTAATGCGCCATCTCCTTTTATTTGATCGGCATCACTTCCTGCATTTCCATAAAATAAATCACAATTGTGAACCCAGACATGATCATTATCTTGCTGCATTCCAACATTATCTCCAGCTGTACTGTTGCAATTCATGAAACCAAGATTATTCACTTCAATGTTGGATGCCGATTTTAAACGAACTCCCCATCCATTAGCTACAGCATCATTACCAATTCCTTCAAAAGTTACATAACTTGAAGCATTGTTAGCATTTTCAATTACAACATCGCCACCTTCCATAACAGTCATATCAGTAATATTTCCGATCAAACGAATGATAAACGGACGAGTGTCTTTTCCTTTCTTAATAGCATAAAGAATATTTTGTAAACCAATGCAAGGATTTGTACTTGCTCCGGTAATATTCATTGAAATCGTGTTTTTGGTATTTTGTGTAATGTAAAGAATAACGGCATTATCCTTCGGAGTACCGTCTGCTTTATAACCACCGGGAACACGGCCGCCTTCAAAAGCAAATCCATTTCTGTCATGAGCAGCTACAGTTAAGTTGCTTGTAGTAGCTCCACTTCCTTCTGTCCCATTTACGACAGGTTTTACTTTTACAGTATAAGTCCCAGCTTTCAAGCCTGGAATGTCAGCACGAAAATAAGATCCATAACTTCTAATAAGCTGATCGTCTATTTTTTTGTCTGTAAATCCGTTTCCGGTGTAATAAACATTGTAAGACTGCGCACCACTAACAGGCTGCCATTTAACAAATGCTGTTTCTAACCAGCCTGAAGCTTCGGTAATTGTTAGTGATTGAGCCCATAACTGAGCTGTCATGAGAAAGACAACCAATAAGAGTAGGTTTTTTTTCATAATTGTGTGGTTTAAGAATGTTAATAATAGTAAGTGGTTTTACTACCGTTACAAGTGGTTAATTGTAATCGATTACACAAAAATATATATTAATTCTTAAATCAATAATTATTTTATCAAAAAAAAGATAATAACAAAAAATATTAGCGTTTAAAATATTAAAAATGTAATAAATTGCATTGATTGTAATTTATTACATATTTTGAATATTGGCAAAATGCTTAATTTTATTAGTATTTTGTGAATTTCATTTTCTAATATGTGATTTAATAATAAAAATGCATTTTTTTTAATTACATTTATTACATTATAAAATTTTGTAAGAATACACTTTGTTTGTCTTTTAAAATATCAGAAATAGTTTTAAAAAATGAAAAAGTTAATTCTGTTTTAGAAATAGGGAAAAATAGATTTGAATTGATTGCAACAAAAAAGCCTTTCTGATTTTACTCAAAAAGGCTCTTAATAATATTAAATAGATTATTAGTCTTTGCTTGATAGTTTAGCTAGAAGTCTTAAGAATTCAATATACAACCAAACTAATGTGATCATTAGCCCCATTGCACCATACCATTCCATAAACTTGGGCATTCTATCTTGAACACCTTTTTCAATTAAATCAAAATCTAAGAATAGATTAAGAGCGGCTACAATAATCACAAAAACGCTGATACCAATGCTCATCATTGAATTTCCATAATGAACAGGAGTAAAGCTTGTAAACATTGATATAAGCCAAGAAATTAAATAATAAGTTGCAATGGCCAACGTAGCTGCAATCACAACAGATTTAAATTGTTCGGTAACTTTAACAATTTTGAATTTGTATAAACCTAAACAAACTAAGAAAGTTACTAGAGTTGCTCCAACTGCATTAATTACAATTCCAGGAAATTTCAATTCAAATATGGCAGAAATCCCTCCAATAAATAAACCTTCAAACAATGCATATCCTGGAGCTAAATAAGGTGAAGCCTGAGGTTTAAAAGCAGAAACAAGTACCAGAATAAAAGCAACTATTGCTCCTCCAATTGTTGGCAGCATCGGGTTCATTCCATTAAAAGCCATCCACCATGTTACCATAGCGGCACCACATAAAATTAGAAATAAGATTGCCGTTTTATTAATTGTTCCAGACAAAGTCATTTCTTGATTGTAATCAATAATTTGAGCTTGGTGTACTTCTTCAGCTTTTGAAGTTGCACTAGAAAAACGCTTACTGTTTAAAAACGGATTTTTTGAATTAAAGTTCATAATTTAATACATTTAATTGAACTCAAATATATGGAGATTTTTTGAAGTGCAATTGAATGAGAGAAATTTTTAACATGAATTTCTCTTCCTTATTTACCGTATAAAAAAAATCCACCAAAACTAAATTGATGGATTCTTTTATATTTTAATTTAAGAAGAAATCTTATTTAATTCAAAAGATCTAAAACTAATGAAGGGAATAAACCTAATGCAATATTTAATACAATAGACACTACTGCAACGGCATAAATAAGAAATGGTTTTCCAGTTCTTTCCTGATTTGGCTCTTTAGAATACATTGCAAGTATTAGTTTGAAATAATATCCAACACTTATAATAGAATTGACTACAGCAACAATTACTAAACCAATATATCCTGCTTGGATAGTTTGATTGAATAAGAACAGCTTCGCAAAGAATCCGGAGAAAATAGGAATTCCAGCCATTGATAATAATGAAGCTGTAAGAATAGCAGCCAATAATGGATTTGTTTTTCCTAAACCATGAAAATTTGTAATGTCTTCATTGTCATGATCTTTGCATACATATAAGATAACACTGAAAGCAGCGATCCCAGCCAAAGCATAAGCAGCAGTGTAATATAATAAAACACCAGCAGAAGCAGAAACAGTTAATAATGTCATTAACATAAAACCAGCATGAGAAATTCCAGAAAAAGCAAGCATACGTTTAACGTTTACTTGTCTCAGTGCCATAATGTTACCAACAGACATTGAAGCGATTGAAATGATAACCACTATAACTTCAAACGTATGTAAAAGATCTTGGTTTTCTAATGAAGAAATGAAATTCATACCAGCAATTAATTTGAATAAGGTTGCAATTGCGACCACTTTTGCCAATGTACTCATCAAAGCTGTTGTTAAAGCTGGAGAACCTTCGTAAACATCTGGAGCCCAGAAATGGAAAGGAACTGCAGCAACCTTAAACAACATTCCAACTACCATTAAAATCATTCCGATAGGAAACCAGATTGGTAATTCTGCAGACAATGCACTTTCGTGTATTTCACTGATGTCAAAACTTCCCATTGCTCCATAAATCAAACAAATTCCAAATAAAATAATACCTGAAGCAAATGATCCCATTAAGAAATATTTCATTCCCGCTTCGTTACTTTTTAAATTTAAACGTTCGCTGGCAGCTAAAACATATAAAGCGATTGATAAGATTTCAATACCTAGAAAGAACATTGCTAAGTTTCCAAAAGAAACCATTGCAACAGCTCCAGCAAGTAAGAATACTTTAATTGCAACGAAATCTGAAATTTTTGATGGATGTTTGTGATAAAAATTATGGCTTAATGCTACAAGGAAAATCGTCAAAACGATGAATAACGATGAAAAAGCTGTAGAGAACTTTGACACTGCTATCATATTGTTGTAATAACTTTGTTCAGTTCCAAATTCGTAGAAATTAAGAGCCAAGACACCTAATAAACCAACAATGGTAATAGGAACGATGGCTTTCCTTAAATTAAGAATTTCAAACAATAGGCAGAAAATACCCAATCCTGTTATAGCTATTAATGTATTCATTTTTGTCTTTTTGAGTTAGGATTTCAAATCATGATTGTAATCCTAATTTATTTTTTGTTTAAAATATTAGTTCTTATTGATAACTTGTAAAATCGTTTCCAAGCTTGGTGTAATCAAATCTGTAATTGGTTTTGGATAAAATCCGAAGAACAATAAAACAGCAATTATTACTGCAAATGAAATTCCTTCGTTCAAAGAAACATCTGCAAAAGTTTTAGAATTGATTTCGCCTAACATTACATGCTGGAACATTCTCAACATATAATAAGCTCCCAAAATAATTGTAGTTCCTCCCAAAATTGCAAACCAAATATTGATTTGAGATAAACTGTATAAAACTGTAAATTCTCCAACAAAGTTAAAAGTACTTGGCAGCGCAACAGAAGCTAATACTAAGATTAAAAACATTGAAGTAAATTTTGGAGACTGCGTACGGATACCGCCCATTTCTCCAATTTCTCTAGTTTCAAATCTTCTGTAGATTACTTCAGCAGCAAAGAATAATCCAACTACCACAAAACCGTGAGCGATCATTTGCAAAACAGCACCTCTAAAACCATCAAGAGTTAAAGTGTAAGATCCTGCAGCAATTAGTCCAACGTGAGCAAGAGAAGAATAAGCTAATAATTTCTTCAAATCTTTTTGTCTCAATGCAACGATCGAACCGTAGATTACACCTGCAATTCCTAAACCAATAAAGATATACATGTATTCTTTAGCAGCAATCGGCGCAAGAGGCAATTGCCAGCGAATTACACTGTACAATCCCATTTTTAGCATGATACCAGACAAAAGCATTGTTCCAACAGTTGGTGCTTTTTGGTAAACATTTGCCTGCCAAGTGTGGAAAGGAATAATTGGAATTTTAATAGCATAAGCTAAAAAGAAAGCCAAGAAAATCCAGAATTGCTCGCAAGCAGATAACTCTACTTTATATAAATCTTCAATTAAGAAAGAACCAGCTTTTTGATATAAATAAATGAAAGCAGTTAACATGAATAATGAACCAGCAAGTGTGTAAATAAAGAATTTAACCACAGCTTTTCTGCGTTCTTCAGCGTCGCCATTACCCCAAATTAAGGCAATAAAGTAAATTGGAATAAGTGCTAACTCCCAGAAAATATAATATAAAAGACCATCAGCAGCTAAGAAAGTTCCAGTCATAGCAAAAGCCATAAACAAGATCAATGCATAGAAACCTTTAGCACTTTTATATTCATTTCCGAAAGAAGAAAATATGATAATCGGAGTTAAAGCTGCAGTTAGTAAAACCATTGCAAGTCCAAGTCCGTCAGCATTTAAAGCAAAAGAAATTTTTGGTTGTGTAATCCAGCTGTTGATTACGCTGATATTTTCACCAGCTGAGAAATTATTCAATAATACAATTGAACATCCTAAAGCGGCTAAACTAAAAAGTAAAGCAACTTTCGAAGCTAGTTTGTCACCAGAAAAATAAGTGGCAAATGCACCAATTAAAAGTATAATTAATATAGTAGAAACGTTCATAGTAATAATATTATTGAGCTAAAAATATATAGGAAACAATTGCACAAAGTCCTAAAACAAAAACAAATAGATATAATCCTATACTTCCGGTTTGTAATTTTTTTCCTTGGAAAGCAATTTCGTTTGCTATTTTACCTAATCCAAATACAAGAGCAGATAATCCTGTTTCGATGTAATCTCTAAAGAATTTAGATAAACTATTAACAGGTGCTACAAATACAGCATCGTAAATTTCGTCTACATAATATTTGTTGTATAACACTTTGCTTAGACCAGTAATGTTTTCATCAGATTCTGGAACATTATCTTGTTTAAAGTATTTCACATAAGCAATTAAAATTCCAAGTAAACCTCCTAAAACAGCAACTCCCATTAAAGTATATTCTGTTGTGCCTAAATGATGTTCTTCACCAGCCACTTTTGTGAAAAGAGGAGCAAGATATTCATTCAACCAGCTGTTTCCAGGTAAACTGATTAATCCACCAAAAGTCGCTAGAATAGCTAAGATGATAAGTGGAATTGTAATTAATGAACCACTTTCGTGTAAATGATGTTTTTGCTCTTCAGTTCCTCTAAACTCTTTGAAGAAAGTCAAGAACATTAATCTAAACATATAGAAAGCTGTCATAATTGAAGCAATAGAGCCAACAACGTATAATGGAATACTGTGGTGGAAAGCAGTCAATAAGATTTCATCTTTAGAAAAGAATCCAGAAAAGAATGGAACTCCTGAAATTGCCAATGAAGAAACTAACATAGTCCAGAAAGTAATTGGCATTGCTTTACGCAGTCCCCCCATTTTACGCATATCTTGCTCTCCGTGTAATCCGTGAATCACTGATCCAGAACCTAAGAATAAACAAGCTTTAAAGAAAGCGTGAGTGATTACGTGAAATACTGCTACTTCGTAAGCTCCAAATCCTAATGCTAAAAACATTAATCCTAATTGTGAAACTGTAGAGTAAGCTAGTACTTTTTTAATATCAGTTTGAACTAATCCTATTGTAGCCGCAACTAATGATGTGATTGCTCCAATAATTGCAATTACGTTTTGAACATCGTGAGCTAAATCAAAAACAAAGTTTAATCTCGTTACCATAAAGATACCCGCAGTAACCATTGTAGCAGCGTGGATTAATGCAGAAACTGGAGTTGGTCCAGCCATCGCATCAGGTAACCAAGTGTATAACGGAATTTGAGCAGATTTACCACAAGCTCCAATAAATAAACATAAAGCAGCTAGGGAAAGTAATGGTAAGTTTAAATTAGAAGCTCCAGCAATTGCCGTTTTTAAAGTTGCATAATCTAATGTAGAGAACATCGAACCAATGATGAACATACCGATTAAAAGACCTAAATCTCCAATTCTGTTCATGATGAAAGCTTTTTTAGCAGCATCATTGTAATCTTGGTTTTTATGCCAGAATCCAATTAATAGGTAAGAACAAAGTCCAACACCTTCCCATCCGATGAAAAGAACTAATAAGTTGCTTCCAATTACAAGTGTAATCATGAAGAAAACGAACAAGTTTAAGTAAGCAAAAAACTTGTGCATGTTTTCGTCATCATGCATGTAACTAATAGAGTATAAATGAATCAAAGATCCGATTCCAGTTACGAAAAGTAACCAAAGAACAGATAATTGATCTAATAAAAATCCAAGATTGATTTTTAAGTTGCTAATTTGAATCCAATCAAATAAAGTAACCTCAATTCCTTTTCCAGTCGAAGTTATTTGATTAAAAAGTAAAAGAGTAACTATAAAAGAAATCGCTACGGCAACAGTCCCAATGGCACCAGAAACTGTTTTTCCTAAGCTTTTTCCAAAAAAGACATTTACTAGAAAACCTAGTAAAGGAGTTAAAACTAAAATTAAAGCTAAATTGGTATCCATTTCTGATTATCCTTTTAAATTTTTTAAATTATCGATACTAATTGAGCCGATATTTCTAAAAATAGAAACTAAAATGGCCAATCCTACCGCAACTTCGGCTGCAGCAACCGCCATCGAGAAAAACACAAAAACTTGTCCTTGTGCGTCTTGATGATAAGTTGAAAAAGCAACAAATAAAAGGTTTACCGCATTCAACATAATTTCGATAGACATGAAAACGATAATAGCATTTCGTCTGTACAATACACCAAAAATACCAATACAGAAAAGTACAACACTTAAAAAGATGTAGTTTTCAATACCTATTTGATTTAATATATTACCCATTATTTATTATTTAATTTTTCTTTTTTAGACAATAGAACTGTTCCAATCATTGCAACCAAAAGTAAGATTGAAGCAAATTCAAACGGAACCATATATTCGTTCAATAATATTTTACCTAAAACTTTAATCGATTGGAAATCTTCTCCTGTAGAGTCGTATTCGCCAACAATTGGTTTAGAATTGATGAAAAGCGCAATCAAAACGATTAATATTAAACAGAAAGATACAATTGCACCTAAACGTGTAATTCTAGGACGGTGTACTTCTCGCTGTTCGTTCAGGTTCATCAACATAATGGTAAACAGGAACAAAATCATAATAGCTCCGGAGTAGACTATTATATGTACAACTGCTAAGAACTGAGAATTTAATAATAAATAATGACCAGCAATTGAAAAGAAACAGATCACTAAATAAATAGCCGAGTGAATTGGATTTCTGCTGAAAATTGTCAAGAAAGCAGTAATAACGGTAATAAACGCTAGAAAGCAAAAGATAACTTGAACAGTAGTTGCGTGTGCAAAATCAGGAATATGTATCATTTTTAGTTAGCGTTTTTAAGTTGAGCATTTTTCATAGCCATTTCCAAAGGCATCACTAATTTGTCTTTTCCGAAAATGAAATCTTCTCTTTCGTAACTTGCAGGAACTAAAACTTTAGAAGTAGTTAAGTAAATAGCGTCTTTTGGACAAGCTTCTTCACACAAACCACAAAAAATACAACGAAGCATATTTATCTCATAAATCTCAGCGTATTTTTCTTCTCTATACAAATGTTTTTCATCCGGTTTACGCTCAGCAGCTTTCATTGTAATAGCTTCTGCAGGACATGACAAGGCACATAATCCGCAGGCAGTACAGTTTTCACGACCTTGCTCATCGCGTTTCAACATATGCTGACCACGATAAACTGGACTCATTGTACGCACTTGCTCAGGATAGTGAATAGTCACTTTTTTTCTGAATAAGTGTTTCAATGTGATAAACAATCCTTTTACAATCGCCACAAGATACATTCGCTCTAAAAAAGTCATCTCTTTATTAGAGACCATCTTTTTTCTACCCGATAATGATATAGTTTCTATTGACATTTTTACTATTATATTTTATGATTTATAATTTGAGATAATCAAATTCAAAATCTATTTTGTTTTTATTTGAAGCTTAATCCTACTGTTCGCTGTATCTTTTATTGTTCGAACAAAAAGATTATTGCTTATAGAAGGGCTAGTGCATTACGGTTCTTAGAATCCTAAAGCAGCTGCAATATCATGTCTTAAGATAACAACGCCCGTAATCATAATATTAATAATCGAAAGCGGAATTAAAATTCTCCAGCCTAAGTTCATTAATTGGTCATATCTAAATCTTGGAATTGTCCAACGAACCCACATGTAGAAAAATATGAAGAAACATATTTTAGCAAACAATACCGCGATTCCTAATAAGTTACCAGCATTAACGCCAACATTTTCTACCATCCACTCCATTCCTGGGTAATTATATCCTCCAAAAAATAATACAGAGATAATAGTTGCAGAAGTAAACATACTCGCATATTCAGCAAATAAATAGAATCCCATTTTCATTGATGAATATTCTGTATGGTAACCTCCAATTAACTCTGATTCGCATTCTGCTAAGTCAAAAGGTGTTCTGTTAGTTTCTGCAAATGAACAAATTAAGAAAATCAAAAAAGACAAAGGCTGGTAGAAAACATTCCAGTTCATACCTTGCTGTTGTAGTGACATTTCTTTTAAGCTCATTGTTCCAGTCATCATCAATAATGCAATCATCGATAATCCCATCGCAATCTCGTAAGAAACCATTTGAGATGCCGCACGAACAGCTCCCATTAATGAGAATTTATTGTTAGAAGCCCATCCACCAATCATGATACCGTAAACTCCAACAGAAAGAACTCCAAAGATGTATAACAAAGCAATATTAACATCTGTTGCCTGAAGGATAACCTCTCTGCCAAAAACATGAAGTCTGTCTCCCCACGGAATAACAGCACTTGTCATTAAGGCTGTACTCATTGCAATTGCAGGACCTACAACAAATAAAAATCTATTTGGAGTATTTGGAAAAAATTCTTCTTTAGAGAATAATTTCATACCATCGGCAAGCGGCTGTAATAAACCTCCCCAACCTGCGCGGTTTGGACCAACACGGTCTTGTAAGAAAGCTGCAACTTTACGCTCAGCCCAAGTAGAATACATCGCCATAATCATTGTTACGGCAAAAACCACAACAATTACAACACTCTTTTCTATAATAAACGCACCATCTACCATCGTTAAGAATTTTTGTTGTTAGTGTTTAATGGAATTTCAGCCATACTAATTTTTTTACGGTCAACATCTCTACCCATAAGAATATTCTTTTCAGTATCGATTTGTACTTTTTCTAATTTTTGAGTGTAGTTATTTTGATTGATAACAGAATCTTTTTCAAACTCTCTTGGTCCTTCAATAACCCAGTCGTTTACATCTTTGTGATCAAAACGACAGCTGTTGCAAATGAATTCCTCAACTTCATGGTACTCATCTTTACGACCAGTTACACGTTGAATTTCTCCACCAAACATCCAAACAGTAGTTTTACCACAACATCCTGGAGTAGTACATTCTCTATGTGCATTGTAAGGTTTGTTAAACCAAACTCTTGATTTAAAACGGAATGTTTTATCTGTTAAAGCTCCAACCGGACAAACATCGATCATGTTTCCAGAGAACTCATTTGTAATGGCTTTAGAAATACAAGTCGAAATATTAGCATGATCACCACGATCTAATACTCCGTGAACTCTATTGTCTGTCAATTGATCTGCAACTTGTACACATCTTTGGCATAGAATACAACGGTTCATATGAAGTTGAATATTTGGACCAATATCTTCTGGTTCAAATGTTCTTTTTTCTTCAATATAACGTGATTTTGGATTCCCGTGCTCAAAACTTAAGTTTTGAAGATCACATTCTCCAGCCTGATCACAGATAGGGCAGTCTAATGGGTGGTTGATCAATAAAAATTCTGTCACAGATTTACGCGCTTCGGTAACTCTTGCAGAAGATTTACTGTTTACTTCCATTCCGTCCATACATCCTGTTACACAAGATGCCATTAATTTTGGCATTGGTCTTGGGTCAGCTTCACTACCTTTAGAAACTTCAACTAAACAACAACGACATTTTCCACCGCTGCCTTTTAATTTTGAGTAATAGCACATGGCTGGCGGTACTAAATCTCCACCAATCATACGTGCAGCCTGCAGGATCGTTGTTCCTGGCTCTACGTCTATACTTTGACCGTCTATGGTTACTTTCATCTCTTATTTTGTTTTTTTAGTTTCATGTTTAAAGTTTCAGGTTATTAAGACTTGAAACTAAAAAAACTTGAAACTTGAAACTATTTTTAACTTTATACGATTACTTTACCGCCTACTAAATGCTTCACTTGTGAAAAAGGTTCAGCAACAAAGTGATCTCTATTTTTGATTTTTTCAGGGAAACGAACATGATATTCAAATTCATCTCTAAAGTGACGAATTGCAGCTGCTACTGGCCAAGAAGCTGCGTCCCCTAAAGGACAAATTGTGTTTCCTTCAATTTTACTTTGAATGCTCCACAACAATTCGATATCTTCTTCGCGGCCTTGACCGTTTTCGATTCTCCATAAAATTTTCTCCAACCATCCTGTTCCTTCGCGGCAAGGTGTACATTGTCCGCAAGATTCGTGGTGGTAAAAACGTGCAAAGTTCCAAGTGTTTCTAACAACACATGCAGTATCGTTATATACAATGAATCCTCCAGAACCTAACATAGAACCAGTTGCAAAGCCACCATCACTTAAAGATTCGTAAGTCATTAAACGATCTTCACCGTTTGCTGTTTTGAAAATCAAATCTGCTGGTAAAATTGGCACAGATGAACCTCCAGGTACAAATGCTTTTAATGGACGGCTAGAAGACATTCCTCCTAAATATTCATCAGAATTCATGAATTCGTCTACACTTAAACCTAATTCAATTTCGTAAACTCCAGGATTTTTGATGTGTCCAGAAGCAGAAATTAATTTAGTTCCTGTAGAACGACCGATTCCAATTTTAGCATAATCATCACCAGAATTGTTTACAATCCATGGCACCGTTGCTATAGTTTCAACATTGTTTACCACTGTTGGATTTGCCCAAAGTCCTGAAACTGCTGGGAAAGGCGGTTTAATACGAGGATTTCCTCTTTTACCTTCTAAAGACTCAATAAGTGCAGTTTCTTCTCCGCAGATATAAGCTCCAGCTCCACAGTGAACGTGAAGTTCAAGATCGTAACCTGAACCTAATATATTTTTTCCTAACCAGCCTGCAGCTTTAGCCTCGGCGATTGCTCTTTCTAAAATTTTGAAAACCCACATATATTCTCCACGAATGTAGATATAGGAAAGGTTAGCTCCCAATGCGTAGCTTGAAGTAATCATTCCCTCGATCAATAAGTGAGGAATATATTCCATCAAAAAGCGATCTTTAAAAGTTCCAGGTTCAGATTCGTCAGCATTACAAACTAAATGTCTTGGTCTTCCTGATTTTTTATCAATAAAGCTCCATTTCATTCCAGCTGGGAAACCCGCACCACCGCGGCCGCGAAGACCCGATTTTTTTACTTCTTCAGTAACTTCGTCTGGTGTTAACGTTTTTAAAGCTTTTTCTACAGAAGCATAACCACCATTTTGGCGATATACTTCGTAGGTTTTAATTCCAGGAATATTGATTTTATCTAATAATATTTTTTGTGACATCTTATTTATCGTGTAATATTATTTTATCATCTCTACAATCAGCAATAATCTGATCGATTTTTTCTTCTGTCAATTTCTCTTTGTAGAAATCACCTAACTGCATCATTGGAGCATATCCGCAGGCACCTAAACATTCTACACCAGCAATTGTAAACATTCCGTCTGGAGTTGTTTCTCCCATTTTAATGCCTAATTTTTCAGAAGTATAATCCATTAAATCTTCGGCACCACGCAGGCAGCAGCAAGAAGTCTGGCAAAACTCAAACATATACTTACCAATTGGCTTTTGGTTGAACATGGTGTAAAAAGTAACCACTTCATAAACTTCAATCGGTTTAATCTGAAGAATTTCAGCAACTTTATCTTGAAGCTCAATACTAAGCCAGTTGTTGTGTGCATCCTGAACTTCGTGCAAAACAGGCAGTAAAGCCGATTTTTGTTTGCCCTCAGGATAATGACTGATCAATTCATTGATGCGGTTCATCAATGCTTCGGTCATGTTTATTTCTTGTTTGTAATGTTTACGTTCCATTTTTAATTTTAGATTTCAGATTTTAGATTTTAGATTTTTTCAATCTTTCTCTACAATCCATGATTCTTCAATCATTGTTTAAGTTTTAGATTCTTCAATCTGAATTTTTCAATTCCTAATTATAATTTTAAATCTAAATTCTAAAATGCATTCTCAATCAGCAATCTAAAATCTAAATTCTACAATTTTTAGGCATCTAATTCACCTGCAATTACATTTAAACTTGATAAAATAACAATTGCATCAGAAAGTAAAGCACCCTTGATCATTTCTGGATATGCTTGGTAATAAATAAAGCATGGTCTTCTGAAATGTAATCTATATGGAGTTCTACTTCCGTCTGTAACTAAATAAAATCCGATTTCTCCGTTTCCTCCTTCTACCGGGTGGTAAATTTCTGCAACTGGTACAGGAACTTCTCCCATTACAATCTTAAAGTGATAAATTAAAGATTCCATAGAAGTGTAAACATCTTCTTTTGGAGGAAGGTAGTAATCTGGAACTTCAGCATGATATTCGTTTCCTGGAGGCATTTTATCTAACGCCTGACGAATAATGCTTAAACTTTCCCAAACTTCAGCATTACGCACACAGAAACGATCATAAGTATCTCCTGATTTTCCAACAGGAACAATAAAATCGAAATCTTCGTAAGATGAATATGGCTGTGCAACACGAACATCATAATCAACACCCGCAGCACGTAAGTTTGGACCTGTAAATCCGTAAGCCATTGCTTGTTCAGCAGAAATTGCACCTACATTTACAGTTCTATCAAGGAAAATTCTATTTCTTTCAAATAAGTTTTCGAATTCTTTCCAAGCAATTGGAAATTCTTCAAGGAAAGTGTCTAGTTTTTTGAAAGCTTCTGGAGACCAGTCTCTTTCAAAACCACCAATTCTTCCCATATTTGTAGTTAAACGAGCTCCACAAATTTCTTCGTAGATTTCGTAGATTTTTTCTCTAAATTGAAAAACGTATAAGAAACCAGTATACGCACCAGTATCTACACCCAAAATCGAGTTACAGATTAAGTGGTCTGTAATACGAGCCAATTCCATTACGATAACTCTTAAGTACTGTGCTCTTTTAGGAACTTCAATACCTAATAATTTTTCTAAAGTCATCCACCATCCCATATTGTTAATAGGAGAGGAGCAATAGTTCATACGGTCTGTAAGAGGTGTAATTTGATAAAAAGGACGATTTTCGGCAATTTTTTCGAAAGCTCTGTGGATGTAACCAATAGTTGGTTCAGCCTCAAGAATTCTTTCCCCATCCATCAACAGTATATTTTGAAAAATACCGTGTGTTGCAGGGTGTGTCGGACCTAAATTCAGAACTGAAAGTTCACTTCCGTCTTCATTTAGTTTCTCCTTAATTATTTTAGCATAACGATGCTCTGGTGGTAATAATAGTTCTGACATTTTATAATGTTGAATTATTTATTTTTTAGCAATTTGTTGTTGTTCTTCCAAAGAATCTGTCGTCTTTATCAGTTCTTCCGCTGTCTTCCATTGGGAATTCTTTTCTCATCGGGAAAGACACCATTTCGTCCATATTCAAAATACGTTTCAATTGCGGGTGACCAATAAAATTGATACCAAAGAAATCGTATGTTTCTCTTTCCATCCAGTTTGAACTTAAAAAGATATTTGAAATTGACTTGATTTCTGGTTTTTCACCATTTAGAAAAACTTTGATCTTTAATCTTTTGTTTTCGTACCAATTGTGCAGGTGGTATACAACTGCAAATTGACGTTCTGCTTCATTGTCTGGGTAATGAATACCACATAAATCAGTTAAGAAATGAAAACGTAATTCTGGATCGTTTTTAAGGAATAAAATCAACGCTGTAATTTTATCAGCCGAAGCTTCTAAAGAAAAAATATCTCTTTCTTGTTGAAAGTTAAAAACATCGTTATTAAATGTTTCTGTAAGTTTATCTTGAATCTGGGTATTTTCTAAAGCCATCTTATGAGATATTATATGAAGCTAATAATTCTTGGTATTCTGGTGAGCTTCTGCGTCTCACAGATTCGCTTTTTACCAATTCTTGAAGTCTCATTACTCCATCTACGATTTGTTCTGGTCTTGGTGGGCATCCTGGCACATAAACATCAACAGGGATTACTTTGTCAATTCCTTGAAGAACAGAATAAGTATCAAATATTCCTCCTGATGAAGCACATGCTCCAACTGCAATTACCCAGCGAGGTTCTGACATCTGCTCGTATACTTGTCTTAAGATAGGTGCCATTTTTTTTGAAATAGTCCCCATTACTAATAACATATCTGCTTGACGTGGAGAAAAACTCACACGCTCAGATCCAAATCGTGCCAAATCGTAATGTGAAGCCATTGTTGCCATAAACTCAATTCCGCAGCAAGATGTTGCAAAAGGTAAAGGCCAAAGAGAATTCGCGCGTGCCAAACCAACAACATCATTAAGTTTTGTAGCGAAGAAACCTTCTCCTACAACTCCTTCCGGTGGCGCAACCATATTTACTTTTGAATCGCTCATTTTATTTTAGATTTTAGATTTTAGATTTTAGATTTTTTCAAATCTTAGTCTATGATCTATATTTTTAAAATCATTATTGTATTTTGAGAAATTAAGCTTTCAAATCTAAAATTATAAATCAAAACAATCTAAAATCAAAAATCTGAAATCTAAATTTTCTTATTCCCACTCTAGTGCTTTCTTTTTGATGATATAAAAGAAACCAACTAAAAGTAATGACATGAAAACTAACATTTTCAGCATTCCTTCAATTCCTAAATCTTTGAAGTTTACCGCCCAAGGATAAAGGAAAATTACCTCTACGTCGAACAATACAAATAAAATGGCAACTAGGAAATATTTAACAGAAAACGGAATACGGGCATTACCAACAGATTCGACACCGCATTCGAAGTTTTTATCTTTAACTTCAGAGGTTCTTCTTGGTCCTAATTTTCCAGAAATAATGATTGTTCCTACTACAAAACCAACAGCTAGAATAAACTGCATTAAAATAGGAATGTAACTGTATTGATCAGATTGCATAAACTTCGATTTTTTACTTAAAAAATGAGCCACAAAGATAACTTTCAACTCTGTAAAACACAAGCTAAAAAAGGTTTTAAGTGAGGTACGAAATAGCGTTTATGCCTAATTTTTATTGATTATAAATAACAGGGCGTTATTTTAATATTATTTTAAGAAAAGAGCAAAAAAAAACGTCTCGATATTAATCGAAACGTTTTCTAGACCATTCAGAGGCAAAAAAAATAAATTGCTATATTTTTCTTAGATTACTGCTACTTTAGCAGCAACTTTCCCTTTTCTTCCTTCTTCTTCTTCATAGCTTACACGGTCTCCTTCGCGTAATTCTTCCGCGTTAATTCCTGAAGCGTGAACGAAGATATCCTTTCCTGTTTCTTCGTCTGTAATGAATCCATAACCTTTAGATTCATTGAAAAATTTTACTGTACCTGTACGCATTGTAATTGTAATAATAATTTATAATAAAGCAAATGTAACATATAAATTCATACAAAAGACACTAAGGTGTTAATTTTTTGTAAAAATTATTGATTTCCAGTGTTTTTACGTAGTTTATTGCATCAAATTTTATATGAAATACCATAATTTGAGAATCATTTATTGTAGGAATATAAAAACAAGCCATTTGTAAGAATTTCATATTTCGAAAAATGATTATTTTAAGATTATTTTGATGTTTTCATATAAAAAAAGCGCCTGAAAAATTTTCAGGCGCTTTTAGGTATTTAATTTCTACAATTTAGATAGAATCGATTTTAATATGTAATTCTTTCAATTGTGCATCGTCAATTGCTGCAGGCGCATCAATCATAACATCACGTCCAGAATTATTTTTAGGGAAAGCAATAAAATCTCTAATAGTTTCCTGACCTCCTAAAATAGCAACTAATCTATCCAATCCAAAAGCTAAACCACCGTGAGGAGGTGCTCCGAATTGGAAAGCGTCCATTAAGAAACCAAATTGCGCTTTTGCTTCTTCTTCGGTAAACCCTAAATATTTAAACATTAACTGTTGCGTAGCTTTATCGTGAATACGAATAGATCCTCCGCCAATTTCGTTTCCGTTTAAAACCATATCATAAGCATTTGCACGAACTTTTCCTGGTTCGGTTTCTAGTAAAGCCATATCTTCTGGTTTAGGAGAAGTAAATGGATGGTGCATAGCATGATAACGTCCGCTTTCTTCGTCTAATTCTAATAATGGAAAATCTACAACCCATAGTGGTGCAAATTCTTCTGGTTTACGCAATCCCAAACGAGTTGCTAATTCCATACGAAGTGCAGAAAGCTGTGCACGTGTTTTGTTTGCAGGACCAGAAAGTACAAAAATCATATCTCCAGGGTTTGCTTCTGTAGCTTTTGCCCAGTTTGTCAAATCATCTTGGTCGTAGAATTTGTCTACAGATGATTTAAACGTTCCGTCTTCGTTGCATTTTACATACACCATTCCTGATGCTCCAACTTGCGGACGCTTTACCCAGTCAATTAATCCGTCAATTTCTTTACGAGTATAATTTCCTGCTCCAGGAACTGCAATTCCGACAACTAATTCGGCACTATTAAAAACTGGAAATTCTTTATGCTTTGCAAATTCGTTTAATTCGCCAAACTTCATTCCGAAACGGATGTCTGGTTTATCATTTCCGTATGTTTTCATGGCATAGTCGTAAGTAATTCTAGGGAATTTATCTACTTCAATACCTTTAATTTCTTTTAATAAATGTCTTGTCAAGCCTTCAAAAACATTCAAAATGTCTTCTTGTTCTACAAATGCCATTTCGCAGTCGATTTGCGTAAATTCCGGCTGACGGTCTGCGCGTAAATCTTCATCACGGAAACATTTCACGATTTGGAAATATTTATCCATTCCTCCTACCATCAAAAGTTGTTTGAAAGTTTGCGGCGATTGAGGCAAAGCATAAAACTGACCTTCGTTCATACGGCTTGGTACAACGAAATCTCTTGCTCCTTCTGGAGTAGATTTAATTAAATAAGGAGTCTCTACTTCGCAGAAATCTAAATCTGATAAGTATTTACGAACTTCCATTGCCACTTTGTGACGGAATAATAAACTGTTTTTTACAGGATTTCTTCTGATATCTAAATAGCGATACTTCATTCTAATATCTTCTCCACCGTCAGTTTCATCTTCAATTGTAAATGGAGGAGTTAAAGCAGTATTTAAAATCGTTAGTTCAGAAACTAAAATTTCGATTTCACCAGTTGGAATGTTTTTGTTTTTAGCTTCACGCTCAATTACAGTTCCTTTTACTTGAATAACAAATTCTCTTCCTAGAGTTTTAGCCAATTCAAAAACTGTTTTATCGGTACGGCTTTCATCAAAAATAAGTTGTGTAATTCCGTAACGGTCACGTAAGTCAACCCAATTCATAAATCCTTTATCGCGTGACTTTTGTACCCAGCCCGCTAGAGTAACTTCCGTATTAATATTTGAGGCATTTAGTTCGCCGCAATTATGACTTCTATACATGATGCAAATTTTAGACTGCAAAAGTAAACACAAAATTCAAATTAATATAGTAAAGTGATAAGTTGATGTAGAATAATTTTAAATATTTTGTTAATTCTTAAATCACGAAGCTTTAAATTCTTTAGTTTTGAATCATTAAAAACAAATTTAAATACCTATGAAAAAACTTTTTGTTGCAGGGTTGGTAATTTTTAATGCTTTGAATGTTATTGGTCAAAGTAAAAATTCGATTAAGTTCACGGCTAAAATATCAAATAGAAACAGTGACACTTTAGTTATTAAAGGAAAAGATAATTTTAAGCAAGTAATTCCAATCAATAAAAAAGAGGTTTTTACTGCGGCTTTTGATGCTCCAAAAGGATTTTATATGTTTTCTGATGGAACAGAATCTTCAAATTTATATTTAAAACCAAATTCTGAAGTTAATCTGACCATGAACGCTAAAGAATTTGATGAGACTATTGTATATAAAGGTAAAGGTGTAGATGAAAGTAACTTTTTGGCGCAGCAAGCTTTAAAAGATGAAAACTTTCAGAAAGATGCTTTTTCTAAAGAATCAGGAGAATTTACAGCATTACTTGATGCTAAATTAAAAGCAGATACAGAAAGTCTTGAAAAAGGAAATTTTGACCCAGAATTTAAAACAGCACTAAAACGTAGTTTTGACGGTTTCCACCAATATGCTGCTGAAGAATATGAAAGAGCTGCAAAAGCTAATAAAATGGTTGGAAAAGCTTCTCCAGATTTTAATTACGACAACTTTAAAGGCGGAAAAACAAAACTGTCTGACTTAAAAGGGAAATATGTTTACATCGACCTTTGGGCAACTTGGTGCGCGCCTTGTAGAGCTGAAATTCCGTATCTTCAAAAGATTGAGGAAAAATATCACGGGAAAAGCATTGAATTCGTAAGTATCTCTATTGATAAATTGAAAGACAATGAAAAATGGAAAAAGTTTGTGACAGATAAACATCTGGGAGGAACACAGCTTTTTGCAGATAAAGACTGGGAATCTGAGTTTGTCGTTAATTATGGTGTAACTGGAATTCCGAGATTTATCTTAATTGATCCACAAGGAAATGTTGTGAAGTCTGAAGCGCCTAGACCATCTGATCCTGAACTTGATAAACAGCTAAGTGCATTATTGAACTAATTTATTTACGAAATTTATAACGTTATCGTAAATTAGATTTTTTTCTAAAATACCAGTAAAACCAGTGCTTGAGCGCTGGTTTTTTTATTGTTAATACTTTTCCAATGTTAAGTTTTTATTCAATGTTACCAAATTGTTAAGCAAAAGTTTGTTTAATGTAAAGTATTAACTATATTTGATAACAATTTGATAACATTCAATAACATTTAATACCTAAAGATATGAAAAAGTGTGTGATTTTAGCGGCTGTGTTATTCTCTGGAATTCTAACAGCACAAGAAACAAAACCTGAATTGGAAGCTGTTGGAAATAAAGTAAAAGCTACTTACTATTATGACAATGGAAAAATACAGCAGGAAGGCTTTTTTAAAGATGGAAAATTGGACGGTGTTTGGGTATCTTATGATGAAAACGGAAATAAAACTGTAGTAGGTGAATATGCAGATGGATTAAAAACTGGAAAATGGATGTTTTTCAATGAAAAAAATCTTTCTGAAGTAGCTTATGTAGACAGTAAAGTTAGTTCTGTTAAGAATTTACAGAAAAACCCTGTAGCCAATAGAAATTAATTAAAAAGATTTATTGAGATAAATAAAACCGTTCTTTTCAGAGCGGTTTTTTTTATGCCTTAGATTTTTTTCTTTTGTATTTTCTTCCATACCAAATTACAAATCCACTTACAGGAAGTGCTGCAGCACATAAACTTACAATAAATGCAATAATTTTTCCAGGTAAATCTAATATTTGGCCGGTGTGAATTCCGTAATTCATTTCGACAACCTGCAGACCAAGGGTTTTGTTTTCAAAGAACTGTTTCTCAATTAATTTCCCATCATTTGGATGAAAGTAATAATTGCTTTGATGATCGTATCTTAACGTGTGCAGATAAGCGCCTGTACTAATAATATCTCCTTTTTGCTGCGGAATTAATACAAAAAGCATTTCGGCATCTGGCTGTAGTTTTGTGGTTTGAATATAAGCGCGATCTATTGCTGTAATTGAATTGGCTTTGAATTGAGTTGTGTCAATTACAGGAAGTTTTGTTTCGACTGCTTTGTCGCCGCCAAAATTAAAGGTTTTGTAAATTCCGTCGCCAACCCATTCGTAAGTAAAGGTCAGTCCGGTAATAGCTAAAATTAATGCTATAATCAAAATGTAAAAACCAGAAGTATTATGCCAGTCGTAATTTACCCGACGCCATTTTGCAGACCATTTTACCGTGAGACTTCTTTTAAGGTCAGATCTCTTTTTAGGCCACCATTGGATAAGTCCAGAAATTAATAACAGAATAAAAATAATGGTCGCACCGCCAATAATATGTTTTCCAATATAGTCGGGAAGGAGTAAATACAAATGAATGTATTCAACAATAATAAAAAAATCTGTTTCTGGATTTTCGGTTTTTAAATATTTACCTGTGTAAGGATTGAAATAGAGGTATAAATTTTCAGTTTCAGAATAAGTATAAACAATCGCTGAACGGTTTTTGCCGTAATAAGAAACCATGCTCGTTTTATTCTTCGGAACAATCTCTTTTGCTTTTTTTTCTAAAACAGAAGGCAGTATAAATGGTTTGTTTTGAGGTTCAACCAATCGCCATTCTTTTCTTGTAACATCTTTTATTTCATCATGAAAGCAAAAAATACAGCCTGTAATACTGAATATAAAAACAATAAGCCCAGAAATTAATCCGAGCCATTTATGCAGAAAACGTATTTTGGTTTTGAATCCCATTTTTGATTAAAAGCGTAAAAGTAGGCTCAAAACTTATATGGGACAAATTATTGTAGATTATTTTATTTGTTATGGATGTTTATGCAAAAGATTTAGATAGCGCAAAGACGCTAAGGCACAAAGTTTTTTTGCGCGGATTCTACAGATCTAAGCAGATTTTTGTTTTGTTCACTTTAATTAAAAAAAAACTATAATTCTTATAATCTGTGGCAAAAAAAAAAATTAAGCAACCTCTTTTTTAGATTTTAAATTATAGGCAACATATAATGAAATAGAAGCCAGGAAAATCCAGAAAACATCAATAAAGAAAATTTGAATTTTGTTGTTTAAGAAAGATGTCCAGAACCAATCTCCAGAAACAATTCCGTTGGTAATTGGAATTAAAAATCCTAAAATGCTTCCTGAAATTAAACAGAATTTGTTGGTAAATGCATCGTTCTTTTTAATGATAAAGAAGATTGCAAGTAGCAACCATCCGCCAAAATAAAGTGTAAACAGGTTGGATTGGCTTAAAGGATAGAAAATTTTACTTCCGATAAAAGCCAAAGCAGTAATTGGATACATGCTCAAACAAATTGCCAGATAAATGCGAACAACAGCTGCGTTGAAACGTCTTTTCTTTTCAGGCATATTATTTTTCTGTCTTGCAACCAGCCAAATCATAACTCCAGAAATAATTACAAAACAGGTTATAATTCCTAAAATAAAACTCACGATTTTTAAGGCATATCCGCCATAATCACCAAAGTGAATTCGGTATAAAACATTTTTTACGATGTCTAAGTAATTGGTTTGAGAGATCGGATCTTTTTTAGCAATTTCTTTTCCATCAGCAATTCTGTAAACAACTTTTCCGATCCCAGTAAATTTTTTGTGGCTTAAAAGTTCTCCTTCAACTAAAACATGCATGTTCGCATCGCCGTAGTTTTGAATAAAAACGCGTGTGATTTCAAAATCAGACCAGTTCTTTTTTGTTTTTGCAACCAGTTCATCAATGTTAAAAGGAGCTGCTAGTTTCTTATTTTCAAATTTATAATCAGGATCTTTATATTCTAATTCTTTATACAATTTATCTTGATCGCCATTGTATAGAGCCATTACTGCGGGAGCTACGATCAAAAGTTTGATCATAAAAAAAGCACCTGTAACTGCATATACGAATTGAAATGGTAAACCAATCATTCCAAGCGCCGTGTGCGCATCTGTCCAAAGTGTTTTTAATTTTTCTTTTGGGCGGAAAATATAAAAGTTAGATACAATTTTTTTCCAATGAAGCAATACTCCAGTTACAATTGCGAATAGGAAAAATAGAGCTGTAAAACCTGAAAGATAATATCCTATTGGATAAGGAATTTGTGCTAAGAAGTGCAAACGATATAATAGCTCACCTAAAGAATAGGATTCTTCATAAGTAAAAGATTTAAAGTTTTTTGTGTTTAAATAAAAAAACTGTCCTTCTTTTTGCTTGGCTGGAGCCAGAGTATCTTTGGTCCCTTCCATATAAACAGCTACTCTTTCTTCTGTAGAAGGCTTAGAAATAGTAATATTTCTTCCGTGCAAAACATATTTTTTATCAAGATGCTGCAGGGCTTTATCGTAGTCTAACTGAATTTCTCTTGTAATTGCTGTAGATTCACTTCTTTCCCAATTAATGATATCATCTCTAAAAAAAGAAAAAGATCCAGCAAAGAAAATTACAAAAAGCACTACACTGATAACGATTCCGCTGACAGTATGTGTATGAAAATAGATATTGTAATGACGGTTGTTCATAAATATTATTTTGCCGTATGGTTATAAGTTTGACCCAGATAAATAAAAAGACAAAAAAGTAAAGTTAGCAGGATGTAAATTCCCCAGATTTTCCAGCCGCTTTTGGCTAAAAAGGCAATTACCATTAAAGCAACCCAAAGAATAAAACCAGTAAAAGCCATTGTTATTAAAACATCTGCACGACTAAACCAAGATGCTAAAGCCAAATGAAATGTAACAGAAACAAAGTAACCTCCTAAAATAGCAGCTGTTATTTTGGTAAAACGAGGCCAAAAAGCAGGATTTAAATATTTTGAATTTGCCGGCATATTTTAATTTAATGAGGTTTCTAATTATAATAAAGTTCTAGTAATGCAACTATAATCAAGATTGCTAGAAGTGCTTTACTGTTTACTTTTTTTAATGGTGTAAGTATGATGATTAAACTTCCAACGGTCATTAGCTGAACAAAAAACATCAAAGTACCACAGCCTAAAGACTGAGTAAAAAGCCACATCAAATAAGCAGATAATAAAAGAGCTAGTCCGATGATTTTTGTCTGTTTTGGATTTTTCTGCATCCATTTTTCAAAACCTAAATCATAAGACAAAACCGCTCTTTTTGAAGTATAATAAAGCGTATAAAAAGCTAGAAAAACGATAAGGCTGGCAATTGTTATCATAATCTTAGAAATTTAAAAACCACCTTTCTCTTGCAAAAAAGGTGGTTGAATGTTTTTATTAAAATCTGTATGAGAAGTTTGCTGCAACAGTTCTCATATTTCTTGGATGAATTGTAGACCAACCATCGTAAGTGTCAACATTAGTAATATTGTCTAATTTTAATGTCAAGGTATATTTTTCAGTTCCGTAGAATACTGATGAATTTAAAACTGTATAAGAAGGTAATGCAAACTGACCTATAACATTTCTGTTCATGATTAAGTTTTTATCAGCATAGTTTCCTCCAAAACCTAAACCAAAACCTTGTAAATCTCCTTGAGGGAATTTATAACTTGCCCAAAAATTTGCTAAATTTCTTGGTCCAGAACTTTCTGGTCTTTGTCCTACAAATGATGGATCTCCAGCGTTTAAGATAGCATCAACATAACTGTAACCAGCAACGATGTTTAAACCAGCAACTGGATTTGCCACGAATTCTGCTTCAAAACCTTTGTTTCTTTGTGCTCCATCTTGGAAAGCTGTTTGAGTTGTTGCACCGTAAATTACGTAAACTTGATCTTTTACTTGAATGTCATAGTAGCTGAATGTTGCGTAAAGTTTATCTTGAAACACGTTTAATTTTGTTCCAATTTCGAATTGGTTAGCATGCTCTGGTTTAAAAGTTCTTGGACGTGTAGATCCATCAGCTAAAATTTCTGTTACTGGAGCAGAATTAGCGAAACCATCCATATAGTTTGCAAAAATCGAAACTTTATCAAGAATTGGCTGGTACACTAAACCAAATTTAGGAGAAAAAGAAGTTTGATTAAAATCATCATCTTTTGTAGCCACATTTCCAGCAGTAATAAAACGGTCCACACGTAAACTTGCCATTGCAGACAAAGCAGGAGTAAAGTTAAATACATCAGAAACATAAGCACTGTAAACTTCTTGTTTTGTTCTATTCATGCTAATTCCTGCATTAGCGATAAGAGCGTCAGTTCCTGCTTTAGTTAGATTTCCATTATCTCCATTTGTAATATATTTAGCTGGATCTGTAATTTGGTATAAATACTGATTTACAGTTGCTACATCTAGATTACCAATGTAAATATTACCATTTGTTACATAATTTGAACTATTGTCAATTAATCCTCTATTAAAGTAATCCAAACCAGCAACGATTCTGTTTCTCATGTTTCCAATTTTGAAATCGCCAATGAAGTTTTGCTGAATGTCAGTCGTAAGTGTTGTTGAATTTTGGTAATTCATATAACGTGATAAAACAATTCCTTCACTTATCTCATCAGGAGCATATTGCGTACCTTCGTAGATGTAAGAATAGTATCCTTCAGATGACGATGAACCTCTTGAAACTACAGTCTGCGAAGTCCATTGATCATTAAATTTGTACATCATTTGACCTTGTAAGTTGTATGATGGTGTTTCAATTGCAAGTTCATTACTAGTGTAAGAACGTTTATTATCATAACCTAATTCATCCATATTATGAACTCTCAATACAGCACCTCTGTCTAAAAATAACATAGTAGGGTTAGTCTGTTTGTTGTTCATAAATTCTGTATTGATGAAAAACGAAAGTTTGTCACTAACTTGGTATGATAAGGATGGTGCAAAAAAGAATGATTTTTTGAATCCTGCATCTTGAAAACTATTTTCTGTGTGGTAAGCTGTATTTACACGGAAATTAATTTTGTGCTCGTCGTCTACTGGAGTATTAACATCTGCAGTAACTCTGTTTAAACCATTACTTCCAGCAGTATAACTAACCTCTCCACCAAAATGATCGTAAGGTTTTTTTGTAGTTAAGTTAATTAAACCTCCGTAAGAGATTAAGCTGCTTCCAAATAAAGTTCCAGATGGTCCTTTGATTACTTCAATTTTATCAATGTTTGCAGGATCTAAACCTCCGTTTGATAATCCTGGTAATCCATTAATCATAGTTGGCTGTACAGCGAATCCTCTTAACGAAAAATATCCTGCACCGTCACCTCCACGACCCGTAGAGGCCCAAAGCGGTGTTAATCCTGGAGCATTTTTTAAAGCGTCATCAATATTTGTAACAACTTGCTCTTTTAAAAGTTCGCTTGTAATTGTAGTATATACTTGTGGATTTTCAAGATTTTTAAGAGGTAATCTTGAAACTTGTTGTGTTTCTTTACGAGCAAATGTGTTTTTTTTAGCATTTCCATTTAAAACAATTTCATCTAATTGTTCTGAATTTGAGCTAATAATAAAATCTTCGACTAAATCATCACCGTTATTTAAGGTAATACTTTTTTCTTTTGATGAGTACCCGACAGCAGAAACTCTAATTACGTAGTTTCCTGGTTTAAGATTTTTAATTTCATAAAAACCATTGCTATCTGTATTGGTTCCTATTTTGGTTCCTTTTAATGATACCGAAACATTATCAGCAGCTTCATCATTGGATAAACTAATTTGACCTTTAATAGTTGCTTTTTCCTGTGCAGAAGCTATTGTGCCCGCTAATAAGAAAAAACAAAAACTCAAAAAAGAAATTGTAAATTTAGATTTCATTTTTATTTAGAATTGATTTTAATAGCGCAAATTTACATGTTGAATGTAAATCATGCAAGTTTGTTTTTATTTATTCTAAATAAAATATTTTTAAAGGGTAAAATTTACATTTGTTTAAAAAATTAACAAATTAAGGAGATTTTAAGCTAATATTAAGCAAAAAAAACCTGTTCGTATTAATGAACAGGTTTTTTGTATAGCAGAAAATTATTATAATTACAATTCTAAAGCACGTTTAGCATCGCCATTCATTAATAATTCTACTGGATTTTCTAAAGCCTCTTTTACAGCAACCAAGAAACCAACAGACTCACGTCCGTCGATAATTCTGTGATCGTAAGAAAGTGCTACGTACATCATTGGGTGAATTTCAACTTTTCCGTTTACAGCGATTGGACGCTCGATGATGTTGTGCATTCCTAAAATTCCTGATTGAGGAGGGTTGATAATTGGAGTACTTAACATACTTCCGAAAACACCACCATTAGTGATTGTGAAAGTTCCTCCAGTCATATCGTCAACTGTAATTTGACCATCACGAGCTCTTAAAGCTAATCTTTTGATTTCAGCTTCAATACCGCGGAAAGTTAAAAGTTCAGCATTACGAACAACAGGAACCATTAATCCTTTTGGTCCAGAAACTGCGATTGAGATGTCAGCAAAATCATAAGAGATTTTGTAATCACCGTCCATCATTGAGTTAACATCTGGGTATAATTGTAAAGCTCTTGTAACAGCTTTTGTAAAGAATGACATAAAACCTAAACCTAAACCACCGTGTTTCGCTTTGAAAGCATCTTTGTATTCATTACGAATTTGGTTGATTGGCGTCATGTTTACTTCGTTGAAAGTAGTAAGCATAGCAGTTTCATTTTTAGCTGAAACTAATCTTTCTGCTACTTTACGACGTAACATTGATAATTTTGTACGCTCAGTTCCACGGCTTCCACCAGTTGGAGTTCCCATAGAAGGCACTGCATTTACAGCATCATCTTTAGTGATTCTTCCGCCTTTACCAGTTCCAGAAACTATTGCTGGAGCAATATTTTTTTCGTCTAATATTTTTCTTGCCGCAGGAGATGGAGTTCCGGCTGCATAACTTGTTGCTGCTGGAGCCGCTTTCGGTGCCTCAGCTTTTGGCGCTTCAGCCTTTGGAGCTTCTGCTTTTGGTGCCTCAGCTTTAGGAGCTTCAGCTGCTGAAGCTGTTGCATCACCTGCTGGTTTTGCAGCATCTGTATCAATTAAACAAACTACAGCACCTACTGCAACTGTATCACCTTCTTCAGCTTTTAGTGTAATTACACCGCTCATTTCAGCAGGCAATTCAAGAGTAGCTTTATCTGAATCTACTTCAGCAATAGCCTGATCTTTCTCTACATAATCTCCGTCTTTTACTAACCAAGTTGCAATTTCAACTTCTTTTATTGACTCCCCTGGTGATGGGACTTTCATTTCTAAAATCATCTTTGTTTTTGTTTAAGGTTTTTATGGTTTTAATCCCGATAGCTATCGGGACCGAAACTTGAAACATTTTTTTTATCTAAATAAATTTTTATCGAATACCATTCTAATTGCATCTGCATGACGACGTTTTGCACGTGTATAACTTCCAGATGCTGGCGCAGCGTAAGCTTTTAACGAAGCTAATCTCCATTTTACTAGATCAAAGTTCATTAACATAAAACTGTAAGCTCCCATGTTTTTAGGTTCTTCCTGAGCCCAAACATAATCATCAGCATTTGGATATTTTGCAATGATTTCTTTAATCTGCTCAACAGGGAAAGGGAACAATTGCTCGATACGAACAACTGCAACATCATTTCTACCATTGTTTTCTCTTTCTGCAGTAATGTCATAGTAGAATTTACCAGTAACAAAAACTAAAGTTTTTACTGCTTTTTTATCTACTGTATTGTCGTCAATTGTTTCTTGGAAGCTTCCGCTTGCCAGTTCTTCAACTGTAGAGACACATCTTGGATCTCTTAATAAACTTTTTGGAGAGAAAACTACCAAAGGTTTACGGAAATTAGTTTTCATTTGTCTTCTTAACAAGTGGAAGAAGTTAGCTGGCGTTGTACAATCTGCAACATACATATTTTGTCTTGCACAAAGTTGTAAGTAACGTTCCATTCTTGCAGAAGAGTGTTCTGCACCTTGTCCTTCGTATCCGTGAGGCAATAATAAAACAATACCGTTTTGGTTGTTCCATTTGTCTTCACCACATGAAATATATTGGTCAATCATGATTTGGGCTCCGTTAGAGAAATCTCCAAATTGTGCTTCCCAAATAGTTAATGCTTTTGGATTAGCCAATGCATATCCATAATCAAAACCAAGAACTCCATATTCAGATAAAAGAGAATTGAAAACGCCAAATTTTCCTTTTTTGTTTTCGATAGCATCTAAAAGAATTACTTCTTCTTCAGAATCTTCAACTTTAACTACAGCATGACGGTGAGAGAATGTACCACGCTCTACGTCCTGACCAGAAATACGAACGTCAAATCCTTCTGTTAAAAGTGAACCGTAAGCTAGAGCTTCTGCAGTTCCCCAATCGATAGTGTTGTTGTCGTATCCTGCTTTTCTATCCGTAACAATTTTAGTTATTTTGTTAATGAATTTCTTGTCTTCTGGTAATGTTGAGATTGTATTGATGATAGAATCTAATCCTTCTTTACTAAAAGTAGTATCTACTTTTTGAAGCATTTGTGTATCAGTTACCTGAACAAATCCATCCCATTCGTTTTTCATGAATGGAGTTATGATTGTTAAATCTTTTTTACGAGAAGCTTCTAAATTTTCTTCTAAAGCAGATTTGTATTCTTTTTCTAAAGCATTTACATAAGATGCATCGATTACGCCGTCAGACAATAATTTTTCAGCATAGATATCTCTTGGATTCTTATGTTTAGCGATGATTTTATATAAAACCGGCTGCGTGAAACGAGGTTCGTCTCCTTCGTTATGACCGTATTTTCTGTATCCTAATAAGTCGATAAAGACGTCACGTCCAAACTGCATTCTGTAATCTAATGCAAAAGATACTGCATGTACAACAGCTTCAGCATCATCAGCATTTACGTGTAAAACTGGTGAAAGTGTAACTTTAGCAACGTCTGTACAATAAGTAGAAGAACGAGCATCTAAATAGTTAGTCGTAAAACCAACTTGGTTGTTAATTACAATATGAATTGTTCCTCCAGTTTTATAGCCGTCAAGCTGCGCCATTTGGATGATTTCATATAAAATACCCTGACCTGCAATTGCAGCATCTCCGTGAACGGCGATAGGTAGTACTTTTGAAAAATCTTCTGGGAAATATTTATCTTGTTTTGCTCTTGTAATTCCTTCAATTACAGCTCCAACAGTTTCTAAGTGAGAAGGGTTTGGTGCTAAATTGATATTGATGCTTTTTCCAGATCTTGTTTTTTTGTCGGCAGTAAGACCTAAGTGGTATTTTACGTCACCATCAAAGTATTCTTGATCGTAATCTTTTCCGTCAAACTCACCAAAGATATCTTGAGTAGATTTTCCGAAGATGTTTGCCAAAACGTTCAAACGGCCACGGTGAGCCATTCCCATTACGAATTGTTCAACACCTTTTTCTGCAGCCTGCTCAATTAAAGCATCTAAAGCTGGAATAATAGATTCTCCACCTTCTAGTGAAAAACGTTTTTGTCCAACATATTTAGTATGAAGGAAGTTCTCGAAAGAAACAGCCTCGTTTAATTTATTTAAGATCGTTTTCTTTTCTTCTGTAGAAAAATTAGGCTGATTATTATCAACTGCTAATTTATCCTGAATCCATTTTACAACACTAGGATTTCTAATGTACATATATTCAATACCAATATGCTGGCAGTAAATAGCCTTAAGGCGATTTACGATATCTTGTAAAGAAGATGGTGCCATTCCAATTGTTTGTGCAGCATCAAAAACAGTCGAAAGATCTGCTGTAGATAATCCGAAGTTTTCGATATCCAAAGTTGGAGATGAAGTTCTACGGTCACGAACTGGATTTGTTTTTGTGAATAAATGCCCGCGCGTACGGTATCCGTCAATTAATTTAAGAACGTTGAATTCTTTCTTTAGTTTTTCAGAAATCTGACTGTAATCTGTGTTGTCGCTAGTCACGTACTCAACTATAGTCTGCACTGGATTTTCGTCGTTATAAGTAGTCATTCCAAAGTCAAAACCTTGAAAGAAACTTCTCCAGCTAGGCTCAACGCTGTCTGGGTTTACTAGATATTGATCGTATAATTGTGCAAAAAACTCGGTATGCGCTGCGTTTAAAAATGAAAACCTATCCATAATATGAGTGAATATACTTTTTGTTATATAGAAAGGCAAAAGTACAACAATCACATTTATTTAAATCTTTTTTTTACGTACTTTTACGTAAAAATTTGTTAAAATAAACGTTAACTATGAATAAAATTCAATTTTCAATCGATTGCAGATATTTATTTGTGATTTTGACAGCCTTATTCTCAAGTTATTCTATTGCACAACAAAAATATGTTATTGACAACAGTAATCATTTCTGGGAAAAAGTACAATTTGGCGGCGGATTAGGTTTAGGAATTGGTTCTGGTTATACTGATATTTCTGTAATGCCAAGTGCCATTTACAATGTTAACGAAATTGTTGCCGTTGGTCTCGGTTTACAATTTGGTTACTTAAACTCAAGAAACTATTATGAATCGTATGTTTATGGCGGAAGCGTAATTACGCTTGTAAACCCGATTCCTGAACTTCAATTATCCGCAGAGTTAGAGCAGGTTCGTGTTAACACAGATTATGATTCTACACCATACAGACCAAGTTATTCTGATAATTTTTGGAACACCGCTCTTTATCTAGGTGCAGGTTACAGAACTGGAAATGTAACTATTGGTGCGCGCTACGATGTTTTGTACGATCCAGACAGAAGTCTTTACGGATCTGGATTTATGCCTTTTGTGAGAGTTTATTTTTAAGCTACTAAGGTTCTGAGATGCTAAGATTCTAAGGTTTTTAAATACTGAAATTTGAGAAAGTATATTTTTATAATTATAGCGATTTTAGCTTTAAGCTGTAATAATTCGAAGAAATCAAATATTGAAAATGATAAGGTTGCAAAAAGAGAATTGCGACCTTTTTTTGATTCTGATGAAATTGATCATTATTATGTGAATTACACTCTTGATGATGTGCTTGATATTATTGATAAAGATAGGACATCACAAAAAAACAAAGAATTGTCAGATTTATTTATGGGATATTTTCCTGATAGTATTCAAAAATATGATTTTGAAAAATTTTTGCTAAGTTATCATTATAAAAAGTCAGTACTTTCTTTGCATCAACAAAAAGAAATTGAAGATGTATTCAGCCAAAAAGATTCCTTACAAATGAGTGGATATGCTTGTGTCGCAGAATATCGTGACATTTTTCTTTTCAAAAAGAGAAAAAAAACAATTGGTATTGCAAAAATATGTTTTAAATGCGGTCGCTTCCAGATTGTTGGAAGCAAATTGGATACTGAAGGATTTGGACTTTGGACTGAATTAGATAAATTAAAAAATATAGTTCGTAAAGAAGAAAAACTTAGTAGCTTAGAACCTTAGCATCTAAGTATCTTTACTTGTAAAAGTTGCGAAACCAAACTTTCTGCCATTCTCTTTTTAAAATTAAGAAAGCAACTTGTTCAGCAAGAATGACTAAATCTGAACCGTCAAGTTTTTTGATTTCGATTTCAGAAACATCAATTATATAAAGAAGGTTCAAATATTCAGCAAACTTGTACTGAATCATTCTGTAGATTTTTTCGTGAAGTTGGATTTTTAATTCGTCAGGTGAAATGCTAAGCGGAAAATCAATTCCTTCATTTGCCAAATTAAAATCTTTATTAATCTGCTCAATCAAGTTTAAATATAAAGTCTCTGCCTGAGCTTGCTCTAAAAGTGCTTCTGTACTAGTTGGTGCTACAAACATGAGATTTTAGATATTAGATTGTTGATTTTAGATTTATTGAAAACTGATTCTAAACCTTACGGCCCATTAAATTTTCGCCGAAAGTTCTTAAAACATTTTTCTTTTCAGCATTAATTTCCATTTTTTCTAAAGTTTCAAAAGCTTTAAACGTATACATTTCGATTGCTTCTTGTGTGGCTTTTGAAGCTCCAGATTCGTTAAAAATGGCTTTTGCAGTTTCTATTTTTTCTGAATTATCTTCTAATTGTAAACTGAATAATTTTTCTAATTCTTGAGCTTTTTCTGTAGAAGAAAACTCTAAAGCTTTTAGATATAAATAGGTTTTTTTGTTTTCAATAATATCGCCTCCAACTTGTTTTCCAAAAGTTTCAGGGTCACCAAAAGCATCTAAATAATCATCCTGTAATTGGAAAGCCAATCCTAAATTAAGCCCAAAATCATAGATTAAATCAGCTTCTTTTTCAGAAGTTTTGGCAACAATTGCACCCATTTTCATGGCAGCGGCAACCAAAACAGCTGTTTTGTATTCAATCATCTTTAAATATTCGGGAATCGTAACATCTTTACGAGTTTCGAAATCAACATCCCATTGTTGTCCTTCGCAAACCTCAAGAGCCGTTTTACTAAATAATTTTGCCAGGTTTCTAAAAACTATCGGTTCGTATTGTTCAAAATATTGATAAGCTAAAATAAGCATGGCATCTCCTGAAAGTATTCCAGTATTTAAATCCCATTTTTCATGAACTGTAACTTGTCCTCTTCGCAAAGGCGCATCATCCATAATATCATCATGAACCAGCGAAAAATTATGGAAAACTTCGACGGCCATTGCAGCTGGAAGTGCAGCATCGTACTCGGTATCAAAAACTTCAGCAGCCATTAAAGTTAAAACAGGACGTATGCGTTTTCCGCCAAGTCCTAAAATATATTCAATAGGTTCGTAAAGGTTTTTAGGTTCTTTATGTATGTCTTGTTTTTTAAGATAACTAATAAAAAAATCCTGGTACTGGCTAATATCGTGCATAATGAAATTCTGATTTACGAGCCTCAAAGATACAATTCAATTATGAATTTTCGCTTTCTAAATTTCATTTGCTAAGAAAACATTAAAATTTAAAATAAAAAGGACTAAGAATGAATTTGTTAAAATATTTTTTAAAAAACTTGGAAACTTTTTTGGTATTTACAGTTTCCTGTCTATATTTGCAGCATCAAAATGGAAACTTGAAACACTGTGAAAGTTTCCATAAGAGTTTGGATAATTTATAAACTCATTAAAATCAGTTATTTATGAAAACAACATGGACTTTAGATTCTACTCAATCAGATGTTTTAATTAAAATGAGACATTCGATAATTGCCTATTTAGGAGGAACTACGAACAAATTTGGCGGTTATGTGAGCTTAGAAGACAATGAAATTGAAGATGCATCGGTTGAATTTTCACTTGATATTAATAATAAAACTGAAAGCTTTCAGCAAATTGACACCAATTTACAGCTTCAGGATTTTTTTGATGTAGATGAGCATCCAATCATTAGTTTCAAATCGACTTCATTCCAAAAAGTAAATAACAATATCAATTTCTTTAAGGGAGATTTAACAATAAAAGATGTTACGAGAGTTGTAGAACTTGATGCAGAATTTATAGGAGTGAATACATATAATGGAGAGAAAAAAGTAGCCTTTGAAATTAAAGGTGAAATTAAGCGTCAGGACTTTGGCTTAGATTATAATTCTTTTCATCATAATGGGGGCTTAGCTCTTGGAAAAGACATTAAGCTAATAGCTAATCTTGAATTTAGCATATAAATCTTACATGCAGGAATAATTTAATGTAAAATTATTACAAATATTACGGAAACTATTTTTTAAATTTTAGTTTCCTAATTATATTTGTATGGCAATTGGGAAAATTAAAATGAAAGAGAAAATCATAGCAAAAGCCAGTGAGCTTTTTTTAAAGCTCGGCTTTAAAAGTGTTACAATGGATGATATTGCAGGAGAAATGTGTATTTCGAAGAAAACGATTTACAAATATTTCTGTAATAAAGAGGTTTTGATTGAAGAGAGCACTTCAATGGTACACAGACAGGTTCATGAAATTATGGATACCATTGTTGCTAAAAATTATAATGCGATTCACGAGAATTTTGAAATTAGAGAAATGTTTCGTGATATGTTTAAAAACAATACGGATACTTCGCCTATCTATCAGTTAAAAAAACATTATCCAGAGATTTATCAAAATATTTTATCTCACGAAATTGAGCAATGCACACAATGTTTTAGAGATAATATTGAAAAGGGAATACGAGAAGAGCTTTACAGACCAGATTTAAATGTAGAAATCTATGTGAGATTTTATTACACATTGATCTTTCATATTAATGAAAATACAGTTTCTGAAAGTGAAGCACAAAGAATAGAGCTAGAAGCATTAGAATATCACACTCGTGCAATGGCTACAGAAAAAGGGGTGCAAGAATTAGAAAAACAGCTTAAAAAAATTATCAATTAATTATTATTCAAAACTATTTGTCATTATTGTTAGAGAGCGGGAAGATAATAATGGCGATACTATCTCAAAATTTAAAAATAAATATTTAACTACATATGAAACGAATAGTTCTTATAGTTTTGTGCACAATTGGCTTATCGGCCAACGCACAAGTAACCACTTTAACCTTAAAAGACGCTGTTAGCTACGCGCTTGTAAATAAAGCCGATGCTAAAAAAGCAAAACTTCAGGTTGAAAACAGTGAATACCAAATTCAAGAAGTACGTTCTAGAGCGTTACCTCAAATTAGCGCAAATGGAAACCTAACTTATAATCCGGTAATTCAAACAACTGTTATTGACGGAGCAGGTTTTGGTGCACCGGGAACTACAATCCAAGCAGCATTTGGACAAACTTGGACTTCAACTGCGGGGCTTTCTTTAACTCAGGCAATATTTGATCAATCTGTTTTTACAGGATTAAAAGCAGCAAGAACTACACGTGAGTTTTATCAAATAAACGATCAGTTAACAGAAGAACAAGTTATAGAAAGAGTTGCAAATAATTACTATTCTGTTTATGTACAAAAAGAAAGATTGGTTTTGTTAGACAGCAATTACGTAAACACAACTAAAGTTCGTGATATCGTAAAAGGGCAATTTGATAACGGTTTGGCTAAGAAAATTGACTTAGATCGTATTATTGTAAAAATGTCAAATATCGATACAGAACGTCAGCAGATTAAAAACCAAATTGCTTTACAGGAAAATGCTTTGAAGTTTTATATGGGAATGCCTATTGAAACTCAAATCGCGATGCCAAAAGAAGAATTTGAAGTTGTTCCTGCTGCATTAACTGAAGAACCAAATATCGAAAACAGAACAGAATATCTGCTTTTGAAAAAACAAGAAGAGCTTTTAGTATATAATAAAAAGGCTGTTGAAGCTGGATATTATCCAACACTTTCATTAACTGCTGGGTACAACTATATCGGTCAAGGTCCGGAATTTCCTTGGTTTGCAAAACCAGATAAAGGAGTTTACTGGTCAGATTTCTCAGCAATTGGATTAAATCTGCATGTGCCAATCTTTACAGGTTTTGGAACTCGTGCTAAAGTAAGACAAGCTGATGTTCAAATTAGAGAACTTCAGGAAGATATTAAAGACACCAAACTTTCACTTGATTTAGATTATAGAAATGCCATTACACAAATCAATAATAATTTGGTAACAATCGAGAATCAAAAAGAAAATATGCGTTTGGCATCTGAGATCCTTAGCAATACTAAAAACAATTACCTTCAAGGTTTAGCATCTTTAACCGATTTGTTAGACGCTGAAAATGCATCACTTGAAGCTCAAAACAATTATACAAGAGCAGTTTTAAATTATAAAATTGCCGAAATATCTCTAATCAAATCGAAAGGCGAACTTAAATCTCTTATTAAATAACTAATTACAATGAAGAAAATAATTATAACAATCGTAATCATAGCCGTAGCATTTTTCGGGATTAGCTACATATTAAATAAAAATAAGAAAGAAAACGAAGGTAAAACTGCAATCGTAGCAGAGAAAAATGCTGCTGTTTCTGTAAAAGTTGCAACAGTTAAAACAGAAGATGTTAATCTTGGTTTTACTGCAAACGGAAACTTTGCACCAATTCAGGAATTAACTTTCTCTGCAGAAAAATCTGGAAAAGTAATTAGTGTTTTAGCAAAAGAAGGTGACTACGTAAGAGTAGGACAAACTCTTTTAACAGTAAGAGGTGACGTTATTAATGTAAACGCACAACAAGCTCAGGCAGTTTATCAAAATGCAAAATCTGATTATGCGAGATACGAAAATGCTTTTAAAACAGGTGGTGTTACAAAACAACAATTAGATCAGGCAAAATTGGCTTTGACAAATGCTCAGTCTAATTTGACACAAGCAAATATTAATGTTGGAGATACTAAAGTAAAAGCACCAATTAATGGTTACATCAATAAAAAATATATTGAGCCAGGTTCTATTTTAGCTGGAATGCCTGCAACTGCTTTGTTTGATATCGTAAACGTTTCTAAATTAAAATTGGCAGTTACAGTAAACGAAAGCCAAGTAGCAAGTTTAAAATTAGGAAATACAGTAAACATTACAGCAAGTGTTTATCCTGATAAAACATTCTCTGGAAAAATCACTTTCATTGCTTCAAAAGCAGATGCTTCTTTAAACTTCCCAGTTGAAATTGAAATCACAAACAATGCTAATAACGACTTAAAAGCAGGTATGTACGGAACTGCAAACTTTGGTTCAAACAACCAAAAACAAAACTTGAAAGTGGTTCCTAGAAATGCATTTGTTGGAAGTGTAAGCAGCAACGAAATTTTCGTAGTTGAAAATAACGTGGCAAAATTGAAAAAAGTGGTTGCTGGAAGAATCTTAGGAGACAAGGTTGAAATCATCAATGGTTTAAATGACGGAGATACTGTAATTGTTACAGGTCAAATCAATTTACAAGACGGAAATACAGTAGAAATTATTAAGTAATTGTACGCTTTAAGCCGTAAGCAATAAACTTTAAGCCTTAATAAAAGCCTAAAGCCTACAGCGTATAGCCTACAGCAAAAAACAACATATATGAAATTAGCCGAAATATCCATAAAACGTCCGTCGTTAGTAATTGTATTGTTTACAATTCTGATTCTTGGTGGATTGTTCAGTTATAGACAATTAGGCTACGAGCTGATCCCAAAATTCGAAACCAATGTTATTACGGTTTCAACTGTTTATCCGGGTGCTTCTCCAAGTGAGGTTGAAAATACCGTAACAAAGAAAATTGAGGACGCGATTGCATCTTTGGAAAATATCAAAAAAATTGACTCGAAATCTTATGAGAGTTTATCTGTAGTGTCAATTACATTGCTTTCTACTGCAAATGTTGATATTTCGATGAATGATGCGCAGCGAAAAATTAATGCGATTTTGAGTGATTTACCAGATGATGCTGATCCGCCGTCGTTAACCAAATTCTCTTTGAGTGATTTACCAATTATGACGCTTGGTGCGAATGGTAAAATGGACGAAGCTGCTTTTTATGATTTGATTGATAAAAAGATTGCTCCAGTTTTATCTCGTGTGCAAGGTGTTGCCCAGGTAAACATTATTGGTGGGCAGGAACGTGAGATTCAGGTAAATCTTGATGCTGTTAAAATGCAGGGTTACGGACTTTCTGTTCCTCAAGTACAGCAGACAATTTTAACTTCGAATCTGGATTTCCCTACAGGTAACATCCAAACTCGTAACCAAAAAATATTAATTCGTTTAGCGGGTAAATATAAAAATGTTGATGAATTAAGAAATTTAGTAGTTTCTTCACAAAACGGAATTCAAGTTCGTTTAGGAGATATTGCTGATGTTCAGGATACACAAAAAATCGCGGAAAAAATTGCGCGTGTTGATCAAAAAAGTGCAATTGTACTTCAAATTGTAAAACAATCAGATGCAAATGCCGTTGCGGTAAGTGAGCAGTTGGTTAAAACAATCAAAACCTTAGAGAGCGATTACAAATCAGCTCAATTGAAGTTAGATGTCGCAAAAGACAGTACTATATTTACACTTGAAGCAGCAGATTCTGTTGTACACGATTTATTAATTGCGGTTATTCTGGTAGCATTTGTAATGTTGTTCTTCTTGCACAGTATTAGAAACTCATTGATTGTAATGGTATCTATTCCTGCCTCTTTGATCGCTACATTTATTGGAATCTATTTATTAGGTTATACCCTTAACTTAATGAGCTTACTTGGTTTATCTCTTGTTGTTGGTATTCTTGTGGATGATGCCATCGTGGTATTGGAGAATATTTACCGACACATGGAGATGGGTAAAAGCCGAATTCGTGCGTCTTACGACGGAACTGCCGAAATTGGCGGTACAGTAACCTCGATTACATTAGTAATTGTGGTAGTATTCTTGCCAATCGCAATGAGTACAGGATTGGTATCAAACATTATTACGCAATTCTGTGTTACGGTAATTATATCTACAATGTTCTCATTGTTGGCTTCATTTACTATTATTCCGTGGTTATCTTCACGTTTTGGAAAATTAGAGCATATTGAAGGTAAAAATCTTTTCGGTAAAGTTATCCTTGGATTTGAAAGCTACTTAACTCGTTTTACTAACTGGGTATCAAACTTACTAAACTGGTGTTTAGATCACTATGTTAAAACAATTGTAATTGTATTAGTAATGTTCTTTGGTTCTATCTTCTGGTTAATGGGAGGTGGATATATTGGAGGAGAGTTCTTCGCATCATCTGATAGTGGTGAATTCTTAGTACAAATCGAGATGCCAAAAGATGCATCGTTAGAGCAGACTAACTTTATGACGCAAAAAGCAGAAGCTTTCTTAAAAGGAGAGAAGTATGTTTTCAGTCAAATTACAACTGTAGGACAAACCAGTGAAGGTTTAGGAGCTGCTCAGGCAACTGCTTACAAAGCTGAGATCGATGTTAAAATGATCGAGCAAAAAGATCGTACAGATGATGCGAACGTTTATGCTGCTAAAACAAAGCGTAAGCTGGAGAAAATCTTAGTTGGAGCTAAAGTAAAAACAGTTCCTGTAGGTATCTTAGGTACTGCTGAGGATGCAACTTTAGGTTTGATCGTTACAGGTCCAAACGTAGAAAGTGCCATGAAATTTGCAAAATTAGCTGAAGCTGAATTACGTACAATTCCTGGAACAACTGAGATCAAATTAACAGTTGAAGACGGAAACCCAGAGATTAACGTTCAGGTTGATAGAGATAAAATGGCTGCTTTAGGACTTACACTTCAAACGGTAGGTTTAACAATGCAGACAGCTTACAGCGGTAATACTGACGGTAAATTTAGAGCAGGTGAATACGAATACGACATCAATATCAAATACAACGAATTTGATAGAAAAAACATTACCGATGTTAGTAATTTGATTTTTATAAACAACGCAGGTCAGCAAATTAAATTAAATCAGTTTGCTACAATTACAGAAGGTTCTGGACCGAGTAAATTAGAGCGTAGAGATAAAACAGCTTCTGTAACCGTACAAGGACAGAACGTTGGGGTGCCAGCCGGAACAATTGTAACACAATGGCAGGAAAAATTAGATAAATTACAAAAACCAACAGGTGTTAACTACATCTGGGGTGGTGACCAAGAAAACCAATCAGAAGGTTTTGGTACATTAGGAATCGCATTATTAGCGGCTATTATTTTGGTTTACCTTGTGATGGTTGGTTTATATGATAGTTTCGTTCACCCGTTTGTTGTATTGTTTGCAATTCCGCTTTCATTTATTGGAGTATTATTTGCACTGGCATTAACAAACAACACATTAAATATCTTTACAATCTTAGGGGTCATCATGTTGATTGGTCTGGTGTGTAAGAATGCGATCATGCTTGTCGATTATACCAATCAGCGAAGAGCGGCTGGAGAATCGATCAGAACAGCATTAATCCAAGCAAACCACGCACGTTTACGTCCGATCTTGATGACAACAATTGCGATGGTATTTGGTATGTTCCCAATTGCATTAGCATCTGGAGCTGGAGCAGAATGGAAAAATGGATTAGCTTGGGTAATTATTGGAGGTTTGATTTCTTCATTATTCCTAACGTTAATTGTAGTTCCTGTAATCTATGATATCATGGAGAAAATCATTAGAAAATTCTCTAAAGGAGAAAAAATCGATTACGAAGCTGAAATGGTTGCCGATTACGAGCATACAGAATTAAGCGAAGACGGTTTTAATCCGAAACATACTCATTAATAGTTTTGATTTTCAATAGAAATTCCAAAGTCCGAAATTGGAATTTCCCCATTAAAATCCCAAGTTCCTTCAATTAGGAATTTGGGATTTTTTTGATTCTTGAAAAATAGAGATAATTTTAAATCATTCAATAATGAACTTCAAGTTCCTTCAAATTGGAATTTGGAATTTTAGTATTGAAATTTAAGCCTTGAGATTTGGAATTTTTCTATTGTTAATTTAAAAATATGTTTATTTGCATCACCTTACTAAACTTACTATGCTACAAAAAAATAAATCTGCAGCAATTGGTTTTATTTTCATAACCATGTTAATTGATATTACAGGATGGGGAATTATAATTCCTGTAATTCCAAAATTGATTGAAGAATTGATTCATGGAGATATCAGCGAAGCCGCAAAAATTGGCGGCTGGTTAACTTTCGCGTATGCGATCACACAATTCGTTTTTGCTCCAGTAATTGGAAATTTAAGTGATAAATTCGGAAGAAGACCAATTATATTAATTTCACTTTTCGGATTTTCTTTAGATTATATTTTACTGGCTTTTTCGCCTACAATTATCTGGCTTTTTATAGGAAGAATTATTGCAGGAATTACGGGCGCCAGTATTACAACTGCTTCCGCATATATTGCAGATGTCAGTACGGCAGAAAACAGAGCTAAAAACTTTGGATTGATTGGTGCCGCTTTTGGACTAGGATTTATTATTGGTCCCGTTATTGGCGGATTATTAGGACAATACGGATCAAGAGTTCCTTTCTACGCAGCAGCAGTTTTGTGTATGGTCAATTTCCTTTACGGATTTTTCATTTTACCAGAATCACTTAAAAAAGAAAACCGCAGACCTTTTGACTGGAAGCGTGCTAATCCTGTTGGAGCTATTTTAGGTTTAAGAAAACATCCAACTTTAATTGGCTTAATAGCAGCTATATTTTTATTATACGTTGGTTCTCATGCAGTACAAAGTAATTGGAGTTTTTTCACCATTTATCAGTTCAATTGGGATGAACGAATGATCGGAATTTCATTAGGAATAATTGGTCTTTTAGTTGGAGTTGTACAAGGTGGATTGGTTCGTTTTATCAACCCGAGAATAGGAAACGAAAAAAGTATTTACATTGGTTTGGCATTATATACAATTGGAATGCTGTTGTTTGCTTTTGCAACAGAAAGCTGGATGATGTTCGTATTCTTAATTCCATATTGTCTTGGCGGAATCGCTGGTCCGGCTTTACAATCTGTTATAGCGAGTAAAGTTGCGCCAAGCGAACAAGGAGAAATTCAAGGAACTTTGACCAGTTTAATGAGTGCTTCTTCAATCATTGGTCCGCCTATGATGGCGAATACCTTTTATTTTTTTACACATAGTGATGCACCTTTTAAATTTGCTGGAGCACCTTTTATTTTGGGAGGAGCTTTAATGCTGCTAAGTACAGTTGTAGCTTATTTTTCGTTGAAAAAACATACTGTTCCCAAAATAGAAATTGATAATCAAGAAACAGTATAAAATTAAAAAAGTCTTCCATTTTAATGGAGACTTTTTATTTGGAATTTGGAATTTGGAATTTGGAATTTTTCTATTTAAGGTACAAATAATGGTTAAAATAATCAATTATAGCTTTTCCTTCCAATAAAACATCGGCACCAATAATCCCATGAACAGGTTTGGCTTTAAAAGATTCCAAAGCTTCGTTTACATGAGAAAGATCAAAAATCACAATACTGAAATCCTTGTTTTTCCAAGATCCTAACTGCAATTTATTTTGAGACGAAATCTGCGTTTTCATTCCGCTTCCTCCGGCTCCAGATGCTTTTGTTTTTGAATTTTTTGCTGCCAATTCAAAAAGTTGAATGCTTTCAAAACCCACGCAGGTATTAGATGCGCCGGTATCTAAAATGAAATTGCCAGAAACACCATTAATTTTGGCTTTTATCTGTAAATGCTGCGTTTTAGTTATCTTGAATTTTATTTTTTTGTAATTCTCTGTTTTGAGAATTTCGTGAAGATTTTCCATTTCTGTAATGATTGAAAACCAAAAATAAGCCAATTACAGCCAAAAAACTAATGATATAGAAGATATAATTGGTTTGTGTTTCAGGTTTTTCAAGAGTTCCGTAGTACACAAAAGCACTCCAATAATAAGGCGATTTTTTCGCATTTGGAATTGATTTATTGTTTAAATAATCCAGTTTTGCAGTGGTATTCGCTTCAAAATAAGGAACATCTTTTTGAATGTTTTTATAAAAATCGGACATAAAAACCGAAGTCGTAAAATCATTTACTTTCCATAAAGAAAATAATAAATTTTGTGCTCCTGCAAATTGAAAACCTCTAGCAATACTCATTGCGCCTTCTGCTTTATACAATTTACCAATACCGGTTTCGCAGGCACTTAAAACCACTAAATCTGGATTGATATGAAGATTATATAATTCAGAATACAGAATTTCCTGATCGTAAAATTTAATACTTGCAGGAGTTTCAATATCGCCAGAAGATGCATGTGTACTCAAATGAAGCATGGAATAGTGAGAGGCATTGTTTTTAAAATTAGTAAAACTTGCATTTGAATTTTCTAAATATTTTCCGCTAAAATTACTTCGGATAGATTCCATTTCTTTCTTGGAGTAACGAAGTTCAAAAGCCGATTTCTCAAAAACAGGAAAAATTCCTAAAACCGTTTTTTTCGAGTTAGAAATTGGTTTTGAGTTGAGGTAAATATTTGCCGACGTAATATAAGCAATCTTGAAATCGTTCAATAAATAATTCATTTTGCTAAAATTCGTCGTATTTGATTCTCGAGTAATTAAAGCTTCAAAAGGAAGAAAATTTAAGATTCCGTCAGGAACAATAATAAGGTTTTGATTAACATGATTCGTAGGCAATTTCAATACATCATAAGCTATTTTAGCATAATGATTATAACCTGAAATATCATTTGTAATTGCTTCAGGACTATTAAAATAGTTTATGAATTGAACAATTTTTGGAATTGCAATATCAGTAATATTAATATGGTTTAAAGCAATTCGGTTGTTTTGTAAAATGAAGAAATAGAGATTTTCGGATCCCATAAGATAATAAACCATCATCGCTTTATCATTTTCCAATTTCTTAAATAATGCTTTCAAATCACATTTTTCAGGAATGTAATCTGGGTTTTCAGATTGGATTTTTTTTAGTGAAATCATCAATTCATTTTGCTTTTTTATAAATTGATTGATCTTCAAAATATCAGCAGAATCTCCTTTTTGCTGTTCTTTTATAATATTATTATTTAGATTTTGAAGTTTGTATAAAAGTTGTTTTTCTTCTGTCGAAGCATTTTTAATAGTAGAGTGATAACTTTTTAAAATTCCAGCTTTTGTATTTTCAGCCAATTGAAAAGCCTTTTCCAAATATGAAGTTTTGCCTTCTTTTTTAAACAATTCATTACAAATAGAAATGCATTTTTCGGTACGATTTCGAGATCGCAGCTGCATCAGGATTTTAGAATTTTCATAAATCAAACTATTCATCATTAAATCTTCGATATAAAAAGACATATCAAAAGCTATAAGTGCCTTTTTTGGCTGATTTATCCTTAAAATTTCGGCCTGAAGATCGAGCGCATCAACTAAGACTGTTTCTGCATACAATTGATTTTTCGCTGGAAGAATATTTTTTGAATTGTAATTTGGAATCAATGTTTTAAAAACGACAGCAATTTGCTTTGTACTTTCTTCATATTTTTCTTCATCAAAAAGCAGTAAAGCTTTTTCATAATAAAGTTTAGCTAGTTTTCTAGGCTGCTGATTTGCTGTCTGCAAAAATAATTTTTCAGCTTTTTCTAAATAAGATTTTGCAGCATCAAAATTTTGTCTTTGACGATTTAGAGCAGCAAGATTTCGATAAGAATTCGATAAGGTTTCCGATTGATTTTTTTCGGTTTGAAGATATTTTATCGAAGATTCAAATGCTTTCGTAGCGTTTTGATGAGTTTCTGGTCTCATTAAATCTCCTGTAGAACTTAGCAGATAATTATTCCCCAGATTATTCCATAAAATTCCCTTTTGCAAATTGGATAATTTCTCCGTTTTTAAAGTCTTTTCTAAAAGTTCAATAGCCAAAGAAATTTTGCCTGAACTCTGATAAACATTCGATAAATTAAGAATTGCGGCAAACTTTTGTTTTTTTGCGTCAGGATAATTTTTAGAAGAATTTACGATAAAAAAGTATTGTTTTATGGTATTTTCTGCACTGTCATAGTCGCCTAAAACGGTATATAAATTTCCCAAAGGTTTTAAGCAGAACTCAATAATGTCGTAATCGCTTAGTTTATATTTTTGATAGATTTGCCACGCTTTTTCATAACTCGAAATCGCATTTTGAGTCTGCCCAAACTGATTTTCATAATATGCTTTATTGCAGTTTAAAATCACTATGGCCAGTAATTCATCTTTGGTTTTAGGTTTAGCGCTTTTCCAAAAATCACTTTCAATATTTCTTAAATTTTGTAACGCTTCCGCGGAAGGATGAGCTGTAAAACTATCAATCGCATTATAAATTTTCTCAGCCTGATTTTGTCCAAAAACATTTAGACTCAGGAAAAGGAAAATAAAACCATATAAGCGATATAAGTTCATGTTAAGCTGTTTTTTTATTTCAAAGAGATTCGCAAAGAGAACTCAGAGAGGCACAAAATACGTTTATTTACTTTGTAAGTCTTTGCGAAAAAACTTTGCGTATCTCTGCGGCACAATCTCTAAAACTTCCAAATTCCATAAAACTGAAAATAATTGAAATTCTGTTCAAAATTAATCACATATCGCGCGCCCAAACTCGGACCAATTCTGGCAAAACCAGCTGTAAAATCAAGCAGTAATCCAGTTTTAAAATTGGTAAAAGATTCTTTAGACGAACTCGATTCTGAGCGGGTATTAATAATATATTTATCACTGTCGCCTTCAAAAAGATCTATTGTTCGATTGTAATTTTGTTGGGATGAAACATCAAAATTAGCCTGAATTCCGGCCCCGACTCCAAAGTAATTATTAATGTTGTAACGAATTAAAACAGGAACTTCCCAATTGACATTTTTGTTTTCTGTTGAGGTCGTAACACGTTGCAATTGTTTTTGTCCGTTAGGATTCAGTACAGTCTCAGTTAGTACAGAAATATCGCTGTCGTATTTATTTAATGCATTTTCCCACTCAACCTGCCAATAAAAGCGATACGATTTAAAAGGCGAAATTGTAGCGCCAACAAAATAACTGGTCGAATTTTCTAAATCTGGATATAAATTGTAACCCGCTTTGGCACCAATCGAAATTCCAGGTAAGAATCGGGTAGTGGCATAATTGGTAATTATCGGTTCATTCTTGTCAAAAATAATGGCGGTTCTGCTTTTGGTTTTTACTTTATGAAAATCTTCTCCAAACTTCATCGAATATTTTACAAAACCTTTTGTAGAATCTTTTTCGTGCACATTTTTCTGTTCGCTTCCTGGAAGATAAATGTTTTTGAAGGTAAAAATGATTTGTTTCTGTTTGATAATCGTGTCTAGACAGCTTATAGTTGATTCTTCGCCTTTAGGGCAAATTGGACATTCGGGATACATGCTTTCAATCTGGAAAGTTTTCTTGTCAAACATATCAGGAATATCAGTTTCCAAGCGAATTTTTCGAGCGGGACCTTCTCCGTTATTCTGAAAACGGGTTTTAAAATTTACCCTTTTAAAACGCACCAATCTATAATTCATAAACCTTCCGTTAGATCCCATTTTGTTTGGATCGTGAGAAGTTACGATTTCCATTTCCAGATTTTTTACTTTATGGTTTTTATAACTTCGATTCGGAACAAAAATACCTCGCATCGTAACCGTTGCACTCGTGTCTTTAATCATTTCAGGAGTAGTTTTGAAAGTATAAAAAACATTTCGCGTTTCTCCTGGATTGGCATCATTAAATTCTAAAATAGAAACATTATGATATGTTTTATTGGCGTTTAATAACGAGGCATCCAAATCTTCTTCTGTAGTTGTATTTCGGTATTTTTTGGTTTTGAAATTTCCTTCGGCGGAAGCCATAAAATTATTCGAATCGTTAAGATCATCAACCGCAGCAACTAAGTTTTCTTTTATTTCACGTTCTCCTGCATAAGTTCTAAAGTCGCTTAATTCGAAATTGTTGTGTTTGAATTGCTTTTCATTATAAAATAAATAAAGCTTTCCGTTAGAAACATAATTTTCCAGATTTTGATAACTTACTACGACTACCATTTCCTGATCTGGAATAGGATCACAATTCTTAATAATCGCAAACCCATTCTGATCGGCAATTGAAGCGATATCGTTAAAATTCGTATCCGTAATATCATTTACTGCGACTTTTTTCGGGCGGGTTGCAGGAGGTTTCCCGTTGTCATAATTGTTTGTTACAGCAAGTCTTGTGGTGTAATTTCCTTTCTTTTTGTACACATGTTTGGGTTCTGCTTCTTTGCTGTAATGTCCGTCGCCAAGTTCCCATAAATAAGAATAACTTGGTTTTGGTGCACCAGCAATCGGAATCAAAGGCGGTGTTTCAGGCTTAAAAATAACTTGATTTCCGTTTTGTGTAAAACCAATATTGGCTCTTCGGGTTATGGTATCTTTAACTTTTGTTTGTCCAATAGAATAAATGCTGAATAGAATAAAGAAAATAGACAGTTGTGGTTTCATAACTAGACAGTTTTGGGTCTTAAAATCATCAGAATCAATCTTAAAACAGGATTAAATGTAAAAAAAAGTGATGAGCAAATCACCACTTTTTCTTAAAAAAGCATTTGTAAGTTACTGAATGGCATTAATTGCAGCAACCAGCTGAGCTTCGGTACCGATTGTTGTTTCGGCAAGGGTAAAAGTGTAAACGTCATTGGCAGCAACGGTTACGGGTTTTATCGCATATCTCCATTGGCCATTGTCTTCAGTCACAAAAATCACATGACAAGCTAATCCAATAGGAATTTGTCCATAATGTTCGCTAAATAAACCTGCAGGAGTAAAAGTATCAAGTTTGGCAAGTGCATTTGTTCCTTCGCCGTCGTAAGAAAGGTAAATGGCGCTGTTGTTATTATCATATCCTTCTGGTGCTTTGGCTAAAATTGTTGTTTTTGGTCTCGGATCGCTGTAAAAACGATCAACGTTTGTCCATCCAAAGTTTCCGAATGTTACATAATAATTGTTTCCTTCACCTTGTACGCCGCCTTTTCCTCCAGTTCCGTCAGCGTTTGGTTTAGCTTCTCTCCAAGCCAATTCTCCTTTTTCATCAATTACACCAGTCCACAAAGTCATTAAATTGTCAAAACCGTCAGTTAAAGCTGTTGGAACAATCATATTTAATGAGCAAGAAGTTTGAAGTTCTACACCGCCCTGCGTTGCTTTAATAAAAAATTCACCGCCAGAGATTAATAAATTTTTCTTTCCATCAGAAGTAATTCCCATTGTTGGTTTATCGGTAACCAGCATATTTCCTTTGTCAAAGAGTTCGATATATTCAATATCTACTTGTCCAGTTACGGGATTTCCGTTTTTGGTCAAACAATCTCCGTTAATGTAAAGCTTTACACCCTTTGCGAAAGTTAAAGTTACCACTCCATTTCCCGCGGTCATGGTAAAATTTTGAGTATTTCTTTTTACACCTTTTTCATTAATGCTTTTAAACGCTGCCGAAGTTGGAGGTGAAAGTTTAATATCATCTCCGTCGCTGTTATCGCAGCTGGCGAAAGTTGTCATTGCTATTATTAAAAGACCGATTTTTTTAAAATTTGTTTTCATAATTTCTAGTTTTATAAATCTGGCTTGATTGTTCAAGTGGTTTTCAGATTCTGGTTATTAATTTTATAGTTAAATCAATTTGGGTTTAATTTTGTTACCCTCATTTTTGAATTATTTTTTAAGCTTATATGGTTATATCAATTGGCTTTAAAATTTGTTACCCATTTATTTGTTTTTTTATTTAGGCAGAAAGGCATTTATCTTCAAATAGATTTCCGTCTTCGTCAACAGCTACGAGAATATCTTTCTTTTGAGAGAAATTTAGAATGAGATAAATCCAGACAATTATCCAGAAACCTAAAGTCATACAGCTGATAAATAAATGAAGAGAATGATTTATGGCTTTTTTTTCTTTAGATAAAACCACATAAGGCAGTTTCTCATTATGTTCTGTAATTACAAAACCGCTGCGAGTTTTGGCTGCGATTATCTCGTAGAATCGATCTGTGTTTTTTTCGTTTACAAATTGGTAACTTTCCATTTCTTTTAATTTTTTAAAGGTTTTTAAAAGACTTTTGTTTTCATAAATACAATTCATTGCATTATTGTTACCCTTTGTTTTGAAGTTTTATGAGATTCTTTTTTTACATTAGTATTAAAATAGCTTTCTATGGATCAAAATAAAATTCATCCTGACCAAAAATATATCGATGGACTTGCCGCAAATGATTCGGTGGTTATTGAAATGATATATAAAAAGTTCGCTCCAAAAGTAGTTTTGTTTATAACCAACAATTCTGGAGATAAGGATCAGGCGCAGGATGTGATTCAGGAAATTATGATACTGCTTTTTAATCAGGCGAAAGCCAATGCGCTTCAATTGACTTGTCCGTTTGATGCTTACTTTTTCTTATTATGCAAAAGACGCTGGCTCAACGAGCTGAAAAAATCATCGAATAAAGGGGTAACAATTCTAGAAGATGTTTTATCTATCAATGAATCTGCGCATGACTTGATTGCACAAACGGAAGAATTTGACGAAAAACAAAAGCTTTTTGACACCATGTTTCAGAAATTGGGAGAAAAATGCCAAGAAGTTTTAAAACTCAGTTTTACTTTAAAATCAATGGAAGAAGTGGCCGAAAAACTCAATGTAACTTACGGCTATGTTCGGAAAAAGAAATCGTTATGTGTTGGGCAGTTAACGCAATGGATTCAGGAAGCGAAAAATTTTAACTCTTTAAAAAACAAGTAATCATGAACGAAGAACGCTATATCTTATTTGATCAATATCTTCAAGGCGAACTGACCGTTGATGAAAGAGCTAATTTGGAGAAACAATTGACTGAAGATCCAGAATTGGCATCGGCATTGGAGAGTTTCAAAGAAATGCATTTTCAATTGGAAAATAAATTCGGACAAGAGCAGGATCGAGAAATTTTTAAAGAAAACCTAAGCCGAATTTCAGATAAATATTTTAATAAAAATAAAGGAAAAGTAGCTTCCCTTAAGCCTTGGTATTACGTCGCGGCAGCGTCGGCAGTTATTTTATTCGGATTGTTTTTCTTTGATTATAATGAGAATCCGTCGTTTGATGATTATAATCATCCAGAAAGTGCCTATTTTACTGAAAGAGGTGTTTCTGAAGAAACTTTAAAACAAGCAGAGGATAATTTTAACGGAAAAAGATATGCAAAAGCAATTCCGCTTTTTGAAGCAATTTTAAAAGAAAATACATCTCCTGAAATTCAATATTTCTATGGTATTTCTTTGGTCGAAGAAAGTCAGTATAATAAAGCAGAAACTATTTTTAAAGAATTGCAAGCAGGGAATTCTGCTTACAAGGAAAAAGCAAAATGGAATCTGGCATTATCCAAATTAAAACAAAAAGATTATAAAGCCTGCAAAGAGATTCTTCAGACTATTTCTCAGGATTATGAAGATTATGATGAAGTAGAACAGCTTTTAGATGAGTTGAATTAATTAAAAATAAAAGCAAATTTGAAAATAAATTAAAAAATTTCCTGCTTTTACGTGAAACCTCAATCGAATTTAGATTTTTAGTTCTAAATTCGATTTTGTTTTTATAAGAATTGCCACCAAAACAACCAAAAACTAACCAACCCAATTCGATGAAAAAAATCACATTGTTTCTTTTTATCATTTTTTCTCAAACCATTTTTAGTGCTGCTAAAATTACAGAAGCCGAAAAGCTTTTTGCCACTTGCAAAGTTTGGGGATTTTTAAAGTATTATCATCCAAAAGTTGCTGGAGGAGAAGTTAATTGGGATAATCAATTATTAGAAAAACTGCCGAAAATAGAAAACGCGAAAACAAAAGAAGAGTTTTCATTAATATTGGAAAACTGGATCGACGATCTCGGACCAATAAAAGAAATAGCGCCAATTGCAGTGCCAAAGGATGTAAAGTTTTTTGATAAGAATTTCGATTTAAGCTGGTTTAATAATAATTTGTTTTCTAAAAAACTTTCTAAGAAATTAAAATTTATTGAGGAAAATAGATTTCAAAGCGATGAGGAATTTGATTATAGTTTTGATGGTTTAAAATATGTTAAAAACTACTTCGATCTCGATTATACAAATAAAGGCTCAAGGATTCTAATGTTGTCTGCCTATTGGAATTTAATTGAATATTATTTTCCATATAAATATGTAATGGACCAAAAATGGGATTTGAGCTTAGAACATATATTGCCGTCTATTGCAGATGCTAAGAGTGAAGACGATTTTTATTTTGCGTTTAAAAAACTAACCTCTAAACTTAATGATAGTCATGTAGAAACTCCGATTTACGGTGTTGGAGCGGGTAAGAAGGCGTCAAATTATTTCCCTGCAACGGGTAAGATAATTAATGAAAAATTAGTTGTTACAGAGATTTTGGGAGACAGTCTCGCTGATGCAGATAATATTAAAATAGGAACTGTAATTACTAAAATAAATGGTAAAACGATAAAAGAGTTAATCGAAGAGAATAGAGATTTAATCTGTGCTTCAAACGAGGCAGCATATTTGGATAAAGCGGTTAAAAGAATTTTAAGCAGTAATTCTGAAAATGTTCAAGTAGAGTTTCTTAAAGACGGAAAATACGAAACAAAAGCAATGATTTGGTCTAATTATCACGATTCACATCGAAATGAATTTAAAAAAGGAGCAATAAAACTAAAAGAAAAGTTTAAACTTTTGGATAATAATATTGGCTATGTTGACATGGGCATTATTAAACCGAGAAATATTCCAGATATGATAGAGGCTTTAAAATCTACAAAAGCAATTGTTTTTGATATGAGAAATTATCCCAATGATACTTGGAAACAGATTTCAGATTTTTTGAATGCAGAGGAGAAGAGATTTTGTGATTATACAGAACCGTATTTAAAATATCCAGGAAGATATGAATGGGTAGAAGGACGAAAGGCTGGTTTTGAAAACAAAGATCATTATAAGGGAAAAGTCGTTGTTTTGCTTAATGAAGATGCTTTCAGCCAATCAGAATGGACAGCAATGTGTTTTCAAACAGCAGGAAACACAACCATTATTGGAAGCCAGACAGCAGGGACAGATGGAAATGCGATTGATATCGATTTCAAGTATTTTCATACTAGATATACAGGAATTGGAGTTTATTATCCGGACGGACGAGAAACCCAAAGAATTGGCATCATTCCTGATATTGAAGTAAAACCAACGATAAAAGGAATTCAGGAAGGAAAAGATGAGGTTTTAGATAGAGCTTTAAGTTTTATCGAAACTGGGAAATAAGTAAAGTTTGTCAACTGAGCGAAGTCGAAGGACATACAAGCAATTCGAAAAGATTGGGGGCTTTTCTTTGCTGGACTTCGACTTCGCTCAGTTTGACACAATTTAATAATTAGACCTTTGTCAAAGCTCACAACTTGACAAAGGTTTTTTGTTTTCTATACAAATTCTACAAAATTGCTATTCTTTTAATATTGTCGTAATTTTGACAGCTTTAAAATTATACCCTTGAATTTGAAACCTATTATTACAGATACACACACGCATTTATATTCTGAAGAATTTGATCAGGATCGCGACGAAATGATTCAGCGCGCTATTGATGCCGGCATTACTCGTTTTTTTATTCCGGCAATCGATGCGGCTGCGACGCAGTCTATGTACGATTTAGAGAAAAATTATCCTGAAAATATATTCCTGATGATGGGGCTGCATCCTACTTACGTGAAAGATAATTATCTGGACGAATTAACACATGTAGAAACTGAATTGTCTAAAAGAAAGTTTTACGCAGTTGGAGAAATCGGGATCGATTTGTACTGGGATAAGACACATCTTAAAGAACAGCAAATCGCTTTTAAGACGCAAATTCAACTGGCAAAACAATACAAACTTCCAATCGTAATTCATTGTCGAGAAGCTTTTGACGAGATCTTCGAAATCTTAGAAGAAGAAAAATCTGAAGATTTGTTTGGGATTTTTCATTGTTTTTCCGGAACTTTAGTACAAGCACAGCAGGCAATTTCCTATAATATGAAATTAGGAATTGGTGGTGTGGTAACATTCAAGAACGGAAAAATTGATCAGTTTTTAAATCAAATTGATTTAAAACATATTGTTTTGGAGACAGATTCGCCTTATTTAGCGCCAATTCCATACAGAGGAAAAAGAAATGAAAGCAGTTATTTAGTAAATGTAATTTCTAAACTGGCAGCTCTATACGATGTTTCTGAAGAAGAGATTGCAGCAGTTACAACTCAAAACTCCAAAGACGTTTTTGGGATTTAATATAATCGTTACTTTAATCTAATTTTTTTTTTGTTCTTTTGCCCACTTAAAATCGATATAAATAATGCAGAAATTTGATGCCATTCGACCGTTTTATGATTCCGAAATAAATGAAGCACTTCATGATGTGGTAAACCATCCGATGATGAAAACCATGATGAACTTTACTTTTCCGGAAGTAGAAGATGAGGTTTGGAAGGATCAATTGAAGAAGACACATTCGATTCGTGATTTTCAATGCAACTTTATTTATAACACGATACAAAAGGTTTTAGAAAAAAGTTCTGAAGGACTTACAACTTCGGGTTTTGAGAAACTGGAAAAAAACACTTCTTATTTGTTTATCTCAAATCACAGAGATATTCTTTTAGATACAACATTATTAAATGTCTGTCTTTTCGAACATGGTTTGGTCATGACGGCATCGGCAATTGGAGATAATCTGGTCAAAAAAGCTTTCTTGGCTACTTTGGCAAAACTGAATAGAAACTTTTTAGTTTTAAGAGGATTAACACCTCGTGAAATGCTTCAAAGTTCAAAATTATTAGCCGAATATATCGGACAATTGCTGCTTCGCGAAAATCGTTCGGTTTGGATTGCCCAAAGAGAAGGAAGAACTAAAGATGGAAACGACGAAACCAATCCAGGAGTTTTAAAAATGATCGGAATGGGTTCTGATGAAGAAAACTTGATGGATTATTTTAAGAAATTAAAAATCGTTCCAGTTTCGATCTCTTATGAATACGACCCAACAGATGTTTTGAAAATGCCGCAATTAATGGCAGAAGCAAATAACGAAGTTTACGTTAAAGATAAAAATGAAGATTTCATGACCATTTTAAGCGGTATCATGGGAACTAAAAAGAGAATCCATATTTCTGTTGGAGATGTTTTAGACAAAGAAATCGATCAGATTGTGGCTGAAAATGACAATGTTAACAAGCAAGTTCAGGCTTTGGCACAAACTATTGATGATGTTGTTTTGAAAAACTACCAATTATGGCCGACCAATTTTATTGCATACGATATTTTAAACGAAACCGATAAATTTGCTCACAAGTACAAAGAGAGCGAAAAATCGCTTTTTGAGCGTCGTTTAGAAATGCGTATCGGAAGCGATAATCCTGTTACCAGACAAGGATTTTTGGCAATGTATGCCAATCCTGTTGTCAATAAATTAAAATACCAAGATGTCATCTAAAGCTAAAATATTATTGATTTATACCGGAGGAACAATCGGTATGAGCAAAGACTTTGAAACAGGGGCACTTAAAGCCTTCAATTTTGGTAAATTAATACAAAAGATTCCAGAAATTAAGCAATTGGACTGTGAAATCGAATCTATTTCATTCGAGCACCCAATTGATTCTTCTAATATGAATCCCGAAATGTGGACAAAAATTGCCACAATTATCGAGGAAAATTACGCTGCTTATGACGGATTTGTGGTGCTTCACGGATCAGATACAATGTCATATTCGGCTTCTGCATTGAGTTTTATGCTCGAGAATTTAACTAAACCAGTTGTGTTTACAGGTTCTCAGCTTCCAATTGGAGATTTACGTACCGATGCAAAAGAAAACCTGATTACAGCGATTCAGATTGCTTCACTTCAAGAAAACGGAAAACCAGTTATTACCGAAGTCTGCTTGTATTTTGAATACAAATTGTACCGCGGCAACCGAACTTCTAAAGTAAATGCAGAACATTTTAGAGCTTTTACAGCACCAAATTATCCTGAATTAGTAGAATCTGGTGTTCACTTAAAACTAAACAGACATTTATTTCTTCCTATAAATAAAAACGCCGATTTGATCGTTCACAAAAATCTGAACAATCATGTGGCAATAATCAAAATGTTTCCAGGAATGAGCGAAGTAGTTTTGGCTTCAATTCTTGCTATTCCAGATTTGCGTGGAATCGTTTTAGAAACCTATGGCTCAGGAAATGCTCCAACAGAAGATTGGTTTTTAAATTTAATTGAGAAAGCAATTCAATCGGGATTGCATATTGTAAATGTTACGCAATGCTCAGGCGGAAGCGTAAACATGGGACAATACGAAACCAGTACAGCCTTGAAATCTCTTGGAGTTATTTCAGGAAAAGACATTACTACCGAAGCAGCAATTACGAAATTAATGTACCTGCTTGGTCATAATATTTCTCAAAACGAGTTTAAAGATATTTTTGAAACTGCTTTGCGCGGGGAGATATCGTAGATGAAAATTCCAAAATAAAAAATTCCAAATTCCAAACTGAGTGAATCTCAAAATTGGAATTTGGAATTTTTATATTGGAACTTCTCTCTAAAATTGGAATTTGTAATTTTAATTTTTGGAATTTTGATAAGGAACTGGGCAAGTCTCCAAATCTTCTGAAGTTTTATGATTTTTGTAATATACATACACAATTACAGAAATAATACAGATAATTCCTTGAATAACAACAGTATTTCGAGTTCCAATAAAGTGAGAAACGTAACCAATAATTAAACTTCCAACTGGTATCATTCCTTGATAAGCCATCATGTAATAGCTGATGCTTCTAGAACGCATATTGACTGTACTCTGCGTCTGGATATAAATGTTGATAGAAGAAGTTTGTCCCATCATTCCCACTCCGCTTAAGGTCATGCAGATCAAGGCAATCGTCAAACTGCTAGAAACAGCCAAAATAATAATACTAAAACCGAGAAGTAAGCTTGCTGCGATCATCAATTTATTCATGTTTTCAGCCGATTTTAAATTGGCTAAATAGATGGCAGATAAAACCGAGCCAATTCCGGCAGCACTTTCAAACCAGCTGAAAGTTTGTGCATTTCCGTTAAAAATATCTTTGGCAAAAACCGGAATTAAAGTATTAAAAGAAATTACAAACAAACTGCTACAGGTAAGCATAAGAAGCATTCTCGCCATTTCGGTTTCTTTTTTTACATAATCCAGACCTTCAATAAGATCGTCGAGCATATTTAACTTATTTTCGGCTTTAATGTGCGGAGTAATTTTCATCATCAGCAATGAAATCAAAACCGGAACATAACTAATGAAGTTCCCGATAAAACAAATGTCTTCTCCGTATTGGTGCAGAATAATTCCCGCAAGTGCAGGTCCGGCAATACGGGCAAAGTTGTTCATTGTAGAGTTAAGCGCAACGGCATTTGGAAGATCTTCTCTTTTGTCGACAATATCGATCATCATCGTTTGACGGCAGGTCATGTCAAAAGCATTGATTATTCCCTGAACAAGACTCAAAGCCAGAATAAAGTTGATATTGTAAATTTTCAGGTAAATAAGCAAAGCCAAAGTTCCAGCCTGAAGCATTGCGAGAGACTGCAAAACAATCATGGCGCGGTGTTTATCGTAACGTCCGATCATGCTTCCTGCCAAAGGAGCTAAAAACAGAGACGGAATCATGCTTAAAAAAGTCGCTAATCCCAATAGAAAAACTGATCCTGTTATACTGTAAACCATCCAGCTTACGGCGGTTTTCTGCAGCCAGGTTCCAATTACAGAAACAGATTGACCATAAAAGAATAACTTGAAATTTTGTGATTTTAACGCTTTAAACATAACCTTGAAATATTTGATACAAAGGTCGGTATTATGATTTCATTAGAAAAATTAATAATTTTACTGATAATAAGTAGTAAAACTTATCAATATGGAAATTTATCAACTGCAGTATTTTATCAAAACAGCTGAGGTTTTGCATTTTACCAAAGCTGCCGAATTGTGTTTTGTAACGCAATCGGGACTTTCGCAGCAAATTAAAAAGCTGGAAGAAGAGCTCGGAATGCCTTTGTTTAAAAGAATTGGGAAAAAAGTACAACTGACAGAAGCAGGTTCGGTTTTTTTAATTCACGCTAAAAAAGTGGTAGAAAACGTAGAAAACGGAAAACAGGCAATCGAAGATTTAAACGAAATGATCGGCGGAGAACTTCGAATTGGAGTGACCTATATTTTTGGTCTTTTAATATTGCCCGTTGTAAATGCATTTGCCAAGAAATACCAAAATCTCAAAATTATTGTCGAGTATGGGACTACCGAAGTTTTAGAACAGAAATTACTTGATAATGAATTAGATTTAGTATTCGTTATTTCGTCACACGAAATTGAAATGCCGATTCAGAAAGTACCATTATTTACTTCAAATATTGTTATGGTGGTTTCTAAAAATCATGCTTTAGCCAATTTGGATAAGATCGCTTTTAAGAAAATAGAAGAGATTCCGCTGATATTGCCAGGGAAAGGATCCAATTCGCGAGAATATGTCGAAGAGCTGTTTAAAAAGTTTAATATGAAACCTAAAATTTCAATAGAGCTCCAGTCCATTCACGCACTATTGCAAATGGTAGAAAATAGCGATTGGGCAACAATTGTTGCCGAGATGGCTCTAAAAGATTGGGACGATCTCAAAGCTATTCAAATTACAGGAGTTGTCACTAAACGAGATTCGTATATGCTCACGCTTGGGAGTTACCAAAAGAAAGCTGTCAAACTATTTATGGAAGAATTTAAAAAAAGCATTTAAAGTAAACTTGCATTTTGTTTTTGTAACTCAGATTTTTTTGTGTTCTTTGCAAACCAATAAAGAGAGGTGTCCGAGTGGTTGAAGGAGCTAGCCTGGAAAGCTAGTATATGGGTAACTGTATCGAGGGTTCGAATCCCTTCCTCTCTGCTAAAAGTTAAGGTCCGTAGTTTCATAAAATGAAATTGCGGATTTTTTTTGTGTCTTACGAAACAAAACTTCGCCTTTCAAAAAAAACAAAAAACAGCAACACATAGTCCTGATAAGTTATGCTAAAAATGCTTTTCTTTAGATTATTTTATTACAGAAATTATTATATATTTGGCTGCTGTGTAATATAAATAATTTGATGGATTTACCTCCTTATTCGCCAGGTTTGCATAAACTGGTTACTTTACATGTCGACGAAATTTCTAAGCTTACCAATAGCGACGGTTTTGTTGCGGTTACCAATTCTGTTTTAGAAAAATATGAACTTGAAAAGGTTGGTGTTGTAGTGCATGATTTTGAAAACGAAAGTTTTACAATTTCATTCTGCCTTAAAGAATCTCATATTTGTATACACACCTGGCCAGAATACAAGCAGCTTACTTTGGATGTTTATTTATGCAATTATCTTCAGGACAATTCACAGAAAGTACGTGCTGTAATGGCCGACTATATTGCCTATTTTGATGCAGAAATTATTAAGGATTTTGAAATTAACCGATAAGATATGAAGATTCCTTGTTACAGCTGTAATACCGTAACCGAATTGGAGGTTGGTTTTGAAGTAATCAATTTTGTCTGCCCAAATTGCCGTAGTGTATATGCGGTTGATAGTGAGGGACAATTTCGCAGAAAATCACAATATAAATCAGAATTAGATGGATCACCGCTTGAAATTGGAGATGTAGGTGTTTTAAAAGGAAGCGCCTATAAAGTCACAGGAATTTTGAGAAAAAATGTTCATCCAAATTATGCCTGGACAGAATTTATATTGCAAAATGAGGAAAAGGAGTTTCTATATCTTTCGCTTTCAAACGGACATTGGATGATGCTTACTGAAATGGAAGATACTTTTGATGTGAAAAGACATCCAGAAGTTCTGGAACATGATGGCGAAGATTACAACATATTTGAATATTCTGATGCTGAGATTATAAATGCGCAAGGCTTTTTTGATTTTGAACTTCCGAACAATACATTAATACATCTTGTAGAATATATAAAGCCTCCATATATTATTTCTGTTGAAAGAATGCATGGTGAACAGATTGCTTATTTTGGCGAATATGTTGATAAAAGTGTCATAAAAAAAGCATTTCCTAGAATCACATTACCATATCAATTTGGCGTAAATATGATTCAGCCATCGCGATTTCATATTATAAATACGGCGATTATTTTCTGTCTTTTTGCTTTGTTAATTATTACCACAAACTGGTATATTTATAAAGATCAAGTGGAACAGAATGTATTTTCGAAAACAATTAGATTCAACGAATTTGATAATAAGGAAATCACAAGTGAATCTTTTGTGCTCAATGGTGCATCGGCTCCTATGACTATCAAAGTTTCTACTGGTGTGGATAATTCGTGGGCAAATGTAAATGTTGCTTTAATTAATGAAAATACCAGCGACGAAATCTATGCTAATAAAGACATTGAATATTATCACGGCTATTCTGATGGAGAATCTTGGACAGAAGGGAGTCAGTCTGAAAACTTTAATATCTGCGGGGTAAAAGCTGGTAAATATCATCTTTTAATAACGCCGATGAAGGCTCCAGAAGATACTGTAAATAGTGAAATGCATGTAGACGTAGTTTGGAATCAGCCTTCGAATCGAAATGTCTGGCTGGTTATTATTTTTATGATCGGTGTATTTGTCTTAATACGTTTTATTGCATTAAGCTTTGAAAAACAGCGTTGGGCAGATAGTTCTTATTCTCCTTATTCTGAAAATTAATATGAAAAAAATAGCTGATTTCTTAACGAATAATTGGACTCCTATAGCAATTGGATTTGTTTGTTTTGGAGCTTACCTCTATTTTGCTCTTGCAGGGAACAGAATCTGCGATTGTGAAACCACAGAAAATTACAAACCAACAGGAAACCGTTCCTCTTATAATCATTTTTACCACAAATAAAAACTCAAACAATATGGAATTAATTCACGCGCAACCAATAGTAAATTCAATTATTTATTCTTTTTTAGGCATTATCATTTTATTAATCGGTTATTATATTATTGAAAAACTTACTCCAGAAAATACTTGGAAAGAAGTTGTAGAAAAGAATAATATTGCTGTTGCCATTGTTTTAGCAGCATTTATCATTGGAATTTCAATGATTATTAGCGCCGCAATTCATGGGTAAAAAGTTTCTTAGGTTTGAATTTCTTTTACTCTTTGCCGTATTTATAATTGCCACTTGCGGACTTATTTATGAGTTGGTTGCAGGAACTCTGGCGAGTTATTTATTAGGCGATTCGGTAAAACAGTTTTCATTTATTATTGGCGTGTACCTGTTTTCTATGGGTATAGGTTCTTTTTTTTCAAAGTTTTTTCACAAGAATCTGCTTAACACTTTTGTAGAAATAGAAATACTGGTTGGACTTATTGGAGGTCTGAGTTCGGTAGTTTTGTTTTTACTGTTTGAAAGTGTGGGCTCTTTTCAATTCATCTTATATTTATTTGTTTTCGTAACCGGATTTTTGGTTGGTTTAGAGATTCCGCTTTTAATGAATATTTTAAAAGACAGAGTCGAGTTTAAAGATTTGGTTTCGAATGTTTTTACATTTGATTATATCGGAGCATTATTGGCTTCAATTTTATTTCCGTTAGTCTTAGTGCCAAAATTGGGAATTATGGGAACCTCTCTTTTCTTCGGAATGATTAACGTAAGTATTGCTATTGCTTTATGTTTTTTATTGAAGGGAGAACTAAAGAAACCCGCTTTACTGCGTGCAAAAGCCATTTTTTCATTTTTATTATTGCTAGTAGTTTTTATTTTTTCGAATGATATTCTCGCCTATTCAGAAGGGAAATTGTACGGAGAAAACATCATTTATACCAATTCAACACCTTATCAGCGTATTGTTTTAACGCACAATAAAAGCGATTATAGGCTTTATTTAAATAATAACCTGCAATTTAGTTCGGCAGACGAATATCGTTATCACGAAGCTTTGGTTCATCCCGTTATGTCGATGGCAAAAAGTGTAAAAAACGTTTTGGTGTTGGGAGGTGGAGACGGTTTGGCAGTTCGCGAAATATTGAAATACAAAGAGGTGCAAAAAGTAACTCTTGTAGATTTGGATGAAGGAATGACAAAGTTGTTTAAAACTAATACAGTCTTGACCAATTTCAATAAAAATTCACTTAATAATTCTAAGGTTACCGTTATTAATACCGATGCTTATATCTGGGCTAAAAGCTGTAAAGAGAAATTCGATGCTGTGATAATCGATTTTCCAGATCCGTCCAATTATAGTTTAGGGAAATTGTACTCGCTTAATTTTTATCAAACCATAAAAACCATTTTGCAGCCAGACGCTGCGGTTGTGATACAAACTACTTCGCCTTATTTTGCGCCAAAATCTTTTTGGTGTATCAATAAAACGGTAATGCAGGTTTTTCCGCAGGTCGATGCGTATCATGCCTATGTTCCGTCGTTTGGAGAGTGGGGTTATACCATCGCTATAAATGGTTTTGGAACAACTTTTAATACCGTAAACCGAAAAGCTGACGGACTAAAATTTTACAATTACCAGTTTGACCGTTTTAATTATTTTACCAACGATATGATTTCAAATCAAATCGAAATCAATCGTTTAGATAACCAGATTTTAGTACGCTATTTTGATGAAGAGTGGGGAAAACTGCAATAAATCCAGAAGGAATTTTATAAAAGGTGTCGGCGCCTCGTTGCTGCTGATTCCGTTTCTGCAGTTTTGTTCTGATAAAATTGCAGTACTAATAATTCGTTTATCCGGCACCAAACATTTGATCGGACATCGTTTGTGGATCAAAGATTTTCCTAAACCAACCAAACAAATTGAGATTCCGTATCTAATTGTCGGAGGAGGTATTGCTGGCTTAAGTGCAGCACGACAATTTCAAAAAAGAGGAATAACAGATTTTTTAATCGTAGAATTAGACAATCATTTGGGAGGAAATTCTTCAAACGGAGAAAACAAATATTCCAAATATCCTTTGGGTGCGCATTATCTGCCGCTTCCTAATTTTCAAGATAAAGAATTGCTTGGTTTTCTCGAAGAAGAAAAAATAATTCTGGGTTACGATCCAAAAGGTTTTCCTGTTTTCGACGAATTACAATTGACTTTTGCACCAGATGAGCGTTTGTTTTATAAAAATAATTGGCAGGAAGGCGTTGTTCCAAAAGAGGGAAACATGGTTTCTGATGACTTGGAGTTTCAGAAATTCTTCAAAGAAATGGATATTTTTAGAACAGCAAAAGGACAAGATCAGAAATACTTATTTGATATTCCGCTTTATCTTTCATCGTCAGATGAAAAGACGAGAGCTTTAGATAAAATTACAATGAAGAAATGGTTTAAAGATAATCATTTTACCTCTGAACCTTTATTCAATTATATCGATTACTGCTGTAAAGATGACTTTGGTTTAGGAATTGAATTTGTTTCGGCTTGGGCAGGGATTCATTATTTTGCAGGAAGAAAACAAAACAGTACAGCAGAAAAACACGACAGCGTTCTAACTTGGCCCGAAGGAAATTCGCGTCTTGCCAATCATTTAAAAAAGTATACAAACGATAAAGATTTAAAAAGCCATTTGGTTTATGAAGTCAAAATCGAGAACAACAAAGTAATTGCAAAAGCTTTTGATGATGTCAGCAAAACAGCTGTTGAAATCATTGCCAATAAAGTAATAATGGCTTCTCCGCAATTTGTAAATCAATATTTGATCAAGGACAGAAAAACGTTTACCAAAGATTTTCATTACACGCCTTGGCTTTTAGCAACTTTGATTGTAGAGGATTTGCCCGATAATTTCAGTTTTCCACTGGCTTGGGATAATGTAATTTACGGTTCCAAAGGTTTGGGTTATGTTTACGATCAGCATCAGAATTTAAATCAGGTTCAGGAGAAAAAAGTAATTACGTATTACTTTAGTTTTTCTTCTGCAGATTTAAGAAAAACGAGAAAAGAGCTTTATAAAAAAGACAAAGAATATTGGAAACAGTTTGTTTTGAATGATTTAAAAATTGCGCATCCTGATATTGAAGAATATACAGAAGACATTGAAGTTTTTCTATTAGGGCACGGCATGATTTCGCCTGCGCCGGGGTTTATTTTTGGAGAATCGAAGAAACTAGCCAAACAGAATATTCAGAATGCTGTTTATTTTGCACATAGCGATTTATCAGGAATTTCGATTTTTGAAGAAGCTTTTCACCAAGGAATTAATGTTGTAAATGAGATTTTAGATGGAACAACCGTGGATTCATAAAGCAAAAACAGATTTAGCATTCATTATAGGTCCGTCATTTTTTGTGCTTGCCATAATTTTTATTTTTCAAGGTTATATTACGAGAATTGAAGAAAATTATTCTTTTTATACTTGGCTATTTTTAATTGTTTTTATTGATGTAGCACACGTTTATGCAACATTATTCAAAACCTATTTTGTTGCCGATGAATTCAAGAAACAAAAACAAAGATTGATTTTTTTACCAATTATTTGTTTTTTGACAGGAATTGTACTTTTTTCTTTTGGCAGTTTAGTTTTCTGGTCGTTTTTGGCTTATGTTGCTGTCTTTCATTTTATCAGACAGCAGTATGGTTTTATGAGATTGTACGCCAGAAAAGAAACCAAAACTAAAATATCGGTTTGGATTGATAATCTGGCGATTTATGCTTCAACTGGATATCCAATGTTGTATTGGTTTTTTTCGTCTAAGCGAAAGTTCAACTGGTTTGTAGAAAATGAATTTTTTAGGTTTGAAAGCCAAACAATCTTAGAAATCCTATTTTGGATTTATATCGGAATTTTGATTTTGTATGTCTTTTATACTGCCATAAAATCAATTCGAAATCACTTTTTTAATATTCCGAAAAACAGCATTATTCTAGGAACAGCACTTTCTTGGTATTTCGGAATAGTGTATTTTAATGACGATTTGATTTTTACTTTATTAAACGTCGTTTCGCACGGAATTCCATATATGGCTTTGATTTATTTTAAAGAAATTGACGGTAAATCTAAATCAGAATTGGGTCGTCTGTCTTTTTTAAAACAATATAAAGGTATTCTTGTTTACGTTGGTATCTTAGTTTTAATTGCCTTTTCAGAAGAATTTCTTTGGGAACTTTTTGTTTGGAATGAAAACATAAGTATAACCAATTTTGATTTTTCGAGCTGGCAGATTTTATTAGTTCCTTTGTTGAGCGTTCCACAGTTTACACATTATCTGCTGGATGGCTTTATCTGGAAATCTAAAAAATAAATCTAAAGCTTAATCTCAAACAAACTAAAAGAACCTTCTTTATAATGCTCTGGCAATTCATTGGTCCATTCTATGGTGCTGATTCCTTTGTAAGTGAAACCACAGCTGGTGTAATATTTATTAATTCTTTCGTTACCGCTGTGGGTGTCAAGCCGAATGTAGTCTTTACCATTTTCTTTGGCATATTCTTTAGTCCATTCTATGATTTTTTTGACGTAAGAATGCCCTCGGAATTTTGGATTCGTAGCAATACGATGCAAATATACCGCAGGATCTTTGCTGGCTTCTTTCCAAATAATTTCATCATTAAAAGTAATTACAAATGTACAAGCAACTTCATCTCCTTCTTTGATTATAAAATGACGATTCTCAGCAATTTCTTTTTCTATTAATGCTCTTTCAAAACCTCTCCAGCTTTTATTATTGACTGTTTTTTGATACAATGTAGCTTGATTGTAAATATCGAAAACAGCGTCGATATCTTGAGTTGTAGTTTTAAAAAATTCCATTATTGGGCTAATTCTGTAAATTAATGAATCTTCAAAGATAAATCTTTCAACAGCTTTATACGGGTGAAATGTTTAATTTATGCTTTTTTTATCAGGGTTTAACCAAACGACATTTTGTTCAGAATTGTGATCTTGCCCAATAATATCTTTGTACAATTCTGGTCTTCTAGCTTTTATATAACGATTTCCTCCTGCTTGAATGCATTTTTCGGGAGTAATTATAGCAGTTGCAAAAGAATCATCAAAAGTTCTGCATTCTGCCAATATATCTCCAAACGGATCAATAATCATAGAGCAGCCATTTTTGAGCTGGTCATCATCCATACCAATCGGGTTTGAAAATATGGTATAAACCGCATTGTCATAAGCTCTTGCCGGAAGCCATTTCATTAGCCAGTCACGGCCTTTCATCCCATCAAATTCTAATCGTAACGATGTTGGATCAGCTTCTCGGTTTTCCCAAAGCTGCGGAGCAACAAAACCAGCGCCCGGTCGAGTAGAAGGTGTGCACATTGTTACATGAGGCATAAAAATAATATCGGCTCCTAGAAGCTTTGTGGCGCGGACATTTTCTATAATATTATTGTCGTAACAAATTAAGATACCGCATTTCCATCCTGCAATTTCAAAAACACAATAACGATCTCCAGCGGTTAAATATGGATTTATAAAAGGATGTAATTTTCGATATTTGGCAACTAGGCCATTTTTATCAACACATACATATGCTTTGAATAAATTATCATTTTCATCTTTCTCAAAAAGCCCTGCCAATATTACAATGTTGTTATTTTTAGCAATTTGAGTCAATTTTAAAATACTTTCGCCGCTCGGAATTAATTCTGCCAAGTCCAGCATTTGCTCTTTGGATAGATTTCTTGCGAATGTATATCCTGTTATTGAACATTCGTGAAACGAAATTACATCGCAGCCTTCTTCAGATGCCTTTTTCGAAAGCTTTTCAATTACAGATAAATTATAGTTTTTATTGCCGCTTTTGTTTTCAAATTGAGCTGTAGCTATTTTTAGATTTTTCATATTGTTCACTATTAATTAGGGTCAAAATTAGTGTGAGCAATACGTTATAAATTGTATAAAACCGACATTTTAGAATGTTGATGCGGGAAATCTTTTTATAAGATTGTTGGTTAGTTTTCCCGTGGTGCAGACATATTCCGTTGGAGTAATTCCAGTATGTTTTCTAAATTCTTTTATTAAATGCGACTGATCTGAAAATCCTGCATCATAGCAAATTGTGGTTAGATTGGTGTCGTCAGGTTTGTTTTTTAATAATTTCAAAAAATGATGGATTCGTATAACATTCCCAAATTTCTTCGGATTTAATCCAATGCATTCTTTGAATTTTCTTTCCAAATGTCTTTCGGTATACCCAGTATATTCAACCAATTGTTTTATAGAAAAGATACCTTTTTTGTCAATGATAAAATTTAGGGAACCATTTATTAGGAACTGATTTGAAGACGGTTTAGAAGCAATGATTGATCTGAAGAAATGATTTAAAAGATTAACACGAGCCTGATTATTTTGTTCTAATAATTTTTCTTGGAGCTCAATAATTTTTTGGTCAAACACATCTTCTACCGGAATAATAGAATCGTGAAATTCATGGGCAGGAATTCCTAATAATTGATGAATTCCGTTGGGTTGATAAACGACAATTATTAATGTTATTTTATTCTCAGAATATAGATCTTTAAAACCGTTAAGCTGTCCATACAAAAATGAAGCTGGTAAATAATCTTTTACTTCGCCGCTTTCAGAAATGAGTTTACTTTTTACAGAAAATACAATACCAGTATTACCATCAGAAAACAAACGAAACTTTTGGACAGCAGTTTCTGCATTATCTAAAAACAGATAATGTTTGATATAAGGTGATAATTCTTTTGATGGCGAAACCTGCATAACTCTAATTGATTTGAATGCAAATTGAAATGTCATTTTGCAAGTAATTATGAGTTTAGCAAAATTAGGGATATTTTTCTTGAAAAACTTTTAGTATCTAATCTAGCCCCGATAGAAGCGATATCCTTTTGCGGCGGGGTTCGCCGCAAAAGATATAGTGAATAGCGGGACTAAAGGTGTAATGAAAATGAATTTTCTGCTTCTGGAAATAAAAATATTAATTCTGCAAAGCTTTTTTTACCTCCGGCATCATTTTGTCCACAAATAATTTATAGGCTGATTCTGAAGGGTGTAAACCATCTGAAGCAACAAGATTTGGACTGTTGAGTCCTTGTCGTGTAATGTCTGTAATGGAAACAAAAGCCACTTGATTATTGGCACAATATTTCTCGGCAAAAGAATTGTATTGGTCAATTTCGGCAGAAATCGTTGAGGTTTGATCACCGGCGAGACTTTTTCCGTAAGGCGTGTAAGCATAATCTGGAATAGAAATGACGACAACATTTTTTCGGTCACCTTTGGCAAGCATGATTGCTTTGGTTACCAATTCTGGAAATTCTTTTTCGTAAACCGAAAAATTTCTGTGTTGATATTGATTGTTTACACCAATTAAAAGCGTCACCAAATCGTAATTGGCTTCTGGATTTTGTGTGTTTATTGCTGAAAGTAAATTGGATGTTGTCCAGCCTGTTGTAGCAATTATTTTTAGCGAAATTGTACTGGAATACATCGCGTTTAAACTGGTCTTTAATTGTTCTGGAAAACGACATGTAGCACAAACACTCTGCCCGATTGTGTAACTGTCGCCTAATGCTAAATAATTGATTGAACTAGCAATTGGTGGCTCTGGGGTTTTGGGAGGGGTTACAACTGGCGGTGTAGTTGTGATAGGAGCAGATTCTTCTGATGAGCTGCAGCTCAGAAGAAATACTGAAAGTATAATGGTAACTATTTGTTTAAAATGTGGTTTCATAATTTGTTTAAATTTAAATCTTGAGGTCGTTTTAAACAAATAGTTACGTTAAATATGCGGGTTTGGATTTATTAAACCATTTCGGTTTTCATCACAATATCTTCTTCGATTGCATTCCAAAGTCCGATACGTCTTTCTAAGGCTAGAATAGAAACTTCTTCTACTTCTTTCCATTTTTGAGCATCGTCTTCGCATAATTCTGTAATCATTTGCATGGCCATTGGTCCGTGTTCGTCGGCATCCAATTCGATATGTCTTTCAAAATAGTAAAGCAATTTAGTCAAATCAACTTCGGGAAGATTCTTTTGGAAATTTTTTAGGATTTCGGTAAACATACTCGGAATCAAATCTTCTCTTCCAAAAGTAAATGCAGCGGCAATTTGGTGTGGTTTTCCTTCTTCAATAACTCTGAAAGTAAAATCTAAGAAAGCTTTCACATTCGGGTGCAGCTGACTTTGTTTAATAGCAACAAATATATTGTGAAGCGAACTTACTTCTGATAGGAAATTTAAAATACCAGTTGTGTCAGCGCCACAATCTTCCATTGCTTCCAAATACATTTCGTAGTGACTTTGTCTTCTTCCGTCAAGCGTTAAATCTGTTTCTTCGGCAAGAACAATTTCATTGATTAAATAACGAGTTTCTGGATTTTTAGTAGCAAACCAAGGCGTTGTTGTGCAGGTAAGTTTGGCTTGTAAAGCTTTCAATAACGACATAAAATCCCAAACAGCAAAAACATGACTTTCTAAAAAACTATGTAAGTCATCTATGTTCTGAATCTTATTATATAAAGAATGTTTTAACAGTTGGTCTTTTTGTGGTTGTATGCTTTTGTTTATTGCTTCAATATTCATTTTTGGAAAAAATTTTGGTGCAAAGATAAAAAGCTTCTTTGTTAGAAGAAGCTTTTTAGATCGATTTTGTATATATTTTAATAGTTGTCTACTATTTAAATGCTGGAATTCCAGTCACATCCATTCCAGTTATTAGTAAATGGATGTCATGAGTTCCTTCATAAGTAATTACACTTTCAAGGTTCATCATGTGACGCATAATAGAGTATTCGCCAGTGATTCCCATACCTCCAAGCATTTGTCTAGCTTCTCTTGCAATGGTAATTGCCATGTTTACATTATTACGTTTTGCCATCGAAATTTGTGCTGTAGTAGCTTTTCCTTCATTTCTTAAAACACCTAAACGCCAGGTTAATAATTGCGCTTTTGTGATTTCAGTAATCATTTCGGCTAATTTCTTTTGCTGTAATTGAGTACCTCCAATTGGTTTTCCAAACTGAATTCTCTCTTTACTATATCTTAATGCCGTATCGTAACAGTCCATCGCTGCTCCGATTGCTCCCCAGGCAATTCCGTAACGAGCTGAATCTAAACAGCCAAGTGGAGCTCCTAAACCAGATTTATTAGGTAAAAGATTTTCTTTAGGAACTTTTACGTTATCAAAAATCAACTCTCCAGTTGCAGATGCACGAAGCGACCATTTATTATGCGTTTCTGGAGTTGTAAAACCTTCCATTCCTCGTTCTACAATTAAACCATGAATTCTTCCTTCTTCATTTTTTGCCCAAACAATAGCAATATCAGCAAAAGGCGCATTTGAGATCCACATTTTGGCACCATTTAAAAGATAATGATCTCCCATGTCTTTAAAATTGGTAATCATACTTCCAGGATCAGAACCGTGATCTGGTTCGGTCAAACCAAAACATCCTATAAATTCACCAGTTGCCAGCTTCGGAAGGTATTTCATTCGCTGTTCTTCATTACCATATTTCCAAATAGGATACATTACTAAAGAAGATTGAACAGATGAGGTAGATCTTACGCCAGAATCGCCTCTTTCAATTTCCTGCATGATTAAGCCGTAAGAAATTTGATCTAATCCCGCTCCGCCATATTCTACAGGAATATAAGGCCCGAAACCGCCAATTTCTCCAAGTCCTTTAATAATTTGTTTAGGAAATTCTGCTTTTTGAGCATATTCTTCTATTATAGGAGAAACTTCTTTTTTTACCCATGCACGAGCAGATTCTCGAACTAATTTATGTTCGTCGGTTAGTAAATCATCTAGGTTATAATAATCTGGAGATTGAAATAAGTCTGGTTTCATGTTTTTTAATTTTACTTAAACAAATTTACGTAATAAAAATATAACAAATAACGCTTAAATTGTTATATTTTTTTAAGGCAAAAATAAAATTAATAGGAATTTGGCAAATTAATTGTAGTTTATTGATAATTTATAGACTATTTTTGAATACCAAAAACTAATTAAATGAGGCTGATCATCTCTTTTTTATTTTTATTGATACTTAATACTACTGTGGCTCAACCTAAAAAAGAGCTTACTGAACAAGAGTATTTAGAATTGCAGGATAAAATTCGTTTCAGCATGAACGGTAATTTTGATGAAGGACTTAAGTATGCTGCTGAATTACAAAAATCTAGTAATAATGAACATTTAGCTTTTGCTTATGGATCAGGATCTTATTTATATCAACTAAAGAACAATAGAGCTAAGTGTGATGAATGGTATAAAAAAGCACTAGAATATTATAATAGAATTCCCGAATCTGTTCAAAAAATAAATCTTCGCGCCTACCTATATAATTATAGAGGATTAACGGAATGGAAAAGAAAAAATTTCAGTAATGCTTTAAGTAATTACCAGGAAGGAATAAAACTTTCTACCAAAACATTGGATGTTATACAGATCGTTAAGTTTAAAAGCAATATAGCTTTAGTTAATGAAGAAGTAGGGAATTATGAACTTGCTATTAGAAATCTAAGGCAGAATAGTATTTTTTTAGATAAAAATGAAAGTCTATACGAAAAAGATCAATTTCAAAATAGTAAAAGTAATATTTATACCAATTTAGGAAATGTCTATGAAGGCTATTTCATGAAAGCTCGAGGTAAATTATTTTTATTAGATTCTGCCGAATACTTTTATAAAAGAGCAATCAATTATTCGCAAAATTATTTAGACAATAAAATTACTTCTACTCTTAGTTTAGGAAATATTTATCTATACAAAAAAGATTTTAAAAATGCAGAAAGAACCTACTTCGATATTTCGATGTATGCTAAGCAAAATAATGATGATTATTATTATAGGATTGCAAATTATAATTTAGGAGACCTTTATCATTCATTAAAAAATTATGATAAAGCTTTGGTATTTTTAAAGAAGGTTGATTCTATGTCTGTTAAAGAAAAAAAAAACAGATAGAATTTCTTTTCAGTCCAATTATCTTCAGGCTAAAATTTATAGTGCAAAAAATGAACCCGAATTAGCTTTCAAATATTCTAAAATGTATTTAGATTCTTATGAAAAGTACGAAGGAGAATTAAGAGAAGAAGCTTTAGAAGTCAATTACAAACTGGGTACGGCGAATCTTAGCGATGAGATGATAAGCATTCAGGAAAAGTATAAGTACGAGGTTTTATGGAATAAAGCCCTTAAAGTTTTATATGTTATTTTGGTTGTTGGAATTGTGTTTTTCCTAATTAAAAATATTCGCGACAAAAATAAAGCACAGAAAAAAATGAATGCTTTAATTGAAGAATTTAAAGCTAATCTGGAGAAAAAAGAAATTGAAAAAGCTGAAATCGAAAAAGCAGCTGCAGAACAAAATATACTTGTTGAAACTCCAGAACTAGAAGATACATTACTTAAAAAGGAAAATGCAAACCTTAGTATTGATGAAGCTAAAGAAAATAAAATTGTAGAAAAATTATTGGCACTAGAAGAAAAATTAGAATACCTAAATCCTGATTTTACATTGTCTTATGTTGCCAAAAAAATCAAAACTAATACAACTTATTTGTCTTATGTTGTAAATAAACGATTTGGTAAATCTTTTGGAGAATATTCTAATGAGTTAAAAATTAATTATGTTATTAATCAAATGATTACAAACCACTTATATCGTAAATATTCAACACAGGCAATTGCAGAAAGTGTTGGGTTTAAGAATGCGGTTTCATTTGCAAAATCGTTTCGCAAAAGAACTGGAGTATCTCCAGCTCAATTTGCGAACAATATTTAAAGCTGTACTATTAACCATTTCCGTTTCCTCCAGTACCTTTAGCAGGATTGTTTTTTGGATCAACATCTTCTCCATCACCGCCTCGGATAACTTTTTGAGCTTCTTTATTTATTTTTTCTAATTGAAAGTCTTCAAATGTCAATTTTATATTTTTCATGTCGTATGTTTTTTAATTATTATTTACACTATTATAAATGAGGTTAACCATTTCCGTTTCCTCCAGTACCTTTAGCTGGATTGTTCTGCGGATCGACATCTTCTCCATCACCGCCTTTTATAACTTTTTGAGCTTCTTTATTTATTTTTTCTAATTGAAAATCTTTAATTGCCAATTTTATATTTTTCATGTCGTATGTTTTTTAATTATTATTTACACTATTATAAATGAGAGTTAACCATTTCCGTTTCCTCCAGTACCTTTAGCTGGATTGTTCTGCGGATCCACAGATTCTCCATCACCGCCTTTTATAACTTTTTGTGCTTCTGTGCTTATTTTTTCTATTTCAATATCTTTGATTTTCAGTGAATTATTTTTCATGTTTCTTTTTTTTGGATTGCTTTTTATACTATTTACTATGTATTTTAATTTTCTAGAAAGAATTAACCATTTCCGTTTCCTCCAGTACCTTTTACAGGATTGTTTGTGTCAGTAGGTGGTGGTGTTTGGCTGTCATTACCTCCGCCTTTAATAGCTTGCTGTTGTTGTTTAGAAATTGTTTCTGTTTCAAAATTTTCTAATGTGAATGCTGAATTTTTCATGTCTTTTAATTTTTTTGGATTTAAATTTAATACGATTAATCTTTCATAAAATTTTTAAGCAATTTTGTCATATTGCGATGAAAAAGCGCTAAAAATTGGTTTACGTTAAGAATTTTGGGTTGTTATTTACTTAAAAAAAAGCAATAAAATTGAACTTTATTTATAAGTTAAATCTTGTCAAATTATTTTTAAGCATTGCTTTTTTGGGGGGATTTTTGCTGCGAATTTGAGGTTGATTTTAGACTTTTTTTGAGTCATTTTAATCTCTTCTATTTTGTTTTTTCTTCTTCAAAACCATTCGATTTTGATACCATGTTTTTCATGTTTTTCGGTATTTAGATTATTGCTTTTCCAAAACTAGGCAAAAAGTAAAGCCGTTAATCGAAAATAGCCTTTCTGAGCTTTTTATACTAGATAATCAATCATAATATATTGTTTTACAGTAATTTATGTTGTGTACTATACTTGGTATAATTTATAAATTGTATGTGGTATAATTAATAAATTGTATATATGCATGCGATTTTTATCAATAAAAACTACAATATTTGCAGTGTAATTATGATTTAAAAACGATCAAAAGCGATGTTGAAACTGGTCCAAAAATTTCTACAAATTAATCGATACTCAGATATAAAAAATGAGTTCAAGGATCTGTTTTTGTCTCATCCCAATTATCCGAGTTTATTTGCGATTACAGATTCATTCGATTTGCTTTCTGTAGAGAATGCAGCAGTAAGAGTTTCGAAAGAGCAAATTGTAGATTTACCGTCTAATTTTTTGGCGTATTTTAAAGATGAATTGATATTGGTTGAAAAGACTAAAAGTGGTGTTCGAATTACGACTAACAAAAAAGGAACTCAAAAGTTATCTTATGATAAATTTCTTTTGGACTGGAATGGAGTAATTGTTGCTATTGAGCCAAATAATGTAGTTTCGAGAGATAATTTAAAAGTAGAATATAATTGGTTAAAATATTTTCTGCCTCTTGCCCTTCTTACAGGATTATCTTTTTTCTATAACGGCTTTGATTTATTTAGTACTATTTTTTTAGTAACATCAATTTTGGGTTTAATCGTGAGCATATTTATTGTTCAGGAGAAATGGGGTGTTAAAAACACTGTAATTTCAAAATTTTGTAATTTAAGTTCTAATTCTTCTTGTCACTCAGTAATTAGTTTTAATGACGATATAGCAAATAGATGGTTAAGCTTTTCAGATTTACCATTGCTTTTCTTTAGTTCAAGCATTATTGCAATTTTGGTACAGCCATTGAGTTCAGCAGTTTTTGTTGGGTTTTTAAGTCTGTTGGCAATTCCAGTAGTAGTTTGTTCTATTTGGATTCAGAAATTTGAAATTCAAAAATGGTGTGTTATGTGTTTAGCAGTATCATTTTTAATTGTAGTTCAAAGTGTTTTATGGTTTTCATCAGACCTATTTACATTGAGCTTTAGTTTAAGTGCTATTTTTCCTTATGTATTTTCTTTATTGCTTTTAATCCCGATTTGGGCAGCAGTTAAAGTGATGATTAGAAAAATGCTTGATAATGAAAGTTCATTAAAAGAACTTAAAAAGTTCAAAAGAAATTATTCTTTATTAAACTTCTTGTCTAAGAAAGTAAAATACACAAAAGGATTTGAAGATTTAAGAGGGTTGAACTTTGGAAATAAAAATGCAGCCGTAAAGCTTTCTATTATACTAAGCCCAAGCTGCGGACACTGTTATAAAACTTTTCAAGAAGCTTTTGATTTAGTATTGAAGTTTCCAGATAAAATATATTTGAACGTTCTTTTTAATATTAATCCAGAAAACAACGACAATCCTTATAAGGCAGTTGTTGAAAGACTTTTAACTATTAATAGAACAACGCCTGGAAAAACAGTAGAGGCAATTTCTGATTGGTACATTAAGAGAATGGTTCATAAAAAATGGCTTAAAAAATGGCCTGTTGAGTCAGTGAGTATGATGATTAGTCAGGAAATTCAAAAACAATATGATTGGTGTTCAATGAATAATTTTAATTACACACCAGTTAAAATTGTAAACGAAAGGTTATTTCCAAATGAATATGAGCTGAATGAGTTAAAATACTTCTTGAACGATTTTGTCGATGAAGTTCAAATTTTAGAAAAAACAGCATAAAGTGAAAACAGAATTTAAACTGTTTAAATAGAAATAATAACCCCTAAAACCTGCAGTTATGTTAAAGAATATTTTGAAGTTGAAAGGTGCAGTAGAATTATCTGCTAATGAGCAAAAAACAATAAACGGAAGTAACGCTCCTATTTGTGATGACGGATTTAAAGCTAAAAGATGTACAGAATTTGGAACAGTATCATCATATTGGGATTGTGTGCCAAATAATTATGTCGGAAGCTGTTAAGGAAATTTTTAAGCATCAAGTTTTTTACAGATTTGAGGCTTATACCCAGAAAACGTAAATAACCAATTATGTTAGAAAAGATTTTAAAAAGTAAAGAAACTAAAAAGCTGACAAAAAAAGAGCAGAAAAACATTTTGGCAGGTGAATATGCACTAGAACCAAATTGTAATAATCCTGCTGACGAAAAATATTATGCTTGCTAATTTGAATATTTAAATAGTAACAGAGACCAAAAAACTCTGTTACTATTAAAAATGAGATTAAAGATGTTAAAGAAAATTTTAAATCTGAACGGTGCTCAAAGTATTAATAAAAATGAGCAGAAAACCATGAGAGGAGGAATTCCTGAGTGCTGGATTTATGCCTTAGAAGCTGGATGCATTTTAATTTCATCAGACGAAACTTGTCCTTTAAATACCACATCAGGTATTTGCGATACAAGTCGTCTTTGTTGTTGATTTTTTTAACTTTTTTAGAAGTAATACGATATAGCCTTATTTAGAATTTAGTCATGTTTTTTTTGAATGTATAGGCGCTCGATCGTGGAACATTGAGCAAATTCTCAGTATTGATGATTGGTACTGGGATTCTTAGGAGTTGGCCGCTGTGTTAATTTTAATTGGTTAGGGTAAACCGCGGCCATGTCCTAAAGAAATTGTGTTACTGGTAATTTTGTTTTTAAATACCCAAACAGAGAAGATTTATATCTTCTCTGTTTTTTTATGGATTAACAAGAATTTTTTTTCTTAAATTGGCCTTGAATAAATCAAATTGAAATTGAAAAAATTCACTCATTACAGACAAGCCGATCATAAAGATTGCGGGCCGACATGTTTAAAGATAATAGCTAAATATTACGGTAAGACAATCAATATTCAGGAGTTGAGAGATTTTAGCGAAACAACTCGTGAAGGAAGTAATTTGCTTTTTTTGAGTGACGCTGCCGAGAAAATCGGTTTTAGGACTTTAGGGGTTAAATTGTCTGTAAAGAGAATAGAGGAAGCTCCGCTGCCATGTATTCTGCATTGGAATAAAGATCATTATGTTGTACTTTACAAAATAAAAAAAGGTAAATACTATATATCCGACCCCGCTTTTGGACTTTTAGAATATAATAAAGAAGATTTTGTTAAGTTCTGGATTGGTAATAATGCAGGCGATGAGACAAAGGAAGGAATTGCATTACTGATCGAAGCGACACCAAACTTTTTTCAATCTGATTTTGACAAAGAAGAAAATTCTGGTTTAGGATTTAAATTTCTTTTTAAATATTTATTTCAATACAAATCATTTCTTATACAGCTTGCAATTGGACTTGTAGCCAGCAGTCTGCTGCAGCTTATTTTTCCATTTTTAACCCAGAGTATAGTCGACGTCGGGATTCAGAATCAGAACATTCATTTTATCTATTTAATTCTTTTTGCAATGCTTTTTATTTTTGCAGGAAGAACTGGTTTGGAGTTAATTAGAAGCTGGATTTTACTTCATTTATCAACGAGAATCAATATTTCGTTAATTTCAGATTTCTTTATTAAATTAATGAATCTGCCTATTTCCTATTTTGATGTCCGCATGACAGGAGATATTATGCAGCGAATAAACGATCACCGCCGTATCGAGAGAATACTTACCACATCCTCTCTTAATGTGCTGTTTTCTGTAATAAATATGTTTATAATGGGAGCGGTTTTAGCCTATTTCAATCTGCAGATATTCCTAGTTTTCTTTTTAGGAAGCGTACTCTATTTTGCATGGATAACAATGTTCCTAAAAAGAAGAGAAGTTTTAGATTATAAACGTTTTGCAGAAGTTTCAAACGAACAGAGTAAAGTAATGGAGCTGATAAACGGCATGCAGGAAATAAAGCTTCATAATGCCGAAAAACAAAAACGCTGGGGCTGGGAGTATGTGCAGGCAAGACTTTTTAGGGTTTCAATAAAAGGCTTGGTTTTAGAACAGGCACAAACGATCGGTTCGTCGGTTATCAATGAGCTTAAAAACATTTTTATAATTCTTCTTTCTGCAAAACTTGTAATTGATGGATCCATTACATTAGGGATGATGCTCGCGATAAGCGCAATTGTTGGAAATTTAAATGGCCCAATTACTCAGTTAATAGAATTTGTTAGAGAATTGCAGGATGCTAAAATTTCACTTGCCAGATTATCCGAGATTCATCAAAAAGAAGATGAACTGCAGCAGGAAGTGCACCAGACAACTGAAGTGCCGAATGATGTTGATATTGAGATTAAAAATCTTTCGTATCGTTATTTAGGGTCGGATATTCCAGTATTGGATAATTTAAGTTTAATCATCCCGGCCAATAAAGTAACTGCAATTGTGGGTGTCAGCGGAAGCGGTAAAACAACCCTGATGAAACTGCTTTTGAAATTTTACGAACCCGAAAAAGGAGAGGTTTTAATTGGAAATGCACAGCTTAAAAATATATCTCAAAAAGCCTGGAGGTCAAATATTGGTGCTGTGATGCAGGAAGGCTTTATTTTTAGTGATACAATTGCTAATAATATTGCTTTTGGAGTAGACAGGATAGATAAAGAAAGATTAATCTACGCTTCAGATGTGGCAAATATTAAAGAATACATCAGCAGTCTGCCGTTGGGTTTTAATACTAAAATAGGAGCGGAAGGTATTGGAATGAGCACAGGCCAGAAGCAGCGACTTCTTATTGCCAGAGCTGTTTATAAAAACCCAGAAATACTTTTCTTTGATGAGGCTACTTCTGCATTAGATGCCAATAATGAGAAAGAAATAATGAAAAAATTAGATATTTTTTTCAAAGATAAAACGGTAATCGTAATTGCGCATCGATTGAGTACTGTTATGAATGCAGATCAGATTGTGGTTTTAGATAAAGGAAAAATTATCGAAATCGGAAGTCATTCAGCATTAGTAGAACAGAAGGGAAATTATTTTGAACTGGTTAGAAATCAACTGCAATTAGGAAATTAATCATGGCTGAAGATACATTTGAGTTAAGAAGCGAAGAAGTTCAGGATATCCTGACCAAAGTACCGCATTGGATGATCCGATGGGGAACAGTGCTGATATTTGCCATAATTGTAATGCTGTTTTTTGTTTCCTGGTTTGTCAAATATCCAGATGTTGTGCATACCGAAATCGTAATTACCACTAATATTCCTCCTGAGAGAATTGTTTCGAAATCTTCTGGTCGTATTGAGGCAATTTTGGTAAAAAACAAAACTTTGGTTCCTAAAAACAGCACGCTAGCCATCATTGAAAATACCGCTGACTACAAGGATGTTTTTTTATTAAAAAGCATTGTAGATAGCTATGATATTAATGCTAAAAAAGTATTTCCGTTTGCGATGCTGAAAAATAAACAGCTAGGTGAAATAGAAAGTGCCTTTGCTGTTTTTCAGAAAGATTATCAGGCTCAGGAATTAAACGAAAATCTGCATCCTTTTGAAATTGAAAGCAGGGCGCAGAGCTCAGAGAAAATCCAGATCAAAGAAAGACTGGATATTCTCCAGCAGCAAAAGGTAATTAATGAAAGTGAACTGGAACTGCAGAAAAATGAAATAGCGCGTTTTGAAGTTTTATTCAATAAAGGAATTATTTCTGCTCAGGAAATGGAATTGAAGAAACTGGGCTATCTTCAGGCAATGAAGAGTTATAAAAGCCTTTTAACCTCGATTTCCCAATTAAGGTCCTCTTTGATCGACAATACAAAATCGAGCCAAAATTCGCACATAAATAGCACAAAAGAGGAGGTTAATCTTGGAAGGAGTATGGCGCAGTCATTTTATCAGCTGAAAAAAGTGATAAAAGACTGGGAACTTGCTTATACATTAAAATCTTCTGTAAGCGGGGTTGTTACTTTTCTGCAGGTTTGGAACGAAAATCAGACTATAAATGTGGGGGATAATGTTTTCTCTATAATTCCAGATGCTAAAAACAGTTTTGTTGGAAAAGTAAAAGCTCCTGCTCTGAATTCAGGAAAAATAAAAGTAGGGCAGAGAGTCAATATCCGGCTGGCCAATTATCCTGATAGAGAGTTTGGTGTATTAAAAGGTGAAATCAAAAATATTTCATTAGTGCCCGATAAAGATGGAAACTTATTGCTGGACGTCGCACTTCCAAACGGCTTAAAAACATCCTATAATAAACAAATTATTTTCCAGCAGGAAATGAAAGGAAGTGCCGAAATTGTGACAGAAGATTTACGATTAATTGAAAGAATCTTGTATCAATTTAAAAGTATATTTGAACAAGTTTAGAATTTCAAATAAAAATCCTTAGTTAGTTCGATATATTCTGGAGTATAAACATGTCTGTCGATTTCGATAACTAATTCATCGATTTCAATTGTGGAAACTTCATTGCGGCTAAAAGCCAGTAAACTTCGCTTAATTTCTGATTTTGGAGTGCCTTTTACCCTTGTGATTTTTATTGGGTACAATTCAGTTTCTTTTGCTAAAGCGATGAATTTTTCTTCTTCTTTAAAAGGAATAATTATAGCAAGTATTCCGTTTTCTGAAAGCAATAAATCTGCAGCTTCGACGATTTCTTCAAAAGGCATTGCATCTTGAAACCGTGCTAAATCTCTCTGTTCATTCTCTGTTTTGTAATTTTCAGCATAAAAAGGAGGATTCGAAACAATCAAATCATATTCGTCTTCAGGTTCTTCGATAAATTCGTCTAAACCAGCATGAAAGCAAAATAAACGATCTCCCCAAGAAGAACTTTCAAAATTTTCAACGGCTTGTTCATAAGCATCTTCATCAATTTCAAGAGCATCGATTTGTTCAGCATGAGTTCGCTGAGCCAGCATCAAAGCTATAATTCCTGTTCCTGCACCAATATCCAAAATACTAAACGGATTGTGATTTGTTGGAGCCCAAGCACCCAATAAAACGCCGTCTGTACCAACTTTCATTGCACAACGATCTTGATTAATGGTAAATTGCTTAAATGAAAACATAAGTGAAAAATTCCAATTTTTTTTAAATTCCAAATTCCAACCAAATAGTGTAAATTCCAAAAACGAAATTCTCAAACCAAATGAAAGCAGTAAATCAGTATGATTTATTGTTGGCAAAAGTAAGATTAAAATCTTAATAATTATTTTGAAGTTTTCGTGATTATTGCTGATAAAATTTTACGCAATTCTTCTACTTCAAATAATAAAGAATCAGAAATCATTCTTTGATCAGGGTTTAGTTCGTGTAATAAGCGCAGCCAGAATTTAGATTCTTTGGCTTCTTTTCGGGATATTTTAAGTCTAAATATTAAATCTTTATCACCTAATTTTTCATTCGCTTCAATGTAGTTTGCTCCCACAGAACCAGACGATCTTATTAATTGTTTACCGTCTTCAACATTGGATGTTGTTTTCGATAAAGTTCTAATATATGTTCGACATTCTTTTGCAAACAAGAAAGTCCTCTCTTCTAAATCATAGGGTTTATTCATAAAGAAAATAATTTTCAAATTTTTTAAATTCCAATATTTGAAGTTCAAAAATAAGAATTTATATTTATGTAAGTTTTTTCTTTAATAAAAATATAAAGCCATAAAACTTCGATACCAAATTAGAATTTGGAATTTCATTCTAGTTTGGAATTTGAAATTTTAAAAAATTGGAATTTAAACCTAAAGGTACATCTCCACAAGACCTTCTGGAAGATCCATGATTACTTTTTTGTTGTCGCGGTCAATCTTTACCAAGAAATGGTCGATCATTGGAACTAAGATTTCCACTTCACCATTTAAAACTTCAAAAAGTGGTTGAGCAGTTGAGTCATTAATAGAAGTTATTTTTCCGAAAACACCTAAACGTTTGTCTTCGATTTCAAAACCAATAACTTCGTGGAAATAGAATTTGTTACCTGTAAGTTTTGGTAACATGGTTAAAGGAAGATAAATCGCGTTACCAACTAGGGCATCTGCTTCTTCCTCTGTATTTACATCTTCAAAACGAACTCTTAGAAAGTCGTTTTTATGTAAAGAACTTGTTTCAATAAAAAAAGGAACCAAGTGTTTGTTGTGTTCAACAAACACTGATTCCAGATTTTCGTATAACTCAGGTTCATCCGTATCTAAATAGATTAGGACTTCACCTTTGAAACTAAATTTTTTAGCGATTTTACCTAAATAAAAACATTCTTCTTTACGCATTCTCGCTAAGTAAAATTATGCTTCAGTTGTTTCGTTATTCTCTTCAGCAGCAGGAGCTTCTTCAGTTGCAGCTTCAACTTCAGCAACTTCTTCTTCTTCAACTGCAGGAGTTGCAGCAGCGATAGCATCAGCTTCAGCCTGAGCTGCAGCAGCTAAACGTTTAGCATTAACTTCTTGTTCAGCTTTTAAAGCTTTAGCTTTAACATCAGCTTGTGCTTTTGATAAACCATCTTTTTTAGCATCAACTTTTCCAGCTTTAGCCTCTAACCAAGCAGCTAATTTAGCGTCAGCTTGCTCTTGAGTTAAAGCTCCTTTACGGATACCTCCATCAAGGTGGTGTTTCAATAAAGCACCTTTGTAAGAAAGGATTGCTCTAGCAGTATCAGTTGGTTGAGCACCATTGTGTAACCATTTAACTGCGCTGTCAAGGTCTAACTCAACAGTTGCTGGGTTTGTGTTTGGATTGTAAGTACCGATTTTCTCTAAGTATTTACCATCTCTTTTTGAGCGTGCATCTGCAGCTACAACCCAGTAAAAAGGTTTTCCTTTTTTACCGTGTCTTTGTAATCTAATTTTTACTGACATAATCTTATGATTAAATTTTGAGGTACTCGACCTCTGTTAATTAAGGGCGCAAAGATATAATTTTTTTATCAATAATGCGTTTCAAAAAGTATTAAATATCTTTAAGATAAATTTTTACCATTTTTTTGGCTGTTTTTGCTTTTCCTTTCAAACGTTTATTAATTGTAATGCGGTATTTTTGTGCCAAATTCATCCTAAGAATATGAAAAAATACTTTTACTTTTTACCACTTATATTTTTACTAACATCATGCACAGAGGATATTAGGTTTAATAATCCTGCTTTTCAAACTTTAAAAGATAATGTTTTTTGGAGGGCTCAGAGCTATAAGTCGGGAACAGAAACAACTGGAATTTTTGTTGTTGAAGGTTCTTTGGGTTATGAAAAAATAAGTTTTCAGCTCCCTGCACCATCTCAAAAAACATATATTTTGGGTGTAGATGATGTTACAAAAGCGACATTTAAAAATACTTATCCAGGACAAGAAGAAGAATTTACTACTGGAGAAGGCAAAGGCAGTGGGCAAATTATAGTTACAGAATACAATACTATTGATAAGACAATTTCGGGTACATTTAAATTTACAGCCATTAATGTAAATAATGGTGCTGAAAAAAAAGAAATACATTTTACAGAAGGTGTTTTCTATAAAATCCCCGTTGAACTAGATCCTAAATTTACCATAGATTAAGGTTTTTGAGGCTTTTTAGGTTTTAAAATCAAAATAAAAACATAAATAAACTAATATATAGTAGATTACAGAATAATAAGAGTACATTTGCTTATTATTATAAATAAATATCTATGAATATTTTTGTTGGAAGCCTTCCATTCAGTATTGAGGAAGCAGATTTAAGAGAGTCTTTTGAGGCTTATGGAACAGTTGACTCTGTTAAAATTATTACTGATAAATTTACTGGAAGAAGTAAAGGCTTTGGTTTTGTTGAAATGCCAAATGATAGCGAAGCTCAGAAAGCTATCGACGAATTGAACGGTGCTGTTGTTTCAGGACGTACAATCGTTGTTAATAAGTCTGAGCCAAAACCAGAAGGCGAAAGAAGAAGTTTTAATAACAACCGTGGAGGAGACTCTCGTGGAAGTTATGGAAACAACCGTGGAGGAAATGACCGCGGAAACAGAGGAGGATATTAATATTTTTTTTCTACAATATGAAAGGGATCAACGCAAGTTGATCCCTTTTTTTGTTTAAAGTTTCAGGTTTCAAGTTCGAGCAACTTGGAACTTTAAACCTGAAACAAAAATTAACTAATTATACATTCGCAGCTAACCAGTCACCAACTTCTTTAGTTCCGTATGCTTTGCCTCCATTGGCTAAATCTTCGGTAACTACTCCAGCTTCTAGAGCCTTGTTTACTGCATCTCTCATTGCTTTTCCTTCTTCCATCAATCCGAAATTTTCGAACATCATAGCAGCAGATAAAATAGTAGCCATTGGGTTTGCTATGTTCAATCCTGTAGCTTGCGGGTAAGAACCGTGAATAGGTTCAAACAAAGATACTTCAGCTCCCATAGAAGCAGAAGGCATTAATCCCATTGAGCCAGAAATTACAGAAGCTTCATCTGTTAAAATATCTCCAAATAAGTTTTCAGTAATCAATACATCATAAGAGTTTGGCCATTGTACTAAACGCATAGCAACCGCATCAACAAATTCGTAGCTCACTTCAACTTCTGGGTAATCTTTTTCCATTGCCTGAACTGTTTCTCTCCATAAACGTGAAGTTTCTAGAACGTTAGCTTTGTCAACGCAGCATAATTTTTTAGAACGTGTCATTGCTAATTCGAAACCTTTTTTAGCCAAACGCTGCACTTCAGCTCTTGTGTAAACACAGTTGTCAAATGCAGTATCGCCATTGTCTCTTCTTCCTTTTTCACCAAAGTAAATACCGCCAGTTAATTCTCTTAAGAAAACTAAGTCAGTTCCTTCGATTCTTTCTCTTTTTAATGGAGATTTATCTAATAACGAAGGGAATGTAAAAGTTGGTCTCACGTTTGCGAACAAACCTAACGCTTTACGCATTTTTAACAAACCTTGTTCTGGTCTTACAGGTGCAGAAGGATCATTATCGTATTTAGGGTGGCCGATTGCTCCAAAAAGAACTGCATCAGCATTTTTGCAAATCTCGTGTGTTGCATCTGGATAAGGTTCGCCTACTGCATCAATTGCAGCAGCTCCAGTTAAAGCTGGTTTCCAAGTGATTTCATGTCCGAATTTTTTTGCAATAGCATCAGATACTTTTACAGCTTCATTTATTACTTCTGGTCCGATTCCGTCTCCAGCTAAAAGGGCTATGTTTAATTTCATTCTATGTGTTATTTAAGATTCTAAGGTTCTGAGTTGCTAAGATTCTAAGGTTTTTATTCTTAGTGACTTAATTTTTTTTAAAAGGTTCCAAGGTTCTGAGTTGCTAAGATTCTAAGGTCAAAGAAAAAATCTTAGTAACTTAGAATCTTAGTCTCTTAGCACCTTAGGCTATTACGTTAAGCATTTTCTGCGTTGCAATAATCGCTGCAACGGTTTGATCTGAGTCTAATCCGCGGGTTTTGAATTCTTTTCCGTTGTTGACCCATGTAATGATGGTTTCGCACAAGGCATCAGAACTACTTCCTGGCGGGATTCTTACTGCATAATCAATTAATTTTGGGAGCGTTAATTTTTTGCTTTTATAGATTTTGGATAAAGCATTCATAAAAGCATCAAACTGACCGTCTCCCTGTGCATTTTCTTCGATGATTTCCTCGCCAAATTTTAAACACAAAGTGGTCGATGGACGCATTCCCTTTGAGTGTACTAATATATAGGACTCAATTTTTATTTTTTCTTCGTAAGTATGACTGTCCAAAACATCTGAAATAATGTATGGAAGGTCTTCCTTAGTTACAGTTTCTTTTTTGTCGCCCAATTCGATAATTCTTTGGGTAACCAATTTTAGATCTTCATTGTTTAGTTTTAAACCTAATTCCTGAAGATTTTTTTCGATATTGGCTTTTCCAGAAGTTTTTCCGAGAGCATATTTTCTTTTTCTTCCAAAACGTTCTGGAAGTAAATCATTAAAATATAAATTGTTTTTATTGTCTCCATCGGCGTGTATTCCAGCTGTTTGTGTAAAAACATTATCGCCGACAATTGGCTTATTGGCAGGAATTCTATAACCTGTAAAAGTTTCCACTAATTTACTGACCGTATATAAAGATGTCTCTTTAATATTAATGCTTACTTCTGGCAGATAATCGTTTATAACAGCAACAGTACTTTCAAGGGGTGCGTTTCCAGCACGTTCTCCCATTCCGTTTACCGTAACGTGAAGTCCGTTTACTCCAGCTTTTATGGCTTCCATAACATTAGCGATACTTAAATCGTAGTCGTTATGAGCATGAAAATCAAAATGAATTTGAGGATATTTTGCTCTAATTTTCGAAATAAATTCAAAAGTCAAAGACGGAATTAAAACTCCTAAAGTATCGGGAAGTAAAATTCTTTTTACGGGCTGCGTTGCTAGAAAATCCAGAAATTGAAAAACATATTCAGGAGAATTTCGCATTCCGTTGCTCCAGTCTTCCAGATAAACATTCGTTTCAATATTATTTTCTTTAGCTAAAGCTATTATTTGAGCGATTTCAGAAAAATGCTGTTCTGGTGTCTTTTTTAATTGATGTGTTAAGTGGTTCATTGAACCTTTTGTTAACAAATTTTGCACTTTAGCACCAGCTTTTTTCATCCAATCAATTGAAACACCTCCGTCAACAAATGAAAGCACTTCGATTCTGTCAATATAACCGCGTTCTTCAGCCCACGAAGTAATGCCTTTTACAGCTTGAAATTCTCCTTCGCTTACGCGTGCTGAAGCAATTTCGATTCTATCAATATTTAATTCTTCCAGCAATAATTGCGCAATGGTTAGTTTTTCTGCAGCAGAAAAAGATACTCCTGAGGTTTGTTCACCATCACGAAGCGTCGTATCCATTATTTCAATTTTTCTTTTTTCCATATTGATGTTTCTAACGGGTCGAATATTATTAATATCCTATTTAATTTTGATGCTGATTTTACGGATTCGCTTTACGAAGACGCTGATAAAACGGATTTTTTTATATTGAATAGAATAAAATCCGTGGCAATCCGCGCTTTTGCGAAAGGAAATCAGTTTCATCCGCGTCCTATTATTCTAGAAAGACCCGACTGGTCTTTGAAACCTGTCGGGTCTAATATCCTGAATGAGATTTCTATTTAGTAAGGAAGTTTATCAGCGAAAGCTTTAATATCTTCTTTCATATCTTGTAAATAATCAACATCATCAAAGCCATTAATCATATTGTTCTTTTTGTAACCGTTAATAGCAAAAGATTCTTGCTGACCAGTTGACAATAAAGTAATAGTCTGTTCTGGTAGATTGATTTCTAATTCTGTTTTAGGATCAGCTTCAATCGCTTTGAAGATATTTTCCAAAAACTCTGGGCTAATTTGTACTGGTAAAACTCCAATATTCAAACAGTTTCCTTTAAAGATATCAGCAAAGAAACTAGAAACTACAGCTCTAAATCCGTAATCGTAAACTGCCCAAGCAGCATGCTCTCTAGAAGATCCTGAACCGAAGTTTTTTCCTCCCACAAGGATTTTTCCAGAGTAAGTTGAATCATTTAAAACGAAATCTGCTTTTGGAGTATCGTCTCCGTTGTATCTCCAGTCTCTAAAAAGATTGTCTCCAAAACCTTCACGTTTTGTAGCTTTTAAGAAACGAGCTGGAATAATTTGATCTGTATCAACGTTCTCAATTGGCAGCGGCACTGCACTGCTGGTAAGTATATTAAATTTATCGTATGCCATTTGATTTTTGATTTTAGATTAACGATTTCTGATTTTAGATTTATTGCTAGAATGTAAAATTGTAATCGTTAAATTTTTTTGTAAAATGTAAATTGAAATTTTAGAAGATTTTTTAATGAAGTGTGCCGAAATCTTAAATCAGAAATCGTTAATCTTCATTCATAAATCTTTAAAAAAGCTCTCTTGGGTCTGTTAGTTTTCCTGTAACCGCAGCGGCTGCAGCCATAATTGGACTTGCAAGAAGCGTTCTTGATCCAGGACCTTGACGGCCTTCAAAGTTTCTGTTTGAAGTACTCACTGCATATTTTCCAGCAGGAACTTTGTCATCGTTCATTGCTAGACAAGCAGAACAACCCGGCTGACGTAATACGAAACCAGCTTCTGTCAAAATATCTAAAATTCCTTCTTCTTTAATCTGAGCTTCAACAACGTGAGAACCTGGAACTAACCAAGCGGTAACATTATCTGCTTTTTTTCTTCCTTTTACAATTTCAGCGAAAGCTCTAAAATCTTCAATACGTCCGTTTGTACAACTTCCTAAGAAAACATAATCAATTGGTTTTCCAATCATCACATCATCTTCGTGGAAGCCCATGTAGGCTAAAGATTTTTTATACGTTTCCTCACCGCCTTCGACTTGGTTGGCATTCGGAATATGTTTTGTAATACCAATTCCCATTCCAGGGTTAGTACCATAAGTAATCATTGGTTCGATATCTTCCGCTTTAATGTTTAATTCGGCATCAAAAACAGCATCAGCATCCGTTTTAAGAGTTTTCCAATATTCAACAGCTTTTGTCCAAGCTTCACCTTTTGGAGCATATAATCTTCCTTCAAGGAAATCGAAAGTAGTTTGGTCAGGAGCGATCATTCCGCCGCGAGCACCCATTTCGATACTTAAATTACAAACTGTCATACGGCCTTCCATAGTCATGTTTTCAAAAACATCACCAGCATATTCAACAAAATATCCTGTTCCTCCGGAAGTAGTTAATTGAGCGATAATATAAAGTGCAACGTCTTTTGGACCAACACCTTTGCTTAATTGACCGTTTACGTTAATACGCATTTTCTTTGGTTTAGGCTGCATAATACATTGAGTAGAAAGCACCATTTCAACCTCAGAAGTTCCGATACCAAAAGCAATTGCTCCAAAAGCACCGTGAGTAGATGTATGCGAATCCCCGCATACAATAGTAGCACCTGGCAAAGTAATTCCGTTTTCAGGACCAACTACGTGTACAATTCCATTTTTTTGATGACCTAATCCCCAGTGAGAAATTCCGTATTCGATTGCATTGTCTTCAAGAGCTTTAAGCTGATTAGCAGAAAGCGGATCCTGAACTGGTAAATGTTGGTTTATGGTTGGTGTATTGTGATCTGCAGTTGCAAAAGTACGTTCTGGATATAGTACGTTAACGCCTCTTGATTTTAATCCTAAAAAAGCAACAGGACTCGTAACTTCGTGAATGAAATGGCGGTCAATAAAAAACACATCTGGTCCATCTTCAATTTTACGCACTACATGTGAATCCCATACTTTGTCAAATAATGTCTTACTCATTTTTATTTTTTTTAATTGTAATTTCTATAACCACAGCAATCTCCTGTTCATTATAATAGCAAAACAAAAGTAAAAAAAGATAGAAAAGCGTCAATTTCAATATTTCATTATATACGATACCCAAATTAAATTACAAATTGCGAAACTGCTTTTATGCATTAAAATTTGAAAGAAAAATGATAAAGAAATTGATTTTGATTTTCTTTTTCGGCTTTAATTTTCCTTGTTTGTTTTTTGTTTTAATAGTTTGCAAATTTATCTCAAAATCGCTATAAAATATAAGGATTTAATTAAAAAAATCTAACAAAATGAATAAAAATAGTAATAATTGTTAGTTTTGATTTCTGTGTGCAAACTATGCTTTTGCGGTTTTTTAAAGCTTTTAAAGGAGTTTTATGGACATTATTTAGATTCAATAAAGTATCAAAATACTACGACATCCAAGAAGTATATTTTTATAAAATTTTATGTTTTTTTTAGTCAAAAAGGGAATTTTTGCTGCTAATAATTTTGAAAATTAGTTCAATGAATTTTTAAATTCGAGAGGAGTAAGGTTTGTTTTCTTTTTAAATAATTTACTAAACGACTGTGGATATTCAAAACCCAGTTGATACGCAATTTCTGCGACTGAAAGATCGGTAGTAATTAGGAAATCCTTTGATTTTTCAATTAGTTTTGAATGAATGTGCTGCTGTGTATTCTGTCCGGTTAAATTGCGGAGCATGTCACTTAGGTAGTGAGTAGACACGTTAATTTTGGAGGCAAGAAAATCTACTGTTGGTAAACCGTCTTTTAGGGTTTCGGCATTATTTATATAATTATCCAGCGTTTCTTCAACTTTGATTAATAAGTCATGACTGATTGTTTTTCTGGTAATAAATTGACGTTTATAAAAACGATTACTGTAATTCAGCAAAACATCAATATACGAAACAATTACATCCTGGCTCATTTCGTCTATAGCGTTCCGAAGTTCAGTGTCAATACTGTTTAATAAACCTATAATAATTGTTTTTTCGCTGTCAGAAAGATGCAGTGCTTCGTTGGTGTCATAAGAAAAGAAACCATATTTCTTGATGTTTTTCCCTAAAGGATAATTTCGAATAAAATCTGGATGAAAAAGCAGCGTATAACCGCCATATTCAGCACCTTCTTCATTTTCGGTAAAGATTAGCTGATTGGGAGAAGAAAATAATAATCCGCCTTCATTAAAATCATAAAAACCTTGTCCGTAACCCATTTTTCCATTGGTAGAAAATTTATAAGATATCTTATAAAGATCAAGTAAAAAGGCATAGTTTGCCAAATCTTCACTTATAATCAATTGTGTATTGTCTATTAAACTCACCATCGGATGAAGAGGTTTTGGCAGTTTAAGCAGGTCATGAAACTGCGATATAGAGGAAATCTTTGCAGGGTTATTTTTTTTCTTTTCCATAATATAAAAATATAAAATATGACATTAAAAGACTAATGAGGCTTTCCGAAAAGTATTAAACAAGCTCTTTGATTTATGAAACATCAGCTTCGGAGAAGCGAAATATTTTTAATACTGTTGTATTTCGCTCCGCTGGAGCTTAATAAAAAGAACGTAAAATACTTTTTGGATTGCCTCATCAGGAATTATTATGCTTCAAAAAACTGTTTTCCAAATGCAGTACGAAAAACTTCGTCGCCTTGTTCCAATCTTTGCTGGTACAGTGCTTTAGCATCTTCTCCGGCTACATATCTTAATTTAGTTTTTCCGTCTGTAGCGGCTTCGTAAACTACATCTGCAATTTGTTCTGCAGTTGATGCCATTTCAAACATTGCATCTACATTTTTAAACATTTTGTCTGCCATTGCCTGATATTCAGGTTTAACTCCGGTGTCAAGAGAACCATGAAGAAATTCTGTTTTGATCCCTCCTGGAGAAACTGTTTTAATATTTATTCCAAATGGATTTAATTCATAAGCCATGCTTTCGCTCCAGCCTTCTAACCCCCATTTTGTTGCGTGATAAATTGATCCTAAAGGAAAAGAAATCAATCCGCCAATTGAAGTTGTTGAAATAAATAATCCGCTTTTTCTTTCTCTGAAATACGGGATAAAAGCATTTGTAACACGAATTACTCCCAATAAATTAGTATTCAATTGTTTTGTGATCTGATCATCTGAAAAGCTTTCTAGAGGGCCAATTAAACCATAACCAGCATTGTTAAAGACAATATCGATGTGACTAATTTCAAGTGCTTTTTGAACTGTATTTTGTATTTGATCGTAATCTGTAACATCTAATGGTAATAGCGTTACGTTCTTTAAATTAGAAAGTTCTGTTTCTTTTTCTGGAGTTCTCATAGTTGCAATTACATTCCATCCTTTTTCGTGGAATAATTTTGCTGTTGCTTTTCCTAAACCTGATGATGCACCTGTGATAAAAATTGTTTTCATGATTATTATTTTTTAATTGTTATAATTTGATGAAGCAAAGTTCAGGATACATCACAGTTTAAAAGTGTTCATTTTGGTGTAATGAGTGTTCAAAATGAATAATCGATGATTTAACGTAAAATTATAACGCGGATGACACGGATTTGCTTTGCAAAAACGCTGATTAAAACGGATTTTGTATTTTATCTGAAAAATCCGTTTTAATCAGCGTCTTCGTGATAACGAATCCGTATCATCCGCGTTGAAATCTATATTTTGAGTTTTTTAAGAATTACATTTTACAAGGTGTTAAAAGTGCTTTTGTTAACAACTTTCACTTCGTTATTTCTTTAAAAAAAGCGTAAATTTGAATTCTCTCCATAATTTGCAAAGCGATTTTTTACGTTCCATATAATCAGATGGTTATATTGGAAAAGTTTGGAATTTGGAATTTAATTTTTGCTATTTAAACATATGTATTTAATATTCGATACCGAAACAACCGGATTACCAAAACGATGGGATGCCCCGATAACCGATTCTGATAACTGGCCTCGCTGTATACAGATCGCTTGGCAGCTTCATGACGAAATGGGACAGCTTATTGAGCATCAGGATTATTTGGTAAAACCAGAAGGATTTAATATTCCGTATGATGCCGAACGTATTCACGGAATCTCGACTGAATTGGCTGAAGCCGATGGAATCTCTTTGGCCGAAGTTTTAGAAAAATTCAACATCGCTTTAAGCAAAACCAAATTTATCGTTGGTCAGAATTTAGGTTTCGACGTTAATATTATGGGAGCTGAATTTCACAGAATGGGCGTGGATTCTCCTATGGGTACAATGCCGGTTTTGGATACATGTACAGAAGTTACGGCTTCGTTATTGCAGCTTCCTGGAGGTCGTGGAGGAAAATTCAAACTTCCAACCTTAACAGAATTACACAGTTATCTTTTCAATCAGCCATTCGCGGAAGCGCACAACGCAACTGCCGACGTTGAGGCAACTACGCGTTGTTTCTTGGAATTGGTAAGAAGAGAAGTTTTTACCAAAGAAGAATTAGACGTTCCGAAGGAATATTTTAAAGAATTTCAAGATAGAAATCCGCAGGAATTTAAACTGATTGGTTTAAAGCATATCAATTTAAAAGCGGCTTCTGAAAAAGTTAGGGAACAAATCAAAGCTTTACAAGTTGATGATACTCCAGCTGTAGTTTCAGAATCTGATAAAGCAGATTTTAAAGCAGCAAAATTTGCTCATTTACACAATCATACACAGTTTTCGGTTCTGCAGTCCACTATCGGAATCGGAAATATTGTTGCGGCTGCAGCCAAAAACGGAATGCCGGCAGTTGCCATGACGGATACCGGAAACATGATGGGAGCTTTTCACTTTGTGAGCGCCGTTATGAACCATAACAAAGCAGCATCTGGAAAAAACAAAGCTCTGGTTGAAGCAGGAGAAGAACCAACAGAAACTGAGGTAAAACCAATTGTTGGCTGTGAATTTAATATCTGTGAAAATCATTTAGATAAAAGCAAAAAAGACAACGGTTATCAGGTTGTTTTACTGGCGAAAAATAAAGCTGGTTACCATAATCTGGCGAAAATGGCTTCGATTGCTTACACGGAGGGATTTTATTATGTTCCGAGAATTGACCGAAAAATTGTGGAGCAATACAAAGCAGATATCATGGTCTTGTCTGGGAATTTATACGGAGAAATTCCGAGTAAAATCTTGAATATTGGTGAAAATCAAGCAGAAGAAGCTTTAATTTGGTGGAAAGAACAATTTGGCGAAGATTTCTATTTAGAGGTAATGCGCCACAATCAGGAAGATGAAAATCGCGTAAACAAAACCCTGATTGAGTTTTCGCAAAAGTATAATGTCAAATTAATTGCGACCAACAATACTTATTATTTAAACAAAGAAGATGCCAATGCACACGATATTTTACTTTGTGTAAAAGACGGTGAAAAGCAGGCAACACCTATTGGACGCGGGCGAGGATATCGCTACGGACTTCCAAATCAGGAATATTATTTCAAGTCGGAAGAAGAGATGAAAAAACTCTTTGCCGATTTGCCAGAAGCGATTATCAATATTCAGGAAATTATAGATAAGGTTGAAGGATATTCTCTTTATCGAGATGTATTGCTTCCGAAATTTGATATTCCAGAAGAATTTATGGTTCCCGAAGATGAAGCAGACGGCGGTGTTAGAGGGGAAAATAAATACCTGCGACACCTTACTATGGAAGGTGCCAAAAGAAGATATGGCGAAATTACAGAATCGATTCAGGAACGTTTGGATTTTGAATTATTAACGATTTCGAATTCTGGATATCCGGGTTACTTTTTGATCGTACAGGATTTCATTGCCGAAGCCAGAAAAATGGACGTATCGGTAGGGCCAGGTCGTGGATCTGCAGCGGGTTCTGCCGTTGCATACTGCCTCGGAATCACCAATATTGACCCTATTAAATACGACTTACTTTTTGAGCGTTTCCTTAATCCTGACCGTGTATCGATGCCCGATATTGATATCGATTTTGATGACGAGGGTCGTGGACGTGTAATGGATTACGTAATCAATAAATATGGTCAAAAACAGGTAGCTCAGATTATCACTTATGGTAAAATGGCAACCAAATCGGCAATTCGTGATACCGCTCGTGTATTGGATTTACCTTTGTTCGAAGCCGACAGAATTGCCAAACTGATTCCGGGAATGATGCCGTCAAAATGGAATTTGGCGCGTTTTATTTCTGAAAGTGAAGAAGAGGTAAAAAAAGCACTTCGTTCTGACGAGTTTGATAATGTAAAAGAATTAATCGCGATTGCCAATGAAGATGATTTGGCAGGAGAAACCATTCAGCAGGCAAAAATCCTGGAAGGATCAATGCGTAATACTGGAATTCACGCCTGCGGGGTAATCATTACGCCGTCGGATATTACGAATTATGTTCCCGTTACTACCGCAAAAGATTCTGATTTATATGTAACCCAGTTTGATAACTCGGTTGCAGAAAGTGCCGGACTGCTTAAAATGGACTTCTTGGGTCTGAAGACCCTTACGCTGATAAAAGATACCGTTAAACTGGTAAAATATAGAACAGGAATTGATTTAGATCCAGATAATTTCCCGATTGATGATGAAGAAACGTATGCGCTTTTCCAAAGAGGTGAAACGGTAGGTATTTTCCAATACGAGTCACCTGGAATGCAGAAATACATGAAAGATCTGAAACCAACAGTTTTTGGAGATTTAATTGCGATGAATGCACTTTATCGTCCAGGACCTTTGGAGTATATTCCGTCTTTCGTTCGAAGAAAAAATGGTGACGAAGAAATTAAATACGACTTAGATGCCTGTGCCGAATATTTGTCTGAAACCTACGGAATTACAGTTTATCAAGAGCAGGTAATGCTTTTGTCTCAGTCTTTGGCAGGATTTACAAAGGGTGAGGCCGACGTTTTGCGTAAAGCGATGGGTAAGAAACAAAAAGACGTACTAGATAAAATGAAGCCGAAGTTTGTGGAACAAGCTGCTGCTAAAGGTCACGATGCCAAAATTCTGGAGAAAATCTGGAAAGACTGGGAAGCCTTTGCGAGTTACGCCTTCAACAAATCCCACTCGACTTGTTATGCTTGGATTGCGTATCAAACGGCTTATTTGAAAGCACATTATCCTGCAGAATATATGGCGGCGGTACTTTCAAATAACATGAATGATATTAAACAAGTATCATTTTTCATGGAAGAATGTAAACGTATGGGATTACAGGTTTTGGGTCCTTGCGTAAATGAATCGTATTATAAATTTACGGTAAATGATGAATACGCAGTTCGTTTCGGAATGGGAGCGATTAAAGGTGTGGGTTCTGGAGCCGTTGAAACTATTGTAGCCAACAGAAAAGACGGAAGATATAAATCGATTTTTGATTTGGCGAAGCGAATTGATTTGCGTGCTGCCAATAAAAAAGCAATTGAGAATTTAGCGCTTGCCGGTGGTTTTGATTCATTTGAAGGAACTACAAGAGCGCAATATTTTCATGACGATGGAGATGGAATTACATTCTATGAAAAAGCAATGCGTTACGGATCGAAGTTTCAGGAAAACGAAAACTCCTCTCAGGTAAGTTTATTTGGAGAAACCAGCGAAGTGCAAATTGCAGAGCCAGTTGTACCGCCATGCGAGGACTGGAGTACAATGGAAAAACTGGCCAAAGAAAAAGAAGTTGTCGGAATTTATATTTCTGGACATCCTCTGGACGATTTTAGATTTGAAATGAAATACTTCTGTAATGCCCGATTAGAAGCATTAAAAAGTATGAATGAATATGTGGGTAAAAATTTGAACTTCGCCGGAATCATTAATAACGTACAGCACCGTGTAGCTAAAAATGGAAAAGGATGGGCAGTATTCAACTTAGAAGGATATGACGAAAGTTATGAGTTTAAAATTTTTGGTGAAGAATATTTAAAATTCCGTCATTTCCTGATTCAGAATAATTTTGCCTACATAAAGATATTGATAAAAGACGGTTGGGTAAATCATGACACAGGTAAAAAATCTGAACCGAGGATGCAGTTTGTAGAGATACGACAACTGCAGGATATTTTAGAAGCTTTTGCTAAGAAACTAATTGTCCTATTAAATATTAAAGATATTCAGGCAGAATTTATTCATAAGCTGAGTCATTTGTTTAATGAGAACAAGGGAGATAATTCTGTGACTTTTGAAATCATGGAATTAGAAAAGATAAAACGATTAGTTGAGGTAGAAACACCAACAGATTTTGAACCCGATGATGCCGTTTTTGAAGATGAAAATGAAAACGAAGATGAAGTACTTGAAAGTACAAAAGTGCAAGAGGTAAATGAGGTTGAAGAAATAAAAGTCGTAACGAAATTAACTATGCCAAGTCGTCGTTTAAAAGTGAGAATTTCAACTGAATTATTGCAGGAATTGGAGAAAATGCAGATCAATTTTAAATTGAACTAAAAAATTAACAGTTAAAATTTAACCAGATGTTAAGTTTTTTAGTTAAAAATATGCATGCATAATACTTTTTTAGTAATATTGCCCAAAATTACAACGTTTTCGTGCCAAGTCTAACTTTACAAACTATAAGAATATGTTAAAATACTCTAAGTTTGTATTAATCAATTAAATCAGAATTATGAAAAAGAACCTATTTTTATTAGGATTATTAGTTTGCTCTATGGCCACAATGGCGCAAACAGAAAAAGCAGATAAACCAGAAAGCTGGTATTTTAAACTAGGTGGATCTTATTTTATTCAAACAGCAGCTACAGAGTTTCCAATTGTAAATGGTGCATTGCCTAATACAGATGTTTATGCCGCAGATGGTACAACATTACTTTCAAGAGAAACAAATCACGGCTCATTTGGGGAAGGATTTCGTACAGGTATAACTGCAGGATATCGTTTTACAGCTCGTTTGGGAGTTGAAATGGGAATTAATTATTTTAGCAGTGCTAGTAAAACTATGGTTCAAACCACTAATAGATTAGTTGCTGCTGGACCTACTTTTGCTAGTGGAAAAGCAGTTGGGAAAATTGAAGCTTTTGATGTTGCTCCAGCGCTTGTATTGTTTTTAGGAGAATCTCACGGCTTTGAACCTTATACGAAAGTAGGAGTTATTGTACCTATACACGGAGATTTAACAATAGAAACTACTAGAACTTACACTAATCCTGCGGGAGTTGTCAATAGTTATGCTAAAGATGTAGTAAAACCAAATCCAACAGTAGGGTTTTTGGCAGCTTTAGGAACATCATATAAATTAGGTAAGCACATAGCTGTTTTTGCAGAATTAGAGTACCGTAACTTTACTGTTCATGGTAAAAGTAAAGAAACAGAGGTATATACTGAAAATGGTGTAGACAAATTAAACACGCCTACATCTTTCCGTCCAGACGCTTCTTATTCTGCTAGTCATGTTGATTACGTTAAGCAATTAAACACAGGATCTAATCACTATTTGTTTAATCCAAATACTGCAACAACAAATATTCCTACCGATACAACTAGACCTAATGATGCTATGAATGATATTAGTTCATATGTTGGAATCTCTGGATTAGGTTTGACTTTCGGTCTTAAATACAGCTTGTAATTTTAGACTTTTTATAGTTTACAAAAAGAGGATATTCGAAAGAATATCCTCTTTTTTTTACAGATACCAGCCTTTGTCAAAGTTTTTACGATGAATTGCCTCCAGCTTTAGCTGGAGGTTGAAAATGGACTAGAATAAAAAGGCTTTAGCCAAACCTAAATTTGGCTAAAGCCCTATTACTGTAATAAATTCATAAACCTCCAGCTAAAGCTGGAGGCTATTCAATTCTAAATATTATTATTTTGAAGAATTTCTAAACTCTTTCAAAACTTCATCAATAACCCAAGTCGTTCTTGAACCAGAAATTCCTTTTGATGGAGAAGCGTCTTCTCCTAAAAGTTCGGCAATAACAGTTTCTATAAATGGCTGTTGAATATGTAATGGATTTTCTATCGTAATACTTTCTTTTTCTCCATCTGCATATTGAATATGCAAAGGGTCATTGCCAAAAGTTGAGAAAGAAATTTTTCCCTTATCACCAACAATTTCAGTATTATCATAACGTTCAAAACTGGCAAAATTCCATAGACCAGATCCGTGAATTCCGTTTTCGAATAAAAACGACATCGAAACAGCATCTTCAGCAGGATAAGCTTTAAGCTGAGAAGTTGCATGACCGCGAACTGATTTTATCGGACCTAAGACGAAATCTAGAAAATCTAGAGTATGACAAGCCAAATCAACAAAAATTCCACCCCCGGAAATGTGAGGCAGAACAGTCCACGGAAGATTAATTTCATCATCATAGCGCTGTTCAAAAGGATGATATAAAACACAGTTTACATGTCTTATTGTTCCTAATTTTCCTTGGTCGATGATTTTTTTTATTTTTAAGAAACGTGGTAAAGCTCTTCTATAATAAGCAACAAACAAAGGAACATTATGTTCTTTGCAAACGCTGATCATTTCATTGCATTCTTCAAAAGTTAGCGCCATTGGTTTTTCAACATAAACTGGTTTTCCGGCTTTGGCACATAAAATAGTATATTCTTTATGAGATGACGGAGGAGTTGCGATATAAACAGCATCCACTTCTGGATCATTTATTAAATCGGCGGCGTTTGAATACCATTTCGGAACATTATGACGTTTTGCATAATCTTCAGCAAGTGCAGCATCTCTTCGCATTACAGCAACTAAAGCAGAGTTTGGAGCTTTCTGAAAAGCTGGTCCGCTTTTTACTTCGGTTACATTTCCACAGCCTATAATTCCCCATTTTATAATTTTCATGGTTTAATTTTTAAGTTTTTCAAATTTAAAAAAGGTTTGCCACGAATTACACGAATTGCCACAAATTTATTTTTTGAATTTTTGCCACAGATTAAAGGATTTTTACAGATTAAATTAAAAGCACGAGAATAAATCATTTTAATCCTTTTAATCTGTGGCAAAACAAAAAGCCACAAATTCACAAAATTAATTCGTGAATTCGTGGCTTAAAAAAGTCCAGTTTAAAGTTTTACTTTTTCGGTAAAGCTTTGAAACCCATATTGTAAAGTGTGAAAGCCTGAATGTCTACATTTTCTTGAATAGAAGCCGCAACAGATTTTCCTGCTCCGTGACCTGCTTTAACATCAATTCTAATTAAAACCGGATTTTCTCCTGTTTGTTTTTCCTGTAACTCAGAAGCAAATTTGAAACTATGTGCAGGAACAACACGATCATCATGATCTCCTGTTGTTACCATTGTTGCCGGATAATGAGTTCCTTTTTTAACATTATGAACTGGAGAATATCCTTTTAAGTATTCAAACATTTCTTTATTGTCTTGAGCAGTTCCGTAATCAAAAGCCCATCCTGCACCAGCTGTGAAAGCATTGTAACGAAGCATATCCATAACTCCAACCGCTGGTAAAGCTACTTTCATTAAATCTGGACGCTGTGTCATAGTTGCGCCAACCAATAAACCTCCGTTCGATCCTCCGCGAATAGCCAAATAATCAGATGAAGTATATTTTTGAGCAATTAAATACTCTGCTGCAGCAATAAAATCATCAAATACATTTTGTTTTTGCATTTTCGTTCCTGCATCATGCCATTTTTTACCGTACTCGCCGCCACCTCTTAAATTGGCAACTGCATAAACGCCTCCGTTTTCCATCCAAACTGCATTGGCAATGCTGAAACTTGGAGTTAAACTAATATTGAATCCGCCATAACCATAAAGAATAGTTGGATTTTTACCGTCTAATTTTGTTCCTTTTTTATACGTGATAATCATAGGGACTTTTGTTCCGTCTTTTGAAGTATAAAATACTTGTTTAGACTCGTAATCTTCACTTTTAAAATCAACTTTTGGTTTTTGATATACTTCTGATTTACCAGATTTTGGTTCAAAAGAATAAATACTTCCTGGAGTTGTGTAATTTGTAAAGCTGTAATACAAAATCTTTTCTTCTTTTTTGCCGCCAAATCCGCCTGCAGTTCCAACAGCAGGAAGTTTGATTTCGCGAACCAATTTTCCGTTGTAATCATATTGCTGTACAAACGAAACAGCATCTTTTGTATAATTAGCAAAGAAATATCCTGCTCCAGTTGAAGGAGATAAAACATTTTCAGTTTCTTTGATAAAATCTTTCCAGTTTTCCACCTTCGGATTTGCAGCATCTACAGTAACTACGCGTACGTTTGGAGCATTTAAGTCAGTTTCTATAAATAACTTAGTTCCCTCATTTTCAATAATTGAGTTTGAACTATTGAAATTATCTACAATCGTAACAATTGGACTATTAGGTTTCGTCAAATCTTTGATGTACAATTCATTTCCATAAGTAGAATTTGCAGCAGAAATAATTAAAAAATGATCATCTTCGGTAACATAACCGCTTACGTATCTTCTTTTTTGATCTGCACCAAAAATTACTTTATCCTCTTTTTGAGAAGTTCCCAGTTTATGAAAATACAATTTATGCTGATCTGTTTTGGCAGATAATTCACTTCCTTTCGGTTTGTCATAACTAGAATAGTAGAAACCTTCATTTCCGTGCCAAGAAACCCCGCTGAATTTTACATCAACTAAAGTATCTTCTAAAACTTTTTTAGAAAGAGCATCAATTATAATTACTTTTCTCCAGTCGCTTCCTCCTTCAGAGATAGAATAAGCGGCTTTGTTTCCGTCTTTAGAGAAATCTAAACCTCCAAGAGAAGTTGTTCCGTCTTTTGAAAATGTATTCGGATCTAAGAAAACTTCTTCTTTTCCATTTGCATCTTTTCTATAAACAACAGATTGGTTTTGAAGACCATTATTTTTAGAATAATAAGTAAACTTTCCTTCTTTAAAAGGAGCACCTATTTTTTCATAGTTCCATAGTTTTTCCATTCGTTTTTTAAGTTCTTCACGAAACGGAATTTTATCTAAATATCCATAAGTAACTTCATTCTCAGCTTTTACCCAAGCTCCAGTTTCTGCAGATTTGTCGTCTTCAAGCCATCGGTACGGATCGCTTACTTTGGTATCAAAATATACATCAACAGTTTCTCCTTTTTTTGTTTCAGGGTATTTTAGCTGCCCGAATGAAATTCCTGCGGTTGTAAGTGTCATTAATAAAAATGTTTTTTTCATAGTTAGTTTTTATCTGTTGTAACAAAAATAGCACTTTTTGTTGTGAAAATTGAATGAAAATTAAACCATATAGACATATAAGTTCACTTAAACGCTTTGCTTAATTTTACTTATATGACTTATATGGTTTAAAAATGTTACAAATTAAAATTAACTCCCAGAACGATGTTTCTTCCAATGTTCGGAATTCCGTCTGTTTTTAATCTAGAAAGGTGTGCAATATATTTTTTATCAAATAAATTGTTTCCGTTTAAGTTAATGTCAAATGCTGTTTTTCCTAGTTTTACAGTTCCTCCAAAACCTAAATTTACTAAAGTATAACCTTTAGAAGCAGTTTCAAATCCGCTTACATTATCTTGGCTGAAAGTAGACGAAACATTTAATGAAGCAAAACCTTCGCTTAACCAATCTTTGATATTAAATTCAGTTCTAAGCGTGTTGTTCCAATTGTTAGCAGGAATTAAAGGCAGATAATCATCATTGTCTTTTTTACCTGTTACAGTTTCAAAACTAGTTTCAAAATGTAACCAATCTAAAGGATGCGGATGAAAGTGTAAACCAACTTCGCCTCCAAACAATTTTGCATTATCTTGAACATAAGTAAAAACATCATTATCTTCTAAAACGTCTCCAGTTGGAGAGGTATAAATATAATTGTTTACGTGATTGTAAAATCCGTTAACAAAGAATTCGAAATGTTTGTTTTTGTATTCTAAGTTCAGGTCAGTCTGAACGTTTTGTTCTGTTTTTAAATTAGCATTTCCAATTTCATAACGATTTGTTCCTTCGTGAACACCGTTTGAAGTTAATTCGGCTAAGTTTGGTGCTCTAAAACCAGTTGCCACATTTAAACGAAGCGTCAACGGTTCTGCCAGTTTTGTTTTATATCCCAAAGAAGCATTAAAACTGTCAAACGATTTATCTAAAGCTTGAAAATAGCCTTCTTCGCCTTCAGTTCCGTGAGCAATTGAAGTAATATTTCTGTTATCAAAACGCAATCCGGCTTGAATAACACTATTATCCCATTCGTAATTCGCAGTTCCAAAAACGCCAAAATCATTGGTTGTAGCATCTGGAATTAAATATTCTTCACCAGAATTTTTATTGGTTTGATGCATTCCCTGAACTCCAAAAATAGTTTCGATTTTTCCGAATTTAGGTAAATGATATTTTGCATTATAGTTGAAAGTATTCAATTTCATATGAAGAGAAGCTTCGTTGCTGTCTTCAAATTCACTTCTATCATTCGCGATATAACCTAAGTCAACGTCTAATTTTGAGTTTTCAAAAAAGATAACATTATTCAAACTCAATAAATGATTAAAAATTCCTTGTCTCGGAAATTGAGTGTCTTTGCTTGAAGATTGTTCTGCAATTCCATCTTCTGGAATTCCAATGTCCAATTTGTTGTAATTGTATCTTAAAACACTAGAGAAAGTAGAGTTGCTATATCCAATTCCAGTTTTAAAATCGGTTTCATTGTAACGCGAATTGGTTACGCGGTCGCCATCGGCAATTTTGTAATCAGAATGTGTGCTGTAACTTCCACGAGCTAAGAATTTCCAATTATCTGTCGAAGTTTTTAATCCGATAGAAGAATTACTTCCTTGCGTATTAGTGAAATACTTTTGACTGAAATTAGCTTTAAAATCTCCAGCATCAGCAAATTTTTCTGGATTAAAGTATAAAACTCCTCCCAAAGCATCAGAACCGTATAATAAGGAAGCTGGTCCTTTTATAACTTCGACACTTTCGATTCCGGCATCATTTAAACCTAAACCATGTTCGTCTCCAAACTGCTGATTTTCGATACGAACGCCTTGAGAATATACTAAAACACGATTACCGCTAAGTCCGCGAATTACGGGTTTTCCGATAGAAGTTCCAGTCGAAATCTGAGAAACTCCAGGAATTGTTGCTAAACCTTCAATTAAAGTTGAGGTACCTTTTTGCTGTAATGTTTTAATGCTTTCGTGCTCAATTTTCATTACGTTTTGCGATTGCAATTTATTAAAAGGCGTAGAAACAACCACTTCATCCATTTCTAAAACAGATTCTAAAAGAATAATATCAAGGGTATTTTCCTTTACTAATTTCGCAATAGTTTGATTCTCATTAGCATATCCAACATAAGAAAAAGCAATGCGAAGACTCCCGTTTGGAAGATTTTTTAATTCGTATTTTCCGTTCACATCTGTTGTTGTTCCTTTATGTAATTCAGGTGCGTAAACTGAAACTCCTGGTAATGGCTGATTTTGAGCATCGGTTACAATACCTGAAACCGAATTTTGAGCAGTCAGAATGCTCGAGAACCCTAAAATAAGAGTAATTATAATTTTTTTCATTTGAAAATGATGCTATAGTTAAATTGATTTTTCCTTTTTGAATGAAAACCAAAACGAGCAGCAAAGCATTCTGATCCTAATTAAAAATAAGTTAGGATTAGGAAACTCAACGCAGTTTCAATTTAAAATAAAAAGAAAATGTGATTTTTTTAGAAACCGAAAAATTTAAGAAACTATAGCAAAAGGAGGTCCGCGCAATAAATAGGCGCTTGGGGAAACAGAAAAAATCTTTTCTGACAGCGGAAAGAAATAAGGAATATCGCTGTTGAAATAATAAAACTGAAAAGAGAAATCTTGCGGAACCACAAATGATTCAAACGCAAAATTACAAACAAAACAAACTTCATAATTATGATGCTGGTGCGTTATTTCGCCGCTGGGATCATTATAATTATGATGACACTGCTTTTCTAAAAGCTGTTTTGCAATATGCTCATAACTGTGTATCGACTGAAACAATATCGAGAACAATATTGTTACAGCAAAAGATAAACTTAATATGAGCTGTTTTTTCTTCATTTCCAGCAAAGGTATAAAAGATAAAAAGAAAATTCATTTATTTTTTGCTTATCCCTATTGATTTATTGCAAAAAACGCAGCAATTAATTTTAATCTCCAACAAAAAGAGAATATTTATATTTCTTATCGTTACTAGAAAAAGCATTATGTTATATTTGTATATGAAATAAATAGACGCAGAAGAGCGTTTATTTTTAAAACCTCTTTAAAACCAAACCACGATATGCGAATTATTTTTAGCTGCTTGTTTTTACTCACTTTTTTTAACTCTTTTGCACAGGAAGAAGTTAAACCTGAAGTAAAACCAGTAATCAAAATTGATTCTTTATATCGAGAAGATCAGTTTTTCTTTTCGGTTACCTATAACATGTTTACTGATATTCCTGATAAGTTTAAACAGAATAAATTTTCTTTGGGACTTTATGGAGGTTTTCTGCGCGATATGCCGGTTAACAAATCAAGAACAGTATCAATTGCTGCCGGTTTAGGATTAAGCTATCAAAATTATTATCAAAATCTAACCATTTTTCAAGATGGATCAGGTGCAATTGCTTATGGGGTAAATGATTACGGAGAATTTGTTTCAAATCGTTATAAACAATATTCTGTAGATCTTCCGATAGAATTTAGATGGAGAAATTCAACTTATGAAAGCACTAAATTCTGGCGTATTTATGGCGGTGTGAAATTGAGTTATGTTTTTTCGAGTGCATCAATTTTGGATGATGGAGAGAAAACCTATAAAATCAATAATAATCCCGATATCAACAAATTTCAATACGGACCTTATCTTGCCGCGGGATATAATACTTGGAACATATATATTTACTACGGTTTAAATCCGTTGTTTAATTCTGCCACTACTGGGGCTGGCGAAAAAATCAATTTGAAAACTTTAAATGCCGGATTGATCTTTTATATTTTATAACCACAGGTATAAAAATAAAAGCTGGGGCATAATTCCAATAAATAATCCAATTAATATTTCTCTTGAAGTATGTGCATTCATCTCTAAACGGGATGAAGCCACAACTCCAGATAATAAAATAAGCAAAGCCGGCCAATATGGATTATGCATTTGCAGGTGAATGTTTAAGCCAATTACAAAAATGGCAAAGCCACAAATAGCAACCATATGTAAACTTGCCTTTACTTTAAATAGTGTACTTACTAAAGCCAAAATTGTACTAAACAAGGCTCCCAGAAAAAAGAAATGAAGTTCAGGATAACGAATAATAACTATACTGCGTTTTACCAGTAAAATATACAAAAAGCACTGTAAAATTAACGGAATAGTGCGTTCTGAAGTCTGGCTCAGCATGATCGATTTGACATGTCCAGTTGATCGCAGCAATAAATAAAATAAAACAGGAACAACCACATTAATCACCAAAATCTGGATTAAAACAAAATATTTTTCCTGTGTGCTAAAAATGTCTCCTTTATAGAATAAATAAAACAATGTTGCATACAACGATATAAAAATGGGGTGTAATATATAGGAGAAAATAGGAAGTAACTTTTTCAAAACGCTCAAATTTGTGGTAATAAACAAATATACAGAAATATAAATAACGAAGCTAAAACGCTTTATTTTTTAAGAAAATCACAACTCTTTTCTATCTTTAATATCTTAATTTTGAAAAAAAGATTTTCCTAAATGAGCCTAAATTTAAAAAGCCTAGTTTCAGTTCTTAATGCCAAATGGATTGGCTCTGATGAATCTATTTCTATAGATCATATTTCGATTGACAGCCGTTCACTCCAAAACGGACCTCAGACATTATTTTTTGCCTTGGCCGGCATAAACAATGATGCTCATTTATTTATTCCCGATTTAATAGAAAAAGGAGTGCAGAACTTTGTTGTGCAATATATTCCCGATAATTATTCTGGAAAAGCTAATTTTTTGGTTGTTGAAAATACGCTGGAAGCATTACAGAAATTTGCAGCATATTATAGAAATCTTTTTCATTTTCCAGTTATTGGATTAACGGGAAGTAACGGAAAAACGATAGTAAAAGAATGGCTTAACTTTTTACTAAGCCCAGAATACAATATTATCAGAAGTCCAAAAAGTTACAATTCGCAGGTTGGCGTACCGCTTTCGGTAATTGCCATTAACGAAAAACACAATCTCGGAATTTTTGAAGCTGGAATTTCTACGGTTAACGATATGGTTAATCTCGAAAAAATCATTAAACCTACAATTGGCGTGCTCACAAATATTGGAAGCGCACACGATGAAGGCTTTTTAAATTTAGTGCAGAAGATTGATGAGAAATTGCTTTTATTTAAAGACTGCCCAGTTATTATTTATCAAAAAAATGAAGTTGTAGATTCTTGTTTGACACAATTTGCAGCCGAATATATGCTTCATCCTCGAAAACTTTTTTCATGGAGTTTTACCGATAAAACTGCTGATGTTTTTATTCTGAAAAAAGAAAGTAAAAACGATCACACCCAGATTCAATATCAATATCAAAATGAAATTTTTGATTTAGAAATTCCGTTCAGTGATTCGGCTTCTGTAGAAAACAGTATTTCTTGTTTATTGGTTTTATTGCATTTCAACTATGATCAGGCAGCGATTCAAAATCGAATCCAGATGCTTTATCCCGTTCGAATGCGCCTTGAAGTTAAGAATGGAATTAACAATTGCAGTATAATAGATGATAGTTACAGCTCCGATTTTCAATCGTTAAAAATCGCTTTAGATTTCTTGGAAAGCCAAAAAAAGAATGCTGCTAAAACAGTTATTTTGTCGGATATTTTTCAAAGCGGATTTTCCAATGAAGAACTATACTCAAAAGTTGCTGACTTAATTGCTTCTAATAAAATAAACCGTATAATTGGAATTGGAGAAACGATTAGCGCTTTCGCCTCTAAATTTTCAAACATTACTATTTTTCCAACTAAAAATGACTTTATCGAGGCCATTGAAAGTTTAAATTTTGCCAATGAAACCATTTTAATAAAAGGAGCAAGGTCGTTTCATTTTGAAGAAATTGTTTCAATGCTTGAAGAGAAAACACACGAAACAGTTCTTGAAATTAATCTCGATGCAATCAGTCATAACTTTAATTACTACAAATCGAAACTGGCACCAAATGTGAAAATGATGGTAATGGTTAAGGCTTTTGGTTATGGAAACGGAGGTTTGGAAATCGCTAAATTATTAGAACATCATAAAGTAGATTATTTAGGTGTGGCTTTCGCCGATGAAGGGATTTTGTTGAAAAACGGTGGTATCAAACTGCCTATTATGGTTTTAAATCCAGAATCGACAAGTTTTCCATCTATTATACAATATCAGTTAGAACCTGAAATTTACAGCATAAAAGGGCTGAATGCCTTTTTGAAAATTGCCCGCGAAAAGAATCTAAAAGATTTTCCGATTCATATTAAAATTGATACTGGAATGCATCGTTTAGGTTTTGAAGACAATACGATCGACGAATTGATCGCTACTTTAAAAGGAAATTCAACAGTTCGTGTTCAAAGTGTTCTATCGCATTTGGCAACAAGCGATGAACCAAAACATTATGCATTTGTAAACCAGCAAATCAACTTATTTGACAGACTATCGTCAAAATTAATAAGCGAATTAAATATCAATCCGATCCGTCATATTTTAAATACGTCTGGAATTAGTAATTTCCCGAATGCGCAATACAATATGGTGCGTTTAGGAATTGGTTTGTATGGAGTTTCCAACGATCCATTAGAACAAAAATATTTGGAAAATGTTGGAACCTTAAAATCGATTATTTCACAGGTTCGAACTATTCCCGCTGGAGACAGCGTGGGTTACGGGCGACGTTTTATGGCCGAAAAAGAAACTAAAATTGCTACAATCCCAATTGGTTATGCAGACGGAATTGCCAGATTGTGGGGAAATGAAGTTGGTTTTGTTGTCATAAAAAATCAAAAAGCACCAATTGTTGGAAGTATCTGTATGGATATGCTGATGGTAAACGTAACCGAAATAGATTGTAAAGAAGGCGATTCTGTAATTATTTTCGGCGAAAGCCCAACCGTTATTGAAATGGCAGCAGCTTTAAAAACAATTCCGTACGAGATTATGACGAGTATTTCGCAGCGCGTAAAGCGGGTATTTTTCCGATAATCTTAAAAACTTTCAATAAAATTCCGTATTTTCGATATTCACTTATTATAAACACAAACACGTTAGATATGGGATTTTTTTCAGAATTTAAGGCATTTGCAATGAAAGGCAACGTAGTTGATCTTGCTGTTGCAGTAATTATTGGAGCGGCTTTTGGTAAAATTGTAAGTTCATTTATCGAAGATGTAATTACTCCTTTGGTATTAAAACCTGCTTTAGATGCAGCTCATTTGTCAAAAATAGAAGATTTAACAGCTTTTGGTGGCGTTAAGTACGGTTTGTTTCTTTCGGCAGTAATTAACTTTATTATTGTGGCTTTTGTTTTATTTCTGATAATTAAAGGATTAAACAGTCTTAAAAAGAAAGAAGAACCAGCTCCAAATCAACCTGCAGCACAAACTCAGGAAGAATTGCTTACTCAAATTAGAGATTTATTGAAAAATAAACAATAAGATATAATACCGCTACACTAAGTCTAACTTAACCGCCTTCTAAAGAGGCGGTTTTTTTACAAAATGTTTATTTTGTAACATTTTGTTATTTTTTGTGAATCACCTTGTTTAGACTTTTATTATACTTATTTTTGTCCTATAAAATTTGATTATTGAATTATTTAAAAATATAAAAATGAGAATTGCAGTTGTAGGTGCTACCGGAATGGTTGGCGAAGTAATGCTTAAAGTTTTAGCGGAAAGAAATTTTCCGGTTACAGAATTAATTCCTGTTGCTTCTGAAAGATCAGTAGGAAAAGAAATTGAATACAAAGGAACAAAATATAAAGTAGTAGGCTTACAAACAGCTGTTGATATGAAAGCTGATATCGCTGTTTTTTCTGCAGGTGGAGATACTTCATTAGAATGGGCTCCTAAATTTGCTGCAGCAGGAACAACTGTTATCGACAATTCATCTGCTTGGAGAATGGATCCTACTAAAAAATTGGTAGTTCCAGAAATCAATGCTTCTGTATTGACAAAAGAAGATAAAATTATTGCAAACCCAAACTGCTCTACCATTCAAATGGTATTGGCTTTGGCTCCATTGCACAAAAAATACAACATTAAAAGAATTATTGTTTCTACTTACCAATCGATTACTGGAACTGGTGTAAAAGCGGTAAAACAATTAGAAAATGAATACGCAGGAATTCAAGGTGATATGGCTTACAAATATCCAATTCACAGAAACGCGATTCCACACTGCGATAGTTTTGAAGAAAACGGATACACTAAAGAAGAAATGAAATTAGTTCGTGAAACTCAAAAAATTCTTGGTGATAACACGATTAGAGTTACAGCTACTGCAGTTCGTGTACCAGTTGTAGGCGGACATAGTGAAGCGGTAAACGTTGAGTTTACAAATGATTTTGATGTAAATGAAGTTCGCGAAATCCTTCATCATACTGATGGAGTAGTAGTTCAGGATAATTTAGATACCTTTACTTACCCAATGCCATTATACGCAGAAGGTAAAAATGATGTTTTTGTTGGAAGAATTCGTCGTGACGAAAGCCAGCCAAATACATTAAACATGTGGATCGTTGCTGACAACTTAAGAAAAGGTGCTGCAACAAACACAATTCAAATCGCTGAATATTTAATTCAAGCAGGTTTGGTATAATCTGAGAGATTAAAGAAAATTGTTATAAAGAAAAAGCCGTAATTGCAAGATTGTAATTACGGCTTTTTTGAATTCTATAGGATTGTTTTTTTGTTATCTAGTGTTTAAAAATTACTTTTGTAAATAGAGTTAAATTAAGTTTTATGGCATTTCCAGTCGATCTAAAATATATAATTGAAACGGAAGAAGAATTAGGCGTAAGCTTTCCTACTTTATTCAAAGAAAAAATGACAGCAGAAAATGGAGGTGAAGCTATAACCGAAAACGATAATTGGAATCTTTACCCGTTTTTTGATAAGAGCGATAAGAAGAGAATAAGCAGAACTTGCAATCATATTGTTTTAGAAACCAAACAAGCTAGAGAATGGGATAATTTTCCGTTAAATGCAATTGCTATTGCAGGAAACGGCTGTGGTGATTACTTAATTCTTATTTCTTTAGATAACAATAAAAAATTAAGTGAACATATTTATCTGTGGCATCATGAAACTGGAGATTATGAACAAGTTGCAGAAAATATAAAAGGATTAATTGAATCGTAGTCAGCTATTTAAATTTGTTTAATAAAAAATATTATAAAGAAAAAGCCGTAATTACAAGAATGTAATTACGGCTTTTCTGATTTTAATTAAAGTTGAAAATTATTTCTTTCTCATTAATTCTTCACCACAAGCTTTACCAATTTTTTGAACCAAATCACCATTTTTTGGATCTTGTAAATCTGCAGGGCGTATATTTTGTTCTTTCAATTTAGAAATGGCACAATCTGCAATAAAAGAAGCTTTTTCGCTGCTTAGACTAGTACGAACAAAACCATCCTTTAAAATTGTTTTGTATTTTTCTTCAGTATTTGAATCCCAGCTATTTTTTACTTCAGATTTGGATAGCGTTTTGCATTTTACGAATGATTCTTGTGCACATTCTTTTCCCATATTCATAACAATTAGAGAAGTTTCTGGTGTTTGCGCGTCATTCGGTTTTAAATTTTTACTCTTCATTTTCTCAAGAACACAATCAGAAACGTAAATTATCTGATCTTCAGAGAATATACCTTTTCCTGCACTCTGTAAACTGTCTTTGAATGCCTTTTTGAATTCGGTTTCTTTTTCTGGTGTCCATTCATTTTTATTGCAAGAGAATAATGTCAAAGCAATCAGGGCAATACCAATGTAATTTAGAAATTTGTTCATTTTAGTTGTTCATTTTAGTTGTTTTTTGTAATTGTTCCGAGCAGTACGTTCCGGTTTTTAGAATGACATCCTTATAATTAGGATCATTTAAATCTGCCAGACTTACATTTTGCATCATTAAATAATAAGCGGTACAATCAGCAATGACTGATGCTTGTTCGCTTTTTAAACCGTTTTCAAGAAAAATATTTTTTAAAGTAGCCTTATATAATTTGTTGATTTCTGGATTCCAAACTTTGGCTACATCAGCGTTAGTCAATGTATTTATAAACGAGTTTTTAGCACACTCAGCTTCCATCTTTTTTATCATTTCTACATTTTCAGGTTTCCTAGTATCATCTTGGTTTAAATTTTTGCTCTTAATTTGCTCAAAAATGCAATCAGCGATATAATTGATCTGCTTATATGAAAGGATACTTTTTTCTTTGGTTTGTATATTCTGTTTTATATCCTTTTTGAAGATGGCTTCTTTCTCTGGTGTCCATTCGTTTTTGTTGCAAGAGAATAATGTCAAAGCAATCAAGGCAATTCCAATGTAATTTAGAAATTTGTTCATTTTAATTATATATTATTGATTAGTAACGAGAAATAAATTCTCTTAAATTTTTTGCAAAAGTATTTTGAATGAAACGTTTGAACAGCCACCAAAAGATTTAAGAATGGTACTTTAAGACATACTTAGAATACAGCTTTTAAAAATGTCTTATAATGATAGTTTTAAACCCTATTGCTCTTACTTAAATATTTGATTAAAAGTAGATTTGAATAATTTACAAAGAAATGATTGAAAGACTAGAAGAAATAAACATTTATCAAAACCAGTTTGCTTGGTTTGATTTAGAATCATTTGAGGAATGTAGCAGCTATGTTAATTTGTTTGAAGAATTAATGAAGATCTCAAAATTACAGTTTCAAAATATTATATGGAGAGAGGGCTGGAGTCAAGAAAAAGAGCATTATTTAGCTGAGGTTACTTTTAGCTATAAATCACATAAATATATTATTAAAGTTTTGTGCGAAGAATGGTTTGATCCTGATTTAATTATTGAATTAAATTTAATTTTGAACAAAGATTCTAGTAATGAACGGTTTTATTTTATTGAGACCAACGATCAGTCAATAATTGTAGCATTTCTGGATAATTACAAAAATGCAATTCTTCAAAAAAATAACTTAATAGTGAATTTTTCCAATTTAAAACTTGAGAAGAATCAGAATTGGAACCAATTGATGATTACTTAAAATGCAATAGCAGTAAAATCCAGGATTCTTTTTATCGCATAATAATCACTCAATATGTAAACCCGACAGTTTTTAAAACCTGTCGGGTTTGTATTGACTAGATATAAAAAAAGCGAGAACTTTTAAATTCTCGCTTTTTTTTATTTTTAATATTCCGGAGCCAGTTCTAATTCCAGTCCTTCTAATTCTGTAGTAATTGGAATCTGACAGCCTAAACGACTATTAGATTTAACATAAAACGCTTCCGAAAGCATGGCTTCTTCTTCATCTCCCATTTCTGGTAATGCAACATCATTTAGAACATAACACTGGCAAGAAGCGCACATGGCCATTCCTCCGCAGGTTCCTTCAACAGGAAGTTCGTATGCTTTGCATAACTCCATTATATTCATTGCCATATCAGTTGGAGCCTGTAATTCGTGTATAACTCCCTCTCGATCCTTAATCTTTATTAATACATCCATTTTTAATTATTGGAATTTTATTGTAGAATTTGAAAACGTGTTCAAATTCCTTATTAATTTTAACTTTTTTCTTTTAAGCTAAAAGCATATTCTTTTCGATTACTGTCTTTAAGGCGCATTTTTACACCAATAATATTGCCTCCTTTTTCTAATATCGTGACAACTGAAATAACAGAATAATAATCCTTATCTGATTGAAATATTAATGTTCCCTCGTAAGTAGAATTTAATATTCCTTGTTTGTCTGTCTGAGCACTAAGTTTTCTTGGGTGCGCGAATTCGGCAGAGCTGTAAGTTGCTTTATTTGAGAATTTAGCTTTTCCTTCGCAAAGGTCATATAAAAAATCATAATTGCCAATTCTCAAGGTACCTTCTTCATTTGTTCCTTTGGTAGAAAAAATAATCTGTCCCGAATATTGAAAGTCAGACCATTCTTCAGATTCATTTACCCATGCTTTGTCGGCAAAAAGCGTTTGACTCTGTTGAGCATAATTTACAGCGCTTGTAAACAATAATATAAAAAGAGCGTAGTATTTTCTCATAAGTTTAGATTTTAGGGTTATGTTTACAAATTTAAATTAAAATGTAACAAATCTCTAACTAAAACTCTTAAAACTTTGAGTTGTTTTTTGTGAATGTCGCAAAAACCATTGCTTTTTGAAGGTATTTTTAGTATTTTTTTAAACAAATCATAATAAGGCTTATTATTCTTGTTAATTATAAAACTTTACTTTCAAAAAAAAATGAATTTTTTGTTACATAATATTTACCACCGTTTCTATTTGTGGTGCATATTTTTTTATCGTTGTTTCAACACCTGCTTTCAACGTCATTTGATTTACGCTGCAGCTAATACAAGCTCCTTCCAGGCGAACTTTTACATGTTTATCGTCTTCAATAGAAATTAATGAAATGTCTCCTCCATCAGATTTCAAGAATGGCCTAATCTCATCTAAAGCCAATAAAACATTATTTGTTAATTCTTCTGTTGTCATAATATTTAATGTGTCAATTAAATAATGTGCCAATGAGATAATGTGTTAATTAGATAATTTTAAAATTATCCTAAATTACTTTAAATCATTATCTCATTGCCTCATTGTCTAAATTATCTAATTCTTTTTTACTGCTGAGCAGCCAGCCATAGTTGTAATTTTGATAGCTTCTGTTGCTGGTAAACTTTCGTTTCTGTTTACTGTTTGCTGTACAACGTTACGTGTAATTTCTTCAAATACTTTTTCTATAGGAGAAGCTGTCTGCAATGCTGCTGGACGACCGTAATCTCCTGCTTCACGAATAGATTGTACAATAGGAACTTCTCCTAAAAATGGTACATCTAAGTCTGCAGCAAGGTTTTTAGCACCTTCTTGTCCAAAGATGTAATATTTATTGTCAGGTAATTCTTCTGGTGTAAAGTACGCCATATTTTCAATAATTCCCAAAACAGGAACATTAATATTATCCTGCATAAACATTGCAACTCCTTTTTTAGCATCTGCTAAAGCTACAGCTTGTGGAGTACTTACTACAACAGCTCCAGTAATTGGTAAAGACTGCATGATAGATAAGTGAATGTCTCCAGTTCCTGGAGGTAAATCAAGAAGCATGAAATCTAATTCTCCCCAGTCAGCATCAAAAATCATTTGATTTAGCGCTTTTGCAGCCATTGGACCTCTCCAAATTACAGCCTGACTTGGAGCCGTAAAAAATCCGATTGAAAGCATTTTGATTTCATAACTTTCAATAGGTTTCATTTTTGATTTTCCGTCAACAGTAATAGAAACTGGTTTTTCGTTTTCAACGTCGAACATAATCGGCATTGAAGGACCGTAAATGTCGGCATCGAGAACACCAACCTTAAATCCCATTTTTGCAAGTGTAACAGCAAGATTTGCAGTTACAGTAGATTTTCCTACTCCTCCTTTACCAGAAGCAACTGCAATGATATTTTTGATTCCAGGAATAGCACGGCCTTTGATTTCAGGCTTCTCTGGAGATTCTACTTTAATATTTACTTTTACTTTAGCATCAGGCGATATTAACTCGTGAATTGTCTTTTTAATATCATCTTCAGCTCTTTTTTTAATGTGCATCGCAGGCGTGTGCAGCACTAAGTCTACCACAGCTTCATCACCAAAAGTTATAACATTGGTTACAGCGCCGCTTTCAACCATATTTTTTCCTTCTCCAGCAATAGTAATTGTTTCTAAAGCCTTAAGAATTTCTTTTCTATCTAATTTCATTGTAATGGGCTATTTTTCTATTGTTTGAAGTCGGTTTAAATATTATGTTTATTTAAACTGATTTCAGGGTGCAAAGATAACAGATTAAGTTCGGAATTAAGCGATTTTGAATTGTAATTATTGATAGAGAGATTATTCAAAATTATTCTCTAGTCCTTTAAAGCGTTTTTATATTGAAAAAATTAGAGTAAAAGATTTAATATCAAAATTATTGCAGCTTTCAAATTAAGCCAAAATTCCAGTTTTTGTATAAATTTTCTGCTTTTTTAAATTAGAATCTCATAAATCTTCGCTATATTTGATTGCCCAAATCGATAATTTCCAGTTAATAAAAAAGTATGTGAAAACTAGTTTTTTAAGTAATGTCTATTGGGTTTTCGATATTTTTTACAAAAGTTATTTCTATCATTTAAACTTTAAAAATATGCGAAATTTTACTTTTTCAACAATCGTTCTTGCGATTAGCTTTTTTGCATTTTCATTTAAATCATTTTCAGGCCAAAAAAGCAAAGAAGCTTCAGCAAATTATAAATATGCTTCAATCATAACTATAGATGCGGCATCTATAAATGCTTTTTTTAAAAAATATCCCAAACTAAAAAAATATCAAAAAGATGTAGAGGATATCTACAAAAACAAACAATACAAATCTATTTGGTATGATGATAAAAGCATAACCGAATTTGGTGCATTACTGTATCAAAAGGTAAATGTGCTGAAAGACCAGGGAATAAATAATGAAATGCCTTATAAAGAAGTAATCGATCAAGCATTTAATGAGAGTGATAATATCACCCCTCCGCAAATAGATACAGAATTGCTCCTTACAAATATGTATATTTTTTATGCCAGTAATGTTTACTCTGGTGTAGATCCTGCGACTTTAAAGAAAATTGGCTGGTACTTACCGGCTAAAACTATTTCGTATTCCAGAATTCTAGATTCGCTGATTGTCGATACAAATCGATTAAATGAAGACGATTATTTATTGTTTAGCCAATATTATAAGCTGAAAGATGCCTTAAAAAAATACAGAAAAATAGAAACTGATAATCTTTGGCAGAAGATAACAATTGATAGTGTAAACTTTAAAGAATTGAGACCAGATGATAAGGGTATTGCTATTCAGCAAATTAGAAATCGCTTATTTGTTGTGGGAGATTTAAAGCAGGATTCTAAAAGTGATGTTTATGATGAAGAGCTGATGGCCGGCATACTGAACTATAAAAAGCGTTACAATTTAAAATTAAACTACGTTATAACGAGAGATCATATCAACCAAATGAATGAACCGATCAGCAAAAGAATTAAAACTATAATGCTGAATATGGAAAGATGCAGATGGATTCCGACTAAATTGGCCAGAGCGAATGAATATGTAATGGTTAATATTCCGTCATTTAGAATGTTTTATGTAAAAGATGGAAAATACGAACTCGTCTCTGATATTTTTGTTGGTAATAGATTGAGCGAAACTGTAATTTTTAGCGGTACTATGGACCGAATCGTATTTAGTCCCTACTGGTATGTTCCAAACAGCATTATTCAAAACGAATTAAAACTCCAGATGGCGAATGATAAAAATTATTTGGCAGATCATAATATGGAATGGAATGGCGGGAAAGTGAGACAAAAACCTGGACCTAAAAACTCTTTAGGACTGGTAAAATTTATGTTTCCGAATCCGAATGATATTTACATGCATGATACACCTGCAAAAAGTTTGTTCGAATTTGAAAATCGTACGTTTAGTCACGGCTGTATTAATGTAAAAGAAGCAAGAGCATTAGCATTGGCAATTTTAAAAGATGATCCAGACTGGCCGGTAGATAAAATTGATAAAGCAATGAGCGGCGAAAAAGAAACAACCTGCATGCTTAAAAATAAAATTCCAGTTTATATTGGATATTTTACAGCTTGGGTTCAGGATGATGGCGAAATAAATTTTTTCCCAGATGTGTACAGCAGAGACGAAAATTTAGATAAACTGCTTTACTCTGATTCGGTAAGTATGAAGTAATTGAAATAAAAACCCGGCAGATTTCTTGGGAATCTGCCGGGTTCAAAAAAAATGGGTCTACAAGCTTATTCGTATTTTAAATATTTTAAAACATCTATTTTAGTTACTTGGAAAGCTTTTGTTAGAACAATTAATAAAGTTAAAAACAAAAGAGAAATCAGTGCAATGCCAAAAGGAACAGTTGATATTCCGATTCTAAAAGCAAAATCTTCAAGCCATTTTTGCAATAAAATATAGGCAGGAACAATTCCGATTCCAAATCCTATTAGACAAAAAACAATATATTGTTTTGACAATTCTTTTAAAAGAGCATCTGTTTCTGCTCCTAAAGTTTTTCTAATAGCGATTTCTTTCAATCTTCTCTCCATCGAAAATGATGCCAAAGCAAACAATCCGAAGATCGCAATGATGATTACTACCAAATTTAAGATAAAAAAGAGGTTTTTTTGTTTTACTTGTTCCTCATAAGTTTTCGCGAATCCTTTATTAACGAATTCATAATCAAACGGATAATCAGGGTTAATATTTGCTTCCCAATATGTTTTCAATTTTGATAATGTTTCACTCAAATTATTTGGAGAAACTTTTACATAAACATTTTGAAAATTATTCCATTTTAGAGTTTTCATGTTGATAAAAACCATTGGCGGCACCTTATTTTGTAAACCTGTAATATGGAAATCTTTTACAACACCTACAATCTTAAATTTTAAAGTTCCTTTTTCGGTGCCCCATCCCGAAGTGATAACGGTATTTATAGGGTTTTTAAGCATTAATTCTTTTGCTAAGGTTTCATTTATCAGCCAGTTGTCTATAGTATCTGAAGCAAATTTTGGCGATAAATTACGGCCTTCTACAATTTTAATTTTCATCATTTCCAAAAAGCCAAAATCCATTTCGACATTTCTTGGCTGTACAAAAATGCCATTATGAGTAAAACCAGAACTAGAATTCGTACTGTTTCCAAAAGTTCCTGCAAAAGTAGAGACTTCTTGAACGCCAGGCATTTTAAGAATTTCTTGTTTTGTGGTTTCGTATTTTTGACCTTTTTTGCTGTAATCCTGATAATTAAACGGAATACGAATTACTTGATTACCGCTAAAACCAAGATCTTTATTCATCATGTAATCAACCTGAGAATTTACAATTAAAGCACCGATAATGAAAAATGCTGCAATTCCGAATTGAAAAATAAGCATCGAATTTCGAATCCAGATGCCGCTTTTACTTCTAGAAAAATTACCTTTTAAAACTTTTAGGGTTTCGAAATTTGAGATATAAATGGCAGGGAAAATACCCGCAAGAATGATTACTAATCCAAATATTAAAATGAGCTGCAGGTAAAATTCACTGCCATTCATAGTCAAAGTTTTTCTTAAAAAAGTATTGTAATACGGTAGAGAAAGTTCTACGATTGCCAGCGCAAACAAAATCGCCAGTGTTACAATTATTGCTGTTTCGAATATAAACTGTGCAACAATCTGGTTTTTTGAAGCTCCCACAATTTTGCGGACACCAACTTCTTTAGCACGTTTTATAGCAGATGCAGTCGCTAGATTAATGTAATTTACCAATGATAAAACTAAAATTAAAAGAGATAAACCTGCCATAATATACAAAAGCTGCAAATTTCCTTTCCCTTCTGGTGATGCTGAACCTGAAGATTTTGTGCCATGCAAGTAGCGTGTTTTCAGCTGGTCAAGTATAACTTTGACTTCGCCATTCTCTTTTATGTATTGCTCAACAGTTTGGCCGCTTGCTTTAGCATCTTTTAAAGTTCTGTTTACAAAATTTACGTTTTGCATTTTCTTTAAAACCGTTGCAACGTCAACACCTTTTTTGGTTTTAATCATCAAACCATAACTAAAATTCCCCCATTGATTAAGATCGTTTTCACGCAAAATCCCTCCAAAAACATAATTAGGTTCAACAGATGAAGGTTTTACAATGCGATAAACAGATTTTACAGTATAAGACTTATCGTCATAAGTAATAGATTTTCCTATCGGATCTTCATCTCCAAAAAGCAGTTTCGCCTGTTCTTCCGAAATAGCCGCGCTGTTTTTTTCTTTCAGAATGTCTTTTTTGGCCCCTTTGATTATTGGGAAAGGATAAAAATCAAAAAAGTTATTATCTGTTACAGTTATCTTTTTATCAATTACTTTCTTATTCTGATATTTGATTACAGCTTCGCTGTACCAATCGTTTAAGAAACAAATTTGCTCAATCTCAGGAATTGTAGTTTTGCAAGTTTGTCCAAAAGGAATTGAACTTGTGGTCCAAGTGTCTCCAGTTGCGCCTATTTTGTTAAGTACCTGATAGACATTTTCTTTTTCAGGATTCCATTGATCGTATGCGTGTTCATTGTTCCAGTATAAAATGGCGAAAATGACACCAGAAATTCCGATACTTAATCCTAAAACATTTAAGAACGAAAACAGTTTGCTTTGTCTTAAATGATAAACAAATATTTTAAACCAGTTGAAAATCATTTTGATGTATATTTTTATAGTTGATATGGCAGTTTATAAAACCGTTTGGTTCTAAAGAAGAGTAAATATTTTGCAGGCCAGCTCTACCAGAGCTACGAGTGCAGTAACAATAATTTTAATCATCATTTAATTATTTAGCATCCATAAAAACATCAACATTACGTTGGTTTAATTTCTCAGAAAATATAACTCCGTCTTTCATGTGAATCGTTCTTTGCGAAAAAGAAGCATCATAATCAGAGTGGGTAACCATCAAAATTGTAGCGCCTTTAGCATGTAAATCTGTTAAAAGTTCCATCACTTCATTACCATTTTTACTGTCTAGGTTTCCAGTTGGCTCATCGGCCAAAATAATTTTCGGATCATTAACCAAAGCTCTTGCTACGGCAACCCTTTGCTGTTGTCCGCCCGAAAGCTGCTGTGGAAAATGTTTCAAACGATGAGAAATGTTTAGTTTCTCAGCAATAGCTTCAATTTTTTGTTTTCTTTCAGAAGCTTTTACGTTGTTGTAAAGCAGCGGTAATTCGATATTATCATAAACAGAAAGTTCATCGATTAAGTTGAAGTTTTGAAAAATAAAACCGATATTTTCTTTTCTCACCTTAGCTCTTCCTTTTTCCTTTAGACCAATCATTTCCTGATCTAATAATTTATAGCTTCCATCGCTCGTGCTGTCCAAAAGTCCGATGATATTCAATAGAGTTGATTTCCCGCAGCCAGAAGGCCCCATAATAGTTAGAAAATCTCCTTTTTTTATTTCTAAATTAATTCCGCTTAAAGCAGCAGTTTCGATTTCTTCTGTTCTAAAAACTTTGGTTAAATTCTGAATTGTGATCATAATTTTTTAGGTTTTGAAATGTTATTAAATACGTTTTTTGATTGATGATTGAAACGATGATTTTTTTGTTTTTTTGTTGTTTCAAGTTTCAGGTTTCAGGTTTCAGGTTGGTTGGCGGCGTGAAACCTGAAGCCTGAAACTTGAAACAAAAATTACTTGTCAAGCGAAAGTTCCTCGATATCTTTATAGTCAGAATAAGAAGAAGTAATTACAGATTCGCCTTCTTTTATACCTTCTAAAACTTCATAGTAAGCAGGATTTTCGCGTCCTAGTTTTATATTTCTTCTTTCGGCTTTATTTCCTTTTACTACAAAAATCCATTTTCCTGCTGTTTCCTGATTAAAACTTCCTTTTGGAATTACAAGAGTTTTGTTCTTTTCAGATAAAATTAGTTTCACGCCAAAGCTAAGTCCGTCTTGCAGTGCAATATCTTCTTTTGAAGTAAAAACCAATTCAACTGTAAAGTGGCCGCTTTTTACTTCTGGGATAACTTTGGTAACCAAAACCTCAAGATTTTTTCCTTTGTATTCGACTTGGCCTTTTAAGCCTTCCCTAATTTTTTCTAAATAAAACTCATCAACATCAGCAGAAAGTTTGTAACCACGTTTTGAATCGATTTTTCCAATGCTTTCCCCAGCTTGAAAAGTTTTTCCTAAAACAGGTTCAAAAGAAGTTAATCTTCCAGATTCTGGCGCTGTGATTAAAAAATTCTTTTTGTTGTTTCTAAGGATTTCCAAACTTTTCTCCATAGTTTGAATCGAACGATTAATTTGAGAAATCTGAATTTGATTGGTTTGTTTCTCTTTTTGTATACTCTGCTGAATCGTTCTTTTGCGTTCTTCCTGAAAACGAAGACTTTCCTTAAAAGTATTCCAATCGTTTTTCGAGATTACATCTTTGGCAAACAATTTAGCGTTTACATCATATAATCTTTTGGCGTCATTGTAATCATGTTCGATTAAAACAAAATCTTTGGTTAAATTTAGTTCTTGATTTCGGATATTTAATTTCCCTGTATTTAAGTTGTTGATTTGTTCGATAATAGCCGTTTCCTGAGTCAAATAATTCAATTCTGTATTCGGATTGTATAAACGAGCCAGCGATTGTCCTTTGGTCACCATTGCACCATTTTCTACAAAAATTTCTTTTACAGAACCACCTTCCGTAACGTTTACAAGCATTACATTTAAAGGTTCAACTTTTGCCTGAAAAACAACAAAGTCTTCAAAAAAAGCTTTTTCAGCTTTTTGAATTACCAATTCTTCAGTTTTTACATTTAAAGTTCTTTTGGTGTTAAAAGCAAAAATGATGATTACCGCCAAAGCTAAAAAAACAGCAATTGCTATTGCGAGATATCTAAATTTTTTACTTTTACGAGGAATTATCTTGTCCATTTTTTTTCAATATTTTACTGATAATCAATAGGTAAATACTGTGCCATAAAATTTATTATTTGTAAAGTCTTGATTTTAAAGAAGCTTTTAAAACCGCTTTGAAAAACTAGTGTTCGATAATGAACAGTTGACCGTTCGGAAGCGGACAGAAAAAATACCACATGAGAAAGAAACAAGCCCAAATATTAGTTGTAGACGATCAGGAAGAAATTCTTTTTTCGGCAAAAATGATTCTTAAAAAGCATTTTGAGACGATTTTCACAACAAATAGTCCCAAAAAAATCATTTCAATTTTAAGCGAAAATGAAATAAATGTGGTTTTGCTTGACATGAATTACCGAATTGGTTTTGAAGATGGGAGGGAAGGAATTCATTGGCTGAAAGAAATTAAAACACTTTCCCCGCAGACTATTGTGATTTTAATGACAGCTTTTGGTAAAATTGAAACGGCTGTAGAAGGAATAAAAATTGGAGCTTTTGATTATGTTCTAAAACCTTGGAACAATGAAAAACTCTTAGAGACGATTGATAAAGCTGTAGTTGAAAGCAGAAAGAACAGCAAGAAAACATCTTTGGATAAAAATGAAAAAACCGAAAAGAAATACTTTGTAGGAACTTCAGTCAAAATAAAACAAGCCTATTCCATAGCTGAAAAAGTAGCTAAGACGGATGCCAATGTTTTGATTTTAGGCGAAAATGGAACTGGTAAATATGTTTTTGCCGAATTTATTCATCAGCATTCTGAAAGAAAAAATCAGCCTTTTGTACATGTCGATTTAGGTTCGTTAAGCGATAATTTATTCGAAAGCGAGCTTTTTGGTTATGCAAAAGGAGCTTTTACAGATGCAAAAATTGACACTCCCGGACGTTTTGAAAACGCTTCAAACGGAACAATTTTCTTAGATGAAATCGGAAATATTCCGCTTCATCTTCAGGCAAAATTGCTTCACGTTTTACAAACTAAAACCGTTACGCGTTTAGGCGAAAGCAAACCCAGACCTTTAAATGTACGTGTTATTGCCGCGACCAACAGCGATATTAAAGCCGAAGTAAAGAACAAAACTTTTCGCGAAGATTTATTGTATAGAATAAATACGATGGAAATAATTCTGCCATCTCTGCGCGAAAGAAAAGACGATATTGTGCCAATGGCAAATTTTATCCTGCAGCAGATTGCAGAAAAATACAATCAAGGTCCCGACGTTTCGGGATGGCGTTTTGATGACAATGCAGCTCCATATTTAGAGCGATATCCTTGGAAAGGAAACGTTCGTGAAATGGAAAATAAGATCGAACGAGCTTTAATTTTATCTGAAAACAATACAATTTCTGTAATCGATTTGGATATTCTAGATTTTGAAAAAATTCAGGAAAATGATGAGAACCCATTGTCTGAAATGGAGAAAAGTGCTATCGAAAAAGCATTATTTAAACATAACGGAAATATTTCTAAAACAGCCGAAGAATTAGGTTTGTCACGCGCCGCCCTGTATCGAAGAATCGAAAAATATGATTTAAAGAATTAGACTTAAATTAAGTTTTGCCGCAAATTTAGAAGATTAAAAATGATTATTATATGCTGCGCGATTAGATTTAATTTAGGTTGGTGATTAAGATCAATCTTTTTAATTCTTAAAATCTATGGCAATAAAAAATAAAACATGAAGAATTGGAAATTTTATAACGCTTTGTTTGTAAGGGTTTTGTTTGTCATGATTCTTTTTTTATGCAGTGTTTTGCTGCTTTACAAAGGATTTCGATTCAACGCCATTTTAGCTGGTTTTTTTGTATTGATTTTTCTGTTCGAAATGTACTTTTTTGTCAAGAACCAATTATTGTTTTATGACAAAACGATAAACTCCATTTTGCACAATGACTTTTCTACGCATTTTCAAGAAGAACATAAAAAAGACAATTTCAAGAGTTTATATCTTTTGTATGATACTTTAAAAGTTCAAAAACAGGAGCAGACTTCAAAAGAATTGATTTATCGTTCGATATTAAACAGTATTGATACTGCAGCTTTAATTTTAGAAAAAGACAATGATACTTGGTCAATTTTTATAATGAATGACTGCTTTTCGAACTTATTCAAAGTGCCGAAAGTGAGTCATTGGAAATACCTAAAAAATTATATTCCTGCGCTTTGCAGCGAAATCGAAAATGTTGGTTTTACAGAACTAAAAACTGCTATTTCGATAAAAATTGAAGATCAAGATCTGCAGACTTTTATGCTGCAGACTTCGCATACATCAACGTATGATAAAGAATATTTTATTATTCTACTAGACAGCATTCAGCGTGTTATTGAGAAAAAAGAAAAAGAAGCGTGGATTAATTTAATGAAAATCATTTCGCATGAATTAATGAATTCCTTAACTCCGATTCGGGCGCTTTCACAGAATTTACTTCACATTGTAGATCAGGAAAAGCTCGAAGAAGATGATTTTGAAGATATTAAAAGCAGTATTTCGACCATTATAAACCGGAGCGATCATTTACAGGTTTTTGTTGAAAATTATAGAAAACTAGCCATGCTTCCGACACCAAATAAACAAATGACGCCCATTAATGCCTTGTTTGAAGATTGTCTGCGAATTATGAGTCCGATTTTGAAAGCAGAAGGCATCGAATTGGTTAATGAAATCAATAGCTCCCGTTCTATTTTGATAGATAAAAACCAAATGGAACAAGTGATTATTAATTTGATTACCAATAGTATTCATGCTTTAAAAGAAAAAACAGAAAAGAAATTAATTCTTTCCAGCTATACCGAAAACAATCGCTTCTTTATTGTAATTTCTGATAATGGTAGAGGAGTAGATCCCGAAATTAGAGACAAAGTTTTTCTTCCATTTTTCACAACCAGAAAAGATGGGGCAGGAATTGGTTTAACGCTTTCTAAAAATATCATCGAAGCACACGGTGGTTATTTAAGCTACCAAACCGATGAAGAGAAAACAGATTTTGTTATTTGCTTGATTTGATTTTTTTGAACCATATAAGTGATATAAGTTCATTTAAACATTGCGTATAAATTTTACGCAAAGTTATTGGTATTTAATCGCGCAAAGACGCAGAGTCGCAAAAGGAAAACTTAAAAAGGAAAACTTAGCGACTCTGCGTCTTTGCGCGATTAATTGATAAAGTAAAGCAAACTTAAAACAAACTTATATGGTTCAAAAAACTTAAAGTTCGACTTCTGGTTTCCAAAAGTGTTTTTCTAAATCTACAATTTGGTTATTGACAACTTTAATGCCTTCGTTCTCTAAAAGCTGCTGCATTAAATTCGTTCCGTCAAAGTGATGCTTTCCTGTTAAAAGACCTTTTTGGTTTACGACTCTGTGTGCAGGAACATCGTCCATATTATGGCAGGCATTCATCGCCCAGCCAACCATTCTGGCAGAACGGGCGGCTCCCAAGGCTTTTGCAATTGCACCATAAGAGGTTACTTTTCCGTACGGAATCTGTCTTGCGATTGTATAAACTCTTTCGAAAAAATTTTCCTCAGCCATGATTTTATCATTTTTGCCACATATTAAACTACAAGTTTCACGCAGATTTTAAAGATTTAAGCAGATTAAAATTGAAGCAAAACTTAATTAATCTGCAGCATAAATATCTGTTTGAATCTGCAAAATTTCCGTGAAAAATTATTCACTACAAAATAGAAAATCATTTTAATCCTTTCAATCTGTGTCTATAAAATTAACCGAAATAATAATTTAAAATATTAAAAAGTGTTACAATTGCAACCAAGCCTGTAATGCTTCCAATTATAGTATTCATATTTCGCATCAGGTAATCGGTTTTCTTTTCAATTCTGCCGAAGAAGGCAATATAGCTGTATAAAACGGCAAATGAACCTATTACAGAACCGAGCACAAAGGTAAAAATGATATTGTTTTCGAATACAAAAAGATGGTACGAAGCCAAAGTGACACTTACCACAACATAATAAGGAATTGGAAAAAAGTTTAAGCTCGAAAGCAGCATCCCGAGGAAGAATCGACTTTTTTTACTACTCTTCTTTATTTTTGATTTTTTCTTAGTTATCGGATCTTTTGCAATAAACAAAAAGTAAATTGTAAGTATAGAAAATATAACAAAACCTACTTCGCGCAAAAGCGTTACCACATCTGGGCGGTTGTCAATTACACGAGCAAATAAAACGGCTACGTAAACTTGGAAAAAAATCACCAAAACCGCACCTATAACAAACCAAAAAGCATTCTTTTTTCCTTCTTTCAAGTTTATTTTGGCTGCTGTCATGTTGATTAATCCTGGTGGAATAATCCCAATAGCGGCGGCAATAAAACCTGAAAGTAATGGAGTAAGATATACCATTCAGTTGTTTAAGTGGTTAAAAGATAGTTTTCAGAACTAAAATTAGTCTTTAATTTTGAAACGAATATACGTAATTGCCTTGTTAATTTCTAAATATTGTTTCTCATAAAATGTCTGGATTGAAGTTACAACTTCTGGGCTTCCTTCATTTTTGTAAACATTATGATTAGCATATAAAACTTCGTGGCCTTCACCATGAAGCAATCCAAGCGTATATCCGTGCATGAATTCGCTGTCGGTTTTAAGGTTTACGACACCGTCTTTTTTCAGGATCTTTTTGTATAATTTCAAGAACTCAGAATTTGTCATTCTGTGTTTGGTTCTTTTGTATTTGATCTGCGGATCTGGGAAAGTAATCCAGATTTCGTCTACTTCATTTTCAGCAAAAATATGATCGATCAATTCGATTTGAGTACGTACAAAAGCAACATTATGCAAACCGTTTTCAACAGCTGTTTTAGCACCACGCCAGAAACGCGCGCCTTTAATGTCAATTCCGATAAAATTTTTGTCTGGGTATTTTTCAGCTAATCCAACAGAATATTCTCCTTTACCGCATCCTAATTCTAAAACTAAAGGATTATCGTTTTTAAAGAAATCAGAATTCCATTTTCCTCTTAAAGGCATTAAATCGCCCACAACTTCTTCTCTGGTTGGTTGAAAAACGTTTTGAAATGTTTCGTTTTCTCTGAATCTCTTAAGTTTATTTTTACTTCCCACTTTTTACAAAAATTTTCCGCAAAATTAAGGAATATAAACGAATGGATAAGATGTAATTGCGGTTTAATTTTTTTAGCCACGAATTTCTATGAAGTATATTTTGTTTTGCCACGAGTTTCACAAATTTTCACGAATCAATTTAACTGATTGCGAAAAGAAATTAGTGAATATTAGTGAAATTCGTGGCAACAAATATTAACCGTAATGAGGCTCTGTAATTGGTTTAGATTTTGGATCTAAAGTTTCGTCGTGTTGTGATAAATCCAGTCCGATGTGTTCTGATTCCTCAGAAACCCTTAACGGAATAATGAAATTGGTTACTTTAAACAAGAAATAAGCTCCGAAGAAAGTAAAGATAGAAACCAATACCAATGCCATCATGTGATGTCCAAAAACATTCCAGCCTCCGTGAAGTAAACTAGCATTTTCTCCGTGAGCAAAAATAGCCGTTAAAATCATTCCCATAATTCCACCAACACCGTGACACGCAAAAACGTCAAGCGTATCGTCAAATCTTTTTGAATATTTACAATTTACAGCAGTGTTAGAAACCAAAGCCGTTACAAATCCGAAGAACATACTTTCTGGTACAGAGATATATCCCGCAGCAGGGGTAATAGCAACTAAACCAACAACCGCTCCGATACAGGCACCTAATGCAGAAACTTTTCTTCCGTTCATTCTATCAAAGAAGATCCACGTTAACATTGCGGCTGCAGATGAGGTTGTAGTAGTTGCAAAAGCCATAGCGGCTGTTCCGTTGGCAGCAAGAGCAGAACCAGCGTTGAAACCGAACCATCCAAACCAAAGCATTCCAGTTCCTAATAATACAAAGGGAATATTGGTTGGAATATGCTGGCTGTTTTTTCTTTTTCCTAAAACAATAACGCCAGCTAATGCTGCAAAACCAGAACTCATATGAACTACAGTTCCTCCAGCGAAATCTTTTACTCCAAAATAGCTTCCTAAAACACCTGTCGGATACCAAACGGCGTGGCATAAAGGAGCATATATAAAAATGGTAAATAAACTAATGAAAACTAAATAAGAAATAAAACGAACACGTTCTGCAAATGAACCCGTGATAATTGCCGGACATATAATGGCAAATTTCATTTGAAACAAAGCAAAAAGCATAAACGGAATCGTATTTGCCAATTGTTTATGAGGCAGAACCCCAACATAATCCATAAAAGCAAAAGTAGTTGGATTCCCGAAAAAGCTGTAAAAATTATCTCCAGAACCAAAACCAACCGGTTCTCCAAAAGCAAGACTAAAAGCTACCACAACCCATAAAAGCGTTACAACTCCTAGACAGATAAAACTTTGAAGCATAGTCGAGATTACATTCTTTTTACCAACCATTCCGCCATAAAAGAAAGATAATCCAGGAGTCATGATGAGTACCAGACAGCTTGAAGTAAGCATCCAGGCAACATCGGCAGGAACAATATGATCTGTAGTTCCAAATTCTGATAGGACATAACTATTTTCTGTTACTGTTGGCCAAAATGCACCTATCGTACATACGACACTGATCATGATAAAGGAAATAATCCAGCGTTTTTCTATTTTCATTTTTAAAATACTTTGTTAACCCTATTTTTTTTGGGGTCAAAGTTAAAAAAAAATAAAGATTCTTGTTTTGAAGGCTGTTAAAATAGAGGTGTGGGCTTTATTTTGGTTGATTTTTTAAAATAAGGGGTGTTTTTTTGACAGTATCCTATTTTAAAGTTACAAAAAAGTATCGTTTTTGCCGAATTTATTAAAATTAATTTCTCAATACGTTTCGTAAAGTGCTATAAAAGTTATGTTTATAATAAGAAAAGCCTAAAATGTTTTATTTCTTTTGAAGCTTTGCTATTAAAGCATCTTCAATTGGAGATTTGATTTTGGTTACAGCATCAACTTCGTCATTCGGAATGGTCATGGATAAAACATAATGCTGGATTTTCCATTCTTTACCCACTTTTACCAAAACTCCAGAACCACGGCAGATTTTCATTTGAGTGTCCAATAATTCGTCAAACCAAGCTAACTTTCCAGTTTTGTCAAAAAAGATGTGGCGCTCTAATGCTTTAAAATTCCATGTTGTTCCTTTATCGAAATACGGTTTTGCCCAAGTTTTAAAATCCTTTTTCTGCCAATTTTCGGTTGCATCAGTTCCGATATAAATAGCATCGTCTGCTAAAGCATTGAAATAAGCATCAAATTTTACGTCGGCAGCGGCTTTGTGCCAAGCATCTAATGTTTGATTTATTTTGTCTTTCTCAGTTTGAGCATTTGCAAAAGAAGCAACGAATAACAGAAGTAAAAATGTTTTTTTCATGAGATGTATTATTTGAGTTTAAAGGTATTAATTTTTTTGAACCATATAAGTGATATAAAGAAGTGGAAGTTTTATAATTCTGGTTTAACGCAGATTTTAAAAGATCCAAGGAAATGAACACAGATTAATTTCAAAAAAAATCTGATATGGCGTAATCACGAAAAAACGATTATATTTGAGAGATTTTTAAATACCGCCCCAATGAATCCAAAAATACTTATAAGTTCACTCGCTATAGCTTCTCTATTATTTGTTTCTTGTAAAAAAGAATTAGAGCCTCAAGAAAGTACAGCAACCTCTGAATTGGTAAGGTTAGGACTTGCAAAAGATACTACAAAAGCTGCAGCACCGGTTGTACAAACTCCAGCAGCAAACCCTAATACAGTTTTGAGCGATACAAAAGGACTGAACCCAGCACACGGACAGCCAGGACACCGCTGTGATATTGCTGTTGGAGCACCTTTAAATTCTGCGCCAACACAACAAGTACAAGCGACTCAAGGACAAACTGTTCAAGTAAATCCGAATCAACAAAAGGTAGTTACAACTACAGCAACGCCAGTTAAAGTTGCCAAAGGAATGAATCCGCCGCACGGACAGCCAGGACATAGATGTGATATTCCAGTTGGAGCGCCGTTAAATTCGCCTGCAGCAAAAACTACTGCGGCAACTCCAAATACAGCACAAAGCGGATCGGTTTCTCAAAGTTTTACCGTAACACCTCCACCATCAAATGCAGTTCCGGCATTGTTAAGTACAGAAAGTACCGATAACGCAGTAGCAGACGGACTAAACCCAGCACACGGAAAACCTGGACATCGCTGCGATATTGCAGTTGGAGCTCCGCTGCCAAAGTCATAAATCAGTAATCGAATTGATATAAAACAAAAAGGACGTTTCAAATGAAACGTCCTTTTTTTATAGAAATAAGCGCCAATATTAGTGTGCTTTTATTTTTTCGAAAGTTGTAGTCAACGATTTTTTGATTTTTGCCAAAGCGCCGCTGAATGCTTTTTCAAGCGTATCAGCGTGTTCTGTAACAGTGATTGGCTGTAATTTTACAGGACGAACTTCGATTACGCATTTTTTGTCTTGCAGACTGAATTTTTCTCCATTTTCATCTCCAAAATGAACTTCTATTCGGGTAATTTTATCTTCAAAACGAGCTAAACCTTTTTCTAATTCTGCAGAAAAGTAACTTTCTAATCTTGCATGTCCATCAATATTCTTGTCGGTGTTGATTTGTACTTTCATAACGGATTATATTTAATGATTGTTTCTCAAATCTATCCATTTTAGAAGGAAAAGCCAAGTGAGTTAAGGAAATATTATGAATTTTCGGGAGATTTATTTTTCAATTTCGTAATTTAGATTGCGACTTAGAATTTTCATCTTTAAATAAAGAAAAAACTTACAAATTAATTTTGTTTTCGTATGTTTGCGATTCCTAAATGCAAAATATATGAACACAAAAAAAATTATTGCCCGTGTGGTATGGTGGCGGTATTGGAAACAATCGCAACGCTCTTTGCAGCGTAGGACACCTAATCTATGCGGGTTTTATATTTCCTAAATGCAAAATTATGAGTACAAAAACCTTTTCAAAAGAAACCGAATTAAGGTTAACTGAATTCTTCAACAATTCTATTGATGCCAAAAGTATGGCCAAAAGCATTCGACAAGTAAATTATATTCTTGCCTTAAATGTAATGCACGAAACTGAATTTTTACAGCAAGAAAATATCAGCCTGGATGAAAGCTTTTACTGGCTGAATAAATTGGCGGAGATTTTAGATCCTTATTTGGATGTTGAATAGAAATTAAAAAAGCCACTGGGAAGTGGCTTTTTAATTATATACTATTACTAGTTTTCTGGGTAAATAGTATTGAAGTAGTTTTCGAAAGCTTTACATAATAACTCTTTATCAATTTCTAATAATTCGTTTCTAACATTCCACCCTTTGATATACTTCTCATCATTTTCGGAAATTTCTTCATCATCAAGTTTTTTTGTTAAAATGTTGCTAAGTAAAACACTATTGCATTGATAGTATCTTGGATAAAATTTCTCAATAAATGACCAGTAATCAAATTTATCTTCTTCTTTTTCTTTTACAACTTTATGATTATTCTCTTCAAATTCTTTTATTACTTCAAATTCTAACCAGCCAACTGCTTCAGCCATTCCTCTATAAAAGGCATTCCTTTCTGATTGAGTTTCAAAAGTGTATTTTTTTACATTAATCACCTTTTCGAAATCATCAAAGGATTGATTGTTATAATATTTTGTTATTTGCTCTTTGCCAAAAATTATTTCTGTTATAAATTTCATTTTTTAAAAATTGTTGCTTTGCTGATATTCTAAATATCTAAGGAAGAAATAAATGATTGGTAGAAAGAGTGTGAGGTGATGAAACTAAATTAATATCAAATTTCAAAGATGCTTCTATTCTAGAACTAGCATTATGAATTCTAAATGATATCTGCCAACCTTCATTTAAAGTTACCAAAAGTGTTGTTTTGGAATTTTGTTGATAAACAATCTCAATAAGCCTAGTTGGTAGTTTTAAGCGTGGCATTTTTGCCTTAGGTTTAATATTCTCAAAAGGTAAGTTTAATGTTCCATGTAAATTATAAGCTTGGATTTCGACCTTACTTTTGCTTTTAATCACTTTATAAAAATCTTGATGACCAATTAAATATTTAACTAGTCTCTCAGCTACAACTCCTGGATTATTTAAATCAAGTTTTAATAATTCATCTCTAAAAGCATTTAATATAGGGATGTATACTGATGTATGATAATCACCTAAAGTATCCCATTTTTGAGTTGCTTTACTTTCTTTTCTTAAAGAAGCTAGATTATCAAAAATAGGTTTAATTTCGGTAAAATAATTTTTAGAGCAAGGTGTGTTTAGCCATTTTAGACCAAAATCAATATCATTCGATAAACGAGAATGCTTAACTGCTCTATGGTTGTTTTTTGCAGAAATTCCTATTTCCCATTTTTGTAATGATCTTATTGCAAGTACATCGCGTACATCTCCACTTTGACCTGCTTTATCAGAAACAATTTCTAATTGTAAAATATCATTATTGCTTATTCCATTCGCTAAACGAGGTTCAATATCAAGTAAAAAATTAACGGAAAAACTTGCTGTTAGTTTGTAGTGATTTTGTTCTTTTTCATTAAAACTTAAAAAGCATTTATGAGCAGTTTTGTAGGGATCATTTTCTATAATTGTCACAGAAGTAAGATCCTTTAAACGTTCATAAAATTCAAAAAGTAAAGCATATTCGAATGCTTTTCCGTTTATTGTTTGAGTTGATAGTTTATCCATTACGCAGAAATACTTTTAATTATTTCATTCATTTTTTCTAGAACGACATGTCCATTTATTTCATTTGTAATTTTTTTTCTAGGAACATTTTCTCTATTCTTTAATTCAGCAAGATCAGAATAGATTTTTTCAGCCAAAACTTTCCCCATTCTTACAGGAACTGCATTACCAATCATTTTGTAACCAGCTACAACATTATTATAAACAAAAGAAAAAGAATCTGGAAAAGTTTGAATTCTTGCACATTCTCTTACACTTAGTCTTCTATATAGATCTTCTTTTCCCTTAACAAATTGTCTGACATTCTGTTCTATAAATGTCATTTTTGGGGCTTGTGGATGAAGAGGAGCATGACGTCCACCTGCTTGGATGGTAAAAGAAACTTCATCCCAAGACCTAACTCTATTTCTTGACATATACATAGATGAAAATCCACCAATCATATATTCATGATTTAAAATTTTACAGTTTTCACCATTCGTATAGTTTCCTAATATAGCAGGTAAAACATTATCTTTTAAATCGCCAATAGCTTGTTGTAAAGTTATTTTATTTTCTAATGTTGTAGGTTTTGGAAAAATGAATTGTTTTCCGAGATCATTTCTATAACCAATAAAAAAAACACGTTTTCTATCTTGGGGAACTCCATAATCTGATACATTTAATAATTGAAATGAAAGATTATATCCTATATCCATAAACATTTGTTTTATGTTTTCTAATGCATCCTTATGAGTTGGTAATAGCATTCCTGCAACATTTTCAGCTAAGAAAAATTTTGGTTTTTTATCTGCCAAAATTCTCATGAATTCATAAAAAAGTTGGCCTCTTTTATCTGAAATACCTCTCTTTGAACCTGCCTCAGACCAACTTTGGCATGGTGGTCCACCAATTATTCCGTCGCAATCAGGAACTTCGTCTGAAGGAATATCTACAATACTTCTTTTGTCTAAAATCGTTTTTTTATGATTTTTCTCATATGTTGCCCAAATTTCTTTATCATATTCATTTGCCCAAATCACATCAAAACCAGCTTTTTCAAACCCTAAATCAAGCCCTCCAGCCCCTGCAAAAAATGATACTACTTTCATTAATCGAAACATTATAATTAGTTATTACAAACTTACAATTTTAATATACATGATCTCTAGCAATTAATAAAATTGATATAAATCGTAACAATTTACTTATCCTTCTTCCCCCACTTAATCTTCATTTTCCCCTCATTATCATAAGCAATCAAATGAAGTACAATTCCGCGTTCGCGAACGGCTTTTCGTTCTTCTTTAGTAGAAAGACTGGCGTCGTTTTTGGAATTTCGAAGCGGAATCGTAAGCGCTAGATTTGTGCCTCGGCCGAAAGAGTAAATTCCGTCTATGTCAAAGTTTAAGACGCTCGAGCTTATGGTTAATTTATTAATGTCGATTTGCTCTCCGCGAAGATTAAGCGAACCCGATAAATCGCTGAAAGTAATATTCTCAACATCACGTCGCGGAAAAGCAAACTTGCCAATTTTTACAATAGGATCAAAGTTGAGCAGCGCACCTTGATTGACATTAAAATCTAATTTCCCTTTCATTGAGTTGACAATCAAATCGCCTTTGCTGTTCATTAAACCCACAACATTAGCATTGCTCGTTAGGCGGCCGCGAATATTTTTTGGACTAAAAGATTTGATTCCGAAGTTATTGAAAGACCTTAAAAAACTCGCAATATCTACACGACTTACTTGAGCTGTCGAACTAAAAATATATTGGTTTCCACTTGGCTGAATGGCTCCGTTAAAGGTAATACTGCCGCCAGAAGTTTGTAAAGTTCCGTTTTTAAGGAGTAATTTTGAATTCAGCATTTGCAATGTAGCTTTTGTGTTGGTTGCGGTAAGTGAACCGTAAGTAATTTTATCGGCTTTTAGATTAATCACCGCAGTACATTTCTCGATAACCGATTTTAGCTGATTCGTAAAATTGACATTTTTCTTTTTTACTTGTTTTTTCTGGGCCATTTTTTGAGACGGAGAATTTTTCAAAATGCCTAAAAATTGTTTGACATCAATATTCGGGCAGTAAATATTCCAGTTTACGACCATTTTTTCTGGCGCGTCGTAATACAGATTCAGAAAATTATCGATTCTTCCGTCAATGCGGATGATGTTGTTTTTATGTTTGTAAGCTATTTTCTTGATATAAAGTGCTTGTTCTGTAAACGATAACTGCACAGCCGTTTTTTCGGCATGAATATTTTTCGGAATATAATCAAATGTGGCATTATCGATATCTACTTCGCCCGTAAAACGCGGTTTGTTAATGTACAAATCAACAATGTCAAATTGAAAATTTAAATTAGCTTTTGCATGTCCGCTTTCAAAATGCAGTATTTTTTCATTCGTCATTCCGTTAAGTTTTGAAATGTCAAAATCAGAATTTACGAATCCAGTTGCAATGGGTTTTTCCAGATTATTAATAACCGCCTGCGGAATCTGCAGTGGAATATTTTCATAATCGGCTTTAAAATGGGTTAAAATAATCGCCGAGTTCGGATCGCTAAAACCTTTTTCTGGTTTGAAATTATTCGTAAATATTCCTTTGAAACTGCAATTGGTAAACAAGCCATCGGGAATTGTAAGTTCGTTATTTCTAATATCAGCCTGAACCACAATTTTGGGATCTCCTTCAACATTTAGATCTCCTTTGATGTCACAGTTGACTTCGATCGGTTTTTTTAAATCAAACTGATTGAGTTTGGAACTGATATTTCCCGACAATAAATTAGAAGCATTTTTCCATAAAATATTAGTTTCAATATTGATTCCGAAAAGCGAATTTTGTTTTCCGATATTAAAAAAAGCCACAATATCAAAAGCATCAGAACCAATTTTAAGTTTCTGGGTTTTAATGTTTATTTTTTGATGTTCTTCTGAATACGAAATGTCAAAATTTCCTTCGAGCATTTTTTCTTTGGCAAAACTTCCATGAACCGTATTAAAAGCAAGACTATTAATTTTTGTTTTTAAAAATAAATTAGTGTGCCAGTTTTCATCATCGTAATCCACTTTTGAGTCCAAACTCGCGACATCAAAATCAAATAATTTATGTCCCAAATGGTTGTCGATAATGACATGAACATTGTTGAGGTTTACTTCATCAATCGTTGTTTCGGGTTTTTCTTTATTGGTTTCTGCTTTTTTCTTTTTCGGCTTAAAGATGTTTACGTTGGAATAACCATTTTCGGCTTTGTAAATATAAATCTGGGCATCGTTAATTAGAATTTTATGAATGTTGATTTCGTTGTGCAGTAAACTCCAAATATTTAAACGAGCTTCTATTTCGTTGGCTTTTAGTAAAGTATGTTTGTGACTTTGCCATTGATTGTCTTTTATTTCTACTTCTTTTAAAGCCAAAGTAAAATTCGGAAAACCAGTTAAGAACTTATAATGGAAATCGGTAACGTGAAATTTTCCATTAATGTTTTCATTGATTTTATGATTGACTTTAGCAATAATTTCGGCTTTATTTTGATTGAAATAAAGAGACAAGCAGCCGCAGGCAATTAAAAGTATTGCGACTAACCCCAGAATAAAAAATCCAAACCGTTTGGCATATTTTTTAAAAGGATCAGACTGAAGAAATGTTTTTATTTGAAGTAAAATTTGCTGCATTTAGATTAAATCTTTTGGAGTATTAAAGATACTACAAAAAATATTAACATTTTATTAGTTTGGTTTTCAGTTTAATATGTCGTAAATTGAGATATCAAAAAACATTCTAGAGTTGATAATAAATGACAATACATTTATAATGAAAACTAATTTAGTAATCGTGTTTGATTTGTTTTAAATTTTTAAATTTGTACTGTAGTTTGAAAGTTAATCATTCAAACATAATTTTAATCTTAATATATTATGGCATTAGCAATAACAGATGCTACTTTTGATGAAGTAGTTTTGAAATCAGATAAACCAGTAATGGTAGATTTTTGGGCAGCATGGTGTGGTCCTTGTAGAATGGTTGGTCCAATCATTGACCAATTAAGCGATGAGTACGCTGGTAAAGTAGTTGTTGGTAAAGTAGATGTAGATGCTAACCAAGAATTTGCTGCAAAATATGGTGTGCGTAACATACCAACCGTTTTGGTTTTTCATAACGGTGAAGTAGTAGGAAAACAAGTAGGAGTTGCTCCTAAACAAACCTACGCAGATAGTTTAGACGCTTTATTGTAATCTTTAAAAGGTTACGATTGATATAAAAAAGGTTTGACGAAAGTCAGACCTTTTTTATTGGATTTTTTTGGCAGAATTTTTCAAAAATAAAACTATGTATCTATTTGTTTAAAAACAATAGTAAAAGTAGTTCCAGCATCTGGTTTAGAATTTACTTCTATTTTACAATGAATTGCCGTTGCTAAATCGCGAATTAAATGCAGACCCAAACCAGATTTGATTCCGATAACTTCAGATTCGTCGTATAGCGCTTTAAATTTTTCCTGCGTTCCACCAGGTCCATTATCAGTAATTGAAAGATAAGTTTTTTGATTTTCCTGCCAGGCTTTCCAGATGATTTTTGCATTCGGAGTTTTGTCTAAAGCTTTAATGGCATTTCCGGTAAGATTTCGAATAATGGTTTTTAGATAATTTTCGTCTGTTTCTAAAATGATATTTTCTGGATTTTCAAATACCATTTCAATATTTTCTATACTCGAAAAATGTTTTTTAGTTTCTTCAAATAAAACATTGATTTCGGTTTTTCTAAACTGAGGCTTAAAGTTTTCCATCTGTCCTTTGCTCCAAAGCAGAATATCTTCCATCGACGATAATAAATTTTCGGCGCCGGTTGTAATTTTATGCTGCATTCTGATTGCAGTTTCTTCGTCGATTAATTCGGGATTTTCTTTTTGAAGATGCAGAAAATGAATCAGATTTGAAACTGGACTTCTCAAATCATGATTTAAAATACTAAAAAATCTTGCTTTGATTTTGTTCGCTTCATCCAATTCTTGGTTTAAAGCCTGAAGTTTCAAATTGGTTTTCTTTCTGTTTTGATTTTGTTTGAATAATAATAACCCGATAATACAAACCAAAGTAATTCCAGAAATTAAGAAAATGCGCTGTATTTTGGCATCTTCAATTTGAATATTTTTGATTGTATTCTCCGTAGAAAGATATTTGATTTTCTGCTGTTTGGTTTTGTTCTGATAACGAGCTTCGGCATTTGCAATATTCTGTTTAGCAGACTGTGCCATCATTTCGTCATTGTTTTTGCTGTAGATTTCGTTATAAAAATAAGCTTCTTTCCATTGCCCGAGTGCGGCATAACTTTGAGATAGTTTTTTATTAATCATAACAAAAGACTCTTTGTCATATTTCAAAGCCTTTTCAGATGCTTTTTTTAATACTTCAATGGCCTTTTTATGTTCTCCTTTTTCGTTTAAAACCTTTCCGAAATTGGTATTTGCTTCCATTATAATATCCGGATCATTCGATTTTTGAGCGTAGAAAACAGATTTTTTTGCAAAATTATAAGCTTGGTTTATTTTGCCTTCGTCTGCAAAATGCTCCGACATGCTTCTATTAGCAAAACTCAAATTGATAAAAAGAGAATCTTTTGCTGTTGGATAAGTATATACTAAATTGTAATATTTTCGGATGCTGTCTTTTTGCTTTAAAGCAACATAGCTGTGCAGGTAATAGTTGCATAAAAAAGCACTTACATACGGAGAGTTTTTTACATACGGTTTTGCCTCGTTAAAATATTCTATTGCTTTTTTAAACTGCTTCATTTTGGTATAAGCGCTCCCAATTTGAAGATACGATATACCTATGTTTTCAGTACTCGCTATGTCTCTTTTAAGCAGTTTTTTGTATGAAATCGCCTTTAATTGATAATCAATAAAAGTTTCATATTCTGAGTTATTCTGGTAGTATTCGGCGATACTCCCGTTTAAAACAGATTTGGTATAATCGCTTTTTGTAGTATCAACAACTTGTTTAATATATTTTATTAAAGATTTACCTTTAACAGTATCCTGAACGGAATAATAAACATAATTAAGACGCATCAAAGCAGTGGTCTCGGTTTTTAGATGTCTGGCTTTGCGGGCGTACTTCCAGGCAATTTCATAATTTTCTAAAGCTTTCTGATATTGATTGTTGGTAAATTCATATCCGAGTCCTCTTTGAATATAAAACCGGCTTAAATAAGCATTATGATTTTTAGCGAGCGAAATTCCTTTTTCTGCCGCAGTTATGAGTTTAGGATAATCTTCTGCATCAAAGATTTTTCTAGTGTATGCAAGCCAGATTTTAAGTTTCTCATTGGTTGTGCTGTAACGTGCTAAATTAGGTTCCTGCTGTGCAAAAGCATTCCAACTTATAAATAAGAGCAGCAAGAACTTGAGATTTCTCATGCAATTAGATTTAAGTTTTCCTTGTAACTTCTTCCAATTGGTATTACGGCATTATTATTCAAGATAATTTCAGTTGAATTTATCTTTTGAACATATTGTTTCTGGACGGCATAACTTCTGTGAATACGCACAAAAGATTGAAAATGATCTTCTTTTAAAAGATTTCCAATGCTCGAAAGCACACAATGTCTTTTTCGTTCTGTAACTACCAAAGTGTAATCTTTTAAAGCTTCGAGATACAAAATCTCATGCAGCTTAACTTTGGTCTGTTCGTGGCCTTCTTTAATATAAATAGTATCACCGCCAATACTGGCTTCGAACAAAGAAGCTTTGAGTTTAATTTCCATAAACTCTTCAATACGATTTACAGTTTGTGTAAAACGATCAAGCTTTAAGGGTTTTACAATAAAATCAAGAGTTTCAATCTGGAAACTTTCTACGGCATGTTCAGGATGCGCCGTAATAAAAACACAAACTGGAATTTCGAGAGTTTGTTTTCTAAACTCAATTCCGTTTAAACCCGGCATATCAATATCCAAAAATAAGATATCGATTTTTTCTTTCTCTAAAAATGGAACAGCATCTTCAGCCGATTCAAAAACCCCTAAAATATCCAGAACAGGAAACTTCTTAGCATAAGAAACTGCTGTAAGTCTATCAATTTCGTCATCATCAACAATAATACAAGTGTATTTTTTCATCATTCAAACTTAATTTATGTTGTCTGTCTATTTAAAATGTTGTTCGTCTATTGGCTGTTTTTAGCTTGAACTCTTTGGTGCAAATTTGTCCTGTAATTAAATCACAAGGAAAAAAAAAGTTCCTGTCGATTGTTGCAAAAATAAAGATATTGAATTAAAAAAGAAGTATTTAATTAATTTTTTAAAACCAAATTGTTATGAAATTTTCAAAAACCATTTTTACAATTTTCTTACTAGCCATTTCTACAATTTCATGCAGCGGCGATGACGGAACTGATGGTGTTAATGGGGCAGACGGAGCGCCAGGAGCAGCCGGGACAGCAAATGTTATTTACAGTGCATGGTTAACAGCACCAGCAGCAGCTGCAGAAACAATAGACGGTACTTCGGGAATGTCTACAACTATTAATGCACCAGAACTATCAGCAGACATTCTTTCTAAAGGAACCATATTAGTGTATGTTTCTTTTGGATCAGGTACTTACACAGTGCCATACACATCTACCGCAGGAGGATTCGTAAATACAATTACGGCTATTTCTAATCTGCAAAAAATCAAATTATTTAGATTTAGACATGATGGAGGAGGAACAGTAAACCTGCCAACAACGCTTAGCTGGCGATATATTTTAATTCCAGGAGGAGTAGCGGCCACCGCAAAAACTGCAAAACTGGACTATTCTAAAATGAGTTACGAAGAAGTTTGTGCACATTTTAACATCAAACCTTAATTCTGAAATCAAATAAAATCATTAATTAAAAATATATATTATGAAAGCTCTAAAAACTATTTTGACCCTTTTATTAATTACCGTTTCTACGGTTTCATGCAGCAGCGATGACGATAAAGATGCTGTTAAATATAATGAAGAAAATCCTCTAGACGCTTATATGGCAGGATCTGGATTTAGCCAGAAAGCTGTTGATGTAAAAAATTCAGGAATTTATGAATATGGTTTTAGTTTTAAACCAACTGTAACGGGAAAAATAAACTCTTTAATAGTAAAAATTCCAGATGTAAATCCAACTTTAAGAGTTACTTTATGGGATGCTGCAACCAAAACAGTTATAAAATCTGAAACTATAAATGTAGCTACAGCTAATGTTACAGTCGAAAAAGCAATTTCGCCAATCGCACTAACTAAAGATAAAGAGTACTTTTTTACAGTAAATAGTGACGACTGGATCAACAGAACAAAAACAGATGGATCTGCAGCGACTTATCCAATTGTGGCTGGAAATATTACTATTACAGGATATGCGTATATCTCCAGTACAGCTGCAGAAACTATTTTTCCAACAAATGCACGTAATACCTATTATGCAGGTGACGTTACATTTAAATTTCAACAAACAGAATAATTCTTTTTTTGGATAGCTTTGAATTAGTAAAGGAAAAGGTTTGGCGGTTGTCAAGCCTTTTTCGTTAAAAATACAGTTTGTTTTTTTAGACTTGACGGGTTTTTAAAACCTGTTAGGTCTTTTTTTTGGAACTTATTTTCTATTTTTAGCAAATCTTATATTCCTTTAAAAATGAAAATTCTATACACCTTTCTTTGTTTTTTTATGTTGATTTCTAATGGTTTTTCCCAATCAAAAGAAAAAGAAAGTGTGCTGTTAGAAAATGGGGTTTCAGAGCAATTGGCGCAGTTTCGTAAAAAGCAGATTTCAGAAGTTCAGTATAATTTGTCATTCGAGATTCCCAATCAGAAAGAAGAAAATATAAATGCCCATTTGACGGTAAATTTGAATATATCTGATTTAAGTCAGCCTTTACTTTTTGATTTTAAGGAAAAAACGTCCAACATAAAAACAGTTGCCATAAACGGAAAAAGCCTTGCCATTGTTCACCAGAACGGACATATTGTAATTCCTTCTTCGGGTTTAATTTTAGGAAAAAATGCGATTTCAATTTCTTTTATCGCGGGTAATTTATCGTTAAATAGAAATGACGATTTTCTATATACACTTTTAGTTCCAGATCGCGCAAGTACCTTATTTCCATGTTTCGATCAGCCAGATATTAAAGCTGCTTACAAATTGAGTCTTTCTGTGCCAAAAGATTGGTCGGTTTTGGCTGGAGCCGATGTAAAAGAGAAAATCGATAAAGGTAATTTTATCACATATATTTTTGGAGAATCAGATAAAATGAGCACCTATTTATTCTCTTTTGTAGCAGGGAAATTCAAAAGCACAACGCAAAAACCAGGGTTAGAAATGACGATGCTGTATCGTGAAAACAGTCCGGAAAAATTCCGCGTAAGCGCAGATACTATTTTCAATCTGCATCAACAATCCTTAGATTTTTTAGAAAAATACACCAATTATAAGTTTCCGTTTCAAAAGCTGGATTTTGCTTCGATTCCTGTTTTTCAGTATGGCGGAATGGAACATGTTGGCGCGATTCAGTACCGAGAATCAACTTTGTTTTTGGACAACAGTGCAACGGATAGTGAAAAATTAAACCGAGCAAAACTCATCGCGCACGAAACCTCACATATGTGGTTTGGCGATTTGGTCACAATGAAATGGTTTGATGATGTTTGGATGAAAGAGGTTTTTGCCAATTTCATGGCCGATAAAATCATGAACCCGATTTTTCCGAAAGTCAATCATAATCTCCAGTTTTTTACCGCGCATTATCCTATCGCTTTCGCGGAAGATCGATCTTTGGGTACACATCCTATAAAACAGCATCTGGCGAATTTAAAAGATGCAGGTTCGCTTTACGGAGCTATTATTTACAACAAAGCGCCTATTATGATGCGTCAGTTAGAAGCTTCGATGGGAAAGGAAGCTTTTCAGAAAGGAATTCAAAACTACATTCAAAAATACGCCAATGACAATGCCGATTGGAATAATTTGGTAGAAATTCTGGATGCAGAAACGCCGCTCGATATGAAAAAATGGAGTGACGTTTGGGTAAACAAATCTGGAAGAGCGATTTTTACGGATAAGATTGAATACGATTCTAAAAACCGAATTAAAACTTTTGAAATTCAGCAAAAAGCAGAAGACAACTCCAATAATATCTGGCCTCAGGTTTTTCAGATTGGTTTGGTTTATGCCAATGATGTAAAAGTTTTAACGGTTAATATTAATGATAAAAACACCGTTTTAAAAGAAGCCATCGGACTTGAAAAACCAATTGCCGTTGTTTACAATTACAATGGTTTTGGGTACGGAGTTTTTCCGCTTGACGGGAATAATTTGGATTATATTTCTACATTGAAAGATGAGGTTGCAAGAGCGTCGAGCTACAGCAATCTTTATGAAAATACACTGCTTGGAAATGTTTCACCAGATAAAGCTTTTAACTGTTTTCTGAAAGCAATTCAAACAGAAGAAAACGAATTGGTTTTGAGAATTGCTTCTAATAATTTAAATACAATTTATTGGAGATTTTTTACCGAAAAACAGCAGAATAAAGTTCAGAAACAGCTTGAAGGTATTTTGTACGAACGTTTACAGGCTAATTTGTCAGCCAATATCAAAAAGACATTGTTCGGATTATTCAGCTCTTTTGCCTATTCTAATTCGGCGAAAGCCAGTTTATACAAGTTTGGAACAGAGAAATCTCGATTCCGAATTTAAAATTAAACGAAGACGATTATACCAACATGGCAATGAATCTCGCAATTTTCAAACATCCAAAAGCAGATGAAATTTTGGAAAAGACGAGATCAACATTTACAAATCCTGATAAACAAAGACGTTTTGAGTTTCTGCTTCCATCATTATCCAAAGACGAATCGGTTCGAGATGCTTTTATGGAATCTTTAAAAGAGGATAAAAACCGTGAAAAAGAATCGTGGGTTTCGGTTGGATTAGCGAATATTCATCATCCGCTTCGTCAGGAAAGTGCACAAAAATATATCAGATTTTCATTAGATTTGGTTGATGAAATTCAGCGAACGGGAGATATTTTCTTCCCGAAAGACTGGCTGGATAATACCGTTGGAAAATATTCTTCGAAATTTGCCTTTGATGAAGTACAGCGATTCTTGAAAGAAAACCCTAATTTTAGTCCTATTTTAAAAAGGAAATTATTTCAATCGACAGATTTGCTTTATAAAGCACAAAATATTAAAAAAGAAACCGAATGAAAATCGAATCGGAAATAGAGAAAGTCTCCAGTTTTCAGCATCTAGAAATGCTGGCCAATCAGGTTGTGGAAGGTTTTATATCGGGAATGCATAAGAGTCCGTTTCATGGATTTTCGGCTGAATTTGCGGAGCATAAAGTGTATAATGCAGGCGAAAGCACTAAACATATCGATTGGAAATTGTTTGCCAAAACCGATCGTTTGTACACGAAACGTTTTGAGGAAGAAACCAATTTACGTTGTCATTTAATTGTTGACAATTCCTCTTCCATGCATTATCCTGAACTCAAATCAAATCAGCCTTTTTATGAAAAGAAGATTGGTTTTGCAGTTTTGGCTTCGGCGGTTTTAATGAATATATTAAAGAAACAACGCGATGCAGTTGGTTTAAGCGTTTTCTCCGATAAATATGAATATTACGCACCAGAAAAAGGAAGCGATCGTCATCATAGAATGTTGTTGAATAAACTGGAAGAATTATTAGTGCAGCCAAAAGTCAAAAAAACGACAGATACGATTACCTATTTACATCAAATAGCAGAGAAAATGCATCGCCGCTCGATGATTATTTTGTTTACGGATATGTTTCAAACCGAAGATGATGAAAAGCTTTTTAATGCTTTGCAGCATTTAAAACACAATAAACATAAAGTAGTTTTGTTTCATGTTGTTGATAATGAAACCGAATTGAAATTTGATTTTGATAACACACCAAGAAAGTTTATTGACTTAGAATCAGGAGAAGAGGTTTCTATTTTTGCAGATAATGTTAAATCAGAATACGAAAAAAGGGTAGAAGCCTATTTTAAAAACCTAGCTTTAACCTGTGCCAAGAACCAAATTAAGTACGTTCCGGTAAATGTTGGTGACAATTTTGAAAAAATATTGACTACATATTTGGTTGAAAAACAAAACTTTGGATAAATATTTGAAAATTTATTTCATTTTTTTTACAAAAACGCTTGCAGAAATGAAATTCTGTACTATCTTTGCAACCGCAATAACGCAGAGGTTTGGTAGTTCAGTTGGTTAGAATACATGCCTGTCACGCATGGGGTCGCGGGTTCGAGTCCCGTCCAGACCGCAATATTGGGAAAAGCCTTTCTTTTAAGAAAGGCTTTTTTGCCCAAAAACGGTATCTAAGATTAGTTGTGTTGTTTTGCTACGACTTTGTAACTCGTAGCTGGTTTAGTAGTTAGACCAATGAAAAGCTTTCCACTTTTGTGGATGGCTTTTTTGATTTATAGCCTTTTTGATAAAAGGCAAATTCCAAAGATTTTGAAGCCTCAAAATTAAATTCCAAATTCCAAATTCCAATTCCACAACGTTTGTCATTTCGACGAAGGAGACTCGAGCGACAGCGAACTGGCGTAGCAAATCTCCGCATGCAATTCTATAAAGATTTTCTACTCATATATTGAAAATAGCGCCTGGTTTCAACCAAGGCAAGCACAATGGATATAAATCGTTGCCTATGGCTGAAACTCTGGGCTGTGTTTAGAAAAATGATAAATATTTCTATGTGAAAACCTTCTCGGTTAAGAAAAAGAAAGAAAGTTCTTCTTTTTTTAATTTGCAGGCAATTTTTAAAATATTGGAATTTAAGCAATTAAAAATTTCTCAATTTTTATTCCTAAAAACCCTTGCAGAATCCAACTTCTGTTGTATTTTTGCACTCGCAATAACGCAGGGTTTGGTAGTTCAGTTGGTTAGAATACATGCCTGTCACGCATGGGGTCGCGGGTTCGAGTCCCGTCCAGACCGCCTAAGTTGTTAAAAATGCCTATCATTACGATAGGCATTTTTTTTGTTTATATTTTTAACCGCAAATTTTTGTATTACTCACTCTGATTTGTCATTTCGACGAAGGAGAAATCTCCGTAAGTAGCTCCGTCGCTATAATCCACTCTTTGTGGAGTTTCTTGTGAAGATTTCTCCTTCGTCGAAATGACAAACGTTGTGGAATTGGAATTTGTAATTTCAGATTTTGCAATTTAATTTCTTCTTATCTTTAATATCACAAATGCGCTGTATTAAAAACCAATGGAACATTCCGGTCAGAAACTAGATAAATATTACATCAAAAAAGTAGATGCTGATAAAAAAAGCATTTACTGCCACCACGATTTGATGGGCGAATTGTTTGTGCCAACACACAAACACGACAAAGCACAAATGCTCTATGCAGAAGGAGATGTTGTTTTTGTAACAACGGAAACCAAAACTTACTTTTTACCAGCAAGACATTTTATCTGGATTCCGAGTGGGGTGGAGCATAGCATCGAACCAAAATCGGAAAGTGTGACAATGCGAAATTTGTATTTTCCAGTAGAAAAAAACGAAGATGAGTTTTATCAGGTTGAAGGTATTTATCCCGTCAATAATTTATTGTTGCAAATGATGCTTTTTACCAATCGATGGAATGGCGATCTTAAAAAAGGAACTCCAAACTTTGCCATTGCAAAAGCTATAAAAGCGATTCTGCCGCAAATCTGCACTAATAATCTGCCGTTAGAATTACCTCAGCCAAAAGACAAACGACTTAGTAAAATTCTGCGTTACATAGAAAACAATCTAGGCGAAACGATTCTGTTTGCAGATGTTGCTCACGAATTCGGTTACAGCGAACGCTCTTTGTATCGCTTGTTTCAAAAAGATCTCAAAATGTCTTTTATTCAATATTATACCATTCGAAGAATCTTAAAAGCAATCGAACTTTTATTAGAAAGAAAACTTTCTGTAAAAGAGGTAGCTCTAGAAGTAGGTTACAATAGCGTTCCGACTTTCAGCAACACATTTTTCAAGATTTTAGGACAAAGACCTTCCGATTATTTAAATGGGGAGGATATTTTGTAGTTTTTTAAATCTGCGTGAATATCATAAACCAAATCCATTTTGTAATAAATTGTTTTTCAATGTTTTAATATAACGTTTTCGGAAAATAAGATTTTAACATTTGTCCGAAATGAATATGTTATTGACTTTTTAGAATTATCAGTCATCGTAAAAATGAAGGAACTTTGCAGTATAAAATATTTATGTATTCATGTTCCTTAAAATAACAAATTCTACAGACGATTGTTTTCTCAAAAAATTGTTGCTATTGCTAATTTTATTGGCATTAAATAGTTTACAAGCACAGGAAATTCATACGGTTTCATTAAAAGAAGCGATGAAACTGGCTAAAGAAAACAACAAAAAAATCCTTCAATCTCAATTGGAGATTACGCTCTCAGAGCAAAACATCAAAGAAAGCAAAGAACTCCGTTTACCAGATATCGAATTAAACGGCGAGTATTCCAGAATTACCAATATCACCGAATTTAAAGGAAATGGTTTCTTGAATGGAAAAGAAGTTACAAAGGCAATTCCTGAAATTTATCAGGTGAATTCAACTTTTAAAATGCCAATTTATGCTGGAAATAAAATCAACAACGCCATCAAAATTGCGAATCAGGAAAGCGAAATTGCAAAAATAAAAACCGAAAAAACCGAAAATGATATTGAGCTCGAAGTAGTAGCCAATTATCTTTCGATTTATAAAATGATGGAACTTCAAAAGATTTTTGAAGAAAACATCAAAGAAGAAAAAAGCCGATTGAAAGAAGTGCAGTCGCTTCAAAAACATGGAACGGTTACGAAAAACGAGGTTATTCGTGCCGAATTGCAGCTTTCAGATCGTGAACTAAATGCGCTTACAAACTCCAAAAACATTAAAATTGCGCTTCACGATCTGAAAACACTGCTTCAGATTCCGGAAAACGAAGAAATTGCAATCGATACAACAGCTAATCTTGACGAATTGAACGGCTTGGATCCCTATGATTTTTATATGAATAAGGCTTTGCAAAACGAAGAAATGCGAATTGCAAGTCAGGAATTAAACATCAAAAAAACGGAACTGCAATTGGTGAAAGGAAATTATCTGCCAACAGTAAACTTCTTTGGGAATTATGGTTTTTATTATCCTAACTACAAATTTTTTCCACCGAATCCGTATTTGTACACTTTAGGACAAGTTGGAATCGAAGCGCGTTTTGATATTTCGGCTTTGTATAAAAACAAAACCAAAGTAGAACAGGCTAACAAAAAAATCGAATGGCAGCAAATGCAGTCGGAAATCATAAAAGATGAAATTCAGGATCAACTGTATAAAGAGCATACACAATATCAGGAAATCCTTGAAAAATTTGTGGTGGTCGACAAAGCTTTGGATCTGGCCAATGAAAATTATCGCATTGTAAAATTGAAATACTTAAACCAATTGGTTTTAATAACCGAAATGGTCGATGCCGATAATGCTTTGCTTCAGGCGAAATACAACAAAATTTCTACCCGATTGGATGCGGTGCTGAAACATTACGAATTGCTTCATACGGCGGGGATTCTTCCTCAGAGTTAGATGTTAGATGTGAAAAGTTAGAAGAAAGAGGCAAGAGGCAAGATTTAGAAGTAGATAATAGAAAATAGACAAGAAAAGATATAGAGTTTATGGTTAAGATAAAAAATGAAACTAGAAGAAACAGAACGTTTCATATACTTATAACGGTTATTGCGTGTGCGCTTGTGGCGAGCGGGGTTATTTTGGGAATTTGGTTTTACGTTTTCAACAGAAATCACGAAGAAACCAACGATGCTCAGGTGGAGCAATATGTAACGCCAATTATGTCGAGAATTACGGGTTATGTGCAGGAAGTTCGTTTTAACGAAAACCAATTTGTGCATAAAGGCGATACTTTGGTGGTGATCGACAACAGAGAATATCAGTCAAAATTGAATGTGGCTTTGGCCGATGTTCAAAACGCGAAACAAAACAGCGTTGTAGCGCAGAAAAATGCTGTAAACACAGCAAGCGCAACAGCGATAAGCGAATCGCAATTAGATGCTGCAAAATCGAATCTTTGGAAAACAAAATTAGAATACGAAAGATATCAGGCTTTGGTAAAAGAGGAAGCGGCAACTTCTCAGCAATTAGAAAAAGTTAGGGCAGATTACGAATCGGCGCAGGCACATTTTCAAGAAATGAAAAACAGAATTCATTCTGCAGATTTAAGCACTTCTGTGGCCGAGGCTAATGTTCCGACAACACAAACGAATATTGCATCCAAACAAGCTGTTGCAGATAATGCTGCATTATTTCTTTCGTACACTATAATTACAGCGCCTTACGACGGCTGGGTTGGAAAACGAACTTTACAGCCTGGACAATTGGTAAAAGAAGGACAATCTTTGCTTTCGATTGTAAGTAAAGAAAAATGGATTACAGCCAATTTTAAAGAAACGCAATTGCAGTATTTAACCGTTGGACAGGAAGTCGAAATAAAAGCCGATGCTTTGAGCGACAAAACTTTCGTTGGTACAATTGCTTCTTTATCGCCTGCGAGCGGGGCAAGATTTTCATTGCTTCCGCCAGATAATGCAACAGGAAACTTCGTTAAAATCGAACAAAGAATTCCGGTTCGAATTCAGTTAAAAGATACCGACAAACAAACCGATTTTTTAAGAGCGGGAATGAATATCACCGTGATCGCGGCACACTAAAATGGAAGATAAAAGTATTTTTAAATCCTGGGTTCCAAAATGGGCAATCATTATTATTTTGTTTGTCTGCCTTTTGCATTCCATGATTTTATTGGGAGTTTATACTTCAAACGTAACTTACGCAGCGAGTTTTCTGGATATCGAGCCAGAAGATTTGCAGTTTGCGATGTGCGTTACGTATGGAACTTTGCTCGCCACAATTTTAATCGAAAGCCGATTTTCAAGTTTTTTCCCTGCAAAAAATTACTTGGTGGCGGTGTATTCCTTAATCGGGATTACGATTGTTTCATCGGCTTATATTACCAATTTCTATCTTTTTTTAATGTTGAGAATTGTAGAAGGAATCTTAATGGCGCTTCCGGTAATTACAATCAGACAATTGTTAATTGAACAGTTTAATTCTAAAAATGCTATTATAATTGGTTTTTCATTTTACTACGGTTCGCTGTTATTGTCAACGCCATTTATTATGAATATTGCGGTTTGGTTTCTGGATCATTACGATTGGAAATACATGCTGTACGTTTCGGGCGGCTTGCAGGTTTTGAATGTCTTTTTAATCTTAGTTACTTTTCGTGGGCACCGAATAACAAAGAAAATTCCGTTGTATCAAATCGACTGGATGAGTTATTTTTTGGTTTTAACTGCGATTCTTTGCGGTGCTTACTTTTTTGTTTATGCCGAAAAAAAATATTGGTTTGAGTCTTCGCACATGGTTGTAATGCTGATGATTGCACTCATTACAGGAGGTTTATTTATCTTTAAAGAACGCTTGGTAAAAAGACCGACTTTTGATTTTGAAGTTTTTAAATATGCCAACCTGCGAATTGGGTTTTTATTGTTTTTCCTTTTCTATATCAGCAGGGCAACGCTGAGTCTTTGTCATTCAGCGATGTTTTCTATTTGGAATTGGGATCCGTCACGAGTTGCGGGCGTGCAATACATTAACGGACTCGGAAATGTAATCGGACTTATTTTAGCGGCTTATTTTCTGATGAAATCTGTTTCGACAAAAGTTATTTTCATTATTGGATTTTCGCTAATTGCATTGTTTCATTTTTGGTTTACGTTTCTTTTTGTGCCCGATGTGGCTTTATCAGATATTATCGTTCCGTATATTTTGCAAGGAATCGGTGTTGGGTTTTTATTTGTTCCGCTCATCTTATTTACCACATCATCGGTTCCGGCAAAAATGGCGGTTTCTTCGGGAATTGTTGGAGTTTCGGGTCGTTTTTGGGGAAGTACAATTGGTTTTTGCGTGATGCAGAATGCCGTTGTATTTTTAAACAAAAAGCACTTTTTAAAATTAAGTCAATTCGTAACAGGCGATAATCCCGAAGCACAGCAAACTATTGCTTCAGCAACACAGAGTTTTATGGCAAAAGGATATTCTGCGGATAATGCAAATACTTTAGCGCTGAAAAAAGTCTTCGGGACAGTTGCGAAACAAGCAACTTTATTGGCCGATATGGAAATTTATACGATTGTTGGTTATGGTTTGGTGGTTTTGATTATTCTAATAGCATGTAATCAGCATTTGAGACAGACAATGACTTTGGTTAAAAGTAAGATTTGGATTGGGTAGTTTTTTTGTTTCAAGTTTCAGGTTTCAGGTTTTTTCTCAGTTTATTTTGTCATCCTGAGGAACGAAGGATCACACTAGAAGCTCCGCACAGAAATTCGCCAATCTTTGTGGAGTTCCGAGTGTGATCCTTCGTTCCTCAGGATGACAAACAATTCGCGGAAAAAAATAAAATCTCCGCGAATCTCCGTGAAAAACCTTTGTGAATCTCTGCGAAATAACCCTATCTTGCAACCGTTAAAAAAACAAAATACAATAATGAAACAGCAATGTGTAATTTTTGATATGGATGGCGTGATTTCACACACCAATCCGCATCATGTGAAGGCTTTTGAGGCGTTTTTCGATAAATATAATGTTCCTTATACAAATGAAGAATTCGAAGAACATATGTACGGAAAACATAACAGTTACATCATGACGCATTTCTTCAAGCGCCCAATTGCGGGAGAAGAACTGCTGAAACTCGAAGACGAAAAAGAGGGAATGTTTCGTGAAATTTATAAAGACAAAGTAGATACGATTCCGCATTATTTGGATTTTTTAAGCGAATTAAAATCTCGCGGATTTAAAACGGCTGTTGCAACATCGGCGCCGCGTGCGAATCTGGATTTGATTGCAAACGCTTTAAAAATCTCAGACAAAATGGATTCGATGATGTCCAGCGAAGATGTAACACTTCATAAACCAAACCCAGAAGTATATGTAAAATCGGCAGAGCGTGTTGGCGTTTCTCCGTCTGATTGTGTGGTTTTCGAAGATTCTTTTTCGGGCGTTACAGCAGGATTAAATGCAGGAATGAAAGTTGTTGGCGTTTTGAGTACACATACGAAAGAACAGCTTCCTGTATGTGATTTTTATATTAATGATTATAGTGAAATTAATGTGGATAAGATTATTGAAATATTAAATTCCAATAAATAAATTCCAAATTCCAAACTGTACGAGATGCCTTTGTCAAAGTTTTAAACTTTGACAAAGGTTTTTTCTTGACAAAACTTTTAAGACTATTTCTCTCCAGCAATTACAAGTGCATTTCCATCAATAATAACATTTCCGTCAGGGAATTTTTCATTTACTAAAGTAAAAACTTCTTGTCTGATTTTTTCTCTCATTGCATCATCGGCATTGCTGAGTGCGGCGACAAAAGGCGCGGCAATTTCTGTGATCAGATTCCAATAGACATCTGCAGTACCACAATTTAATTTGCCAGTCAGTTCTGTTTCGGTAGTATTTTTAAACCCAGCTTGTTGGAAAATATCGGTTATTAAACCGCTTTTCGAACAGCGAAACATTCCCGGAGCTTCGGGAGGCGGAGGCGTGAGCTGCATGTTTCTGTTAATCGTTCCGCCAACAGCAGTGACCCAGAAATTTTTCTCAGGTCCGCTCCAGACCGCGGTTGCGATTTTGCCGCCAGGTTTCAGAACGCGATACATTTCTTTTGCTGCTAAAAGCATATCAGGAAAAAACATAAAACCCATTCTACAGCTTATCGCATCGAAGGTATTGTCATAAAAAGGAAGTTCAGTGACATCGCAAGCTTTAAATTCGACATTTGTAATTCCTTTTCTAAAAGCATTTTCGCGGGCAATGGTAAGCATATCGTCAGCGAGATCGGTAATAACGACTTTTCCGTCAGAAAGCATCGCAGCAATGCTCAAGCCTGGTTCGCCAGTTCCAGCTGCGACATCTAGAATTACGTCTGATCCTTTTGGGTTTATCGAACGGATGATTTCATCGGCAAAAGGCCTCATAAAATCCAGAATTTCATGATCCCATTTTTTCCAGCCTGGAGAAAATTTGTTCCAAGATGCTTTTTGCTGTTCCCGAATTTCTTGTAGTTGTGGTTCCATTTTGTTTATTGTTAGGTTGTTGAAAACGAATTTTATAACCGAAACAAAATTTGGGGAATTTGTTCTGCAATAGGCAAAGAGAAGAGTTTTTGGCAGATTTTTTTTGGATTAGCAAAGTTACGGAATAAATCTTTTTGGTGAACTGGTTTTAGTGTTAATTTATTGATTAATAGTATTTTGTGTTTTTATTTCTCATCACAAATTACCACCAAGTATTGTTATTCGATCCCGAAGTCTCGGGATCAAAATGACGAACTAGACTTTTAAAAAAAATAAATTGCATAATTGCCTCCTGCTTTAGCTGGAGGTTTCTGTTTGAAAAGAAAAAGGCTTTAGCCGAATCAATAGTTTTTCTCCAAAAAAGCAATCCAGCCTTTTTCAAATTCTTCGGGTTTTATGCTAAGTGCTTTTTCGATGCTGCCAAATGAAGCAACTAGTTTAGGCAGACTGTCTTTTCCCCATTTTTGGGTCATATATTCGATGATTGTGTAGCCAATATTATAAATCTGATTGCTTTTATTAAGCTCTTCTAAAGTCAGGTTTTTGCTTTTGGCGTATTTTACGCTTAGCGAATTTACTTCTCCAGCCTCAAAAATACTGATCGATTCCCAAAGCCAGCGCGGATATTCGGCTTTAAACTTCCTATCAAATTCCTTTTCAAAAGTAAGTCGGTCTTGGGTGATGATTGTTTCTTTTGCCCTGTCGATTAATATATTGAGTTGAACGCAGTGCGTAAATTCGTGAAGCGCAGTTTTGAGCGGATCGTCTGGAAAAATAGAATTGAACCAATTGGTCCACACAAAATGAAATTCATTTGGACCACAGCTCGTACCTTTTGTGTTTTCTTTTAAACCAGTAGCGCTATTAAATTTGTATTGAGAACCATAAACGAAAACCTTTATCAAGTCGTGTTGTACATCTTTTAGATTCTCTCTTATTTTCGCATAATTGTTCTCGAGATGAGTGCTGACTTTTTCAGCCTCACTTTTATAAATTCCGCTGTAGGAAATAATAAAATGTTCCGATTTAAGAGTCCGGATTTCTTGTTTAACGGTAAAGCTTCGAACTGTTCTTGCAAAGTAAAAAACCGCAATAATTCCTAAAAGAATAATTAATAATCTGTATTTTCTCATGTGTTCTAAATGTTTTTTTGAGATTTAAAAACAAGCGAATTTTGAGAATTAAGTTTTTGGTGTTTTAAAAATAAGAATATTTAGAGACTAAACACAAAAAGATTTAAAGAAATTTCTGAAACAGTTTCTGTTTTTGCCACAGATTATTAAGATTAAAAGGATTTTTGGTCGTTGTTTATCATTTTTATGATTTCATTTCTCGTTCCTCGAAATGACAAACTAAATTAAAAATAAAAGAGATGAATTGCCTCCTGCTTTAGCTGGAGGTTTTTTTATGATTGAATGTGAAAGGCTAAGCCGAATTATTATTTCAAAGGAAAATTAAACAATTCTTTAGGTTCAATATCTAAAGCATTCGCGATTTTTACAAGGGTTTTTACAGAGGTATTAATTTTAGCAGTTTCTATTCTTGCTATTTGAGATTTAGTAATACCAGAATCATCAGCTAAACCTTGCTGTGATAAGTCTTTCTTTTCACGTAATTGTCTAATGTGAATGCCTAGATTTATGATAAAAGTTTCTTCTGAAATATTCATATTTCAAAAGTGGAAAGATTTAATTTGTTCATATAGGCATTTATGCCTACAAATTATTATATTTGCCTCGAATAAAAAATAAGATAATGACTACAGAAATACTTTCGAATGAACTTGAAAATAGACTACAAGCCTTTTTTACTGATGTTATCGATCCAAAAGACATGGCGAAAACAATACGAGAGGTAAATTATATTCTTTCGTTATGTTCCATGCGTGGATGCGAAACAGTAGAAACTGAATTCAACAATCTCGAAGATAATTTTTATTGGCTCAATAGATTAGCAGAAGTTCTAGATCCTTATTTGGATGTTGATTAAGTAGAAGAATCATTTCATTTCGACGAAAGGAGAAACGAAAACAGCAAATCGACAAAATGATATTGTTTCTTAATTTTTTTCATGTTGTACACCCGTCGTTTTGCTGGAATCTCTTTTCGTCAAGGTGAAATATAGTGCAAATTGTTATGTTTGTCATTCCGAGGAACGAGGAATCACACAAGAAATTTCGCAAATATAATCGCCAATCTTTATCGATCTACGTCTGTGATTCCTCGTTCCTCGGAATGACAAACTTTGCGGTTACTTTGTGATTTGGATATAAAAGGGATATGTTTTTTATCAGTGGAAGTATTTAATTTTTTACTGATGAATTCAATAAATTGTCATTTTGATATTTATAAATAATATGCTGAGAGATATAAATGCTAAAAATCCAAACTTTGAACAGATCATTACAATTTTCGAACATATGTGTTATTATACTAATAAACTAATTGTTAGAAATAATAATCATTTGTAATTTAGATTAATTATTAAAAAAAAACATTTATATAGATTTAATAATGCAATAATGGTGTGAACTTTTAAGTATTAATACCTGAAATCTACTTTTTTTTTTAAAATTCATAGTATTTATGTAATATATTTAAATATATTTGACACGTAAAAATCAGGCGTTTACAAAAAATAATTTTAATTCTGTAATAAATTGTATCTAATTTTCACGAAATTTGAATAGCAATAGTATATGAATTGGAAAAAAGAGAGAAGTAAAACACCTTTTGACAGAGCTAAAGAAAGAAATAAACAAGTTGCTAATTCTATGACAGGAAATTCTTCTGCACATTTAACAAGCCAGCTTCTGTCAAAAATGGAAGATGGGAGAGAGTTTGAAAGTTTGACTAAACATCAATTTAGCAATTTAAACTTAAAGACAGAAATTCAAGCCAGTATCAAAGAAATTGAAAATGTTAGACATAGACCTGCAGTTTGTTTTATGGCAAACACCATATCTGTAGTCGGAAATAATATGATTGAGGATTCAGATGATTTGCCATTTGAGGAAATGATTTCGGCAATTGATAAAGATGTGAAGGAAATAGATATTATTCTAGAAACACCTGGAGGTTTATCAACAACTGTTGCTAAATTTGTAGATAAATTAAGAACCCGATTTGATCATATTGGATTTGTTATTTTGAATAAAGCGATGAGTGCTGGTACAATGTTTGCAATGTCAGGAGATGAAATTGTGATGACTAGTAGTTCGCAAATTGGACCAATTGATCCTCAAGTCCGAAGAATGAATGGAACTTTTTTACCTGCTCAATCTATCTTATACTTGATAGAAGAAGTTAAAAAGCGAGGTAATGAGAATATAGCCAAACAAAAACCGATTGATTGGACTGATCAATTACTAATAAATGGAATGGATAGAATGGAAGCGGGTAATGCTATGATTATGAGTTCTAAGTCCATTGATATGGTTGAAAATTATTTAGATAAATATAAATTCAAGGAATGGACAACTCATAAAAATGGCGATCCAGTTACATCTGATCAGAAGAGAACAAGAGCCAATGAAATTGCGAAATTACTTTGTAATCATGAAAAATGGAAAGATCATGGTTATGCAATTGATAGAATTACAGCATGGGAGGTTTGTCAATTAAAAATTACTCATTCAGAAAGTATTGATGGAATGGATAGAGCAATGAAGAGAATGTGGGCTTTGATGTATTATCTTTTTCTAAATTCACAAATACAAAAAGTTTATGTTTCATCAAATTATGGAATAATAAGAACTGTTAAAACGATTACTAAATAAATACAATTATGGAAACAAAAAATCAAATTTTAAAAACTCTTGGTTTTAGTGATGAGTTTATAGCTCAAATTAATGCCTCAAACAAATTTGTGTGCCATGAACCTCAAACAGATTTTGAAATGACATCTGTTGAAACTGAAGATTTTACTGATTTAATTATTGATGAAGTAGATTCTCCTTTTAAAAGCGAACTTATTCTTTAAAGATTTTCATTATAAAAAAAGAGAGCCACTTATCGAGTGGCTCTTTTTTTTATAATACACGTTTGTATATTCGTAAATTGACTCAGTTTATGTGATAAATGGGTAGAGATAAATTTAATAATCTTTGATTTTAAAATACTTCTAAAAATAATGTTTAAGGTTGGTTGCCAAATTTCAAAAAACAAAAAAGCTTCTGATTTCTCAGAAGCTTTTTTCAGTGCGGATAATAGGACTCGAACCTACACGCCTTGCGGCACCAGATCCTAAGTCTGGCATGTCTACCAATTTCACCATATCCGCTCAATTGTGGGTGCAAAGATAAACATAACTTCTAAATTTCAAAGCATTTTTTAAAAAAAATTATTAATTCTCTTTTTTGTATTTTTGAGTTTCTATAAAAATAATTTAAATGGAAAATATTAAGTCCTACGTTCAACAACATAAAGATCGGTTTATCAATGAATTGATCGAATTATTAAAGATTCCGTCGGTTAGTGCCGACACTGCATATTCTCAAGATGTTATTGACACAGCAGAGGCTGTAAAAGAAAGTTTAACAAAAGCAGGCTGCGATTATGTCGAAACTTGCGACACTCCAGGTTACCCAATTATCTACGGAGAGAAAATTATAGATCCAAATCTTCCAACGGTTTTAGTTTACGGACACTACGATGTTCAGCCGCCAGATCCGTTAGAATTATGGACTTCACCACCGTTCGAACCCGTAATTAAAAAAACAGATATTCACCCAGAAGGCGCAATCTTCGCGCGTGGAGCTTGTGACGACAAAGGTCAAATGTACATGCACGTAAAAGCGCTTGAGTTAATGGTACAAAGCAATACTTTGCCTTGTAACGTAAAATTCATGATCGAAGGTGAGGAAGAAGTGGGTTCTGCAAGTTTGGCTTGGTTCGTAGAACGCAATCAGGAAAAACTGAAAAATGACGTTATCCTGATTTCAGATACTGGAATGATTTCTAACCAACAGCCGTCGATTACGACAGGTTTAAGAGGTTTGAGTTATGTTGAGGTAGAAGTTACAGGTCCAAACCGCGATTTGCATTCTGGTTTATACGGAGGTGCTGTGGCTAATCCAATTAATATTTTGGCAAAAATGATTGCTTCTCTTCACGACGAAAACAATCATATTACAATTCCAGGATTCTACGATAAAGTTCAGGAATTATCTGCAGAAGAAAGAGCTGAAATGGCAAAAGCGCCTTTTAGTTTAGAAAAATATAAAAATGCTTTGAACATTGCTGATGTTTACGGCGAAAAAGGATATGTAACCAACGAAAGAAACTCAATTCGTCCGACATTAGACGTAAACGGAATCTGGGGCGGTTATACTGGAGAAGGCGCTAAAACGGTTATTGCGAGTAAAGCTTTTGCCAAAATCTCGATGCGTTTGGTTCCAAATCAAGAGTGGGAAGAAATTACAGAATTGTTTACAAAACATTTCACAAGTATTGCTCCAGCTGGAGTTACGGTAAAAGTAACGCCTCACCACGGTGGTCAAGGTTATGTAACGCCAATTGACAGTATTGGATATCAGGCAGCCAATAAAGCGTATACTGAAACGTTTGGAGTTCCTGCAATTCCGGTACGGTCTGGAGGAAGTATTCCGATTGTGGCTTTGTTTGAAAAAGAATTAAAAAGCAAAACAATCTTAATGGGATTTGGTTTGGATTCTGATGCGATTCACTCACCAAACGAACATTTCGGAATCTTTAATTACCTGAAAGGAATTGAAACTATTCCGTTGTTTTACAAGTATTTTGTGGAACTTTCTAAATAGTTTTTTTAACCGCAAAGAGCGCTAAGGTTTATCGCAAAGTTCGCTAAGATTTTTTTAAGTAAGAATTTATAAAAGTTCGCAAAGCTTCATTATGTAGCTTTGCGGACTTTGTGTTTATAAACGTAACCTTAAAAAAGCTTTGTGCTCTTTGCGTTAAAAAAAAACTGCAAAGAGTTTCAAATCCTGTAAGATATAAAACCGTTCAGAAATGAGCGGATTTTTTTGTTCTAGTTTTTGGAATTTAAACTTTCAATATTAAAATTTTAAATTTATCATTTGTTTTTTATTAAATAAATTAACTTATTTTGTTTATTTTTATCATTCATTTTGTTTGTATTATGAAAATAATTCCATGTTTTAAAAATTTCTAATTTTATTTTAATGTTGCTTTAATATTGAAGAATGGGCTTAATAGAAAAAAAGGTTAGATTTTCGCCCATTGGGTACACGAGATATCTTAGAGGATTAAAAAAACCTCATTCGATGTTTCGGGAAGGAAAAATTTTGGAAAGTCTCGCATCAAAATCATGGGAAATTGCTCCTGGAAATACCACCGTTTCGCCAAAAGCTTATTTTCTCGACGGCCAGTTACAACGCATTACAGGCACAGCTTATACCGATGATCCTTATACTGCAATGCATGGCGGTTTTAGTGTCGAACATGCCCCAACACGCGCTTATAAGCTAAAAGATGCTTGGATGATGAATGGGTTTATTTATAAAGGACTTCATAATTTCCGACTTCATCCTTCTTTTCAACTTTCTACAAAGATGAATTATTTTCCGCCCGCTATTATAGAAGCAGAAATTAATGATGCTGCAATTTATAGCACATCAGAAGGAAATCAATATTTTGGACTTTGGCTTACCGATGATTGTGCTAATTATGCCTTGGCTGCAGCTGAAGGAGTTCCAGTAACTTCGAATATTATTCCTTATTCGCACATGCTTGAATATGAATCATTTTTAGAAATGAATCCAATTCGAACAAATGCGGCTTACTTAAAAAATGCTATTTTCTTTGATGATAATTGGGGAAATAATCAAAATAAACATACCCGATTCGCTGCTAATAGAAACAAATTATTGTCTTTGTTTCCTGCGGCTTCACATCCTGGAGTTTTCATCCTGCGTCGAAATTCTGGAATTTCCCGCGTTATGTTGAATGAAATGGAAATCGCTGAACAACTCCGAGAAAAATACGGATTTAAAATTGTCGATGTTACCAAGAATAGTGTTTCAGAAATACTTTCGGCGTGTTCTGGTGCCAAAATTCTTATAGGCATTGAAGGCAGTCATTTGTTTCACGGACTCATGACTCTTGAGTCAGGAGCTTCAGTTTTGGTCCTTCAACCTCCAAATCGTTTTAGTGCTGTCATTAAAAATACTACAGATATGGAGAATATCAATTACAGCTTTGTTGTTGGAATTCAAAAAGAGGAGAATTTTTATATTGATTTGGAAGAAGTGGAGAGAACGCTTTCTTTATTAAGGTTCTAAGTTGCTAAGATTCTAAGGTACTAAGGTTTTTGTCAAAGTTTTAAACTTTGCCAAAGAAAAACCTTTGTCCCTCAAAAAACAAAAAAAAATCCGCTTCAATTTCTGGAAGCGGATAAAATTACAAACTAAAAAATCTAAAAATTAACATTCAGATCCAGATTAAAATAAATCTGGATTGTATCCAAAATAAGGTACTTTTTGTTCGTTAAAAATTACCCCATATTCTTCTAACTCTTTTAAAATAGGTTCATAAACTTCTTTTTTAATAGGAAGCTGTACTCCGGGAGTTGTTATTTTTCCATTTAGAATCAATAATGTTGCAATGGCAACCGGAAGGCCGACTGTTTTTGCCATAGCAGTATAAGTCTGGTCTTCTCCAGTACAAACCATTTTAGAATCGATTTGTTTCTTTTCCCCGTTTATTTCATATCCAAATTTATGATACATTACAATCATATCTTTGTCATCTGGTTCAAGAGCCCAGCTGTCGGTTAAGATTTTTTCTAAAATTTGTGCAGGTGTAGCATTAGGGAGATTCACTTTTTTGTGTGGGTTAAATAAATCCAGTTCCAAAAGTTTATCCCACATAATATCGTCTTGATCAATTTTTAAAATCAAGCGTGTTTTGATTTCAACAGAATCTGTCGGGTGATACGGAAGAAAAGAATTCACAAACTGACGATAACTCATATTTTCAGAATCTTCAATAATATAGCTGTCATCAGTCATTCCGAGTTGTACAAACATATTCCAAGCTCTAGAATATCCCACTCTTCGAATTGTTCCTCTATATAAAGTGAGAATATCGTCTAAACCGTAAATAGATCTGTATTTAAGAGAATCCCGGTTTGAATAAGCTTCAAATTTCCCGTAGCCCTCAACTTCTAGAAATTCAGTTCTTCTAAATAAAGCGCTGTACGGAATATATTTATAAGTTCCTTCTTGAATAAATTTGGCTGCGCCGCCTTGCCCCGCCAAAACGACATTTCGAGGCGCCCAGGTAAATTTATAATTCCATAAATTATTATCAGATTCAGGAGCTACAAGTCCGACGCAAAAAGATTCAAACAATAGCATTTTGCCGCCTTTTGATCGAATTTCATCAATAACCTTCATGGCGCTCATATGATCGATTCCTGGATCAAGACCAATTTCGTTCATGAAAATTAAATTGTTTTTTTGAGCTTCTTCGTTCAAAGCCTGCATGGCATCACTTATATAAGATGCAGTAACCAAATGTTTTTTGAATTCAAGACAGTCTTTTGCAATTTCTATATGAAGATGTGCAGGCAGCATCGAAATCACAATCGAAGCATTGGCAATAGCTTTTTTTCTTTCTTCGGCATTAAAAATATCTAAGGCAAGCGGAGTAGCATTCGGATGATTTTGTGTCTTTGCTTTCGCTAAATTCAATGAAAGGTCTGCTAAAGTTAAATGCAGTTTTTCTTCGTTAGATTTTGACAACAAATATCGAATCAAAGAAGATGCAGATCTTCCTGCTCCAATTATTAAAACGTTTCTCATGTTTTAAATATTTAACACAAATATAGTAAAATGTTACAATTATAACAATTTTAATTGAATAAAGTTAATTTTTATTTTTTGTTTTGAGTGAAAAAATAATGTTATTCTATCTAAATAATCGAGAAACTAAAGCGGTTTTTTGGTTTGTTTGAAGTATTTTTGTTTCAAATTTCAAAAGATATAAATCATGAAACGAAGAATTGTTCTTACTGGAGCTTTTATAGGTATGTTAGCTATTATTTTGGGTGCTTTTGGAGCTCATTTATTAAAAAAATATCTTTCGGTTGATCAATTAAATACTTTTGAAGTTGGTGTTCGTTACCAAATGTACCACGCTCTTTTTCTGTTGTTTTTATCTACGCAAAAAGATATTGCAGAAAAAACATTAAAAGCTATTTATAATTTAGTAGTTGCGGGAGTCGTTCTTTTTAGCGGTTCGATTTATTTATTGGCAACAAAAGACTACACTTTGTTTGATTTTAAAATTATAGTATTCGCAACTCCTGTGGGTGGTTTTCTATTAATTATCGCTTGGACGCTATTATTCTTTACGATTTTGAAGAGAAAATCATAAAATCCCGAAAAAAAAATTCTGTCTAAGAATTAATCTTTAATTTTGTCTCATAAATAACATATAACTTTAGTTATGTGAATTTTTTCTATTTTAGGTTGTAAAACTAAAATAATATAACAAATTCGCTTATAAGGTTGTAAATAAACAAATTAGAAGCAGTTATTTTTTTCTTTTTGTAATTTTTAAAGTGAAATTTCTCTTTTTTCGTATAAATCAAAGTGAAATTTAATTATTTTAAAACGAATAAGAATTAATCTGTAATTTTGCTTCTGAAATAAATATCACACACAACTTAAAATTTATGGACACTAACACAGTTTTCGCGCAATCGATTTCGTTAAAAGAATTAGGAATTGAAAATGCAAAAGTTCGTTATCAACTATCTGCAGATGAATTACATGCGATTACTTTGCAGTCAGGACAAGGTGTTGAGAATTCTACCGGAGCGTTGGCAATTAATACAGGTGAATTTACAGGTCGTTCTCCACAAGATCGTTTCATTGTAAAAGATGATATTACAAAGGATCAAGTTTGGTGGGGAAATGTAAATATCCCGTTTGAACCTCAAGCTTTTGAAAAGCTATATAATAAAGTAACAGCATTTTTATCAGACAAAGAAGTTTTTGTTCGCGATTCTTATGTTTGCTCTGATCCAAATTATAGATTAAATGTTCGTGTTGTAACCGAAACAGCTTGGTCAAATTTGTTCTGTTACAATATGTTTTTACGTCCAGAAGAATCGGAACTGGCTAATTTTACTCCAGAATGGACAGTAGTTTGCGCACCAAGTTTTATGGCAGATCCTGCTGTAGACGGAACGCGACAGTCTAATTTCGCAATTTTGGATTTTACTAAAAAAATCGCTTTAATTGGAGGAACAGGTTATACTGGAGAAATGAAAAAAGGAATTTTCTCTGCATTAAACTTTATACTTCCAGTTTTCAAAAATACACTTCCTATGCACTGTAGTGCGAATGTTGGAGAAGACGGGGATACAGCAATTTTCTTCGGATTATCTGGAACAGGGAAAACAACTTTATCTGCAGATCCAGAACGTAAATTGATCGGAGACGACGAGCACGGCTGGACAAATGAAAATACTGTTTTTAACTTTGAAGGTGGTTGTTATGCTAAAGTAATCAACTTAACAGAAGAGAACGAACCAGACATTTTTAGAGCAATCAAAAAAGGAGCGCTTTTAGAAAATGTGGTTTTTAAAGCAGGAACAAACGAAGTAGATTTTGACGATGTTTCGATCACGCAAAATACTCGTGTAAGTTATCCAATTACTCATATAGATAATGTACAGCCAGGTTTGGTGGGACATAATCCAAAAAATATATTTTTCCTTACTGCAGATTCTTTCGGAATTCTGCCTCCAATTTCAAGATTAAACCCAGGTCAGGCGGCTTACCACTTTATTTCTGGTTATACTGCAAAAGTTGCTGGAACAGAAGCTGGTGTAACTGAGCCTCAGCCTAATTTCTCAGCTTGTTTTGGAGCACCGTTTATGCCTTTACATCCAACTCGTTATGCTGAAATGTTGAGCAAAAAAATGAAAGATGCCGGCGTAAAAGTTTGGTTAATCAATACAGGATGGACTGGCGGACCATACGGAATTGGAAGCCGTATGAAATTGAAATATACTCGTGCCATGATTACAGCTGCTTTAAAAGGAGAATTGGATAATGTAGAGTATGCAGATCATAAAGTATTTGGAATTGCAAAACCACAATCTTGCCCGAATGTTCCAGAAGAGATTTTAAATCCGAGAAATACTTGGGAGGACAAAGATTTATACGATCAAAAAGCATTAGAATTAGCACAAAAATTCAAAGCTAATTTTGCCAAATTTGAAGAGTTTGCAAACGCTGAAATCTTAGCGGGAGCACCGATTACAGAATAAAAGGAATTAGTTAATTCAAATTAAAAAAAGCTGTTCAGTGATGAACAGCTTTTTTTGTTTTTTGTGTATGTCTGATACTGCTTATTTGTCTCCCTGAGCGAAGTCGAAAGGCGCTTCAATTGGAAACTGGGCTTCGACTTCGCTCAGCCCGACAATGAGTAATTTTTAAAGACATTGAAACGCAGTTTTCAGCACAGTTTAAAGGAAAGTACTGAAAAACTGCAATTTCAAATCAACACTGAATCTTTATTTTTTAGCCTCGTCTATGCGTTTTTGGATCAAATCCCAAGCATAATAATGGAAAGTCATGCCGTTGCTCATCGCTACGAAAAGTCCGTTTTTGTATTTTGGACCTAAGTTTACACTTGTAACATCAGCACCATCGCATTCAATTGTTGAAGTTGGAACTTCTGCCAATAAAGGATGGCTGTTAGGATTTCCTTTTGCTCCTTCTCTCGGATAAACCATAAAAGAATTTGCCTGTTGATTGGATACTAAAATGTAACCTGTAGAATCTGTTTTTTTGTAAATCGCAATTCCTTCGTGATCTGCCTTGAAATCTTTTTGACCAAAGAAAGCCAGTTCTTTATTATCATTTAAAGCTGGGTCTGCTTTGTATTTTCTAATTCCAGCTTGTTCGTCGCAATAGTAAACAAATCCTAATTCGTTATCAACTGCTATAGCTTCGATTTCTTTTTTACCGCTGTAAGTCCCGAATTTACGAACCACTTTTGCAGCAGCAAATTTTCCGTTTCCAGAAAGTTCGTACTGCCATAAATAACTTCCAGAAGCTCCCGTTTTTCTTCCTACAATAGCAAAAATTTTCTGATCACTTGGACGTGTGTATAATGCAACTCCCATTGGATCTCTTTCTGCATCTCCTTCAAAAACAGGAATTCCGCCATTGTCAATCGGTTCTAAATTTGGCAGACTGAAAATTCTAATCTTGTTGCTTTCGCGCTCTGTTGTAACAGCAATATCTACTTTTTTTCCGTTAATGATCAATCCGTAAGCGATATCAACATTGTTTGGGCGTTTTAACGGAATTGATTTTTTAAGGATTTTTCCATTCAAATCAAAAGCATACAAACCACCGTCGGTATCTTTATCAGTTCCAACAATAATACTTTTTGACGCATCGTTTGGGTTAATCCAAATCGAGGGATCATCTGTATCATGAGGCAATGCTTGGGTAACAGTTGTTGGTTTTACGGCATTTGGTTGAATAGGAGCTAATTTATCGTCTTTACAAGCTGTAAAAGCAAGGCTTAAAAGTAAAAAAGCAAGTATCGATTTATTTTTCATTTTGGTATTTTATTTTAAATGAATTAGACAGAACCGCTAAGTCCTGTCTAATTTAGTAGTTTTTAGTATTGATTTTACAAGTCTAATTTCAATCCGAAATTGTAACGAGCTTGATAGTATTCTGCTTGTTTCGTATGAGCAGCAACTCCTTGATAATAACGCAACGGCTGATTGGTTAAGTTATTAGCTTCTGCAAAAAAGCGAAGTTTTGGAGTAATTTTATAAGAAGCGTTTGCATCTAAGAAAAACTGCTTGTCATAGTAACTGTCTTTATAAGATTCAGAACCTAATTCATCTAAATAATCAGATGTAAAGTTTGTTGAGATTCTAGCAGAGAAACGTTTGTTTTCCCAAGATAAAGATCCGTTAAACATATGAGGAGTTGTTCCTGGAAGACTAATGTCGTTTCTTTCGTTTCCATCCTCATCTGCAATTCCTTTTGCTTTAGATTTTGTGTAAGTATAGTTTAAATAGATACCAAAACCTTTTAAGAATTTACCAGGAAGGAAATCTAACTGACGCTGGAAAGCAACTTCGAATCCGTAAACGTCAACAGTGTCTCCGTTTCTTGATTGTAAAAATGACCAGTTTTCTCCCGCTGGAATTGGATTTACTTGATTTGGAAAATCTGCCGCAAATTTAGCATCAGTATATTGATTGTCGCTGTAGTTGTAAATGAAATCATTTAATCTTTTGTAGAAAACACCTCCAGAAATCAAACCAACAGATTTGAAATAGTTCTCTGCCATGAAATCATAATTGTATGAATAAGTAGCGTCAAGATCAGGATTTCCAGCTGTAATTTCTTTGTCTGCAGCAATGTTATTTACATAAGGAGCTAATGCATAATAATTTGGTCGTGCTAAAGCAGTGGTGGCAGCAGCTCGTAAAATCAAATCTTTTGTCGCATTGTATTGGAATGAAATACTTGGTAAAAGATTGGTATAAGAGTTTGTATTGTTGATTTTGCTCTCTAATTCTTCTTCGTCCAATACACGGTTTCCTGTATAATCAATGTGAGTATTCTCCACGCGGAAACCTAAAACCATAGAAAGTTTATCATTAAAATCCTGATCCCATCTTACATAAGCAGCAGTAATTCTTTCTTTAGCATTATAGTTTACTGCTAAATATTCTGCTGGATCTGCTTCTTTTTCAAACAAAGCAGCGTTGTTTAAATCTAAACTTCCTAAGAAAGAAGCTGAAGCGAAAGTTCCTGGCACATATTTACTTCCTGGATTAAATCCGTTTCCATCATAATAAGATGTTGGAACTTGCGATAATAACTCCATATCGTCGTTAATTGGAGTATAAGAATAGAACATATTATTTCTTTCTTTCTCTTTTAAACGAAGTCTAAGACCCGTTCTCAGTCTTCCTTTTTCACCTGCAATTACAGAGAAAGGAAAACGGATATTTACTTTAGCACCAAATTCGCTTTCGCTTGTTTCATCTGTGTTTTCAGTAACAGAATCAAATTTAAATTCGTCTGTTGATTCGCCAACAGTTGTCATTAATGGAAATCTTGGATTAGATAAATCTTCAAACATTTCTAAACCTTTTTGACGGTATTCGATATAACGCTCACCCGGACGGTATTCTCTAGCTTTTGCGTAGTTTGCAGACCAGTCTAAATCTAATGTAGAATTGATTAAGTGTTCTCCACGAATCGAATAATTTTGAACTCTTTGATCTTCTAATCTTCGGTTTTTGTTTCGGTTGTTATCAAGACCACCTTTTGTCTGACGTTTTACACGACCTTCAAATCCTGTAATAGTTTCGCCATCGTAAATAGGTTCAATATCATCGTAAGTTGTTCTGAAACGATTTTCTCTATCGTCTCTCCAGTTGTAAATTGCATTAGCAAAAATGGTGTTGTTTTCGTCAAATTTGTAATCTAAAGCAATAGATCCGCTGCGGCGAATACGCTGTACATCGTATTTTCTAATTTCTGAAGCTTGTAAATATTCATTTCCAAAATCATCTTTTACCCATTCGTTTTCGATGTTATCAGATCCGTAATCAACATTATTGTAAGAACCACTGAAAACTGCTCCTAATTTATTATCAAAAAAGCGATTACCATATACAAAACCAGCAGTATAAGAAGCGTGGTCACGAATTGGCAGATATCCTCCGGCAAGTGTCGCAGAAATTCTTTCTCCATTTGGAGTTGCTCTTGTAATTAAGTTTACAGAACCTCCAATCGCGTCAGCATCCATATCAGATGTAAGAGTTTTGTTTACTTCAATCGTAGAAATCATATCAGACGGAATTAAGTCCATTTGTACATTTCTGTTATCTCCTTCTGCTGAAGGAATTCTGTCACCATTTAAAGTAACCGAGTTCAAAGATGGCGCCAAACCTCTAATAATAATATTACGAGCTTCACCTTGGTCATTCTGCATTGTAATACCTGGAACACGTTTTAAAGCGTCTCCAACGTTAGCATCAGGAAAACGTCCCATTTGGTCAGATGAAATTACGTTTCCAATATTTTTATTGTTTTTTTGCTGATTTAATGCTTTCGCCTGACCTTTTAAGATGTCTCCAACAATAACTTCATTCAGTTCAGTTCCAGAAGTTTTAAGAGCAAAATCGATGACATTGTTTTTTCCTTGTTCAACTTTTATTTCCTGAGTTAAAGAAGTATAACCGATATATTTTACTTCAACTTTATAGCTCCCCTCATTAATATTCAATAACTCAAAACGACCGTTATAGTCAGAAACGGTATATTTTTTTTCGCCAACTATTTGAATCATAGCTCCAGGAAGAGGCAGTTTGTCATCAGCGTCTAATATCTTTCCAGATATAATCGCCTTTTGGGCAAAACCCGTTAGAGATAATAAAAAGAGTGTTAATACTAAAAATTTTTTCATTGTTTGTGTTTAGTTTGATTTTGGTTGCGAAGCTAAAGCCCTTGTATTACTAAACCCTTGAAAAAAAATTAACATAGTGTTATGATTCCTGCTCAACAATAGAAATAGATTAATGTTAAAATAACATTCAATAAAAAAAGGAATAAGTGAAAACAAATCAACTATTTGTCTGAGAATTAAATTTTTGGCGCTAAATTTGCCATATCAATCACAATCAAAAATCATCAATCATGTTAAAACAATTTTTTATCCTATGTTCAGGAGTCGACCGAGACCTCTTGAAAGATTGCTCAGAAGGCGAACAAACTAAATATGTTGGTATTGGCGCCACTGTATTTTTTACGGCAGTTATGGCTTTCTTAGCCAGTGCTTATGCGCTTTTTACCGTTTTCGATTCTATTTATCCCGCTTTAATTTTCGGATTTGTATGGAGTTTACTGATTTTTAATTTAGACCGATTTATCGTTTCTACCATTAAAAAGAGAGATCGTTTTATGGACGAATTCCTGCAGGCAACTCCACGTATATTATTAGCGATTATTATCGCAATCGTAATTTCTAAACCTTTGGAAATTAAAATATTCGAAAAAGAAATCAATACCGTTTTATTGAAAGAGAAAAACGAAATGGAGTTGGCCAATAAAAAACAAATTGGAACGTATTTCAAAACAGATTTAGATAAAAATAAGGCTGAGATTGCAGCTTTAAAAGCAGATATTGTAAAGAAAGAGAAAGAAGTAAATGCTTTATATTCTACTTATATTACAGAAGCAGAAGGAACTGCTGGAACTAAAAAATTAGGAAAAGGTCCTGTTTATAAAGAAAAACGGGAGAAACACGATGCCTCTTTAAAAGAATTCGAAACTTTAAAAACAGCAAACGAAGCTAAAATCGCTGAAAAAGAAAAAGCAGGTGTAAAACTTCAAGCCGATTTAGATAAAAAAGTCTCTCAGACTCAGCCTATAATTGAAGGTTTCGACGGCTTAATGGCGCGTATTAATGCATTAAATCAGCTACCTTGGCTTCCGTCATTTTTTATAATGCTGTTGTTTCTAGCAATCGAAACATCTCCAATTATTGCCAAATTATTAGCTCCAAAAGGTGAATTCGATTTTAAACAGGAAGAAGCCGAAACAGCAATGAAAGCTACTTTGGCACAAAATAAACACCAACGTGATTTATTGGTAAAAACCAGCGCAGAAATGCACGATAAAGTTTATGCAGATATTGCCGAAGATAAAAATCTTTACGATTTGCAACGTAAAAATGCAAAAGAGTTACTAGAACTGCAGTCGCATAAATTTGTAGAAAAGCAGAAAGCGACTTTGTAAAATGTAATCTGTAAAATGTAAAAAGTCTTAAGCTCTAATGAACTTAAGACTTTTTTATTTTCAGTAAGAAGTCATTTCACTTCTCACAAATTACATTTTACATGTAGCTCAAAATCTCTTTTTTATAAGCATCGTACTCTCCCTGCATGATCAATCCGTTATCAAGGAGTTTTTTGTAATTCTGTAATTTATCAAAAAGTTCCTCTTTAGATAAGTCACTTAATTTACGTTCTCCAGCTGGCTGTGTTGGAAGCGGCTCATAAGTTGTTTCTGTAAAAGCTGGTGCAGAAGGCAAAATTTCAGCAAAACTAGTTACTTCTTCAGTTTCTACTTCTTCAACTTCTTCAACTTCTTCAACTTCGTCTTCGTATTCTGGTTCAACAGTTTCTTGAATTGGTGCAGCAGTCGAAACTGGATTTTTCAATAAATCCAATTGCTCTTTAGCGTAAGTATAAATTTTTCTAGCCTGAATTTTTGGAATATAATCAATAGAAACAGCCAAATCTGTTTTGGTACCAAATGAAAATTCAGAACCTAAAATGTTTTCTTTTACAAAAGTACTCGCAATATCATCCCAAGTGTAATCTGTAAAATCCATAGAAAGACCTAAATTTTTAGGCTTACAGATAATAATACGCTTGTTTGTTAATACAATGCTGTCTGGAAAAACAGTAATAGCAGGCTTTTTTTGCACTGCAATATATCCAACTTCTTCGCCTTTCATTAATAAATCTGTAAGTTTCGAAGTGATTTTTTCAATGGCTTTTGGATCTTGTTCTTCGTTCAGAAATTTTTTAAATTGTTCTTTCATTTTTTTAAGTTGCTAAGTTACTGAGCTTTTAAGTTGCTGAGTTTTTTTACTGACGTTACAAATGTAATGCCTAATTTTCTAATTCGATAATTTCACTCTGAATTTTCTTTGTCAAACTTTTGAAAACCAATTCATAGGAATGATCAATTAATTCTTTGACAAATTTGTCTGGAAGATTTCCGTTTAAAGCAATCGTATTCCAGTGTACTTTACTCATATGAAATCCAGGTTGTATTTCATCATATTCAGCTCTGAGTTCCTGTGCGCGGTCTGGATTACATTTTAAATTGACAGACTGCTCATTTTTTTCCCATTGCGATAAAGAAGATAGGGCAAACATTTTACCGCCAACTTTAAAAACCAAAGTGTCTTCATCAAATGGAAAATGTTCGCTGACACCTTTTTTCGAAAGACAATATTCGTAAAACGTTTCTAAATTCATATTATAAAAAAGTTATGATTCAACACGAATTACACAAATTTCACTAATTGAACTGTTTCATGGCAATTAGTGAAATTAGTGTTTATTAAACTATTTTTTCCATCATTTTTTCAGGATGATTGAGTTTTGTAAATCCGAATTTCTCGTATAATAAGTGAGCGTCAGTTGTGGCTAATCTCCAAATTTTGACATTTTGAAGTTGAGGTTCCTTCATCATAGTTTCAATTAAGATCGACGAATATCCTTTTCCACGATGTTCTTCGGTTATAAAAACGTCCATTAAATAAGCAAATACCGCGTAATCGGTAATTACTCTTGCAAAACCAATTTGTTTGTCATCTAAATAGATTCCAAAACAAACCGAAGCATCAATTGTAGTTTGCACTTCTTCAATAGTTCGTCCTGTAGCCCAATAAATGTCTTTTAAAAAGTTTTGTATAAACGGAACGTCAAGTTTGGTTTTATCTGTAGATACGCTAATCATAGTTTATTGTTTTTCTTGCCACGAATTTCACGAATTTTTATAAATTAATTTTTTCACTTCAAGCATGTAAAAATTAGTGGGAATTAGTGTAATTGCTTCGCCAATTCGCTTTCGCTCGGTTCGTGGCAAACCTTTTAAATCTTATATAAAATTGGTTTTGATGGACTTGCGTCATTTTCAAACGAAGCAATTTGAAGATTTAGTATATAATTCCCATCTTCAATTTCGTCTGAAACATAAATCATTTCGGTAATTGTAGCATTTAACCGTGCATCAGAATTAAGATTATGAGTGTCTTTTACATTCCAAAATGCTTTGTGAGCCAATAATTTTCCTTCGTCATGTTCTTTATCAACACTTGGCAAATCAATCAATAAATGTTGAATTTCGCTTTCGCGGATGAAAGTGGCAGCTTCTTCAGACAAATAAGGCGGATTTGTATTCGAATATTTTCTTGATTTTTTTTCTTTTTGATTGGGAAGCGTTCTAATAATCAAAGCCTCGAACGATGTCACATTAAGCGAAGTCGAAATGCTTTCCTTCGTAATCACAAAATCATCTCCAATTTTTTCAGGCTGAACCGTAATCAATTTGGCAAAAAAGAAAAACTGTTTTAGCGATTGATTAATGCTGTAAAAGTCATTTGTAATATGTCCTAAACATTCTGTGTGCGTTCCATGTCCATGCGGATTGAAGAAAATATTGTTAAAATTCGTTGATGATTTTCCTTCCGAAACTTTTCCGATCCAATCGCCGAAAACTACAGGTTCAATAACTGGTTTTTCGATATACCAGGCAATTGGGTTTTCGTCTGTATTGGTTAATGGAATAGAAATATCAATGGGTTTTGATAAGTCGATTTGATATTTATTGTCTAAAAATGCTAGCATAATGGAACACGGATTTTACGGATATTCTAACGCAGATTTTACAGATTGATCAGCGTTGCTTGCATCCGTTTTATCAGCGTCCAAATTTTATTCTTCCAAATTTAGATAAAATAAATCTGAAGCAATTCCATCCGTTAAAAATTTTCCTTTTGGAGTTGGTTTTAGAATGTTGTTTTCAATTGAAAGCAAATCATCGTTTAAGAATTTTTCAGATTGTTTTTTCAGATAATTCAAATATTCCAAACCGAATTCATTTTCAATTCTTTCTAAAGAAACGCCCCAAATCGTTCTTAAACCTGTCATAATATATTCATTATAACGATCTGAAATGGTCAAAATTTCTGTTTCGATCGGAAGTTCATTGTTCTGAATCGATTTCAAATACAAAGAATTATTCGCAATATTCCAGCCTCTTTTTTCACCGTCATAACTATGCGCGGAAGGTCCGATTCCGATATATTTTTTTCCTAACCAATAAGCCGAATTGTTTTTGGAAAAATAATTCTCTTTCCCAAAATTCGATAATTCGTAATGAATAAATCCATTTTTTTGGAGCGTTTCAACCAAAATCATAAAATGATTTGAAGCTGCTTCATCTTGCGGTTCAGCGATTTTTCCAGTCTGAATTAATTTGCTTAAAGCTGTTTTTGGTTCAACGGTTAAAGCATAACTCGAAATGTGCGGAATACCAAAACTCAAAGCCGTTTCGATATTCTGTTTCCACATTTCATCTGTTAATCCGGGGATTCCGTAAATCAAGTCCAGCGAAATATTATCGAAATACTTTGTTGCTTCTTGTAAACATTTTATGGCTTCCGCCGAATTATGAGCACGGTTCATCATTTTCAGATCTTCTTCATAAAAAGACTGAATTCCAATACTTAATCGGTTTATCGGACTTTTAGATAATTCAAAAATTCGCTCTGCAGACAAATCATCCGGATTGGCTTCAAGCGTAATTTCTGGATTATCTGAGACTTTATAGTTTTTATAAACTTCTGAAATTAAAAAATTGATTTCGTCATTGGTCAAAACAGAAGGAGTTCCACCTCCGAAATATATTGTCTCTACTCCCGAGAATTCGGGATCGTTCTCAAACTCATTTTTACGCATGCCAATTTCTTTGGACAAAGCCAAAACCATTTCATCTTTCTTTTTCATTGAAGTCGAAAAATGAAAGTCACAATAATGACAAGCCTGTTTGCAAAAAGGAATATGGATGTAGATACCGCTCATTTTTTTTAATTAGATAATGTGTCAATTTGATAATTAGATAATGAAAATTAGGTTCGAAGAAATTATCTAATTGAATAATTATCTCATTTTCTAATTTTGTCCTCATTTTGTTTTACAAAAGCATCCCATCCAGAATAGCTTTTTCCTGCCACAACTTTTCCTGAATTAAAGTGATGACAAACTGCCGCTGCCAAACCGTCGGTTGAATCGAGATTTTTGGGTAATTCTTTTAATCCTAAAAGCTGTTGCAGCATTTTCGCAACCTGTTCTTTGCTGGCATTTCCGTTTCCGGTAATCGCCATCTTTATCTTTTTAGGTTCGTATTCCGTGATCGGAATATCTCTTGAAAGTCCAGCCGCCATTGCAACACCTTGCGCGCGTCCAAGCTTTAACATCGACTGAACGTTTTTACCAAAGAAAGGCGCTTCAATCGCAATTTCATCAGGGTGATGCGTTTCGATTAATTCGATAGTTCGTTCAAAAATGATTTTTAGTTTTTGATAATGATTGTCGTATTTGGATAATTGCAGTTCGTTTAACTGCAAAAATTCCATTTTTTTATTGATGACTCTAATCAATCCAAAACCCATAATTGTGGTTCCAGGGTCAATACCTAATATGATGCGTTCTTTTGTCAAGAGAGTTTTGTTTCAAGTTTGATGTTTAAAGTTTCAGGTTTAGAAAATTGTCACATTTTCTAATTGTCACATTGCCTAATTTCCAAATTGATTACTTTTGCGGCATGATTTCAATTCCTCACAAAGCTAAGCAATTCCTAGTTCTTCTAATCAAACTTTTGATTGTTGGCGGTGCATTTTATTTTATTTACAATCAGCTGGCCAACAACGACAAATTGGACTGGAATAAGTTCATTGTTTTATTTCGAAAAAATCAGTCGGTTTTAGGCATTTCGTTTATATTACTTTTGAGTGTTTTGAATCGGTATTTTGAGATTTTAAAATGGCAGAATCTCGCCAAAGTAATTCATCAAATCTCGATTTACCAAGCTACTAAGCAGGTTTTAGCCGCTTTGACAGCTGGAATTTTTACACCAAATGGAGTAGGAGAGTACGCAGGAAAAGCTTTGTATTATCCAAAATCGGAAGCAAAAAAAGTTGTTTTTTTAAACTTAATCTGCAACGGAATCCAAATGATTTTAACGATCATTTTTGGAATTTTTGGCTTGCTTTATTTCAATGCACAGTTTAATGTTATTACAACCCAAACAGTCTTAATCTTGTTCGGAGGATTTCTGCTAATTCTGATTATTTTATTTTCAATCAAAAAAATAAAAGTCAAAGGATATTCAATTGAAAAACTAATTCATAAAATCAACGAAATTCCGAAGCCTATTCATAGAAAAAACATTTTTTTAGGTATTTTAAGATATTTAGTTTTTTCGCACCAATATTACTTTTTATTTTTAGGTTTTGATGTCGATCTGCCTTATTTAACTTTAATGGCGGCGATTACATCAGTATACTTTTTAGCTTCATCATTGCCCACATTTCAGTTTCTGGATTTTGCAGTTAAAGGAAGCGTCGCTATTTATTTTTTCGGAATTCTTGGCGTTAACGAATGGATTGTCATTTTTATAAGCACTTTGATGTGGTTTTTAAATGTTGTATTACCAGTATTTTTAGGGAGTTATTTTGTGCTGAATTTTAAAACGAAAACAGCAGCATGATTTTTGCTTTGTTTGCCATATTAGCTATTTACATTGTAAACATTAGTTTGCTTATTTATGGTTTTTTCAAAGTCAAAAAATATCAAAAAAAAGATTTAAAGCCACAGACAAGTTTTACCATAGTAGTTCCGTTTCGAAATGAAGAAGAAAACCTGCCAAAGCTTTTAAATAGCTTTTCGACACTAAATTATCCAACAGATTTATTTGAAGTAATTTTAGTCGATGATAATTCGAGAGAGAAATTTCAAGTCTCACATTTCACATTTCACATTTCACAAATAGACAATATTCGAGTTTCAAAATCGCCCAAAAAAGATGCTATTACGACTGCAATGCAATACGTAAAAAACAATTGGGTAATTACCACAGATGCTGATTGTCTTATTCCAGAAAACTGGCTTTTAACTTTTGATAATTATATTCAGGAAAATAAAGTTTCGATGCTGGCGGGAGCAGTAACGTATGAATGTGGAGATTCATTTCTGCATCATTTTCAGCAATTAGATTTGACAAGTTTACAAGGCGCAACAATTGGAAGTTTTGGTTTGAACAAAGGTTTTATGTGTAACGGAGCTAATTTTGCGTACACCAAATCATTGTTTGAAAGTTTAAATGGTTTTACTGGAAATGACAAAATTGCAAGTGGAGATGATGTCTTTTTACTGCAAAAAGCAATTGAAAAATTCCCAGATGAAGTTCATTATCTAAAAGCTCAAGAGGCCATTGTAACTACAAAACCAACAGAAAGCTGGAAAGCATTATTTCATCAAAGAGTGCGCTGGGCGGCCAAAACGAGTTCGTATAAAAGTAGCTACGGGAAATTTATGGGATACGTTGTTTTCTTTGGAAATTTGAGTTTTGTAATTGCTTTTTTGTTACTTCTCTTCCAAATTTTAAATTATCCGTTTTTTGTTTTATTTGCTTTTTTAAAGTTTATGGTTGATTTTGTTTTGCTTTCAAAAACAAATCAGTTTTTAAAGAATACAAGGCTTAAAAGCTTTTTATTGAGTAGTTTGTTTTATCCTTTTTTTAGTACAAGTGTAGCTTTGTATAGCTTATTTGGTTCGTACGAATGGAAAGACAGGCGCTTTATGAAATAACTTTATATAAAAGGGTAAAACTATTCCTTTGCTTTCAAAATTACAGGCAGAATAAATTGTGTTTTTACGGGAATGCCTCGTTTTATAGCTGGATTTACTTTTGGAAAATCAACAAGACGCGCATGCAGAATACTGTCAATTTTTATAGTATCATAGGCAACAGAATCTTTAGGAAACTGAGGCTCAAACTTCATAGTTGCATTTGGAAAAATTGTTACTTTTACTTCAATAGTGTCCAATTCTGGGTACATAATTGATAAAGTATCAACATTAAGTTTTTCTTCAATGAGATCAGACATTACATCAAAAAAGCACTGCTGGCGAAGTTTTTTATCGGCTATTTTTTCACAGTTTGAGACAGATGGGTATTCGTCTACTTCTTTCCAGTTGATCGATTTCAATTCTTTTTGAAGTAATTCTTTTTCAGACGGAACCTGCTTCTCAAAATATTGACAAGAATTAAAGATAATACAGATGAAAAAAAGTGAAAACGGCCTCAAGATTTTAATGTTGAATGAATAAACAAAAATACAATTATTTTTTTTAGAGATTCTTTCAATTACGCGGAATCTTCATATTTTAAAGGTACAATTTTAAAGTTTGTATAGCAAAAAATAAAGTAGTAATTTGTAAGAACAAATTTATCAAAACTATATGGATTTACTTTTAGTTACACTAGGTTTTATATGCATGATTGTTGGCATTTTTGGCAGTTTTCTTCCTGTTTTGCCTGGGTTGTCAAGCTGCTGGGTGGGTTTGCTTTTGCTATATCTAACCAAAGCAGTAGAAAATAATTATTGGGTTTTAGGAATAACTTTTGTTTTAATGGTAATCATAACAATATTAGATTACGTAATCCCATCGCAGGGGACAAAAAAGTTCGGCGGAAGTTCGTATGGAATATGGGGGACAAATATTGGTTTAATTATCGGAATTTTGGCGCCAATTCCTTTTGGAGTTATCATCGGACCTTTTTTGGGAGCACTTGTCGGAGAATTGTTATACGACTCACAAAATCATAAACGGGCACTAAAAGCGGCAACAGGTTCCTTGCTTGGGTTTCTTGCTTCGAGCTTTATTAATTTTATGTTTTGTGTAGTCTATTTGGGCATTTTTTTAAGCGTAATGTGGAAATATCGAAACATTTTGTTTTAATTATATAACATTTTTCTAGCTTCTGCGTTGCCTTTTATAAAAACATCAAAATTTTCTTAACTTTTTTGTCTTTTGTGTTTGAGTTCTAAAGGGTTGTGTTTACATGTGTTTACGCATTTTTTATGTTAACATGAGGTTATTATCTATGTAAATTTTTAACTTATTTTTTGGAAATGTTAATTTATTTTATATTTTTATCACAATAAACGATAAAAAGCCTCACTTTATCGGTTATTTTGAACAAATTTAAATAATGTTTCTTTAATAAGTTAACGCGTATGACCCCAAACCTACAAATTGAACTTAGACGTTTTATTTCATCTAATGTTGTCTCCAAGTTGAACAAGTTTTATTTTGAAAATGATGCCCTTTTAATAAAAGGAATTGATGTCTCGATCGGTACAATTTTAATGGGACTCTACAACAAAGCCGAAGAATCTGATTTTTATTCTGAAATAGCCTCGATGATAAAAGAAGATTCAACTTTTTACCAAGAAATTGACTTTAACGCAGGTAGAATTTTATCAGTTGATGATTGTTACCGTTTAGAAGGAAATTCATTACTTAAAGAATTGTTCTCGAATAAGAAAGGAAGAATTTCAGAAATGGTTTCAAACGAAGTTGGTATTAAAAGCGAAACAGCCAGAGAAATACTTAACTTTTCAGCACTGCTTGTAGTTTCCTACTTAAGAAATAATCTTCAATTACTAGAAAGTTTAAAATTACTTCTCGAAGACCAAAAAAGAGACATTTTAAACAGTATTCCTCCTGGAATCAAAATCATCCTCGGTTTTTCATCTTACGAAACAGTAGAAGATAAAAACCAATCTATCGGAAGATCAATTTTTACCCTTTTCGGACATAATTTCTTTAGTTTCTAAAATAAAAAAATCCTATTTTCAAAGAAAACAGGATTCATTATAACAAAATTTGAAAAACTATTTAGCGTTTTTCAAATTGATGATCTCTTGGTCTGTCAAAAAGCGCCAGTTTCCTCTAGGAAGATTCTTTTTGGTCAAACCAGCAAATGCAACACGATCAATTCGTAAAACATTATATTCAAAAGACTCAAAAATAGAACGCACCACTTTTACATTCGAAGTACGAAGTTTAAGGCCGATTTCACTTTTGGGCTCATTATCAATATAGCTAATTTCCTCAACAAAAACGCGGTGTCCGTCAAGAACCAAACCTTTGCTGATTTTTTCAAGATCCTCAAACTTTAAGTTTTTGTCTAAAGAAACCTGATAAATTTTAGACGATTTTTGATTTGGTAATGTAAACTTACGGATCATATCTGTATCGTTTGTAAATACCAATAAACCAGTCGTATTTTTATCCATTCTTCCGATTGGAGCAATTTTTGCATTTGTAGAACCGCGAACAAGTTCTAGAACGTTACGATATTCCTGACCCTCGTCAAGAGCTGTTGTAAAGTTTTTAGGCTTATTTAATAAAATATATTCTTTCTTTTCAGGAGTCAAAGTAACACCGTCAAAGTTTACTACATCATTCAATTTTACCAAATATCCCATTTCAGTTACTGGAACACCGTTTACTTTAACGTTTCCAGACTGAATATAAATGTCAGCATCACGACGCGAACAAATACCAGAATTCGAGATGTATTTGTTTAAACGAATTTCATCTGAAGCCTTTTGTCTTTTCGGAGCCTGATTTTGTTTTTTTACTTTTTCTTCCGCAGCAGCATTAGCGGCTTTAACCTCCGGTTTCACTTTTTTCGGCCCTTGCGCACGTTTCGCCATAGGAGGTTTTGGCTTACTAGAGTTTGATCTTGAGCTGTTTGGTCTAGATCCGCCTCTTTTATTATTGCCTTCCTTGTTGTTCATAAAATCATTAATTTGTGCAAAGATAGTTTTTTCCTGCTAATAAATCTTAAGTTCAATGTTCTTAGATTAATAGCAATAAATTTTAAGAAGTAAGGAGCATCACAATTGGCTTTTTTTCAGGCATTATTTCCCGCTTTCCGTTCCAATTTTTTATTTTTTAAAGAAAAAAATAAAAAGATTTCCACTTCAATCGGGGCTAGATTTCAAACAATTGGCTTCTTTTAAATATTTTGGAATAAGTTGTTGCACAAAGGTTCGCAAAGTTTACACAGATCAACCCAAAAAATATTCGTGAATCTCTGTGAAACTCTTGGTGTATCTCAGTGGAATAAAAAATTAGTAATTAGAAATCAATTCTCTACCGTGCCACAAAACGCTGGGATTGATCAAAACAATGCAGAAAACACCCGAAACGATTAAGAATTTCAAAACATTATGAAGCATTAAAAACTGCTCCTTAGAATTCGATTTCCATAAATAAATCAAGAAAAAAAGCAACACACCAAAACAGGCATAAAAGTAAATATCCATATAACCCACATCATAAATATTTATTAAAACATAAACAGGTAAAATGGTTAAAATTGTCAAAGCAGTAATAACTTGTTTAGAGATTTTTTCGCCATACAAAACAGGAATTGTTCTATAATCCGTTACTAAATCACCTTTCAAGTTTTCCAAATCTTTAATCATTTCTCGAATCAGCAAAAGTAAAAACAAGAAAACTGCATGTGCCGAAATTACCACAAAATGACTCATATGATTTTCAATTTCTTCAAACGAAATTTTATTGTAGAAATACAGTAATATGGCAAAAAACGGAGTAACAGCCAGCAGTGCAGACATTAAATTCCCGATAATTGGATATTTTTTTATTTTATGAGAATAAAACCAAATTAGGAAAATATAACCCGAGAAGAACAAAAATGCTCTCCAAGAAACAATAAAAGCCATTAAAACAGCAAGAAAATTCAAAGAAAAATAAACCGATAATTTAGTTTTTTGACTCACTAATCTGTCCAGCATTGATTTGTTGGGACGATTAATTAAATCTTTCTGGCTGTCGTAAAAATTATTGATAATATAACCCGAAGCAATCGTAATCGCCGAGGCAAAAACAATTAGGAATAAATGGAAATCAAGAAGAATATCCAGCGCCCTAATTTCTGGTGCCAAAATAAAAATAGCCGATAAATATTGCGCTAAAACTATAATTGGAATATTGTAACCCCTTACTACAGAAAACAGACTAACAATTTTCATTACTAAAAGTTTGTGCTGTCTGCTTAACATATAAAATAGTTTGTAAAGGTTTAGATAAGGGAAGTTAAAGGATATTTTTGATTATAAAAATTTACAGTTTGTTTTTTAACAATTCTTTAGAGCCATAGCCTAATTTTCTGATGCATGCCAGTGCTTCTTTTTGCGAAATCTCAACGTTTTTGATGTCTTTTTTCTCAACAAAAACAACAGAGCCACTCCACGGATTTGGAGCATCGGGTATAAAAACAGTAAAACTATTTTCGTCTATTTGTTCTATCAAAAATGCAAATTGCCAGCCGGCATCTGTAGGAACAAGAATTACTTTTAAATCTTGATTAGATTCAATTCCCATAATGTTTTCATTCATATTTTTCATAAATGAATATCCGGGAACAAAACTTAAAATTCCGTTTTCTAATTTCTGAATCAGTTTTTTAGCTTTGGCAGTTCTTGACAATAAACCTGCAGCGAAACAAATAACGATTATAATTATTATTCCAACAAGTTCTTGCAGTGCAATTCCTAAAACATGTACTCTCGGTAGATTTTTTACAAGCGGAAGAGTGACTTTTTGAATAATGCCATATCCTTTTTCAAGAATAATAAGCAGTACGACTAAAGGTGCTATAAACAGAATTCCTCCTAAAAAAGTTGCTTTGAATATTTTTAAAATACTTTTCATAATAAATAACTTTTTAGGATGAAAACTTATGAAAATCTACTCAAATAACTTTGTGCTTTTAGAATTAAAACTGATAAACGACTTCTAATTTATAGTCTTTTAGGGATGCTTTTGCACGTTCCAAATCTTCTGTAAAACCAAGAATGTAACCGCCGCCGCCAGAACCACAAAGTTTTAGGTAATAATCGTTTGTGTCAATTCCGTGCTGCCAGATTCCATGAAACTGTTCTGGAATCATTGGTTTAAAGTGATTTAAAACAACTTTAGAAAGTTTTTTAGTATTCGTAAACAAAGACTTCATATCGCCATGCAGGAAGTTTTCTACACAGGCATCAGTATATTTAACAAATTGATTTTTTAGCATTGCACGGAAACCTTTGTCTTTTAGGTTTTCCATGAAAATGTTAACCATAGGAGCTGTTTCGCCTACTATTCCAGAGTCTAATAAAAAGACAGCGCCTTTCCCGTCAAAACTTTGAGTCGGAATGCCGGTTGCTTCAATATTATCTTTAGAATTAATTAAAATCGGAATGCTCAAATAGCTGTTTAACGGATCTAAACCAGAACTTTTTCCGTGGAAAAAACTTTCCATTTGAGAGAAGACATTTTTTAGATGTAATAGTTTTTCTCGTGTTAAGTTTTCTAAAACTGTAATTTTGTTGGTAGCATATTTATCATAAATAGCAGCAACAAGTGCACCGCTGCTTCCAACCCCGTATCCCTGCGGAATGCTAGAATCGAAATACATACCAGTTTCAACATCATTTTTTAAAGTTTCCAGATCAAAAGTAACCAATTCTGGTTGTTGTGTCTGTAAAACTTCCAGATAAGCAGTGAAGCTTTGTAAACTTTTGTTTGATGCAATAGCTTCTGCAGAAGGCTCCTCAGACTTCTTTAAGGCGCCATTGTAAAAATTATAAGGAATAGAAAGTCCCTTAGAGTCGCGGATGATTCCGTATTCTCCAAAGAGTAATATTTTTGAGTAAAATAATGGTCCTTTCATAATTGAAAATGAATAATTAACAATTGATAATTATGTGTTTTTAGTAGTTTTTACAATACTTGTCAGTAATCGTAAAATCTCTGTTATTTTTGGTTTAATATTTAAAAAATCTATATCAGATAGATATTTCGTTTCATATAGCAAATCTAACCAATATTCAGTCTCATTTGCCTCTTTTAAAGAAATAGATAATTTATGAATGAAATCTGCTTTACTTTGGGCATGTTCGGCCTCTCTAATATTTGCTCCAATTGATGTGCCTGAACGTAACATTTGCCGTGATAATACGAACTCCCTTTTCTCAGCTAAAACTTTATAAAGGTTAACAACATCAATTGCAAAAGCAAAAGATTTTTCTTTAATAATGTTCTTTCTTTCCATAAAATTAATCAATTATTAATTAACAATTGTTAATTATCAATTAATAAAGCACCTTCGCCAGTTTTGTCGCAAATATACTGACGATTCTGACAAAATACAACTAATTCGTCTTGAATAAATTGTAATACTTTTTCGGTAACGTTTTCGGGATAAAGGACATGCACGTTTGCACCAGCATCCAGCGTAAAACAAACCGGAGTTTTAGTTTCGTTTCTAAATTTCCAAATTGCATTTATAATTTGCAGCGTATTTGGTTTCATCAAAATAAAATACGGCATCGATGTCATCATCATAGCATGTAAAGTCAAAGCTTCACTTTCTACAACATTGATGAACTCTTCTAAATTACCGTTTTCAAAAATCTTGATTAACTGATCTAAATTTTCGTGCGCCTGGGCAAAACGTCTTTCGGCGTACGGATGATTGTGCATTAAATCATGTCCTACAGTACTCGAAACTTGTTTTTCGCCTTTATCAACCAATAAAATTGTATCTTGATAATTCTTGAAGTTTTCGTGAACAGTATATGGAAATTCAACTCCAAATAAATCAGTACTTCCTTCAATATTGGCCTGATTCCCCCAAACTACAACATTTCCTTTTACGCTTCTGCAAGCACTTCCAGAACCTAAACGAGCCAGAAAAGATGCTTTTTGATAGAAATAATCTTCTGTCATTTCTGGGTTCAGTAATTTCTCTAAACTCATAAAATTCATTGCAAGAGCTGCCATCCCAGACGCTGAAGAAGCAATTCCGGAACTATGTGGAAATGTATTCTGGGTATCAATCGTAAAATGATAGTCTTTTAAAAACGGCAGATACACTTCAACTCTTTCTAAAAACTTCTGAATTTTTGGTTTAAAATCTTCTTTTGGTTTTCCTTCAAAAAGTAAATCAAAAGAGAAATTTCCGTTATTGTCTTTTTTTGAGAAAGCCAATTTTGTAATTGTTTTGCAATTATTCAAAGTAAAACTTACCGAAGGATTTGCCGGAATCTGATTGTCTTTTTTCCCCCAATATTTAACTAATGCAATATTGCTGGGAGCGCTCCATTCAAAGTTTCCGTTTTCGATTGTTGAAGTATATGAATTAGGTATAAAATCGGCTGCTGTTAACATGAATTGTAAAATTTTGGCAAAGATAGTTTTTAAATTTTTTCACCATATAAGTTATTTAAGAAATATAAGTTGGGTTTTCTAAAATGAACTTATATTTCTTATATGGTTTAAAAATTTCTTTTGACTATTTTTGAATACAAAATTTAATGCAATGAATAAAATAGTTAAGATCGTAATCGCTTTAATCATTTGTTTAGCAGTAGGATATTCTGCAAGTTTGGTAACGAGACCAAGTGTAGAAAGCTGGTATCCTACTATTGAAAAACCAGTTTTTAATCCGCCGAACTGGATTTTCATGCCGGTTTGGACAATTCTTTACATTTTTATGGCAATTGCTGCGGGATTAGTCTGGGATAAAATAAAAGAGCAGACAGAAGAAGTTAAAAAAGCACTTCTTTTCTTTATAATTCAACTTATTCTTAATGCAATTTGGTCGTATTTATTCTTCGGATTAAAAAATCCGATGCTTGCGTTAGTTGAAATTGTACTTTTATGGCTTATGATTTACGAAACTTATTTAAAGTTTATCAAAATCAACAAAACAGCTGGTTATTTATTGATTCCGTATTTGGCCTGGGTAGGTTTTGCAACCGTTTTGAATGCTAGTATTTGGTGGTTGAATAAATAGAAATTTGCCAATAGGTTTTAATTAAAACCTATTGGCAAATTTCTTAAACTCTCCCTTATCAAATAAAACAGGTCCGTGGCCAAAACAAAGTATTTTTGGTTTTAATGAGGCTAATTTTAGAATCGATTTTCTATTAATTTCTTTGTCAGCAGTGAATAAATTAGGGGGTTCGTGTAAGCCAGTTTTTGTTGTGAGTAGATTCATATTAGTCATAACATCTCCAACAATCAAAATTCCGTCTTTTTCTCTGAAAAAAGATAAATGGCCTCTTGAATGCCCTGGTGTTTCAATAACAGTAAATTCGCCAATTTTATCTCCTTCTTTTAGGGTTTTAGAAACCGAATGTCCTTTTCCTGCCCAGAAATTTTCCTGAAATTTTGAAATGATATGATTCGGATTTGGGTATTCTGTAATTACATTTCCATTTTCGGCAAATTCTTTTTCAGGCTCACTACATAAAAGAGGAATATTCAAAGTTTCACAGATTACTTTACTGCTTCCTTGATGATCGGCGTGAGCGTGCGTCAAGGCATGTTTACTTACCATTTTGTCTTTTAAAGCTTTTAAAATTGTATTTGCAGAGCTTCGAATTCCCGCATCAATTAAAACATCTTCAATTAAATAACAATTGATAGCATTTCTTGGAAACAAAGGAATTTGGTAAACGTCTTTGGCAATATTCTTCATCTTTTTCAAATTTTATTTTGACAAAGATTCGAATTCGGTTCTTCAATCCACTTGATAAATGTTAAGAAATGTCCTGACGGATTCTGCTTAAAGATTCGGGCGTAATTCCGAGAAAAGAAGCAATGTAAATTAAAGGTGTTCGCTGAATTATTTTGGCTGGAGCCGATGCCAAAAAAGTTTGGTATTTTTCTTTGGCAGGAATCATTTGTAGTTTTAAAACACGATCGGCCATACAAAGGTAATTCTGCTCGGCTAAAATTCTCCCAACACGTTCCCAATTCGGAATTTCGTTATACAGAAATTGCATATTTTCGAAAGTAATCGAAAGAACTTGACAATCCTCAATACATTGAATGTTTTCAAAAGATGGTGTCTGATTGATAAAACTAGAATACGAAGCAATAAAACCTTCGTCAGAACTTAAATAGGTAGTAATTTCTTTTCCATTTTTTAAGTAGTAGATACGAGCCAATCCGTTGAGAATGAAAAAGATCTTGTTGCTGATTTTCCCCATTGAAGAAAGAAATTCTTTAGCAGGAAATTTTTCATATTCAAAACAAGAATCGATCTTTTCGATTTCTTTTTCAGAAAACGAAGCGATTGATAGTATTTGTTTTTGTAATTCAGCATTCACGATTACAATATTTCAATTAATTCCGAAGCATTATTAATAACCACTTTTGCTCCGCTAGATTTCAATTCATTTTCGGTTCTATAACCCCAAGTAACGCCGACAGGAAACATATTAGCATTTACTGCGGTTTTCATGTCAATATCAGAATCTCCCACAAAAAGTATTTCTTCTGGTTTTAAATTCCATTTTTTACTGATTTCAATCGCTTCAAACGGATTCGGTTTCTTAAGCGCTTCTGTACTCAAGCCTATCGCTGTATCAAATTGTTTTGGAAATATTTCAGATGCGATTTTCTTCGTCAATTCATCGGCTTTGTTAGAAAAAACAGCCATTTTGATGTTTTGCGAAGTCAGTTTTTCAAGCAATTCAACAATGCCTTCGTACGGTTTTGTTTTTAGGGTACAGATTTTAGTGTATTCATCGACCATACATTCAAAACAACTTTCGATTTCATCATCAGAATTGTTTGTGGCAGGTAAAGCTTTACTTACCAGATTTCGTAAACCGCTCCCAATAAAATATTGATAAGTGTCATAAGTATGTGTAGGATAATTTAAAGCGGTAAGTACTTTATTCATTGCATCTGAGATGTCTTCTAACGAATTGACTAATGTACCGTCTAAATCGAAAATAATTCCTTTAAATTTCATTCTATTAAATATTTTGAGCCAAAATAAACCCGCTTGTCCAGGCATTTTGAAAATTAAAACCTCCCGTAATAGCGTCGATATTTACAATTTCGCCGGCAAAATAAAGGTTTTGATGAATTTTACTTTCCATGGTTTTGAAATTGATTTCTTTTAAATCGATTCCGCCTGCAGTAACAAATTCTTCTTTAAAAGTACTTTTTCCGTTTACTTTAAATTCGGCTTTTGTTAGTTGTGAAGCCAGGTTCTGTAATTGATTTTTTGATAAATCTGCCCATTTGGTTTCTGTTTCAATTCCAGAAGCTAAAACCAAACTTTCCCATAATCGATTTGGGAAATCAAAAGGAGACTTTTTTGAAACTGCTTTTTTGGCGTGTTCTTGTTTTAGATCTTTTAAGGTTTTTTCGGCATCTTCAAAATCAACATCATTTAACCAATTGACAAAAATCGTAAACTGATAATTTTTATCGTGTAAGATGCGAGCACCCCAAGCCGAAAGTTTCAAGATTGCAGGTCCGCTCATTCCCCAATGCGTAATTAACAAAGGTCCAGTAGATTCTAGTTTGGTATCTTTTACATGTACGGTAACTTGTGCTGCAACGCCAGGTAGTTCTTTAATTCGGGAATCTTTGATGTTGAAAGTAAATAGGGAAGGAACGGGACTTACAATTGCATGTCCGTGTTCCTGAAGCATTTCCCAAATTTTAGGATTGCTTCCTGTTGCCATTACTAATTTTTCTGTTGCGAAATTATCACTTTGTGTATCAATTTTCCAGTGATTTTCTTTTTTGAAAATAGACTGAACGCTTTGCCCTGTCAGCACTTTTATGCCTAATTTTTCTGTTGCTTTTAAAAAACAATCAATTATGGTCTGGGATGAATTAGAAACGGGAAACATTCTGCCGTCTTCTTCGATTTTTAATTCTACGCCATGTTTTTCAAACCATTCGATTGTATCGCCCGAACAAAATTGATGAAAGGGGCCTCGAAGTTCTTTTTCGCCGCGAGGATAAAATTTAACCAGTTCGTTAGGTTCAAAACAAGCGTGCGTTACGTTGCATCTTCCGCCCCCGGAAACACGGACTTTAGAAAGGACTTCTTTTCCTCTTTCTAAAATGGCAATTTTTAGTTTCGGATTTTTCTCTGCGATATTAATAGCCGAAAAAAAACCTGCAGCGCCTCCGCCAACAATTATTATGTCGAAATTTTTAATCATATTTTTTGAGTTGCCACGAATTTGATTCGCCTGTTTGCTATCGCTCGGGTCACAAATTGGTACTAATTTTTTTCTGCCACAGATTACACAGATTTAAAGGATTTTTCCTTTGCCACGAATTACGCAAATTTTTACGAATTAAATTTATTGCATTAAAATTTGTGTAATTCGTGGTAAAAAATCTGGGTTAATCTTTTTAATCTGCGGCTAAAATTTTAAACTTTATATCTTGTCTGGATTATCAGAGATAATACCATTTACTTTATAACTTTTTACTTTTTGAATGTCTTCCGCAGAGTTTACTGTCCAAGGCAAAACTAAAAATCCTTTTTCTTGAATTTTCTTTACATTTTCGATATTCAATAATTGAAAATCAGGATGAATGGCTTTTGCTTTGATTTTTTCGGCGAAAGCCAGAGCGGTATCAAGATCTTCTTCTGTTAAAACACCAATTGCAATATTTGGATTCAGGTTTAAAGTTTCTTCCAGCATATTCCAATCGAAACTCGAAACGATGAAATGATTATAACTCCAGTTTTTTTCTGAAATATATTGTTCAATTAACTGAACCACTTTACTTGGAGTTCCTAAACCTTTTAATTCGATATTGATAAAGCATTTTTTATCGACCAAATCAAAGACTTCATTTAAAGTTGGGATTTGGTATTTTTCATCAATCAAAAATGATTTTAATTCAGATAAAGAAAAAGTGTTTACAACACCTTTTCCGTTAGTGGTTCTGTCTACGGTTTCGTCGTGGATTACGATGATTTGTTCGTCAGCGCTTAAGTGAACGTCAAGTTCAATTCCGTCTGAATTTAAGTCTAAGGCTTTTTGAAAGGCTTTTAAAGTGTTTTCAGGTTCGTAGGCTTTGGCGCCTCGATGTGCAATCTTTAGCATCTGTTGTGAGTTTAACCGCAAAGGTCGCAAAGTTTTACGCAAAGGCTGCAAGGATATTTAAAATTTATTTTGTCACAGATTAAAGGATTAAAATGATTTTAAAATCTTTGACAAATTAAATCTCGCAGATTCGGCAGATTTTCTTTTTTAATTATCTGCCGAATCTGCTAGAGAAAAAAAATTAAATCTGTTCTAATAAAACAATTCCGTATTTACTGTCAATACTTGCTTTTCCATCGATAACTTCTGTTTCCTGATCAGAGAAAAAGTCTCTTACTTTCGTTCCGTTTTCGAAAATTGAATTTACAGGAAGTTCTTTTCTGCCTTCTGGTAAATCTAAACCGATTATGACTTTATCTGTAAATGATTTATTAGAATAAATTCTTGAAAACACATAATATTCGCTCTCAATTTTGGAATGAATTCCAGCGCCAACGGCAGGATGATTTCGTCTAAACTGCCCTAACTTCTGCCAATGCCACAGCATTCTTTGTGTATCGGGATCCTTCTTAATATCATCCCAATTCATATTCGAACGCAAAGTTGCATCTCCCTGAGTTCCCTCAATTACTAAGGAACGATTCGATTCATCTCCGTAATATACCTGCGACATTCCTGGGGCAAGTAAAAGTTTGGTTCCAGATTCAAAACCTCTTGTGCGATTGGCATCAAAAGGCTGGCCGTCGTCGTGAGAAGACATATAATTAAGGACAGAATAACCTTTTAAATCACTCTGTAGATGATTTGAATATTTCGAAAATAAAGTCTCATAATCGCTTTGAGCGGCATTCCATTTAAATTCAAAATTGATTAAGCTGTTAAAACCATTTTCAAAATAATTGACTTTTCGATCTCCAAAATCATAATCCTGACCACCGCTTATTCCATAACCATAAACTTCAGCGATCGTGTAAAACTGGTTCTGATCTAAAACTTGTAGAGGATGATGTTTTTTCCAAGTTTCAAATGCATATTCACATTCTTTTTTAAAATCGGCCCAAACACCTTCTTCGGTATGTTTTACAGTATCGGCGCGGTAACCATCAATTCCGAATTCTAGAATATAATCGGTAAGCCATTTTATGATGTAATATTTTGGACTTCTTGGATATCCTGTTCTTTTGAAAAATTCTTCTAGTGAAGCGATTTCTTTTTCATAACGGCCTTCTTTTTTCCATTTTTCAATCAAAAAAGACGGCAGTTCTACATTTTGAGTGCTTTCGGTCTTTACGTCTGGAAGATTTTCTACCAAAGTACACATTGTAGTGTTTTCAAAAGATTTGTAGTCGCATACAACGCCTGTTCTTACCCAGTCCGAAGGTCAAACAGGATCTTCTGGAGTTACTGGACCAGTATGATTGATAACTCCGTCCAGAATTATTCGAATGCCTTTTTCGTGTGCTTTTTTTACTAAATTGGCTAGGTCTTCTTTCGTTCCGAAATTTGGATCTAAAGCAGTCCAGTCTTTTGCCCAATAACCGTGAAAGCCATAACTAAGTCCGGTTCCTTCGTCAACGCCATCATGAATCTGCTCGACAATCGGCGTAAGCCAAATGGCATTGATTCCTAATTTTTCAAAATATCCTGATTCGATTTTTTTTGTAATTCCGATGATGTCCCCACCTTCAAATCCACGAAGTTTTCCTGGAGTTTTGGTTCGGTTAAAATTGATGTCGTTGGAAGTGTCTCCGTTGTAAAAACGATCTGTAAGTAAAAAATAAACATTTGCTCCTTCCCAAACGAAAGGTGTTTTCGAAGTATTATTCATTGTAACTGATTTTGAGCCAGAACAACCCATTATTAAGTATACTAAAGATAAAAAAAGGAAAGTGTATTTTTTCATTTATTCTAAATTTAACGAAGATTTATAATAAAAAGATTCCGCCACGAATTCACAAATTTTTATTCTCAAGATTGTCAAAAATAATTCGTGAATTCGTGGCGGAAAAAAATAGTTTCTCGCAGATCTCGCAGATTCGGCAGATTTTTTTTAAAATTATCTGCTAAATCTCCTAAATCTGCGAGAGAAAAAAATATTGTTATTCCAATTCTAAAACCAAAGCTGATTTTGGTTCTAAAGTAATTTCAGAACTTAAATCAAATGTTTTTCCAGTAATAACATCTTTTCCTGATTTAAAGTTTTTGATGCTTTCTTTGAAACGATTTGTTTTCACAACTTGCTCTTTTGCATTGTTATTGAAAACTACCATAACAGTTTTAGCATCGGTATATCTGAAATATACATAGGTGTTGTTTTCTGGAATATAATGTTTCATTTTTCCGAAATGAACCGCTTCGTTTGTTTTTCTCCAGTTGAATAGTTTTGAAGAGAAATCAACGTAAGCCGCTTGTTCAGCCGTTCTTCCTGCTGCAGTGAAAGCGTTGTTTTTGTCGCCAGCCCATCCGCCTGGGAAATCCTGACGAATATCGGCATCACCGCCTTTTCCTTTATCACCGCCCATTCCAATTTCTGAACCGTAATAGATTTGCGGAATTCCACGAACGGTTGCCAATAAAGTCATTGCCAGTTTGTATTTTGGTAAATCATATTTGAATTTTTCATTCATACGATCCGTGTCATGATTTTCAGCAAAAACCAAAATGTTATTCGTATTTGGATATAAATAATCCATTGCAAAATTGTTGTAGAATTTAATCAACCCGTTGTCCCAGCTTGGTTCGTCTTCATTAAAAGCAGAAGTAACTTGACTTTGAAGCGTAAAATCCATTACACTTGGCAGATTCGAGTTGTAATTTTCGATTGCACCAATTTTGCTGTCTTTCTGCCAAAAAGCTAAATTCGCCTGATTGTGCATCCAGATCTCTCCAACAATATTAAAATTAGGATATTCATCTGTAATGGATTTTGCCCAATTTGCCATTGCCGTTTTGTCTGAATAGTTATAAGTGTCTACTCTAAAACCGTCAAGATTTGCAAATTCAATCCACCAGATTGCGTTTTGAGTTAAGTATTTTGCAACTAACGGATTTCTTAAATTTAAGTCTGGCATAGAAGGTACAAACCAGCCGTCAACACAAACTTCCTGATCTATTTTTGAAGCATGAATATCTGTAATTACTTCACGTCTGTGGTGTGTTTGCGTGTAGTTTTCAAATTGATTGATCCAAGATTTTGTTGGTAAATCTTTGATCATCCAATGTGTAATTCCCCAGTGATTGGTTACATAATCCATCACCAGTTTCATATTTTTTTTGTGCATTTCTGCTGATAAGCGAGCGTAATCATCATTCGTTCCGTAACGTGGATCAATTTTGTAAACATCAGACTGCCCGTAAGTGTGGTATGAATGCTGTTTGTCATTGTCCTCGCATAAAGGCGTGCTCCAGATTGTAGTTGCACCAAGAGACGAAATATAATCTAAGTTTTTAATGATTCCTTCGATATCACCACCGTGACGTCCGCTTGGGTCTTGACGATTTCCTTTTTCTGTTAAATTGGCGTCGCTGTCGTTTTTAGGATTTCCATTAGCAAAACGATCCGGCATGATTAAATAAATCATGTCTGATGCGTCGTAACTTTTTCTGTCTGCAGAATTGGCTCTCCTTTCTTTAAGCGAATATTTTTGAGTAAAAGCGACTTTGTTTTTGTTTTTGAAAGAGAAAACTAATTCAGAAGCTTTTACGTCTTTCGTATCGATTGTCACGAAAAGGTAATTTGGGTTTTCTGTTTTTTCTACATTTTTAATCACAACATTATTTGAAACCGAAGCTTCGTATTGTGCAATGTTTTTTCCGTAAAACATAATTTGCAGTTCCGAATTTTTCATTCCTGCGTACCAGAAAGGCGGTTCTACTTTTTGGATTTGCGCTTTCGCGGAAGCGGAAAACAACAAAACCAATAGTATTAATCTAAAGATATGATGGTTTATTTTTAGGCTGTTCATAGTGAGTAGAATTTAAACCATATAAGAAATGTAAGAACATTTAAGACAAAAACTGGGGAGATTTCTATTTAAATGGACTTACATTTCTTATATGGTTAATTAAATTATTTGTTTTCAATAATACTTATCGCATATCCTCCTCCAGGAGCAGAAAGCTGAGATAATTTTGATTTGTTTGTTACAGCAATTTTCTTGATCGTGTAAGCTTGCGGATTTGTTTTGTAATGCGCATCTTTTGCATCAGCATAAATTGTTGCCGTGTATTTTTTACCTTTTTCAAGGAAACTGAAATCGATGTTTGAAGTACGAGGAGTTTCTCCGTTTACGTTTCCAACAAACCAGTTGTTTGTTCCTTTTGCTTTACGGGCAACTGTGATAAAATCTCCAGGTTCAGCCTCGATATATTTACTTTCAGACCAGTCTACAGCTACATCTTTAATGAATTGGAATGCATCTGGAAAACGATTGTAGTTCTCTGGAGTGTCAGCTGCCATTTGCAATGGGCTGTACATGGTAACATATAATGCCAATTGGTTTGCAATGGTACTGTTTACATGAGATGTGTTTTCAGGATTCATTTTGCTGATATCCATTTCGAAGATCCCAGGCGTGTAATCCATTGGACCTCCAATTAAACGTGTAAAAGGTAAAACCGTAACATGATTTGGTTTAGAACCTCCAAAAGCTTGATATTCTGTTCCTCTTGCAGCTTCGTTTCCAATTAAGTTTGGATACGTTCTTGCAATTCCTGTTGGACGAACTGCTTCGTGAGCGTTCACCATAATTTTATAATCTGCTGCTTTTTCGATTGCATATTGATAGTGGTTTACAATCCATTGGCTGTAGTGGTTTTCACCGCGAGGTAAAATGTCTCCAACATAACCGCTTTTTACAGCATCGTATCCGTTATCGTTCATGAATTTGTAAGCTGCATCCATATGGCGCTCATAGTTACGAACAGAACCTGAAGTTTCGTGGTGCATGATGATTTTTACACCTTTAGATTTTGCGTATTCGTGCAGACCTTTTACATCGAAATCTGGGTAAGGAGTCAAGAAATCAAAAACATAATCTTTAGAATGTCCAAACCAGTCTTCCCAGCCTTCGTTCCAACCTTCAACCAAAACAGCATTGAAACCATTTGCAGCAGCAAAATCAATGTATTTTTTTACGTTAGCATTGTTTGCTCCGTGTGTTCCGTTTGGTTTTGCTTTTGCAAAATCAGTAACTCCCAATTGTACTGTTGGATAATCGTTTGTGTATGACCAAGAGCTTTTTCCTGTAATCATTTCCCACCAAACACCAACGTATTTTACTGGCTTGATCCAAGAAGTATTCTCAATTTTTGAAGGATCATTTAAATTATACGTCATTTTTGAAGCTAAGATTTCTCTAGCGTCATCGCTTACAATAATCGTTCTCCATGGTGAATGATTTGGTGCTTGCATATGACCTTTGTCGCCTTTTGCATCTGGAGTTAACCAAGATTCGAAAACTAGGTTTTTATCGTCTAAATTCAAGTGCATACAAGAATAGTCAATCAAAGCCGCTTCGTGCAAGTTGATGTAAATTCCATCATTCGTTTTTAACATCAAAGAAGTCTGAACGCCTGTTGGAGAGAAGTTCTTTTGAGAAACGTTTGCTGTATATGCTTTTTGAGATAAACCTCTAATTTCAGATAATTTAGATTTTGTATAATCATATTCCTGAGTATCGTAATCTCCTGGAATCCAGAAAGCGGTATGATCTCCAGTCATAGCAAATTGAGATCTTTCTTCTTTAATTACGAAATAAGTAAGATTCTTTTGTGCCGGAAATTCATATCTAAATCCTAAACCGTCATCGAATAAACGGAAACGAATTACGATTTGTCTGTCTGTTCCTTTTTGATTTAAAGTAACAGCCAATTCGTTATAATGATTTCTGATGTGATCTACTTCTCCCCAAACTGGTTTCCAAGTCTCATCAAAAGTTGCAGTTTTAGTATCAACTACAGTAAAATCGTTTAATAAAGATTTTTTGTCATCTTTAAGTTCAAGACCTAATTTACTGGTTTTTACAACTTCTTTATTTTTGTATTTTAAATTGTACGTTGGAGTTCCGTCGTTTTGAAGAGAAAATTCCATTACGAACTTTCCTTCGGGTGATTTTAATTGCTGCGCTTTTGCAATTGAGCTAAACGCAAACAAAATTAAACTTGCGAAAAATAAGTTTTTCATGTTTTTTAGTTTTATGTAATTAATTTATTTGTACAAATTTACTTGCAATTACAGGATTTCCATTAACTACAATTGTTAAATCTTGATCGCCATCTACAGTAAATGTTGTTTCGTTATGATTTACAGCTACTTTTAAAATTTGATTTCTGAAATTAATTTTAAAAGAGTAACCTTTCCATTCTTTTGGGATTTTTGGAGAGAAATGCAATTGGTCATTTTTCACACGCATTCCGCCAAAACCTTCAACAATACTCATCCAAGTTCCCGCCATCGATGTGATGTGACAGCCTTCTTCCACTTCTTTATTATAATCATCTAAATCCAAACGAGAAGTTCTTAAATAAAACGTATATGCCATATCCATTTTATCTAAAGCTGCAGCCTGAATCGAGTGAACACAAGGGGAAAGCGAACTTTCGTGAACCGTAAATGATTCGTAGAATTCGAAGTTGCGTTTTAATTCTTCTTTAGAGAAATGATCTTCGAAGAAATAGAAACCTTGTAAAACATCGGCTTGTTTAATATATGGTGAACGTAAAACACGATCCCAAGACCATTTTTGGTTAATTGGACGCTGTGATTTATCTAAATCTTTTACAGGAACTAAATCTTTGTCTAAGAAACCGTCTTGCTGTAAATAAATTCCAAGTTCTTCTGAAATTGGGAAATACATGTCATCGGCCACTTTTTTCCATTCCTGAATTTCATTCGCCGAAAGGCTTACTTTTTCTAAAATGCGTTTGTGATCTGCAGGATATTCTGAAGCTACTTTTTCAATTTGTTCTGCAGTAAAATCAATACACCATTTTGCAATATAATTGGTGTAGAAATTATTGTTGATGTTGTTTTCGTATTCGTTTGGTCCTGTAACACCAAGAATTACATACTGGTTTTTATCTTTTGAAAAAGAAGCTCTCTGGTGCCAAAAACGTGCAATTCCGATTAAAACTTCTAAACCTTTTTCAGGAATATATGAGTAATCACCCGTATAACGGTAATAGTTGTAAATAGCAAAAGCAATCGCACCATTTCTGTGGATTTCTTCGTGTGTGATTTCCCATTCGTTGTGGCATTCTTCACCGTTCATGGTAACCATTGGGTACAATGCAGCACCGTTTTTGAAACCTAAATTATCTTTAGCGTTTTCAATTGCTTTGTCTAATTGGTTATAACGATACGTCAGCAAGTTTCTAGCAACCTGCTGATCTTTTGTTGCCATATAAAACGGAATACAATACGCCTCCGTATCCCAATAAGTTGATCCACCGTATTTTTCTCCCGTAAAACCTTTTGGTCCAATATTCAAACGCGAATCTTTTCCTGAATAGGTTTGGTTTAATTGAAAGATATTGAAACGAATTCCCTGCTGTGCTTTTACATCACCTTCAATCGTAATATCTGACATTTCCCAGATTTTTGCCCAAGCCTCAATTTGATTTTGAAGTAAAGCATCATATCCTGAATTAACAGCAGATTTAATTACTTTTTCGGCTGCAGCCAAAGTATTTTCGTGGTTCAAAGAAACGGTATAACCTCCGATTTTTTGAATTGCTGAGGTTTGTCCTTTTGCAATAATGGTTCCGTAAGTATATTGAACTTTGTCTGCAGTTGAATCGATTGTAGAAGGCGAAACGTGAATATCTTCATCATTTGCCAAAATCGTATTGTGCATGAAAGTTGTTACTTTAAAATGCGTTTTAAAAGTCTGCGCTGTTACAAAAGCTTCGTTTGTGCCTTTTTTAACTTCAAGCGGTTCCCAGAATTTTTCTTCCCAGTTCGCATCTTCATTGGTTACACCAGCATCAACGTAAGGTTTGTAAACGATTTTTGCATCTTTGTTTAAAGGCGTGATTTCATATTTTATAATTCCCGCTTCATCTAAATCTAATGAAAGAAAACGACGAACATTTACGGCAATTTCAGTTCCGTTTTTTAGAACAGCTTCAAAAGAACGATGGTACCATCCTTCTTTCATATTCAATTCTCTGCGGAAATTTCTAACTTCAGTACAATTATTTAAATCAAGATTTTCTTCGTTGATTTCTACGTCAATTCCAATCCAGTTTGGAGCGTTTAGTACTTTGGCAAAATATTTCGGATAACCGTTTTTCCACCAGCCCACTTTTGTTTTATCAGGATAATAAATTCCGGCAATATAACTTCCCTGAAAAGTTTCGGCAGAATATGTTTCTTCAAAATTGGCACGCTGCCCCATAGCACCGTTTCCGATACTAAAAAGACTTTCAGACGATTTTACTCTTTCGGCATCAAATCCTTCTTCTATAATTGACCAATTATCTGGTTTTATATAATCTTGGTTCATTTTTTCTTAATTTGATAATTCGTTAATTAGACAATTAGATAATTCATTTTGTAGAAATTATCTAATTATCAAATTGGCACATTTTCTAATTGATTAATTTTTCTATAAAGCTTGTTTCGATTTGGGTAAAATCTTTAAAAATATAGTCAGCTTCATGCAAAATTGTTTCCTCACCAATTCCCACGCTTACCATTTCGCCTATGTTTGCTGCCTGAATTCCGGCAACAGAATCTTCAAATACAATTGAGTTTTTTGGATCAATATTTAATAATTGAGCCGCTTTTAAGAAAACTTCCGGATCTGGTTTTGCGTTGGTAACATCGTTACCGTCAACAATAACATCGAAATACGAAAGAATTCCAGTTTTTTCAAGAATTGGTCGGGCATTTTTACTCGCAGAACCCAATGCAATTCCTTGGTTTTTATCTTTTAATAGTTTTAGAATTTTAGCAACTCCTGGAAGAATCTCGCTTTCGTCCATGTCAACTAAATAGGATAAATAATCTTCGTTTTTTTGAATTAACCATTTGTCTTTGTCTTCCTGAGAAGCCTGAACATTACCTAATCCAAGTATAATGTCTAACGAACGAACGCGGCTCACGCCTTTTAAAAGTTCGTTGTCTTCATGTGTAAAATTTATATTTAATGATTGGGCAATTTTCTGCCATGCTAAAAAATGGTATTTAGCGGTATCAACGATTACTCCGTCAAGATCGAATATGAAGGCTTTTTTATTATTATTCATGAATTTCAATTTTAGTTCTGCTATTTACTCTAAGTGTAAGTAATCCGGCAAAATTCATAGATACACCTCCAATTATTAAGGCGTAAATAGGTTCGTTATGAAAGAATTGTTTGATTACAAATCCTAATATGGTAGCGGCTACAATTTGCGGTATTACTACAAAAAAGTTAAAAACTCCCATGTAATAACCCATTTTTGCTGCTGGTAAAGCACCAGATAACATTGCATAAGGCATTGATAAAATACTTGCCCATGCAATTCCAACTCCTAACATGGGCAGGATTAGCATTTGCTTATCACCAATAAAATAAATTGAAATTAAACCAACACCTCCTGCGCATAATGCCAATAAATGTGTTGCTCTAACGCCTACTTTTTTTGCAATGATTGGTAATAAGAAAGCTACTGCAGCAGCAATTCCGTTATAAACTGTAAATAACACAGAAACCCAGTCAGCAGCATCGTTGTAAACTTTTGAAGTCGTGTCTGTCGTACCAAAAATGTGTTGTGTAACAGCTTGTGTTGTGTAAATCCACATAGAGAAAAGCGCAAACCAAGAGAAAAATTGTACCCAGGCTAATTTTTGCATTGTTTTTGGCATATTCAATAAATCGGTCATGATTATGGTAAAGCCATTTTGAACTTTTTTAGTTCGTAATTGTGATGCAATTACAAATAAAACACCCATAAAAATTAGTCCGATAAATAAAATATACAATTCTTTTGCCAGGCTGTTTTCAAAAATTAGAAATGAAATTAATCCGCCAATACCGGCAAAGACTAATCCTAAAAGCAATTGTTTTTTTGTAGAAACTCCAGATTCTGTTTCTGGATGAGAAAGATTTTGAGAATCTTTTTTACTATTAGCTTCGAATGCATGAAGTTCTTCAGGCGTATATTCAGTTGTTTTAAAAACAGTCCATAGAACAGAAAGCAGAAAAACAATTCCGCCAATGTAGAAAGACCATTTTACAGCATCTGGGATAATTCCTTTAGGGGCAACATTGCTGACATCAAAAACATTTGTAAAAAGATAAGGTAAAACAGAACCTACAACAGCACCTGTTCCAATAAAAAAACTCTGCATTACAAAACCTAATGCACGTTGATGGTCTGGTAAATTATCGCCGACAAAAGCGCGAAAAGGTTCCATTGAAACATTTATCGAAGCATCCATTATCCATAAAGTTCCCGCTGCGATCCATAAAGTAGGAGAGTTGGGCATAATGAATAATGCGATTGAAGACAAAATGGCTCCAATTAAAAAATAGGGGCGGCGTCTTCCTAAACGAGTCCAGGTTCTATCACTGAAATAACCAATAACGGGCTGAATAATTAAACCTGAAACAGGCGCAGCAATCCACAAAATTGGGATTTCATCTATTTTAGCACCAAGGGTTTCAAAAATTCTAGAAGTATTTGCGTTTTGCAGTGCAAAACCAAACTGTATTCCCAAGAAACCGAAACTCATGTTCCAAATTTCCCAGAAACTTAATTTACGCTTTTCCATTATCGTAATTTGTGAAAAATTATACGATAAGCGCTTTGCTTATCAAAACTTACTGTTTTTTTCGAAGTAAAAGTAAAAGCCTTGACGGGCGTAAAAGTATTAATTATTTTTTTATTTACGCTAATAAAAAAGCCATAAATATTTTTTATGGCTTTAGAATATGTTGATTTTAAGAAAATTAGTCAGTAGATTCTCTTTTTATTAAATGTGTCTCTATAACTTCTGTTGTATAGTTTTCGTTTTCTTCTTCGTCATCATCATGTTCAGCTTCAAGTCTTTCAATAAGCATTTTAGCAGCTTTATTTCCCATTTTTTCCCCACTCTGACTTACGGTTGTAATGCTTGGAGTGGAGTATTTGGAGATAATTCCGTCAGTAAAAGCAATTACAGCTAAATCTTCTGGAACTTTTAATCCCATTTTTGATGCCGTTTTGATAATCGTTACTGCAAAAAGCTCATTTACAGCAAAAACAGCATCAAAAGCTCTGTCGTGTAAAAGCTGGCTAATCGTTATTTCGCAGGTATCTACATCTTCAATTTTGATGATTAAATCTTCGTTAAAAGGAATTCCGTTGTCTAAAAGTGCTTTTTCGTAACCATCAGTTCTTAGTTTTCCGACACTTACATAGTCAACAGTTGTTACTAAGGCTATTTTTTTTCGTCCGTTATCAATTAAACTCTGAACAGCTTCATAAGCCGCCGCTTTATCATCAATAATTACTTTATCGCATAAAATATCGTTAGTAACGCGGTCAAACATTACAACAGGCATTCCTTGGTTAATGACTTCTGTAATGTGATGAAAATCACCTTTATATTGTGTTTCTTTAGAAAGAGACATGATGAAACCGTCGATACTTCCGTTGGCTAACATTTCCATATTTAAAACCTCCTTATCAAAAGAATCATCAGATAAACAAATAACAACACTATAACCATTTTCGTTCGCAACCTGCTCAATTCCATTAATCACAGTAGAGAAAAAGTAGTGTACAATTTCGGGTATAATGATGCCAATACTTTTGGTTTTTCGGTTCTTCAAACTAAGAGCAATATTGTTGGGTTTATAGTTATAAAACTTTGCAAAAGCCTGCACTTTTAAGCGCGTTTCTTCACCAATTTCAAGACTGTTTCTAAGTGATTTTGAGACAGTTGAAATGGATACATCAAGTTCCTTTGCAATCTGTTTTAGGGTTATTTTGCGTTTCATGGCGTAAAGTGAAAAAAATCTAATTAATAATAAAGGTATCTGAAAATTTTATAATTGACAATTTTTGACTGAAAAGATTACAAAATATAGAAAGTTTTCAACACTACCACGTTTTCGTAACTCAATAAAAGTTGTCTCTGGTTGAGCATGTTAATAAATTCATAATTTTGAAATTCGAAGTAAAATTAAAAACTTAACTAACAGTCAAAAACTCAAAACTAATTTAAACAAAAAGTATGAAAACAATTTACAAAAAGTTGTTATTTTTATTCCTTCTGCTTCCGTTTACTGTGTTAGCTCAAAGCACATTAACAGGAACAGTAACTGATCTTGCCACGGGTCAGCCAATACCAGGAGTAAATGTGAATGTACAAGGTGCCGCAGGAGGTACTTCTACAGATTTTGATGGTAAATTTCAATTACCGAATCTAAAAAATGGAGACAAAATTATAGTTTCATTTATTGGATACAAAACATCGACTATTGTGTTTAATGGTCAAAAAAATTTAGCTGTATCTCTAGAAGAAGATACAAATCAACTTAAAGAAGTTGTAGTACAGGTAGGTTACGGAACTGTTAAGAAAAAAGACGCAACAGGTTCTGTTTCTCAAATCTCTGCGAAAGAATTCAATAAAGGTATTAATGTAACTCCTGAAAGCTTAATCGGCGGACGTATCGCTGGTGTGAATGTTGTAGGAGGAGGAGCTCCAGGAGCAAAAGCAGATATTAGAATTCGTGGAGGATCTTCTTTAAGTGCATCAAATGATCCATTGATTATTTTAGACGGACTTCCTTTAAGTAATGCTGTTCCAAGTGGGGCTACAAGTATATTGTCTACAATTGATCCAAATGATATTGAATCTTTTACAGTATTGAAAGATGCTTCTGCAGCTGCTATTTACGGTTCTCGTGCAGCTAGTGGTGTAATCGTAATTACAACTAAAAAAGGTACTAAAGGTGGTGTAAAAGTTAATTTCAGTTCTCAAGTTGGTATTAATACAGTTGCTAATACAGTTGATGTTTTAAGCGCAGATCAATTCCGTAATTTAGTAAATACATTAGGCAATGACGCTCAAAAAGCAACAATGGGTACGGCAAGTACAAATTGGCAAAACGAAATTTTCAACACAGCTCTAACAACAAACAACAATATCTCTGTAAGCGGTGCTTTATTTAATAAATTACCAGTTCGTTTATCTGTTGGTAATGTTAATAATCCTGGAATCTTAAGAAACACTTCTTTTGAAAGAACTACGACATCGATATCGTTAAATCCAGTTTTATTTGATAATCATTTAAAAATTGATATTAGCGGGAACTTATCTTTTAGTAAAAATCAATTTCAGGATGAAAACGCTGTTATTGGTTCCGCAATTAGTTTTGATCCAACACAATCACCTTATCAAGCAGGTTCTCGTTATGGAGGATATTTCGAATGGCTAGAGCCAAACGGAAACATTGCATTATTGCCAGCTAAAAACCCAGTTGCAAGATTAAACCAAGAAGATAAAAGATCTAAATCTACTAGAAAATGGGGTAATATTAGTATTGACTATAAATTCCACTTCTTCGAAGATTTGAGATTTGTTGCCGAAGCAGGTATTGACAGATTTGATAGCAGCGGATACAACAGACAAAGTACAGAAAGTATTTTAGGATTTCAGCCAGTTGCTTTTACGGCTCCGGGTTATGTAAATTTAGGAAACTACGATACTTATACTGATGATCTTCAAAATAAAAATTTAAATGCTTATTTTGTTTATACTAAAAATTTAGGGAAACTTAAATTGGATGCTACTGCCGGATATAACTATCAGTTGTTCCAAAAAGAAAAATATCAGTCAGGAGCTTTAACACAGCCTGTCGAAACTAGAAATGAAGATGTTATTACTGACCCGGATGTTAATTTACAATCGTTCTTTGGACGTTTAAATTTAGGTTGGGATAGTAGATATTTATTGACTTTAAACTACAGAAGAGACGGAACTTCTCGTTTCTCTGAAGAAAACAGATGGGGTAATTTTATGGGAGGTGCTTTTGCATGGAATGTTGCTGAAGAATCTTTCCTAAAAGATAACGAAACACTTTCTAGTTTAAAATTAAGAGTTGGTTATGGTACTACAGGACAACAAGACATAGCTCCTCAATACGATTATTTACGAAGAGTTACATTAGGTACAATTAGTACTCAGTATGTTTTTAATGGTGTTGTGTACAGAACTGCAAGACCAGAAGGTTACAACCAAAACATCAAATGGGAAGAATTGGCTGAGATGAATATCGGAGTTGATTTTGGATTCTTAAATGATAGAATTACGGGATCTGTTAACTATTTCGATAAAAAATCAACAGACTTATTAGCAGATGTATTAGTTCCAGATGGTGCAAACTTAAGAAACCAAGGTTTTAATAATATTGGTAATTTAAGAACAAAAGGACTTGAGTTCAGTTTACAGTCTGATGTGGTTAAAAATGACAACTTAACTTGGAATGTTGCTGTGAATGCTACCTATATAGATCAAAAAATTGAGAATTTAGGTCAGACTGTTGAAGGTTTCCAAGGTTATGAAGTTGGAGATAATATTCAAGGAGGAAATGGAAACAAAATATTAATTAATACTGTTGGATATGCTCCAAACTCATTCTTTGTATACGAACAATTATACGATGCAAACAAAAAACCAATTGCAGGTGCTTATGTAGATAAAAACGGAGATGGTAAAATTGATGCTTCTGACCGATACAGATACAAAAAACCAACAGCCGATTATACATTTGGTTTATTCTCAACTTTAAACTACAAAAAGTTTGATTTTACAATGAACTGGAGAGCAAGTTTAGGAAATTACATTTTTGATAACGTTAATTCTAATTTAGGATATTCTGATCAGGCTTTAAGAAGAGATAATGATTTGTCTAATCTTAGCGCAGATTATTTAAACACTGGGTTTAAGTTTGAAGACAATGGTACACAACGTTATTTGTCTAACTATTACATAAAAGATGCTTCTTTTATCAAGTTAGATAACGTGACTGTTGGATATACTTTAGATAAATCTTTATTAAAAGATGTTTCTTTAAGATTCTCAGCTGGTGTTCAAAATGTTTTTGTACTTACAAAATATGATGGTTTAGATCCGGAGAAATTCAACGGAATTGATGGTAACGTTTATCCAAGAGCAAGAACTTACTTGTTTGGAGTAAATGCAAGTTTCTAATAGTACATTGAAAAACAAAATTTAAAACATACAAAATGAAAATATCATTTAAATATATATCTTATTTTTTCCTTTTTATTTTAGGAATAAGTATGACGTTAACTTCGTGTACTGACGATTTAAACGTGACCCCAAAGGATGATGATGAATTTTTATCTGAAACCTTTTTCCAAGATCCTGCATCGTATAAACAAGTTTTGGCAAAATTATATGCTGGCTTATACGTTGGTGGTAATGATGGTGATGGTGCAGCAGATATTTCTGGACTTGGTGGTGATTTCAGTAGTTACTTACGTTTGCTATTTGTAACACAAGAATTTACTACAGACGAAGCAATTATTGCTTGGGCAGATGGAACTTTGCCAACATTAAACACACAAACTTGGTCGCCTGTAAATGAGTTTTTATACGGAACTTATTCAAGAGCGTCTTACCATATCAGTGTTGCTAATGAGTTTTTAAGACAAACTACAGAGGAGAAATTAGAAGCAAGAGGAGTAGATCCTGCTTTGAAAGCTGAAATTGCTACATTTAGAGCTGAAGCACGTTTCTTAAGAGCTTTTTCTTATGTGAATTTAATGGATTTATTTGGTAATGTGCCTATTACTACAGAAAATGATCCAGTTGGATTCTTTTATCCACAGCAAAAAACAAGAGCAGAAGTTTTTGCTTTCGTAGAGTCTGAATTGAAAGATTTAGATAGTAGTTTAGCAAATGCAAGAGCAAATGAGTATGGAAGAGTTGATAAAGTTGCAGCTAAGTTTTTACTAGCTCAGATTTATTTGAACTCTAAAGTATACACTGGAACAGAAAGAAATAACGAAGTGGCAACTTTATGTTCTGAAATTATTAATTCAGGATATAAATTTGCAGATGTTCCTTATGCTTATTTATTCTCAGCAGATAATGATAGAAACGGTGCTCAAAATGAAGTTATCTTTCCAATCGTAAGTGATGGAAATGCAATTAGAGCTACTGGAGGAGGAATGAGTTTTATTCTTCATGCATCTATTGGTGGAAGTATGGATGCCGCTACCAGAGGAATGGACGGTGGATGGCAGGGAATAAGAACTCGTAAAGAGTTTGTAGCCCTTTTTCCTGATGTAACTGCTTCAGCAGATAAAAGAGGAACATTCTACACTGATGGACAATCTTTAGATATTACTAATGTATCGACGTTTACAGATGGGTATGCTGTAACAAAATATATTAATAAAAATGCTGATGGTTCAGCAGCTCAAAGAACAGATATTCCAGATACTGATTTTCCAATGTTTAGAGTTTCTGATGCTTATTTAATGTACGCTGAAGCTGTAGTTAGAGGAGCAAGTACAGGAAATACTGCAACTGCGGTATCTTACATCAACCAAATTAGAACAAGAGCAGGAGCAAGTCAAATATCAGCAGCTAATTTAACTCTTGATTTTATTTTAGCGGAAAGAGGAAGAGAATTATTCTGGGAATGTCATAGAAGGACAGATTTAATTCGTTTTGGAAAATTCACAGGAGGAGATAAAATCTGGCAATGGAAAGGCGGAACAATGAATGGTGCTGCTACAGAATCATTCAGAGATTTAATGCCGATTCCTGCTAAAACAATTCAGGCAAATCCAACTTTGAAACAAAATCCAGGATACTAACACCTAATTGAACAATAAAATGAAAAATATATATAAAGTTTTAATCGCATTTATTGGTGTAATCGCGGTATCATGTAATGCTGATGCTGTAGATGAAAGACCAGTACTTAACGTTGTTACTGCGCCGGAAATTACGGCACCAGCTACCGGACAGAATATTGTCTTAGATATTGATAAAGCAGCAGAGGAAATACTTAAATTTACTTGGTCGGCTGCTGATTATTCTATGCCTGTAGCAGTAAAATATACTGTGTTAATCGATAAAAAAGGAGGTGATTTTAGTAATGCTAAAACGCTTCAAACTGCTTTAAATAGCAGTACAGAAGTTTCGGTACTTGGAAGAGAATTAAATCAAGCAGCGATAGATCTTGGCGGAAAGCCAGAAGTAGCAGCTGAGTACGAGGTAAAAATTAAGTCAGATGTTTCTGGAGGATTTACTCAAATCTCAAAAGGATCAATCACAATGACTGTAACTCCGTACACAGGAAGAGTTCCTTATGATTTTGTTGATTGGTATTTAGTTGGTGATGCAACTGTTTCAGGATGGGATAATAATAAAGGAAATCAAATCTTATTTAGAAGTGGCACAAATGCTAATGAGTATACTTTTACGGGATTCTTTAAAAAAGGATATTTCAAAGCTATTAGAAACTTAGGAAACTGGGCTCCAATGTATGGTGGTGCAAATGGATCTTTAGTTTATAGAGGAACCGATGCTGATGCAGATCCTGCAAGTATTGAGATTCCAGCTGATGGATACTATAAGTTTAAAATGGATGTTCAAAAGTTAACTTATACTTTAGAACCATACGCTGCTGGCGCAGGTGCAGCAACATATACAACGGTAGGTATTATCGGAGATGCAACAGCTAAAGGCTGGGATGCTTCAACACCAATGGTGAAATCAACATTCAATGCTCACATTTGGACGTTAGGTGTAACATCTTTAAATGATGGTGGAATGAAATTTAGAGCTAATGATGCTTGGGATGTTTCATGGGGTGGAAAAACGGCATTCTCAGGAGGAGGTACAGGGGATAATATTCCTGTAGCAAAATCTAAATATGTTATTTATTTCAATGATTTAGACGGAAGTTATGTAATGATTCCTAATCAATAGAACTTCAGTTAATAACTGAAAAGGGGCTATCTGCTAGATAGCCCTTTTTTAATCTAACTAATTAACCGAAATAACCACATTATGAAAAAAACTTTACTTTCAATATTTTTATTGATGGCAGTAACTGCTTTTGCTCAAATTCAAAACGTTACATATTCAATAAACCCGCCAACTTTTGAAGATACCACTCCAATTACTATTTCAATTGCAGGAACAAGTATTAATGAAGGTACTTGGGGAGTTACGGGTAATGCACTATATCTTTGGTCATGGTCGTATGATGTGAACGATACCAACCAAATGGATTCTCCGTCTAACGGATCTTGGACATCTTCGAATGAAGCAGCTAAATTTACGTATAATGCAGGAACCGATACTTATACCAAAACATTTACCCCATCTGTATATTTTAATAGAAACGGAATCGGAAGAATCGGATTTCTAATTAAAGCAAAAGACGGTAGCGGCACGAAACAATCTCAAGATATTGTTGTCGAGGTTGGATCTTTTCAAGTTTCTCTGTCTTCACCAATAGAAAATAGTACTACAATTATTAATTCGGGATCTAACTTTACTATTACCGCAACAAACACAAACGGGAATGCAAGTTATACTTTGAAATCAAACGGAGTAACGATCAATACTAATACAAGTACATCAAGTTATTCTTATTCGCACACTAATATAACAAGTAATCAAAGCTACGAATTGATTGTTGTTCAAGGTGCTACTACAATTTCAAAGAAATTCTCAGTAGTTGTAAACCCAAATACTGTTTCGCAAGCTATGCCTTCTGGATTAGTAGACGGAATTAATTATAATATTTCTGATGCAACAAAAGCCACTTTAGTTTTAGATGCACCATTGAAGGACTTTGTTTACGTCGCTGGAAGTTTTAATAATTGGCAGCCAACATCTGCTTATGCAATGAAAAAAGACCCAAGTTCAGGAAAATTTTGGCTTGAATTAACTGGATTAGTTTCTGGTGTAAATAATACCTATCAATATTGGGTTGTAGATGCAACACCGCTTGCAAATTCGCCGGCAATGGTTAAAACGGCAGACCCTTATTCTACTTTGGTTTTGTCACCTTATGATGATCCATCAATTCCTGCAGTTTCATATCCAAATCTGCCTGCATATCCAGCGGGGCAGCAATTTGAAGTAACGGTTTTAAAAACAGGTCAGACTCCTTATAATTGGCAGGTTACTAATTTTGTAAAACCAGAAAAAGAAAAATTAGTGGTTTATGAAGTTTTAGTGCGTGATTTTGATGCGAACAGAAGTTATCAGAGTTTAATAGATCGAATAGACTATTTTAAAAATTTAAAAGTTAATGCTATTGAATTAATGCCGGTAATGGAATTTGAAGGCAACGAAAGCTGGGGTTATAATACTTCATTTCACATGGCTTTAGATAAATTCTATGGAACATCAGAGAAATTAAAAGAATTTATCGATTTATGCCATCAAAACGGAATTGCTGTAATTTTAGATGTGGCGCTAAACCACGCTTTTGGTAGAAATCCGATGGTAAGAATGTGGATGAATGACCCAGATGGGGATGGTTTTGGTTCGCCAACTGCCGAAAATCCATATTTTAATACGGTTGCAAAGCATAGCTATAGTGTTGGAGAAGATTTTAATCATCAATCTCTAAAAACTCAAAATTATGTCAATCGTGTTATTAAACAATGGATTGAAGAATACAAAATTGACGGTTTCCGCTGGGACTTAACTAAAGGATTTACCCAAGCTTGTACGGCAGCAGATGAAAGTTGTACAAACGCATATCAACAGGATAGAGTAGATATTCTAAAAAAATATGCAGATTATTCATGGAGTTTAGATCCAACACATTATACCATTTTTGAACATTTAGGAAGTGATATTGAAGAAAGAGAATGGGCAAATTATAAAATTACTGAAACGCCAAGCAAAGGAGTTATGATGTGGGGGAAAATGACTAATCCTTACAATCAATTGTCAATGGGTTACGCTTCAGATAGTAATATTTCAAGAATGACTAGCGCGAGCCGTGGTTTTAATGCGAATCGTTTAATGGGTTATGCTGAAAGTCATGATGAAGAACGTCTAATGTACAAAAATGTACAATATGGAGCTGTTAATGGAACTTATAACGTAAAAACATTAAATACAGCATTGTCAAGAATGTCTGCGATTGGAGCAGTTTCATTATTAGTTCCAGGGCCAAAAATGATTTGGCACTTTGGAGAATTAGGAATGGATGATTCTATTTTCAGTTGCAATAACGGAACCGTAAATGATGATTCAGGAGCAATTCCCGGTGATTGTAAATTAGATACAAAACCACAGCCTCAATGGACAGAAAATTGGATCGGAGATTCTAATCGTAATAAAATTTATAACGATTGGGCTAAAATGATTACGCTTAAAACCGTAGAACCTGTTTTTTTAGGTACTTCCACAATGACAAATGCAAACTCTTTGTTGATTAATATCAAAATTGAAAATTCAGCTTTGACTGTAGCGCAATTAAAAAATGTTTTGATTTTGGCCAATTTCGATACCACGGCACAAAATGTTGCAACAGGTTTTCCGTATCCGGGAACTTGGTATAATTTAATGGATAATACAACTATTAATGTAACCGATATAAATGCGCCAATCAATCTGCCTCCAGGAGACTATAGAATTTATGGTAACAAAACAGCAAACTTAGCGATTGATGATTTTGAAAAAGGAAATATGGTGAGTCTATATCCTAATCCAGTTTCAGATTATTTCACTTTAAATAGTGCTTTTAAAAAAGTTCAGATTTATTCCGTTTCAGGACAATTAGTTAAAAGCTTTACTTCAAATAATAATGCTGATTTTCAATTTGGCGTAAGCGAATTACAAACAGGATTATATCTCGTAAAAGCTTCTGATGAAAATCATAAAACTCAAGTAATGAAGTTTATTAAAAAATAAACGTTGAAAATATATTTTACAGATTAAGAATTTGGTTAGGTTAGTGAGGAAAAAGGGCTGTTCTACATAATGTAGACAGCCCTTTTCTATTTTTTTGATTGTTTTATTTCTTTTTATTGTATTCTCCTATCAAAGAATAATAACCAAAAGTACCCAATCCCATGACAATCAGCGGTGTCAATATAAATAAAATAATTACACCAAATACTAAATCGTCTTGCTGGTCTGAAAGCAGTTTAGGTAAACCAAATTCAAAAACACAGAAATAAGCTGCTGCAGCTGCTAAAGCAATCCATAAAGCCCCTAAAACTTGTTTAATCGCATTCATTTTTTTAAATTTTAAAGGTGAGTAGTTTTGTTTTTGTTGTCAATATATATCATTCCAATTACAAAGCAGATTCCTGCAATTACAATAGGATACCATAATCCGTCTAGATAATAATCTGGTTTGCCGGCCGTTTTGGCGTGAGTTACAAAATAAGTTGAAATAGCAGGAAGTAATCCTCCAAATATTCCATTTCCAACATGATAAGGAAGCGACATAGATGTATATCTGATTTTAGTTGGAAACATTTCGACTAAAAATGCGGCAATTGGACCATAAACCATTGTTACAAATAATACTTGAATAAAAACTAAGAAAATTAAAGTCCATTTATCGCTTGAATTAATTGTTATTGAAACACTAGTTTGTACATCCTTTTTCTCCATGTACGTTTTTTTCTCCAAGACGGTTGTGCCATCTGTGTATTTTTTTTCTGTTGTAACAATAGAACTTCCGTTATCTTTTGTTTCAGTAGTTTCTGTCGGGTTTTCTGCAATTTCAGTTTTATGGTTTATATCTGTTGTATTGTACATCATCTTATAAATAGGTCTATAAGACAATATGGCAATCAGCATTCCGAACATCATAATATATTTACGCCCAATTTTATCGCTCAGCCATCCAAAAATAATAAAAAAAGGAGTTCCAATTAAGAGTGCAATACCTAATAATTCATCTACTTGCGAAGAGTCAACATTCATAACCGTTTTCATAAAACTCATGGCATAAAATTGTCCTGTGTACCAAACAACACCTTGTCCCATTGTTGCTCCAAACAAAGCCAGTAAAACGAACTTCATATTGTATCTGTTTCCAAAACTTTCTTTTAACGGATTTGTACTAGTCGTTCCTTCTTTTTTAGCTTTCGCAAAAACAGGCGATTCATCCATATTTTTTCTGATGAGATACGAAACGCCAACCATAGCAATAGAAACCCAGAAAGGAACACGCCATCCCCATAAATCGAAATCTTCTGGAGAAAGAATACTCTTGGTTGCTAAAATAACCATTAAAGAAATAAATAAACCGACAGTCGCAGTGGTCTGAATCCAAGACGTCCAATAACCTTTTTGACCAGCTGGAGCATGTTCTGCTACATAAGTTGCTGCTCCGCCATATTCACCTCCAAGAGCTAATCCTTGTAATAATCTCAGAATTAGAACTAATAATGGTGCGAAAAAACCAATAGTTTCGTAACTCGGAATACATCCTATTAAAAAAGTAGATCCGCCCATTAATAATAAGGTCGCCATAAAAGTATATTTCCGACCAATAATATCTCCCAGTCTTCCAAAAAATAAAGCACCAAAAGGACGGACTACAAATCCGGCTGCAAAAGTGGCTAAAGTAGATAAAAATGCTGCGGTCGGATTATCACTGGGAAAGAACTTGGTTGAAATAACAACGGCTAAACTGCCGAAAATGTAGAAGTCATACCATTCAATCATGGTGCCCATTGAAGAGGCTGAAATTACTTTCCAAATGCCCTTAGTAGAAGTTTTGCTCATAAAACTGCTTTGAGATCTTATTAGTAAATGAATGTTAAAAATATAGCTTTACGAATATAGAAGTTATTTTTTTATTCAGTCAATACTTTTTTAACAAAAACTATTAATTTGTTGACTTATTGGATTAACGAAAAAGTTTAGAAAGAAAAAACGCAAAGGTTCGCAAAGTTTTTTTGAATTGACTCCAGCTTTAGCTGGAGTTGCATAAAATCAAGCGAAATGACTTTTTTTGAAACAAAAGAAAATTTGAAGGTTTTTAATCGCAAAGACTCAAAAAAAAATACAAAGGTTCGCAAAGTTTAATTTTAAAACTTTGCGAACCTTTGCGTAAATCTTAGCGCACTTTGCGGTTAAGAACAAAAAGGATAAAAAACAAAAAACCCGAATATTTCTATTCGGGTTTTGTGGTACCTCCAGTCCCGAGGCTTCGGGAGAACCAGTGACACATATTTAGTTTCTTTTGGATAAAATATCTTTTAATATTGACGGATCATTAATTATTTTATCATTAAAGGTTTTGCTTTTCATTCTTTTAATAAAGCGTTCCAAGTAAAGAGCTTCGTCTCTGTCAGTACAATTAAAAGTCAAAACGATTTCCCAGTCATTGGCAATCTTGGTAAAGGAATTTGAATAAGAGTGATTATTGTGTTTTATTACTCTTTCGTTTATGTTATTCGTTTCGCCGATGTAAAATTTTTGAGATGATTTTGAATAGAGAATATAGAGATAATGCATTGAATGAGTATTAAAAAACAAAAACCCGAATATTTCTATTCGGGTTTTGTGGTACCTCCAGGGATCGAACCAGGGACACATGGATTTTCAGTCCATTGCTCTACCATCTGAGCTAAGGTACCGTTGTGCGGTTAATGCGGGTGCAAAGATAGAATCATTTTCCGTTTATCCAAAACATTTTAAAAAAAAAATCAATTCGTATCTTCGCAGAAACAAAAAGTAAAAATGATTTTAACTGTTGATGTCGGAAACACCAGAATTAAAGCATCTGTATTTGAGGGAAATACTGCTCTGGAGGATTTTATTTTTGAGAAAAATGAACTGGAAGAAAAAATTGAAAAAATTTTAAAAAAATTTCCAAACTGCTCCGATTTGGTTGTTGCATCAGTAGGAAGTATCGAAAAGCAATCCTTTTTAACTTTCGAAAATCAATTAAAAGTTCATTTTTTTACACACGAAGATGTATTTCCTTTTCATAATAAATACGCAACACCACAAACATTAGGAATAGATCGAATGATTTTGGCTGCGGGAGCAACTTTAAAATTCCCCAAACAAAATAGATTGGTTATTGATGCGGGAACATGCATAACCTACGATTTTATCGACGAAAATGATAATTATTTAGGAGGAGCCATTTCTCCGGGTCTTCGCCTGCGTTATGAATCACTGCATAATTTTACGGCCAGACTGCCGTTACTTACATTAGAAAGCCCTGAATCATATATAGGAAACTCAACGGCACAAGCCATACATTCTGGTGTTGTCAATGGTTTCGTCTATGAGATTGACGGTTTTATCGATGATTATCGCAGAGAGTTTTCAAATTTTATCATAATTTTAACGGGAGGTGATGCAGATTTTTTGGCTAAACGATTAAAAAATACCATATTTGCCAATTCAAATTTCCTTCTGGAGAGTTTGAACCAAACATATCAATATAAAATCGACAATGATTAAAAAAGTATTAATAAGCGCTTGTTTGCTTATATCGTTCGTTTCATTTGCTCAACAAGGTACTGCTTCGCCTTATTCTTTTTTCGGAATAGGAGATGTAAGATTCAAGGGAACTCTTGAGAATAGATCTATGGCTGGAGTTGCAGTGGAGCAAGATACGATTCACTTAAATTTAGATAATCCTGCAAGTTATGCCAGTTTAATACAAACTACGTTTACCGTTGGGGGAACTTTTGCGACTTCTAATTTAAAAACAAGTACGCAATCTGAAAAAGCACAACGTAGTACTTTTGATTATTTAGCATTAGGAATTCCGATGGGAAAATTTGGTGCTTCTTTTGGTTTGATCCCAGTAACTTCGGTAGGATATAAAATTTTGAATAGTTCTGCGACAGAGGGAGATGTTAATTCACAGCTTGACGGAAAAGGCGGGGTAAACAAAGTTTATTTCGGATTAGGATATAAAATTATCCAAAATTGGAATATTGGTATAGATGCCCAATACAATTTTGGAAAAATTACAACAACAAGTGTAGAAGGTATTTCTGGTGTGCAAAATGGAACAGCAGAAGTAAATACATCTGAATTATCAGGTATGGCTTTTAGCTTAGGAACGATGTATCAAAGAAAAGTGTACAAAAAGGTTAGTATATTTTCTAGTTTGAGTTATTCATTTGCCAGTAATCTAAGCTCAGATAATACAAGAGTAATTTCAGTACAAGGTGACCCTGATCCTTATATATATCCTGCAACTTCAACAAAATTAAAACTTCCAAATAAATTAAGCATTGGTTTAGGAATTGGTGAAGCAAGAAAATGGCTTGTAGGTGCAAATATGACTTTTCAAGGAGATGGACAGTTAGCAAATTATTACAATTCAGCTCAAAATGTTAGCTATGAAAGTTATTCTAAATATGCTCTAGGAGGATATTATCTTCCTAATTATAATTCGTTTACAAGTTATATGAGCAGAATTACTTATAGAGCTGGTTTGAAATATGAAAAAATTGGTTTGATTGTAAACAACGAATCAATTAAAGATGTCGGAATGACATTAGGAGCTGGAATTCCGATTCCAGGATCTTATTCAAATTTGAATTTCGGAATTGAATTTGGTAAACGCGGTACAGTTTCTTCTAATTTAGTTCAAGAAAATTACGTGAATTTTAGTTTAAGTTTCTCTTTCAATGACAAATGGTTCGTGAAGAGTAAATTCCAATAAACATAATATTTTATCTTTTCTAAGCTCATTACAATTTATTACATTTGGCGAATGAATTTACCAAAGAGATATAGTCTGCTAGTTGTCACAGTTTTTGCTGTGACACTATTTTTTGGGTGCGAAAGTAATTTTAAAGATGTTCAGAAAATTAACTTCTCAGAGTTTGTCCCGGCAAGTGATGCAGATACAGTTAATATAAAATATACAGATTCTGGACGTATTTCAGGTATTTTAATAAGTCCTAAAATGCTGGATTATTCGAATCTTGATTTTCCTTTCACAGAGTTTCCTAAAGGATTAGATGTTACTTTATATGACAAAAAGCAAAAGCGTACCTTTATAAGAGGAAATTATGCGGTTTCGTATAAAAATACAGGGATTATTGATTTGATTGGAAAAGTAAAAATCACCTCTGAAGCTGGACAGGTTTTGGAAACTGAGCAATTGTACTTTGATCAGAAAAATGAATGGTTTTATACCGAAAGAAAATTTAAACTTACCGATAAAAAAGGAGTTTCTCACGGTCAGGGAATAGATTTTAGTAAAGATTTTAAAGTGATTAATTCGCAGCGAATAAGCGGCGAAATTGAATCTGAAGAATAAAAATATATCATGGGTTATTTAAAATATACACAATTTATCTATATCGCATTTGCACTTTTTTTTGCTTATGATGGTATAATGAAACTAAACGAAGGAGATGAAAGTTATCCTTTCTACTTTGTAATCGCAGGAATGGCTGTTTTTATGTTTTTCTTTAGAAGAAGGTTTCTTAATAAATACGATAACCGTAACAAAAAACAATAAAAATGGAAATTAGTATTATAATAATATGTTTAATACTAGCAGCCTTTTTCTCTGGAATGGAAATCGCGTTTATTTCCTCCAACAAAATTTACCTCGAAATAGAAAAGAAACAAGACGATTTCTTGTCTCGAATCTTAACTAAACTTACCGAAAATCCATCCAAATTTATTGCGGCCATGCTTATTGGCAACAATGTCGCTTTGGTTGTTTATGGCTTTTTTATGGGCGATCTGATTTTGAATTGGATGGCACATTTTGGTCTTGTTTTTTCGGATTGGTGGAATGTACTTGTTCAAACTCTGCTTGCCACATTTGTGGTTCTGTTAACTTCAGAATTTTTTCCTAAAGTATTTTTTCAGATTTATGCGAATTCTTTAATTAAGATTCTCGCTCTTCCGGCCTATTTATTTTACCGATTATTTTATTACATTTCAACTTTCTTTATTTGGATTGCAGATTTTGTGCTGAGTAAATTTTTTAAAACAGAAGGAAATCAGATTCAATTATTTAGCAGGATTGAACTTGGAAATTATATTACAGAACAAATGAGCACGGTTGAAGAGGATGAAGAAGTAGATTCTGAAATTCAGATTTTTCAAAATGCGTTGGAGTTTTCAGGAGTAAAGGCACGTGATATAATGACGCCTCGAACGGAAATTGTAGATATAGATTTGTTTGATACAGTTGATGACCTTAAAGCGTTATTTGTCGAAACAGGATATTCTAAAATTATCATTAGCCAGAATTCTTTAGACGACATAGTGGGTTATGTGCATTCGTTTGATTTATTCAAGAAACCAGCGACAATAAAATCGGTTTTGATGACAGTTGAGTTTGTTCCTGAAACAATTTTAATAAAAGATGTCTTGACTTTATTGATTAAAAAGCGTAAAAATGTCGCAGTTGTTTTAGATGAATATGGCGGAACTTCTGGAATAATTACAATTGAAGATATTGTCGAAGAACTTTTTGGTGAAATTGAAGATGAACATGATTTAGATGAGGAATTAATCGAAGAAGAAATAGGAGAAGGCAAGTATTTGTTTTCGACAAGATTAGATGTTGAATATTTAAATGAAACCTATAAATTGATGATTCCTGAGGAAGATTCTTATGGAACTTTAGGAGGTTTTATTGTAAATCATACAAAAGAAATCCCGCAAAAAGGAGATAAAATTGTAATAGATAAGTACCATTTTTTTATAAAAGAGGCGTCAAATAAGAAAATAGAACTAGTCAAATTGACAATTAAAGATTGATTTTTTAAATTATTAAAAAAAAATGTGTAAAATAAAACGCTAGTTGTATTGTTATTAACTAGATAATTGTATTTTCGCAAACTGAATATAAAATTAACGATAATAAAATGGCAGTTTTAGCAAAAATTAGACAGCGTTCCGCTTTATTAATAGGAGTTATTGCACTTGCATTATTTGCATTTATAATACAAGATCTATTTACAAGAGGAACATTTGGTCAAAGTTCAAAAGATGTAGGAAGCATCGACGGAAAAGATATTTCATTTGAAGACTTTAGAGTTAAAGTTAGTAATGTTGAAAAAAGTGGGCAAGGTATTACTTCCACTGAAGCTGCAAACAGAGTTTGGGATCAAGAAGTTTCAATCGCTTTATTGTCATCACAATTTGATAAATTAGGATTGAGAGTAGGTGAAAAACACTTATTAGAAGTTTTAAAATCAGATCCAAACATTGGTAAAAACCCAATGTTCTTAAATGCAGCAGGAATTTTTGATGTAGTTAAATTTAAAGATTACTTCAAATCAAATCCAGAAGCAGCACAATACATCGCTCAAAAAGAGAAAGATGCAGAATTGAACGCAAAGTTTCAAATCTATAATACTTTAGTTAAATCAGGACTTTACACAACTGCTAGTGAAGGAAAGTTAAAGTATGAAATGGAAGCGAATAAAGTAAGTTTTGCTTACGCTGCAGCTCCTTACTCTTCTATTAAAGATAGTGAAGTAAAAATTTCTGATTCAGAAATTGTAGATTATATGAAGAAAAACGAGAAAAAATTCAAAGCGGATGCAACTCGTGAAATTCAATATGTTTTAGTAGAAGATAAAGCTTCTAAAGAAGATGAAGCTGAAATTAAATCAAAATTAAATGCATTATTGTCAGGAAGTGTTGTTTACAATGCTAAAACAGGTAAAAATGATACATTGCCAGGTTTTAGAACTGCAACGAATATTGCTGAATTTGTAAACGCAAATTCTGATGTTCCTTACGATTCTACTTATGTTCCTAAAAATGCTTTACCAGCTGTAGATGCTGATAAATTATTCAGCTTACCAGCTGGAGCAATTTACGGACCTTATGTTTACGGAAGATACTATGCAATTTCTAAATCTCAAGGATTTAAAGCTGGAGTTAACGCAAAAGCTAGTCATATTTTAATTGCATACGAAGGTTCTCAAACACCATCACCAAAAGAAAAAAGAACTAAAGAAGAAGCAAAAGCTAAAGCTGAAGAAATTTTAGCTCAAGTTCAAGCTAATCCAGATAGTTTTATGATGTTGGCTTTTACAAGTTCTGATGATTCATCTGCACAACAAGGTGGTGATTTAGGATATTTTGGTCAAAACCAAATGGTAAAACCATTCAATGATTTTGTATTCAATAACGGAATTGGTAAAGTTGGTTTAGTAGAAACTCCTTTCGGATTTCACATTATCAAAATTACAGACAAACAAGACGGAATTCGTTTAGCTACAATTGCTCAAAAAATTGAGCCTTCTGAAGCTACTTCTGATAAAGTATTTACTTTGGCAACTAAATTCGAAATGGATGCTGCCGACAAAGATTTCAATGCTGCTGCAAAAGAATTAGGTTTAAAAGTTGCTCAGCCTGTAAATGCTAAAGCTATGGATGAAGCGTTTGGACCATTAGGAAACCAACGTAACATTGTAAGATGGGCTTTTGATAAAGAAACAAGCAAAGGAGACGTAAAACGTTTTGAAATTGCAAATATCGGACACGTTATCGCTCAATATAAAGGTGAAAACAAATCAGGTTTAGTTTCAGTTACAATGGCAAGACCTTACGTAGAGCCAATCTTGAAAAACAAGAAAAAAGCTGAATTATTAAAAGCAAAAATGACAGGTTCAAGTATTGAAGCTATCGCTAAAGCAGCTGGAGTTGCTGTTCAACAAGCAACTGATGTAACTTTAGATAATCCAGTATTACCTGGTGGAGTTGGACAAGAGCCAAGAGTTGTTGGAAATGCATTTGCTTTAACTGCAAATAAAATTTCTGCTCCAATTGAAGGAAACACTGGAGTATATGTTGTGAAAAACATTAAAACGGTAAAAGCTCCTGCAATTGCTAATCACGCTGCTTATGTAGAGAAAGTAAAAGCTCAAAGCGCAAATGATGCAAGCAGAGTATTACCAGCGTTGAAAAACAATGCAAAAATTGAAGATAACAGATTACAATTCAATTACTAGTAAATAGTAACTAATACCATAAAAACCCGAAACGTCATTAAGATGTTTCGGGTTTTCTTTTTTTTATTGAAAACTAAATAATTCTATTTTGTAATATTTTTTTGTTAATTATCTTATAGTATATAGGAATAATCGAAATTTAATTTAAAAAATTTGTGATATTCAAATTATTACAGTTAATTTGTCCAGAATTTAAAATTTAACATATTTTTAGCGTTTAAATTACTGTTAGAAAGACAATTAAACCAAAAATCAAATATTTTACTAAATAAACATTTAATGTTTTTTACTTTAAAAATTTTTAAAAAGAAGCCAAGAGTATATACCAAAATTGAGAGTCATATCTTTGGGATTATTACCGAGCTTTTAAAAGTTAGCAGTACCGACATCAATGTTGATGAATTGGGTGGAAAGTATTATTTGAGTAACGAAGAACAGCATTTTAAAGTTACAATCTTGAGTAACGATTATGTAATAAGATTGACCAATACACATGATTCTGTAGCCGAAAAATATGATAAGATCTTTGTTGAAGATGTTTTAAAGGCAGTAAAAGAAGAAAAGCACCGTAGAATGGAACTTGTTTATGATTCTATTACAAACAGTATCGAAAAAATGGCTGAGCGTTTGCACAACAGACTTATTGAATCAAATGAACAAGAAAGCCAGTTAGTTCGTCGTTTAGAGACAAAAGACGTTAAAAACAAGAAAGTTAACTATTGATGACTTTGTAGAAAAACATTCTACAAAATCATTTCTTCGTAAGTTAAAATAGTTTCGTATCCTTTATTGGAGAAGTATTCTTTAGGGTTCTCTTTTGAAACTACCATAACAAAATCACCACCCCAAGCTCCAAGACTCTTTATTACACCCTTAAAATCTGGAAAAAGAGCTTCTTTTATAGTCTGCATCTCTAAAATATTGCTTAGGTGAATCTCATGTTTTTGAACTGCTGAAGCAAATTCTTTTAGTGTTTTAGCATTCAGAATAGCGTGCGTGATTTTATTGTTTTCGGCAACACTTTGCGCTAAATGATGATTCTTATTATTGTTGTATGCATATATTGCAGACTTACTATTTTGTTTTTTATTCAAATAAACAAAAAAGATATTTTCTTTATAGTCAGGGTTAAACTCAACTTGTTCAACAAAATTGTCTTTTACACGATATATGACAGGTGTATTATTCTGAGCGCAGGCAATATCATACCCACTTCCGCCAAAACTATTATTTAATAATGTAAATGCATTAATATTTGCCCATTGCGCAATATTATTTATGAGAGTTGAAGAAGTTCCTAATCCCCAGTTTCTTGGAAACGATAGATGAGTACTCACTTTAAAACCTTTGGCTGAATCTATAAATTTTGGATTTAAAGCATAAGCTTCGTGAAGAATATCAATCAAAGTAGATTTTACAGTTTCGATTTTTGCTTCTGGCCGATTTATGATTTCGTCAAATGAAATTGTTTCTTCAAACCATAAATGTTCATCATAGTCATAACTTTTCCATTCAATTTCTTTATTTTCGCCGCTTTCAATTACCAGATTTTGACCGAATTTTGCAGGCAGCGCAAAAGCTTCTGCTCCGTCTAATACTAGATATTCTCCAGCAATTAAAAGTTTTCCGTTACTGTAAAATGTTTTTTTCATTCTATATTTTTTAGCTGTCATACCTCACTTCGCATTTTGAGCAAAGGCGAAGAGAAATTGAAAACAGCTTTTGAATTATTTTCTCAAGTTTTCAATAAAATCTACCACAGCGCTATGAGTAACGGCTGTTTTTTTAAAATGCGCCTTAATTAGACGGCGTTCTTCATCGGTAGCTTCAAATTGATTTATAATATTATTTAAGTGCATTTTCATGTGACCCTCTTGAATTCCAGTAGTTGTTAAAGACCGAAGAGCTGCGAAATTTTGTGCCAAACCAGCAACAGCAACAATTTCCATTAATTCCTGAGCAGAAGGATTTTCTAATATCTCTAAACATAACTTTACTAAAGGATGTAAAGAAGTTAATCCGCCAACTGTACCTACTGCAAGTGGAATTTCGAGCCAGAAAGTAAAAATTCCGTTTTCGATTTTTGCATGAGATAAACTAGCATATTGTCCATTTTTAGAGGCATAAGCGTGTACGCCGGCTTCTACAGCTCTAAAATCATTTCCAGTTGCTAGAATTACCGCATCGACACCATTCATTATTCCTTTATTATGAGTCACTGCCCTAAAAGGTTCAACTTCTGCAATTTGAACAGCTTGCACAAAACGCTCAGCAAATTCTTTTGGGTTTGTAATATGCTTTTCTGCTAATTCTTCAATCGGACAAGAAACTTCAGCCCTAACCAAGCAATTTGGAACATAATTAGACAAAATACTCATAATAACTTCTAATATTTCGCCATTTTCGCATAAGTCGCTATTTTGAGCTTCTTCTTTTAAAGTTGATGCAAATTGTTCTAAACAAGAATTGATAAAATTAGCGCCCATGCTGTCTTTGGTTTCAAAAGTAGCATGAAGCTGATAGTAGTTTTCTAGGAGACTTCTTTTGTCTTTTAGTTTAATATCTAAAATACCGCCGCCACGTTGCTGCATATTCTTAGTAATGGCTTGGGTTTCTGAGAAGAATTTTGGTTTTATTTGGTTAAAAAAGCTATTTAATTTTTCTGCATCACCATTAAAAGTAAAATGAACCTGGCCAATTTTTTCTGTATTAATTATAGTTGCTTTGAAGCCGCCTCTTGTAGACCAATATTTCGCTGCTTTAGAGGCTGCTGCAACAACGGAACTCTCTTCAATAGCCATTGGGATGGTTTTGTATTTTCCGTTGATTAAAAAGTTTGGAGCAACTCCAAGTGGGATATAAAGGTTTGTAATGGTGTTTTCGATAAATTCATCATGAAGCTGCTGAAGCTTTTCGTCTGAATTCCAGTAATTTCTTATAATATTTTGCGCCTCTTCAGGGTTTGAAAAATATTCATTTGCAATCCAGTCAATTTTTTCTTTTTTGGATAATTTAGAAAATCCAGCAACCGCGTTGTTCATTCTCAGTATATTAAATAATAATGTTGCGGCAAATATACCATTTTAAGAGATTTGTTTAAAATGTATTTTAAAAATGGAAAGTACGCAATCGTTATTTTTTTTAACATTTAACACTTAAAATGTGTATTATGTTTATTTTTTTTACTAAAATTGGGCTCTTTTTTATATTTAAATTAATTGTAATGAGTACAAGTAAAATTACTGTAATACTTTTATTTCTAGTTGCGACTGTTTTTGGCCAACAAAAAATCACTATCGAAAATATTTACGGCGGAGCATTTCGAGCAAAAGGAATGGCTGAATTGCAATCGCTAAAAAATACAGATCAATATACTGTTTTAGATGTAGATCAAGCAAGCAGAAGTATGCAGATTGGTCTTTATGATTTTGGAACTTTGAAAAAAGTATCGAATTTAATTGATACTAAAGATCATAAGGAACTAGCAAACGGAATTGACAGCTATACTTTTGATGCTTCAGAAAAAAAGATTTTAATTGCGTCTAATACTAATCAAATCTTCCGCCACTCGTTTACAGCTGATTTCTACTTATATGATATAGCTTCAAAAACATTGACAAAACTTTTTGATCAAGTACAGGAGCCAACTTTTTCTCCAGACGGAACTAAAATCGCTTATGCAAAAGAAAATAACTTATATGTATACGATGTTAATTCTAAAAAATCGACTCCAATTACAACAGACGGTAAAAAGAATGCTGTAATTAATGCTATTACGGATTGGGTTTATGAAGAAGAATTTGCTTTTGTCCGTGCTTTTGACTGGAGCAAAGACAGTAAAAAAGTAGCTTATATTCGTTTTGACGAAAGCCAGGTTCCTGAGTTTTCAATGTCAATGTTTCACAAAGATTTATATCCTACAGTTGAAACATTTAAGTATCCAAAAGCCGGAGAGAAAAACTCAGAAGTTTCATTACATATATATGATGTAGCTGCTGGAGCAACTAAAAAGGTGGATTTAGGAAATTACAATGATTTTTACATTGCAAGATTACAATGGACAAACGATGCAAATGTACTTTCTGCTCAAGTTTTAAATCGTCACCAAGACAATCTTGATTTGTTATTTGTTGACGGAACTACCGCTGCTCCAAAAGTTGTCTTGAATGAAAAAGATAAAGCTTATGTAGATGTAACAGATAATTTGACTTTCTTAAAAGATAATATTTTTATCTGGACAAGCGAAAAGGACGGTTTTAACCATATTTACTTATATGATAAAGCAGGAAAACTTAAAAATCAAGTTACAAAAGGAAACTGGGAAGTAACTTCTTACTACGGTTTTGATGAAAAAACAAAAACTATTTTCTACCAATCTACAGAAAATGGTTCAATTAATAGAGATCTTTACAGAATTGGATTAGACGGAAAAAATAAATTACGTTTATCTAAAAAAACAGGAACAAACGCTGCAACCTTCAGTCCAAATTTCCAATACTTTATTACTACTTTCTCTAGTAATTTACAGCCTACGACTTATACTTTGAATGAGTCAAAAACTGGAAAAGAAATTCAGGTTATCGAAAACAACCAAGCTCTTTCAGATAAATTAAAATCTTATAATCTGCCTGCGAAAGAATTCTTCGTTTTAAAAACAGCTAAAGGAAATGAATTGAACGCTTGGATTTTAAAGCCAAAAGATTTTGATCCTTCAAAAAAATATCCTGTTTTTATGTACCAATATTCTGGTCCAGGATCACAACAAGTAAATAATGACTGGAATAATTCTGATGATTATTGGTTCTTGTCATTAACACAGCAAGGTTATATTGTAGCTTGTGTTGACGGAAGAGGAACAGGTTTTAAAGGAGCTGATTTCAAAAAAGTTACTCAGAAAGAATTAGGAAAATATGAAGTAGAAGATCAAATCGATGCAGCTAAAGTAATCGGTTCTTATCCTTATGTTGATCCTGCTAGAATTGGAATTTTCGGATGGAGTTACGGAGGCTTTATGGCTTCTAACTGTATTTTCCAAGGAAATGATGTTTTCAAAATGGCAATCGCTGTTGCTCCTGTAACAAACTGGAGATTTTATGACAGTGTTTACACAGAAAGATATATGCAGACGCCGCAGGAAAATGCAAGCGGATACGATCAAAACTCGCCAATTAATCACGTTGACAAATTAAAAGGTAAATTTTTATTGATTCACGGTTCTGGAGATGATAATGTTCATGTTCAGAATTCAATGCAAATGATGGAAGCTTTAATTCAAGCTAACAAACAATTTGATTCTCAAATCTATCCAGATAAAAATCATGGTATTTACGGCGGAAAAACTAGAGTTCAGCTTTATAATAAAATGACTAATTTTATCAAAGAAAATTTATAATCTAAATCTTTTAAACTTAATTAAATAAGCGAATATAATATGGGAGAAAATCAAGTAAAAACTGCGCATCCAAAAGGACTTTGGGTATTGTTTGGAACGGAGATGTGGGAGCGGTTCAATTTTTATGGAATGCGGGCTTTATTGACTTTATTTCTTGTAAATTCATTATTAATGAAAGAAGAAGAAGCCTCATTAATTTATGGAGGTTTTCTTGGTCTTTGTTATTTAACACCAATGCTTGGTGGTTTCGTAGCCGATCGTTTTTTAGGAAACAGAAACTGTATCCTATTAGGAGGATTGCTGATGGCAATTGGACAAATGCTTTTATTTACAAGTGGAAGTATTTTTGAATCTAATTTGAGCTTAGCAAAAATTGTGATGTATTCTGCACTTGGAGTTATCGTATTTGGTAATGGATTCTTCAAACCAAATATTTCAAGTATGGTGGGAAGTTTATACCCTAAGCAGGAAAAAACAAAATTAGATAGTGCTTTTACTATTTTCTATATGGGAATTAACATTGGTGCTTTTTTAGGCCAGTCCATTTGTCCTTTATTAGGAGATGTTAAAGATGCAGGAGGAATTAGAGATATTCACGCTTTTAGATGGGGATTCATGGCAGCTTCTGTTGCGATGTTGTTAGGAACAATTCTTTTTTACTTCTTAAAAAATAAATATGTAGTTTCTCCAGAAGGAAAGCCATTAGGAGGATTACCTTCTAAAAATGATGCTTCAGATTTTGAAGAAGGAGAGGCACAAAAAGCTAATTTTTCGAATAAAGCTTTATTGATGGCTGGAGTTGCATTTGTTGCTTTAGGATTCTTTTTCCATTATGCTGTAGGTCAAAATTTAATTTATACTTTGATTTATTCAAGTGGATTGGCATTGGCGGGATTAATTATATCTGATACTTCTTTAACTAAAGTTGAACGCGATAGAATTATCGTAATTTATATCGTATCATTTTTTATTATTTTCTTCTGGGCAGCTTTTGAGCAGGCAGGTTCATCTCTGACTTTTATTGCTGATAACCAAACAGACAGACATTTCTTTGGCTGGTTAATGCCGCCTTCGATGGTTCAGATTTTTAACGGATTGTTCGTTGTAGTTTTAGCAGTTCCATTTAGTATTTTATGGGATACTTTAAGAGCTAAAGGTAAAGAACCAATTTCTCCAGTAAAATTAGCTGTTGGTTTAGTGGTAATTTCTATCAGTTTCTTAATGATTGCAACTCAAGTTTCTTATATCGGAACTTCTGGATTATTATTGGTTAAATGGTTGATTTTATTATATTTCTTAAATACTTGTGCAGAGTTATGTCTATCTCCAATTGGATTATCATTGGTAGGTAAATTGTCTCCAAAACGTTTTGCTTCTTTGCTTTACGGAGTGTTTTTCTTGTCTAATGCATCAGGTTATGCATTAGGAGGAACTTTAGGTTCTATTTTACCAGCAACTGGAGATAAATTTGCAAAAGCAAAAGAATTAGGAATCGATCTTCAAGCAGTTTTAGATAAAAAAATAATTCCAACAGCAGATCAGTTAGCATTGTTAGATCAGCATCAGATAAGTGCTTATAATCCAGTTTTCGCAGGATTTGAAATCCATAATTTATATGAATTCTTTATGGTTTTTGTGGTTCTAACAGGAATTGCAGCGATTTTATTATTTGCTTTAACGCCATTATTGAAAAAATTAATGCACGGTGTTAGATAAAATGGAAAAAAACATTACACTAGAAGAAATTCAAAATTTTGAAGGCAAGTATCCAAAGCAATTGTGGTACTTGTTTTTTGTTGAAATGTGGGAACGTTTCTGTTTTTACGGAATGCGGGGCGTACTTACAATTTTTATGGTTGATCAGCTTTTCTTAAAAGAAGATCATGCCAGTTTACAATACGGAGCCATTCAGGCTTTCGTTTATGCTTTTACATTTGTCGGAGGTATTTTTGCCGATAAAATATTAGGATTTAAAAAATCGCTTTTCTTTGGTGCAATCGTAATGATTCTAGGGAATCTTTTAATTGCGGTGTCGCCTCACGATTTATTCTATTACGGAATTGCTTTCTCAATTATTGGAACAGGTTTTTTTAAGCCAAATGTTTCGTCAATGGTTGGTGAATTGTACAAAGAAGATGACGGCAGAAGAGATGCAGGTTACGGAATGTTTTATGCTGGGATAAATGTTGGAGGTCTTTTTGGAGGTGCTCTTTGTGTTTATTTAGGGAAATATTATTCTTGGCAGTTGTGTTTTTTATCGGCGGCTTTAGTAATGTTTTTAGGGTTGATGACATTTTTATTCACTAAAAAATATTTAGGTCCAATTGGAGATTCTCCATTATTGAATTTAAAACCTTCTGCAAGGAGAATTCGTGAAATTGCAGTTTACGTACTGTCGCTTTTAAGTATTCCATTTATTTTTATAATGGTGAAGAATACTGATTATACAGATTATTTCATGTATACAATTGGTATAATTGCCGTATTATATTTTGCTTACGAATTAATGAAATTGGGAGACATTAAACTGCAGAAAAAGCTGTTTGCAGCATTTTTGTTTGTGTTTTTCTATCTTTTATTTAATGCGATTTACGAACAGAGCGGAGGATCATTGTCGCTTTTTGCTAAAGATAATCTTGATGACAAACTTTTGTTTTTCAGCATTGATCCGAATATTATAAACAACAGTTCTAATACTTTCTTTGTGGTTGTTTTAAGCCCGCTGATTGGTTTGTTGTGGATCTGGATGGGTAAAAGAAAAATTGAGCCTAATACATTGATTAAATTCGGAATTGGATTCTTGTTTTTAGCAGCTTCATTTTATATTTTTTATTTGACTAGATTTTTTGCTAATGCTAAAGGAATTGCATCTTTAAATGTTTTTACTTTTGCTTATTTGGTAACAACAATAGGTGAACTTTGTTTAGGGCCAATCGGAATGTCTATTATTACAAAATTGTCTCCAAAAAGATTATTTGGAATGATGATGGGATTATGGTTCTTGGCAAGTGCATTTGGGCAATTGGCAGCAGGAAAGTTAGGAGCAGAAATATCAAGATCTAATACTGGAGATACATTACTTTCTAAACTACAATCGTATACAGAAGGGTATTATCAATTAGCTATTTATTCTCTTGTGGCAGGAGTTGTTTTAATTGCAATTTCGCCATTGATTAAAAAATTGATGCAGGAAGTAAAATAGATTTTATTGCAATCTGTTTTTGTGTAAATTTGTGAAAAATTTCTCATTATGAAAAAAATAGTACTTATTGCTTTATTTTTAATTGGTGCTGCGAATGTTCAAGCACAAGAATTAAAATGGTACACAGACGTTAGAGAAGCGATTACTGTAAGTAATAAAGAACAAAAGCCTTTATTGATGTTTTTTACAGGCAGTGATTGGTGTGGATGGTGCATTCGTTTGCAGAATGAAGTTTTAAAGACAGACGAATTTAAAAAATGGGCATCAAGTAATGTAGTTCTGGTAGAATTAGATTATCCAAGAGGTGTTCCTCAAACTCCAGAGCTTAAGAATCAAAATAATGAATTGCAGCAAGCCTTCGGGATTCAGGGTTTTCCAACAATTTTCTTCACCAGTGCAGAATCTAAAGATGGAAAAGTAAATTTTAAAGGTCTTGGTAAAACAGGATATGTTGCCGGCGGACCATCGGCTTGGCTGACTGTTGCAGAAGGAATTGTTCATCCAAAGAAATCATAAGTTTAAAACTAAAATAAATATAAAGCCCCTTACATTGTAAGGGGCTTTTTTTTGTTTAGTAAGAAAAATTTTTCAATCGCCTTTCGTTATTTTGAGTATTTGGTATTTTATTATAGATAAAAAAACATATAATGTATTTTTTGTGCTAATAAAAATTGGAAAATTAAAATATTATGTTAATTTCGTCATGCTAATCTAACCAAAACCAATTAATATGACTAAAAAACTACTTATCCTACTGTTTTTTTTAGGTTCATTTATGATGCAAGCGCAAAATCTAGCATGGAGAACTAACATGACCGATGCTATTGCAATAAGTAATGACCAGAAAAAACCAATGCTGATTTTATTCACTGCCTCAGGTGTACCAGAAAATCTTCAAAATGAAATCTTTAAAACTCCTGATTTTGCCGTTTGGTCACGTGATAATGTGATTCTGGTAAAATTAGATTTATCAGACATGAATGCTTCAGATAGTGATCGTGAACAAAATGTAAAATTGAAAAATGCTTTTGGTGTTGAAGATCTTCCAGAAGTATGTTTCGCAATGGCATCCGTAAGAAAAAACAAAACTACATTCAGCGCTCTAGGAAAAATTGCCTATAAACCTGGAGGAGCAAAAGCTTGGATTGCAGAATCGAATTCGATTTTACATCCAGCTGAATAATACAATTACATTTAACTTTTATTTTAATTTTTTTAATCCCTTTTTGTTTTTACAGGAAGGGATTTTTTTTGTTTCAAAAAACGTTATAACGATTTAATTTTTTTTGCTAGTGTTTTTTTAACATTTATTAAAAAAATATCGGTTTATTATCAATTTGATTTTTATGCTTAAAACTTGGTTTTTAATTTATTAAATAATTCTTTTGATTCTGTTTTTATATTATTTTAGTTTTAAATACATAACCAAAACCAAATTTTATGCTTCAAAAACTACTTATTCTACTACTCTTTTTGGGTTCATTTTTTGCCAATGCGCAAAATATAATTTGGAAAACAGACATTAATGATGCTGTTGCCACAAGTGCAGAAAAAAGAAAACCTTTATTGATTTTCTTTACAGGTCAAGGAGTAAATCCTCAGCTTCAAAATGAAATTTTTGCTACTCGCGATTTTGAAGATTGGTCTCGTAAAAACGTTATTTTAGTAAAACTAGATCTTTCAGATCCTTCGGTTCCTGATGCAGCTAAAGAACAAAACCTTAGATTAAAAAATGCTTTTGGTATTGAAGAAATTCCGCAAGTTTGTTTTACAGAAGTTAACGTTAGAAAAGGCAAAACCAACTTCAACAAACTCGGTCTCATTTCATATATGTCGTCAGGCGTTAAGGCTTGGATTTCTGAGTCTAATTTGATTTTAAACCCAGAATAAAAAGATTTATAATTTGTAATATCCCTTTTCGTTCGTTGGATGGAAAGGGATATTTTTTTTGAGACAGCTGTTTTTCCATGATTTCTGGATAGTATTTGAATTCGAGCCATCGGCAATTATAAGTTTTGGACGAATGTTTTTCAGTACTCTGTCTAGATTTATTTTAGGGCTCTGAGTAAGAATCAAAACGTCTGGAGCTGCCTTAGAAGGAAGAATTCCAGTGCTGTCAACGATTAGAATTTTAGTGTCTTTAAAGTAGAGTAAATTTTTAATCTTTTCTGTTTTGGTTAAAGCAATTGAATTACCAACGAGATACATATTTAGGCTTCTGCTGTTTTTATTTTTTTCGAAAGTTGTATCTCTGGTAAAAAGAACAGTGTTTTTTCCAATTCGTTCTGATATGAGTGTATTATTTTTTTCATGATAAACTATCAATTCCTTTTCGCTTTCGGTTCTGAATTTAGTGAGAATAAAAGCAAGCTGAATTAAAATTGTAGAACTAAAAACAAGTACGAGTTTAGTGTAATCTGGTTTCTTTAACCATAGAATTACATAAATAATGAAAAGGTAAAAGGTGAATAAATAATAAGGGTTAAAACTAATATCTCTTATAACAAACGAGTCAATAGAGGCAACGGCATGAATCATTAGATTTAAGAGATAAATGCTTTTTTCAAAAATGATTGTTACAAAGTAAGGCGGACTCGTAAAAATTGCAATTATCATTACCACAATTCCTGCAATCATTATAAATGACAGAACAGGAAGAATTATAATATTAGTGACAAAAAATAAACCTGGAAATTGGTGAAAATAATACAAGCACAAAGGTAAAGTACCAATTTGTGCAGCAAAGGAAACGGTTAAAGCTTCCCAGATATAAACCATCAATTTATTCTTTGGTTTGTAAATGTTTTTTAATAGTGGCTGCAGCCAAAGAATAAAAAACAAAGCCAAATAACTTAACTGAAAACCGACATCAAATAAAAAATACGGTTCAAAAAGTAATATCAATAAAATTGACACTAGTAAAGTGTGGTAAATATTACCTGTTCTTCGCAAATGATTGGCAATTGCTACAAATGAAAACATTACAACAGATCTTAAAACCGATGGAGATAAACCTGATATTATTGCAAATCCAGCTAGTGAAACTAAAATAGAAGTAAGTTTAATAAAAGAACCCTTTTTTGTGTTTGGTTTTGGTTTTAAAATAAAGGTTATAAAAAGCATTATAAAACCTACATGTAAACCAGAAACAGATAAAATGTGCGTTGCTCCAGAATATTGATAATCCTGAATAATGTCTTGTGAAATTTCTTGCTGCTGACCTAAAATCAATGCAAGAGCGACATTCATTTCAGCTTTATTAAATTTTGCTTTTTCGAGGTTTGAAACTATTCTGGAGTGCAGTTTGGCACAATAATACCAAATGTCTTTTGTAATAGTTTTGCTGACTAGTATTTCTTTTTTTTGACAATAAATCTGTGCATAAATTTGTTTGTCGGCTAAGTATCTGCCGTAGTCAAATTGATTCGGATTTTTATTTGATTTATTTGCCTGTAAAGCCGTTTGAACCTTAATAGTATTCCCGATTATCAATCGATTTTCAGTACTGTCCTTTTGAATGTTAATTATAATTTTTCCACAATAAACCTTATCTGAAATACTTTTAATATGGCCAATATAACGATCGCTGTAATAGTTGCTTTTTAGTTTTTCTCTAAGAATTAAAGTTATTGACTGCGGTTTTTCGAATGCTGATTTGCAATGTGTATAATTATTTTTTTGAAGTCTATCGGTATGGCTTAAAAGTGTTACAGCACCAATAACGAAAGAGAAGATATACACAGAAACACCAAATATGATATTTTTTTTATTGTGTTTTAGATTCCAGAAATAGCTGAAACAAAATAGTATCAAAGACAATGAAAGTGGAATCATCAGCTTTGAAACAGAAAAATGAGAATAATAGGAAGCAATAACTCCCAAAATAAAGGCAATTGTTATTTTAACTAACGGAAAATCTAATACTTTCATGCTCTAAAAGTATTAAATATTTGTAAGAAAAATAATAAAAAAAAATCTTTTTTTTAAGGAAGTACTCTATTAACCTGCTCGAAAGAATTTTTATAATAAGGTTCTTTGGTAGAAGAAATAATTACACCTTTTGAAGTAGAAGAATGAATAAATTTAACTTCATCTGAATTCGCTTCTGTAATTAATCCCACATGATTGATTTGTCTGCTTTTATTAGTTTTAAAGAAAATTAAATCACCTTTTTTGGCGTCATTCAGCGGAATTACTTTTCCAATTTTAGCTTGGTCATAAGAGCTTCTTGGAAGTTTTATATTTTCACTTTCGAATGTCGTGTAAACTAATCCAGAGCAGTCAAAGCCACTTTTTGTAGTTCCTCCAGCTTTGTAACGAACGCCAATATTATCGGTTGCTTTTTCAATTAAATTGTTAACCAGAGTTCTATTTTCTCTTTTAGATTCATTTTTGCTCACGGCAGTAGAAGTCGATTTACAAGAAGTAAAAGCAAGAGTCAAAAGCAGAAAAATTATAATTCTCTTCAAAACGTGGTAATTAATTATTTTTTAAATCGGCAACTATAAGTTTGGCAGTTTTTTTACTCGCGCCAACTCCTCCAAGTTTTTGCTCTAAAATATCATAGTTTTGAAGCAGTTTAGAGCGATAATCCGGTTCTAATAATTTTTGAAGCTCTTCTTTAATTCGCTTTTTGTTGCAGTCAGCTTGAATCAATTCAGTTACAACTTCTTGATCCATAATTAAATTAACCAGCGAAATGTACTTTAATGTAATAATACGTTTCGCGATTTGATAGGAAACTTCACTTCCTTTATAACAAACAACTTCGGGAACTTTAAAAAGTGCTGTTTCAAGAGTTGCTGTTCCGGAAGTTACCAAAGCAGCTGTTGAAGAGCGCAGTAAATCGTAGGTCTTGTTTGAAACAAACGCAATATTTTTGTTTTTTAGAAACTGCTGATAGAATTCGTATTCCTGACTCGGAGCGCCCGCAATTACAAATTCATAATCTTGAAAATCATCAACAACACTTAACATTACACTCAGCATTTTGGTAATTTCCTGTTTACGGCTTCCTGGTAAAACAGCAATAATTGGTTTTTCGCCCAAATTATTTTCTTTCCTAAATAAAGCTTCATCAAATGCAGGCTGATTCTGAATAGCATCGATTAAAGGATGTCCAACAAAATCAACTGGAAACTGATGTTTGTCTTCGTAAAAGCTTTTTTCAAAAGGCAGAATAACAAACATCTTGTCGACGTCTTGTTTGATTGCTTTAATACGGTTTTCTTTCCAAGCCCAAATTTGAGGCGAAATATAATAGTGAGTTTTATAACCTAGCTCTTTTGCCCATTTTGCAATTCGCATATTAAAACCAGGATAATCTATAAAAATAATGACATCTGGTTTAAACTCAGTAATGTCTTTTTTACAGATTTTTATATTGTTTAAAATGGTTTTTAAGTTGAAAACCACTTCTATAAAGCCCATAAAAGCTAGATCTCGGTAATGTTTTACAAGAGTTCCGCCTGCTTTCTGCATTAAGTCGCCTCCCCAAAATCTAATATCTGCTTGAGGATCTTCAGCATACAAAGCTTTCATTAAATTAGATCCGTGTAAATCTCCAGAGGCTTCACCTGCAATTATGTAATACTTCATGATGGTTTTTTTGAAAAATGCTCAAATTATAATTCAGCAATTATTGTAACAAAGCAAAGATAAGATTTAAATAACTAATGTAGAAATGGCCAATACAATCACGGCTAAAATTACGCCTCGAGCCATTAATTCTTTGTTTCTTTTTAAAAGAATGGCAAATACGCCTAGGTCTAAAAGTGTTCCTAAAGTGATAATTTTTCCAAGATATCCCTGCTGTTTAATAATATGAATACCAGAAGAAATATCAAAATTTGTAAAGAATGTGATGAACAAATAACTTCCTAAAAGAGCGGTAAAAATTCCGATTATAAAACCGACAAGTATTTCTTTAATCATTTAATTTCCATGTATTAAGTTGTTGAATAGAGTGGTGGGCAGTCAAGTCAAATTGTACGGGAACTACAGAAATATATCCGTTTTCCAGCGCCCATTCATCTGTATCTTCGCCTTGATCTTCGTTTACAAATTTACCGGCAAGCCAGTAATAATCTTTTCCAAAAGGAGTTTGTCTTTTATCAAATTTTTGAGCGTAGTAGGCTTTCGCTTGACGACAAACCTTAATTCCTTTAATTTCTATTTCTTTCAATTTCGGAAAATTGACATTTAAAACTACGCCTGGTGGCAGCTTATTAGCTAGTGTTTCTAAAGCAATTTTTTTAACAAAAGACTTGATAGGTTCAAAATCGGCATTCCAATCAAAGTCTAAAAGTGAGAAACCAATGGCTTGAATTCCTTCTATTCCAGCTTCAACCGCAGCACTCATAGTTCCCGAATAAATCACATTTATGGAAGAATTTGAACCATGGTTAATTCCCGAAACGCATAAATCTGGTTTGCGTTTTAAGATTTCATTAACTGCCAGCTTTACACAATCTACAGGAGTTCCAGAGCAACTGTATTCTGCAATTGTGTCATCATCTTTAGAAATTTTATCGAGAAACAGAGTGTTGTTAATCGTTATAGCATGCCCCATTGCACTTTGGGGTTTGTCTGGAGCAACGACGATAACTTCGCCGATTGTTTCCATAACGCTGATAAGAGTTCGTATTCCAGGAGCTAAGATGCCGTCATCATTAGTGACCAATATTAAAGGTTTTTCGGCTTTCATTTTATGAATATTATGTGTAATTTTAACAATTGTAAGATTTTAAAAACAAATGTAACCACAGATTTATCGGGATAAGTCACAAATAATGTAAAATTTGTCAACTAAGTTAAAGAACTTTTTTGCGAATTAAACATTTTTATATCTTTAACAAAAAATTATCGTGACGTTAGCTCTCGTGGCATAGTTTTTAACGTAACTTAGATAAAAAATTGATGAATGCTATTATAAAGTTTATGAAAAGAAATTATAAGATACTCATAGCCGTATTGTGCTTATCGCTTATATTATTTGCATTTAAGATGAATGCCGATAGAACAATCGACCCTGATCCGAATAGAGATAAAACACTTTTAGAGTTACTAGCATTTGTTATTGAAAAAGGACATTATAGTCCAGCAGAAATAAATGATGAATTCTCAAAAGGGATTTTTAAAGATTATATTGAAGCGTTAGACCCTTCAAAGAGATTTTTCCTGCAGTCGGATATTGATGAATTTAAGCAGTATGAATTAATGCTTGACGATCAGTTTTTGAATAAGGATATTACTTTTTTCAACCTAACTTACACAAGGTTGATGAAACGTATGGAAGAAAGTAAAAAACGTTACAAAACGATTTTAGCTCAGCCATTTAACTATAATGTTGATGAAACTTTTAATGCCGATTATGAGCACATTCCGTACGCGAAAAACTTAACTGAGATTAACGAAAGATGGAGAAAACAAATTAAATTATCGACTCTTTCTTCTCTTGTTACTAAACAAAAAATCGAAGAAGAAAAGAAGAAAAAAGATCCAGCGTATAAAGAAAAATCTTTTGAAACTTTAGAAAAAGAAACACGCGAAAGTTCTTTAAAATCTCTGGATGATAATTTTAGTGTTATTAAAGATTTGAATAGAGAGTACTGGTTTTCAGTTTATTTGAATTCTATTATGACTCGCTTTGATCCGCATACAAGTTATTTTGCACCTGAAGAAAAAGACCGTTTCGATGTAAACATCAGTGGTAAATTAGAAGGTATTGGAGCACGTTTGACTAAGAAAAATGATTTCACTCAAATTGATGAATTAATTTCTGGCGGACCTGCATGGAAAGGAAAACAACTAGAAGCTGGTGATTTAATCTTAAAAGTTGCTCAAGGAAATGAGGAGCCTGTAGATGTTGTCGGAATGCGTTTGGATGATGTTGTGAAGAAAATTAAAGGCCACAAAGGAACTGAAGTTAAACTTACAGTTAAAAAAGTGGACGGAAGTATCAAAGTAATTTCGATTATCAGAGATGTGGTTGAAATTGAAGAAACTTATGCTAAGTCTAGTATTGTAGAGAAAAATGGTTTAAAATATGGAGTAATTTACCTACCTAAGTTTTATATCGATTTTGAAAACAAAGACGGACGTGATGCCGGAAAAGATATCGCTCTTGAAGTAGAGAGATTGAAAAAAGAAAACATCAACGGAATTGTTTTAGACGTACGTGATGACGGTGGTGGATCTCTTTCGACAGTAGTTGATATTGCTGGTTTATTTATCGAAGAAGGACCAATTGTTCAAGTTAAATCTGCTGGTAAAAAGAAAGAAGTTTTATACGATAAAGACAAAAAAATCGAATGGGATGGTCCGTTAGTAATCATGGTGAACAGTTTTTCTGCTTCGGCTTCTGAGATTTTAGCGGCAGCGATTCAGGATTACAAACGTGGTGTAATTATCGGAAGTAAACAAACTTACGGTAAAGGAACGGTACAAAACGTATTAGATTTGAATCAATTTGTTCGTAATGCAAATTATGGAGATCTTGGAGCTTTGAAAATTACAGGACAAAAATTCTATAGAATCAATGGTGGATCTACTCAACTAGAAGGTGTTCATAGTGATGTTGTTATGCCAGATCGTTACGCTTACCTAAAAATGGGTGAGAGAGATATTGACAATGCAATGCCATGGGATAAAATTGATCCAGCTGATTACAGCACTTGGACTTCTAATGAGAATTTTAATAAAGCTATTATTAATAGTAAAAATAGAATTGCTCAAAATGCTCAATTCAAATTAATTGATGACAATGCAAAATGGATTGACGTTAAGAATAAAGAGAATACTTATAGCTTAAACATTAACAGCTTTAAAGCAACTCAAGAACAGGTAGAAAATGAAGGTAAGAAATACAAACCAATTTTAGATTACAAAAATGATTTGGTTTTTAAATCACTGCCTTACGAAGAAGTTGAAATGAATGCTGATGCTACTTTAAAAGAAAAAAGAGATGCATGGCACCAAGCTTTAGCAAAAGATGTTTATGTAGAAGAAGCATTAAATGTTTTGGATGATTTACAAGGAAAAGGTTTAGTAAAAAATAATGTTTCTCCGAAAATGAAAAAGGATAAACTAGTGAAGTCTTAAATTCGGAAGAATTTAATTTGTTTAAAAAACGCTCTATAAATGTTGAATTTATGGAGCGTTTTTTTTGTAAGTTTAGCCCTTAATAAAAATGGTTTTATGAAAAGTTGTATAGTTTTAGTTTTGATGAGTTTTGCATTATTATCTTGTAAAAAAAACAATATAGAGATTAATGAAAGCAAGAATGATAATGAAATAGTTTCTTTTTCAGGAAACTCAAATAGTACAGATTCTTTATACACGTTTGCTTATCTGCCCACATCAACGACAAAACAAATTGTAAAACATCAATATTATACGCTTTCGTACAATGAAAAGTTTGAACAGGCAGAATGGGTGGCGTACGAACTAAAGAAAGAATACTTAAAAAACCATGACTATAAAAGACCTTATTTTATAGAAGATCCAAAAGTAACTACTGGTTCTGCAGATTGGAGGAATTATAAAAAATCAGGTTATGATAAAGGGCATCTTTGTCCTGCGGGAGATATGGAATTTAATAAGGATGCTTATAATGATACTTTTTACACTTCGAACATTTCTCCTCAGAAAAAAGAATTTAATGCTGGAATCTGGAATAGGCTGGAGCAAAAGACACGTTATTGGGCAGGAAAATACAATGATATTTATGTAGTAACGGGCGGAATTCCAAAAGATTCAGACAAAAAAATAGGAACAGAAAAAGTTGCTGTTCCTAAATATTTTTATAAAATTATCTTAGCCAAAGCTGGAAAAGAACATAAAGCAATTGCCTTTCTAGTTCCAAACGAAGAAAGTGATAAATCTATCTATGATTTTATGGTTCCAATCGAGACATTAGAAAAAATGACTGGAATTGATTTTTTTCCGAATTTAAAAAACTTAAAAAGTAGTAAGGACTTTTAACTCGGCAATTGTTTCAATTTGATTTTCAGCTTTAAAAACAAAACTTCCAGCGACCAATACATCGGCTCCGGCTTCTACTAATTGTTTTGCATTTTTGTTTGTAACGCCGCCGTCAATTTCAATAAGAGTTGACGCATTTTTACGTGTAATTAATGCTTTTAACTTTTTGACTTTTTCATAAGTGTTCTCTATAAATGATTGTTCTCCAAAACCAGGATTCACACTCATAATACAAACTACGTCAATATCGTTAATAACGTCTTCTAAGAGATCAATATTAGTATGAGGATTCATTGCTACTCCCGCCTTCATTCCTTCTGCTTTAATCGCCTGAAGCGTTCTGTGCAAGTGTGTGCAGGCTTCGTAGTGTACTGTTAATCCGTTAGCGCCTAAGTCTGCAAAAGTTTTAATGTATCGATCAGGATCGATAATCATTAAATGCACATCGATATATTTTTTCGCATGTTTTGAAATAGCTTCTAAAACTGGCATTCCGAAAGAAATATTCGGAACAAAAACTCCATCCATAATATCAATATGAAACCAATCAGCCTGACTGTTGTTAATCATTTCAATATCGCGCTGTAAATTAGCAAAATCTGCCGCAAGAACTGAAGGAGCAATAAATGTATTTTTCATTTTGTTGTAGTGTGTTGTTTTTTTTACAAAGATAAAATTTTTATGCTGTGCGTGGTAATTTAACCGCAGAGTGCGCGAAGATTTACGCAAAGTCGCGAAGAATTATAAAGTAAGTTACTAACAGTTCAAAGTTTGGAAAGCTTAGCGGACTTTGCAATCTATCGTAAATATGTATAAAAACTTTGCGACTTTGCGTAAATTCTTTGCGCACTTTGCGTTAAAAAAAGGAATAAAAAACTCCGGTAATCAGCCGGAGTTTCAATCATCAATCAAAAAACGAACAGTCAATCAAACTGTTGTTTGTGGTAAAATTCCAATTTAAAATAACCAAATTCCAAGCCAATTGTAATTTGGGATTAAAAATATTGAAATTTAATATTGTTTTATCCTAAATAAGTTTTAAGGATTTTACTTCTTGAAGTATGTTTCAATCTGCGGATTGCTTTTTCTTTAATTTGACGAACACGCTCACGAGTTAAGTCGAAAGTTTCTCCAATTTCTTCTAAAGTCATTGGGTGCTGGTCGCCAAGTCCAAAATATAAACGAACAACATCAGCTTCTCTTGGAGTTAATGTTTCTAATGAACGTTCGATTTCAGTACGAAGAGATTCGTGAATTAATTCTCTATCTGGATTTGGAGATTCACCAGAACGTAATACGTCATAAAGGTTAGAATCTTCTCCTTCAACAAGAGGTGCATCCATTGATAAGTGACGTCCAGAGTTTTTCATTGACTCTTTTACGTCATTTACAGTCATATCAAGTTCTTTTGCAATTTCTTCAGCAGAAGGCGGACGCTCGTTAGATTGCTCTAATAAAGCGTACATTTTGTTGATTTTATTGATAGAACCAATTTTGTTTAATGGCAAACGTACAATACGAGATTGTTCAGCCAAAGCTTGAAGAATCGATTGACGAATCCACCATACGGCATAAGAAATGAATTTAAAACCACGAGTTTCATCAAAACGTTGAGCCGCTTTAATTAGACCTAAGTTTCCTTCATTAATTAAATCTGGAAGAGTTAATCCTTGATTTTGATATTGTTTAGCCACCGATACTACGAAACGTAAGTTGGCTTTTGTAAGTTTTTCTAAAGCTCTTTGATCACCAGCCTTTATTCTTTGTGCTAATTCTACCTCTTCATCAGCGGTAATTAGGTCAACTTTTCCAATTTCTTGTAGATATTTATCTAACGACGCAGTTTCACGATTAGTTACCTGTTTGGTGATTTTAAGTTGTCTCATGTTGTTGTCTCCCTATTTTTTAAAGTGTACAAATGGTTATACGTAATGAGATACAAAAAAGTTACAAAATTTATATTTTTTTTTAAAATTTATAAGTTATGCCAGATTGAATAGACAAACTATATGGTTTAGGTTCTTTGTCATTTTTAAACGTCGTCAGGTAATATTTGAAAATTGGATTAAAATCTAATTGGAATTTTTCGGTTAATTTATAATTGAAACCAAGTCCTAAATTAAAAGATAAATTCATCTTATTCAGGTTTTTAGTAGAACCAATTTCTTCGTTTTTTAAATTGTTAGAAGAAAGAAATAACTGATTAGCATCTGAAAACAAGACACTAAATCCTGTAAAAGCCTCGACACCGTATGGAGTTTCATCTTTTTTGATAGCATAATTAAATTCTAAAGGAATTTCATAATATGATATTTTTTGTACCAATCGAATGTCTTCATCGTTTGCCATTACACTATAAATATCAGTATTTCTCAAAGTCATATTGTCATAATTTATGGTAGACTGGGTATTTAAATGGTTTGCTATTTTTAGATTGATTTTAGAAATGCCTGCCTTAAAACCATATTTTCCATACATAGATTTAAAGTAAAATCCGTAATGAGATGTTATCGGATGACTTTTTGAAACATCATTTAAAGACTCGTTTATTGTGGAGTTATTTGATAACGAACCAAAAATAGCTGGGCCATAGTAAATAGAAACAGAATATTCTGGTTCATTTTCTGATACTTGTTCTGGATATTCTTTTCTAATATATTCTCTTTTAGGAGTATTTTTTTTCTCTTGTTTTTGAGGAATACTGTCTTTTTTAATTGTGTTGAGACTATCTATACTTTTTGAATTTTCAATGTTTTTAGGCATATTTTTTTTATCGTTGATTTCGTCTAATTCTCCTTTTTCTATCAGTTTCTTTGATTCATAAACATTAGAAGGAATTTGTTTTTTTGAATTATTTGCCTTTCCTTTTTTGGTTTTCTTAATCTTATTTTTTGAAATCTTTTTTGGAGATGTACTATTTGATTTTTTTAAAACAGTGCTGGGTCTTTTAGAATTTGTTGTTACCGTTTTATTCTTTCTTATTATGACTTTATACTTTTTCACCACTTCATATTCTTCATATTCATCTGTAGTAGCAACAAGTTTTGAGGATTGTTTTATAAGTTTTTCGGTTCGAGTTTTTTTGATTGTTGTTTTAGTTTCACTTGAATATCCTATTGTTTTTTGTGGATTTGGCTGACTCAACAAAATAGATTTATTAATTACATCTTTTGATTGTTTGTTTTTAAAATCTGAAGACTGTTGTTTTAATGATTTAGCAGGTTTTATTTCAGTCTTGCTTTGTTGTGTACTTACTTGTTTTGTTTGATCTGGATTTAGTTGTGTAAATAATATAGAGCCTGCAACTCCAACCATTAATAAACTTGGAATCAGCCAGAATAAAAATCTTCTTTTTCTTTTTTTGTTTAGATCACTTTCAATTGAAGCCCATAAATTATCACTTGGACTTTTGTCCAAATATTCCAATTTATCTTTAAATAATTTACCTATTTCTCTTTTATTTTCCATGGTTTGCTTGATAGTTATGGAATGACGCCTTTGAAATGATTTTTTCTTTTAGAATTACTTTTGCCCGATGTAAGTTTGATTTAGAAGTACTTTCACTTATCGATAACATTGCAGCAATTTCTTTGTGTGTATACTCATCGAGTTCATATAAATTGAAGACTAATCGGTATTGATGAGGCAGTTCTTGTATTAATGATAAAAGGAAGTCGATTGGGAAATCAATTTCCTTATCATTAATAATTACTTCCTCTAGATTATCATCTTTTATGGGAGTTAGGAAAAAGGAATTTTTAAATCTGCTTATTGCTTTATTTATAAGTATCCTTTTCATCCAGCCTTCAAAACTTCCAGTTGCTTTAAAATTTTTGATGTTAGTAAATATTTCAATAAAAGCATCATGAAGCGTGTCCTCTGCTTCAGAATCATTCTGACAATACTTTAGGCTTACCGCAAAAAGAGTTTTATAATATAAATTATAAAGTTCTTCTTGTGATTTCCTGTTTTGCTTGATGCAGCCTTTTATGATTTGGTCTAAATTCAAAAATGAAACTTGTTATATTGTTTTAATATATGAAATTGATGCGCCGCTTATTCAGAATTCTAAAAGTATCTTACAGCTCTGGCTTTGGTACTATTTTTTTCTGGAATTTTAGGAGTTGTAATTTTTTCTCCTGTTTTAAAGCTTATTGTAAATGCCGAATTTTGATCGGCTTCTGTTGAACTCCAATAATTTGAATCTGTAAAATTGCCTAAATTATTTAAATATAAGTTTTTATAGATTAATTCTAGTTCGCCATAAGATGGTATGAACCAATCGTCATAAATGTCTTGATTAAATAATATCACATCTTTGGCGAGAAGACTTCCGTTATTAATGCTATTGCAGACCGCTGGATTTGTGTAATAATTGGCTAGAAGATCATGATAATTTATAATTTGTGCAGTATTAAAATAGCCGCTTCCTATTTCAGGATTTCTCGCTGTCGAAATTGCTGAACCCGCACATCCCCATTCTGAATCTTTTAAATCATTTTTTGAAACTTCCATATAGCGCCATCCAAAAGTGTATTTACCTTTGTCGTAAAAAACAATTCCTTTTGCAGGTCCTGTATCTCCTATTTTATAGTTGTTTTTTGTTTCGTATATGAGTTGTAATTTTATGTTTTTGTCTGCTATTTTAATTGTAATATTAGTGCCGTTCATTTCTACTGCTCCATCAATACTCCAATATTTTGCCGTTTCTGATTGGCCGTCTAATTTTATGTTGATATGCAGCTTATCATCTACAAATAAAAAGAACCAATTTCCATTGTATTCTTGATTATTGAAGTAAAAAACTAAAGTACCATTTGAATTTATCAAAAATCTACCGCTTAAATAAGTGTTTTCTATAGTTTGAGAATAAGTTACTTTCCAGTAATAATCTAATGGTCGGTCTAGTGGAGGAGAAATTAATCCGTTACAATAAGCTATAATATCTTCTCTAGTACAGTTTTTAAGGGCAATGCTTAATTCTGTATTATTGTTTACAGAATAAACCGTGTTGTCTGCTAAAGTAGTTGAGATAGGATAACTAATGCTTAAAGACTGATCCGTAGAAAGATTATCCAAAATTTTACTAAATTCTATATCGCTTAAAATATATTTTATGCCAATCGGATTTTGATTGCTATCGTAAACTTTTAAACTTAACGGGTAAATAAATTCTACACATGGAGGTGATTCTCCTTCTTGAAGCATTTTTTTTGATGTTGTTTTCTGCAAAGTGTTATACAATTCAGAATCTTTTTCTATCAATTTGCCAAATTCTCCAGAATCTAAATTAATGGCTTCGTGTGGATTATCTTGAAATTCAGAACATCCAAAAATAAAAAAAAGAGAAAATATAATTACCGCTGTTTTTTCCTTAAAGTTTTTCATTGTAGTGACTTTTAGCTTGGTTTTATACTATAGTCTCAATAAGTAAAAAAGGTTGCGTGAGAATTAATAAAAAAAAACCTTGATCAAAACTAGTTTGATTAAGGTTTTTATAGGTTTATATAAAAAGAGAAATATTATTTTACTGTAATGCTTTTTGAAATATATATCGGCTGTCCGCTTTCGGTAAAGCCTTCTAAAACCACTTCAAAATCTCCTTTTATATCAGAAGTGTAAAATGATAAATTGTCTTCTTTAGTTTCCAATTTAATATTTGGCTTCCATAACAATTGATATCTATAATCTGGAATTCTTTGTAATTTATTTCCAGCTGAGTAATCAGGATTATTGTAAACTTTTTCAGGATTTGGACGCTGAATTTCCATTGTCTTTAAATATTTCTTCGCATAGTTAACGGAGAATTCGTTGTCTTTGGTTTCAAAACTAACCAAACCACCATACAAATTCGGACCATAAACGTAAGGTTCTGTAATTAAGCTTACTTTATTTACATTAGCCATATTGTAATCAAAAAGATCACTCGGATCTTGAATCAATAATCCATCAACAAGAACCAATGGCGGACCATAAATTTCTAAATCTTTTTGTAGATTTCTAACGTGAAGCTGGTATTTGCCATTATTTCTTCTGTAATAAAGTTCTATAATAACTTCAACTATATTTTCTTTTAAAGTTGGAAATCTAGTATAATCATCTAATACATATGTTTTTTCAACTGTACTAAAGAAAGGATTCATAACGGCTTCTGTAACTAAGCTGTCTTTTTTAATTTGATAATAAGCATTTTGAATTTGGCTTGCAGTAGATCTTTCTTCGATATCTTTTTTCAGATCTGGAGACAAATTAAGCTTAGATGTGAATTGCAAAGAAGAATTATCAAACTTTGGAAATGTATCTAAATTGATTACGAAATCATTTTGTTTATCATCCAATACCTGCAATATTGCATTTGGGAAATTCGGAAATTGATCTAATAAGAAAGCAAATTTTCCTTGAGCATTTGTTCTAACAATTTTTAATACATATTCTTTTCCAGGTAGAGATAAAGCAATCGATTTGTTGCTTACATCGCGATTTGTATTTGATGTAATGCTTCCAGTAATTAGCTCAGACCTAATTTCTGGAATATAATTAAAAGTGTTTGGCGTATTAACGTAGCTTTCGGCTGATTTTTTAGCAAATTCTGAAGCTGTAAGTTGTTTTATGGTCGGAATTTGGTCTATTTTTCGAATTGAAACAGAATAGTTCCCTTTTTCATTTGCATCAGTTAAAGTTTTTAATTTTAAATTGACTTTATCTCTTGTGTAATAACTTTCTTTATCAAACTCAAAATCAATTCTTTTGTCATTTCCTAAATTAGAATTTATGGTCTGAATTGCAGTAGTTTTTTTCGTTGGATCAGGAATATCAAATGTGATATTATCATTTGGTTCTTGAGTTTGAAATGGATTTATGATGAAAATATCTATTTCATGTTTCTGAGAATTTACATTATTCAACATCCATTTAGTGTAGGCGATAACTTTATAATTTCCAGTTTTTAAGGTTGTAGGGATGAAATATTCACCATTTCCGATCCCGTTGTCCAGATATATTTTATTTTTTTGAAGTGACTTTTTCTCGCTGTCAATAAGTTCAACATAAGCAATTTTACTTATTTGGCTCGTTTTATTATTCAGCGGATTCAGACAGTATAATTTGAAGAAAAGTGTTTCTCCAGTCAAAAATGTTGTAGTGTTTGAGTGCAGAAAAATAGTTTCCTGATCTGAGATACTAGGTACGGCATTTTTGTTTTGCGAATTCTGAGAAAATACAAATGTGCCTTGAATTAACAAAGAGATCAAAAGTGTTAATTGTTTAATTCTGTCAAGGATATTAGTTTTATTATGTATAGAAAGATGTTTCATGAGATTTAAAAAGTATTAATCTATCCAAAAAGGAGGAACGATATTAGATGAAAACGTTGTACAATCACCACATGCTGCTTTAACCATAGAATATGATGAACCGCTAGAAGATAAATGAACTAAATAACGGCTTAAAATTGCAGAACGTAATTGAGTTCCGTTGCAAGGAGGGTCTCCTAAACAATCTACAAATTGTCTCACATTACAATCACTTTCATAGTAGGGAGGAAGAGGCTCTTTAGGGAATAAATCTGCATAATTAAAGAAGATCCTATCTGATGAAACTGAAGATACTTCAAAAAATCCAATCACTTTTTCTGTTGGATTCTCTACAGACTTTATATTTCCATAGAAGAAACCAGGTTGCTTTGGTGAAAGAACACTTCCTGAGCTCGATAAATCTCGTAAAGTTTTATAATAAGTATAGGCTGCTAAATTTTGAACATATTGTTTTACAAAAATAGTGTAACGGTGAGTGATTATATAGTTTTGATTACTAATAAAGCGTACAGGAAAATTAACTCTATCTTCACTAAGACTATTTGTGTTATTTAAAATTATTTCGTCCGATTTTTTTGTTGAGAAGCAAGTTTTAGTCTCTTTTGTTCTAAGGCTTACAAGAATATCTTCTCTTGCAGGCATTGCTGGCGTTCCTAACTCTGGATTTGCAGGGACAGCAGGAACATTTACTATAGAAGTTTCAAATGGACTCCATAACGGAGATTCAATTTTGTACGTTTCTACATATTCATACCTGTAATATTTTGAAGTATTACTAGGGTCATAGCTGTTTACATTAATTTGTACACCTCTTTCTCCTTTAACATTCTCGACAGTTGCAGTTAAATTATCAATTTTGGTTTCAGTTGTTAAAACTTGTTCGTCAGAAGTATAATTTTTTCCAGTACTTGTTCTAATTTTCAATTGATATTTTCTTCCTGGCTCTGCTTTAAAAGGAGTAATAGATGCATATAATGTATCTTTTTCTTCAAATTGATACTCATTTCCTTGATCGTCAGAAACAGAAATATTGGCACCTTTTTCTAGTTTTGGACCAGTTTCTTCAAGCTCATAAACTTGAGAAAGTCTTATAGTTTGATTTTTTAGTTCATTAGTAATAGTTCCTTCTACGACAAGAGCACTTTCAAAATCATTATTCTGAAAAACATATTGTTCAGTACAACTGCTGGCAGCAACCGCCAGAATTAAGAAAAGAGAGATTTTATATATGAAATTTTTCATGATTTTAGAACTTGAAATTGTATGTAATACTTGGAATTGGAATAGAGAAAATAGATGTTTTATAAGCTTTAATTTGTCCTTCTTTTGTAACAAAGAATACTGAATAAGGATTATTGCGTCCCAATACATTATAAACAGATATATTCCAAAAGCTATGTGCTAACTTTTTGATTTTGTGATTTCCTTCGATGTTCAAACCAATGTCAAGTCTGAAATAATCTGGAATTCTAAATTTATTACGATCACTATATACTGTGTATTGTTCATTACCATAATCATATCTTCCAATAGGATATGTAATTGGTCTTCCTGTTTGATAGATAAAGTTACTAGAAAAACTATAACGTTTTGTAATTCTGTAGTTTAAAACAGCGCTAAAGTCATGCGGTTTATCAAAATTAGAAGCAAAATATTTTCCGTTATTTACTTTTTCTGACTGAAACTGACTGTCTAGTTTTATTAAAGATCTCGAATAAGTATATCCAAGCCATCCGTTTAATTTGCCTACTTGTTTCTTTACTAAAACTTCTATGCCATAAGCTTTCCCTTCTCCTTGTAAAAGTTCAGTTTCAATGTTTTCATTAAGTAACAATTCGGCACCAACTTTATAATCTAAGATGTTTTTAGATTTTTTGTAATATCCTTCTAAACTAAGTTCAACATCACCATCTTTTAAATTTTTATATAAACCTAAAGAAACTTGCTGTGCACTTTCGGGCTTAACATTCAAGTCAGATAGTTTCCAAATATCTGTTGGAGACTGAGTTGTGTTATTAGAGAGTAAATGAATGTATTGATATGTTTTATCATAACTTGCTCTCACAGAAAAGTCATCCGTCAAGAAATATCTAGCAGCAATTCTAGGCTCAAGTCCGCCGTATCTTTTAATTACCTCATTGTTGCCGTATGTTTTGGTTTCAATTACTGTAGCATCGTTAATAGGTGCATTCGGTTCGTAAATTCTTTGGGTAGATTTTCCTAACGCAGCAAAAGTGGAGTAGCGCAGACCAAAATCAAGCAAGAACTTATCACTTATTTTAAAGTTGTCACCAATATATGCTGCAGATTCTAAACCTCGTTCTGTTTCAACATCAATTGGAATTAAAGTCGACTGCGGATTTGTTGGATTTAAATATCCCGGGTCAACAGAGTACAATTTTGTTGAAAGACCATAGCTGAACTTATGTTTTTGATTGTATAAATAAGTCATTTTTAACATTGCCTGAGTTTCATCAATTTTATACCCAAAATCAAAATTATCTACTCCTTCAGATTGATAATCAATGTTGAATTTGTATTCACTATTAGTTACGATTAATGAACCTTTATTTTTCTCGTTAAAAGTATGATTCCATTTTAATGTAGCTAATCTGTTGCTGTATTTGTATAATGAATCTGAAGATACGCTAAATTTATCATGGCTGTAATAAAGTGTAGATTCGATATCGTTGTTAGCATTTATTTTATGATTGTATTTTAAGATGAAATCATAGAATGATGCCTGGCTGTTTTTTAACTTCTCGTCATCTAAGCTTTTTAAAATCCAATCAGAATAGGTAGCTCTTCCTCCGGCAACTAAACTTGATTTTCCTTTTACAATAGGTGTAGAAATCATTAAATTGCTGGTTACGGGACCAATGCCGCCTTCTCCCTGAAATTTGTCTACATTACCGCTTTTTGAAGTAATGTCAAAAACAGATGATAATCTTCCTCCAAATTCAGCAGGAATGCTTCCTTTATAAATATCTACTTTTTTGGTTGTGTATGGATTTAGCGCTGTAAAAAAGCCAAAGAAATGTGAGGGATTATAAAGAGTTGCATTATCCAGTAAGAATAAATTCTGATCTTCTTTACCACCTCTGACATTAAAACCAGAAGATCCTTCTCCAGCCGTTTTTATTCCGGGCATTGTTAAAGCAACTTTCAAAATATCGCGTTCACCAAGAACCAAAGGTACATTTTTAATTCCTTCAGAATCAATTGTTGTTACACCGGTAATAGCAGATTTTGCGGCCTTACTTTTATTTGTTTTAATAAGGACTTCATCCAATTGGTTTACATTATCTATCAACGAAAAATTTAAAGATCCGTCATTATAAACCATTATATTTTTAGTGACTTTGTTATATGAAAAGCTATCGGTTTCAAGAACATTTAAACCTCCTGGAACTTGAAGGCTGTAATACCCTTTTTTATCGGTAGTAGCAGAAAATTCTGAATTGGGAACTTTTACCATAACGTTTGCAAGACCAGAATTGTTTTTTCCACCTTTTACAAATCCAGTAATAGTGTAAGTTGCTTTCTTTTTCTGATTTTTTACCTCTTTACCAATCAGAATAAGATCTCTAACGTTTTTGTTAGGATTTCTTGAATTTGTTTTCTTTATAGAATCATATTGCTGATAAAATATTGGGGTCGTCATCTGGCCATTTTCATCTCTTTCAAGAGGAATTCCAAAATAATCGTCAGGTAATTGACTATAAATGATGCTGTTATTGGTTACGATAATTTTATTTTCAGAAATATAAAAGTTAAAGCTTGTATTCTGAAAAACATCTTCCAGAACTTCACCAACTCGAACTTCTTTATATTGCTTTGTTATTGAAACACTATCGTTTTCAAACCATTTTTCATCAAAATAGAATTTGTAATATGATACTTTCTCGATATCTTGTATAGCAGTTTTTATATTGGCATTCTTAAATTCAACTGTTATTTTGTCACTAATTACTTGAGAATAAATTATTTGTTGAAAGGCTATTAAAAATAATATAAGAGTAATTTTTTTCATTTAATTAGAACTTTTTTTTAAAAGACCATTGATTTGTTTCGTTAGATTTTCCATAAATTGATTTTTATTGGAATCTTCTAATTTCTTGTCTGTTTTATAAATACCATTTATTTCCTTTTTATAATCTGGGAAGATTTTCTTAAAATCTTTTTCGGATTCTACCTTATAGAAATAGTTTTTGTATTTTATAAAATAGTTGATTTTATAAATGTAATTGTAGTAAACAACATCGGCCTGAAGCGACTTTACCTTTTCTTTGAAATGTTTGGTATAAAGAGAAATATTATCGCCAACATATGTTTCTTCGTAAATACCTTTTATAAGTGAAGGGAATTTAATTGATTCTTCTTTTAAGTTGACAAATTTTTTATTTTTAATAAAGAAATAATCAACCTTTTGCGTGATCAAATTTATAGGTAAATTTTCTGAAGAACCATTCTGCTTGTAAATAACTTGATCCAGCAGAATATCATATTTTAAGTTAACATTTGAGTAAATCTGACCTTCATAACTAATATCGCCCAGATTAAACTCTTCCGTATAATATCTATTTTTTCCAGCTAATGGACGAAAGGGCTCGCTATGAACAATTCCGTTATTAATATTTAAATTGTCTTTTCCGACTGCCTCATCGAAATAATCGTATAATGATGATTTTTCAACAGATTGTGAATGTAAATACGATATGTTTAAGAAGGTGCCAAATATCAAAAGATAAATAGCTTTTTTTTGATAATTTTTCAAAGGAAATGTGGTTTATTGTTTTTTGGATGATTGGCTTCAAAAGTATTAAAAAAAATGTTATAAAAATCACGCAAAAGTGTTAAAATGTAATAAAAACATTATATTATTAAATCGAAAAACCCCAATTCAGTTAATGAATTGGGGTTTTCTATGAATAAACCTTTAGTAAACTAAGATCTGATTACTCTTTTTTGTCCTCGCGTGGAGGTCTAGGAACAAGTGCTTTTTTAGACACTTTTTCTTTTTTAGTTTTTGGATCAACTCCTAAGTATTTTACTTGGAAAACATCTCCCATTTTAACTACGTCAGCAACGTTTTCAGTGCGTTCCCAAGCAAGTTCAGATACGTGAAGTAATACTTCGTTTCCTGGTGCAGCAGTATATTCTACTACAGCTCCAAAGTCAAGCATTTTGATAACTTTTACTTCGTAAGCTTCTCCTAATTGTGGTTTGAAAGTAATAGAAGCAATTTTTGCTAATACGGTTTCAATACCAGCAGGATCTGTACCTAAGATTTCGATAACACCTTGCTCATCAACCTCATTAATAACGATAGTTGTTCCAGTAGCTTTTTGTAATTCTTGAATTACTTTTCCACCAGGTCCAATTAATGCTCCAATAAAGTTTCCAGGAATAGTTCTTGTGATGATTTTTGGCGCATGTGCTTTAACGTCAGCTCTTGGAGTTGCAATAGTTTCAGTTAATTTACCTAAAATGTGCATACGTCCGTCACGAGCTTGGTTAAGAGCTTGTTCCATAATGTCATAACGTAATCCATCAATTTTGATGTCCATTTGACAAGCTGTAATACCATCAGCAGTTCCAGTTACTTTAAAGTCCATATCTCCTAAGTGATCTTCATCACCTAAAATATCAGACAAAACAGCAAATTTCTCACCATCAGTAATCAATCCCATAGCAATTCCAGAAACTGGTTTTACCATTTGAACTCCAGCATCCATAAGAGCCATTGTTCCAGCACAAACTGTTGCCATAGAAGAAGAACCATTAGATTCTAAAACTTCAGAAACAACACGAATTGTGTAAGGACAATCTGCAGGAATCATGTTTTTTAATGCTCTTTGAGCTAAATTACCGTGACCAACTTCTCTTCTTGAAGTTCCTCTTAATGGTTTTGCTTCACCAGTAGAGAAAGGAGGGAAGTTATAGTGTAAGTAGAATTTCTCTTCACCTTGTTCAGATGGAGAATCGATTTGGTTTGCTTCTCTAGAAGTTCCTAAAGTTACAGTTGCCAAAGCTTGAGTTTCTCCACGTGTAAATAAAGAAGATCCGTGAACTCTTGGTAAATAATCAGTTTCACACCAGATTGGTCTGATTTCTGTAGTTTTTCTTCCGTCTAAACGAATTCCTTTTTCAAGGATAACATTACGAACAGCTTCTTTGTTTGTTTTGTAGAAATATTTCCCTACTAAACCAGCTAAATCTGGATTTTCAGCATATTCTTCTTCTGTAAACAAAGCTTTAGCTTCTTCTTTTACAGCTGCAAATTTCTCACCTCTTTCACTTTTTCCAGAAGCTTCTTGTGCAATTGTATAGCATTTATCGTAAGCAGCAGCTTTTACTTTTGCGTAAACAGCTTCGTCTTCGATTTCACCTTCGTAAGTTCTGTATTCTGGAGAACCAACTGCAGCTCTTAATTTTTGTTGAGCAACAATTTGAACTTTAATAGCCTCGTGAGCAAATTTGATAGCTTCTACCATTTCTGCTTCTGAGATTTCTTTCATCTCACCTTCAACCATTGCAACAGAGTCCATAGAAGCTCCAATCATCATATCGATGTCAGATTTTTCTAATTCTTCTCTACTAGGGTTGATAACGAATTTTCCGTCAATACGTGCAACACGTACTTCAGAAATTAAGTTATAAAAAGGAATATCTGAAACTGCTAATGCTGCAGATGCTGCTAAACCAGCTAGTGCATCTGGCATAACTTCTTCGTCATGAGACATTAATTGAATCATAACTTGTGTTTCAGCGTGGTAGTCATCTGGGAAAAGCGGACGTAAAACACGGTCAACTAATCTCATTGTTAATACTTCGCTGTCGCTTGGACGTGCTTCTCTTTTGAAGAAACCTCCTGGGAAACGACCTGCTGCAGCAAATTTTTCGCGGTAATCTACCGTTAATGGTAAAAAGTCAACGCCTGGGTTAGAAGTGCGAGCTGAAACTGCTGTTGCAAGAATCATTGTGTCGCCCATTCTTACTACTACAGAACCATCAGCTTGTTTAGCTAAACGTCCTGTCTCGATTGTGATGCTTCTGCCATCACCTAAATCGATTTTTTCTACAAATAATTGTGGAATCATAAATTTTTTCCTTTTGATTATACAATGGGTTTTAGTTGTGTTGTAGTGTTGTTGTGTGTAGTTGTTGTTATCTAAAACCCAATGAAAAACCAAACTTTTTTTCTTGTAATATGCTTGTAAGCAGTTGTAATTGTAAAAACAAAAAGAGGCACTTTCGCACCTCTTTTATATATTGATTATTTTCTGATATTCAATACTTTGATAATCTCACGATATCTGTTGATCTCTTTCTTTTTCAAGTAATCCAACAAAGCTCTTCTTTTACCTACTAATAGTACAAGAGAACGCTCAGTGTTGTAATCGTGACGATTTTTTTTCAAGTGTTCAGTTAAGTGAGCAATTCTGTAAGTGAACAATGCAATTTGACCTTCTGCGCTTCCAGTGTTTGTTGCACCACCGTGTTGTGCGAAAATCTCTTCTTTCTTTTCTTTAGTTAAATACATTCCAATATTATTTAATGATTTTTATGTATGTCATACATCTTTTGTAAGACGGTGCAAAATTAGATTAAAAAAACAGAAAAATCAAAAAAAAATACAAGAATCTAAAAATAAGAGCTAAGAAATTTATTTTTAACGATTTAAAACTTTTTATTTTATTAATTAGATACTGTTATTGGTATTGTATATAGTACTCTGACAGGTATTCCTCTTTGTTTTGCGGGAAGCCAGTTTTCATAGCTTGTAATTACTCTAATGGCTTCTTCATCAAGACCATATCCTAATGACTTTAGAATCTTTGGTTCGACAATTTTACCGTCTTTTTCAATTACAAATTGAACGATAACCTTTCCAGATACTTTGTTTATTACGGCGTCTTTTGTTTTTACAAAGTTAGATCCGATGAATTTATAAAAGTCATTAATTCCTTTTTGAGGCAATGGCCTTGATTCTAGAGCATTATATTGTCTTTCTAAGCCATCAGAATTTATGCTTTTTCCAGAGACAAAATTTCCGTTATTATAAATATCGGTATATCGATATTTTGTAATTTCATTATAGCCTTGCCATTCACCATCTTTAAGTCCATTTTTTACATTTCCTCTTAAAGAAAATTTTTCTCCATTTTCCTCATAGAAACCGTTGCCTGTTTTTACCGTTTGCTCATTGTTGGAATTCCAAAAGTCATGAATCTTTAAATCTGAATTAAATCCTCTTTCAGATTCAATATATTCACCTTTTAATTTAGGATTTCCATTTTCATACCATTCAGAAAAATTTCCGTTTAACCTCGATTTGATATAGTTTTCTATTCTTTTTTTCTTCCCGCTTTCATAGTAGTAAACAAACTCGCCTTCTCTAGAATTTCCCTCTTTTGTCTTAGAATTCCCTTCCATTTTTAATACACCAGATTTATAATAATCTTTAATTTGATATAAATCTTTTTCTGTATGATAGTCTTTTATAATTCTGTAAGAACTGTGATTTTCTTTTGAAACATCTTTTCCAATAGAATCATAATAAATGATTTTATCTGATGTGTTTTGCGAAAAAATCCAGATTGGAAATATTAAAAAAAGTAAATGAAGAGTTTTTTTCATTGAATGTTGGCTAGTATATATTTCTTATTTTAATTTCTTAACGTTTTTTGTATTCTGTTTTTCAGTTAATGATGAATAGGTGGTTTTCACATTGTTTTCATCCACACTTATTCCCGAAGTTAAAATCCCCCTATCATAATTGTCGACAAAAGTCGTTTTGTGCAATAGGTCGTTTCCTTGCCAAGAACCCTGTTTCAGTCCATCTTTAATCGTTCCTTTTTGTGATATAAACTTATCTGTTTCCTCATATTCTCCATTTCCGTCAGTCACGGTTTGGCTTTTATCTTCATCCCAGCAATTAAGAATTAAGGTTTGAGATTTCTTTGTTTTTGGATCCCAAATATTTTGTTTCTCAGATTTTTTACTTTGGTTTTCGTACCAATTAATTTCCTTGCCATTTTTGTGGTCGTCAGTATAATTAACAACAGCTTCCTTGGCTCCGTTTTTGTAATAGTAAATAAACTCTCCGTCTTTTTTTAGAATATCACGGTCTAAAGTAGCGCCAGTCATCTTCTTTCGTCCATTTTTATAGAAATCAGTTACGACATATCGCATGCTTTTTTGCGAATAATTGGTAATTACTCTCGTATAGCTGTAATTGTCGGGTGTGCATTCCTGATTTGACGAGTCTAAAAAGATTTTTTTTGAGACCATGCTAATTTGTGCAGACAGACTAACTGAAATTATCAGAAGCAAAAAAAGGAATATGTTTCTTTTCATTCAGTTCTATTTTTTATACTAAAAATAGTCCTTCTAGAATAGTTTAGCAACTTCCTGATTAACAAATTCTAAAAATCTTTCGTCAGCCTCTGTAAACGGATCAATAACATGACTGTCAATATCAATTTGACCAATATTTACTCCATTCACAAATAACGGAACTACTATTTCAGATTTCACTGTAAAACTGCATGCAATATAATTATCCTGTGCTTTAACGTCTGGCACTACAAAATTAGCATTACTTTCTGCTACTTGTCCGCAAATTCCTTTTCCAAAAGGTATAACAGTATGGTCTGTTTCTGCTCCAACATACGGACCTAGATGCAAAGTTTTCGCTTCGTGATTGGCAAAATAAAAACCAACCCAGTTGTAATATTCTATATTTTCATTTAAAAGCTTGCAGATTGCTAATAATTTCTCGTCTCTATTTGCTTCATTGCCAGTAACAATGGCGGTTATTTGTGGTTCTAATTCTTGAAATGTCATGATGTAAAATTTTATACAAAAGTATTTAAAGCTGAACTCAAAAAATACATAAATTTGAAAAAAAAATCTCTTGAAAAAATATTTAGTTCAGTTTAAGCCTTTCTTGATTTTTGTAAGCATCTTTTTCTTGACATATATTGTCTTGACTTTGCTTTATAAATTTTATTTAAATAGTTATGAAGCAGACGATTTAGATGGTATAACTATAGTTACAGGTAAAAATGCAGAGTTGTTGTTAAAGCTTTTTAATTATGATGTAATAATTCAAAAAAGCTCTCAAAATCCTTGGCAGGAGATTATTATGAATGGTGCTTATTTAGCTCGTATAACCGAAGGCTGCAACGCGGTAAGTGTAATGATTCTTTTTGTTTCATTTGTCGCAGCTTTTTCTGGAAAGTTTAAAAAAACATTCTTATTTATAATCTTAGGACTTATCTCTATTTATATTTTGAACGTAATTAGAATTGCTCTTTTAACGGTGCTGTTATTCTATTTCCCAAAACAAAACGCATTTCTTCATGGAGTTTTGTTTCCGTTAATAATTTACGGTTATGTTTTTATTTTATGGATTTTATGGATTAATAGATTTTCAAAATATGCTAAATAATTTAAGAGAAAATAAGTTTAAAATCTTCATAGCAATAGTTATTGTAGTATGCTTTGCATTGATAAGAGCATTTGAAACAAAATTGTTTTACGATCCGTTTTTGAACTATTTTAAAAATGACTTTCATAGTCAGCCTTATCCTCAAGTTGAAACTCCAAAGCTCTTTTTAGGACTTTTTTTTCGTTATTTATTAAATTCCGTATTGTCTTTGATCTTGATTTACGCATTATTTAAAGATCGTGATATTTTAAAATTTAGTTTATTAATATATATCTTGTTTCTAGTCATACTATTGGGAATGTTTTATGTAATTTTAGAATATTTTCCAGATGCAAGCTGGCTTCTTTTCTATGTAAGAAGATTCATAATCCAGCCTATTTTAGTGTTATTGTTTATTCCAGGATTCTATTATCAGCTTCAGAATTCAAAAAAATAACATTTCTTTTTGTTTTTTATCGATTGTTTTTTGAATAGCTTTGCAGTATGAATTTGAAAAAGTGTACAGGTCTATTTTTGGCGTTCCTTTTATTGGTTTCCAATATTGGGTTTGTTTTTGACGTGCACTATTGCGGAGGAAAAATTGCTTCCGTTTCATTAAATACAACAGTAGAGCCTGTTTTAGAAAAAAAATGTTGTGGTTCAAAAGAGAAAAAGAATTCTTGTTGTAAGGATAAACTAGTTCATTTTGAAAAAAAGTCAGACAATGCAACTTTCAAATTTTTCTTTTTCCAATTTGCATTTCCAGCTGTTATTCAAGACTACAAACCATTAGCTTTTTTAGCGCTTTCAAATTTTAAAAAGAAAGAAGTTCTTTCGTATTATTCTGATGCGAATGCGCCCCCCTTATTCAAATTATACCATCAGTATATTTTCTATTCCTGATTTTAATGTTAAGATGCACTGCAGGTCTTGATTAAGACTTTGCATTTACATTTTGGTTTTTGTTTTGAGCAAACATCAAACATGTAATTCTTTTCAACATTAAAATCATTTTTTATGCAAAAAAATATAATGCTTTTTTTGGCGTTTTTGCTTTCTGTTGCTGCTTTTTCGCAAGAAGACTTAGAGGAAGTAAAAATTAATAAAAAGCAAAAAGGAATAAAAAAATCCTTCACAGTAACAGCCAATACATCTTTAATTACAAGTAAAGAGCTGCTTAAAGCCGCTTGTTGTAATCTGGCCGAAAGTTTCGAAACAAATCCATCCATAGATGTCAATTTTTCGGATGCCTTAACAGGAACCAAGCAAATTAAAATGCTCGGTTTAACAAGTCCTTATTTAATGATTACCGAAGAAAATATACCTTCTGTTAGGGGAGCTTCACAAGCATACGGTTTATCATTTACACCTGGAACCTGGATAGAAAGCGTTCAAATTACCAAAGGAGCGGGGAGTGTTATTAATGGCTACGAAAGTATTTCCGGTCAAATTAATACTGAGCTTTTAAAACCTTTAAGCGATATTCCTTTTTTCCTGAATGCTTATGGTTCAACCGATTCTCGTTTTGAAGTAAATACCCATTTCAACAAAAAACTTTCTGATAAATGGGCAACAAGTTTGTTTGTTCACGGAAACACTCGTGTAGCCAAAAACGACATGAACAATGACGGATTTTTAGACAATCCGTTAGGAAAACAAATCAATGTTTTAAACCGTTATCAATATTATAATCCAGAAAGTGGTTTAGTTAGTTTTATCAATTTCAGATATATGAATGATAAAAAACAAACAGGAGAAGTTGATTTTGATAAAGATCGTGATCGTGGAACCACAAATTTTTGGGGATCTGAGATCAATACAGAACGTTTTGATGTTTCAACAAAAATAGGTTATGTTTTTAAAGATATGCCTTATCAAAGTATTGGCTTTCAAAATGCATTCAACAGTCACAAACAAGATTCTTATTTTGGATTAAATCAATACGATATCAAACAGAATAGTTTTTATTCTAATTTGATTTTCAATTCCATCATAAACAATACAATGCACAAGTTTACGACTGGTTTGAATTTTACATACGATCAATATCAGGAATTTGTAAATGTTACCGACTACAGCCGAATTGATAACTCGGTTGGAGCATTCTTCGAATATACTTATGACAATACAGATAATTTTAGTTTGATTTTAGGAGGACGAGTAGATAATCATAATCGATTGGGATTTTTTGTTACTCCGAGATTACACATGCGATATAATCCTTGGAAAAATGGTGTTATTCGTTTTTCTGCAGGCAGAGGAAAACGTACAGCGAATATTTTTGCCGAAAACCAGCAGCTTTTTGCCAGCTCAAGAAATTTTTCGATCTTGGATTCAAGCGGAAAAGTATATGGATTAAACCCTGAAATTGCATGGAATTATGGTGTGAGTTTTTCACAGAAATTCCGTCTTTTCAATAAAAATGCCGATGCCGGTTTTGACTTTTATAGAACCGATTTTCAAAATCAAGCTGTCGTAGATTTAATGCAAAGTCCGCAGCAAGTGTTGTTTTATGATTTGAAAGGAAGCTCATTTGCCAATAGTTTGCAAGTGGAATTTAATTATGAACTCATTCATAATTTAAATTTAAGAACAGCCTATAAATATTATGACATCCAAACCGATTATTTAAGGGGAACATTTCAGCGTCCGTTACAGGCAAAACATCGCTTCTTAGGAAATTTAGAGTATGAAACAACAATGAATGACGACAAACAATGGAGGTTTGATTTTACCTATAATTGGTCTGGAAAGCAGCAATTGCCTTATACGGCTTCCAATCCTGAGGCAGATCAATTTCCAGATTTTTCGCCTTCATATGCTGTAATGAATGCCCAAGTAACTCGTGTTTTTTCTTCTGTTTTTGAAGTATACATTGGAGGAGAAAATATTGGAAACTATAGACAAGAAAAAGCAATTCTAGGTGCAGAGAATCCTTTTGGACCAAATTTTGATGCCTCTGTAGCATATGCTCCAATTTTTGGGCAAATGTATTACGCGGGTTTAAGATTTAAGATTAAATAAAATTTTAATCGTAATAACAATTTCAAAAATCAATATAACATTAATAAATAGTAAACAAAATGAATAAATTAGTTTTAATAGTCATGATATCTTTTTTAGGGTTTTCTGCGCAGGCACAAACTAAAAAGAATAAAAATTTAAAATACACCACAGAAGTAAACGGAAACTGTGAACAATGTAAGAAAAGAATAGAAAAAGCTGCTTATGGTGTTCCTGGAGTAAAAACTGCTAGCTGGGACATAAGTTCGCATCAGCTTTCAGTTATCTTAAACGAAGAAAAATCTTCTCCTTTAGATTTAAACAAGGCAGTCGCAAAAGCAGGTCATGATACTAAGGACGTTAAAGCTGAAACAGCAGATTATGACAATTTACACACTTGCTGCAAGTACGTAAGAGAATAATTATTTTTAAAGCCCAAGCGTTAGTTTGGGCTTTTTTTAATAGTTAATTTATGTTTAAAATACCGCATTTTATTGCGGTTACAGTAAATTATTGTTACTTTCACACACTTATAAAGATAACCAACTTCGTTTTATGAATAATTTTGATTGGACCCAGTTAATTAACCCTGAATTTTATATTACTTTAAGTGTCGGAGGTTTTCAGATTGGGTTGTTTATTGTGCTGTTTATAGTGTTTGCTGAAACAGGGCTTTTTGCAGGTTTTTTTCTGCCTGGAGATAGTTTGCTTTTTTTAGCAGGTATTTATAGCCGTGACTTGATTGAAAATGTTATGTTTATTCCTAACGATTTTTTAAACGTACTACTACTTGCGACTTTAGTGGGAATAATGGGAGTTTTAGGAAATATGACAGGTTATTGGTTTGGGGCCAAAAGTGGTTATTATTTATTTAAAAAAGAAGATTCATTTTGGTTTAAGAAAAAATATCTGCTTCAATCAAAAGATTTCTTCGAAAAGTATGGAGGAAAAGCCATTATCTACGCTAGATTTCTTCCTATTTTTAGAACGTTTGCGCCAATAGTTGCAGGAATTGTTTCGATGGATAAAAAGAAGTTTATGTTTTATAATATTTTGAGTTCTTTCCTTTGGTCTTTCATATTAATTTTTGCTGGACATTATTTGTACGGCATCTTTTTAAAACAAGGAATAGATTTGAAAAAACATATAGAATATATTATTATAATTATTGTAATCATATCAACATTCCCAGTGTTAATGAAGCTTTTGAAAAAGAGACCAGCAGAAAAGATATAATAAGAAATAAAAATAAAAAAGTCCGAAGCTTCAAAACTTCGGACTTTTTTATTTTCATATTTAATTTAGAAATAATTTCTATTTATATAAATGAATTCTATCTAGTATTTACTATAGTGCGGTTTCAACCGGATATAAGAAAACAACAAACACTTTTGATTATTAGAACGAACTTGTAAGTGTGGTTCTGTAAATGTTAGTGTTTCTTAAGAAGTTTTAAAATTTGTAGTTAACAATTAACAATTAACAATTAACAATTAACAATTAACAATTAACAATTAACAATTAACAATTTTAAAACCTACCATTCATTTACTTTGTTAGCGTCCATTTTAAGAAAAATAAACAACAAAATGGTAAAACCCCAGAGTCCAGAACCTCCGTATGAAAAGAAGGGCAGAGGAACCCCAATTGTAGGGAATATTCCAATTACCATCGCAATATTTACAAAAAAATGTATAAAGAGAATACCTGCGACACAATATCCGTAGACTCGGCTGAATTTTGTTTTTTGTCTTTCAGCTAAATAAATTACTCTAAGCAATAATCCAACGAAAAGTGCAATTACGGTTAAAGAGCCTGCAAATCCCCATTCTTCACCAACTGTTGTAAAGATATAATCGGTATGTTGTTCGGGTACAAATCCGCCTTTGGTTTGTGTTCCTTCCAAGAAACCTTTTCCAATCCATCCCCCAGATCCGATTGCAATTTCAGACTGATTGGTATTATATCCAATACCTTTCATATCGACGCTTTTACCTAATAAAATATTGAAACGGTCTCTATGGTGTTGTTTAAAAACGTTATCAAAAACGTAATCAACAGAAAAGACAAAACCAGAGATTAAGGCTAATAATATAGCGCTCAAAATTATATTGCGGTCAACAGCCCTGCCTTTGAAATGGATAATAGCTAATACAACAAACGCAATTATGACAACTACATAAGGTTCTAGTACTAATGTAAGAACAAAGAGAACAATAGTAATAAAAGCGGTCCAGACATACCAAGAAGGTAGGCCTTCTCTATATAAAACAAGGATAAAAACACTGTAAATTAAAGCACTTCCAGGATCTGGCTGTGGTAAAATAAGTATTACAGGTAATAACATAATAGCTAATGCCTGAATCTGTCTGTTGGTTTCTTTTAAATTAATTTGAGTGTCACTCAGGTATTTAGCCAGCGCCAATGAAGTTGCGGCTTTTGCAAATTCTGAAGGCTGTAATGTAAAACTTCCTATGGCATACCAGCATCGCTGACCTGCAATCGTTTTTCCGAAAAGAAATAGACCCGCAAGAGATAATAGAGAAACTCCAAATATAATACTGGCATATTTTTCATAAAACTTACCATCAACAAAAAGAACTATAAATATCAAAGGAATAGTACAGCAGATAAAAATAAGCTGTTTTTGATAAGTTCCGTCAGTTGACAATAATGAAGACGAATAAATATTCAGCCAACCTAAAGTTACCAGCGCAATGTAGATAAAGACACTTATCCAATCGATATTATTTTTTACACTTTGATTTTTCATTTGAAATAATCTTTCTTAGTTTTTCTTAGTAGTGTCTACTGCTGTTTTCTTAACTTCAGTGGTTGGTGCTGTTGTGACTGGTGCTTTTGGTTTTACAATTTTGGCTTGTAAAACAGAATCTTTTGGTACAGATTCTATTTTAAGAGCCTCTCCTAATCCGCCCAATTTCGCATATTCAGAAAGTAAGCTTTTGTTTAGTACTCTTACTTCCAAATCAGTTCTTGTAATTTTTTTTCTAAGATATTTTTCTATCATTAAACTCGCAATAGGTCCAGCTACAGTTGCTCCAAAACCTCCGTTTTCAATCATAACTGCAATTGCAATTTTCGGATTATCTTTTGGTGCAAAAGCAACAAATATCGAGTGATCTTTTAGTTTTTCTCTTTTACCGTTTATTTTAGCATAGTTTTCAGCTGTTCCTGTTTTTCCACAAATATCGATTCCTTCTACTCTAAGAGCATATGCGGTACCTTTATTGTAAACATCAAATAATCCGCTGATAACTGGCGGAAAATATTTCTGATCAATAGTTGTAACATGCTTTGTGGTAAACTTTTCGTCAATTTTTTCTCCTTCAATCTTTTTAATGATATGAGGAGTATAATAGTAACCCTGATTTGCAACAGTTGCCATCATATTGGCTAATTGAATCGGAGTCATCAAAACTTCACCCTGACCAATTGCATTTGATACAATGGTGGAACTTCTCCATCCTCCGTTAGGGTAAATTCGTTTATATGTTTTAGAGGTCGGAATATTTCCTTTTTTACCAGTTGGTAAATCATAACCCATAAATTGTCCTAAACCAAAACTTCTTACGTGATCACTCCAAACATCTACAGCTTTGCCAGGATCAGAATATTTGTTAATTGTTAACATGTATGCCTGACCAAAATAAGTATTACAAGAATTGTAAATTCCATTATGCAGTTGATGAGGTCCAAAACCGTGACATTTCATGAATCGGCCTCCTCCATAACTAAATCCGTGATGACACATAAAAGTGGTTTGCTCATTAACTACACCTTCTTGAAGTGCAACTAATCCAGTAAGAATTTTAAATGGAGAACCTGGCGGATACTCTGCTAAAAGTCCTCTGTCGTATAACGGTTTCGCGATAGAATCACGATATAAAAGCGTATAATTTTTAGATCTCTGACGTCCTACTAAAATACCTGGATCGTAAGAAGGAGCGGTGACAAGCGCTAAGATTTCACCAGATTTAGGCTCTAGGGCAACAATTCCTCCTCGCTTATTGATCATTAATTCTTCACCATATTTTTGAAGTTCAGCATCAATAGTCAAGTTGATATCTTCTCCGGCAACGGCAATCGTATCGTACTTTCCTTCTTTATAAGGACCAATTTCTCGGTTGTATTTATCTTTTTGAATGTATTTTACACCTTTTATACCACGTAAAATTTCTTCGTAACTTTCTTCTACACCTTGTTTTCCAATTAAATCACCACTGTTATAGTAAGGATTCTTGGCAATTAATTTCTCATTAACTTGTGTGATGAAACCAAAAATATTTGCACCATAATCTACTTCATAATCACGTAAAGATCTTTTTTGGAAATAAAAGCCTTCATACTTTCTGATTTTTTCTTGAAAAGCAGCAAATTCAGTTTTATTTAATTGCGATAGAAAAACAGAAGGAAGTCTCGGACTGTATACTTTTGCCTTTTCAATACGTTTATGATATTCTTCTTGAGTAATATTTAGAAGATTACAAAATTCAGCAATATTAAGGTCTTTCTTTACTTCTCTAGGAATTACCATAATATCATACGAAGCCTGATTAGCCACAAGAAGTTTTCCATTTCGATCGTAAATGTAACCTCGCTCAGGGTAATCATAAACTTTTTTTATCGCATTATTTTCTGATTTCAATTTAAAAGAATCGTCAATAATCTGCAGATAAAATATCCTAATCACTAGCAAAGATGCTGCAATAATAATTATAGTGGGCAGCAGAACTTTTCTCATCGTTTATTGGGCTTAATAAGATAAATTATTATTATTGAGGTGATTATAGTAAAGATAGAGCTAAATAAGGTTCGGAGTAAAATGTCCCAGATAAATTTAAACTGAAATGCTTCGAGAACAAATAATACAATGTGGTGTATTAAAACCGAAACCAAAATAAATGAAAAACGCTCTGGAGTTAGAGACTCATTTAATTTTATGGTTTGATATTCGTAACTAAGTCCGAATGAAAATTTGAAGATATAAGGCCTGTAGTAGGCTAGAATAACACAAGCAGTTGCATGTATTCCACCAGAATTACAAAACATATCCATTGTTATTCCTAGTAAGAAACTAGAAAGAATTAAACCAGCTTTATTGCTGTTTACAGGATACAAAATAATGTACAAGATATACGGAAAAGGACTTATGTATCCTAAGAAATTCATATTGTTGAATATAACAATCTGAATTGCCAGCAGCATAATAAATCGAAAAATATTTACCAACAAAGCGCTATTCATCTTTTTCTTTGCTTTTGTTTTCTAAATTAATAAGTTCTTCTCTGTCCTTACTCTTGATAATATAAACGTGTCCAAGATTTGTCATGTCATTAAATAGCTTAACATTTATGACATAATAACTTGTATTCTTTTTGATGTATATTTTATCTACCGTACCAATATTGATTCCTTCTGGGAAAATCACAGATTGACCTCCAGTTACAATAGTATCGCCTTTTCTAATAGAAGCTAATCTAGGAACATCTTCTAATTGCACAAATCCTGTACTTTTTCCATCCCAAGTTAATGAACCAAAATGATTTGATTTTTTGATTTTAGCATTAATCTGAGATTTCATATTTAAAATACTCACAACAGTAGAATATCTTGGCGAAGTATTATCAACAACCCCAATAATTCCTAAGCTGTTAATAACACCCATATCTTGTTTAATCCCTTCATTGCTTCCAGCATTTAAGGTGATGTAATTTTCATGTGTATTATAAGAGTTGTGAATTACTTTTGATACGATTATGTCAGCAGGTTTTACACCTTTGATACTGTCAGGTAAAGGTAATTTTGTAGTGTCTTCCTTGTTGAATAAAAGACTTTTTAATCTTGCGTTCTCAAGTACAAGTTCGTCGTTTTCAGCTCTTAAATTCAAATATTCATTTACACGATTTATTTTTTCATAAACACCGCCGCTTAAAAAATTAGCAGAACTGATTACCTTGCTTCTGTGATAAGAATGAGATTGAATTGTGAGTCCTAACGAAATACCTAAAAGCAGCAAAAACAGCAATCGATTACTGTTTCTTATAATGAAATTAAAAATTTGCTGCATTTCTTGTTTGGTTATTTTGTTTCAGGATATGCTTTATGGTTTCAGATTTTATAAGGATCAAATATTAAAAATTTGACCCTTATAAAAGTAAATTGATTGTTATTTTGAATCTTATTTGATTAAGATACTTTTAAATTTTGCAATATTTTTAAGTGCCATTCCTGTACCGCGAACAACAGCTCTTAAAGGATCTTCTGCAATGTAAACAGGTAAATCTGTTTTTTGAGAAATACGTTTGTCAAGACCTCTCAACATAGATCCACCACCCGCTAAATAGATACCAGTATTATAAATATCGGCAGCTAACTCAGGAGGAGTTTGAGATAATGTTTCCATTACTGCATCCTCGATACGTTGAATAGATTTGTCTAAAGCTTTTGCAATTTCACGGTAAGAAACATCTACTTGTTTCGGTTTACCAGTAAGTAAATCTCTACCTTGAACAGACATGTCTTCTGGAGGACCATCTAAATCTTCGATTGCAGCTCCAATTTGAATTTTTATTTTTTCAGCAGTACTTTCTCCAACAAAAAGGTTATGTTGTGTACGCATATAATAAACAATATCATTTGTGAAAACGTCACCTGCAATTTTTACAGATTTATCACATACTATACCACCTAAAGCAATTACAGCGATTTCTGTTGTACCACCTCCAATATCAACAATCATGTTTCCTTTTGGCTGCATGATGTCAATTCCAATACCGATTGCAGCGGCCATTGGTTCGTGAATCAAGTAAACTTCTTTTCCGTTTACGCGCTCACAAGATTCTTTTACTGCACGCATTTCAACCTCAGTAATTCCAGAAGGAATACAAACTACCATTCTTAATGCTGGTGTAAACATTCGCTTTTTTAACGCAGGAATACTTTTAATGAACATATTGATCATTTTTTCTGACGCGTCAAAATCTGCAATTACACCATCTTTTAAAGGCCTTATGGTCTTGATGTTTTCATGCGTTTTACCTTGCATCATGTTGGCTTCTTTACCAACAGCGATGATTTTGCCTGATACTCTATCACGTGCTACGATAGAGGGGCTGTCAATAACAACTTTATCATTATGAATGATTAAAGTGTTTGCGGTACCAAGGTCTATTGCAATATCCTCAGTCATGAAATCAAAAAATCCCATAAGTTTTTTAGGGGTTTAAAATGTTATAAATTATTTTGAACAAAGTTAAACAAATTAATGTTTAAAATGACGAGTTCCTGTAAATACCATTGCAAGATTATTTTCGTTGCAATAATTTATGCTTAATTCGTCTTTTATCGAACCTCCTGGCTGAATTACTGCTGTAATTCCTGCTTTTTTGGCTAATTCTACACAATCCGGAAATGGGAAAAATGCATCACTCGCCATCGAAGCTCCATTTAAATCAAATCCAAAAGCTTTTGCTTTATCAACAGCTTGTATTAAGGCATCAACTCTTGAAGTCTGACCTGTACCTGATGAAATCAATGTCCCATTCTTAGCAAAAACAATTGTGTTTGATTTTGTATTCTTGCAGATTTTAGAAGCAAAGATCAAATCTTCGATCTCCTGAGCAGTAGGTTCTGTTATAGTAACGGTTTTTAAATGCTCTTTATTATCCGTAATATTATTTCTATCCTGAATTAACAATCCATTAAGACAAGTTCTTACTTGGCGAGATGGTAATTCGACATCATTTTGAACTAATATAATTCTGTTTTTCTTTTCTTGTAAAACAGCAACAGCTTCATCATCATACGCTGGAGCAATAACTACCTCGCAGAATAATTTGTTGATCTCCTGAGCTGTAGCTAAAACAATTTTAGTATTTGAGATTAATACACCTCCAAAAGCAGATGTAGGATCGCAAGCCAAAGCTGCTAAATAAGCTTCGCTGATTGTTTTTCTTGACGCTAAACCACAAGCATTGTTATGTTTTAAAATTGCGAACGTTGGTCCGTCAGTTTTAAATTCTGCAATTAAATTTACTGCAGCATCAACATCAAGTAAGTTGTTGTATGATAATTCTTTTCCGTGAAGTTTACTGAACATTGCGTCAAAATCTCCAAAGAAAAATCCTTTTTGGTGTGGGTTTTCACCATATCTTAAAACTTGACCGTTTGCAATACTTTCTTTGTAAATAGTCTCGTCTGTGTTGAAATAATTAAAAATAGCTCCGTCATAATGAGAAGAAACGTGGAACGCTTTAGTGGCAAACAATCTTCTGTTTTCAAGAGTTGTTGCTCCGTCTTGTTCTGTAATTAAATCTAAAAGCAAACTGTATTCATTCACAGAAGCTACAATTACAGTGTCTTTGAAATTTTTTGCACCAGCACGAATTAATGAAATTCCGCCAATATCAATTTTTTCAATAATATCTTGTTCGCTTGCACCAGAAGCAACTGTTTTTTCAAAAGGATACAAATCAACGATAACTAAATCGATTTGAGGAATATCAAATTCCTTCATTTGTTGTACATCACTTTCATTATCCTGACGATTCAATATACCACCGAAAATTTTTGGATGTAAGGTTTTAACTCTTCCTCCAAGAATTTCAGGAAAAGAAGTAATGTCTTCAACAGGAACTACAGGAATTCCAAGGTTTTTGATAAAATATTCAGTTCCTCCAGTAGAATAAAGTGTAACATTTTGTTCGTGTAATTTTCTAACGATTGGTTCTAATCCATCTTTCGAAAAAACAGAAATTAATGCCGATTGTATTTTTTTAGTTGTGCTCATTTTGTAGTTATGATTTTGAGACTGCAAAAGTAGTTTTTTTATATATTATATTAAAAAAAATTAGTGTAACAAAATGCTAAAAAAATCTACTGATGAGTAAGTTAACTTTTATTAGGTTTTTGATTTTAAATTATTGAATTTTACTTTATTGAAAAATACTAAAATATGCTTGTTTATTTAAGATTATTAAAAGAAAGTCTGAGCTTTGCTATCAACGCTTTGCGAAATAATAAATTACGTACTTTGTTGTCGCTCTTAGGTGTTACAATTGGTATTTTTTCAATTATTGCTGTTTTGGCTGCCGTTGACTCTTTAGATAAAAAAATCTCTAAAGATTTGAGCAGCTTAGATAAAAATACGATTTATTTAATGAAATTCTGCTTTGGACCATCTGAAATTCCACAATGGAAAAGAGAACAGTTTCCAAATGTAAAGTATGATGAGTATATAGGGTTGAAAAATTCAATGAACGATACTGATCAAGTAGGATATCAGCTTTTTGTAAATAGAGAAAGTTTAAAATACGATTCTAAAACGGTTAGTGATGTAAATATTGTTCCATCGTCAAGCGAAATGGTTAACATTGATGGATTAAGTTTCGATAAAGGTAGATTTTATAACGAATCTGAATCTAATTCTGGAACAGCAGTTATTGTTCTTGGATATGATATTGCTGAAGGACTTTTTGGTTCAAGTGATCCAATTGGAAAAAATATCCGTTTGTACGGACAGCGATTTACCGTCATTGGTGTAATGGCAAAACAAGGAGCAGGTTTTTTTGGAGATAGTAATGATACTTCGGTTTATCTTCCAGCCAATTTTTTACGAAGAATGTACGGAGACACTGATGCTATGACGCCAGTAATTATTTTAAAACCAGTTAAAGGAGTAGACATGGAAGCTTATAAAGCTCAAATAGCTCAAAAACTCCGAGCTATTCGTGGAATGAAAGCGGGAGAAATGGATAATTTCTTTATTAATGTACTTTCTGGATTTACTGATTTTATTGATGGGATTCTAGGACAAATGAATGTTGTTGGATGGATAATCAGTGGATTTTCGCTTTTGGTTGGTGGTTTCGGAATTGCTAATATTATGTTTGTTTCTGTTAAAGAAAGGACAAACCTTATCGGAATTCAGAAATCATTAGGAGCAAAAAATAAATTTATCTTATTCCAGTTTTTATTTGAAGCTGTAATTTTATCAGTTATAGGCGGAATCATTGGACTTCTTATGGTTTGGGGAATTGCTTTAGTTTTAACTAAATTACTTGATTTTGAATTTGTTTTGAGTTTAGGAAATATTCTTCTAGGAACTGGTTTAGCGGCATTTATCGGTTTAGTTTCGGGAATTTTACCTGCTATTTCTGCAGCAAATCTAGATCCCGTAGAAGCTATTCGAACTGGAATGTAGTTATTGTGTGTATTTGCTTCTGAAATTTTAAAACTAGAATAATTGTTGTGGTGGTGTAGATAATTTAAATCGGAAAACAATGAGCTTTATCCTAAAAAATGTTGATACAGTTGAATCTATTTCTAGAGAAGATTTTAAAAAGAATTATCTAGATAAAAGAAAGCCTCTTATAATAAAAGGATTAACCAAAGATTGGCCTGCACGAGAAAAATGGTCTACGGATTATTTTAAAGAAATTGCAGGAGATATTGAAGTAAAGCTAGTTGATAATTCTAAGGCAGATCCCGCAAAAGTAATTAATGCTTCTATTGCCAGTATGAAATTTGGTGAATATCTCGATTTAATAAAAAGAGAGCCGACTCAATTACGTATTTTTTTCTTTAATCTTTTTAAGCACAGGCCTGAATTAATTAATGATGTAAAAATCCCCAAAGAATTAATGGGTGGTTTTATAGAAAGTATGCCTGCTATGTTTTTTGGAGGCTCAAAGGCGATTACTTTCCTGCATTACGATATTGATCTACCACATCTCTTTCACACACATTTTGGTGGCAGAAAACATATAATCTTGTTCGATAATAAATGGAAAAAGAGGCTCTATTGTGTGCCAAATACTACTTACGCTTTAGAAGATTATGATGTTGCCAATCCAGATTTTGAAAAATTTCCGGCACTAAAAGGAGTAGAAGGCTATGAGGTTTTCCTAGAACACGGAGACACTCTATTCATGCCTACCGGAATGTGGCACTGGATGCGCTACATAGACGGCTCTTTCTCGCTAAGTCTTCGTGCGTGGGATAGATCAATAACTCGAAAAATGGGAAGCGTTTGGAGCTTATTTATGCATGGTGCAGTCGATAGCGCCATAAAAGTAGTTTTTAGAGAACGCTATGCAATTTGGCGTGAGAAACTAGCTTTTAAAATAGCTGAAAAAGAATTGAAAAAGGATTTGAAAAAAGCGAGTTGATTTATTCTTTTGTTTTTTCTAGCTTCGGTTTTATAAAAGGAAATGTAATTCTATTTTTGTCCCATTTGATCTCTTCTGAATTATAATACTGATTGTTTTTCTTGTATTTTAAAACTGTGTCTTCTTCTTGCGTCGTTCTTCTTATAAAATGACTAATATTCTTTTTATTCAAATAATCAAAAAGCAAGTTGTTTTTAATGGTGTCATTTTGAGAAGCAATGATTAAAATTTTTTTATGTTCTTCTTTTGTTGGAATATTTTTCGAAAGAAAATCAATGATTCTTGCTTGCGGGACTTTCATTATACTATTTGGTTTTAAATCTATAAAATGTGGCACAGTGTCACTTGCAGGGATTGTTCCACATCCATATCTCATAAATTCTTTTTGATAGTAATAGTAATCTCTTTTTTTATCAATAATAAGCTGGTTTTCTGAATAGAAACCTCTAGGAGGTGGCGGACTTTTTGGATTCCTTTTTTCTAATGAATCATAATATTTTTGAAGTTTTCTATCTTCATAGGATATAATATACAATTTGTTTTCCTCAACAATCTTTTCTTCTTTATTATTGCAATTCAAAAGAAGAAAACAGATCATAAACCCAATAAAAATTCTCGCCATAGAAATAAGATTTAAAATAAAGATATAAAAAAATCCCAAGAAGCAATTTCTTGGGATTTTTCTATTTTGAATAGTTCAAAAACTATCTAATATCATTGTTTTGAATCAAATCGATATATAAGTTGATCTTATCTTTCAATTCTTTTCTTGGCGTGATAAAGTCTAAGAAACCGTGCTCTAAAAGAAACTCAGCAGTTTGGAAACCTTCTGGTAAATCTTTTCCAGTAGTATCACGAACAACACGTGGGCCAGCAAAGCCAATCAAAGCGCCTGGTTCAGAGATATTAATGTCTCCTAACATAGCGTAAGATGCAGTTGTTCCTCCAGTTGTTGGATCTGTACAAAGAGAGATATAAGGTAATTTAGCTTCAGCTAATTGAGCCAGTTTTACAGAAGTTTTTGCTAATTGCATTAAAGAATAAGCAGCTTCCATCATACGAGCTCCACCAGATTTAGAAATCATAACAAAAGGCAGTTTGTTTTTGATCGCGTGATCAATACCTCTTGCGATTTTTTCACCTACAACTGCTCCCATAGATCCGCCAATAAAGGCAAAATCCATACAGCAAATTACAAGTTCTCTTCCTTTAGATTTTCCTACTCCCGTACGTACAGCGTCTTTAAGATGAGTTTTTTCCATTACATCTTTTAATCTCTCTGCATATTTTTTTGTATCCACAAAATGCAAAGGATCTTTTGATGTCATGTTTTTATCTAACTCCACAAATTCGTTGTTGTCGAATAAAATTTCAAAATAGGTTGCGCTTCCAATTCGAACGTGAAAATCATCTTCAGGGCTTACGAATAAGTTACGAGCTAATTCGTCAGCATCAATAATTTTTCCAGTAGGAGATTTGTACCACAATCCTTTCGGAACGTCCATCTTATCTTCTGTAGCGGTCGTAATCCCTTTTTCTTGTCTTTTAAACCAAGCCATATTGAATGTTTTTTTTGTTTCAGGTTTAAAGTTTAAAGTTGCTAAACCTGAAACCTGAAACTTTAAACTTTTTTATTATAGTGTATTCACATTATTTAAATCAGCAAAAGCTTGTTCAAGTCTTGCGTTGAATGTTACTTCGCTTTCACGAACCCATCTTCTTGGGTCATAATATTTTTTGTTAGGAGCATCAGCACCTTCTGGGTTTCCAATTTGAGATTTTAAATAGTCAAGGTTTTTAACCATATAATCACGGATTCCTTCAGTGTATGCAAACTGTAAATCTGTATCGATGTTCATTTTGATAACTCCGTAGCTAATTCCTTCTCTGATTTCTTCAAGTGTAGAACCTGAACCTCCGTGGAAAACGAAATCTACTGGGTTATGTCCAGTGTTGAATTTCTTTTGTACGAAATCTTGAGAATTTTTTAAGATTTTTGGAGTTAATTTTACGTTTCCTGGTTTGTAAACACCGTGAACGTTTCCAAAAGCAGCAGCAATTGTAAATTTAGGACTTACTTTAGATAATTCTTCGTAAGCATAAGCTACTTCTTCTGGTTGTGTATATAATTTTGAGCTGTCAACATCAGAGTTGTCTACACCATCTTCTTCACCGCCTGTAATACCAAGTTCGATTTCCAATGTCATACCCATTTTGCTCATTCTATCTAAATATTCTTTACAGATCTCTATGTTTTCTTCGATTGGCTCCTCAGACAAATCGATCATATGAGAACTGAATAATGGTTTTCCTGTTTCTGCAAAGTGTTTTTCAGAAGCATCTAATAAACCATCGATCCAAGGCAATAATTTTTTTGCACAGTGGTCAGTATGTAAAATTACAGTTGCACCATAAGCTTCTGCTAAAGTGTGAATGTGTTTTGCTCCAGCGATACCACCAGCGATTGCTGCTTTTTCGCCTGCATTTGATAATCCTTTTCCAGCGTTGAATTGTGCTCCTCCGTTAGAAAATTGAATGATAACCGGTGCATTTAATTTTGCTGCAGTTTCTAGAACTCCATTAATTGTACTAGATCCTGTAACGTTTACTGCAGGTAAAGCAAATCCTTTTTCTTTCGCATAATTAAAAATCTCCTGAACTTGATCTCCTGTAGCTACTCCGGGTTTAATATTGTGTGCCATTGTAATTTTTTTTATAGTTGTTTTTAGTTTTTAGGTTGCAAAAATAAGAATTAATTAGCATTAGAACGGATAATTTATACCAAAATTTAAAACCGAGTGTCCAAAATTATATTCTTTAAACCATCGATCTCCCTTCTCATGTGCCGGATTATAAGTCTTAAAGCCTAAATCTAAACGAATAACAAAAAAGCTTAAATCGTATCTTAAACCAAATCCTGTACCTAAAGCAATTTCTTCTAAATCGTTTAAGTTGTCAAATTTTGCTTTCTCATCAGTAACATTATCGAGCACATTCCAGATATTTCCAGCATCTGCAAAGATCGCTCCCTTTACATCTCCGGCAATTTTGAAACGAAATTCTGCACTCATTGCAATTTTCATATTTGCCTCATTAAAGTCATTTACAGCATTTGTGCTTCCAGGTCCTAAAGCATAAGGCTGCCATGCACGGTTGTCATTTGAACCTCCGCCATAATAACTTCGTGAAAATGGAATGTAATTTGAATTTCCAAACGGAATGGCAATTCCGAAAAAGCTTCTTACAGCAAGCACTTTTTCTTTTCCGAAATCCCAGTGTTTAATGTAATCAAATTCGGTTTTGATATACTCTGAGTATTCTAAGTTGAATATCTCATAATTACCTCTTGCATTTTTAGGTAGATTTCCTATGCTTGAAATCGCAGATAATAATGTTCCCGCCGATTCTATTTTTGTTCTAAATTGATAGAAGTTATTATCTGCTAAATCTTTTTTGGTTGTTTTAGTGAAAGAATAACTTGTAGCCAAAATAAAATCATTTTCGGTTAGCCTAATGCGGCGCTCTTCAATACTTTGTACCTCTTTATATTCCGGATTTCCAGGCAGTAAAGCAGTTTGATTGCTTAAAACGTCATTGGTAAAACCTGTAGTTCCATTAGGTATCGTTAGGTCTTTTCTATTTTGCTCTTCTGTTGTTTCTCCCCAGTTAAGCGGGTTAATATTGTAATCTTTTCCAATATTATTCAAATCATTATAAGAAGATGTATAGACATTAAAATAATTGCCAGGATTTAAATTACGAACAAACTGTGCATTCAATAATTCTAATTTTGCAGTATTATGACGTTTTGGCGACCAGTTATAAGCAATACCTCCAGTAAAATTCTCTTTATCTAAACCAATATTCCGCTGTTTTGAAAAACCAGAAGTAATAGAGGTTGACGGAATCATACTTTTAGGAATGATTTTTTCAGTTCCAAAAGGCAGTAAAATTCTCGGGAAGTTCAATTTAAGATCCAAACCATATTCGGAAACATTGAAGAAATTGTTATTCGGATTTGCCATATCCCTAGAAGAACCAATATTTAAACGGGCAGAAATTTCTAAGGTTTCGGCACGATTAAATACATTTCGGATGGTTTCAGAAACACTTGCTCCAATTCCAAAATCTTGAATGTTAGAATGCGTTACGTCGAAAGTTGCTCCAAAACTATATTTTTTTCTAGGCGTTAAATAAACATTAGCAATAAGAGATTGAGCAGTAGAATCTCTTTTGTCTACTTCATATTGTATAGAAGGGTAATTAAAGATCTTTAAATTATTTAAATAACGAGAAGAAAGAGTAGTTCTAAAATCTGCGAAAGTACTTCCTTTGGTTATAAAAATAGCATCAGTTATGGCACGAGGCTTGTACTTAAGTTTGTTGTAACTGTAAAGGTTGAAATTATTGTACGTTGTGCTGTCGGTTGGTTTTTTCTTTGAATTTGCGGCAGAATAATCGGTGTAAATATTAACGTCGCTAATAGTGTATAGTTTGAAAGGTTCAGTACGGCTTGAATCTCTTCCTTGAATAACATTATTAGTAATATTTAAAGTAACATCAGCTTTATTCTTTTTGCCAATGGTATCAATATCAAAAGTTACGTAAGTGGGCTGAAAGTAATATGCACCATGATTCCTGAAATATGTTGTAATACGATTTTTTTCATCTTCAAAATCTGTAGTTTTGTATTGATTGCCAGATTTAAGCAAAGAAGGTTCATTATTTGTTTTGTATAATGAATCTAGCGCAGGTGTCAATATATTACTTTTGATTGTATCCAGCTTATAAGCAGGACCAGTAGTGATGTTATAATTAATTGCGGCTCTTTTTCGTCCAACTGTATCAATAGTATAATCAGTCTTCACATTAAAATAACCATTATTGAAATAATAGAATTTCAAACGAAGCAATGATTTTTTAGTTTTAGAAGTATCAATAATTACAGGAGGTTCGCCAGTATTTTTTAAAAACTCATGAATTCCTTTGTAATAAAAAGACTGTCCCAGACGATCTACTTGTTTTGCAGATAATATTTTAGACATACGCTCATATTTGCCAGGATTGTTTTTGAATTTTGCCTGGTAAGTTGAGTCTGGATTTAAATTGGCTAAATTGTATAAATTCAATCGAAGTTTGTAACCCAATAGTTTACCATTAGGCTTTTGATACATTTGATTTGTGGCAATTTCGTCGTTTGAAGATTTGCCATTTACTATAATATTGTTTTTTACAAGAAGGTTTTTTCCATCGGGAACTCTTTTTACGGCATTACAAGCGCAAATAAGTATTGCAATTAGAAGAAATGCTATTATTTTTGTGGAATTATTTTTCAAGTGTTTTTTAATATTTAATTCAAAAGTACATTATTTTATGGTTAGTAAAAACCAAATAAAGCTTATCTCAAGTTTACATCAAAAAAAGCAGCGTTTTGCTAATCAATTATTTTTTGCTGAAGGAGTAAAAGTAATTCAAGAATTGCTGCAATCCAATTTTGAATTAGAACATTTATACACAACATTAAATGATTTTGAAGAGGTTCAATCTTCTAAACGAACTCTTATTAATGAACAAGAACTAAAAAAAATAAGTGTTTTAGCAACTCCAAATTCTTGTCTGGCTGTTTTTAAAATTCCTGCCGAAAAGAAAATAATCGATTCGGGTTTAATTTTGGTCTTGGACGACATTAGAGATCCTGGAAATTTAGGAACTATTTTACGTCTCTGCGATTGGTTTGGTATTAAACAAGTAATCTGTTCTAAAGAAACGGTAGATATTTATAATCCAAAAGTAGTGCAAGCAACAATGGGCTCCATTACTAGGGTAAATATAAATTACGTTGATTTAAAATCTTTCCTTGCTCAAACTAAACTGCCAGTTTTTGGAACTTTTATGGACGGCGCAAATATCTATCAATCAGAATTACCTCAAGACGGCATCATTATTATGGGTAACGAAGCTAACGGTATTTCAGAAGAGATTGAGAAATTAGTTACAACTCGTCTAACAATTCCTAGATTTGGAGAGCTGCAAAAAACCGAAAGTTTAAATGTAGCTACAGCAACAGCAATTATTCTTAGTGAATTTAAACGAAATAGTTAGATTTTTGTTTTAATGAAAAGTGAAATTTATTAAAATCGCTCTAGATTTCATTGAATCAATATTTCCAGTCCACGGACTATCTGCAGTATTATCTCTGATAAGTTCGTCGGTTATACCAAACATTCCTCTTACAGAAGGCGAGAAAATAAAGTATTCAGTAAAAATATCAATTCCTACACCTAATTCATAAGCAGCGGTCCATTGTTTAACTCTAAATTTCTGCTGAAAGTTATCGTCTTTAGATTTAGAATTGCTCGATAAATTTAAAGTTGTAGACATACCGCCAACTAAGTAAGGACGAATGTTTCCTGTACGCAAAGCAGAGAATTTTAATAATAAAGGAAAGTGAATATAAGTACTATTTACTTCTCTCAAATAATCATTTTCTGAAGTTCCTACGCCAGGAAAATATAAATCACGTTTTGTATAATACAATCCTGGTTCAAAACGCAGATTAATATATTCCTGTAATCTTAAATCGGCAACAACACCCACATTAAAACCAGTAGTTTTTTTTACCTGAATATCAGCTTGTACAGGAGTTTTGTAATCAAATTTAAAGTCAAAACTATTAAAGCCTAAATAATAGCCAAAGTAGACACGCTGCTTTTGCCAGTTTTCAAGATTAATAATAGGGTCTTTGCTAAACATGTTTTTAGCAAATTGAGAATACCCTTTTGTCGCGAAGACCAATAAAAATAAGATTACAGCTTTTTTCATACTATTTTTTAGATGCAGAATAAATCGTTGCGACACCAAAAGTTTGAGGCATTGCCACAACATCTATAAACCCAGTTTTTCTCAAAATATTGTTTAACGCCTCTCCATAAGGAAAAGCAGCAGCAGATTCAGATAAATAACCATAGGCATTATTGTCTTTAGAAAATAATTTCCCGATCAAAGGAAGTATATTTTTACTATAAAAATTATAACCTTGTTTATAAGGGAACTTATCTGGAACAGAAGTTTCTAATATAACAAAAACACCATTTGGTTTTAGAACTCTTAAGATTTCTCCAAAACCTTTTTCAAGGTTTTCAAAATTTCTAACACCAAAACTTACCGTAATAGCGTCAAAATAATTATCCTCAAAAGGCATGTTTTCAGAATCGCCTAAAACTAATTCAATAATATTAGAAAGATTTTTTTCTGCAACTTTCTTATTTCCAACTTCCAGCATTCCTTCAGAAATGTCTAAACCAATAATTTTATCAGCATTAGTCTGCGCAAGTAAAATAGCCAAATCGCCAGTTCCTGTTGCAATGTCCAGAATAACTTTTGGTTTTTTGTCTGAGACTATTTTCAATACTTTTTTACGCCATTTTACATCAATTCCAAATGAAATGACACGGTTTAAATTGTCGTAATTCCCAGAAATGGTGTCAAACATTTGGGTTACTTGCTCTTTTTTACCTAAAGAAGAGTCTTTATACGGAGTTATTTTTTCAGACATTTTTTTTATTTAGGCAAATATAAACAATCTAGTTTAACTGTAATTGAGTTTTTTAATTTGTAAAATAAATGTTTTGAATGATTTATTTTAAAGTTAATTCCAGTTGTATTCTCGTCATCCCTAAATTTAGGGATTTTGATAAAATCACCAAATCACGGTATTGTCCAATCGCTCCATTATGAGCAACTTTGTAGAAGTAAAAATGATTAAAGTTTTAATGATTGGTAGTACCGCAAAGACTTAAGCAGATGGTTACTTTTTTTGCACTTGTAATTTCATTTGTTCTTGAAAAAGTTTTGTAAGTATTGTTCTTGGGGGGAAATACTATTTTATAGTGCAAAATACGTTCTTAGGATTAAATTTGTTTTTGGAAATTTTAATTTTCTGCCTTTAATATCTTAGTGGTATTTGTTATTAAAGTCGTTTTTGAGATTTATATCTCAAATAACATTAAATGTTATTCAGTTATTTCAAATGCTTTTTGAGTATTTGTGATTTTAAACAAAACTATTCTTGAGTAAGTCAGGTCTAAAAAATCAATCGTTTTAAAAACATCCTCCCAAAAGAGGATGTTTTTTTATTTATTTTCTAATGTAAGTTTCATAAGTATAATCATAAAGATGTTTTTCATCTTTGTAATTTTCTTCAGATTCTACCAAAATCCATTCACTTCTGCTAATTTTTGGAAAAAAAGCATCTGCTTCAAAAGTATGGTGAACTCTAGTAAGTTCTATTATATCGGTAAATGGAAGTGCCAGATTGTAAATTTCACCGCCTCCTATAATATAACTATCATCATTTTCAGGACAAACAGCAATTGCTTTTTCAATACTGTCTACAACAATACATCCTTCTGGCTGGTAATTTTCCTGACGTGTAATTACAACATGAACTCGGTCTGGTAATGGTTTTGGAAAACTCTCAAAAGTTTTTCTTCCCATAATAATATGATGCCCTGTCGTAAGCGATTTAAAACGTTTAAAATCATTTGGCAGATGCCATACTAATTCATTGTTTTTTCCAAGCGCATTGTTTTCGGCTGCTGCCGCTATCATTATAATCATGGTATGCTGAAACTAAATTTTATTTTCATTCTCTTCATTAATAGAAGATTCAAGCTGCGTGATTCTTTTTTGTTGTAAAGCCACTAATCTGTCAATTTGCTCTCTTTCCCATTTTTTATTCATAAAGCGGTCGGTAATGTAAACTTTTATAAAATGTAAAATAAAAATAAAAAGCCAGATCGTAATACCCCAAATACACCAGTTTTGAGTTGTCCCTTCTCCAAAACCAAAAAATCTATTAGCAATAAATAAAAATAAACTTCCTAAAAGGAAAAGAACAAAATGAAAATATAGTATTTTTTTTTGTCTTAATCGTCGTCTAGCGTATTCGTATTGTTCGTGCACTTCTTTTTCCATAAGATAAATATGAGATTATAAAGTTAAAATTTATTTTTGAAAGTCAATATTTTGGAGATACAATATTTGTTTTAAATCGATATAAGAATTTGAAAAACAAAATTTTATGTCTTTAAAATTATAGATAAATCTAAAATGACATCCTGTTTTTAGCATTATCATAAATCGATTGCCGTAGTGGTGAGTGTTTGGTTGATTTTAATTAATTTTAGATGTATAAAACTAAAAACTAAATAGTTATGTCTTTAAAAAAACAATTTATCAAAACGAAGCCAGTTTGTAAAGTAACATTTTCTATAGATGCCAAAGACGCTGATTCGGCAGCGGTCGTAGGGGATTTTAACAACTGGAATGTTGAAGAAGGAACTTTAAGTAAGTTGAAAAATGGAACTTTTAAAGCGACTTATGATTTGGTGAAAGATGCGATTTACGAATTTAAGTATGTAATCGACGGGATTTATGTAAATGATCCAGAAGCAGATTTCTACAAATGGAATGATTATGCTGGAAGTGAAAATAGTGTTTTAGTTGTATAAAAAAATCCGCTTAAAATTCAAGCGGATTTTTTTATAATTATACTGCAACACTTCCTTTTATAGCAGGATGCGGATCGTAATCTACTAGTGTAAAATCATTAAAATCAAAATCAAAAATGTTTTTAATCTCTGGATTTAAAATCATTTTTGGTAATGGTTTTGGTTCGCGAGTCAATTGTAATTCCAATTGCTCAAAATGATTGTTGTAAATATGTGCGTCACCAAAAGTGTGAATAAAATCGCCTGGTTCTAAATCGCAAACCTGAGCAATCATCATGGTCAATAATGCGTAAGAAGCAATATTAAAAGGAACTCCCAAAAATATATCTGCGCTTCTTTGGTATAACTGACAAGATAATTTTCCTTTAGTTTCTCCTTTTTCTAAATCTGGTGTTGCCACATAAAATTGAAAAAATGCATGACATGGAGGCAAAGCCGCTTTATTGTTAGCTACATTTTCTTCAAATGATTTTTTAGTGTCTGGCAAAACCGAAGGATTCCAAGCAGAAACCAGCATTCTGCGACTGTTCGGATTTGTTTTTAATTCAGTAATTAATTCAGTAATCTGATCAATTTCTTCACTGTTCCAGTTTCTCCACTGATGTCCGTAAACAGGTCCTAAATCACCATTAGAATCTGCCCATTCATCCCAGATTTTCACTCCGTTTTCCTGAAGATATTTTACGTTTGTATCGCCTTTTAAAAACCAAAGCAATTCGTAAATGATCGATTTTAAATGTAATTTTTTGGTCGTAACCATTGGGAAACCTTCACTTAAATCAAAACGCATTTGGTAACCAAAAACACTTTTTGTTCCAGTTCCAGTTCGGTCTCCTTTTTGACAGCCGTTTTCTAAAACGTGTTTTACTAAATCTAAGTATTGCTTCATAGATGCTTTAAGCTTTATGCTATAGGCTTTAGGCTTTTTCCTAAAAATCTTGTAGCTTGGATTTTTTTATGTTTTTAGCTTAAGCTTACAGCCTAAGGCCTATGGCTTATAGCCATAAAATTATCTTTTCGAGATTTCGTCTCTAATTTTGGCTGCTTTTTCGTAATCTTCCTGAGAAACGGCTTGATCCAAAAGTTCATTCAGTTCTTGCAGGGTATGTTTTGCGTAAACTTCTCCCGATTGATTTGTTTCTTCCTCGTGTCCAAAAGTTTCTGGATTCGAAAGAACATCATCAATTTCCTGAGAACCTTGATCTGTATCTGCAGTATTTGATTTTAAATAAATTCCTGCTTTATCTAAGATGTTTTTATAAGTAAAAATCGGTGCATTAAAGCGTAAAGCTAAAGCGATTGCATCAGAAGTTCTGGCATCGATAATTTCTTCAATTTTATCTCTTTCGCAGATTAAACTAGAATAAAAAACGCCGTCAACCAGTTTGTGAATAATTACTTGTTTTACTACAATATCAAATCTTTCAGCGAAGTTTTTGAATAAATCGTGTGTTAACGGACGAGGTGGTTTTATTTCTTTTTCTAAGGCAATAGCTATCGACTGGGCTTCAAAAGCGCCAATAACGATAGGTAATTTTCGTTCGCCATCAACTTCGTTCAAAATTAGGGCATAAGCTCCATTTTGAGTTTGACTGTATGAAATTCCTTTTATAGATAATTTTACTAGACTCATATATGTTTGTAAAAAAGGCACTTAGAGCCTTGTTTTATTGCTTTTTTTGTTTGAAAAATAAAGCTGCAATTTTAATCAAAAAATATGGAACAAAAAAGCTGCCTATAAACAAAGATACAATATCTTGTTTTTAGGCAGCAAATATTTTGAAGAGAATTCTTGAATTAAGAATGCTGAGCTTTAAAAGCTTTTAATTTCTCTGTTAATTGAGGTACAATTTCAAAAGCATCACCAACAATTCCGTAATCAGCAACTTTAAAGAAAGGAGCTTCAGGATCGTTATTGATAACCACTTTTACTTTTGATGAGTTAATACCAGCAATATGCTGAATTGCTCCAGAAATACCTACGGCAATATATAAATTAGTTGCAACTGGTTTTCCTGTTTGTCCAACGTGCTCGCTGTGAGGTCTCCAGCCTAAATCTGAAACTGGTTTAGAACATGCAGTTGCAGCGCCTAAAACAGCAGCAAGATCTTCGATTAATCCCCAGTTTTCTGGACCTTTCAATCCGCGTCCGCCAGAAACTACGATATCAGCATCAGCAATAGAAACTTTTCCAGAAACTTTTTCAACAGATTCTACTTTTACTCCAAAGTCATTTTCTCCAATTGATGGATTAAAATCTTCTTCAGATGCAGATCCTGCGCTTTCGAAAATTCCGTAAGAGTTTTTAGCCAAACCAAGAACTTTTACATCTGTATCGATTTGAGTAATGTTGAAAGCTTTGTTTGAGAACGCATTTCTTTTTACTTGGAAAGGAGAAGTGCTAACTGGCAATCCAACAACATTTGATGCAAAACCAGCATTTAAAGCTACTGCAACCAATGATGAAAGATAAATACTATCTGTTGTAGAAGAAAGTAAAACTACTTTTGTTCCTTCTTTTTCAGCAGCTTGTTTAATTACATCGGCATAAGCTTTAGCAGTAAAACCAGCTAATTTATCGTTATTTACTTTTAAAACTTTATCAACTCCGTATTTGCCTAATTCGCTTACGTCGCTAATGTTTACAGTCAAAGCTGTAACAGTTGTTCCTAAACTTTCGGCTACTTTTTTTGCATAAGAAGCTAATTCGAATGCTACTTTCTTAAATTTTCCTTCTGCAGATTCTGCATATATTAATATTGACATGATTTTTTTGTTTAGAGGTTATGAGTTTCAAGTTTCAAGTTTCAAGTTGATAAACTGAAAGCTGAAAACCGAGACTGAAAACTGATTACTAGATTACCTTCGCTTCGTTGTGTAATAAATTAACTAACTCATCTAAATTATCAGGAGAAATTAATTTTACTGCTGATTTTGGAGCTGGTTTTTCAAATTTCACTGCTTTTGTATTTACTGGAGCATCAACTGGTTCCAAAATAGTTAAAGCTTTAGTTCTTGCTGTCATAATTCCTCTCATGTTCGGAATACGCAAATCTTTTTCTTCAACAAGACCTTTTTGTCCTCCAATAATTAAAGGTAGAGTAGTGCTTACTGTTTCTTTACCACCATCGATCTCACGAACCGCTTTTACATTGTTTCCATCAACAGTTAAAGCTGTACAAGAATTTAAAAAGTTAGAACCTAAAATTCCAGCGATCATTCCAGGAACCATTCCGCAATTATAATCAAGAGATTCTTTTCCTGCAATTACAAGATCGTAACCGCCGTTTTTAATTACTTCTGCTAATTGTTTAGCAACAAAAAAACCATCAGTAGGATTCGCGTTAACACGAATTGCTTCGTTTGCACCAATTGCCAAAGCTTTACGTAATGTTGGTTCAGTATCAGGACCTCCGACATTTACTACAGTTACATTTGCACCTTGTTGTTCTTGAAACCAAATTGCACGTGTAAGCCCAAATTCGTCGTTAGGATTAATCACATATTGTACGCCGGCTGTATCAAATTCTGAATCGCCGTTAGTAAAGTTAATTTTTGAAGTAGTATCAGGCACATGGCTGATGCAAACTAGTATTTTCATAAGTATATATTTTGAATTTATAATATGCTTTTACAAATTTAGAATTTAATTTGGAATAATTATACTATGCATGCATAATATTTTTTAAAACTATTACGATTTCGCAGATTCTATAGTTTGAGATGATTTTTATCGGAATCTAAAAATAAAAAATCAATCATTTTGCCTGATTATTAGTAATTTTATAATATCGTACAAATTTGCAATGTAAAAAAAATTGTGTTAAAAATAATAAACTTCGAATATTTACGTTTTGATGAATGAATTTCAGAGAAACGAGAATTAAACAAATAGATTAAAGTTTGTCTAAAAAATATTTTCAGTAAATTAAGTGTGAATTTTACGTTATTATATCGATTTCGTAAATATCACAATTAACTTTAAAAAGTTAAAAGCTAAAGAGAGAAAGAACTTCATGCGATTTTAAATTCAATTTATGCTTTTAAGTTATTTAAAATATTTATTTTTGCTCTTCAGAAAATTCAACATACAATATAAATATGAGAACAATACAATTTAGAGAGGCCATTTGCGAAGCGATGAGTGAAGAAATGCGTCACGATGAATCCATATATTTAATGGGCGAAGAAGTTGCAGAATACAACGGAGCATATAAAGCTTCAAAAGGAATGCTTGCAGAGTTTGGCGAAAAAAGAGTTATTGATACTCCAATTGCTGAGCTTGGTTTTACAGGAATTGCAGTAGGTTCTGCAATGAACGGAAATCGTCCTATTGTAGAATATATGACATTCAACTTCTGTTTAGTTGGTATTGATCAAATCATAAATAATGCTGCTAAAATGCGTCAAATGACCGGGGGACAATTTAATGTGCCAATCGTTTTCCGCGGACCAACAGCTTCTGCTGGTCAATTAGGAGCTACACACTCGCAAGCTTTAGAAAACTGGTTTGCTAACACTCCAGGTCTTAAAGTTGTTGTTCCTTCAACTCCTTACGATGCAAAAGGACTTTTAAAATCTGCAATTCGCGATAATGATCCAGTAATTTTCATGGAATCTGAGCAAATGTATGGTGACAAAGGTGAAGTGCCAGACGGAGAATACACAATTCCATTAGGAGTTGCTGATATTAAGCGTGAAGGAACAGATGTAACTATTGTTTCTTTCGGAAAAATTATCAAAGAAGCTTTTATTGCTGCTGACGAATTAGCTAAAGAAGGAATCTCTTGTGAGATTATCGATTTAAGAACAGTTCGTCCTATGGATAAAGATGCAATCCTTAAATCTGTTAAAAAAACAAATCGTTTAGTAATTCTTGAAGAAGCTTGGCCATTTGCAAGTATTTCTTCTGAAATTACATATATTGTTCAAGAACAAGCATTCGACTTCCTTGATGCGCCAATTCAACGTATTACAACAGCAGACACTCCTGCACCTTACTCTCCAGTACTGTTAAAAGACTGGTTGCCAAACGCAGGTGATGTAGTAAAAGCAGTTAAAAAAGTATTATACAAATAATACATATTTAAAATACTCACAAAACTTCATCATTCATAGTTAATTGATGAAGTTTTTTTTTGCCCAGATTATGAAAAGAATAATTTTACTCAGCCTATTTTTTGTAATCGCATTTGCGACTATTGCTACTGCACAAACGAAAGTGAGTGGAATTGTTTTGGACAAATCTAATCAGCCGATACCTTTTGCAAATGTTGTTTTTAAAGGTTCAAATACTGGAATCGTTTCTAATGAAGACGGTCGTTTTTATTTAGAATCTCCAAATACTTATACAGCTTTATTAGTTACCTCGGCAGGATTTTCAGATAAAGAAGTTCCACTAGAAAAAGCAGTTAATTATAATTTTAAAATTGTTTTAGGCGAAGCCGAAGCACTTAATGAAGTTGTAATTTATACTGGTAAAACCTCCAAAAAGAATAATCCAGCGCTTGATATTTTGAGAAAAATATGGGAAAGAAAACGTAAAAACGGACTTTACCAATTTAATCAATATCAAATGCAGAAGTATGAAAAAGTAGAGTTTGATATGAATACTATTGATAGCGCATTCATGAAAAACAAACTTTTCAAGGGAATGGAGTTTATCTTTAATCATGTTGATACTTCAGATGTTACTGGAAAAACTTATCTGCCAATTTTCATCAACGAATCAGTTTATGATGTTTACGGAGATAATAAATTAAAGAAAGTAAAAGAAAACCTAACTGGAAATAAAATGTCTGGTTTTAATGGAAATCAGCAGATTTTATCTTTTGTAAAAGACCTTTATTCAGATTATAATATTTACGATAATCACCTTAAATTTTTTGATAAAAGCTTCACAAGTCCGCTTTCGCGAACAGGAATTGATGTTTACAATTATGTCTTAAAAGACAGTGCGTATATTGATAAAAAATGGTGTTACAACATTGTTTTCTATCCAAGACGTAAAAACGAATTGACTTTTAAAGGTGATTTCTGGGTAAACGATACCACTTTTGCGATCAAAAAAATTAATATGGGCGTTACCAAAAGCGCCAATATTAACTGGGTAAAAGATATTTATATCGAACAGGAGTTTGAAGTACAAAACGATTCTGTTTTCCTTTTAACCCGTGATTATATGATGTCTGATTTTGCTTTAAATAAAAAAGAAAAATCAAAAGGAGTTTATGGAAAACGAACGACATTGTATCGTAATCATAAATTCAATATTCAAAAACCAGAGAAATTCTATAAAGAAGAAGTCAATTTTATAGACAATGCCGTCTATGAACGACCGCCTGAATTCTGGGAAGAAAATCGTTTTGAAAAATTAAATAAAGACGAAGCAGGCGTTTATAAAATGCTTGATACATTGCAGACCGTTAAGCGATTTAAACAGTTGTATAATCTCGTCTCCATCTTGGGAAGCGGTTACGTCGAATTTAAGAATTTTGATTACGGACCTATTTATTCAACCTTTGGTTATAATGAAGTTGAAGGTTTAAGATTAAGGGTAGGAGGAAGAACTTATTTCGGACCAAATGACCCTTGGCGTATACAAGCTTACACAGCATACGGATTTGATGATAATAAATTCAAATACGGACTTTCAGGAAAATGGATGGTTGATAAGAAAAACCGAGTTATTATTTCTGGAGGAAACAGGCGCGACATCGAACAAATTGGAGCCAGTTTAACTACTACGAATGATGTTTTAGGGCGAAGTTTTGCATCTTCTGCTTTATTTACAACAGGAAGTAACGGAAAGCTGACCAATATAAACCTGAGCAATGTTTCTGTTGAAATGGAAGCAAAGAAGAACTTTATTGTTTCGGCGGGATTCTCTTATAGAACATTGGAATCGGCTTCAAAAACTTTTAGTTTAGATTATTATACGACATTGCCAACTGCAGCAAATCCGTTGGGAGTTGTTAAAAGTGATGTAAAACAATCAGAAGCTAATATTCAGTTTGAGTATATGCCGAACCGAAAAACGATTGGTTACGGAGTAGAAAGAGATTTAGTTGACAGTCCTTTTAGTCATTTCTTTGTAAACTTTAGTTACGGTCTTAAAGGAGTTATGGATAGTGATTTTGCGTATGAAAAAATTCAGATTTTCTATAAACAGCCTATTATTATCGGACCATTAGGAAGATCAAATATTATAGTAGAAACGGGAAAAACCTTTGGAACAATTCCGTTAGGATTGATGAGCGTAATTCCAGGTAACCAAACTTATTTTACGATAGAAAATACGTTTAGTAATTTGAATTTCTACGAGTTTGTTACAGATCAATACACAACCTTACAATGGAATCATGATTTTGGAGGAAGATTATTTGCTAGAATTCCATTCATGAGAAAATTAAACTGGAGAGAATTTATAGGAGTTAGAGCCGTTCATGGAACGATTTCTGATGCTAATCGCGCCATTAATGCTTCTGGATTGCCATACAACGCGCCAGAAAAAGTTTATTGGGAATACAACGCCGGAATTGGAAATATCTTTAAAGTTTTCCGTCTTGATTTTTCATGGAGAGGAAATTATTTAGATATGCCAGATGCTCACAAATTTGCTATAAAAGGATCTTTCGGATTCTATTTTTAAGTTTTTAGATGAGGTTCACAGGTACAAAGTTACAAAGTCGCAAAGGTTTAAATCTTTGCGGCTTTTTTGTTTGACACTGATTTTGCAGATTTGTAATTTCTGCTAAATTTAAAAATCTGTTTAAATCTGCAAAATCTGCGTGAAAAAACTTTATGCCTGCGAAATTCTTTTTTCTTTAATTTTGAATAGACTTAAATCAAAACCATGCAGGAAGCCATCGATTTTCTAATCAATAAAAATCCAATATTTCGAGAGATAATCGAGAAGTATGGACTTCCGGCAATTCCGAAACGGTCTCAGGGATTTGAGACTTTGGTTTTATTAATCCTCGAACAGCAGGTTTCCATAGATTCGGCGAAAGCCACATTCTTAAAAATTAAAGCATATATTACTTGTAATCCAGAAACTATGGCTGTCCTTTCTGATGAAGAATATAGAAATCTTGGTGTCAGCCGTCAGAAAACAAAATACATTAAGATTTTAGCGGAAGCAATTTTAAATAAAGAATTAGATGTTGAAAGTTTGGCTTCAAAATCGGCAAAGCAAGTTCGCGAAGAGCTTATAAAACTAAAAGGCATCGGAAACTGGACAATAGATATTTATTTAATGTTCTGTCTTCAAGAGCCAGATTTGATTCCATTAGGAGATATTGCAGTAGTAAATACCATTAAAGAATTGTTGAATATACACGATAAACAAGAAATGGAAATTCATGCCGAACAATGGAGCCCGTATCGATCGTATGCAACCTATTTGCTCTGGCATTATTACCTAAATAAGCGAAACAGAAAAATTACCTATTAAATGCTTGTTTTTTAAACTCTAATGAGGATAATTTAACCTTGTTTTTTATTGTAAAACTGGATTCTTTAGTTATTTTTGCAACCGAAATTATAGAAACAATAAAAAACGAAAATGACCGCAGACAAATTAACGACTTTCGATGTATTAATCGAAATACCAAGAGGAAGCAGAAATAAATACGAGTACGATTTTGAAATTAAAAGAATGCGTTTCGACAGAATGTTATTCTCTTCAATGATGTACCCAGCAGATTACGGATTTATTCCAGAAACTTTAGCTTTAGACGGTGATCCTCTTGATGTATTAGTTTTGGTAAACGAACCAACTTTTCCTGGATGTGTTATGGAAGTTAAGCCAATTGGTGTTTTCCATATGGCAGATGATAAAGGACCAGATGAAAAAATTATTTGTGTACCAGTTTCAGATCCAATCTGGAATTCATTAACAGATTTATCAGACATCAACCCTCACTTAGTAAAAGAAATTGAGCATTTCTTCCAAGTTTACAAAGATCTTGAAAACAAGAAAGTAGATGTTGAAGGATGGGGAGACGTGAACGAAGCATTTGAAATTATTGCTGAGTGTACAAAACGTTTTAACGATATTGAAAATAAACCAGAGGGATTATTTAGTATTAAATAATTTAAGGTTCTATATTTTATAAAAAAAGCAATACTCCGTCAGGAGTATTGCTTTTTTGTTTAAATTCGTTTCAGTTAGATTGTTGACTATTAACCAAAACCATTAAAAATTATGAATGCATTTATGATTTACCTGCCAATTATTATGGCAGTTTTAGGATTACTTTTCATGGGAATAAAAAGGACTTGGGTTTTAAAACAAGATGCTGGAGATGGCAAGATGAAAGAGATTTCAGATTACATCTACGAAGGAGCCTTAGCCTTCCTAAAAGCCGAATATAAACTATTAACCATATTTGTAATTATAGCCAGTTTAGCCTTGGCAGGAATTACTTTTATTCCGGGTGTAAAAACACATTTATTAATCGTAATTGCATTTATTTTTGGAGCATTATTTTCGGCTTACGCTGGAAATATTGGAATGAAAATAGCAACTAAGACAAACGTTAGAACTACTCAAGCTGCGCGCACAAGTCTTCCGCAAGCCTTAAAGGTTTCTTTTGGAGGCGGAACCGTAATGGGTTTAGGCGTTGCAGGTTTAGCCGTTTTAGGTTTAACAGCTTTTTTTATTATTTTCTTTAATCTTTTTTCTGACGGAGTTTGGAAAGACACCGAAACAATGACAGTTGTTCTAGAAACATTAGCTGGATTTTCACTTGGTGCAGAATCAATCGCTTTGTTTGCCAGAGTTGGAGGCGGAATCTATACCAAAGCAGCAGATGTTGGTGCCGATTTAGTTGGTAAAGTTGAAGCTGGAATTCCAGAAGATGATCCGCGTAATCCTGCAACAATTGCTGATAACGTGGGAGATAATGTTGGAGACGTTGCCGGAATGGGAGCCGATTTATTTGGTTCTTATGTAGCAACTGTTTTAGCAGCAATGGTGCTAGGGAATTATGTAATCAAAGATATGGGCGGAAGTATCAATGATGCTTTTGGGGGAATTGGTCCTATTTTACTTCCAATGGCAATTGCCGGTTTCGGAATTATATTTTCAATTATTGGGACACTTCTAGTAAAAATTTCAGATGATAATGCAAAAGAGGCACAAGTTCAGAAAGCATTAAATATAGGAAACTGGGTTTCGATTGCTTTAACGGCTGTTGCGTGTTTCTTTTTAGTACAATATATGCTTCCGGAAACGATGCAGATGAGCTTTTTTGGTGAAGGATCAAAAGCGATTTCATCATTGCGAGTTTTCTATGCTACTTTAGTAGGATTAGTTGTTGGAGGTGCTATTTCATCTGTAACAGAATATTATACAGGATTAGGAACAAAACCAGTTTTGGCGATAGTTCAAAAATCATCCACAGGGGCGGGAACAAACGTAATTGCTGGTTTGGCAACTGGAATGATTTCGACTTTTCCAACTGTATTGTTATTTGCGGGAGCAATCTGGATTTCGTATGCTTTGGCAGGATTTTATGGAGTGGCTTTGGCAGCATCAGCAATGATGGCAACTACAGCAATGCAATTAGCAATTGATGCTTTCGGACCAATTTCTGATAATGCTGGAGGAATCGCAGAAATGAGCGAATTACCAAAAGAAGTTCGTACGAGAACTGATATTTTAGATTCTGTTGGAAATACAACAGCCGCAACTGGAAAAGGTTTTGCAATTGCTTCTGCAGCTTTAACTTCACTAGCACTATTCGCAGCTTATGTAACTTTTACAGGAATTGACGGAATTAATATTTTTAAAGCACCCGTTTTAGCGATGTTATTTGTCGGCGGAATGATTCCGGTGGTTTTCTCCGCTTTAGCGATGAATTCTGTTGGAAAAGCTGCGATGGATATGGTATACGAAGTGCGCCGCCAGTTCAAAGAAATTCCTGGAATTATGGAAGGAACTGGAAAACCAGAATATGGAAAATGTGTGGAGATTTCTACAAAAGCGGCTTTACGCGAAATGATGCTTCCTGGGATTTTGACAATTGGTTTTCCGATTCTAATTGTCTTGATTGGAAAATTAGTTTACGGAGATAATAACCAGCTAATTGCAGAAATGTTAGGTGGATATATGGCTGGAGTTACCGTTTCTGGAGTTCTTTGGGCAGTTTTTCAAAACAATGCTGGAGGAGCTTGGGATAATGCTAAAAAATCTTTTGAAGCGGGAGTTATGATCAATGGTGAAATGACTTATAAAGGTTCTGACGCTCATAAAGCAGCAGTTACTGGAGATACAGTTGGAGATCCGTTTAAGGATACTTCTGGACCATCAATGAATATTTTAATTAAGTTAACCTGTTTGATTGGATTGGTAATTGCACCAATTTTGGGAGAAGGACATTCTCCATCAGATATAGCAGCTTCAGCTTCTTGCTGTGCAAAAACTGAAATGCATGGAGGAGTTTCTAAATGTGGAGACATGTCTGGAATGACAAAAGAAGAATGTATTAAAATGTGCAAAGAAAAAGGCTGTTCTCCAGAAGAAACGGCTAAATGTCTTGCGCATTTTGATGCAAACGGAAAATACTCTGATGCTGGTTATGAAAGAAAATCTGTTCGAGTTGAGGTTAAAAATATAAACGGAAAAACGACTGGAACTGTTACTAAAACAGAAAATGGTAAAACAACTACAGAAGTTTACGAAGGAACGGAAGAAGAAGTTGAAGCAAAAATTAGTGTAGCTGCGGCTAAATAAAAACGACTTTTACAAAGCAGATAAAACCAAAAATGCCTCTAAATTTTTTTAGAGGCATTTTTTTTATTTAGTTAAAGTATATTCTTTAATTAAGGTTGAGGCAGGGATATGTAGTTTTTCATTTAAAACTCTGATCTGCGTTATTGTTAAAGCTCTTTTTCGTTTAAAAATTTCAGATACTCTTGAACGGCTGTTTAGAATAACTCCTAAGTCGGCATCAGTAATTCCATTTTGTTCCATCATAAATTTGATAGCTTCAATGGGGTCAGGTTCTGGAATTGGATAATGTTTTTGTTCATACTTTTCAATAAGTGTTACCAAAATATCTAATTCGTCAGCTTCATTTGTATTAGGTTTGGCATCAAAAAGAGTATTTACTCTTCGTAATGCTAAATCATAATCCTTTTCTGTTTTTATAGGTCTTATTTCCATAATTACAAATTTTTAATATCATTTAAATTATCATATTCATTATGAGTTCCAACAAATAATATGTAGACAATTTGTGTATCGTAATTAATTTTTACAATTAATCGATAATGATTGCCGCAAATATTAAAAACTACCTTATTGTTACCTACAAAATCAGCAGACCCGAAAATAGATTTTATAGTATTGGAATTGGTGAAATCATTTTTATCAAATATCTGATACCATGCAAGTAATTGTTGTTTTGAATTTGGAAATCTTTCCCAAAAATTTTGCAGCGTTCTCTTTGCTATTATTATCATAATTAGTTTGACAAATATAATTATTTTTTCCCAAATAGGGAAAAACTTGAAGACATTACAAATGTAGGAAAAATACTCTATTAGGTAAAAATAAAAAAGCCTCTAAAAAATATTATTTAGAGGCTCCTTTTATTTCGTGTAAATCTGTGTAATTCGTGTTTAAAACAATCCGTTCAATTCAGCATCAATTCGATTAATGATGTTTCCTAAGTCTTCTGGATTATCAACAAAATTAATATTATCAACATCAATAATTAATAATTTTCCTTTGGTATAAGTCTGAATCCAGGCTTCGTATCTTTCGTTCAAACGGCTTAAATAATCAATAGAAATTGAGTTTTCGTACTCACGTCCGCGTTTATGGATCTGCCCAACCAAATTCGGAATAGAACTTCTTAAATAAATCAACAAATCTGGAGCTTTAACCAAAGATTCCATTAATTCAAACAAAGAAGTATAATTTTCAAAATCACGGCTTGTCATCAAACCCATTGCATATAAGTTCGGAGCAAAAATATGTGCATCTTCATAAATCGTTCTGTCTTGAATGATTTTTTTCCCGCTTTCGCGAATTTGCTGCACTTGACGAAAACGGCTGTTCAAGAAATAAATCTGAAGATTAAATGACCAGCGTTCCATCTGATGATAGAAATCATCTAAATACGGATTATCAACTACATCTTCATAATGAGGTTCCCATTTAAAATGTTTCGCTAATAATTTGGTCAAAGTAGTTTTTCCTGCGCCTATGTTTCCTGCTATTGCTATGTGCATTACGGTGTTACGATTTTATAATTTGATATATCTGTAGATGTAAAAATAGATAAAATTTGGTCTTTGTAATAAAAATTGGTAAAGGTTTTTTCTAAAATTTTAATCTCAGAAATTACATCAGGATTTGCTTTGTTAATCCCTTTAAAATAAAGTAAGCTATCTCTGCTGAAGATATATTGTGAAGGATTTATTATTTCAATTTTATCAAAGTCTTGTATTTTGGCCAACGAAGTAATTTTTCCAAAAATGTCACAAGAAAACCAGTTGTTATTTTTGTCGATCCAATAGAAAGTATTGAAATCAGTCTGATAATATTTAATAGGCTCTGTTAACGGAATTGAAACTGTTTTATATTCATTTTTTAAATAATCAAAAAGACCAATCTGCTGATTTAAAGTGTTGTAAATCCATAATTGATTTTGAGTAGACATTCCGATTCCGGCAACTACAATAGGCGTTGAATTTTGCGAAAAATTAATTTCAGTCATTTTATTCAATTGATTATCCAATAAAACGACGCTATTAAAGGCTTCATAAAACAAAACTATTTTCAGCGGATTTTGTAAATCGACTTTTGTAATTTTTCCGAGAGAAACATTTTTATATTCAAATATTTCTTTCCCTTTAATTTTACTAAAAACATTATTTGTTATCTGATAAGAATAACCAAAAGAATCGTATCCTAAAAATTGTTCAGCTTCATTTTTATAATGAGAAATTAATTTCGGATTTATGCTGGGTTCCTGAGCAGTCAATGCATTAAAAGTGCAGAAAAGAAATAAATAGTATACAAGTTTTTGCACAGTTTCACGCATTAGAAATAAATTTACAAGAGTGCAAATTACAAAAATCCCTCATTAGAAGTTCAATTTTAGCATTTAAACCTTTTTTAATTCTAATAGTCTAAAAAATAAGGGCTTCTGTCTATGCCGTGCGGCTATTAATATATTTAATTTTTAGTACTTTTAAATTAATAATACATTTGATTGTAAGTTTCTCGGATTTACTCACTTTTAAAGAAAATGAAATGAAGAAAATATTTTTTTATATGACATTGATGCTTGTTGGTACACAAATTCAAGCTCAAAAAGATTTTCAGGGAATGGCAGTTTATGAGTCAAAAACTCAAGCGCCAAAGTTTGAAGGAATGCGCGGAAACAGAGACATTACGCCAGAAATGCAAAAGAATATGGAAGAGCGTATGAAAAAAATGCTGGAGAAAACATTTATTCTAAACTTCGATAAATCGGCATCAATTTATAAAGAGGAGGAAAAATTAGAAGCTCCTGGACAGCAAGGCGGTATGCGTATTATGATGAACTCTTTCATGGGAGGCGGAGGCACTTTCTATAAAGACGTGAAAACAAAATCGTATACAGTTGATAAAGAATTTATGGGAAAAGAATTTTTAGTTGTCGATTCGCTGCCGAAATTAAACTGGAAGCTAGAGCAGGAAACCAAACAAATTGGCGGTTACAATTGTTTTAAAGCAACAGCAGTAAAAGAAGCAAGTAAAACCGATTTTAGAAACTTCCGACCTAAAAATAATGATGATAAAAAAGAAGAACCAAAGAAGACTTCTGGAGACACAAAAACCAATTTTGAGGATAACTTTGAGATGCCAAAAGAAATTGTTGTAACGGCTTGGTATACACCAGAGATTCCTGTAAATCAGGGACCAGAGAATTATTGGGGACTTCCGGGTTTGATTTTGGAAGTAAATGATGGAAGAACAACTATTTTATGTTCTAAAATTGTTTTGAATGCAAAGGATAAAGTAGAAATAAAACCTTCTAAAAAAGGGAAAGTAATTTCTCAAAAAGATTACGACGAAACAGTAATTAAAAAAATGGAAGAATTTAGAGAAATGAACCGTGGTCGCGCCGGCGGGCCACCTCCAATGGGAAGATAAATTTCTGGCATTTATTATTTATTCTAAGTATTCTTTTAATGAGCAAATTATATCTTTTCTTAGCTTTTTTAATTACTTCTGTTTCTTTTTCACAAAGTATTCGTTTTGATGGATTTATTCAAGATGAACAAAAAAATCCGTTGGAGATGGCCAATATTATGGCTGTAAATACAGCTACAAAAGCAATGGACTCTTACGGAATTACCAATGATAAAGGAAAATTCCAGCTGACTTTAAAACCGAATACTGCTTATACAATCAAAGTTAGTTACCTCGGAATGAAATCGAAAGAAATCGCCGTAACAACTAAAGCTGAAAACATGAACCAGAATATTGTGTTGGATGGAGCAGGAATTGAATTGGAAGGTGTTGAAATTGTGCGCGAAATGCCCGTTTCAATAAAAGGAGATACGATTGTTTATAACGCAGATTCTTTTAAATCAGGAACTGAAAAAAAACTGGAAGATGTCTTGAAAAAACTACCTGGCGTTGAGGTAAATGCTGACGGAGAAATTGAAGTGGAAGGAAAAAAAGTCAGTAAATTGATGGTTGAAGGAAAAGACTTCTTTGATGGAGATACTAAATTAGGGGTAAAAAATATTCCCGCAGATGCCATTGATAAAATCCAGGTTCTTAGAAATTATAATGAAGTCAGTGCATTAAAAGGTCTGGAAAACGATCAAGACAATGTGGCGATGAATATTAAACTAAAAGATGGAAAGAAGAACTTTTGGTTTGGAGATGTTACCGCAGGAATTGGCGTTGGAGAATTGGACAGCCGTTATATAATTAACCCAAAACTATTTTATTACAGTCCGAAATACAGCATCAATTTAATTACCAATTTTAATAATATTGGAGAATTACCTTTAACGGCACAGGATTATTTTAAGTTCACCGGAGGATTCAAAAATCTAATGAAAAAAGGTGGAAGCAGTTTTAATGTTTCGTCAAACGATTTAGGAATTTCATTGCTTCGAAATAACCGCGCTAAAGAAATTGAAACAAAATTTGGTGCAACAAACTTTGCTTATTCAGTCAATAAAGCTTGGAATATCAGTGGTTTCGGAATTCTTTCTACTTCAAAAACAGAATTAGAAACCAAATCTCAGACTACATTTTTAAATTCTGGAAATCAGGAAAGAAGAGACGAAAATACAAGTCAAAAGAATAACTTGGGACTTTTCAAATTAAGTTCGACTTACAAACCAAACGATAAATTTCAGTTTGATTATGATATCTTAACCAAGTTGACCAAACAAGAAGAATATTCAGATTTATTTAGAGAACAGATTGTACTGAACGAATCTACTCCAGAAACTATTTTTACAACAAAAAAACAAGATCCAACTTCGATTAATCAGAACTTGAGTTTGTATTACACACAAAGCGACAAAAATATTTTTGCTTTTGAAATGCAGCATTTGTACCAAGACGAGAATCCTTTTTATAATGCCAATCTGGCGACGCTTCCTTTTAGTTTGTCAGGATTTGTTAAACAAGATCGAAATGATTACAATCAAAATCGTTTTGTAAAAACCAATAAACTAGATGCAAAACTGGATTACTATTATATGGTAACGCCAAAAAGCAATATCAATATTACTTTAGGAAATACTTATTCGTACCAAAACTTCAATTCTCATATTTTCCAAATATTGGATAACGGAACACGAAATGATTTGAACGATCCGGCGAATAATAATGATGTAGATTATAGATTTAATGATGCTTTTCTAGGTTTTCATTACAAAATCTTAACTGGAAAATTTACTTTGACACCAGGAGTCAGCCTTCATTCTTACCAAATGACAAACGGGCAATTAGGAAGCGATTATTCTCAAAGTTTTACCAAATTACTGCCGGATTTCTTCGCTTTATATCAAATTAAAAAGTCAGAAACATTGACTTATAATTTCTCTTTAACCAATGATTTTACAGATGTTAATCAGTTGGCAGCAGGTTATGTTTTGTCCAATTACAGCAATTTGTTTCATGGAAATCGATTTTTAGAAAATGCCACTTCGCAAGTGCATTCGCTTCGTTATTTCAAGTATAATATGTTCAATTTTGAAAATATTTTTGCCAATGCAACTTACACGAGAAAAGTAGATGCTATTAAAACGAAAGCAGATTTTGATGGAATTAACCAATCTTCAGTTCCATACAATTCAAATTTAGCCGATGAAACTTTTTCTGGAATGGGATCTTATGGACGTTCGTTTTTAAAAAATTACAAAGCGTCGGCAAGTGCGAGTATCAACTGGTCAAAGTTCAATAATATTCAAGATAACGAATTGAGAACAACCGAAAGTTTTGTGCAGAGTTATACCGTAAGAGCATCAACAAATTATAAAAAACTCCCCAATATCGAATTTGGTTACAATCTTTTGGTGAATAAATACAGCGGTTCTACCTTTTATACCGATAAACCATTTGCCCGATTAGATTACTATTTCTTAGATAGTTTCTCGTTTGTTTCGGAGTATGAATTTTACCATTATTACAACGGAGATAAAACGGTCGATAATGAATATGATTTCTTAAGTGCCAGTTTAATTTATCAAAAGAAAAACAGTAAATGGGAGTATAAAATTTCGGCAACCAACTTGTTAAATACAAGATATTTGAACGATGATAATTTTACGCAATTCTCTACAAGAGTTTCTCAATATACCGTACAGCCTCGATACATCATCTTTTCGACGAAATATAATTTATAGTAATAGAATTGGTTTAATTTTATAAATAAGGTGTTTATTTAAATAAGAATGGAATATCTTTACATGAATATTAACAGCCAAATTTTTATATTATGCGCAATTTTATTTGGAGTTTATTGCTATTTACTTCGGCAATTTCTATGTCTTTTTCTCAAGAAAATAATGAAAAAGGAACCTACTTATCTACAAACAAAGGCCAGAAAATCAAATTAAATTTATTGGATGGTAATAAATATGAACTAGTATTTTATTCAGGTGATTATGAGGTGAAAGGAGATTCATTGCTGTTTGCTAAAAACACAGCTGCAGCAACTAATTTTGATCTTTCTTTTAAAGTAGATAAAAAAGCTAAAAGCATAAAAGTAAAATTCTTAGATCCTTCGTACTATTCCTTTTATATAGGAACTCAAAAAGGTAAAGAAGAAATTAAATACCAAAGAATTTCAGACATTAAAACGAAGATAGATCCAGAATGGAAGGAAACTGATCTTACTTTTGAAATTGAAAAAGCAGACTTTTTATATTTAGTATTTGAAGATAATTACAACCCAACGACGGTTAATAAATATGCATTGCCAAAAGATGTTTCTGAAATAACAATTGGTTATGAATTGGCAGTTTTGGGAGATTTGAAAATTTCAGGATTTTTTGATAGAAAAACCAATCAATTGATAATCTCTGAAAAATCAGGATTAAATCCTTTAGTTTTTACTAATGAAAAAGATCCTCAGCCAGCAGCCAAAACTTCAAAAGTTGTTCCTCTAGAAAGTTTGTCTATTGCAAACTGGACTTATCCAGGTAAAGAAAATGTTTTGGTGAACGAAGATTTTGGGACCGGACTTGTTGCAAAAGATAGTGTTGTGGTTGCCGTTGAAGATGTAGCAACTCCAGCTTATACACAATATGATTTTAAATTAAAAATTGAAAATAATCTGAACAAAGCCATTTCGGCGACTAATGAATCAAACAATAGTAAGTTTTTAGGAGTTTATGTCAATAGTAAAAAAGAAGCAAAAGAGAGTTTTGATTTATTTATAAAAGATCAAGAAACTCAAGCAGGATATAGTATGTACGATGCTTATAATCCTGTTTATGATGTTTTTAATTATTATTTGGCTGGAGCCGATGATAAAAAATGGCTCAAAAACAATAAAATAACAAATGATCCAAGCGTATTGGTATTGAACGGTCAAGGCAATATACTAGCAGTTGCAAAATCTGATTTAGAAGCTCAGAAATATCAATTTAGTTATTATGGTGATTTTTATCGCAAACTTCTGCGAACAGATGCTTTTTTAGCAATGAATACTGTTTTAAAGAATAAAAAAGCAGGTGACGCTAATATAATTAAGGCTTTTAATAAAGCAGCAATGCTCGAAGCTTCTTATGACTACGATTCAGAAGATGTAGTAACAGATCCTAATTCAACAGAATTTGTATTCACAAAAACACCTTTAGACAAAAAAGAAGTTGCCGCAAGTTGGAAAAAATTAATTGAAGCACATCAAAAAGATACTAAATCAGATATGTATTTGGTTGAAACAATTGTAAAAGAAATCAAAAACCAAGGATTTACAAAACAGCTTTTTAATGAAGATAAAATTTTAAACGACACCGATTTCTTGGCGATAGACTATTTGCTTAAACATTCTGATGATATAGAAAACAAACGTGCAGAGTTCAATAGTATAGTAGGACAACTTCATAATGTTGGAAGTCCAGTTACTGAAATTTCAAATGCGTTACAGTTAAACCTTTATGCGTCTCAAGATGGAGTTACAGGAAATATCAATAAAGAAAAAGTCAATTCTATTTATAAAAAGATAATTACATCTGGAAAAGGCAATTTTGATGCTTACCGTAATTATTTTGACTACTTAGTTCAGGTTGAAGACAAAGATGGTTCTAACACAATTTTCTTAAAAGAGTTTAAAACTTATTTTGAAAGTAATTTAGCTGGAACAAGTCCAATCGAAAAATTAGATACAATTTTTGCTACTTTAGATGCTACTTCTAGTTACTCTTATGATGGCTGGAATATGTTTAAAGATTATCATTCTAATCTTGCCAATAATGCAGCGTGGACTGTAGTATTAAAACCTCAGAATTCTAACTTTTTAAAAGATGCTATCAAATGGTCTGAATACAGTTTGGTTGTTACTAAAAACAATCCGTATTATTTAGATACTTTGGCGCAGTTGTACTATAAAGACGGGCAAAAGCAAAAAGCAATCGAAACTCAGACTTTAGCAGTGAAATATTTATCTGGTGTGACTGAAGAAGAAACTGCGACTGAAATTAAAGACACGTTAGCAAAAATGCAAAACGGAACATATTAATAAGATTAAGTTCTAAAAGCAAAAAGCCGATTTCTAATTTAAGAAATCGGCTTTTTTATGTCAGGCTAACTAAGATGTCTAACGATCTAAGCGAGTCTATAAGTCTAGATTTACAATCCAAATGCAGCTTTTACTTGGTCAACAAAATCAAGTTTTTCCCATGTAAATAATTCAACAGTAACTGTTTTTTCGTTTCCGCCTGGAGCAGAGAAAGTTTTAGTTACAGTTTCTGGTTTACGTCCCATGTGTCCGTAAGCAGCAGTTTCGCTGTAGATAGGGTTTCTTAATTTTAATCTTTGCTCGATAAAGTAAGGACGCATATCGAAGATAGCTTCTACTTTTTTAGCGATTTCACCGTTTGTTAGGTTTACTTTAGATGTTCCGTAAGTTTCAATGAAAATTCCCATTGGCTCAGCAACTCCAATTGCATAAGAAACCTGAACTAAGATTTCATCAGCAACACCTGCAGCAACTAAGTTTTTAGCGATATGACGCGTTGCATAAGCAGCACTTCTATCTACTTTACTTGGATCTTTTCCAGAGAATGCACCACCACCGTGAGCACCTTTTCCACCGTAAGTATCAACGATAATTTTTCTTCCTGTTAAACCAGTATCTCCGTGAGGTCCTCCAATAACGAATTTTCCTGTTGGGTTAATATGGTAGTTGATTTTATCGTTAAATAAATGAGCGTGCTCTGGGTTTTTAGCGATAATTCTTGGAATCAAGATTTCGATAATATCTTTTTTGATTTTAGCAAGCATTGCAGCTTCTTCATCAAAATCGTCGTGTTGAGTTGAGATAACAATTGCATCAATACGAGTTGGTTTGTTATCGTCGCTGTATTCTAAAGTTACTTGAGATTTAGCATCTGGACGTAAATAAGTGATTTCTTTGTTTTCACGTCTTAAAATAGCTAACTCTTGTAATAATTTATGAGATAAATCAAGTGCCAATGGCATGAAGTTTTCAGTTTCGTTTGTAGCGTAACCAAACATCATTCCTTGGTCTCCAGCACCTTGCTCTTCTGGCTTCGCTCTGTCAACCCCTTGATTAATGTCTGCAGACTGCTCGTGAATTGCAGAAAGAATTCCACAAGAATTCGCTTCAAACATATATTCACTTTTAGTATATCCAATTTTACGGATTACCTCACGTGCAATTTGTTGTACATCAAGATAAGTATTCGATTTTACTTCACCTGCTAAAATTACCTGACCTGTAGTAACTAATGTTTCACAAGCTACTTTTGAATCAGCATCAAATGCCAGAAAGTTATCAATTAAAGCATCCGAAATTTGATCTGCAACTTTGTCTGGATGCCCTTCACTAACAGATTCTGACGTAAATAAATAAGCCATAATAATTTATTAAATTAACATTAAGCGAGGAAAAAGTAATTGCTGAAAGTGCTAAAGGAGAGTTCCTGCTTTAGCATTTTTTACTACTGAAATCTATCTTTCAGTATTCATAACGAACCATTTCATTATGAAGAGGTTGCAATCAGTTCAAATTTTTCCTCTGTATTCGCGTGCAAAAGTACAAAACCATTTTGATTTGCAAATTAAAGTTCAACTTTTTTTATTTTTTACAACAGAAATTTAACAAAAACATACTAGATTGATAGGGTAATAGAAATTATTTTGGTTTTTGTTTGGTCGATTAAAAAATAGTTCGCACATTTGCTTCGTTAAAATAACAGAAAGAAATGAAATTTACAATTTGCAATATGATGTCTTGTAAGATGCCGGAGTTATCCGCAGAGACTCTATTGTAGTTTTTTTTCAACAACATATATAGAACCTCTGCAGACCGCAGAGGTTTTTTTTGTTCAAAAAAGAAAGCTGTAAGATTTTTTTTAAGCCAAAAACAACTAATTAATCAGTTAAAAAAATGAAAAAAAATGTACTAATCGTTTTAGGTCTTTTTACATTTTCAGGTATTTATGCTCAGGACAATAAAAAAGAGCAGGATACTTTAAAGAGTAATGAATTAACAGAAGTAACAGTTATTGGATCTAGAAGTAAAAACAGAGTAAAAACAGATGTGCCGGTTCCGGTTGATGTTTTTAACGTAGGCGAAATAACAAAAGGTGCCCCGCAAACCAGCGTAACTCAAATATTAAACTATGTTGCGCCTTCGTTTACAAGTAACGCAACATCAACAGCAGATGCAACAGATCACGTTGATCCAGCGCAATTAAGAGGATTAGGACCAGATCAGGTTTTAATTTTAGTAAACGGAAAAAGAAGACACACAAGTGCTTTAGTTAATATAAACGGATCGCCAGGAAGAGGTTCTGTTGGAACAGATTTAAATGCGATTCCGTCTTTTGCAATAGAAAGAATTGAAGTTTTAAGAGATGGAGCTGCGGCCCAATACGGTTCTGATGCAATTGCCGGAGTAATTAATATTGTATTAAAAAAGAACGCTGATTTCCTTACTGGGGGAATTCAATACGGAACTAATTTATCATCTGGATCTAATAATTTTGAAGGAGGAGCAGACGGGCAAACTGTGCAAGTCGATTTAAATTACGGAACTTCATTAGGAAAACCGGGAAGTTTCTTCAATATTACAGGAACTGCCGTTACAAGACAAGCAACAAGCAGAGCAGGAATTAGAAACAACGGTATTTTTAATGCCTATAATGCTGTTGAAAATCGAGCAGCACAAAATGGAGTTGAAATAAATTCATTATTCAGCAACATTAATACCACTGGAAACTCGGCACAAATTATTAGTTCATTACAGCAATATGCGCCTCAAGTGAGCTATTTTACAGCAGCACAGCAAACTGCAATCGCATCTGCAACAACAATTGCGCAAATGCAGACAGCTTTGAATTTTGATGTTACTAATAATGAATTAGCCTACAGAGGACAGCAAAGAAGTGACTATAATATGAGTGTTGGCCAGTCAGAACTTGCTTCTGGTCAGGCATATTATAATGCAAAATATCCCTTAACAGAAAGTACTTCTTTGTACTCTTTTGGTGGAGTGTCATATAGAAATGGAAAATCGTATGCGTTTAACAGGCTTCCAAACGGTTCTGGAACTTTCACGCAAGTGTATCAAAATGGATTTTTACCAGAAATAGAATCAGATATATTAGATGCTTCTGCAGCGGTTGGCGTAAACACAGAATTATTTGGTTTTGATACCGATTTAAGTACAAACCTTGGAACAAACTCATTCAAATATGATGTAAACAATACTATTAATGCAACTCTTGGAACAAATTCTCCTTTTAGTTTTGATGCCGGTAAAGTTTCGTTTTTACAAAGTACAACCAATTTAGACTTTAGCAGAAAATACGATGTTCTTTCAGGATTGAACGTTGCTTTTGGCGGGGAATTCAGATATGAAAATTACCAAATTAAACAAGGAGATGAAGCTTCTTACGGCTTATATGATGTAAACGGAAATTTAGTAACGGGAATTTTGCCAAGCACTTCTCCTTTAATAGTTACTGATTTCTTTGGAAACAAACGTGGAGCAGGAGCGCAGGGATTTTCAGGTTTCCAGCCTTCAGATGCTAAAGAAAGAGATAGAAAAAGTGGTGCGGGATATATTGATTTAGAATTGAATGCAACAGAAAAATGGCTGGTAAATGGAGCTGCGCGTTATGAAAATTATTCAGATTTTGGAAGTACAGTTACTTTTAAACTAGCCTCTCTTTTAAAATTGACAGATAATATTAATTGGAGAATTTCTGGACAAACAGGTTTTAGAGCGCCTTCATTACAGCAAAAATATTTTGAAGCAAGTTCAACACAATTCATCAATGGTTCGCCCTATCAAGTAGGTTATTTTACAAACGATTCGCAGGCAGCCAAAAGTATTGGTGTAGAAAACCTAAAACCAGAGAAATCAAAAAGCATCAGTACAGGATTTACATTTAAAATTCCTGAAGCTAACATAACCATTGCTACTGATGCTTATTTTACAAGAATCAACGATCGCGTTGTATTATCAGGACAATATGCAAGACCAACAGATGCGCAAATTGCTGCCGCTACATCTCCAACGCAGGCAGAAGCATTGACATTGTTCCAACAAGCATTTGATTTGAAAGGTGTAGAAAGAGCTTCGTTTTGGACTAACGGAATCGACTCTGAAACTAAAGGAATTGATTTGGTAATATCTCAAAAATATGATGTCATTCAAGATTTCGTAATCAGAAATGATTTTGCTTTGAGTTACAATGAAACCAAAAGAGTTGGAGATTTACACATTCCGCAATCAATAATTGATGCAGGAGGAGATCCGTATATTTATTCTTTCTTTCCAGAATCAAGCCGAATTTATTTAGAAGAAGCTATTCCGAAATTAAAAGCAAACTTGATGACAACTTTTAGCATCAAAAAACTAGATATTTATTTAAGAAACAGCTATTTCGGAAAAGTTACAGATCCAGGAGCAACAGATGTTAATCTTGACGGATCAGCTTCTGTATACGAGCATCCAGAATACAGTGCAAAATTAGTAACAGATTTATCTTTCGGATATCAGATTAACGAACATTTTAGAGCGACTGTTGGATTTAATAATATAGGAGACGTTTATCCAGATAGAAACAATCCGGCAACTCCATCTTTTACAAATACAACTCCAACTTTATCTCCAGCACCAAGTACAGACTTGACCAATGCAAATCAGTTTGCTTATTCAAGAGCAGTTTCTCAATTTGGATTGAACGGAAGATTTGGTTTTGCACGTTTAAGCTTTAAATTTTAAGAGCTCAGAATTGATGCCGCAGATTACTCAAATTAAAAGGTTTATTTAATCATTTTAATTCTTTAATCTGTGGCTAATACTGCATGCTTCTAGAATAATTGTATATATAATAAGTGATTATAAAAATTTAATAATAAAAATCGAATTTTAATTTGGTAGTTAAAAAAATATTACTACATTTACTCTATCAAATTAGTCGAATTAAAAAAACAAGCCAATTTAAAAAATGAAAGCAATAGCAAGAAGAAATATGATGTGTTGTGGAATGATGCAAATGTGCATCCCGACTTGCTGTTGCCAAAAGTGAAAGATAAAATCTTTGTTATAGTTAAAACTATAAGCCCTTTTGGTAGCCATCCGAAAGGGCTTTTTTCATTTCAACATTTTTAATTTTAAATCATGAATACACTAGATATAAATACAATTGCATTTCAATACTTATTGAGAACAGATTCTCAAAAAAATAATACTAAAGTTGAAGAAACAACGAGTGATATTTTAAAATATAACCCGGAACAATATTTAAAAACTCACAAATCAGTACTGTTTCATATGTATGCACTTGAAGAAGAAGGAGAAGATTTTTTTATTTAAGTCATTTTAACTGAATTACAATTTCAAAACTTAATTACAATATAAACGTATAACAATACCTAAAAAAACTAAGAAATCATGAGTACACAAAAATTTGCAACAAACGCATTACACGCAGGACACGATGTTACTAAAAACGGAAGCACAAGAGCAGTGCCAATTTACCAGACATCATCGTATGTATTTAATAATTCAGATCATGCTGCCAATTTATTTGGTCTTGCCGAAGCTGGATTTATTTATACAAGATTAAATAATCCGACAAACGACGTTTTAGAACAGCGTCTGGCAGCACTTGAAGGCGGAATCGGAGCGGTAGTAACAGCATCTGGAGCATCGGCAATTTCTACAACATTATTGACTTTGCTAAAAGCTGGAGATCATATAGTAGCATCAAACAGTTTATATGGAGGAACTTATAATCTGCTGAAAGTTACATTACCAAGATTAGGAATTACAACAACATTTGTAGATCCTTCAAAACCAGAAAATTTTACCAAAGCGGCAAAAGAAAATACAAGAGCTTTTTTTGTTGAATCTCTGGGAAATCCAAAATTAGATGTTTTAGATTTAAAAGGAATTTCGGTAGAAGCCAAAGCATTTAAAGTGCCATTTATAGTAGACAATACAGTTGCGACACCTTACTTATTGAACCCAATTAAATATGGTGCCGATATTGTAATTCACTCCTTAACTAAATATATCGCTGGAAACGGAACTTCTTTAGGAGGCGTTATCATTGATGCTGGAAATTTTGACTGGGCAAACGGAAAATTCCCTGAATTTACCGAACCGTCTGCAGGTTACCACGGATTAGTATATCACGAAGCTTTAGGAAATGCGGCTTTTATTGCAAAAGCGCGAATTGAAGGACTGCGTGATTTTGGTTCTGCTTTGAGTCCATTTAATGCTTTTCAGATTATTCAAGGATTAGAAACACTTCCAATCCGAATCAAGAAACATAGTGAGAATGCTTTGGCTTTGGCCGAATGGTTAGAGAAACAAGATGAGGTCGTGTGGGTAAATTATCCAGGTTTAAAATCGAATAAATATTACGATTTAGCCCAAGAATATTTGCCACAAGGCCAAAGCGGAATCATTACTTTTGGATTAAAAGGTGGTTTTGATGCCGCTAAAAATGTTGTAGATAATACAAAATTATTCTCTTTACTAGCCAATATTGGCGACACTAAATCGCTGATTATTCACCCGGCAAGTACCACACATCAGCAGTTAACAGATGAAGAACAAATCGAAACAGGAGTTTCAAAAGATTTGGTTCGTCTGTCTGTGGGAATTGAAGATATTGAAGATTTAATTGCAGATCTGCAAACTGTTTTTGAGAGTGTTTCGCTATCACAATACAGTATTAATAAAAATTAGGTTTTTTTGTTTTTTGTTTGAAAGATTGCCTTTAGTGATTGGTTATTGCTAAAGGTAATTTTTTATGAAAAGCATCATTATAAAAATTCAACCATATAAGTGATATAATTTCATTTTAGTAAAATGCGCCACAGTGCGTCTAGCAATTTAACGCAAAGAAAATTAAATGAACCTATATCACTTATATGGCTAAAAACAAAATAGTAGAAATTATGTCAAAGCTTAAAATAAACATTATCCTTTTTGGAATTGGAAATATCGGAAGTACTTTGATTAATCAGATTATTGAAAGTCAGGACTTTTTTCTTGAAAGTAAAAACGTAGATTTTCATTTTCCTATTATAACCAATTCTACAGTGGCCTTTTTCGAGAAAGAAGGTGTTGGTTATGCTTGGGAAACCAATTTTAGACAATTGGCAGTACCTTTTAAAGTAGAAGATATTATAGAATTTGCTAAAGAAAATGAATTCGAAAACTTGATTGCTGTAGATGCAACAGCCAGTGATGAATTGGTGAAACATTATAATACGCTCATCAAAAACGGATTCAACATTGTGGCTGTCAATAAAAAAGCAAACACACTGCCGATAGACTTGTACAAAGAGCTGCGATCAAATCTTAAAAAGTATGACAAAGAGTTTTTGTATGAAACATCTGTCGATACAGGGATTCCGGTTTTGCAGACTTTAAGAGATTTGTATTATTCGGGAGAAAAAATCACTAAGATTCGAGGAGTATTTTCAGATAATTTGAGTTACGTGTTTAATAGATTTTCTTCTGAAGATGTTTCGTTTTCATCCGTTTTAAAAGATGCAAGTCTTTTGGGATTAATGAAATCAACATTCAAGGAAGATTTATCTGGAAACGACACGGCAAGAAAACTTCTAATATTGGCCAGAGAAGTTGGCAAAGATTTCAATTTCTCAGATATTCAAATACATCCTTTTATTACAGAAAATCATCTGGAACAAAATGGAGTGCTGAATAAAGAAGCAGTTGACAAATCATTTAAAATAGCAAAAATAACACAGTCTGATAATCATGTACTTCGTTATGTGGGCGAATTTGATTTTGAGAAAAATAAGCTGGAAGTCAAATTGATTTCAGAACCTTCACATTCTGCAATTGGACAATTAAAGGGCTCGGATACCATTTTTGAAATCTATACACAATCTTACGCACAGGTTCCAATTGTAATCCAAAGTGCACCGCCGTGCAAACAGGCAATTTCGAGAGGAATTATAACCGATATTTTGAAAGTAGCGGAAAGAATTAGAAATAAAGAGGCCGTTTGGTCTTAAAAACTTCGTAGAAAATAAAAAATATAACTAATGTTCTTTGATAAACTGATTCGTTAAGGAAGTTTAGAAAGCTTTAAAACTGCTTATTGATCAATTTTTTATAGTCTTTTTCTGTAAATTATTTTTGTAAGATGTTTTTTAACGTAAAAAAATCACTTTTTAACGTATTTTGTAATTAAATTCTTGAATTTTATTTGTTTAATAAAAATAATAGTTGCATATTTGTTATACCCAAAAACTACTACAATCAAATGAACTTAAAAGTCAACAAAATGTTTTGCGCCATTTCGGTTATAACCGAGGCTGGGTTGTCTATTGCTTAAAAAATTGTAAGAATACAATATATAGTAAAGCCTCCCAAAACATATTGGGAGGCTTTTTAATTTTACACAAAAATGCAGAATTTAAATAAAATACAATATAAATCACAGATGAATAAATCCTTACAGATGAACAAGATGTTTGCTGTCGCGCTTATTTGCGTGAACGTCTGTTGATACTAAAAGAATAAATGAGTTTAAAAAACTTAACCCTTTTGGTATCTGAAATTCCAAAAGGGTTTTTTTATTCCTGAAAGCGATTTAACATAAACATAAAAAAGAAATAAAGATTATAAAACGCAACTAAACTAAAACTTAATATCATGAGCACATTGAACTACTTAGCAAAAACGATTTCTACTTTGAAAAACAAAAGAACGAAAAGAAATAATCCGCCGCCGCCAGCAAACGAATTGGCTCACCCAAGGTTCGGAATTACTGAAACGGATAAAAATACCGAAAAAATAACACCAAATTCTTTGTTGTTTTTGATGTATTCAAAAGAAAATGAAACGCTTTTTATCTAAATTAAAAAGCATCGCAAAATAGGCTTCGGCCTGCTTAATTTTACTGGGCATTTCTGTTCGGTAAATTTTTGCGTATAATAGTTTTTGCTGCAATATGTTTATGAAATTTAGCAAACAGTTTCGATAAAATTTGTTTGTTAAAGAAATTAGTAGTTAATTTGCACTCATTAAGTTCAAAAAAGTATTGAAATGTTATAAAGAAAGGACGAGGGATTAGACCCGATGAATCCTTAGCAACCCTTCGTTAATTCGAAGAAGGTGCTGCATTCTACCACGCCCAACGTGGAAAGATAACAACAAGAATTTTTCTAGTTTATACTAGTTTTTTCTTTCTAATATTTCCAGATACAAATCAGATAATACAACAGATTTGAAATTGGAAAATATACCAAACCCTATTAGCATACAAAATTTCACCACAGAAAATGGTGCGCTTTATCATACACTGCCTTTAAGTTTTACTATTGCTGGTCAGCCATTGCATAGCGCGCCTATTGTTTTGGTAAATCATGCCTTGACAGGAAACGCCCAAGTTACTGGCGAGAATGGCTGGTGGAATAACTTAATTGGTGAAGGTAAAACCATTGATACTGCTGTCTATACCATTTTAGCGTTTGATATTCCAGGAAACGGAAGCAATTCTTTCCTAATCGAAAATTATCTAGATTTTACTGCCAGAGACATTTCCCGAATTTTTATTGAAGGAATAAAAGCTTTAAATATTGAAAAGCTTTATGCCATAATTGGAGGCTCAGTTGGAGGCGGAATTGCTTGGGAAATCTTAGCTTTAGAACCAAATATCACAGAACACCTTATCCCGATTGCAAGCGATTGGAAATCGACAGACTGGCTTATTGCCAATTGCTTCCTGCAAGAACAAATTCTCAATAATTCTTCAAAACCAATCGAAGATGCGAGAATACACGCCATGCTGTGTTATCGTTCGCCAGAATCATTCAAAGAAAAATTTCAGCGTACCATCAATCAAGATCTTTTGATTTTTAATATCGAAAGCTGGCTGGCGCATCACGGAAAAAAATTGCAGCAAAGATTTCAGTTGTCTTCTTATAAATTAATGAATCAGCTGCTTAAAACAATTGATATTACCAGAAATAGTGAAAGTTTTGAAAACTTATTGTCACAATCAAATGCATCAATTCATATAGTAGGAATTAATTCGGATTTGTTTTTTACAGCAAAAGAAAACGTAGAAACCTACGAAGAACTGAAGAAATTTAAAGATAATGTTTTCTACAGCGAAATTGATTCGGTTCACGGACATGACGCTTTTTTAATCGAGTACAAACAATTAGATCATTTACTTGCCGACATTTTTAAGGCAGAAACAATAAAAAAATAAAAATGAAAGTATTAAAATTTGGAGGTAAATCATTAGCAAACGGAGAAGGACTTAACAAAGTTGTTTCAATCATTTCGGATAAAGTAAATCAAGGTGAAAAAATTACCGTTGTAGTTTCTGCACGCGGAAACGCAACAGATGAATTGGAATTTATCTTAACCATTGCTGCAAAAAACGGCAGTTATAAAGAATTATTAGAGAATTTTAAAAAATATCAAATATCAGATTATCCGCACGTAGATTTTTCGGAAGAATTTAATGTTTTAGACAAACTTTTTGAAGGTGTAAGTCTAATAGGTGATTACAGTAAAAAAATCAAAGATCAGATTCTATCAAAAGGAGAATTGCTTTCGGCTAAATTATTGACTGCTATTTTAGTAGAAAAAGGAATTCCAGCGAATTTTGTAGATTCAAGAGAATTGCTGAAAACCGATTCTAAATTCGGTGATGCACAGCCTCTAGAACAACTTTCAAAGAAAAACGTAGTAAATTATTTTAAAGAACATAACGGCGAAACGGTTAATATAGTTACAGGCTTCATTGGTTCCAACAACAACAACGACACAACTACTTTAGGTAGAAACGGCAGTAACTATACCGCTTCGTTAATCGCTAATTATTTAAATGCCGAAGAACTTCAAAACTTTACACACGTAGACGGAATCTACACGGCAAATCCAGATTTAGTTGCAGATGCTAAGAAAATCGAATATTTGTCTTTTAACGAGGCAAACGAGCTGGCTAATTTTGGAGCAACAATTCTGCATGCAAAAACGATAATTCCGTTATTAGAAAAAAATATTCCGCTTCGTATTTTAAATACTTTCAATCACGAAAACCGAGGTACATTAATTACATCCGATTCTGCTAAAGAAGGAATTAAAACACTTTCTGTTTTGGAAAATGTTTCTCTTGTTAACCTTGAAGGACGCGGATTACTTGGAAAGGCAGGAGTAGATGCCCGTATTTTTAAGGTAATGGGCGATCATAATATTAGTGTGAGTATTATTTCGCAAGGATCTTCAGAAAGAGGAATTGGCTTAGTTGTAGCAACAGATAAAGCGACAACTGCAGTTGTAGAATTAGAAAAAGAGTTCGAAAATGACTTTTATTCGAAAGACGTAAACCAAATTACAGTTACAGACAATGTATCGGTAATTTCGATTATCGGACAGGATTTAAGTACATTCCACAAACCATATACAGCCTTAATCAAAAATAAAATTGTTCCGATTTTGTTTAACAACACCGTTACAGGTAAAAACGTGAGTTTGGTTGTTAAAAAAGAAGAATTAAACAAAGCCCTAAATGTAATTCACGGTGAAATCTTTGGTGTTTCTAAGAAAATAAACATCGCGATTTTTGGCCACGGATTAGTAGGAGGAACTTTAATCAATCAAATTTTAGAATCGGCTGCAGCAATTGAAAAACGTAAAGATGTTAAGCTGAATGTTTTTGCTATTGCAAATTCAAAAAAGCTGCTTTTAAATAAATATGGTGTAACTGCAAACTGGAAAAATGAAATCGAAACAAAAGGCGAAGCATACACTATAAAAGATATTATTGCTTACGCAAATGAACATCATTTAGAAAACTTAATTGCGATTGATAATACGGCAAGTGCGCCATTCGTAGAAAACTATATTCCGCTTGTAGAAAGCAGTTTCGATTTGATTTCTTCGAATAAAGTAGCGAATACATTAAGCTATGGCTTTTATAAAGAATTGAGAAAAGCGCTGGCAGAAAATCAAAAGAATTATTTATATGAAACCAATGTTGGTGCAGGTTTACCCTTAATTGATACGATTAAATTACTGCATCTTTCAGGCGAAAACATCACAAAAATTAAAGGTGTTTTCTCAGGAACATTGAGCTATTTATTCAATAATTTTTCTGCAAAAGATGCTCCTTTCAGCGAAATCCTGAAGGAAGCAATTGACAATGGATACACAGAGCCAGATCCGCGTGAGGATTTATGCGGCAATGACGTTGGAAGAAAATTATTGATTTTGGCTAGAGAATTAGATTTACAAAACGAATTTGAAGAAATCTCTATTCAGAATCTTATTCCAGAGCATTTACGTGAAGGAAGTGCAGCTGATTTCTTGACGAAATTAAAAGAATTTGATCCGATTTACGCTAAAATAAAAGCAGACCAACAGCCAAATCATGTACTAAGATATATCGGCGAATTGTCTGGCGATTTACAAAATGACAAAGGAAATCTAGAAGTTAAATTAGTTTCAGTACCTTCGGATACAGCCTTAGGCGGACTAAAAGGTTCTGATTCTTTCTTTGAAATTTACACAGAATCTTACGGAGATCGCCCAATCGTTATTCAGGGAGCTGGTGCAGGTTCTGCGGTAACGGCAAGAGGAGTATTTGGAGATATTTTGAGATTGTCGGATAAAGGGTAATACGATTTTAGATTGCAGATTTTAGACTTGAGATTTTAGATTTACAAGGCTATAACAAAACAAAAAAAAAATAACAACACAATGAAAGTAACCTTAAACAGAGTAAATGACGCATTTCATTTTAAACTAAAAAATGAACGCGGACATATAGTTGACGTTGACAGCAGAGCCGAATTTGGCGGTAGCGATTTAGGTGCAAGTCCAATGGAGTTAGTGCTAATGGGCGTTGCAGGATGCAGTGCAATTGATATGATTTCAATTTTAAAGAAGCAGCGTCAGGAAATCACTTCTTTTAATGCTGAGGTTGAAGGAACAAGAGTTCAAATCGAAGAAGCAAAACCTTTTAAAGAAATCGATGTGGTTTTTTATTTAGAAGGAGAAATCAATCCTGAAAAAGCAAAAAAGGCGGCACAGCTTTCTTTCGAGAAATACTGTTCGGTTGCCAAAACAGTTGAGCCAACAGCAGCTATTAAATATAAAGTCGTTTTAAACAACGAAGAATTACGTTAATTAAATTAGTTAATTTGAGAATTAGATAATTCTCAGTTAGCTGAAAAGGAAAAATATTTTGCGAAACTTAGTGTTCACTTTGTGAATCTTTGCGAAATAGTTTTTCAAAAAAAACAAAAAACAACACAATGAATAAAGAAGAATTTGGTTTTGAAACACAAGCCATAAGAACACAATTAGAAAGATCACAGTATTTAGAGCATTCGGTGCCATTGTATTTATCGTCAAGTTTCGTATTTGAAGATGCAGAGGATATGCGCGCTTCTTTTACAGAAGAAAAAGAAAGAAATATTTACAGCCGTTTCAGTAATCCAAACACATCAGAATTTGTGGATAAGATCTGCAAAATGGAAGGTGCAGATTCTGGTTATGCTTTTGCAACGGGAATGGCAGCAGTATATTCTACTTTTGCTGCATTATTAAACTCTGGAGATCATATTGTTTCTGCAAGCAGTGTTTTTGGTTCTACTCACGCTTTGTTTATGACTTATTTTCCAAAATGGAATATCGAAACTTCATATTTTGAGATCAATAAGCCAGAAACAATCGAGAGTTTTATTAAACCAAACACCAAAATATTATACGCCGAATCACCAACAAATCCTGGTGTGGATGTTATTGATTTACAATTATTAGGAGATATTGCAAAAAAACACAATCTAATTTTAATTATAGACAACTGTTTTGCAACGCCATATTTACAGCAGCCAATTAAATTTGGAGCCCATTTGGTTATCCATTCAGCAACAAAATTAATTGACGGACAAGGACGAGTTTTAGGGGGAGTAACTGTTGGAGATGCAGAATTAATCAGACAGATATATTTGTTCTCTAGAAATACAGGTCCAGCTTTATCGCCATTTAATGCTTGGGTTTTATCAAAAAGTTTAGAAACATTGGCAGTTCGTGTCGACAGACATTGCGAAAATGCTTTAAAAGTTGCTGAATTTTTGGAAAGCCATCCAAATGTAAACAGCGTAAAATATCCGTTTTTGAAATCGCATCCGCTATATGAAATTGCAAAAAAGCAAATGAAAGCTGGCGGAAACATCATCGCATTCGAAATTAAAGGTGGAATTGAAGCAGGAAGAAAATTCTTGAATTCGATACAACTTTGTTCATTGTCTGCAAATATTGGAGATACAAGAACTATTGTAACGCATCCAGCTTCTACAACGCACAGCAAATTATCTGAAGAAGATCAATTAGCAGTTGGAATCACGCAAGGTCTTGTTCGTGTTTCTGTAGGTTTAGAAACTGTAGAAGATGTAATTGCAGATTTAAAACAAGCATTAGCTTAATTATATATTTCAATTTTCAAATAGTAAAGACGATTTTTAGCTGTATATTTAATACAGTTGAAAATCGTCTTTTTTGATTATGTTTTCTTAAAATCATATTTTTGTCATTCAAAGAAAAAAATTAACGAAGTAATTTGATAGAATTAGTAGAATTTAACTTTATTCTTTTGTGATAGTTCAAACAAAAAGCATATTTTTGTTGTTTAATAATTTGTAAGAGTTTGATCTGAATATCCCAAATCTAAATTCTACAATCTAAAATTATACATTAGTGCTTTCAAAGAAAACAAAATACGGAATTAAAGCTCTTACATATTTAGCCAGGAGAGAAAATAACGAACCTGTACAAATTGCTGAAATTGCGAAAAGTGAACATATTTCGATTAAATTTTTAGAAAGTATTTTATTGCTTTTGAGAAACTCTGGTTTTCTTGGAGCTAAAAAAGGAAAAGGCGGCGGTTACTACCTGATCAAAGATCCTAAAGATATCAGCATGGCAAAAGTGTACCGTATTCTAGAAGGTCCAATTGCATTATTACCATGTGCGAGTCATAATTTCTACGAAAGATGCGATGACTGTGATGATGAGTCTACCTGCGCCGCACGTCGTTTAATGACAGAAGTTAGAGATAATACACTTAAAATATTAGAAAGTAATTCTTTAGCAGATATTGCTTTTTAGAATTTTCTTTTTAAAAATAAAAATGACCATTTTAGATTCTAAAATAGTCATTTTTTATGTTGAGTATTACAGTTCTAAAAAATCAATTTATATCCAGCCAGAAAAAGCATTACAGCAATAGCATTTCTCAAAAATAGATCAGGAACTTTTCCGCTTAAACTGCTTCCAATATAAATACCTGGAAGAGATCCCATTAATAATTGGCCTAAAAGCGCTAAATCTAAATTTCCCATAGAAGCATGTCCGATTCCAGCAACTAAAGTCAATGGAACAGCGTGAGCAATTTCAGTTCCTACCAATCGAGGAGTTGGTAAAAGAGGATAAAGGAAAAACAAAGTTACAGTTCCTAAAGCGCCAGCTCCAATAGAAGTTAAAGTTACAGTCGCTCCCAATAATACTCCAATGCCAACAGTCAGCATATTTTGAGTATGGCTTTCGCTATGAAATTTATCTCCAGCATGTTTTTGCGAAAACTTTAAAATTCTGTTTTTAAATATAATAGCAACAGAAGTAAACAATAATGCCCAGCCTAAACTGTACTTAATAACGCGATTTATTGTCTCGATATCTGTTTTAATGCTGTTGAGTATCCACAACGTTACTAAAGCAGCGGGAACACTTCCTAATGTCAGCCACCCTGTAATTTTCCAATTTATATTTCCTTTTTTATTGTGTACAAATATTCCGCCAGCTTTGGTAAAGGCAGCATATAACAGGTCTGTTCCTACAGCTGTTGTGGGAGGAATATTGAAATATAATAAAATTGGGGTCATTAAAGAGCCCCCTCCAACACCTGTTAATCCAACAATAAAACCAACTACTAAACCTGCGATTACAAGACCAATCTGAAAATCCATAGAAAAAATTTGGCGCTAAAATACGACATTTTTATAATTATCCTATAGATATTGTAGAGATTGAAAAACGTATTTAATACACAAGTTTTTTTGATGCTTATATTGTTTGAATATCTCGGAAAATGGTATTATTTGTGAAATTATTCAAGCAAAGTTCTAAATACCTCTTTTAGAATGCAATGAATTAGTAATTAAGGCTTAAAAAAATAAAAATATTACTTTGTATTTTAGAAATAAGTATTATTTTTGCAAAGTAATCTATTAACCCGATAGGGTAATAGGTTTTGAAAACAAAAAGAATTATTTTTAATATGGAAAAAGAACTGAAAATAAATACGGCCGATTCTTTAAAAGAAAAGCTTTGGATTGGAATTCCTGTTGTTTTGTTAGTAGGTTTATTAACCGTGTTAATATACAATCATCATGCTGAGTTTTCGTGGAATGGATTTGTTGAAGGATTTAATGAAGAATTTTTAGTGTTTTTTGCCATTGGAGTTTTTGCTCAATTGGTAGACGGAACTTTAGGAATGGGATACGGAGCAACTTCAACATCATTTTTATTGGCTTATGGAGTTCCGCCAGTGGTGAGCAGTACTGCGGTACACGTTTCAGAAATGTTTACAACGGGAGCATCGGCACTTTCACACCACCGATTTGGGAATATCAATAAAAAACTGGTAAAACATTTATTGATTCCAGGTGTTTTAGGTTCAATTACAGGAGCTTACTTATTGTCGGACATAATTAACGGTGATATTATTAAGCCATTTATTGCAGTTTACATGATTGTTTTAGCGATTGTAATCATTAGAAAAGCATTGAAAAAAACAATTGTAAAGAAGAAAACTAAAAAATTAAGTGCTTTGGCCGCTTTTGGTGGTTTCATGGATTCAGTAGGAGGCGGAGGCTGGGGGCCAATCGTAACTTCAACATTATTAGGAAGAGGAAGAAATCCGAGATATACAATTGGTTCAGTAAATGCAGCTGAGTTTGCAATTTCATTTGCTAGCGGCATTACATTCATGCTTTTTGGCGGTATTCATGGCTGGCAGGTAATCATTGGATTGATTTTAGGAGGAGTTATTGCAGCGCCGTTAGCAGCATATTTGGTAAACAAAATTAAAAGAAAACCAATGATGATTGCGGTTGGAGTTCTAATTATATTATTGAGTTTAAAAACATTATCTAAATTATTATAATTCTTTAGATAGGGAGAAAGAGATTATGAGTGCGATTATTGTACAAGAATTATTAGAAAAAACTAAAGATTTTTCGCTAAATGAAACGTTAGTTTTTTTAGCAGAAAAATTTCCAGGAAAAGTAATTTTCTCAACATCTTTTGGTCAGGAAGATCAGGTAATTACAGATTTTATTGCAAAAAGCAATACTGATATTACTGTTTTTACTTTAGACACCGGAAGATTGTTTCAAGAAACTTACGACGTTTTTCACAAAACTTTAAAAAAGTATAAAAGACCAATCGAGGTTTTTTTTCCAGAAGCTGCTTCAGTAGAAAATCTTCTGAAAACAAAAGGACCAAACAGCTTTTACGATTCAGTTGAAAACAGAAAAGAATGCTGTTTTATTCGAAAAGTGGTTCCGCTTCGAAAAGCTTTGGCAGGAAATTCAGTTTGGATTACAGGTTTAAGAGCTGAGCAGTCAGAAAACAGACAAGATTTAAACTTGTTTGAGTACGATGGAAACTTCGAAATCATAAAATTCAATCCGCTTTTAAAATGGACTTTAGAAGAAGTTGAAATTTATCTTCAAGAAAACAATGTACCTCAAAATGCTTTACACAAACAAGGTTTCGTAAGTATTGGATGTGCGCCTTGTACAAGAGCAATTTTCCCAGGTGAAGATATCAGAGCCGGAAGATGGTGGTGGGAATCTAGCCATAAAGAGTGCGGGCTTCATAGTGCTAAGAAAGAGTAGAGTTTTAGAAGAAAGAAGCAAGAGGCAAGACTTTTTTTAGAGAATAGAAAATAGATTATAGAGTAAAGAGTGAAGATTTTAGATCAGGTTAAAAACTTGAAACTTTAAACCTGAAACAAAATTTTCACAACAAAATATCAAACAAAAAAACAATGAGTTCAGTATTAAAAACAAACGCTTTAGAGAGTGAAGCAATATACATTTTCAGAGAAGTAATTTCACAGTTTGACAAACCGGTTTTGCTTTTCTCAGGAGGAAAAGATTCTATTACGTTGGTGCGTTTAGCGCAAAAAGCATTTTTTCCTGCAAAAATTCCGTTTCCTCTATTACACGTTGATACGGGGCACAATTTTCCTGAGACAATTGCTTTCAGAGATAAATTGGTTGAGGAATTAGGTTTAGAACTAATCGTTCGTAATGTTCAGGATGCTATTGATGAAGGAAAAGTGGTTGAGGAAACTGGAAAATATTCAAGCCGTAACAGCTTACAGACTACAACACTTTTAGATGCAATTGAAGAATTTAAGTTTGATGCTTGTATTGGAGGAGCGCGCCGTGATGAAGAAAAAGCTAGAGCTAAAGAACGTATTTTCTCAGTTCGTGATGATTTCGGACAATGGGACGAAAAAAATCAAAGACCTGAGTTGTTTGATATTTTAAATGGAAAAATTGAAAATGGCCAAAATGTTCGTGTTTTCCCAATTTCAAACTGGACCGAATTGGATGTTTGGAGTTATATCGAAAAAGAACAAATCGAGATTCCATCAATCTATTTTTCACATAAAAGAAAAGTTTTTTTGAGAGACGGTTTAATCTGGTCGCATTCTCCTTTTGTGTATCAGGAAGAAGACGAACAAATCGAAGAACGAATTGTTCGTTTCAGAACCGTTGGAGATATGAGTTGTACAGCTGCTGTTGAATCTTATGCAGCAACAATCGAAGAAGTTGTTGGAGAAATCAGATCATCAACCATTTCTGAAAGAGGAGCCAGAATCGATGACAAACGTTCTGAAGCAGCGATGGAAAAGAGAAAACAACAGGGATACTTTTAATAATTGTTAATTATGAATTGTTAATTGTAAATGCAATTCGGGACGAAATTTTAAAAGTAGAATCAAGAAAACAAAAATATAAAGATTTATAAGTTTCGCGAGAACATGAAACCCGAAACTTTAAACCTGAAACAAAAATATTAGAATGGACGTTTTAAAAATAGCAACAGCAGGAAGTGTAGATGACGGAAAAAGTACTTTGATCGGAAGATTATTGTACGATACAAAATCATTGACGACTGATAAAATAGAAGCAATCGAAAAAAGCAGCAGACAAAAAGGATACGATTACCTTGATTTTTCGTTAGCAACAGACGGTTTAGTAGCAGAAAGAGAACAAGGAATTACAATTGACGTTGCGCATATTTATTTTTCGACTGCAAAGAAAAGTTACATTATTGCCGATACTCCGGGGCACGTAGAATATACAAGAAACATGGTTACAGGAGCTTCGACTTCTCAAGTTTCGATCATTTTAATCGATGCCAGAAAAGGTGTAATTGAGCAGACTTACCGTCACTTTTTTATCAATAATTTATTGAGAGTAAAAGAGGTAATTGTTGCCATTAACAAAATGGATTTAGTGGATTATTCAGAAGAAGTTTTCAATAAAATCAAAGCCGATTTCCAGGCATTAAATGCAAAAAGCACTTTTAAGGAACAAAACGTAAGTTATATTCCGTTAAGCGCAATCAACGGCGGAAACGTGGTTGACAAATCAGAAAATATGCCTTGGTACGATGGGCAAACCGTTTTAGAACATTTAGAAGGATTGCATGCTTCAGATGTTTTTGAAGCTGGAAAAGCACGTTTCCCAGTTCAGACTGTGATTCGTCCAAAAACAGAAGAATACCACGATTTTAGAGGTTATGCCGGAAAATTATACGGGAACTCAATTAAAGTTGGAGATGCTGTAACGGTTCTTCCTTCTTTAACCGAATCAAAAGTATCTAAAATTCACTTTTTCGATAAAACATTTGATGAAGCCGTTGCAGGATCTTCGATTACAATCGAATTAGAAAATGATATCAATGTAACGAGAGGAGATATGATTGTAAAATCAGATGAACTTCCAAAAATTGAAAAAGATATTACAACGACAGTTTGCTGGATGGATAGTAAAAAACTGGTTCCAGGAACAAAGTATTTAATACAGCATAATACGAATAGAGTTTTAGCAAAAGTAGAAAGTATTAAAAATACAATTGCAACTGATTATTCAGGAACGACTGAAGCTTCACAATTAGCAATTAACGAAATTGGAGAAGTAAGCATTAAATTAAGCAAACCGTTATATTTTGATTCTTATAATGAAAACAAATCAAACGGAGCTTTTATTTTAATTGATACTGCGACAAACACAACAGCAGGAGTAGGATTTATCAGGTAAACCTGATGTAAGCTATAAGCTTTAGGCAATAAGCTTTTAGCAAAAGATTTATAACAAGGTACGCAAGAAAGCCTAGAGCTTATTGCCTAAAGCCTAAAGCAAGAAAAACACAAAGTTAATAAAGCTTAAAGCGTATAGCCTAAAGCCTAAAGCGTAAAAGAAATGGAAAGTTTTAGAACAGAAATAGAAAATCCGATAGTTCAAAGAGAGATTATCGAATTAGAAAAAAAGATTCATTTATTCCGTGGAGGAAAAATTGATGATGAGCGTTTTCGCAGTCTTCGCTTAGCTCGCGGAATCTACGGACAGCGTCAGGAAGGCGTTCAGATGATTCGTATCAAATTGCCGTACGGTAAAGTGACCAGCGAACAATTAGTGCGTATTACTCAGGTTTCTGATGAATATTCTACTGGACGTTTACACATTACAACGCGTCAGGATATCCAGATTCACTACGTAAGTTTAGACAGAACACCAGAACTTTGGGCAGATTTGGCTAAAGATGATATTACGCTTCGTGAAGCTTGTGGAAATACCGTTAGAAATATTACAGGAAGCGAATTGGCAGGTGTAGATGTAAACGAACCATTTGATGTTTCACCTTATGCACACGGACTTTTTCAATATCTGTTAAGAAACCCAATTTGTCAGGAAATGGGACGAAAATTCAAGATTTCGTTCTCTTCTTCAGATGAAGATACTGCTTTGAGCTATTTGCACGATTTAGGATTTATTCCGAAAATTAAAGACGGACAAAAAGGTTTTAAAATCATGTTTGGAGGAGGTTTAGGATCTCAGCCAGCACATGCTGAATTGCTTTCGGAGTTTGTTCCGGTAAACGAAATCATTCCAACAGCAGAAGGAATTATCCGTATTTTCGACAGATACGGAGAACGTGCCAAAAGAATGAAAGCGCGTATGAAATTCTTAATCAAAGAAATGGGGAAAGACGCTTTCCTTGATTTGGTTGAAAAAGAGAAAAAAGCCATTGCTTTTGAAACATACGAAATAGATACAACCGCTTTTGATGGTCCAATTCCAGAACCAGCATTAGAAGTTCCACAAGTTACAATCGAAGATACTGCAGCTTACGAAGCTTGGAAAAAATCGAATGTAATTAAGCAGAAACAAGACGGTTATTATGCTATCGGAATCAAAGTTCTATTAGGAGATTTTTATACTGATAAAGCCAGATTATTAGCCGCTTTAATTAAAAATTACGCAGCAAACGAATTACGTTTTTCATTGCGTCAAAATATTGTAATACGTCACGTAAAAGAAGAGAATCTTCCTTTCTTTTATCAAGAATTAGCCAAGCTTGACTTTGTTCAATTAGGATATAATTCAGTTGGAGATATTACGGCATGTCCGGGTACAGATACTTGCAACTTGGGGATTGCAAGTAGTACCGGTATTGCAGAAGAATTAGAAAGAGTTTTAACTGCAGAATATCCTCAGTATTTAAACAACCGTGAAATCGAAATTAAAATCTCAGGTTGTATGAATGCCTGCGGACAGCACAATATGTCGGCAATTGGATTCCAGGGGATGTCTATCAATTCTGGGAAACTGGTAGCTCCAGCTTTGCAAGTTTTGTTAGGCGGAGGAAGATTAGGAAATGGTGCTGGACGTTTTGCCGATAAAGTAATTAAAATTCCAAGCCGTAGAGGACCAGATGCATTGCGTACCATTTTAAATGATTATGATGCGAATGCAAACGGAGAAAAATTCTTGAATTATTATGATGCAAAAGGAGAGAAATATTTCTATGAAATTTTAAAACCTTTCGCAGATGTTACCAATTTAACAGAAGCTGATTTTGTAGACTGGGGTAACGCAGACAACTATGTAAAAGCAGTTGGAGTTGGGGAATGTGCGGGAGTAGTGATCGATTTAGTAGCAACTTTATTGTTTGAAGCTAAAGAGAAATTACTATTGGCTCAAGAATCTTTCGACGAGAAAAAATGGTCAGATGCTATTTATCATGCTTATGCAGGATTTGTAAATGGAGCAAAAGCTTTGTTATTGTCTGAAAACGAAAAAACAAATAATCACGCAGGAATTGTAGACTTGTTTGATACCGTTTTTATTGAAAAAAATAAAATAGAATTAAACTCAACTTTTAAAGATTTGGTTTACCAAATCAATAAAAATGAACCTTCTGAAGCTTTCGCTAAAGATTACATTGCTCAGGCAGTAGTTTTCTTTGATAAAATTGAAACTTTCAGAGCTCAAGAATTAGCAAATGCTTAATATAAAACCCAAAATAACTTTAGTCGGTGCAGGTCCAGGTGATCCTGATCTACTTACGCTGAAAGCTGTAAAAGCATTGGCTGAAGCCAACGTGGTTTTATATGACGCTTTGGCCAATGAAGAAATTCTGGATTATGCACCTAAAAATGCAATCAAGATTTTTGTTGGCAAAAGAATCGGAAATCATGCTTACACGCAAGATCAAATTAATCAATTGATTGTTGATAATGCTTTGACTTACGGAAATGTAGTCCGATTAAAAGGCGGAGATCCTTTTATTTTTGGAAGAGGCGGCGAAGAAATTGATTTCGCAGAAAGTTTCGGAATTGAAACAATCGTTGTTCCAGGGATTTCATCTGTAGTGGCAGTTCCTGCAAGTCAAGGAATTTCGATTACAAAACGCGGCGTTTCAGAAAGCTTTTGGGCTATTACAGGAACAACTTCAGATAGAAAATTATCTGCAGATGTTGCTTTGGCAGCACAATCTTCTGCAACAGTTGTGATCTTGATGGGAATGCACAAATTACCACAAATTATCGATTTGTTTCAAAAAGAAAACAAAGGAAATTTACCCGTTGCAATCATCCAAAACGGAACAACAACAGAAGAAAAAGTTGGCGTAGGAACAGTTGATTCGATTTTAGAAGTTGTAAAACAAAAAGAATTAGGTTCACCAGCAATTATTGTTCTTGGAGAAGTTGTCCGCGAAAGCAACAAATTAAAAGGATTTTACGAAGAATTTCTATCAAAAGAAATCACAAGATAAAATTTTTGCAGGAATCAATATCGGAGCATCTGTTTTTAACCGAATGTATGTTGTTCCCTTAGGAACATTTCATCGGTAAAAAAAATGTTCCCAATAAAATGTGCCGTTAGGAACATCTGATTGGTAAATCATCTAATTTTGAATAGATGAAAAATGATTAACATGGAACAAAACGAATTATATCCAATATTTCTAAAACTTCACAATCTGAATGTTTTAATTGTGGGCGGCGGAAATGTAGGTCTGGAAAAACTTTCTTTTTTGTTAAAATCGAGTCCAAATGCAAATGTTGAGGTTGTAGCGCCCGATTTTCATTTAGAAATTAAAATTTTAGCAGAAAAGCATCCATCAATTAAATTGACGGAAGCAAAGTTTAAAAAGAAAATGCTCAAAAAACGTCACATGGTAATTGCCTGTACAGATGATTTAAAAGTCAATAAAAGAGTTTACGATTTATCGAGAAAGCGTTATTTGATTTGCAATATCGCCGATACGCCGGATTTATGTGATTATTATTTAGGAGGCATCGTTACGAAAGGAAATGTGAAAATCGCCATTTCGACCAATGGAAAATCGCCGACAACTGCCAAAAGGCTAAGAGAATTTTTCGAAGAAATAATTCCCGACGATATTAATCAAATGGTAGAAAACCTAAATGAATACAGGAGAACCTTAAAAGGCAATTTTGAAGAAAAAGTGAAGAAGATGAATGAAATCACCGCTTCACTCAAAAATAGAGAGTAAAAATATCGCTTAGAAATGAATGATAAAAATCATTGTCAGTAGAATAAATTATTCGTTTCTTTGCACTATTAAGAATGATTATAAACAACAACATAATGATTAAAACAGATATACTTATAATTGGAGCAGGCCCAACAGGTTTATTTGCCGTATTCGAGGCAGGATTATTAAAATTAAAATGCCACATATTAGATGCTCTGCCTCAACCAGGAGGACAGCTTTCAGAATTATATCCAAAGAAACCAATTTATGATATCCCAGGATTTCCAGAAGTATTGGCAGGAGATCTAGTTGATGGATTAATGGAGCAAATTAAACAGTTTGAGCCAGGTTTTACATTAGGTGAGCGTGCAGAAACAATCGAAAAACAAGAAGACGGAAGTTTCATTGTAACGTCAAACAAAGGAACTAAATTTCACGCGCCAGTTATCGCAATCGCAGGAGGTTTAGGAAGTTTTGAGCCTCGTAAACCACTTATTGAAGATATCGAGTTTTATGAAGATAAAGGAGTTAAATACTTCATCAAAAATCCGGAGAAATTCAGAGATAAAAGAGTTGTAATTGCATGAGGAGGAGATTCAGCACTAGACTGGAGTATTTTCTTGGCAAATGTAGCTTCAGAAGTAACTTTAATTCACAGAAGAAATGAATTTAGAGGAGCTCTAGATTCTGTAGAAAAAGTACAGGAATTAAAATCAGCTGGAAAAATTAAATTAATCACTCCAGCAGAAGTTATCGGAATCAATGGTGCTGAACACGTAGAATCATTAGATATCGAAGAAAACGGAGCACACCGTAAAATCGAGTGTGATTATTTTATCCCACTTTTCGGATTAACTCCAAAATTAGGTCCAATTGGCGACTGGGGATTAGAAATCGAAAAAAATGCAATCAAAGTAAACAATGCATTAGATTACCAAACGAATATCCCGGGAATCTTCGCCATTGGAGACGTAAACACATATCCAGGAAAATTAAAATTAATCCTTTGCGGATTCCACGAAGCAACTTTAATGTGTCAAGCTGCTTACGGAATCATCAATCCAGGTAAAAAGTATGTATTAAAATATACAACAGTTTCTGGTGTAGACGGTTTCGACGGAACTCGTAAAGAAGCTCCAAAAGCAGTTGTTAAGGCAATAGTTTAATCGAAGGTGCTGATCCCGTCCCGAAATTTCGGGATCGGGACTAAGGGACTAAGGCGCTAAGGTTTTTATATACAAAGCTCAAACTTTTAGTTTGAGCTTTTTTAATTAATCACAGAGGGATGAAATATTTATAGAAAAGAATTATTCTTTTGCAAAAGAGCTCCAGCGGAGCGAAATATATGTCGCTCCTCTGGAGCTTTTGTTGAGTTGGTAAATTGTTTTCTATAAATATTGCGCTCCTCTGGAGCTCGATTGTTTAAATTAAAAATCCTAAAAGAAAAACTTAGAACCTTAGCGACTTAGCCTCTCAGAACCTTAGAAAAAAACATTTGCAAATCGAAAGCCTATTTCATACCTTTGCACTGTTCTTAAAATTACTGTTAGTTATCACGAAAGGCGGAGGGATAGACCCAATGAAACCTTAGCAACCCTTTATCATAAAGAAGGTGCTAAATTCTACTTTATACGACATTTTCCAGTATTAAAGATAGATAACACAAATACATAACTCGTATTTCTCAAACTTTTCCTGACAACTTACAATAATTACTGAAACAGATTCTGTATCAGGAGCGAATCATTGGTGCATTTTTGCAGTCAATAGTTCCCGCTGTACACAAATATCTTTTATTCTGAACCCCAGAATAAAAGGATATTTGCTTCCATCGGGGCTAATTAGCATGCAATATTGCACTTTTGGAATTAGTGTGAAAAAAATATCGAAGGTTAAACTTCACAATCATAATAAAAAAACTTAGCATCTTAGAACCTAAGTATCTTAGAAGCTAAAGAAAAAAAGATATGGCAATTACGATACAAGAAGCAATAAAGAAAAATATCCTAATCCTTGACGGAGCAATGGGAACAATGTTGCAGCGCTATAATTTCTCCGAAGAAGATTTTAGAGGAGAGCGTTTCAAAGATTTTCCACATCCATTAAAAGGAAACAACGATTTATTATCCTTAACACAACCACAGGCGATCCGCGATGTGCACGCCGCTTATTACGAAGCTGGTGCAGACATCGTAGAAACCAATACCTTTTCAGGAACGACAATCGGTATGGCCGATTATCACATGGAAGATTTGGTTTACGAGCTAAACTACGAATCGGCAAAAATCGCAAGACAAGTAGCCGATGAGTTTACCGCAAAAAATCCAGAGAAACCACGTTTTGTAGCTGGTTCAATCGGACCAACAAACCGTACGGCTAGTATGTCACCAGATGTAAACGATCCGGGTTACAGAGCCGTAACGTTTGACGATTTGCGAATTGCTTACAAACAACAAGCAGAAGCTTTAATGGATGGGGGATGCGATTTACTTTTAGTAGAAACGATATTTGACACATTAAACGCAAAAGCGGCACTTTTCGCAATCGAAGAAGTAAAAGAAGAACGTAATCTAGATATTCCGATCATGGTATCTGGAACAATTACAGATGCTTCAGGAAGGACACTTTCTGGACAGACAGTTGAAGCATTTTTGATTTCAGTTTCGCATATTCCGTTATTGAGTGTAGGATTCAATTGCGCTCTTGGAGCCGATTTGTTGAAACCGTATTTGAAAACATTAGCACATAATACAAGTTTTAATGTTTCGGCACATCCAAATGCAGGATTGCCAAACGCATTCGGACAATACGATGAAACGCCAGAACAAACGCAAGCTTTTATAAAAGAATATTTAGAGGACAATTTGATTAATATCATTGGAGGCTGTTGCGGAACAACTCCAGATCATATTCGATTAATGGCTGAGGTTGCGAAGGATTATAAGCCGAGAGTAGCGCCAATTATTGCCTAAAGTTTCGCTCCTGCAAGGTTTTTAAAACCTTGTAGGTATGAATATACATGATAAATATTATTAAATGGATGGAGAGCATATTGTTTATTCAGAAGATGGGGAAGTATTTAAAGCTTTTTTAAATTCAAATTGGTATGATACGATGAATCCATATTTATATTGTGTATCTGAATTAAAAAGTATTAAAAGTAAGATTGATAATAACGAAAAATTCAAAATAGAAAGTAATGGTAAAATATATCATATTACGACAAATTTAGAATTTAGGGTATGGATCGAAAAGGTGTTTAATGGAGGATTTGAGAAACATATTTTTAGTGATTAAAAGTCAATAACAAACCTACAAGGTTTTAAAAACCTTGCATGTTGAATTCAGAATAAAATGTTCCGTAGGAAATCATCGGTAGAAAAAAAAGACAATTGGAATCGTGGAAAATAGATTATTTGTTTCAACCGAGTTTGCGTGAGGGATAGAAGTGAAAAGCCCACAGCCTGACGAAGGAAGAGCGAGGACTTGTAACGGATAGCCCGGCCCAAGGACACGCCCAAATTAAAATATTGAAAAACGAATATACCTACAAGGTTTTAAAAACCTCGCAGGAAAGAAAATAGAATAAAAAACTTAGAACCTTAGAATCTTAGGGACTTAGTAACTTAAAGAAAATGACAGAAAAAAGAAGAGACCTTGTATTATCAGGATTAGAACCATTGATTATTACGCCCGAAAGTGTTTTTGTAAACGTTGGTGAGCGTACGAATGTAACAGGTTCAAGAAAATTCTTGAGATTAATCAAGGAAGAGAAATATGACGAGGCGCTTGATATTGCAAGACAGCAGGTAGAAGGAGGAGCACAAATCATCGATATTAATATGGATGAAGGAATGCTTGACGGTGTTACTGCAATGACTAAATTTTTGAATTTAATTGCTGCAGAACCAGATATTTCGAGAGTGCCGATTATGATCGACAGTTCGAAATGGGAAATCATCGAAGCAGGTCTTAAAGTAGTACAAGGAAAAAGCGTTGTAAACTCGATTTCGTTAAAAGAAGGAGAAGAAGCTTTTATTCACCATGCGAGATTAATCAAACGTTACGGAGCGGCGGCGATTATCATGGCTTTTGACGAAGTAGGTCAGGCGGATAATTACGATCGTAGAGTAGAGATTTGCCAGCGTTCGTATGATATTTTGGTGAACAAAGTAGGGTTTCCTCCGCAGGACATTATTTTCGATTTGAATATTTTCCCAGTTGCAACGGGAATGGAAGAACATCGCTTAAATGCTTTGGATTTCTTTAGAGGAACAAAATGGGTTCGCGAGAATCTGCCTCATGCACATATTAGTGGTGGGGTGAGTAACGTTTCGTTTTCATTTAGAGGAAATGATACGGTTCGTGAAGCGATGCACTCGGTATTTTTATACCACGCCATTAAAAACGGAATGACGATGGGAATCGTAAATCCCGAAATGTTGACGATATATGATGATATTCCGAAAGACTTATTAGAACACGTTGAAGACGTAATTTTAGACAGACGTGACGATGCGACAGAACGACTTCTGGACTTTGCAGAAAATGTAAAAGGTGAAGCAAAGAGCGATGAAAAAGTGGTTCAGGAATGGCGTTTTGGAACGGTTCAGGAACGTATTACACATTCATTGGTAAAAGGAATTGATGCTTTTATTGAGGAAGACGTTGAAGAAGCCCGTTTGGCAGCAGCAAAACCAATCGAAGTTATCGAGATCAATTTGATGACGGGAATGAACGTGGTTGGAGATTTATTTGGAAGCGGAAAAATGTTTCTCCCTCAGGTGGTAAAATCGGCTCGTGTAATGAAAAAAGCAGTTGCTTATTTACTGCCATTTATTGAAGCAAGCAAACAAGCTGGAGATAAACAAGGAAACGGAAAAATCCTAATGGCAACTGTAAAAGGTGACGTTCACGATATTGGGAAAAACATCGTTTCGGTAGTTTTGGCTTGTAACAATTACGAGATTGTAGATCTTGGCGTTATGGTTCCTCCAGAAAAAATTATTGCAGCGGCGATTGAGCATAATGTAGACATTATCGGCTTAAGTGGACTGATCACACCTTCGCTTGACGAAATGGTGTATCTAGCCAAAGAATTAGACAAACAAGATATTAAAATCCCGATTATGATTGGCGGGGCAACAACTTCGCGAGCGCATACTGCCGTGAAAATTGCGCCTCAGTACAGAGAAACGGTAATTCACGTAAACGATGCTTCGCGTGCTGTTACGGTTGCAGGAAACCTGTTAGATCATAACCGAAAAATATATGCGGCAGATATTCGTGCAGAATACGATTCTTTTAGAGAAACATTTTTAAATCGTTCAAGAGATAAAAACTTCCTGACGATTGAAGATGCCCGTAAAAACAAATTACAATTGGATTGGTCTGAATACACACCGACTAAACCAAAAGTAATTGGAGCACAAACCATTGAAATAGAACTTGATGTTTTGGTTCCGTATATCGACTGGACACCATTTTTTCAAACTTGGGAATTGTACGGAAAATATCCTGCGATTTTAACCGATGAGGTTGTGGGCGAACAAGCAACATCTGTGTTTAACGATGCTCAGGCGATGTTGAAGGTAATTTTAGAAGAGAAAAAACTAAAAGCAAAAGGTATTTACGGAATTTTTCCAGCGAATCAGGTGGATGATGACGATATCGAATTACGTGACGAAAACGGAAAAGTGCTGGAAAAATTCTTAACGCTTCGCCAGCAGTCACAAAAAACAAAAGGTGCACCAAACATTGCTTTAGCCGATTTTATTCTGCCAAAAGAAAGCGGAATTGAAGATTACATGGGAGCTTTTTGTGTAACCACAGGTTTTGGCGTTGACGAATGGGCTGCGGAATATGAAAAGAATTTAGACGATTACAATTCAATCATGGTAAAAGCACTTGCCGATCGTTTTGCTGAGGCTTTCGCCGAATATCTTCACGAAAAAATACGTAAAGAAATTTGGGGCTACGATAGAGAAGAATCGCTAACAAACGAAGAATTAATTAAAGAAAATTATAAAGGAATTCGTCCAGCTCCAGGTTATCCAGCTTGTCCAGATCACTTGGAAAAACCAACGATTTGGAAGCTTTTGAATGTAGCTGAAGAAATTGGAGTGACGCTTACAGAAAGCATGGCGATGTGGCCGGCTTCATCGGTTTCGGGATACTATTTTGGAAACCCAAAAAGCAGGTATTTCGGACTAGGGAAAATAAAAGAAGATCAGGTAGTAGATTACGCCAAACGACGCAACGTTCCAACAGATTATGCCATGAAATGGTTAAATCCTAATATTGCAGATTAACGAAAGTTATTTTTGTTTCAGGTTTCAAGTTCTCTATAGCAACTTGAAACCTGAAACTTGAAACTTTGAAACAACAAATAAAATGATTTAAGTTTTTGATTTCAGATTTTTTACACGAACTAAAAACTCAAAACACTTAACTCATAACCCATAACTTAAAAAATGAAAGTAACAGAGCATATAGAAAACGCCAAAGGAAAAACATTATTCTCATTTGAAATTATTCCGCCTCAAAAGGGGAAAAGCATTCAGGAATTGTATGATAATATCGATCCTTTAATGGAGTTTAAACAGCCGTTTATTGATGTAACAACTTCTCGCGAAGAGTATATTTACATTGATCGTGGTAACGGACTTTTGGATAAAAAACTAACTCGTATGCGTCCGGGTACGCTTGGGATTTGCGCTTCTATAAAGCATAAATACAATGTAGATACTGTTCCGCATTTGCTCTGCGGCGGATTTACACAGGAAGAAACAGAATATATGCTGGTAGATTGTCATTATTTAGGAATCAACAATGTAATGGCACTTCGCGGAGATGCAATGAAAGATGAGCAGTCTTTTACACCAAAAGCGGGAGGAAATCATTATGCAATCGATTTGGTTCGACAAATTAATGATTTGAATTGCGGAAAATATCTTCATGAAGTAATGGATGTTGATAATAAAGCCGATTTTTGTATCGGAGTTGCAGGTTATCCTGAAAAGCATTTAGAATCACCATCATTACAATCAGATTTAAAGAGATTAAAAGAAAAAGTTGACGCAGGAGCAGATTACGTAGTAACGCAAATGTTTTTTGACAACTCGAAATATTTTGCCTTTGTAGAAAAAGCGAGAGAAATGGGCATCACAATTCCGATTATTCCTGGAATTAAGCCTATTGCTGTTCAAAGACATTTACAGGTTTTACCGCAGATTTTCAGAATTGATCTTCCAGAAGATTTGATCGATGCTGTAGATAAATGCAAGAATAATGCTGAAATCAAACAAGTCGGAATCGAGTGGGCAATTCAGCAGTCATTAGAATTAAAAGCAGCGGGAGTTCCGTTTTTGCATTATTATTCAATGGGGAAATCTGAGAATATCCGCCAGATAGCGAGTCAGGTTTTTTAAGGTTTTTGCGAGGAACGAAGAAATCTCAAGTTGTTTAGCTTTTGTGCTTTTTTAATGCGGTTGCTTCGTTCCTCGCAATGACAAACAAGGCTTGGAATTTGGATTTTTTTTATTGGAATTTAACTTTAAAGATCATGAAACAAGAAGAATTACAAGCAATAGCCTCTCAATTAAAAAATCCATCGGGAGAAAAAGGAATCGAAATGGCAAATATGATGAACGAAACAAACATCAATATGACGCGCCATTCGATTCAAAATTTAAATATATCCAAAGAAAATAAAATTCTGGAATTAGGCCACGGAAACGCTGGTCATGTTGAATTTTTGTTTGAACAGGCGGAAAAACTAAAATATTATGGATTAGAAATGTCCGAGCTGATGTTTCAGGAAGCGCGCCAGATTAACAGAAATTTTGTGTCTCAAAAACAAGCTTTCTTTTCACTTTATGACGGAAATATAATTCCGTTTGAAGAAGAATCTTTCGATAAAATATTTACGGTAAATACCATTTATTTTTGGCAGGAGCCAGAGAAATTACTTTTAGAAATTTACAGGGTTTTAAAATCAAATGGAAATTTCTGCTTAACATTTGCAGAGGAAGATTTTATGAAGAAACTTCCATTTACTCAATTCGAATTTGAATTGTACAGCACAGAAAAAGCGCAGAAACTAATTGAAAAATCACCTTTTAAGATTGTGTATACAGAAACACAGACAGAAAAAGTAAAAAGCAAAACAGGAGAATTGGTTGACAGAGCTTTTACGACTATTGTTCTAGAGAAATAATTTCTTGCCAGATTAATAAAGATTTACAGAGATTAAAAAATCATTTTAATCCTACTAATCTGTGGCAAAAAAAATGACTAATCAATTTTCGCAATCTTTTTTTAAGTACTTTCATTCTTTATTAATCATTCTGAATTATAATCGTTTAAAATTATGGAAGTTAAGAAAATCAATTTTTTACAGAGTTACAGCAGTATTTTAATGCTTCTTGGAGGTATTATAATAGGAAGTATTTTTGGATTGGTTTTCGGAGAAAAAGTTTTGATCATAAAACCGATTGGGGATATATTTCTGAACTTACTTTTCACGGCCATTATCCCGCTTATCTTTTTTACAATTGGTTCGTCGATTGCTAATTTGGAGAGAACAGAAAAGCTCGGAAAACTTTTCCTTATTATGGTTTTGGTCTTTCTGGCGACAATTCTTATTTCGGCAATTGTAATGATTTGCGCCGTTTATCTTTTTCCTATTCATGAGGATATCGCTATTGCCAAAGTTCCGTTTGAGGAAATTCAATCAGGATCAGCTGGAGATCAAATTGCAAAACTGCTTACGGCAAATGATTTCTTCGAATTATTGTCGCGAAAAAGCATGCTGGCGTTGATTATTTTTTCTTTTCTAATTGGTTTTGCAACATTGCAGTCCGGCGAAAAAGGAAATGCTTTCAAGAGTTTTCTCGATTCTGGAAACGAGGTCATGAAACAACTTTTAAACATCATCATGAAATTGGCGCCAATTGGTTTGGGAGCTTATTTTGCCTATCAAGTTGGTGTTTTCGGGCCGCAATTGTTGGGAGTTTATGCAAAACCTATGGCAGTTTATTATGCGGCCTGTGTCTTTTACTTTTTTGTGTTTTTTAGTTTATACGCACTTGTGTCAGGCGGAAAAAGAGCTTTTAAAGTTTTTTGGAGTAATAATATAACGCCATCTTTAACCGCAGTAGGAACTTGCAGCAGTATTGCCACAATTCCTGCCAATCTTGAAGCAGCAGAAAAAATGAGAATTCCGGCACATGTTCGTAATTTGGTGATTCCGCTAGGAGCGCCTTTGCATAAAGACGGTTCGAGTATGTCTTCTATTTTAAAAATCACTTTTTTGTTTGCCATGTTTGGGAAAGATTTCTCAGATCCTATGACCATTCTTTTAGCACTTGGAATTACTGTAATTGTTTCTATTGTTGAGGGAGGAATTCCAAACGGAGGTTATATTGGCGAAATCTTAGCCATAACCGTTTATGGTTTTCCGATGGAACAAGCGCTTCCAGTTGCTATGATTTTAGGAACTTTGGTTGACCCGATTGCTACTTTGTTAAATGCAAATGGTGATGTAATTTGTTCGATGATGGTTTCGAGATTCTCTGAAAAAACGAAATGGTAACGTTATTATAAGTTCCACATTTTTACCGTAAATATATTATTTCAACTAAAGGCTTAGGCTTCGCTCAGCCTGTCAATTAGTTTGAGATCAAAAATTATATAAATATGAATTCAATACTACAACACGATCTAAATGATTTTGAAAATATCTTAGAAAAAGCCAAACAACAAGGCGTTGATTTCTTGAATAATTTGGAGAATATTCCAACTTCAAATAAAAACAGAATCGATCCCAAACGAGACTTAAACGAATTAGGTTTAGGTTCTTTAGAAGCTTTAAAAGAGTTTAAAGAAAGATTAGCACCTTTATTGGTTTCGTCTCCAGGACCACGTTATTGGGGATTTGTAACCGGCGGATCCACACCTGCTTCGATTGTTGGTGATTGGCTGGCATCGGTTTATGATCAAAATACACAATCGATAACATCTCAAGGCGGAAATTCGGCATTGATAGAATTTGAAACTATTAATTTGCTGCTTCAATTATTAGAACTTCCAGATTCTTTTTTAGGAGGATTTGTAACCGGCGCAACCATGTCAAACTTTACTTGTTTAGGTGTTGCCAGACAATGGTTTGGAAAACAGTTTGGAAAGGATTTTGCTAAAAACGGAATTTCAGAACCCATTAATATTTTAACTACAACTCCTCATTCTTCTTCCATAAAATCATTATCGATGTTGGGAATTGGAAGTCAAAATTACACAGTTGTGAAAACAATTGAAGGGAATCGTGAGGCAATAGACATTATCGATTTAGAAGAAAAAATAAAAGAATTAAACGGAAAACCTTTTATTCTAATTTCAAGTGCTGGAACGGTAAACACCGCTGATTTTGATGATTTTGAAGCTATTTCAGATTTAAAGAAAAAATACAATTTTTGGTGGCATATTGATGCTGCTTTTGGTGGTTTTGCTGCAGTTTCAGATAAATACAAACATCTGGTTGAAGGCTGGGAAGAAGCAGACAGTATTACAATTGATTGTCATAAATGGCTGAATGTGCCTTATGAAAGCGCTTTTTATTTAGTAAAAAAAGAACACTTAAACCTGCAGATTGAAACATTTCAGAACTCAAATGCTCCTTATTTAGGTAATGCTTTGGAGAACTTTAATTATTTAAATGTTCTTCCAGAAAATTCACGTCGTTTAAGAGCTTTACCAGTCTGGTTTTCATTGGTTGCTTATGGAAAAGAAGGCTTTTGTGATATTGTTGAAAAAAGTACTTTGCTGGCACTTCATTTTGGAAATGCACTTATTGAAAATGGCGATTTTGAACTTATGGCTCCAATTCGATTAAATAATGTTTGTTTTACTTTGAAAGGAGATGAAAATCAGGATAAAGTTGGTGAGTTTTTAACAAGGCTAAATGATACAGGCACAGTTTTTATGACGCCGACAGTTTATGAAAATAGAAATGGAATTAGAGCTTCGTTTGTAAATTGGCGAACAACTGAAAATGATATTAAAATTGTAATGAAAGAAATGATCGAAATAGTTTCACAAATATAACCGTCAATATAAATATAGAAGAGCCTGTTTGAAAAAAACGGGTTATTACCTAAAATTAATTTCAGTTTTAAAATGTAATATGTTGATTTTAAGATTTAAGTAAATTAAAAAAGCGGATAGTTTTTATTAAACTATCCGCTTTTCTCTGAAAAACTGTCCCGATGGCTATCGGGGAGAGACTGAAAACTTACTTCGTAATCTCTCTAAAAACAGCTTCAAGGTTTTTATTTTTTTGATTCAATTGTAGAGTTTTTAAACCATTTTCGTTGGCGAAATCAAAAATAGCGGGACGCATATCTTTATCAGTAACAAAAGTCAGTTCCCATGTCATGTCATGGGTATTAACGTAAGAACTTATGTTAGGCAGTTTAGCTAAAAGCTGTTCTTCTACTTTATAATCAAACTCTACTTCAATTACTTGCTCTTTATTTGCAGTAACTAAATGGTCTAATTTATTATCTGCCACAATTTGCCCTTTGTCAATAATTATGACACGATTGCAAATCGCTTCTACTTCTTGCATAATGTGTGTCGATAAAAAAACAGTTTTATTTTTTCCTGCATTTTTGATGACATTACGAATTTCCATTAACTGGTTAGGATCCAGTCCAGTAGTTGGTTCATCTAAAATTAAAACATCTGGATTATGGAGTAAAGCATTTGCAAGTCCAACACGCTGACGGTATCCTTTAGAAAGCTGACCAATTTTTTTATGGCTTTCTGGTGTCAGTCCTGTCAGTTCGATTACTTCTTCAATTCTAGATTTTGGCACGTTATAAACATCGGCATTAAAAGCCAAATACTCACGAACATACAAATCCAAATATAACGGATTATGCTCTGGAAGATACCCAATAGAACGCTGCACTGCTTTAGTGTCTGACATGACATCATGACCATTTACAAGGGCTGAGCCACTATCGGCAAGTAAATACGTGGTCAAAATTTTCATTAAAGTAGATTTTCCAGCGCCGTTGGGTCCAAGAAATCCTACGATTTCTCCCTTCTCAATTTTAAAAGAAATTCCATTTAAAGCTTTTTGCTCTCCGTAACTTTTTGATATGCTGTTTACTTCTATCGACATAGACTTTTTTATTTGTTGCAAAAGTAAACAGAAATAGTTTCGATTGCTACATTTTATCTTTTAAAGTAAATATAAAAAAATCGAACAGCCCTTTATTCACGGCATCGTTATTGTTAAGGGAATGCTAAAATAAATTTAAACCCAAAAACATGAAAAAAATTCTAGTGATGGCTGCATTGGCTATCTGTAGTTTTGCAAATGCGCAAAAAGGAACAATCTTAGTAGGTGGTAACATTGGATACACTTCTGAAAAAACTGAATTTGCAAACAGCGAAAGAACAGTAAACGAATTTAGCTTTTCTCCAAAAGTTGGTTACCAATTTCACGAAAACTGGACAGTTGGAGGTGAATTTACTGTAAGTTCTTCTAATGATGATGATGGTGTAACTGAAGAAAAAAATAACGGATTCAAATTAGGTGCATTTGTTCGTTATACAATGCCATTAAGCCAAACTTTCTCTGTTTTTGCAGATATGGGAGCAGGTTTCCAAAATGCAAAATATAAAGAATATGGTCCAGGAAATGCTTTTGCAAAATCTAAAGCAGATGGAATGTATGTTGGTGTAACTCCAGCTCTTTTCATTAACATGCAAAAAGGTTTCGGTTTAAACTTCAGCATTGGTGGTTTAGGATACGAGACATTAAGTTATGATAATAACGGTCCAGATGTTAACAAATTCTACTTTAACTTCGGTCAAACATTTAATATTGGAATCTCTAAAAACTTCTAATCTAAGTTTTATATATTCAATTTCAGAAAGCATCCGCCATCGCGGATGCTTTTTTTTGTTTGAGATTTTTAAACTTTTGAAAATAAAAAGTTCTGGTTTAGCCCCGATAGAAGCGGTATCCTTTTATGGCTGGGTTCGCCATAAAAGATATAGCGTATAGCGGGACTGAAGGTGTTTTTGAAAACAAAAATTTTTTGCTTCTAAAAAACAATGCCAGTAAAAGTGAAGTCGAAACAAATCATAACTACAAGATTTTCGACTTCGCTTACTGGCATTGAAACAAAAATATAATCTAAATAAAAAGTATTAACTCACAGGGTTTTCAACTGTTGCTCTCATTTCCTGAGCCGCCGCAACCATTTCGATTAAAGCTTTTTTGGTTTCGTCCCAATGGCGTGTTTTTAAACCACAATCGGGATTTACCCAAAGCTGATCTACAGGAATTACGGCAGAAGCTTTTTCTAGTAATTTCACCATTTCTGTACTCGAAGGCACACGCGGAGAGTGAATATCGTAAACTCCAGGTCCAATTTCGTTTGGATATTTAAAGTTGGCAAATGCGTCTAAAAGTTCCATTTGCGAACGCGAACATTCGATTGTAATAACATCGGCATCCATGTCGGCAATATTTTGGATAATATCGTTGAACTCGCTGTAGCACATGTGCGTATGAATTTGCGTATCGTCGTTAACTCCAGATGCAGAAATTCTAAACGCTTTTACAGCCCAGTCTAAATAGTTTGCCCATTCTTCTTTTCTTAACGGCAATCCTTCGCGAATGGCTGGCTCATCAATTTGAATGATTTTAATTCCGGCTTTTTCTAAGTCTACAACTTCATCACGAATGGCCAAAGCGATTTGCGTACAAGTTTCAGAACGTGGCTGATCGTTACGAACAAACGACCATTGCAAAATAGTTACAGGACCTGTAAGCATTCCTTTTACCCATTTTGGAGTCAAAGACTGTGCATATTTTGACCATTTTACCGTCATTGGGTTTGGTCTTGAAACATCACCGTAAATAACTGGAGGTTTCACACAGCGGCTTCCGTAACTCTGAACCCAGCCGTTTTTGGTAAACGTAAATCCAGATAATTGTTCTCCGAAATATTCCACCATATCGTTACGCTCAAATTCTCCGTGAACCAAAACATCGATTCCGGTTTCTTCCTGAAAACGAATCGTAGCTTCGGTTTCTTTTTCGATTAAATCGTTGTATTGTTCCGTTGTTAATTCTCCTTTTTTGAATTTCGCTCTCCAGCTTCTCACTTCAGCTGTCTGCGGAAAAGATCCAATAGTTGTAGTTGGGAACAAAGGTAAATTCAAAGCTTCGATTTGGCTTTTTCTTCTTGTTGCAAAAGTGCTTTTACGTTGGTCATCAGAAGCTGTAATTCCGGCAACACGCGCTTTAACTTCATTATTATGAATTAATTTTGAAGTTTTACGGTTTTCGTTTGCAATTACATTTCGCTCATAATCAACAGAGTTTTTAACGTCAACTTCGTTTGAAGCGAATTGTTTTAAAAGTACAATTTCGTTGATTTTTTGCTTCGAGAAAGCTAACCATTGTTTGATTTCAGGAGTTAAAGTCTGATCATTTGTTTCTAAATCCAAATCGCACGGACTGTGGATTAAAGAACAAGACGGTGCAACTAATATTCTGCTTTCTCCCAAAGCATTGGTAGCTTTTTTGATTAATTCTAATGATTTTTTGAAATCGTTTTTCCAGATATTTCTTCCGTCAACAACTCCCAAAGAAAGATTTACGTTTGAAGCCAATTTCCCAGATTCTAAAATATCATCTAATTGAAGCGGGCAGCGAACTAAATCTAAATGGAAAGTATCAACTGGCAAAGCCAAAGCAGTTTCTAGATTTTCCCCGAAGCAGTCAAAATAATTTGCTAAAATGATTTTAATATTCGGGAAACGTTTGTTGATTTCGTTGTACACTTTCGTGAAAGTATTTCTTTCTTTGTCCGTTAAATTCAAAGCTAAGAAAGGCTCGTCAAGCTGAATATATTCAGCATTTTCGGCTTGTAATTTTTCAAATATTTCGAAATAAACAGGAAGTAAAGCGTCAATAAGATCAATTCGGCTGAAGCCTTCTTCTTTTTCTTTTCCTAAAAGCAAATATGAAATAGGTCCAATTAAAACGGGTTTTGTCGCAATTCCTAAGTCCTTCGCTTCCTTAAATTCATTGATTATTTTTTCTGAAAACAATTCAAACTTTTGGTTTTTTGTAAATTCAGGAACAATGTAATGATAGTTGGTATCGAACCATTTTGTCATTTCCATTGCTACAACATCTTGTCCGTCTTTTTGTTCGCCTCTTGCCATTGCAAAATACAAGTCAAGTGATGAATTTGTTTTAGCCAGTTCGTGATAACGCTGTGGAATTGCGCCAACTGTCAAAGTCAAATCCAAAACCTGATCGTAAAAAGAAAAATCGTTAGACGGAATTAAATCTACTCCAGCTTCTGACTGTAAATGCCAGTTTCTAATTCGAATTTCTTTTCCCGCATCAATAAGTTCATCTGCAGAAATTTTTCCCGCCCAATATAATTCACTGGCCTTTTTAAGTTCTCTGTTGCTGCCAATTCTTGGGTAACCTAAGTTGTTTGTTTTCATTTTTTGATTCAGTATTTTTTACTGTACAAATGTATTTCATTGGGTTTTAATACTTAAATTTGAGCTTATTTTAAGTAAAATGTATTTTTTAATTTATATTTTGAAGATTATTTTACTGCGAAATTGTCTTTAATGAACCTTTAGCCGTAAAAAAAACTATGGAAAACCTAGATAAAACCGATTTGCTGATTCTAAAACACCTTCAGGAAAACTCCAATATCAATACAAAAGACCTTGCGAGTAAACTATTTCTGACGGTTACTCCAGTTTACGAACGAATAAAAAGACTTGAAAGAGACGGATATATTACTAAATATGTAGCGCTTTTAGACAAGAAAAAAATGAATAGAGGTATGACAGTGTTTTGTAATGTACGCTTAAAAGAACATGCCAAAAATGTGGGAAGTAATTTTGTAAAAGATATTGTGGCACTTCCAGAAATTATAGAATGCTATAACATTGCTGGCGATTACGATTTTATGCTTAAAATTTTGGTACAAGATATGGCTAGTTATCAGGATTTTGTAATGAATAAATTATCGACAATCGAAAACATCGGGAACACGAACAGTATTTTTGTTATGGGAGAAATTAAGCACAGTACTGCTTTAGAGTTTTGATTTTTTTTGCCACAGATTATACAGATTAAAATGATTTTATAAATTCTACTTGATTTTTTTGCCACGAATGTCACGAATTTTCACGAATTAATTTAAGCACAATGATTTGTGGAAATTAGCGAAATTGGTGCCAGACAAAAACAATTAATCTTTTAAACCAATTTAATCCGTGGCATATTTTTATCCTAAAATAAAACGTATTTTTGACGTTTAGATTCTCAATCTAAAATCTAAAATCAGCAATCTAAAATTATAAAATGAACTGGGAACAACTTTTATCATTAAAACGTCAAGGAGACACAAGCAAAAGATTACGTGTAGAACAAGATGATACTCGTTTAGGTTTTGAGGTAGATTATGACCGAATTATATTTTCTGCTGCTTTTAGAAGTTTACAAGATAAAACACAAGTTATTCCGCTTTCTAAAACCGACTTTGTACACACTCGTTTAACACACAGTTTAGAAGTTTCGGTTGTCGGACGTTCGCTTGGGCGTTTGGTTGGAAAAAAGATCATCGAAAAATATCCTTATTTAAAAGAAATCCACGGGTATCATATGAATGATTTTGGGGCTATTGTGGCTGCAGCTTCATTAGCGCATGATATTGGGAATCCGCCTTTTGGACATTCTGGAGAAAAAGCGATTGGAGAATATTTTTCTATTGGAAACGGACAGAAATTCAGAAATCAGCTTACAGATAAACAATGGCAGGATTTAATTGATTTTGAAGGAAATGCAAATGGCTTTTCGGTTCTTACGGCAAGCCGTCCTGGAATTGAAGGCGGACTTCGTATTTCGTATGCTACTTTGGGCGCTTTTATGAAATATCCAAAAGAAAGTCTTCCAAAGAAACCAACCAACGATATCGCCGATAAAAAGTATGGTTTTTTTCAAACAGATAAATTATTTTTTGAAGAAGTTGCCAAAGATATGGGAATGATTGCCAATAAATCTGGAGAAGATATTGGTTTTGAAAGACATCCGCTGGCGTATTTAGTCGAAGCTGCAGATGATATTTGTTACACTATTATTGACTTCGAAGACGGAATAAATCTTGGTTTAGTTTCTGAAGATTTTGCCTTAGAATATTTAATTAAACTCGTAAAAGATAATATCGGAGTTTCTAAATACAAGTCATTAACCACAAAAGAAGATCGTATAAGTTATTTGAGAGCTTTGGCAATTGGAACTTTGATAAACGATGCGGTTGATGTTTTTATCGAAAATGAAGAAGCAATTCTACAAGGAAAATTCCCTTATGCTTTAACAGACAAAAGCAAGTACAAAGCGCAGATGAATGATATTATCAAACTAAGCGTTGATAAAATCTACCAAAGCCGCGAAGTGATCGAAAAAGAAATTGTAGGATATCAGATTATCCAGACCTTATTGGATAAATTTATTACAGCTTTCAATAATAAATTTGAAGGAAATGCTTCAAATTACGATAAATTACTTTTAAAGATGCTGCCAGAAAAACATGATTTAGATAAAGGTAATTTGTACGAACGTCTGCTTCATATTTGTCATTATGTTTCTCTATTGACAGACGGAAATGCATTGGAATTATTTGAAACTATTAACGGAAGAAAAAATAATTAATGTTTTAAAAAAAATATCCTCTAAAATCATTTAGAGGATATTTTTTTTTGCTTTAGGGCTATTTATTATTTAAAAGCATAAACAAGCCCTACACCAAGAACCTGTCTTAACTGCATCTTCGGACCTTCGTTTACTTGGCTTTTTGTTCCTGTAGCTGGGTCAACAACGTCTTTTTTCGTTTTAATATCATCATCATATATTAAATGAACACCGATATTTGCTTTCACATATGCATTAACGACAAGGTCTAAACGAGTGTCGTAATCTATATCGACGTTACCAAATTTATTCAAATAATCGGTATATAAACTTAATCTGTTTTCATAAAAAACGTTTTTATAAATTTCACTTTTCATGTATGCAGTAAAAAGTATACCAAATTCTGCTTTTACTTTTTGTCCTTCCTCGATTAATATCTGATTTTCGGGATCAAGTGGATCTGTTGCATAAACTGCTTTTTTAACCCCGAAAGAACCTTGATTGGCAAGATATTGATCAAGTACTAAAGTAGTTTTTAACGTAATAGGAGAGAAGTAAAAAACTCTGTTTTTTTCCTTGTTTGAATTCTCAGCTCCAGCTCCCAAAAAGATATAAGCTGGTGCAAAAGGCTTAGAGATTGCAATATCTCTGTTGGGATAGTTATAACCGTTTGTAAATTGCGTATTGAAGTTTAATTTAGAAGAATAATACCAGTTTGAGGCAGTGTCCTTTCTAAAACCATAAGTAGAGTTAAATTGAAATGCGTCGTCGGTTTTTCTTAATTCAGTTCCATCTTGTTTATTTAAACCATATTTTACGATAAGTTCGTTTACCCATTTATGATTTTTCTTTGCGTATGTTCTTCCAAATTCACCTTTAAATAAACCTGAGATAGAACTTGTTCCCCCGGCACTCCAGTTGACAAAAGCAATTTCGGAGATATCAAAACCAAGTTGATTTTTTTTGGTCCAGTTCGAAGGCGGTTTAGGTGCTTGATTCGGACTCAAGGTAGTTTGTATAATCTGGGCAAAGTTATGAGAGGTACTCAAAAGCAATAATAGCAAAAGGGTAGAACGCAATAATTTCATTAGGTAATTTTTTTTTTGGTATCGCAAAATAATTATTTTGAACCGTTAGAAAAAAGATTTATTAAACTTTTAACGTCAACTTTACACAATTGTTGCAGTTGAGCAACTGTTCCGTGCTCAATAAATTCATCTGGAACACCCAAAATTTCAATATCATTTTTGAAATTATTAGATGCAGCAAACTCTAAAATTGCACTTCCAAAACCACCTTTTTTAACGCCGTCTTCTATTGTAATTATAGTCTTGAAATTTGAAAATATGGTATTTAATGTATTGATGTCTAATGGTTTAATAAAACTAAAATTATAGTGGGCAATGGTTTCAGAATTAGGGTATTCTTTCAAGGCTTCTATAACATTATTTCCAATTGTTCCGGCCGAAAGCACCGCAACTTCCGTACCATCTTTTAGGCATTCTGCCTTTCCGAAATTTATTTTTTTATAATGTCCGAAATTTTCTACTTCCCAATTGGGTATTACGCCGCGTCCTCTCGGATAACGAATAGCAATAGGATGATTTAATCCTAATTGAGCTGTATATAGAATATTTTGGAGTTCAATTTCGTTAAGCGGTGCATAGATAATCATATTCGGAATAGAGCGCAGATAAGCAATATCAAAAACGCCGTGATGCGTAGCGCCATCTTCGCCAACCAATCCTGCACGGTCCAAACAAAAAATTACAGGTAAGTTCTGCAAAGCGACATCATGAATTACCTGATCGTAAGCACGTTGTAAAAATGTAGAATAAATATTGCAATATACAACCATGCCTTGTGTTGCCATTCCGGCTGCGAGTGTTACCGCATGCTGTTCTGCAATTCCAACATCAAAAGCACGATCTGGCAGTTCATCCATCATAAATTTTAAGGAACTTCCTGATGGCATTGCAGGAGTGATTCCGATAATTTTTTCATTCTTTTTGGCTAAATCCAAAATCGTCAAACCAAAAACATCCTGATATTTAGGCGGAAGATTTTCTTCCTGTTTTAAATGAATTTCTCCAGTTAAAGCATCAAATTTGCCAGGAGCATGATATTTAACCTGATTTTCTTCGGCTTGTTGTAAACCTTTGCCTTTTGTAGTAACAATATGAAGAAATTTTGGTCCTTTTATATCTTTTAACCTCTTTAGCTCTTTAATCAGAGTAGGAAAATCATGACCGTCAATTGGACCCGAATAATCAAAATTCAAAGATTTGATCATGTTATTTTTCTTTGGATTTTTTCCTTCTTTAACCGCGGTAAGATATTGTTTAAGCGCACCAACACTTGGGTCAATTCCAATTGCATTATCATTTAAAATCACTAATAAATTAGCATCGGTAACTCCAGCATGATTTAGACCTTCAAACGCCATTCCGCTGGCAATAGAAGCATCTCCAATAATAGCAACATGCTGTTTGTCTAGATCACCTTTTAGTTTAGAGGCAATTGCCATTCCGAGCGCTGCAGAAATAGAAGTTGAAGAATGTCCAACGCCAAAAGTGTCATAAATACTTTCACTTCTTTTAGGAAAACCAGAAATTCCGTCGATTTGTCTATTGGTATGAAAAATTTCCCTTCTTTCGGTTAAGATTTTATGTCCGTAAGCTTGATGTCCAACATCCCAAACCAACAAATCTTCGGGAGTATTAAAAACATAATGCAGTGCAATTGTCAATTCAATTACGCCCAAACTCGCGCCCAAATGACCTTCTTTTACAGAAACGACATCAATAATAAATTGACGCAGTTCTTGCGCAACCTCAGTAAGCTGCTCTTCTTTTAAAAGACGTAAATCGGCAGGATTGTATATGTTTGAAAGTAAATTGCTTTTCATTGTAAGGTAAAAAGCAAATTTACGGTTTTAAATTTATTTTTTTACTGAATGTTTATTTAACCTCCAAAATCAAAAAAGATTGTTTACTTACATCTAGACCGTTAGATTTTCCTGGCTGCCATTTGGGTGATAGTTTTAAGACCCTGATAATTTCTTCTTCTATGGTTTGTCAATAATCAGATATGATTTAACTTAAATTACATACCCATTTTTTATTTACTATTACAGAAATTATTCACTACACCAGTTGTCATATCGTTTGATTCTTGCTTATTTTTTAAACGTGTAGAAGGTTGAAACAATATTTTTTTATTTTCAGGCAAAAAATACGTTTTATAGTCAAAAGAAAGAAATGAATTACTGTTAAGAGGCATTGAATCGATTTTATAGTCAGTATTCTTTTGAAAGTATAGATTATCATATATTATTGATTTTCTTTTAGATGTACTAGTAGCCAAAGAAAATTTATATTCATCAACTACTTCAACTTTTTCAATTTTTTGCTTATCTCCATTTAAAGTTGCGCAGCTAAACAGAGAAGTTCCCATAACAACAAACAGAGCCAGCAAAAACATTTTGTGATACTGTGTTTGAGAGAATAAAACCCTACTTGGAATTTGAATTTTTACAGTATCTAATTGTGAGTTTTTAAATCGCCCGCAAATTTCTTTATTTTGATTTTTAAGGAAAAAGTGCTGAATTTCTTCTGGCAGTTTGTTTGTAAAATCTACTACAGATTTATTACATGCAAGGCAGAATCTTCCTGTTGCATCTGGAGTCATTTTATCCCAATCTTCATTGCAGGGCTCAGGGATAATTATTTTGAAATTTGATTTCATATTAATTCGATTCGTTTTGGGATTCTGAATTTATTTTTTCTTCATAAGTTGAAGCACGCCCCCACAACAAGGTCCCATTGATTGTTGCAAATATTGAGGCTCAAATTGAATAGTGTCATTTTGTATCATTTTTAAAAACTCTTCCTCAGTAATTGGTAACGAGCTATTGTTGTCTTTTTTATCATACTCTACAACTTCAACTTTTTCAATTTTTTGCTTATCTCCATTTACAGTGGCACAGCTAAATAAAGAAGTTCCCATAACAACAAATAAAGCCAGCAAAAACATTTTGTGATACTGTGTTTGAGAGAATAAAACCTGACTTGGAATTTGAATACTTACAACATCTAATTGTGAGTTTTTAAATCGCCCGCAAATTTCTTTATTTTGATTTTTAAGGAAAAAGTGCTGAATTTCTTCTGGCGGTTTGTTTGTAAAATCTATTACAGATTTATTGCATGCAAGGCAGAATCTTCCTGTTGCATCTGGAGTCATTTTATCCCAATCCTCATTGCAGGGTTCAGGGATAATTATTTTGAAATTTGATTTCATGTTAATTTGATTCGTTTTGGGATTCTGAATTTATATTTTTTTTCCCAATTCGAAGCGTGCCCCTATAACTAGGTCCCATTGAATGTTGCCCATATTGAGGCTCAATTTGAATAGTGTCATTTTGTATCATTTTTAAAAGCACATCATCAGTAATTGGTATCGAGTTATTGTTGTCTTTTTTATCATACTCTACAACTTCAACTTTTTCAATTTTTTGCTTATCTCCATTTACAGCTGCACAGCTAAACAAAGAAGTTCCCATAACAACAAATAAAGCCAGTAAAAATATTTTATGATACTGTGTTTGAGAGAATAAAACCCGACTTGGAATTTGAATTTTCACAGTATCTAATTGTGAGTTTTTAAATCGCCCGCATATTTCTTTATCTTGATTTTTGAGGAAAAAGTGCTGAATTTCTTCTGGCAGTTTGTTTGTAAAATCTATTACAGATTTATTGCATGCAAGGCAGAATCTTCCTGTTGCATCTGGAGTCATTTTATCCCAATCCTCATTGCAGGGTTTTGGGATAATTATTTTAAAATGTGGGTTCATAAATTAGCATTTGCAATAAGAACGCAAATAATAAAATATAAGTATATTCTTATTTTTTAAATTTTTGAAATTGATGTTTTTATTGAAGTGCTATTGGCAAAGAATACTGCATTTTAATTTTTTTTCCGTTTGATTCTCCCGGCTGCCATTTAGGACATAAACTTAAAACTCTGATAATTTCCTTCTCTAATGCTTCTTCAACTATAGGTGAACATTGAAGATAAGATACAGAACCATTTTTTTCTACCGCAAATGCAAGTCTGGTATTTGTAACATTCGAGTCTTCAGGTTTTTTAAATTCTTTCGCAAAAAAAGTATAGAATTGATCAATGCCGCCTGGGAATTCTGCATTTTTTTGCATTACAGCTCCAGTAACAAATTGCGAATCATCTTCTTTGATTGTATTGGAAGATTTTACTTTGGTTTTAGTTGTTTTACTACAATCAGTAGAAACTGGTTTTACAAATTTAACCTGATTTGCTTTTGGTGGAGGGGGCGGCGGAACATGCGAATGAATAGAATCATTTGGGTTAAGTGGAACTTCTCCAACAAGAGTTACTAATTCGGTTGTAGTATCTTTTACAACTTCCACATTTTGAATTTTTTGTTTCTTTCCGTCTTTATTTTGACAGCTAAATAAAGTAGTTCCCATAGCAATAAACAAAGCCAATAAAAACATTTTATGATAGCGTGTTTGAGAATGTAGAACCCGATTTGGAATTTGAATTGTAATCGAATCTAATTGCGATTTCTTAAATCTCCCGCAGACATTTTTGTTTTGATTTCGAATAAAAAAGGACTGAATTTCATCAGGAAGCATCGACGTAAAATCTACAACGGTTTTAGAACAGCTTATGCAGAAACGACCATTCTCACTAGGACTCATAGTGTTCCAGTTTTCGTGACAAGGTTTAGGAACAGTTATTTTGTGTTTGCTTTCCATATTTGAATATCAGGAAATAAATGTAATAAAAAATAAATACTAAAACCTTATTTTTGCAATTATGATAAATCCTTTCACCGACGAATATTTCATGAAAAAAGCTTTGCAGGAAGCTGAAATGGCTTTTGATAAAGGCGAAATTCCTGTTGGAGCTGTAATTGTTGTGGCCGATAAAGTAATTGCAAGCAGCCACAACTTGACAGAACTGCTAAATGATGTTACAGCGCATGCCGAAATGCAGTCGATAACCGCAGCCGCAAATTTTCTTGGCGGAAAATATTTGAAAGATTGTACTTTGTACGTTACGCTCGAACCTTGCCAAATGTGTGCAGGAGCTTTGTATTGGAGCCAGATTTCTAAAATTGTTTTTGGCGCTCGCGACGAACAACGCGGTTTTCTGAATATGGGAACAAAACTGCATCCTAAAACGACTGTTGTTTCTGGAGTTATGGCAAATGAAGCTGCCGATTTAATGAAGCGGTTTTTTTTGGAGAGACGTAAGTAGTTAGAACAAATACCCCATGTAAAAACATATAAATATCATAAAGGAATTAAAACAGACTATATTGTAAAAAGTGTTTTCCGAAAAGCCTGTTTTAGAAAGTAGTATTTTTATACTTATACCTATTGAAAAAAGTAGAATAAGACAAGTATAGAACTGAATTCCATTAATACTTAAACCACTAGAAAGAGAATTGGTATAATTTTTTGTTTGGGATTTTATTTTTGTTACAAATTTAAATAGTAAAGAAGTTTCAACTACAATATTACTTTCTTCAATTAATTCTTTAGCAGTAGAAAAAGTTAATCCTTTTTGAGTAAAATAATGATAAGAAACTTTTTGTTTAGATTTTCCAGAAGTTACAAGAGTGTAATGAGTAATTACATCATTAGTTTTTGAGGTAGGTAAAACATAATAATCTGCAAAAGTAATTAAAACAAAAAACGCTATCCCGCATAAAAGATATATAATTACATTTTTATTTTTTATAATGAATTCATTTTCACTAGAGTATCTCTTTGGATTATGCCGCATTATTTTTTCAATTTAAAAACGCGAATATAGCATTTTAACGATTCTTTATTGTAAAACTTCAACAAAAGTTAAATAATCATTACTAGGGAATTTTCTTCTTAAATAAAATAAAAAATAGTTTACTTTTATCTTAAATTAATTCTGACTTTGCTTTGTAAATCTTACTAACGTAAAAAGAATTAATTCTTCATTTGTTAACCATTAACTGTAGATAAAAGTGAAAGTAAAAGGTTTCAGTCTCGTATTTTTTGTATTTTTTATTTTTCAATCTTGCGGCAGAAAATCGGCTGCCGATTTCAATTCAGATTTTTCACTCTTTAAAGATTATATAACCAGTTTTACCGGCGGAATTGTTTCTTCTGATTCTGATATTCGTGTGGTTTTGGCTTTTGATAAAAATGATTGGAAACCCAATCAGGAACTAGATGACGATTTGTTTGATATTTCGCCAAGTGTGAGCGGAAAAGTCGTGGCACTTTCTACCAACACAATTGCTTTTATTCCAGAGAAAAAATTAAAACCAGGAACAGAATATCAAGTTACTTTAAACTTAGATAAACTAACTGCGATTCCGAAAGAAAAAGAGGCAGAACTTTCTAAATTCAACTTTACAGTTAAAACCATTAAACAGGATTTTACCATAAATACTGGCGATATACAATCGTACAGCAAAGAATATCAATATTTAAACTGTGTTTTAAAAACAGCAGATAATATTGATTTGGAAACAGCTCAAAAATTGGTAGAAGCCAAACAAAAAGGAAATAATCTTAAAATTAAATTTGAGAAAACAACTGGTTCTGCAAAAGAATTTCGTTTTATAATTGATAGTATTCAGCGTTTTTCTGAAGCATCAAATCTGGAAATTATTTATGATGGAAGCGATTTTGATATTGAACAGAAAGGACAAATTGATTTTCCGATTACCAGTATCAACGAATTTAAAGTTGTAAAAGTTGAAGTTCCAGATGGAAACAATCAACAAGTTTTAATTAATTTTTCTGAACCTTTAGAAAAAGGACAGGATTTTGCGGGTTTAGTTTCGATTCAAAACACGAATAATTTAAAATTTTCTACGCAGGGAAATTTACTAAAAGTATATTTTACAAATGAAGCCGCGCCTAAAAAAGAAAAAGCTGCTGCAGTTGCAGTCGAAGAGCCAGCTTATGCTGCGGTTGATTCGGCATCAGTTGTAGTTGATTCTGCAGCGGTTGCGATCGATACAGCTTCGACGGATAATGTTGTGGAAGTTGTTGAAGATGAAGAACCAGAACAAGTTATTACAGGTGAATTGCTTTTGGAGGTTTTTCAGGGAATTGAGAGCCAATACGGCAAAAAGATGGAAGCAAATTACTCTGAGAAAATTTCTTTTGACCAGATCAAACCAAGCATTCGTTTCATTAAAAACGGTACAATTCTGCCGAGTTCGAATAATTTAAAACTGAATTTTGAAGCCGTAAATTTAAGTGCTGTTGATGTAAAGATATATAAGATTTACAAAAATAATATTCTGCAGTTTTTGCAGTATAATGAATTAAACGGCGGACAAAATCTCAAAAAAGTTGCGCAGCCAATTGCCAAAACTACGCTCAATCTTAAAGAAAGCACGCTTGTCAACCTTTCCAAATGGAATACGTATGCTTTAGATTTATCTAAAATTATAAAACCAGAACCGGGAGCAATTTACAGGGTGGAGTTTGAGTATAAAAAGAAATATTCTCTTTATAAATGTGAAACCTCAGACGGTGATCAGGATGAAACAGATGAAGAAGAAGTTGATGAAAATGATGTAAACTACAGCGGCAATTCTTATGACGATTATTATTATGATGATTATGAGTGGCGAGAAAGCCAAGATCCTTGTTCGGGTTCGTATTATTACAATGCTAAAATTGCTACCAATATTCTGGCTTCAGATCTAGGGGTAATTGCAAAAAGAGGTGAAAATAAATCGTATTTATTTGCCGTAAATAATATTGTTACAACAGAACCGGTATCAAATGCAAGAGTTGATTTATACAATTTCCAACAGCAAAAAATAAGTACCCAAGCTACAAGCAGTGAAGGAATTGCATCATTCCAACTGGATAAATTCGCTTATTTTGCCATCGTAACTTTAGGCGATCAATCTACTTATGTAAAGCTTGATGACGGACTTTCATTATCTGTTAGTAATTTTGATGTTGCAGGTGAGACTTTACAGAAAGGCTTAAAAGGATTTATTTATGGAGAAAGAGGTGTTTGGCGCCCTGGAGATAATTTGTATTTGTCTTTTATTTTGAATGACGCAGCGAATAAACTTCCAAAATCACATCCAATAAAATTCAGATTAAACGATCCGAATGGAAAAACGGTTTATCAAACCGTTCAAAAAACAAACGATTTAAACCATTATGCTTTTACAGTTCCAACAAATCAAGATGCGCCAACAGGAAATTGGGAAGCGATGGTAAGTGTTGGAGGTGCTAAATTCTATAAGAGTATCAAAATCGAAACGATCAAACCTAATCGTTTAAAAATTAAAAATACATTTACCAGAAAAACACTTTCGTCATCTTATCCAAATACAGATAATCTAGAAGTAACGTGGCTTCACGGTGCAATTGCAAAGAATTTAAATGTAGAAATGCAGGCAAAATTCTCTCAGCAAACCACTACTTTTAAAGGGTATGAAAAATATACTTTTGATGATTTGGTTCGTCAATTCAGCACAGAAGAAATTAATGTTTTCTCTGGAAAATTAAACGAAAACGGAAAAGCTTCTGTAAATATTCAGCCAAGATTACAAGGTCAGGCGCCGGGAATGTTACGCGCTTCGTTCATTACAAAAGTATACGAAGAAGGTGGTGATTTTAGTACAGATGTTATTTCAACAACTTATTCGCCATACAAAACCTATGTCGGAATAAAGTCGCCTGAACTAAACAAATACAATATGCTCGAAACCAGAGTTTCCAATCGTTTTGATGTGATTACGGTTGATGAAAACGGAAGACCAAAATCGGTACGAAATCTGGAAGTAAGAATTTATAAAGTAGACTGGCGCTGGTGGTGGGATTCTTCCAGCGATAATTTGTCTAATTATAATTCTTCGAATGCCACGACTTCGTACAGAACCAAAATGATTAGTACAGATTCAAATGGGAGAGGAAGTTTCGAATTTACTTTGACAGATGAAGAGTGGGGACGTTATTTGATTCGTGTAGAAGATACAAACGAAGGGCACGCAACAGCTTTAACCGTAAATATCGACTGGCCAATTTGGTCTGGAAAAACTCGTAACAGAGATGCTTCAACAGCAAATATGCTGGTTTTTTCTACAGATAAAAAGAATTACGCAGTTGGAGAAAAAGCACAGATTTCTTTCCCTTCAAGTGAAGGCGGACGTGCTTTAATATCTATCGAAAACGGATCTCGAGTTGTAAAGACAATTTGGGCTGAAACTAAAAATGGAGAAACAAAAGTCGAAGTTCCGATAACTGGAGAAATGGCTCCAAATGTCTATTTTAATATTACGTTGTTACAGCCGCACGCTTCGACCAAAAACGATTCGCCGATTCGTATGTACGGAATTGTTCCCATTGAAGTTGTGGATAAAAACACCATTTTGGCACCAACAATTAATATGCCCGATGTCTTAAAACCAGAACAGCCTTTTACGGTTAAAGTAGGAGAAAAGTCAGGTAAAGAAATGACGTATACAATTGCTGTTGTCGATGAAGGACTTCTGGATTTAACACGTTTTAAAACGCCAAATGCTTGGGATAGTTTTTATGTTCGTGAAGCGCTTGGAGTAAAAACCTGGGATATTTACGATGATGTAATTGGTGCTTACGGCGGAAAAATAAATCAGATTTTCAGTATTGGTGGAGATCAGGATTTAGGTGGCGGAAAAGCTAAAAAAGCCAACCGATTTAAACCAGTAGTATTGTATTATGGTCCATTTAAATTGGAAAAAGGCCAGACTAAATCTCATCAATTAAAACTACCGAAATACATTGGTTCTGTTAGAACAATGGTTGTTGCGGGAGATGCGAATACTAGTGCATACGGAAGTGTAGAAAAAGCAACTCCAGTTAAGAGTCCGTTAATGGTTTTGGCTTCATTGCCTAGAAAAATTTCTCCATCAGAAAAAGTGACTCTTCCAGTAACGGTTTTTGCTACAGAAAATAAAATAAAAAATGTTTCCATTCAGATCAAAACAAGTAACGGATTGAAGGTTATGGGAAGTGCAGTTCAGAGATTGAACTTCTCTCAGCCAGATGAGAAAATGGCATACTTTAATTTGGTTGTAGGCTCGGCTACTGGAATTGCAAAAGTACAGGTAATCGCAACATCTGGAAGTGAAAAGTCAACTTATGATGTTGAAATTGATATGACAAATCCAAATCCGTTGACTAGTACTTATAATGATGTTATTTTGACTCCAAACAGTTCTAAAACACTTTCGTGGAAAACATTTGGCGTAGCGGGAAGTAATAAAGCAAGATTAGAAGTCTCGTCAATGCCTTCAATGAATTTGAATGGAAGACTGCAGTTTTTAATTCAATACCCGCACGGTTGCGTAGAGCAGACAACATCATCTGTTTTCCCACAATTATTTTTAAGCGATGTTGCTGATATAGATAACAAACGTAAAGAAATTATTCAAAAAAATATTGCGGCAGGAATAGCAAGACTAGGAAATTTCCAATTATCAAACGGTGGATTGCCGTACTGGCAGGGAAATACAATTGCAGATGATTGGGGAACTTCTTACGCTGGACATTTCTTGATTGAAGCAGAGAAAAAAGGATATGTGCTGCCAATTAATTTCAAATCGAAATGGCTTTCGTATCAGCAAAAAGAAGCAAAACAATGGCGTTTTGAACCAAAATATGGTAACGATTTAGCGCAGTCGTATCGTTTATACACTTTAGCTTTAGCAGGAAATGCCGATTTATCTTCAATGAACAGATTGCGAGAAACAAAAGGTATTTCGAATGAAAGTATGCTTCGTTTGGCTGCAGCGTATGTTTTAGCGGGACAAAAATCGGCTGGACAAAGTTTGTTTTTGAAAACAAGCATTGATGGTGATTCAGACGGTTACAATTATTACTATTACGGTTCAAGTGAAAGAAATAGAGCAATGGCTTTAGAGACGATGCTGCTTTTAGGACAAAAACAAAAAGCATTTGTAATGGCTTCTAAATTGGCCAAAGAAATGTCAGCCAATCAATGGATGAGTACGCAGACAACGGCTTACTGCTTATATTCAATGTCTAAATTTGCGATAAGCAACGGTCCAAAAGGAATTAATATCCAGTTCAGTAAAAATGGTAAAGGAGAAAATATAAATACACAAAAAACAATTGCAGATCGTAGTATTTCTGTTTCAACTGGAGCTAATAGTATTACGCTGAAAAACAATAAAAATAACACGGTTTATGTTCGTGTACTGAATTCAGGAATATTACCAATCGGACAGGAAAATGTAATTCAGAATGATGTCTCGGCTTCTATAGTATTCAAAAACAGAAAAGGAAGTGTAATCAATGTTTCAAGAATCAATCAGGGAACTGAATTTGTTGCTGAGGTTACCATTAAAAACCAGCGAAACGAAAGCGTACAAAACGTAGCGTTATCGCAAATTCTGCCATCAGGATTCGAGATTGTAAATACACGTTTCACCGATTACGGAGACGCAGTAAATAATATTGCCGACTATATTGATATTCGCGATGATAGAACAAATTTCTATTTCGGAATGAAATCTAGAGAAACAAAAGTTTTTAGAATTCTGCTAAACGCATCCTATTTAGGAAATTATTATTTGCCTGGTTTACAATGCGAAGCAATGTATGATAACACATTCCTGGCAAGAACAAAAGGATTCTGGGTTGAGGTTGTAAAATAAAGTTTTAATAAGAACTACGTATCCTAACAGGTTTTGGAAACCTGTTAGGTATCTATATGGCAACCAAAATAGTAGAATAGTAAATACCTAACAGGTTTCCAAAACCTGTTAGGATAATACTAAAAAAGATTAACAGTTTGGAGAAGGATATTTTTGAGGCAGGACAATATTATCATGTTTATAACAGAGGAAATAATAGAGAGAATATTTTTACTGAAGAGAAGAATTATCAATATTTTCTAGAAAAGATTAAAAAATATATTTTGCCAATTGCCGATATTTATGCTTATTGTTTGCTTAAAAATCATTTCCATATTGTTCTTCGAATAAAAGATAAAAACGATTTGCCAGAAAAATTTAGAGAAAAGATTTATCTGCCATTTTCGAATTTGTTCAACTCTTATTCTAAAAGTATAAATAAGGCTTATAATAGAACGGGGAGTTTGTTTCAGGAACACTTACAGAGAAATAGAATTGAAAACGAAGAGTATTTGAAACAGTTAATCCTATATGTTCATTTAAATCCTTTAAAACACAATTTTTCTAAAGAATTTCAAGCCTATAATCATTCATCTTATCGTTCTTATTTATCAGACAAGCGAAGTAGTATTAATCGAGAGTTTATTATAGAATTATTCACAGATTTAGAAAATTTTATATTTTGTCATGATGAAAGAAAGTTAATTTACGAAGGTGTACTTAATGATGTAAATTTACTTGATCAATAGGAAATTAAATTTGAGTGTCCTAACAGGTTTTTAAAACCTGTTAGGTATTATAAGTATTCGGTTTTTCTTTTAGGAATCTAAATAAATAGATACCTAACAGGTTTTAAAAACCTGTTAGGATAAGAACAATATAATTTTGAAAAACAAATTAAAAGCGTTTTTCCAACGCATTCTAAACTGGATAAAAAAGAACAAAATAAAATCAGCAATTGCATTTATGCTCTTGCTGATTTACTATTTTTCGATACCCCGAACTTTATTTAAAGAACCTTACTCAACTGTCATTGAAAGTAAAGAAGGAGAATTACTAGGCGCGAAAATTGCCCGCGATGGACAATGGCGTTTTCCTGCGCAAGACAGCGTGCCGGATAAATTCAAAAAATGTATTGTTTATTTTGAAGATGAATACTTCTACAAACATCCAGGCTTTAATCCGGGTGCAATGATAAATGCTTTCAAACAAAACAGAAAAGCGGGGAAAGTTGTTCGCGGCGGAAGTACTTTAACACAGCAGGTTATCCGACTATCGAGAAAAGGAAAAAACAGAACCTATTTTGAAAAGTTAATAGAAATTGTTCTCGCTACCCGATTAGAATTAGGTTATTCTAAAAATGAAATTCTCGAAATGTATGCTGCACACGCGCCATTTGGAGGAAATGTTGTAGGACTGGAAATGGCTTCATGGCGTTATTTTGGTGTACAGTCGAATCAATTATCATGGGCTGAAAATGCTGTTTTGGCGGTTTTGCCCAATGCCCCAAGTTTAATTTATCCAGGAAAAAATCAGATAAAATTATTAAATAAGCGAAATCAGCTTTTATTAAAATTACATCAAGAAGGTATAATTGACAAACAGACCTATGAACTTGCAATAGAAGAGCCTTTGCCTCAAAAACCGTATGATCTGCCTCAAATAGCACCTCATTTATTGCAGAGAGTGGCTAAAAATGAAGAAGGAACTCGAGTAAAAACAACTTTAGATTATGCGCTGCAAAACAGAGTAAATCAAATTGCGAGATATTATTACAATCAGTACAAACAGAATGAAGTTCATAATCTGGCAATTTTAGTAATTGATGTAAATAATAGGAATGTAATGAGTTATGTTGGAAATTCTCCAGCAGACATTGACCATCAAAAAGATGTTGATATTATTGATGCCCCTAGAAGCACAGGAAGCATTTTAAAACCGCTTCTATACGGTGCAATGCTCGATGATGGGGAATTATTACCAAATACATTAATTGCCGATATTCCGACCCAAATTTCAGGTTACACACCGCAAAATTTTAATCTCACGTTTGATGGCGCTGTGCCGGCGCATCGTGCTTTATCACGCTCATTAAACATTCCAGCTGTTTTAATGCTTCAGGATTTTGGGGTAAATAAGTTTTATGAAGAACTTCAAAAGTTTAAATTGAAAAACATTAATAAAACGCCCGAGCATTATGGTTTATCGCTTATTTTGGGAGGTGCCGAAAGTAATTTATGGGATTTATGCAGAACCTATGCGAACTTATCATCAACATTAAATTATTATACTAAAAATCAAGGAAAATATAGAACCAACGAGTTTTCAGAATTAAATTATAAAAATGATTTTGAACCTGATTTTGGTTCAGAAACGAATCAGAAAAATATTTTAGGTGCGGGTTCAATTTGGCTGACATACAACGCAATGGAAGAAGTCAACAGGCCAGAAGGAGATGAAGCTTGGAAGTTTTATGACAGTTCTTTAAAAATTGCATGGAAAACGGGAACAAGTTTCGGAAATAGAGATGCTTGGGCAATTGGAACCAATTCCAGATATGTAGTGGGAGTTTGGGTTGGAAACGCAACGGGAGAGGGGAGGCCAACTTTAACGGGAGTGACAAGTGCGGCACCGATTTTATTTGACGTGTTTAATTTACTGCCAAGGCAGCGTTGGTTTGATACACCGTATAAAGATCTAGAAGAAGTTGAAGTTTGCCGTTTAAGCGGTTATTTGGCAAAAGAAAACTGTCCGAAAATTAAACAATGGGTTTCAAAAAAAGGGAAATCAACAAAAGTTTGTCCTTATCATAAAACCATTCATTTAGATAAAACAGAGCAATTTCAGGTAAACAGCAGCTGTGAAAGTGTCGAAAATATTGTGACTAAAAACTGGTTTGTCCTGCCGCCCGTAATGGCATGGTATTATAAAAGCCAGCACATTGAATATTTACCTTTGCCACCATTTAAGGAAGGATGCGAAGGAACACAAACCACAACAATGGATTTTATTTACCCAAAAGCCAACAGCAAAATATATTTAACGAAAGATTTTAATAGTAATATACAGCCCGTAATTTTAAAAGTAGCTTATTCTGAAAGGGATAAAGAATTGTTTTGGTATGTTGATGATGTTTACAAAGCAACAACAAAAACATTTCATGAACTGCCAATTACGCCAACAACGGGAATTCATTATATTACGGTTGTAGATGCTTCTGGAAATGAAATTAGAAGAAGGATTGAGATTGTTAGGGAATAAAATTTAAAAAGAAATTCCAATTTTTTGAAATCCCAAATTCCAAATTTTGCTTCTTTATAAAAGATGAAAGTTTATTGTATGTAAGGCTGAGCGAAGTCGAAGTCCTTTTAGGTGAGAAAGCCTTCGACTTCGCTCAGGTTGACAGCCAGTTTCAGCAGATTCTTTGAAATTTCCCTGCACTCATCACACAAAATCTCACAAATAATTCGTGATAATTTGTGTAATTAGTGGCAAAAAAAAACTACAAAAAAACCGCCAGTCTTTCGAGAGGCGGTTTTTTAATTTATTCTGAAATAACATTTCCTTTTTTATCATAGAAATGGTATTCTAAGTACGTGTAAGCGTCACGAGGTATGATTTTCACCCATTTCTTATGTTCAAAAAACCATTTTGAACGTAATGATGGAAAACCTTTGCTGAGGTATGCAGCCACAAACGGATGTGTGTTGAGTACAACTTTATTGTGGGTTTTTAGAAGTCTTTCTAAATCAGATGTGATCTTGTCAATTATTAATATTGGTGCTTCAATTTCACCATTTACTTTATTTGGATCTTCTTCTCTAGTTTTTATATTGACTTCTGGTCTTACTCGCTGTCTTGTAATCTGGACTAAACCAAATTTACTCGGCGGTAATATTTTATGCTTTGCTTTATCGTCGCTCATTTCTTCTCGCAAGAAGTCGAACAAAACTTTCCTATTTTCAGGATTAGACATATCGATAAAATCAACTACGATTATTCCGCCCATATCACGCAGACGAAGTTGTCTTGCGATTTCTGCTGCGGCAATCATATTTACCTCCATGGCCGTGTCTTCTTGGTTGGTTGCTTTGTTTGAACGGTTTCCGCTGTTTACGTCTATAACGTGAAGAGCTTCAGTGTGTTCAATAATAAGGTAAGCACCTTTACTCATGGAAACAGTTCTGCCAAAAGAAGTTTTGATTTGTCTCTCTATATTGTATTTCTCGAAAATTGGAGTATCATTTGATTGATAAAACTTTACAATCGATTGTTTTGAAGGTGCAATTTCTTGCAGATATTCCTTCGTTTGATGGTACAACTCTTCGTCATCTATTTGAATACCGCTGAAGGTATCATTAAATACATCTCTTAATATTGAAGAAGCTCTGTTAAGCTCTCCTAATACTTTTGATGGATGATGAGCAGTTGGTAATTTTTTACACATTGCAGACCATCTGCCAAGCAGGTTCTGCAAATCTTTTTCTAATTCGGCTACGTTTTTGCCTTCGGCTACTGTACGAACAATAACACCAAATCCTTTAGGTTTGATCGATAGAACAAGTTTTTTTAGACGATCCTTTTCTTTTTTGTCTTCTATTTTTTGAGAAATAGAAACTCTATCAGAAAAAGGAACTAGAACGATAAATCTTCCAGCCAATGAAAGCTCAGCACTTATTCTTGGGCCTTTGGTAGATATAGGTTCTTTAACTACTTGAACTAAAACAGATTGATTGGCACTTAAAATATCAGTAATGATGCCATCTTTGTCAATCTCTTTTTCAAACTGAAAGGTTTTTAGGGAGAAATCTTTTATTTTACCTGCGCTTACAAGTTTTATGAATTTCAGTTGGGAAGCTAAGTTTGGACCTAAATCGTGGTAATGTAAAAAGGCATCTTTTTCGAAACCGACATTTACAAAAGCAGCATTAAGTCCAGCAACTGGTTTTCTGATTTTGGCAATAAAAATATCACCAACCTGAAAGTTGCTTTTTTCTTCTTCTTTGTGTAATTCAATTAGTTTTCCATCTTTTAATAAGGCAAAATCTACGGCTTCAGAACTAGATCTAATGATTAATTCTTTATTCACACTGTAAATTTTTATC